>Ga0255338_1000019_pt1 | contig 717452 bp, 578 predicted proteins | sample MeOH1_35cm_T4_19_FD_203715 | JGI IMG/M metagenome (GOLD analysis project Ga0255338, IMG submission 203715) | Sandy soil microbial communities from University of British Columbia, Vancouver, Canada - MeOH1_35cm_T4_195 | ecosystem: Engineered > Artificial ecosystem > Sand microcosm >...
TATCAGATGGCACCAACATCGATGTTCAAGATATCGCTGTAACAGTTACCAACTTAAATGACAACGCCCCAGTTATCACCAGCAATGGTGGCGGTGCAAGCGCTGCAGTATCGATTGCCGAAAACAGTACAGCAGTAACGACGGTAACAGCAACCGATGCTGATGGTTCAGGTTTAACTTACAGCATCAGCGGTGGTGCGGATGCAGCACTCTTCACCATTGATCAAAACACCGGGGCTTTAAGCTTCATTAGTGCACCTGATTATGAAAATCCAGCCGATGTTGGTGGCAACAATGTTTATGACGTACAAGTTCAAGTATCCGATGGCACAAACATCGATGTTCAAGATATCGCTGTCACAGTTACCAACTTAAATGACAACGCCCCAGTTATCACGAGCAACGGTGGCGGTGCAAGCGTTGCAGTGTCGATTGCAGAAAACAGCACAGCTGTTACGATGGTCACAGCAACAGATGCCGATGGTTCAGCATTAACGTACAGTATCAGCGGCGGTGCCGATGCTTCACTCTTCACCATTGATCAAAGCACCGGGGCTTTAAGCTTCATCAGTGCGCCTGATTACGAAAACCCAGCCAATGCTGGTGCTGATAATATTTATAATGTTCAAGTTCAAGTATCAGACGGTATCAATGTTGATACACAAAATATTGCAGTCACAGTCACTAATTTAAATGACAACGCCCCAGTTATCACTAGCAATGGTGGCGGTGCAAGTGCTGCAGTATCGATTGCTGAAAACAGCACAGCAGTAACGACAGTAACAGCAATAGATGCCGATGGCTCAGGTTTAACTTACAGTATCAGCGGCGGTGCCGATGCTGCACTCTTTACCATTGATCAAAACACCGGGGCTTTAAGCTTCATTAATGCACCTGATTATGAAAATCCAGCCGATGTTGGTGGCAATAATATTTATGACGTACAAGTCCAAGTATCAGACGGTGTAAGTACTGATACACAAAATATCGCAGTCACAGTCACTAACTTAAATGACAATGCCCCAGTTATTACGAGTAACGGCGGTGGTGCAAGCGCTGCGGTATCGATTGCTGAAAATAGCACAGCAGTAACGACAGTAACAGCAACCGATGCCGATGGCTCAGGTTTAACTTACAGCATCAGTGGTGGTGCGGATGCAGCACTCTTCACCATTGATCAAAACACCGGGGCTTTAAGCTTCATTAATGCACCTGATTATGAAAATCCAGCCGATGTGGGTGGCAACAATGTTTATGACGTACAAGTTCAAGTATCCGATGGCACAAACATTGATGTTCAAAATATCGCAGTAACAGTTATTAACTTAAACGACAACGCTCCAGTTATCACCAGTAACGGTGGCGGTGCAAGCGCTGCAGTATCGATTGCCGAAAACAGTACAGCAGTAACGACAGTAACAGCAACAGATGCCGATGGTTCAGCATTAACGTACAGTATCAGCGGTGGAGCCGATGCTTCACTCTTCACCATTGATCAAAACACCGGGGCTTTAAGCTTCATCAATGCTCCCGATTATGAAAACCCAGCCGATGTTGGCGGCAACAATATTTATGATGTTCAAGTACAAGTATCAGATGGCACAAACATCGATGTTCAAGATATCGCTGTAACAGTTACCAACTTAAATGACAACGCCCCAGTTATCACGAGCAATGGTGGCGGTGCAAGCGCTGCAGTATCGATTGCTGAAAACAGCACAGCAGTAACGACAGTAACAGCAACCGATGCCGATGGCTCAGGTTTAACTTACAGCATCAGTGGTGGTGCAGATGCAGCACTCTTCACCATTGATCAAAACACGGGTGCTTTAAGCTTCATCAGTGCGCCTGATTATGAAAATCCAAGCGATGCTGGGTTTGATAATATTTACAACGTACAAGTTCAAGTATCCGATGGCATAAACATCGATGTTCAAGATATAGCAGTAACAGTCACTAACTTAAATGACAATGCTCCAGTTATCACCAGTAACGGTGGTGGAGCAAGCGCTGCAGTATCGATTGCCGAAAACAGCACAGCAGTAACGACGGTCATAGCAACCGATGCAGATGGTTCTGCACTGACTTACAGCATTAGTGGCGGTGCGGATGCAGCACTCTTCACCATTGATCAAAACACGGGTGCTTTAAGTTTCATTAATGCTCCAGATTACGAAAACCCAAGCGATGTTGGTGGCAACAATATTTATGATGTTCAAGTACAAGTATCAGATGGCACAAACATTGATGTTCAAGATATCGCAGTAACAGTCACAAACTTAAATGACAACGCCCCAGTTATCACCAGCAATGGTGGCGGTGCAAGCGCTGCAGTATCGATTGCCGAAAACAGCACAGCAGTAACGACAGTAGCAGCAACCGATGCAGATGGTTCTGCACTGACTTACAGCATTAGTGGCGGTGCTGATGCTAATTTATTCACGATTGATGCAAACACCGGTGCTTTAAGCTTCATTAATGCGCCTGACTATGAAAACCCAGCCGATGCTGGTGCTGATAATATTTATAATGTTCAAGTTCAAGTATCAGATGGCACAAACATCGATGTTCAAGATATCGCTGTAACAGTCACTAACTTAAATGACAACGCTCCAGTTATCACCAGCAATGGTGGCGGTGCAAGCGCTGCAGTATCGATTGCCGAAAACAGCACAGCAGTAACGACAGTAACAGCAACCGATGCCGATGGTTCTGCACTGACTTACAGCATTAGTGGCGGTGCAGATGCTAATTTATTCACGATTGATGCAAACACCGGTGCTTTAAGTTTCATTAATGCACCTGATTATGAAAACCCAGCCGATGCCGGCGGCAACAACGTTTATGACGTTCAAGTCCAAGTGTCGGATGGCACAAACATCGATGTTCAAGATATAGCAGTAACAGTTACCAACTTAAATGACAACGCCCCAGTTATCACCAGTAACGGCGGCGGTGCAAGCGCTGCAGTATCGATTGCTGAAAACAGCACAGCAGTAACGACGGTCATAGCAACCGATGCAGATGGTTCTGCACTGACTTACAGTATCAGCGGCGGTGCGGATGCAGCACTCTTTACCATTGATCAAAACACGGGTGCTTTAAGCTTTATCAGTGCGCCTGATTATGAAAATCCAAGCGATGCTGGGTTTGATAATATTTACAACGTACAAGTTCAAGTATCAGATGGCACCCATGTTGATGTTCAAGACATTGCAGTAACAGTCACCAACTTAAATGACAATGCCCCAGTTATTACGAGTAACGGCGGTGGTGCAAGTGCTGCAGTATCGATTGCTGAAAACAGCACAGCAGTAACGACAGTAACAGCAACCGATGCCGATGGCTCAGGTTTAACTTACAGCATCAGTGGTGGTGCTGATGCAGCACTCTTCACCATTGATCAAAATACCGGAGCTTTAAGCTTCATTAGTGCGCCCGATTATGAAAATCCAAGCGATGCTGGTGCTGATAATATTTATAATGTTCAAGTTCAAGTATCGGATGGCACCAACATCGATGTTCAAGATATCGCAGTAACAGTCACCAACTTAAATGACAACGCTCCAGTTATCACGAGCAATGGTGGCGGTGCAAGCGCTGCAGTATCGATTGCTGAAAACAGCACAGCAGTAACGACAGTAACAGCAACGGATGCCGATGGTTCTGCACTGACTTACAGCATCAGTGGTGGTGCTGATGCAGCACTCTTTACCATTGATCAAAACACGGGTGCTTTAAGCTTTATCAATGCTCCCGATTATGAAAACCCAGCCGATGTTGGCGGCAACAATATTTATGACGTACAAGTTCAAGTATCCGATGGCACAAACATCGATGTTCAAGATATAGCAGTAACAGTCACTAACTTAAATGACAACGCCCCAGTTATCACGAGCAATGGTGGCGGTGCAAATGCTGCAGTATCAATTGCCGAAAACAGCACAGCAGTAACGACGGTAACAGCAACGGATGCAGATGGTTCAACATTAACTTACAGTATCAGCGGTGGTGCGGATGCAGCACTCTTTACCATTGATCAAAACACCGGTGCTTTAAGCTTCATTAATGCACCTGATTATGAAAACCCAGCAGATGTTGGCGGCAATAATATTTATGACGTACAAGTCCAAGTATCAGATGGTACCAATGTTGATACACAAAATATCGCAGTAACAGTTACCAACTTAAATGACAATGCGCCAGTTATCACGAGCAATGGTGGCGGTGCAAGCGCTGCAGTATCGATTGCCGAAAACAGCACGGCTGTAACTACCATCACAGCAACCGATGCCGATGGTTCAACATTAACTTACAGTATCAGCGGTGGTGCTGATGCAGCACTCTTTACCATTGATCAAAACACCGGGGCTTTAAGTTTCATCAGTGCACCTGATTATGAAAACCCAAGCGATGTTGGTGGCAACAATATTTATGATGTTCAAGTTCAAGTATCGGATGGCACAAACATCGATGTTCAAGATATCGCTGTAACAGTTACTAACTTAAATGACAATGCCCCAGTTATTACGAGTAACGGTGGCGGTGCAAGCGCTGCGGTATCGATTGCTGAAAACAGTACAGCAGTAACGACGGTAACAGCAACGGATGCCGATGGTTCAACATTAACTTACAGTATCAGCGGCGGAGCCGATGCTGCACTCTTCACCATTGATCAAAACACGGGTGCTTTAAGCTTCATCAATGCCCCAGATTACGAAAATCCAGCCGATGTTGGTGGCAACAATATTTATGATGTTCAAGTTCAAGTATCGGATGGCACAAACATCGATGTTCAAGATATCGCAGTAACAGTCACCAACTTAAATGACAACGCCCCAGTTATCACGAGCAATGGTGGCGGTGCAAGCGCTGCGGTATCGATTGCTGAAAACAGCACAGTGGTAACGACGGTAACAGCAACGGATGCCGATGGCTCAGGTTTAACTTACAGTATCAGCGGTGGTGCGGATGCAGCACTCTTTACCATTGATCAAAACACGGGTGCTTTAAGCTTCATTAGTGCACCTGATTATGAAAACCCAGCCGATGTTGGCGGCAATAATATTTATGACGTACAAGTTCAAGTATCAGATGGCACAAACATCGATGTTCAAGATATCGCTGTAACAGTAACGAATCTAAATGACAACGTTCCAGTTATCACCAGTAACGGTGGTGGTGCAAGCGCTGCAGTATCGATTGCCGAAAACAGCACAGTAGTAACGACGGTAACAGCAACCGATGCCGATGGTTCAGGTTTAACTTACAGCATCAGTGGCGGTGCGGATGCAGCACTCTTTACCATTGATCAAAACACCGGCGCTTTAAATTTCATCAGTGCACCTGATTACGAAAACCCAGCCGATGCTGGTGCTGATAATATTTATAATGTTCAAGTTCAAGTATCCGATGGCACAAACATCGATGTTCAAGATATCGCTGTCACAGTAACGAATCTAAATGACAATGCGCCAGTTATCACGAGCAACGGTGGCGGTGCAAGCGCTGCAGTATCGATTGCTGAAAACAGCACGGCTGTAACTACAGTAACAGCAACAGATGCCGATGGTTCAGCATTAACGTACAGTATCAGCGGCGGTGCCGATGCAGCACTCTTTACCATTGATCAAAACACCGGAGCTTTAAGCTTCATCAGTGCACCTGATTATGAAAATCCAGCTGATGTTGGCGGCAATAATATTTATGACGTACAAGTCCAAGTATCAGATGGTACCAATGTTGATACACAAAATATCGCAGTAACAGTTACCAACTTAAATGACAATGCGCCAGTTATCACGAGCAATGGTGGCGGTGCAAGCGCTGCAGTATCGATTGCCGAAAACAGCACGGCTGTAACTACCATCACAGCAACCGATGCCGATGGTTCAACATTAACTTACAGTATCAGCGGTGGTGCTGATGCAGCACTCTTTACCATTGATCAAAACACCGGGGCTTTAAGCTTCATTAATGCACCTGATTATGAAAACCCAGCCGATGTTGGCGGCAATAATATTTATGACGTACAAGTCCAAGTATCAGATGGTACCAATGTTGATACACAAAATATCGCAGTAACAGTTACCAACTTAAATGACAATGCGCCAGTTATCACGAGCAATGGTGGCGGTGCAAGCGCTGCAGTATCGATTGCCGAAAACAGCACGGCTGTAACTACCATCACAGCAACGGATGCCGATGGTTCTGCACTGACTTACAGCATTAGTGGCGGTGCTGATGCAGCACTCTTCACCATTGATCAAAACACCGGTGCTTTAAGCTTCATTAATGCGCCTGACTATGAAAACCCAGCCGATGTTGGTGGCAACAATATTTATGATGTTCAAGTACAAGTATCAGACGGTGTAAGTATTGATACACAAAATATCGCAGTAACAGTCACCAACTTAAATGACAACGCCCCAGTTATCACCAGTAACGGTGGCGGTGCAAGTGCTGCAGTATCGATTGCCGAAAACAGCACAGCAGTAACGACGGTCATAGCAACCGATGCAGACGGTTCTGCACTGACTTACAGCATTAGTGGCGGTGTTGATGCAGCACTCTTCACTATTGATCAAAACACGGGTGCTTTAAGCTTTATCAATGCACCTGATTATGAAAATCCAGCTGATGTTGGTGGCAACAATATTTATGACGTACAAGTCCAAGTATCAGATGGCACAAACATCGATGTTCAAGATATCGCTGTCACAGTAACAAATCTAAATGACAACGCTCCAGTTATCACGAGCAATGGTGGCGGTGCAAGCGCTGCAGTATCGATTGCCGAAAACAGCACAGCGGTAACGACGGTAACAGCAACAGATGCCGATGGCTCAGGTTTAACTTACAGTATCAGTGGTGGTGCGGATGCAGCACTCTTCACCATCGATCAAAACACCGGAGCTTTAAGCTTTATCAGTGCGCCTGATTATGAAAATCCAGCTGATGTTGGCGGCAATAATATTTATGACGTACAAGTCCAAGTATCAGACGGTGTAAGTACTGATACACAAAATATCGCAGTCACAGTCACTAACTTAAATGACAACGCCCCAGTTATTACCAGCAATGGTGGCGGTGCAAGCGCTGCAGTGTCGATCGCAGAAAACAGTACAGCAGTAACGACAGTAACGGCAACGGATGCCGATGGTTCTGCGCTGACTTACAGTATCAGCGGTGGTGCCGATGCTGCACTCTTTACCATTGATCAAAACACGGGTGCTTTAAGTTTCATCAGTGCACCTGATTATGAAAACCCAAGCGATGTTGGTGCTGATAATATTTACAACGTACAAGTTCAAGTATCGGATGGCACCAACATCGATGTTCAGAATATCGCCGTAACAGTCACTAACTTAAATGACAATGCTCCAGTTATCACCAGTAACGGTGGCGGTGCAAGCGCTGCAGTATCGATTGCCGAAAACAGCACAGCAGTAACAACGGTAACAGCAACGGATGCCGATGGTTCTGCACTGACTTACAACATTAGTGGTGGTGCCGATGCAGCACTCTTTACCATTGATCAAAACACGGGTGCTTTAAGCTTCATCAATGCCCCCGATTATGAAAACCCAACCGATGTTGGTGGCAACAACGTTTATGATGTTCAAGTTCAAGTATCAGATGGCACAAACATCGATGTTCAAGATATAGCAGTAACAGTCACTAACTTAAATGACAACGCCCCAGTTATCACCAGCAATGGTGGCGGTGCAAGTGCTGCAGTATCGATTGCCGAAAACAGCACAGCAGTAACGACAGTAACGGCAACCGATGCCGATGGTTCTGCACTGACTTACAGTATCAGCGGCGGCGCCGATGCAGCGCTCTTCACTATTGATCAAAACACGGGTGCTTTAAACTTCATTAATGCACCTGACTATGAAAATCCAAGCGATGTTGGTGGCAACAATATTTATGACGTACAAGTCCAAGTATCCGATGGCACAAACATCGATGTTCAAGATATCGCTGTCACAGTAACGAATGTAAATGAAGCTCCCGTAATTACCAGCAACGGTGGTGGCGCAACTGCTGCAGTTTTAGTTTTAGAAAATACCACGGCAGTAACAACCGTAGCAGCGAGCGATCCAGAGGGCGCACCGGTTACTTATAGTATCAGCGGTGGAGCCGATGCTGCTAAATTTACAATTAACAGTAATACAGGTGCATTAAGCTTTATAACGGCACCAAGCTATGCAAGTCCGACGGATGTAGGTGCTAATAATGTTTATGATGTTAATGTACAAGCATCAGACGGAAATTCAACGACTACTCAAGCCGTTGCAGTAACAGTAACCAACGTAACGGTTTCTATTAATGATATAACGATTTACGAGCCAAGCAGTGGTACAGCAACCGGCGCATTTTTAGTAACTTTAAGCAATCCAAGTAGTCAACCCGTTACGTTGTACTACAGCACATCCGATGGTACCGCTACTGCCAACTCAGATTACACGCCAACTACTGGTAGCATTACTCTGGATCCGGGCGTAACGACAACAAACATTATTGTTCATATAAATGGTGATAGCGTCACAGAAGGTCCAGAAACTTTTTATCTGAATTTAACATCTGCTTCCAATGCAGTCATTGTTGACAACCAAGGGGTTGCTACCATCGTTGAACCGCAACCACTGTTTACAACAGGTAATGATACGGTTGATTTTAATTTGGTTCCAACAGACTCTTATGTTTATGGAACCCAATACGATGCTTTAAACGGCAATGATAGTGTGAAGTTACCTGACTCTTCTAATTATCAAAGACTGGGTTACGATCCTGCCAATACATTTTTTGCTGGCGATGGCAACGATACGATTTATAGCCGTAATCTCAATGACATCATCGATGGTGGTAATGGTACAGATACCATAAATTATTCATTAGCTACTTCAGGCGTTACTGTTAATTTAGGTAGTTCTTTAGCACAAAATACCGGCGGTGCTGGTACCGATACACTTATCAATTTTGAAAATCTAACCGGTTCTAATTTCAACGATACTTTGCTTGGCAACAGTGGTGATAATGTTTTAGATGGTGGTGCTGGTACCGATACTTTAAATTATGTCACTGCCAGTGCTGGCGTAACAGTCAGTTTAGCGCTGACGGGAGCACAAAATACCGGTGGTGCAGGTATCGATACGATCAGTAATTTTGAAAATCTAACCGGTTCTAATTTCAACGATACATTAGAAGGCAATAGTGGCAACAATACTTTAATTGGTGGCTCCGGTACGGATACGTTAAGTTATGCCAATGCTACTGCAGGGGTTACGGTCGATATGGGCACGGCTGCCGCACAAAATACCATTGGCGCTGGCACGGATTCCATCAGCGGTTTTGAAAATCTTACTGGCTCTGCTTTTGATGACACTCTTCGCGGGGATGCTGGTACCAATACGTTAGATGGTGGCTTAGGAAATGACACCGTAAGTTATTCAACAACCGGTTCTGTAGTTACGGTTAGCCTAGCCATTTCAGGTCCACAAAATACTGGCGGCGGTGGTACAGACACACTAATTGGTTTTGAAAATCTAACTGGTTCAAACGTTTCGGGTACCGATAATTTAACTGGTGATAACAATGACAATATCATCAGTGGTCTGGCTGGTAATGACATTATATCCGGCGGTGGTGGTAATGATATTTTAATCGGTGGTACAGGTGGAGACTCGATGGATGGTGGCACTGGTATCGATACCGCAAGTTATACCACAGCAACAGCCGGCGTCACTGCTAATTTAACAACGCCTAGTGGTAACACAGGTGATGCTTTAAATGACACTTACATCAGCATTGAAAATTTATGGGGTTCTGCGTTTGCTGATGCTTTAGTAGGTAATTCATCTGATAACGTTCTTGAAGGCGGTGCGGGTGGTGATAATCTGAATGGTCAAGGTGGTAGTGATACTGCTTCGTATGAACATTCTGCTTCAGGCGTTACGGCAAGTTTAGCAACTCCTGCTTCCAATACCGGAGATGCTCAAAATGATACTTATACCAGTATCGAAAATCTAAGAGGTACGGCATTTGCCGATATCTTAACAGGTAATACAGGCGACAATATTATCGAAGGTGGTGCAGGCGCTGATACGATAGATGGTGGCGCAGGTACAGATTTTGTTTCCTATGTTCATGCAGCAGCAGGAATAACAGCAAGTTTAGCAACCCCTGCTTCAAATACGGGTGATGCAGCAGGTGATACTTACTCGAATATCGAAGGCTTTATTGGTACATCTTTTGCCGATACTTTAATCGGTAATTCTTCTGATAATGTGATCGATGGCGGCGATGGTCAAATCAATGATGTTCTAACGGGTAATGGTGGTACGGATACGGTTCGATACACGAGCTTAACGACCAGTTTAGCAAGCAGTGTGGGCCAAACCATTAATTTGCTAACTTCAACCAGTACCGGTGCGGGTGGTACTGATAGCATCACAGGTTTCACTAACGTTATCGGCAGTGCCTTTAACGATACGATTACCGGTAACACGGCCGATAACGTACTAGAAGGTGGAGCAGGAAGTGATGCACTAGATGGCGGTGCGGGTACAGATACTGCTTCGTATGAACATGCAGCTGCCGGGGTAACAGTCAATTTAGTAACGCCAGCTTCAAATGGCGGTGAAGCTGCAGGGGATACTTACACCAGTATTGAAAATATCCGCGGTAGTGCATTTAACGACAACCTTGCGGGTGATGCTAATAATAATGTTCTAGAAGGTGGTGCAGGGGGTGACATTCTAAACGGTGGAAGTGCGGGTTTAGACACTGCATCGTATGAACATGCTAGTTCAGGTGTGATAGCCGATTTATTAACACCTTCAAATAATTCAGGAGATGCAGCAGGTGATTCTTATATCAATATTTCCAACTTAAGAGGCAGTGCATTTAATGACACTCTCAATGGGAATGGTGCATCAAATGTTCTGGAAGGAGGAGCAGGAGCTGATACATTAAGTGGTGGTAGTGGTGGAACTGATATTGCTTCCTATGAACATGCAGCAACAGGTGTGACAGTCAATCTCAATACACCTGCCTCAAATACAGGCGATGCAGCCGGTGATAGTTATTTAGGAATTGACGGTATATTGGGTAGTGCATTTAACGATGTGTTAACCGGTAGTACGGCTGCTGATACTATAAACGGAGGTGCGGGAGATGATTACATAACGCCATACGATCCAATTGCTACCGGATCCCACACAGTAGGAGCCAATGACACTATTGATGGTGGAACAGGTATAAACACAGTCGATTATAGTTATGGCGGATCAACAAATGCTTTCGCTACAGAATGGGTCATTGTAAATCTTGCTGCTGGTACCGCAAGTGGTGGTTATGGTGGTGTAGGAATTAATGTCTTTGGTTCGGATACGTTAACCAATATTCAAAATGTTCGCGGTAGTGCCGGCGCTGATAACATCACAGGTAGCAGTGGCGATAATGTGATTGAAGGCGGTGCAGGAGGAGATACGATTAATGGCGGCACCGGTGGCAGTGATACGGCTTCTTATGAACATTCAAGTGCAGCCGTTACTATTAATTTAACTGGATCACAAAGCGGTGGGGATGCAGCTGGGGACACCTTAACCAACATTGATAACATTCGTGGTTCTGCATTTAATGACGTCATTACAGGTGATGCTAATAATAACATCATTGAAGGGGGTGCTGGTAATGATACCCTTAATGGTAACGGCGGTAATGATACCGTCAGTTACGAACATGCTACTGCGGCAGTCACTATAAATCTTGCTACTGTCAGCGCGCAAAATACGGTTGGTGCAGGAACAGACACCATCACCAATTTCTCTAATATTCGCGGTAGTGCGTTTAACGATACGTTGACAGGTAATAGCTCTGCAAATGTTCTAGAAGGTGGGGCAGGCGCTGATGCGCTGGTCGGTAACGGCGGCAGTGATACTGCTTCTTATGAACATGCTGATTCTGGTGTAACTGCTAATTTACTAACCACAGCTTCTAATACGGGTGATGCTGCTGGAGATACTTATACCGGTATTGCAAATCTAAGAGGCAGTGCTTTTGCCGATACACTTATCGGTGATGGCAATGCGAATATTTTGGAAGGTGGTGCAGGTGCTGATAGTTTAGATGGTGGTAATGGAAGTGATACGGCTAGTTATGCCAATGCTGCCGCTGGACTGGTTGCTAGTTTAGCAAGCCCCGCTTCTAATACTGGCGATGCCGCTGGTGATACTTACACTAGCATCGAAAACCTTATGGGTAGTGCGTTCGACGATACTTTGACCGGTGATAACAATGCCAACACGTTAACAGGTGGGGCTGGTAATGATACTTACATCGTCTTAGCGACTAATACCGGGGCAGATATTATCAATGATAGTGCTGGCACGGATACCTTAAACCTCAGCAATTACAGCAGTAATATTACCTTTGACTTAAGTTCTAATGCAGCACAAGCCGTAGGTTCTGGTAGCTTGCAAGTTACAGGCGTTGAAAATATCACCACAGGCTCGGGTGCAGATACCATCACGGGGGATGCTGGCGATAATGTTATTGTGGCTGGTACGGGTAATGATACGGTCGAAGGTGGATTAGGAAACGATACCATTTCAGGCAATGGCGGGACGGACACCATAAGCTATGCTCATGCAACTTCAGGAATTACCTTCAATTTAAGTATAACCACAGCACAAAATACCGGTGGCGCTGGTACAGACACGGTCAGTGGCTTTGAAAATCTAATTGGATCTGAATATAACGATGTGCTCGGAGGAACCCTTGGTGTTAACAGCATTTGGGGTCTTGGCGGTGATGATAGGATAACCGGAAATGACAGCGCAGATATGATTGATGGGGGTGCTGGTAGTGATACGGTTACCTATAACGGCGCTGTTTCAGCAATTACGATTAATTTAACAACAGGAACAGGGGTTGGTGCTTCTGCTCAGGGAGATACGTTCTTTAATGTCGAAAACATTGTTGCATCTGCTTTTGACGATACTTTAATCGGAAACACTGCGGACAACACCATCGAAGGTTTGGCGGGTAATGATTCGATAGATGGAGTCAGTGGTAGTGATACGGCTAGTTATGCATCTGCAGGTAGTGCGGTGACCGTTACTCTTGCTTCACAAGGTGTTCAACAAAATACGGTGGGAGCCGGCTTAGATACCTTAAATAATATTGATAACCTCTTAGGTTCTGCTTTCAATGATACGTTAACGGGTGATGGAAATAACAATATTATTGACGGGGGTTCTGGTGCTGGCAATGATACTTTGGTCGGTGGTTTGGGTACTGATACGGTAACTTATGCTAGCGCTACTGCGGGGATTACTTTCAATTTAGGAACGACTACTGCACAAAATACGGTGGGGGCAGGCACAGACACAGTCAGCGGTTTTGAAAATGTTACCGGAAGTAATTTTGATGATACGATAACAGGTAATGCCGCTAATAATACCATCGAAGGTTTAGCCGGTAATGATACTCTAATCGGTGGTGGTGGTTTTGACACGGTTAGCTATCAAAATGCTACAGGTGGAGTTTCTGTTTCTCTCAGTATTGTTGGTTCACAAGCGGTTGGTGGTGGCGCAGGTAGTGATAGCCTCAGCGGTTTTTCTGCCATCATTGGTTCTGAATACAATGACACCCTAACAGGGGATGCAAATAATAATAGCTTATTCGGGGCTGGAGGAGACGATGTTCTAATCGGAGGACTTGGTGCAGATGCATTGTTTGGTGGAACAGGAAGTGATACTGCAAGTTATGCCAATGTAACAGCAGGTCTTACCGTTGATTTAGGAACCCCAAGTAACAATACAGGTGAAGCTATAGGAGATACTTATAGTAGTATCGAAAATCTTTTGGGTAGTAATTTCAACGATACTTTAACCGGCGACGGTTTAAATAATATTATCAATGGCGGTGCTGGTAACGATACCATTGAAGGTTTAGGCGGTGATGATACTCTCATCGGCGGTGGTGGTTTTGACACGGTTAGCTATCAAAATGCCACAGGTGGAGTTTCTGTTTCTCTCAGTATTGTTGGTTCACAGGCGGTTGGTGGTGGCGCAGGTAATGATAGTCTCAGCGGTTTCTCTGCCATCATTGGTTCTCAATACAATGATTTCATAACCGGTGACGCAAATAGTAATAGTTTATCTGGTGCTGGAGGAAATGATACTTACATTGTTTTATCTAACAATGCTGGTTTAGATACGATAACGGATAGTGCAGGCATAGATACTATTGACTTAAGTAATTATAACAGTGGTTTAATCTTTGATTTAAGTTCCAATGCAGTACAAACGATAGGTTCCGGCAGTATCCAAATTGCCGCCGGCACGCAAATTGAAAACTTCATTGGCGGTTCAGGGGCCGATACGATAACGGGCAATGGTGCAGCTAATATTCTTGAAGGTGGTGCTGGTGCCGATGTTCTTAATGGTGGCACTGGATCAGACACAGCTTCTTATGAACATGCAAGTGCTGGAGTAACTGTCAGTTTAGCTTCGCCAGGCTCAAATACAGGCGATGCAGCTGGCGATACTTATAATAGCATTGAAAATATCAAAGGCAGTGCTTTTACCGATATTATTACCGGTGATGGTAGTAATAATATTTTAGATGGTGGTACAGGGGGTAACAACATTATTACTGGTGGTGCTGGTAATGATACTTTGATTGGCGGTGCTGGTAATGATACCTATGTATTTGCTGCAGGTTCGGCATTTGATACTTTGAATGATACGAATGGTGTTGATACTTTAGATTTCAGCGCTTATACAGTAGCACTTAACGTTAATCTCTCAATAACAACTTCGCAAAATTTCACGACAGGGGCTGGAATTACATCGATGACAGGAACCTTTGAAAATGTCATTGGTGGTACTGGTAATGATACTTTAACGGGTAATAGCGCAGCCAACACTTTAAGTGGCGGTGCTGGTAATGATACGTTGGTTGCAGGTACTGGCGGCAGTTCAATTACGGTGGTTTTAGATGGTGGTACTGGCACAGATGCAGCAAGTTTTGCGCTGCAAACCAGTCCAGTATCAGCTAGTTTAGCAACAGGCACAGCTACTGTGGGTACAGTTAACTATACGTTAACTAATATTGAAAACCTCATTGGTGGTTCAGGTGCAGATACACTAACAGGTAACAGTGCAAATAACGTTCTTGAAGGTGGCGCTGGTGCAGATGCGTTAATCGGTGGTGCTGGTACAGACACGGCTTCTTATGAACATGCTAGTGCTGGAGTAACAGTAAATTTAGGGTCGACAAACTTAAATACCGGTGATGCTGCAGGTGATACTTACTCCAGTATTGAAATTATTAAGGGTAGTGCGTTTGCTGATAACTTAAGCGGCGATTCGGGCAGCAATACCTTTGAAGGTTTAGCAGGTGCAGATACGATTACGGGTGATGGTGTTAACGATACTGTTAGTTATGCCAGCAGCGCTTCAGCGGTTACGATTGTATTGAACACTTCTGCTAGTGGTGGTGATGCAGCCGGCGATATTTTAAGTGGCATTTCAAATATTGTTGGTTCAGTAGGTAACGATAGTCTTACCGGCGATAGCAATAACAATATCATTGAAGGTGGACGTGGTAACGATATTATCAACGGTGGTGCAGGTAATGATACGGTTAGTTATGTTAATGCAACCAGTGGAGTTACCGTCAACCTCTCAATTACAACAGCTCAAAATGTAGGAGGTAATCAAAATAGTGATACGATCAGCCAAGTTGAAAACATTTTAGGATCTTCGTTTAACGACAATCTGACAGGTGATGCAAATAACAATATTCTGAACGGTAATGGCGGTAATGATAACTTAACGGGTGGTGCTGGTAGTGATACCTTTGTCATGAATAAAAGTGCTAATGGTAATGGCGTCATCACAATTAACGATTTTAACGAGGCAGAAGGCGATAAGATCGATTTAACTGCTGCACAGTTAGCCATGACGAATCCGGCTTTAGTCAATAATATCTTCGATGATGGCGTAGGTGGTGCCTACATCACCTACGGTAATGGTGATACGGTTCACGTGATCGGGGTCAGTGCACAGGCCTTAATCGACAATATACAAAACAATAATGCAAGTGACTTTGTGCTCGCAGCTCCACCCGCTGCTCCAGCAGCGCCTGATTTGAACGCTGCGAGTGATTCCGGATCGTCATCTACGGATAATATTACTAACATAGCAACTCCTACTTTTACTGGCACGGGAGGAATAGCAGGACAACCGGTTAATTTATACGATGGTACAACGTTAATCGGCACCACAGTTGCTAGTGCAGGAGGCACTTGGAGTATTACCAGTAGTGCCTTAGGTGATGGTGTTCATAATATTAATGCCACAGTGACGGATAGCAACGGTAACCCTAGTCTTGCTTCAGCATCCTTGCAAGTAACGATTGATACGACGGCTCCTGTGAACCCTAATTCTGTTGCGGAAATTAACCATGCCAATGGTAATGCGAGTGACACGGTATCCGTCACGGATGCTAGTAGTTCCTTGACAGCAAGCAATACGGCTCCAAGCGCCGGTACCGTGACTTATGACGCGCCAAGTAAGACGTTTACCTATACACCTGGTAGCAATTTTAATGGTACCGATAGTTTTACGTATCAATTTACCGATGCTGCCGGCAATACGAGTACGGTAGCAACTGCGACGATTACGGCCGGAACTAATGCAGTCACTATGACAGGTACTGCGGGTGCCACGCTTTGGGGTAGTAATGCGAATGATAGTTTGAATGGTGCAGCGGGTGGTGAAACGATTAATGCTTATGACGGCGATGATATTTTAATAGGCGGCCCCAGCGATATTTTGAAAGGTGGTTTAGGCAATGATACTTATCAGTTCTTTATCGGTTTTGGTAGCAACACCATCACGGATAACTCGGGTATTAATACCTTAGATTTTAGTCAAGTCACGTCAGGTGGTGTAATTGATATTAGCAATACTTCCACTAGCCAATCCTATGGTGGCGGCAGTATACAATTAACTTCCGGTACCCTCATTGCCAACGTGACCGGTAGTGCTACAGCTAGTAGTTCGATTATGGGGAATTCTTTGAATAATGTGTTAATCGGCGGCGCTGGTGCGGATCAACTCGAGGGGAATGGTGGCAATGACACTCTCACAGGTGGTGCAGGGGCTGATATTTTTGTCATGGATTACAGTGTCAGCGGCAGTAATCATGTCACGATTACTGATTTTAGTGAGGCACAAGGCGATAAGATTGACATTAGTGCTACAGGGTTAACCTCTAATGATACGGCTACCTTGGCATCATCAATTGCCAATGTGAATGGTAATGCGGTTATTACTTTTGCTAACGGCGATACGATTACGGTCAATGGTGTCACCGCAGAAACATTAATTGGTAATATCCAAAACGGCGGTGCCAGTGATTTTATACTCGCTGCTGTTCTTCCACCTTTATTTACTTCAGGTGTCGACTCTATTGATTTCAACAACACAGCTAAAAGCACCTATGCAATTGGAAGCCAATACAATGCTTTGGCGGGCGATGACACAGTGATCCTGCCTGATGCTGCTCATAATATAGCTGCAGGTTATGATCCTGCCCATACATTCTTTGGAGATTTGGGGAACGATAACATCACCGGACGTGATCTGAATGACATTATTGATGGTGGTGCTGGCAATAATACGATTAATGGCGGAACTGGAAATAATACAGCAACTTATTTCGATGCGCCGCTGCGTTCAAATGGTGTGGGAATTAACGTTAATGTGTCAACTTCTAGTTCTGTACTACAAGTTATCCACGGTGCGACGGGAGAATACACCGATAGTTTAACCAATATTCAAACGATTGCAGGTTCTACCGGAACAGATACGATCGATACTTCATCCATTACTTCGCATAACTTGGTTTACACGTTCACACAAACTTCCGTGACGGTTTTGGATCTAACTACGTTCACTAATTTAGTTCAGTACACACCAAATGCCAGTGCGCCTACTACGGTAGTCCTGGTAGCCAATAACTCGCCTTCCAACAATACGATTTCTATTAGTGGCGGTAACTGGCAAATCACAGAGCCGGTAGCAAATTCACACACCTCTAATAGCTTCCAAAATGCAGCAGGAGCGATTACTTACACAGTTGATACGAATGGTGTGTTGACTGCAAATGGTAGTTCTCTGCATGCGGTATTAACGAATGCTGGCGGCACCTTTAGTAACATTACCTTGAATAGCGGTGATTCAACCTTTGATGGTAGTCAGTCTAGTGTAGCTTTTAACCTCACTAGCGGTAGTGCTACCGGTAACCAAACACTTACGGGTGGTAGCGGTAATGATAGTTTTCATGCCGGTAGTGGAACTAACATTCTCGATGGTGGTGCAGGTACCAATAGTCTATTTGGCGGTGCCAATAATGATACGTATGTGTTTACTACTCATGCGGGCAATGACACCATTACGGATACCTCCGGCGTCAATACGTTAGATTTCAGTGCTACTAGTACCGGTGGAACGATGAATCTTACCAGCACCGCTAGTCAATCCATGGGCGGTAGCACAGTAACGTTAACTTCTGGTACGCAAATTACTAACGTGATAGGAACTTCTGGTAATGACACCATTACTGGAAACTCATTAAATAACGTCATCAATGGTCATGGTGGTAACGATACTCTGACCGGTGGTGCAGGCAACGATACTTTTGCAGTTTCTACCAATGCTACGCCAGCAACAGCAGAAACTATTACGATAACTGACTTCACTTCAGGTTCTGATAAGTTAGATTTAAGTGCTTATCAAACGACATATGCTGCATTAACAGATGGAAATACGGCTAATGGTGAAATGACCAATGTGAGTGGACATGCTCAAATTACTTTTGCGGATAATCAAGTAATTGATCTTACTAACGTGACCACTGCACAGATAGTACAAACAGATTTCTTATTCTAAAAATTGCCTTTTTGAGTGGCAAAAATAACAGCTTGAACTAAACTTAAAATTAACGGTCATTGTGTTCTTAATGATCGGGTTTTATGTTGAATTTTTCAAAGCTAGATTTTTAGGGATGATTACTCTGGACTTTGAGGTGAGTAGGTAATCTATGAGTAATCAAGCCCCGTCTGGCATAAATAGCACAGCCGTTACATCGGAAAATACTGCATACACACTGCAAACTGCAGATTTTAAATTTGCTGATATAGACGGCAATCAATTTGCAGGTGTTTATGTTTCCTCGGTGCCAGTAGGTGTTCTAACCTTAAATGGGGTAGTGGTGCAGGCGGGTGATTTTATCAGTGCTGCGCAAATAGCAGCAGGGGGTTTAGTGTATACCCCCCCAATCAATGGAGTAGGTAAAGATTATGTAGGGTTTCAGGTGCAAGATAATGGTGGTACAGCAAACGGTGGAGTTGATACGGATCCCACACCAAATTATGTAGTTTTAGATGTTCAAGCTAATCCGGCAACTGTAATTAATGTAAGTCCAGTAGGTGGAAATAGCAGCGTAGCGACGTCGCAAAATGTAGCGCATGTTTTTCAAACTTCAGAATTCAATTTTTCGGACCCAGGCAATAATCCAGCGAATCAATTTTTGGGTGTAAAAATATCGTCAGTGCCAGTAGGTTCGTTAACGTTAAATGGAGTTGCGGTGCATGCGGGTGATTTTGTCAGTGCAACCGAAATAGCAGCGGGCCATTTGGTATATACCCCCCCAATCAATGGAGTAGGTAAAGATTATGTAGGGTTTCAGGTGCAAGATAATGGCGGTACAGCAAACGGTGGAGTTGATACGGATCCCACACCAAATTATGTAGTTTTAGATGTTCAAGCTAATCCGGCAGCAGTAATTAATATAAGCCCTGTCGGCGGTACTAGTGCAGTAAGCACATTAGAAGACAATGCTTATACCATTCACACAGCAGATTTTCATTTTTCAGATCCTGGCAATAATCCAGCGAATCAATTTTTAGGTGTAAAGATTTCGTCGGTACCAGTAGGTTCGTTAACGTTAAATGGTGTTGCAGTGCAGGCGGGAGATTTTATTAGTGCTGCACAAATAGCAGCAGGAAATTTAGTGTACACACCGCCTACACATGCTGTAGGCCCTGATTATGTAGGTTTTCAAGTGCAAGATGATGGGGGTACCGCTAATGGTGGTAATGATTTAGATCTGACTCCTAATTATCTGAGAATTGATGTTACAGCTCCTGTGCTATTTACCAATAATCCTGACACAGTCGATTTCAATGCCTTGGTATCAGGTCAATATTCTAATATTTACAACGCCGGTGGTGGTGATGACCAAGTAACGTTACCAAACAGTGCAGCAGCGGCAGCAGCAGTAGGATATGTCGTTGGTACAGCTTTTCATGGTGGCGATGGCAATGATGTTATCCAGGGTGGTAATTTAAATGATGTAATCTATGGTGATGCGGGTGATGACACCATTACTGGTGGTGCAGGAAACGATACGATCTATGGCGGTGCTGGTAACAATACTTTGGATGGTGGTGATGGCAATAATAGCTTTATTGGCGATGCTGTAAATGGTAATGACACCGTGGTTTATACCGGTACAACACTCGATGGAAGTGGTAATGGTATCACAGTACATTTTAACAATGACTTGATCAGTGAAAGCATTAATCACAGTAGTTGGGCTGATTCACTTACTTCAATCCAACAAATCGCTGGTTCGGCAGGTGTTGATACGTTAGATCTATCCGCGTTAGGTACGGATTCGTTAAGTTATTTCTTAGGAACCGGGATTACCTCGATTTACGATAGTACGCAAGGAAGTTATGTAACTACTAAATATATTCAAGATCCAAGCTCACTTTATACCATCGTTAATGATGCTAGTAGCAATAGTGCATTTAATATTAGTGATGGTAATTGGCATATCAATGGCGCAAGCGGTAGTAATGATAGTGTTACTTTCTTAAATGCAGGGGACATGACAGTAAATTACGTGGCTGCTGATGGTAGCTTGCATGCAGTCGGAGGCGTAGGGATAACAGCCGGCTTTGATGTTTCACTGACTAACGTCAATACACTCATTTTAAATAAAGGCAATGACACATTTGATGCAAGTGGTTCCAGTGTCGGCTACACCGTCGATGCTACCGCTAGCACAGCAGCAAACTTGCAAGGGGGTGCTGGCAATGATGTGTTAACAGGTGGCAAGGGACTTAATATTTTAAACGGCGGCAGTGGTAATGACGTATTACATGGCGGTGATGGCACAAACTTTTTAGACGGCGGTAGTGGTACGGACACGTTATATAGCGGTACTGGCGCTAACACTTTTATCATAGATGCCAGTGTAGTTGTGGGTAGTCCGAATATAGTAACCATCCAAGGCTATCATGCCGGCGACAAAATTGATCTCAGTGCATTTCCATTAAGCGCACAGGATATTGCTGCGAATATTATTAGTGATGGTAACCAAGGTTCAATTATTCAATTGCTAAATGGCGATGAAGTTATTGTAGCAGGAGTTGCGCCAGCGACTTTAATTAATAACTTGGAAAACCAAGGCGCATCAGATTTTATTTTAGCGCCGCAGCCTTTATTTACTAGCAATGACAATGCAATAAATTTCAATCCTGGTCATGCAGTAGCAGGCTACACAACTGCACTTGCGGGTGCTTATTTGGCGGGTTCTCAATACGATGCAGGCGGCGGTAATGATCACGTAATATTGCCTTTAGATGCACCAGAAGCAACAGCTTCTGGTTATGTGCTTGGTACTGCTTTTCATGGTGGAGCAGGGGATGATGTGATTCAAGCAGGCAATCAAGGCGGTACTGTGTATGGTGATGCCGGTAATGATACTTTTATCAGCGGTGCTGGAGCTGATATTTTTGATGGTGGTAGTGGCAGTAATACGGTTGATTATAGTCTTGCTGCTTTATCCGGTGGCAATCCATTATTCGGTAACCCATATGAAGGTGTCAGCGTTGATTTAAACAGTGCCACGCAAGCAGCGAGTTATAACAGCCATGGTAACAGTTATGCAGCGGGTGATACTTTAGTAAACGTAGAAAATATCACGGGATCAGCATACGGTGATACGTTAACAGGTGATGCCAATGCTAACATTTTGATTGGCGGTGCGGGTGTAGATGCTATTAATGGTGGTGCGGGTGATGACACGATTATAGGAGGTGCCGGCGAGTTGGTGACGAATGGTGCAGGAGGTTTTGGTGGTGGAGGAGTTTCATCTAGTACCTATCTAGGTGATTATTTGAATGGTGGCGATGGCATTGATACCGTGAGTTATGCTACTTCGTCAGCAGGCGTCAGCGTTGATTTAGTTTTTCAACAACAATTTGGATATGTAGCGGGCGGCGGTGATGCGCAAGGTGATCACCTTAGCAATTTTGAAAATATTACTGGCTCCAATTTTGACGATACCTTAACGGGTGATGCTGGTGCAAACGTGTTAACTGGCTTGGATGGCAACGATACTTTAATGGGACGTGATAGTAACGATACGTTAATTAGTGGAGCTGGCAATGATACGTTAACAGGTGATGGTTCGATGCAAGCAGGAGGCCCTGGTGCTGGCAGCGATACGTTTGTTTTTGCGCCTAATTCTGGTCAAGATACGATTACTGATTTTCAAGAAGGCATCGATAAAATTGATGTGTCAGGCTATCGCAGTGATCCAAATACTCCCGTAGCATATGGTGCAGGCGCAGGTTCAGTCACGGTAGAACAAGTAGGAACAGACACTTTAGTACATTTACCCGATGGCAGCAGCACGATTACATTGCAAAATATTACAGCAACTGATCTTACACCAACAGATTTTCTGTTCTAATTGAGAAGGCGTAGGGGCGGATAATCATCCGCCCATTTTTCGACGTGAAGTATTACCTTTCTCGCAGCGCTTCTTCTTTGGCTTTTAGCAGCGGTTTCAATAAATAATCAAGCACACGTTTTTCGCCGGTATTGATGTGCACTGTGGCGGTCATTCCTGCAATGATCGGTAATTTGTGTTGATCGCTACCAAGGTAACTACGACTGGTGCGCACATTCACTAGATAATAAATAGGGAAACTTCGATCAATGCTAGGTTTGCTGTCTTCGATGGCGTCAGGGCTGATGTATTCAACGGTGCCGTTCAAACTGCCATAAATCGTGTAGTCATAAGCGGTGAGACGTACGATTGCTGGTTGGCCAACATGAATAAAAGCAATATCTTTGGGTTGGACTTTTGCTTGTATTAATAAAGTATCTTCTAACGGCACTATCTCCATAATGTTTGCGCCAGGTGTTACTACGCCACCAATCGTGTAAATATTTAATTTTTTAACAATGCCATATACGGGTGAATAGAGAGTGGCGCGCGTTATTTTATCGCGTAATGATTTTAACTCCTCTATGACAATAGAAAGTTCGGCATTTTGTTTTAAGTATTCTGTTCCTGAATCATTGCGGTAGGCGTTTTGTTTTTCAATTATTTTTGATTGAATATCATTACTAGTAGATAGGGCGCGTAAAAGATCAATTTTAGCTACTACACCTTTCTCCACTAATGGTTTATACATGTTGATTTGTTGTTGGCTAAGTTTCAGGCTGTCATGTAAGAGAGCAATTTCTTGTAATAGCGCATTGCGTTTGGTGTTAAAGAGAGTTGTTTCGCGTTGTACTAATTGGGGTTGATTTTTAATTAAAAAATCGGGATAGGTAACTTTGTTATCTCCATATGCTTCAGCACGTAAACGCGCTGTCATCGCCAATAAACTTAAATATTTTGCATAACGTTCATTAAAATCCGCGCGGTAACGCGTGTCATCTAAGCGCATTAATACTTGATTTTTTTTAACGGTTTGACCTTCATCCACATCAATCTGCGTAATAATGCCGCCATCTAAGCTTTGGATAATTTTTACTTCACTGGATGGAATAACCTTGCCTTCACCTATGGTGAGTTGTTCAACGGTGCCGAAGTAGGCCCAAATTATTCCAATCACTAGCAACAATAAAATGGTATATAAAATTCCATTGGCCCACGGTGTACCTTTCCCTAGTAACGCAGCTTTAGCGTCTAGCATATAAGCTTCGTCTTGGGATTGCGTCTGCGGCAATTTGTTTTCAGAATTTGGATCGTTATGCATATTAATTTACGATGGATTGGTTGGTGTGCCGCTAGGTTTATTGCTAGCTGCCTGAGTAGGTTGCGCTAACTGCGCTAAAATTTGATCGCGAGGACCATCTAACAACAGTTTGCCATTATCTAATAAAATTAAACGTTGCACGAGTGGAAATAACGAAACTTTATGGGTGACTAACAGCAATGTTTTATGCGGTAAATAAGTGGCTAAACGAAGAATTAAATCACGTTCGGTAGCATTATCCATAGCGCTAGTAGGTTCATCAAATAAACAAACGGGAGCTTTTCCTAAGATAGCGCGGGCGATTGCAACCGCTTGTCTTTGTCCGCCCGATAATCCTTCTCCCCGTTCACCAACCTGTAAATCAAAGCCATGTGGATGTAAGTTGGTGAAGGCATCAACACCTGCTAAGTGGGCAACTTCAATAATATCTTCATCTTCTGCCCATGGGACGCCCATAGCAATGTTGTCCCGCACGTTGCCAAAAAATAGCAAGCTATCTTGCGGCACGTAAGCGATGTTGCGTCGTAAATCAGCGGGATCGATTTGTGAAATATCAATGCCATCAATGCGAATGTGACCAGAAGTAGGGGGATAAAAACCTAAAATAAGTTTTTGAATGGTGGTTTTGCCAGAGCCAATTCTGCCGATAAAACCCACACGTTCGCCCGGTTTAATTTGAAAAGAAACTTTATCTAAGCAGGGTTTTTTTTGTTGTGGGTAGTGAAAGGTAACGTTATCAAATTCAATATGACCTTCGAGTGCAGGGCGATGGGTGAAATGTTTTTTTGCAGGACGTTCTAAGGATGCTGACATGATTTTATTGAGAGACTGTAGCGCTAATTTAGCTTGTGCGTAGCGGGTTAATAAGTTAGTCGTTTGCGCTAACGGTGCTAACACTCGATTGGCTAAAATATTGCAAGCAATTAAACCCCCAATGGTTAATTCGTTGGCATGAATTAAATAAACCCCTAAAACAACGGTGAAGACTAAAATCATTTGTTGCGAATAATTAGAAATGCTGCCGATTAAAGAAGAATAAAAACGAGATTTGAGGCCATGGCCTGCGACGTTCGCGACGTTTTGTTCCCATTTCCGTTGCATTTGGCCTTCGGCCCCTAAAGATTTAATGGTTTCTAGACCAGCGATGGTTTCAATTAAAATAGCATTTTTGTAAGCCATTCCTTGCATGCTTTGTTTTACTGACTCATTTAAAGGTTTTTCCATGGCAAAAGCGCTAATTAAAACCACGGGGATGGCCAGCAAGGGCACCCATACTAAATAACCGCCTAAGTACCAAATTAAAAACAAAAATAAAATAGAAAAAGGAATATCAATCAAGGTGGTTAAGGTGGCGGAAGTGAAGAAATCGCGCAACGTTTCAAATTCACGCAAATTATTTGCAAATGCTCCTACCGACGCGGGTTTGTTGATCAGTTGCATGCCTAATACGTGTTGAAAGATAGTGCTAGACATAATGATATCGGCTTTTTTACCGCTAATATCAATCAGGTAAGCGCGGATCATGCGGAGCAAAAAATCAAAACAGTAAATAATCACAATACCAATGGCGAGAACCCATAACGTGGTTTCAGCATAATTAGGTATAACACGATCGTATACGGCCATGACAAATAAAGGACCGACTAAAGTAAAAATATTAACGAATAACGCTGCTAGAGCTACTTGCGTGTAAATATATCGGTAGCGCCATAAAGTGCCAAAAAACCAAGAACCGGCTTCGTTTACAGGGGCTTCTGTTTGTCGTTCGAAATTAGCAAGAGGCTTGATGAAGATTATATAACCACTAAATTCTTCTGCTAGCTCAGCTAAAGGTTTGCGAACAGTTCCTTCTGGATTTTCCGGAAAAATGACGTCCGCTGTGCCATCTTCATGCAGGTGATGCAAAATGCAAGCATGGCTGTGTTGCAAAATTAAAATAGCAGGAAGTGTTAGATTGGAAATTTTTTTTAATGAGCGTTTGATCACGTGTGCCGAAAAACCAGCTCGTGCTGCCGCGCGGATCAGCAATTCGGGAGTAAAGTGGTGATTAACCAGGGGTAAGCCAGCCCGTAAAGCATCGGGTGACTGAGGGCGGCCATGTTGTTTGGCGATGATGATTAAGCACTCTAAGAGCGGATCCACGAAAGCGGGGCCCGCTGTTTTGTTTGTCTCATTTATTTCCGACATGGGTTAAATCGATCCCTGGTTTGTAAACTATTGGCTACTGCCCTCAAAACAACGAAGGCAGGTTTGCTGTTGGGTCACCAAGTAGAGTACCAAGATCGTGCGCAGGATCAAAGCTTGCTAAGCTATCAAATGCATGAATAACATTCGGATTGACGCCTGCATTGCTTAAGGCATCATGAATATTTTGTTGAACTCCGGAAAAAACATCGTGTAGTGCTGTTTTAACATCGGCGAGGGTAGGATCGGCTATTGGGGTAACCGGGGTGTTTGCACTGGTTAAAGCATCATGAATATCTTGTTGTATTCCCGAAAAAGCATCGTGTAGCGCTGTTTTAACATTGTTGAGGGTAGGATCAACTGTTGGGGTAGCTGAAGCGCCTGAATTAGTTAAAGCATCGTGAATATCTTGCTGTACTCCGGAAAAAGCATCGTGTAGTGCTGTTTTAACATCGTCGAGTGTAGGGGCAGCTGTTGGGGTAGCTGAAGCACCTGCATTGGCTAAGGCATCATGAACATCTTGTTGGATTCCGGAAAATACATCTTGAATTGCCGTTTTGACGTCATCGAGTGTAGGGACAGTGGAAGCATCTACGCTGCTTAAAGCATCATGGATATGTTGTTGCCATCCCAAAAAAGCACCCGCTATGTCAGGATTGTTATCGTTTCCTACTAAGCTGTGTAGTAAATCATTAATATTTTGTTCTGCATCACTCATGATACGTTCTCCATTTTGCACGCATAAAATGACCACTTGCTTGATACAATTTGGGTGGCCTACATAATATATATAGTAGATAAAAGCGGATATTGGTAGGAAATTGGAAAATTTATTTTAAGGCAAGATTCAGTATATACTTCTTAACGTTAAATTGCGTATCAAACCGAGTGCCAGAAAGGTCAATACATGTCAGGAAATACCTTCGGAAAGCTATTTTGTGTCACCACCTTTGGCGAGAGTCATGGACCCGCTTATGGCTGCATTATCGATGGTTGCCCCCCTGGTCTTGAGCTGACAGAAGCTGATATCCAACACCAGTTAGATCTGCGCAAGCCAGGCACTTCGCGTTATACCTCGCAGCGTCGTGAAGCGGATCAAGTTAAAATTTTATCGGGGGTGTTTGAGGGGCAAACGACAGGAACTCCCATCGGTTTACTCGTTGAAAATACAGACCAGCGTTCGCGCGATTACGAGCAAATTAAAGAAGTTTTTCGACCGGGTCACGCAGATTACACCTACATTAAAAAATACGGTATTCGCGATTACCGCGGCGGCGGCCGTGCTTCAGCGCGCGAAACCATGATGCGAGTGGCAGCCGGTGCGATCGCCAGAAAATATCTGCAGCAACGCTATGGCATCTTGATTCGCGGCTGTTTGGCGCAATTAGGCCCTATTACGTTAGCCGCTAGCGATTGGTCAGCGGTGCCCCAAAATCCTTTCTTTTGCGCAGAACCGGCAAAAATCCCCGAGTTAGAAGCTTATATGCAAGCGCTGATTAAGTCCGGCGATTCCATTGGAGCTAGTATCCATGTCGAAGCCACGGGCTTGCCAGCGGGCCTGGGAGAGCCGGTATTTGATAAATTAGATGCCGATATCGCTGCCGCCATGATGAGCATTAACGCAGTAAAAGCCGTAGGCATTGGTGCCGGTTTTGCCTGTGTCACGCAAAAAGGTTCAGAACATCGAGATATTTTAACGCCAGAGGGTTTTTTGAGTAATAATGCCGGTGGTATTTTAGGAGGCATCTCAACGGGCCAAGATATAACGGTGCAGGTAGCATTTAAACCCACTTCTAGCCTGCGATTACCGGCAGTTAGTACTAATGTAGCGGGGGAGGTGGTAGAAGTAGTCACCACCGGTCGCCATGACCCCTGTGTAGGTTTGCGAGCAACACCTATCGTAGAAGCTATGCTGGCCTTAGTATTGATGGACCACGTGTTACGCCACCGTGGCCAGAATTATGATGTGTTGTGATCTGGTGTCTCTCTTTAAGGACAATGGTGCTACCTTAAGGAGATGTTGGGCTTATCAGCCCAACCTACACAGTTTAATAGCGAAATGCTATGTGGAACACTGTGCAATTAAAATATGTAGGTTGGGTTGATAAGCCCAACAATCACAGGTGAATACAAATTGACAGGATAATAACGATGACCAAAAATTATAACGTAGCAGTAGTTGGCGCCACCGGCGCCGTCGGCGAAATGATGCTGAGTATTTTAGAAGAGCGCAATTTTCCTGTGCGGAATCTTTATCCGCTCGCCAGTGAAAAATCGGCCGGTAAAATTATTTCATTCAAAGATGAAAGTGTGTTGGTACAAAATTTAGCGGAATTTGATTTTAGCGGCGTTGATATCGCCTTGTTTTCTGCCGGCGGCAGCATTTCCGCACAATACGCGCCCATAGCAGCTGCAGCGGATTGTGTGGTTATCGATAACAGCTCGCATTTTCGTTATGACGCTGACGTCCCTTTAGTTATTGCCGAAGTAAATCCCGAAGCGTTAGCTGATTATGGCAAGCGTAATATTATTGGCAATCCCAATTGTTCTACCATGCAAATGTTGGTCGCACTCAAACCTATTTATGATGCAGTAGGAATTAAACGAATCAACGTTGCAACTTATCAAGCAGTATCGGGCGCTGGTCGCAGTGCGATCAACGAATTAGCGGAACAAACCGGAAAATTATTAAATGGTTTAACTGTTAAGCCGAAAGTATTTAGCCGCAGAATTGCTTTTAATTTAATTCCTCAGATTGATGAGTTTCAAGAAAACGGTTACACCCGCGAAGAAATGAAAATGTTATGGGAAACGCAAAAAATCTTGAATGATAATGAAATTTTGGTAAATGCTACCGCGGTACGTGTTCCCGTATTTTACGGCCATAGCGAAGCATTACATATTGAAACTGCGAAAAAAATCACGGCAAAACAAGCTAGGCAATTATTAAAAAAAGCACCAGGGATAGAAGTAGTAGATAAATTAGTTCCAGGCGGTTATCCCACCCCTTTGGATCATGCGTCAGGCACAGATCCAGTTTTCGTTGGCCGCATCCGCGAAGATCTTTCGCATCCATTAGGTTTAGATTTATGGGTAGTGTCGGATAACGTGCGCAAAGGCGCTGCCTTAAACGCCATACAGATAGCGGAAATTATGATTAGAGATTATTTGTAGGCCAATGACACTACTTTACGCCTTCCCTAAAAAGGGCGAATAATCATTCGCCCTAAATGGGCTAGATTGCTCCATATCTCTTAAGGTAGTGCTATTGATTTATAGATGTCTGATATACTATTAAGGATAACCAGCTAATTTATTACGAATGCTATGCCATATTATTCTACTTTGGATGATGATGACGATCGCGAAGAGCTAACATTTCTGCACGAGCCAGAAGAGCAAGATGATTCTGATGGTGAAGATGGAGAGGGTGGCGATAAAGGCACGACCGGCCCCCTAATTGACCCCGCAATTTTTGGCTTGGCAAATCACGACTTCCTAGAATTAATCCGCCAAGAAGAACGCAAATTTAGTCAAGGTTGGGTGCCTTTTACCAAAGATCCCGCAAAAGAAAAAAGTGGTACTTTGGGTCAGGGGCCACCACCGCATCCTTTACTCAGTCAAAGTTCACAGTTTTCTGGCGCAGATACCAAACTCACCGCTAACCCCGCGGAAAATGAACAAGGCTTGGCGAATTACGAAGAGTTACAATTACAACATGTGCTCAAAAATGATCTGACCAATACCAAGCAACATGTGAATCAACCAGGGTTAACCACGCCGCGTTTAACGCCATCCGGCGGCCGTTAATTTATTCGCTAAAATTGCTATGACACTAACAGATGAAATTCTTTTTGGTAGTAAAGCGGGCCTAGAACGTTTAATAGCCGCGGGTGCCGACGTTAACGAAATCGACGTATATGGTTTTACGCCATTAATCGAAGCAGCCATTGCCAACAATAATGAAGCAGCTGTTCTACTGATAAAAGCAGGCGCTGAAATTGATAAACCCGATGTAACGGGCCGTACTGCGTTGCACTGGGCGATCGATAATTACAATGTCCAGTTAGCAAAATATTTATTGCACCATAAGGCGGATCCCAATGCTTACACCGAAGGAGGGCAGTCAGTTCTGGTGTATCCGTTGTTGCGTCAACAACAACCATTAAAAAAATTATTATATTCCTATGGAGCTAATTTAAATTTCAGCCAAGATTTTATTAATGCCAAATTATTAGGTCACCGCTTTCAATTATTAGGTCAAGTAGATATTGTCAATGCCAAAGGTCGTTTTATCGAATTAGATTTTGAAGGATTTTTTCTCGAGTTTACTTTGGGGATAGTGCAAAATTCGTTAGAGCGCTATCGTAATAATTTTGCCGCACGCAATCAACGCGGTTATTTTTATCATTTAGGAAAAATTATTGATCGTTTTACGTTAGCTACTGAATTGCTTAAATACCAGCGTTACACCGTTAATATCAAAGATCACAGTAAAAAAATTGATGCTTTGTTGAATCATGAGTTGCTATTAATTCCAGTGGCTTATCAAGGTCATGCGGTTACATTTATCAAATACGGTGATTGGTTAGCACGTTGCGATCGCGGTGAAAACAGCCTAGCTGAGGGCAGCGTAGTGATTTATCAGATTAATCGCACCCATGCGTTTAACAGTGAATTTATCAAACAGTTAGTGTTTAAACCGCAATCGATGGAATTTATTACAACTGGGATAAAACACGTATTGGGTTTAGTGCCGATTCTAAATTTACCATTAGCCTCGCAAATTACGGGCAATTGTTCCTGGGCCAATGTCGAAGGTGCCATTCCTACGATGTTATTTTTATTAATGCTTAGAGAGCGAAAAAATATCACGCAAACGGATGTTCAGGAATGCAAGCAAGCAGCCTTAGCATTTTATAATCGATGGATTGAGTGGGATCAGGACCGCGCGTTAGAGGAGTGCATGCATGGTTTCGCCGAAGCAAGCCCTGCTCGCAAAGCTACCAAAGCAACAATTTTAGGTGCAATTTTGTTTCAATGCTGCGGCGATCCTATGAATGAAAAACAAGTAGCGCGCGCCGAAAAAATGTTACCTATCTTGCTGCAAAAAGATTATCTCTACGTGCTAAAAAGCTACATAGAAGTATATTGGCGTCAACGCAAAACACAAGCAGGAGAAAATCTCCTGCAAATGTTAGATTTTTGTGGAATTAAATTGTAGTTAAGGCCACTTCTAAAAATTACGAAATTTTGCCTTCTTCACTCCTCCCTTTGAAAAAGGGAGGTTGGGAGGGATTTTTTCAAAAAAACACCTTCAATTTTTTGATTTTTTTGGTGGTTTTCTCCACCCCGTGTGGCGTTTTTCACGCCACTACAGATTTTAGGCAGATCCCGCCTGTAAACATTGTTTATATCGACAGAAGTTATACATTAAATTATTCATTCCTATTTTGAAATGTGCGCGTGCTAATCCAATGGTGCGGACAAAGCCGCCTTTCATTGTATTACTGATAAAACCAAAAACATGCTCCACCCGTACTCTTATTTTGCTATAGCGATAATTCCAGCGCTTTTCTTCTGATTTGATCCAGCCGCCTTTTTTAGGCTTAAAGTGAATACGGCTTTCATAACCATTTTCCTTTAACTGGTTTTCAACTGCTTCCGATCGATAAGCACTGTCTGCCCATATCTTTTTATCAGGACTGTTATTATCCAGTAAATCATTGAGACATGTAATATCTGCCTGGGATGCAGGAGTCACTAAAAATTTGCGAATGATTTTATGGATAGGATCCACGTTAATATGATTCTTATAGCCATAATAATTTTGAGCATTTTTTTTAGTCCAACGAGCTTCTATGACTTTTTGGCGTAGTTTATTTGGTTTCTTTTGCCAATCTTGTGGCACCTCTCCTTCTTTAATCTGTTTGTTTTCTTCTTTCGTATTACGCTGCCGTGGAACTTCAACAATACTGGCATCCACAATCATTCCTGCCCTAGCTGCAAAGCTTTCTTTAGACAAGTATTTGTCAAAAATACGAAAAAGTTTATCCATGATTTTTGCTTCCAAAAGCTGTTCTCTAAAGAACCAAATTGTCTTTTCATTAGGCACTTTTTTGCTAAGGCCTAAATCTAAGAAGCGCATAAATGAAAGACGATCTTTAATCTGGAATTCTGCTTGAGCATCAGAAAGATTATACATGCTCTGTAACAGAAGAATTTTAAACATCAAAATAGAATCAAATGCTTTGCGGCCTGCTTGGCTCTTTTTGGTTCTTTGTAGGGCTTTTCTTAGTAAAGGGCGAAACTCTCCCCAAGGTATAATTTCATTTAACTTAATCAAAGGATCTTTTTCTTGTGTGAGTTGTTCGTAGCGGTTCTGAAGATCAAAAAAACTGAGCTGCATCATAATTTAATTCCTTTTGAAACTATAAAAAATAGTGATTAAGTATAGTATTAACTTGTGTTACTATTTTAACAAAAGCACTAAGTTAATTCGATCTTTTAATAAAAAGTATAAATGAGCAAAGAGAGCTAATGCTTCAATACAAACCAAAACTAAAAAAATTTTCACGTCAACTACGAAGTAACTTAACAGATAGTGAGCAGCGCCTATGGTTTCATTTGCGTCGCAAACAACTAGAAGGAATACAGTTCTATCGTCAAAAACCAATTGGTAACTATATTGTTGATTTTTATGCACCAAAAGCAAAGCTAGTTATAGAGATAGATGGCTCTCAACATTTTGAAGAAGAGCATGCAAAACGTGATGCTTTACGTGATAGCTATTTGTCTGGATTAGGAATACATGTTTTACGTTTTAATAACTTAGAAGTTCTTGGCACTTTAGATGGTGTTTTGGAAGTTATATTGAATTTTTTAAAAGAAAATCCCTCCCAACCTCCCTTTTTCAAAGGGAGGAGCTAGATCCATAGCTTTTGGCGCAATTAATAGAGATCCCTTTAAGGTGAAGGGGAGGGTCTTTTTTCCTCGGATGCACTTGGTTTAGCGCGAAAACTTGCAACTTGTTCAGCAAATTTTGCAATCTCTTCTTCCATAAAGGCATCTCTAAACTCTGTAGGGTACAAAATTTAAAGACCCTTTCGGCCTGTCTTAGCTTGTTGCGAACAAGGCTAGGAGGAGAGTGATCTTAAGTTGTTTTGTTAAAAAAATGGCAAAAGTAAATTTTGTACCCTGCAGAGGTAACTATCTATCGGTGGCCTTTTGTCATGAGAGGAAATCTATCCTTATAAAATTGGATAGATTTGTAGAGCTGCGTCCTAATTAAAAGGATAGAGTCACCAAGCGTTTCAAAAAACAGCTGGTAGCAAAGGCTGGCAGATGATTAATACTCCGATAACCAGCAATGTAAGTAAGAGAGGTTTGCCGCCAACTAGCTGATAGGTTCCTGCAAGGTGCAAATGGTAGCGGCCACGCCAAGCCATTAAAGCGGGTAACAGAACCAATAGGATAACACAGTAAATTCCCGCATAGCTTAAGGCAGCGATGAAGGCGCCTGGGAATAGTAAAACGATTATAAAGGGTGGCAGAAAAGTAGCGCCGTTCACTAAAAGTTTGCCTTTATTTGTAGGTTTAACTTGGAAGCCGTCGGCTAAAAAGTCTGATAAACACAAAGCAACCCCTAAAAAGGAAGTAGCTAAACAAATAGAAGTGAAAACTTTTGCAGCAATAGTAATGGTGTTCCGCTGTAATAACGTGCTTAAAGCAATAACAAAATCGCTGGTGGAATGACCCGATTGGTTCATGGCAATTAAACCATTGCTACCATTGCGCGGAATAGTGCCCATGATGGCAAGATCCCAGGCGATGTAACAGATGAGAGGGATTAAGCTGCCAATCAGAATGGCTTTGCGTAATTTGGCAATATCGCTTTGAAAATAGCTGCGCAAACTAGGAATAATGGTGGCAAAACCAAATGAAGTAATGGCCACCGTAGTGCTGCTCGCAAAATATTTAGCGTTGCCTTCTAATAAGTACGCAGGGGAAACAAATGTTAATACCACTACTAATAAAATCAGTAGCGTACTAAATTTAACAAACATAAGCCCACGGTTTATATAATCCACAGAGCGTATTCCTTGATAAACTACAGTGCCTAGCACGCCGGTAAAACAAATCATTGATAAAGTATGGGAGATGTGGAAACCTGTTCCAGCCACTAGGGTTTGAAAAAAATCCGCGCCACCTGCAATATAAGCGGATAGCAGCGAATAGAGTAGCAGCAGGTAAGTAAGCCAGGCGATGACTTGGCCGCTAGAGCCTAAAGTCACTTTGGCCATAGAAATAATGTTGTTATTTGCTTGCAGCCATAAATTCACTTCTAAAATCAAGAAAGCACTCGCTGTCATCAGGAACCAGCAAACAAATAATAAAAGAGAAGAGTAGATGAAACCAGTCATTGAATTAGCTATCGGCAACGCCAACATTCCCGCGCCTATAGAAGTACCAACAATGAGTAAAATCCCGCCGATTAATTTTGTATCCATTTTTTATGAGTCCGTATTATAATTCAGTCTAAATTTAACAGAGCTAATACCATCATGTCTAAAATAATTTTGGCTACCGGTAATTTAGGGAAAGTGCAGGAATTTCAGAGAATTTTGACGGATTGCGCTTTAGAAATTATTCCGCAGTCGCATTTTAATGTGACAAGCATTCCTGAAACAGGTTTAACCTTTGTAGAAAATGCCTTATTGAAAGCACGCCATGCAGCATTGCAAACAGGATTGCCAGCGCTAGCAGATGATTCGGGTGTTATTGTCGATGCGCTCAAAGGAGCGCCTGGAATTTATTCAGCACGTTACGGCGGTGAAAATGCTACCGCAGAACAGAACATCCAAAAATTATTAAGTGCTTTGCAAGAGGTGCCAGAAGCAGAGCGCACCGCGCGTTTTTATTGCGTATTAACGTTGTTGCGTCATCCTGAAGATCCGCTGCCAATTATCGCCGAAGGAATTTGGGAGGGAAAAATTTTATTAGCGCCACAAGGAAGCGAAGGTTTTGGCTATGATCCAATTTTTTGGGTGCCGGAACATCAGTGTAGTGCAGCACAATTGCCAGAAGCACTGAAAAATTGTTTAAGTCATCGTGGCCAAGCTATGCAAAATTTATTGCAAAAATTGAGGTTATGTAAATTAGATTGATTTTCGTGAGTTCGCTGTTTGCAGATTTTCTAATAAATTAACAAGGCCCAATCGATTTTTACTAAATTTTGTATCGGATTATTTCTGCTATCGGATGAAGGCTCGCAATTTCATGCTCGAATCCCTCCATTTTATCTATAGCTTTGGGAAGATGAGCATTACTAATCGGAAAATGTTTTTTACTGAATGCAAGCATCTTACGCAATAATAAGTTCGCTCGTTTTTTATCGCTTTCATCTTTGCAAGATCCAATAAATTTTGTTAGTTCCACTTTAGCTTTATCAAAGCGTCTTTGAAAAGTAGCTTGTGGTGAAGTTGCTATAGAAAATTCTTTAATTAGTGTAGTTTCATTTTTAGTTGACATAGTTAATGCTTTAACTACTTGAGCAAGTGTTAAAGTAGCAATACCAAAGATAAAGGATGAATTAAACAACAATTTGCTATAACCAACTGATTTTCCTGTTTCAGGTGAGATGGATAAAGCCTTAGCAAGTAACACTAAAATGCCAGTGACGACCGCTTGTCCAATCCCTGGAAATCCTTGTGCGCTAAGTTCAACCTTATTTTTGTGTGAAAGAAGCAGTTGAGTGACAACCCCAGTAAAAAAACCAGCCATTAGATTGCCATTAACTTCTTCCTCAGACATGTTCGTACAAAAGAGAAGTGCTGCTACTGTCAAGCATTGTACGCCTAATGAATAAAATTTGATTCTAAGAGCAGCAGAGCCAGATTGGGTAAAAAAAGGAGTACACATATATCCTCAAATAATAATTAAAATACGCGGGTAATCTCAGGTAATTTTTCAAAACAAGCTGCATGTTACCCTTGATAGATGAAATTTTTTAATTTCAATTTGAGATAAGTGTAATGCTGAAACCTTAAAGTTTCCTTAAACTTGCCCGTACCCACATTTTTTTGCCTAAAATCAGTAAGGTATTAAAAATATGGAGATATCTTGCTTTTTTTTCTACAATAAAATTGAAATTGCTTATCAGTGTTTGGTGTTATTTTGACTCAAAAAACAATTTTTTAAATTATTAATAATTTTAGCAATTATTGCGTATGTGTTAGCAAGTAAATCTACTCGATAGCTTGTGGCATGTAGTCATCTCCGGTTGTGGGACGTGCGCTCTCTAGCAAAGATCGATACAGCAAAAGCAGGGGCTGGGCAAGCCGCTGCAAGTACCAATGAAAACAGTGAGGATCACGACTACCTTACTAAGCTAGTATAAATCAGGTAGGGGCGGAAAATTTTCCGCCCCTACGAAAAAATTATGGGGCGTAAAAATAATTTAAAATTTGATGCGTACGGTTCGTATGCGACATTTTGAGATGGTTTTGTTCAGGTAATTTAGCCGTTGCCATACTACCAATTAATGCGGGAATTTATACTAAAAACCTCTTGAAACCTGCATTATTATTAGGGACTAAAATTTTTATCGTTAATGACCTGAAGGTCAGGGCTTAATGAAATATATTCTCCAATTGATTTTTTACTTTTTCACCGGTGTCTTTGCCTAGGAATTTTTGTAATTGCTGGCCAATAGCTTCTTTATGTTTTTCGTATTGATCTTTTAGTTGGGTTTTTACCACGCTATTAATAGCGGGGCCTATAGTAGGGTGGGAAAAAGATCCGCTGATTTGCAATGGAATCACCATGCCGGTAGGTTGTAAATTGTCGCTGTTAACCATTTGTGCGCTAAATTGATAGTTGATTTGTTGTTTCACTAAATCGGCAGTTCCAGCACCTGTTGCATACAGTTGGCTAGACTTTAAAATTAAATCGTTATTGCTGAATACGCCATTGGTGATGGTGAAGGTTCCTGTCAGATTGCCAAAATCGGTTTTGGTTTCGCCCGGTAACTCCGGTAACGATTCTTTGTGCAGCAGTGATAAACCAGTGTTAATCCAATAAGGAATGTTGATGCCGTGTAAGGAACCATTGTTTAAACTAAAATGCCCCTGACCCATTAAGTTTTTAAGTATTTCCGTGCTAGTGCTGCCTTTGCTATTTAGATTAGCAGTAATGTTACCAGCACCTGTTAATTGCAGTTTAGTAACTTTGCCTAAATCTTGTAGTAGTGGTCCTACTTGGATATCAGTTAAGTTTGTGACACTCGTAAACTGCAAGGGTTTGGCTTGCGTGTTAAGTTTAATTTGCCCTGTATAATTGCCTTGGTATAACTGCGCAGTGATGGGGTTGAAATTAATAATGCTATTTTTACTGGTTACGTCGAAAGCTACATTGCTCGCCACAAACTTACCCAGTTGTAGCTGGTCGGTTTGCAGATGAGCTTGTAATGATTTTTGTTTGCTATTAAAAGTAAGATTTCCAGCGATATTTAGATCCAAACGATTATTCGGTAAAGAGGTCCCGGTTAATTGACTGGTTAATTGGAATTGCAGCAGTTGATAAATTCCTTGCGTGAAATCTGCGATCACTTGATTTTTAGACGTTATCGTTCCGTTTAATTCGGGCTGATTACTTTGCAGGACAAATTGGATATTCAAAGGAAAAGTTTGTTTAGGAACTATGTGTTTGCTGTGAATTTCTAATTGATTTAACACCACTTTTTGTTGTTGCTGTTGGTCGTCCCAGGTGATTTGACTGTTAGCAATATCGATAGCATCGATGCCGAAGAAAAGAAATTGTTTATTGTCATGTGTGTAATTGTGCGGCGCCGCTACCGGTAAATCGGAGCTGATACTGGCTACTTGGTAACCAGGCGAATTTACCGCTACTTTTGTTAAATCTTGCCAGTTCGTTTTACCGTTAGCATTTTTTATTAAGTGGATAGTTAAGCCATCAAGGGTTAGGGAATCAACTGCAATTTTATGCTCTAACAATGGCATTAATTTTACTTGCACTTTAGCTGAATTTACTTGCGCAAAAGGTTGCGTGCCAAAACCAGGAGCATTGCTTAAACTCGCATCGTTAACTTGTAAACCTACCCAGGGATAAAACGACCAATGCAAATCGCCGTTAAGAGTAAGTTGACGTCCGGTATAACGGGTAACCTGATTGCTAATTTGATCTTTAAATTTATTGGGATTCACAAAAGTAACTAATAGCAACACTAGCGCAATACTTAAGATAAAAAGTAAACCGATTACTGATACAAGAAATTTAAGCAATGACTTCATGGGGAATGTGTTCCTATTTTTTCAGTTAAGAAAGTACTAATTTTTGCAAGCTTACTCGTTTCGTCACAGTCAAACAATGCCAGATTTTTCCAAGATTTTAACCAAGTCATTTGGCGTTTGGCTAACTGGCGGGTAGCAATAATGCCACGTTCTTGCATTTCAGCGTAAGTTAAAACATTGGTTAAATAATCCCAAATTTGTCGATAACCAACGGCGCGGATGGCGGGTAAATCAGCATGTAAGTCACCGCGTTGGTGTAATTGTGCAACTTCCTCGACAAAGCCTTGTTGTAGCATTAACTGAAAACGCTGCGCAATACGTTGATGTAGTTTGGCGCGATCCTGCGGATAAAGCGCTAGATTTACCACGTGGTAGGGTAATTCGTAGTTATTATGAGCGTTAAACCATTGGGTGGCAGGTTGTCCAGTGACTAAATAAATTTCGAGCGCCCGTTGAATCCGCTGTGGATCATTCGGATGAATGCGCTGGGCAGCCAGCGGATCAATTTTTGCTAAACGTTCATGAAGGGCGACCCAGCCTAGCGTTTGAGCTTCTGCGGTTAAGCTGTCGCGAATAGCTTGATCAGCTACAGGTAGTTCAGCTAATCCTTGCTGAAGCACATGAAAATAAAGCATGGTGCCGCCTACCAACAAAGGGATGCGACCTTTGGCTAAAATAGTGGAAATGGCAGCTAATGCATCGCTGCGAAATTCGCCAGCCGAATATGCTTCACGGGGGTCACGAATGTCTAACAAATGATGTGGAGCAATCCGTAAAATTTCTGCACTTGGTTTTGCCGTGCCAATGTCCATGCCACGATATACCAGAGTGGAATCCACGCTGATAATTTCGCAGGGAAATTTTTGGACTAGTTCTACCGCAATGTCTGTTTTGCCAGCGGCGGTAGGGCCCATGAGGCAAATGAGAAGTGGTTTAGTGATCATGTGTTTTAAGTTTTACCAATTATTGTGGCACGATCAAACTTACCCCCTTCCTGACCTTTCCCCGCGACTGCGCGGGAAGGGATCTTTAAATAAGTTTGTGCCCAAAACTGCGTGAATAGTAACTTTATATTAACGTCCACGTAGAAATAATTTATCTAATTCTTGCATGCTCAATTGCAGCCAGGTTGGGCGGCCATGATTGCATTGATTAATGCGGGGTGTTTGTTCCATTGTGCGCAGCAAAGCATTCATTTCTGCTACCGTGAGGTTGCGATTCGCGCGCACGGAACTGCGGCAGGCAATGGCAGCAAATAATTCATCTACCGTATCCTGCAAGCGATTGCTACGCTGATGTTCATTTAAATCAGCTAAAACATCGCGAATTAATTGGGCGATATCTTTATCTTGCAGCAAAATAGGTACTTGGCGAATGGTGATAGTTGCTGGGCCTAAGCGTTCAAGGCTAAAACCAACTTGCTTAAATAGTTCGATATTTTGTTCGGCCAGATTCGCTTCTTTTTCGTTGAGAGATATGGAAAGCGGCAACAGCAAAGTTTGTGTAGGAATATTATTAGCGGCCTGCATGGCTTTGAGACGCTCGTAAGTAATGCGCTCGTGCGCGGCATGCATGTCGACTAAAATCAATCCTTGTTCGTTTTCTGCGAGAATATACACGCCTTGCAGCTGTGCGAGTGCAAATCCTAACGCCGGCGTTGGCTGGTTTGATGATTCTTCGGTTTGTGCGGTTGGTGCAGGCTCAGTAGTTGCGTTGGTTTCTTCCCTGCTGATTACCGGTGCAATCACAGAATTTTCGGGTGCTTGCGCTAGTTCATTATACAAAGCAATTTGTTCGCGTACCGGCAATGCCATTTTTTGTTGTTGCGGCGCTTGATACGTAAAAGTTGGTTTGGGTTTTTCCGCAGCAGGTTCGGAAATATTATTTGCGGGCGGCAATTCAATTTTAGTGGCAGCGGTCTGTGGGCCGGGTTTAATCTGCGCAATCGCTTGATGTAAGCTGCGGAAAATAAAATCATGCACTAAGCGGCTTTCGCGAAACCGTACTTCATGTTTGGTAGGATGCGCGTTGACGTCGACTAACGTAGGATCCAATTCCAAAAACAATACAAAAGCAGGATGTCTAGCATTGAAGAGTACGTCTTTGTAAGCTTGTTTTACCGCGTGTGTTACTAATTTATCGCGTACCATGCGGCCATTCACATAAAAATATTGTAGATCCGCTTGGCTGCGTGAAAAAGTCGGTAATGATAACCAGCCCCATAATTTTAAACCAGTTGCCTCCATCTCGATCGCTAAGGCATTTTCGATAAAATTTGCGCCACAAACGGCTGCTACGCGTAATTCGCGTGTCATTAAATCTTCAGCGGGTTTTAATTGATGTACCGTTTTTTTATTGTGTTGCAAAGTAAAACCAACATCAAAACGACTTAAGGCAATGCGCTTTACGGTTTCTTCAATGTGACTAAACTCAGTGGCTTCGGCGCGTAAAAATTTGCGACGCGCAGGTGTGTTAAAAAATAAATCACAGACATCAATGGTGGTGCCGGTTGGATGCGCTGTGGGCGCAATAGTATTGGCATCCGCTTGGATTTGCCAAGCCGCATCGGCATTATGCGCGCGCGAGCTTAAGGTTACGCGCGCGACAGAACTAATACTGGCTAACGCTTCGCCGCGAAACCCTAAACTCATAATGCGTTCTAGATCATCTAAATCACGAATTTTGCTGGTAGCATGGCGGCTTAAAGATAAAATCAAATCGTCTTTGTGAATACCGCAACCATTGTCACTAATGCGAATGCGCTGCATGCCGCCTTTTTCAATCGCAATTTCAATGTTGTTGGCATTTGCATCTAGGCTGTTTTCTAATAATTCTTTAACGACTGAAGCTGGGCGTTCTATGACTTCGCCGGCGGCAATTTGATTCGCTAAATGCGAAGTTAGTAATTGAATACGTTGCGGATTCATAAGAAATTAACGCTCGTTTTTTGAAGTTTGCAGAGCGGCCAGCAAAGTGCCGGGCGGCGGATTTTTCTTGAAATAATTCATAATGCCTGCCGCTAAAGCATTGGCAATTTGTTCTTGATCAACAGGGTTGTGTAAACGTGCTTGTTCTTCCGGATTAGAAAGGAAACCGGTTTCAACTAGCACAGAAGGAATATCCGGTGATTTTAAAACCATGAAAGGTGCTTGCTCGACATTTTTATAATGAAGATTGCCAATTTGACCAAGTTGCTGAATTAAGTTCGAACCTAGTTGCATGCTAGAGGAAATAGTTGCCGTTTGTGATAAATCGATTAACACGGAACGCAGCATGTCGCTTTTATCACTCAAGCTAACGCCACCTAATTCGGAGTAGTTTTCTTTTTCAGCTAACCAGCGGGCTGCTTCGCTGCTGGCGCCGTGTGCTGAGAGCGCAAACACAGAGGCTCCCGTCGCGTAAGGATCTTGGTAAGCATCGGCATGGATAGCCACAAATATATCGCCGTGTGATTGACGCGCCATGGCAAGGCGGCCGCGTAATGGCACGAAATAATCTCTGTTGCGCGTTAACAACGGTTTAACGCCGGGTTGTTTCGCGAGAATTTCTGACAGATCGGTGGCGATGGCTAAGACCACATCTTTTTCGCGTACGCCTAATGAGCCACTGGTGCCGGGATCTTTGCCGCCATGACCTGGGTCAATGATGACTACTACACTGCGTCTACCCGTGCTGGGTGGGGCGGTAATCGTAGTTTTTGTTACAGCTGGCGTTGTTGAAACATTCAGTGTTGTGTTACCCGTACTCTCATCATTATCAGCGGTATCTGTTTTATCTGTGTTTTTCGCGGTATGGGGTTTGTTGCTGGTAGTTTTCACGGGTTTTGGCATGGGTTCGGATGTTTCCGTGCCACGCGTTGCTTTTTCATGCATGGTTGTTTCAGGCGCTGATGTCTCGTGAGTTGCAGCGACTTTGCTGTGATGATTTTCCGAAGCATTATCAGAATTAGTGTGCGTTAAGCTTTCCTGCAGCCATTGTTGCGTTTGTTGTAAATTTCCATTATGCGCAACCGTTTGATGGCCGTTAAAAGGATGATCGCTTAATTCAACGATGATTTGGTTGACTTTACCTTTTTCGGAAGTTTGCGAAGAGGCCTGAGTGTGTAAAGGTTTTGCTAAATCTAATACTAGGCGCAGTATAGTTGGAGTAGGGTGACCTGCGCGAATATGCACGATCGCTGAGTTTTCCATTAAAATTTTGTTTAAGGATGTAGTTAATTTTACATTCGGTAAATCAATGACTACGCGGGGCGGATGGTCCAAGGTGAATAATTTGTAATTAGCGTTGTGGTTAAAATCAAGAATAAGATGAGTTTGTGAGGGTAAGCTCAAGGCATGAATATTCGTTAACGATATTTGCTCAGCCGCCATTGTGTCGCAACTCAAGCTCAGCAAGCCGGTAATGAAGAAGATACTCAACCAAATTCGCTTATATCTACCCATGTCTTGTAATGTTTTTGCTATGTTTTAGAGTAATTGTTGGCTGCGCTTCGTTGTATATTTCCTGTAAGCGCCGCCCCACATCAAGCGTCTCAATATAGCAAGTAAGATCTGGGGTGGGCAACTGCTTTTCGCTGGTTTTGCAGCGCAATCACCAGGTAAAAATTGCCAAGGCAACATATATGCAACTATAAGGTGGGAAATTGGTAGCTTTTACCCTATAATACTAATATAGATACTTAAAAAGGTGCTAAAATGAATACTATATCTGCGCAAGAGATTAAACGTCGAGGGATCAGTGCAGTTGATGAGGCTATTAAAAAAAATGTTGCAGTTCATATTATTAAAAATAACTCTCCTCAGTATGTGGTTCTTACGGAAACTCGCTATCGTGAATTAATAGAAATTGAGAATGAAACTTATCTTGAGCGAATAAAGAATTCGTTGCTTGATATTCAAGAAGGCCGCACGCAAAGTTTTAAAAATGCCTCTGAATTGTTGAAAGCGATTGAGCAAGATGACGACACCCTTTAAGATAACTGTTACCGATTCTTTTTTGCGGCGCTCCCGAAAATTTTTTCGTAAACATCCAGAATTAAAAATTAACTTTATCGAAATCGTCGACGCTTTAGCCCAAGATCCTTTCCAGCCGCATTTAAAATTACATCCCCTCAAAGGTAATCTAAAAGGCTTATTTGCAATAAGCCTGACTTATAGTTATCGCATCACCCTGACATTAGAAATTACTGATAAAGCTATAACCATAGTTGATATTGGTAGTCATGATGATGTTTATTGATAGATTTTAGCTATATGATGCTAAATTTTACGTTGCGCGCGGCTTCAGTTGCTTTAATAATATTGCTATGATGCATAATTAAATCTCTTTTTAATGAATCATAATTTATAATATATCAGATAATCTGATTTTTTAAGGTAATAAAATTAAGTACAAATGATCCCCTGGTTTATGAACTAAGTTTTTGCAGTAGCTGCCGACCACGCTCCGTATTAGCTGTTATTTCAATACGACGTCCTGCAGCAAAGGGTTCCATGTGAAAAGTTAGATCAGGGATAGGTAATTGATCACCGCCACGTTCCGGCCATTCGATAAAAACAATAGCGGGCTGATTTAAATAATCGCGCATGCCGATATAAGTTAATTCTTCCGGATCTTGCAAACGATACAAATCAAAATGCAAAATTGTTTTATTAGCAATTTCGTAACTTTCGACCAAGGTGTAAGTGGGGCTTTTTACTAAACCTTGATAACCTAAGCCTTGTAAAAATCCGCGCACTAAAGTGGTTTTGCCAGCACCTAAATCGCCGTTTAAGAAAATAAGACAACTAGCAGGGCAGCTGGCTGCCAATTGCGCACCAAAGGCTAAAGTTGCAGTTTCGTTAGCAAGAAAGATCATTGATTAATTTTCTTAGATAGGGGAGTAAGTCGAGAGCAAGTAGTCCGCGTTCCCCGTTGTTTTTGGCTGCGAAGTCGCCCGCCGTGGCATGCAAGCAAACTCCTAATTGCGCAGCTTGTGCGAGAGTTAAACCTTGCGCTAGTAAACCCGCGATAACACCGCTTAATAGGTCTCCCATGCCGCCACTAGCCATGCCAGGGTTACCGGCAGGGCAAACATACGGGGGAGAATTTGCGCTTTGGATAAGCGTGCCAGCGCCTTTTAACACGATAGTACCGTGGTACTGTTCTTGGAGAATTTTGGCTGCTAATACGCGGTCTGCTTGAATTTCTGCGGTTTTAGTTTGCAATAAGCGAGCTGCTTCACCTGGATGCGGGGTGAGAATCCAATTTTCTTGTTGTTGTGGCGGTAGAGCGGCCAGCAAATTTAATGCATCAGCATCCACTACTTTGGGCTGTGATGCCGCTAGCGCAGAATGAAAAAGTTCATGTGACCACTTAGATTGCCCTAAACCAGGCCCGAGGACGATGACGGTAGCGCGTTCATACAGCTTTATAATGTCCGCCGTGCCAGCAACGCCATGCACCATTAATTCAGGGCGCGCGGCTATAATGGGGCCGGCATGTTCAGCACGGGTGGCAATGCTCACAAGTCCTGCTCCGGTACGTGCCGCGGCTTCGCCTGCTAACCGCACAGCACCACCCATGCCATAATCGCCGCCAATAATCAGCACATGGCCAAAATCGCTTTTATTAGCGTCTTTTTTTCGGGCCGGTAATAGTTTTAATAAATTTGCTAAATCCAAAGGTGTGGCAGTGTTTTTCATGTGAGTAGTCTCTGCGCCTAAGATCATCACTAACAGGGTGTTGGGTTCTGCGTGAATTGTGCCACAGGAGCAGAGCTCCTGCCATCACAGCGGTTATGGCACCGGCAAAAAAAGGCGAATTATAGTGTAACCCGGCTAAGTAGCCGCCTACTAAGGAAGCAATAATTTCTCCTAATACGACTAGCGAACGATACGTGCCTAGAGTGGCGCCTTGTTCTTTATTAGAAACAGCATTGGAAATCAGCAATGCGCTAGTTACTTCGGCAAACGTTAAACCAATCGCGACGAGGGGTACGGTGAGTAGCATACTCCAAGCAGAGGTTGGAATTAAGAAAATTAATAAAGTTACGGCTAAAGCAAACATACTTAAATAACTTGTTCGTGCTAAGCCAAAATAACGGATAGTAGGGGAGAGTAAGTAATTCGCTAAAATCAAAGGGACTGCAAGATAAGCTTCAAAATTAGCAATTTGTGAAGGACCAAAATTAAATTTTTGCACCATGAACACGGCAAAGTAACAAAAATAAAAATAACTCGCGATAAATACTAGCAAGGTATAAGCATATAAATTCCGTAGCGATTTTTTTTGGATTTGCGCAAAAAAACCAGCAGCAATTTGTAATTTTTGGCGCATGCGGATTGTGCTATCGGGAAAAAGCCAAAATACCAGGAGTAAATTGCATAAATAAGCTAAGGCGGAAAAATAAAAAGGCGTAGAGTAGTTAAACCACGCAACTAAATTATCATCTGCTAATTTTCCGCCTAGCAAACAACCAAAAATCCAACCGCCATTCATTGCAATATTCACTAAGCCAAAATTTTTGGTTTTGGTGTTACTGGTACTTAATTCAGCAGCAGTGGCCTGCGCGATCGTAATATTTCCCGCTGCAAAACCCCCACCAAACAAGCTTAATAAAATAAGCCAGAGTTGCTGATGCGCTATAGCAATAGCAACTGAAAAATCGCAGAGCCCTGTGCCGATCAGAGCAAGCACTAATAATTTTTTTCTGCCAAAGCGATCGGAAAGGTGGCCAATAATAGGATTCCCTAAAAACTGACCCAGGGGGTAGAGCACCATTGCGATCCCTAAAATTATGGTGCGGGTCAGGGTGCTGTAAGCGCTAGGTAAAAAACTATGTTCGGTAGATAAAAATAAAGGGCTAAAAATAGGATATGGCAGACTGTAGCTAATAAAGCCTAAAAATACGGTGATGAAAATAACCGTCTGTGTTTTACGGCGGTCTGAGTTTGTTTTGTGGTTCATACGCGCTAGTATAGGCAGATGAACACCAACACCCAAGACTTTTTTTCTTTAGCGCAACAAATTAAACAGTGGGGGCGTGAGCTAGGATTTCAGCAAGTTGGCATCACCGACACGGATTTGACGCAAGCGGAAGAGCGCTTGCAAGCGTGGCTAGCAAAAAACTATCACGGTGAAATGCAATATATGGAAAGTCACGGCACTAAACGCTCGCGCCCAGCTGAGTTAGTGCCCGGCACGTTGCGAGTTATTTCAGTCAGAATGGATTATTTGCCACCTGATGCGCAGATGTTGGCTACTTTGCAAAATAGCACTAAGGGTTATATAGCGCGTTATGCTTTAGGGCGAGATTATCATAAAGTAATTCGGCGACGGCTAGAGCAGTTGGCACAGCAGATTACTGAGCACGTAGGGCCTTTTGGTTATCGCGCCTTTGTCGACAGCGCACCGGTGCTAGAAAAGCCGTTAGCGGAAAAAGCAGGTTTAGGTTGGATTGGTAAAAATACCAATTTAATTAATAGCAAAGCAGGATCTTGGTTTTTCTTAGGCGAACTTTACACAGATTTACCATTACCTATTGATGTGCCAGCTGGCAATCATTGTGGTAGTTGTCAGGCGTGTTTAAAAGTTTGTCCCACGCAAGCATTCGTCGGTCCTTATCAATTAGATGCTAGGCGCTGTATTGCCTACTTAACCATTGAATTTCGTGGCAGTATTCCACTGGAGTTTCGTAAAGCCATGGGTAATCGAATTTTTGGTTGTGATGACTGCCAATTTGTTTGTCCATGGAATAAATTTGCGCGTGCTACGCAAGAAGGTGATTTTCGCCCACGTCATGGTTTGTTATCGCAAGATCTCATCGCATTATTTGCCTGGAGTGAAGCTGAATTTTTAGAAAAAACACAAGGTTCTGCGATCCGCCGTATTGGCTACGAGGGTTGGTTGCGTAATATTGCGATTGCTTTGGGTAATGCGCCTGCCACACCGGCTATTATTGCAGCACTTAACTCGCGCATAAATTATTCGCCATTAGTACAAGAACATGTGCAATGGGCTTTAGCACAACATACCCCTTAACAATTTTCCTTTATGCAAAGGGGTTACGAAAATGGGTTTTTTACATAAAAACCTATAATCCGCTGCTATTATTAATAATGAGAGGATCAAATAATAATAGGAGGTCCTTATGCTATATTGGGCATTAATATTTTTAATTATTGCAATTGTCGCTGGTCTTTTAGGTTTTACCGGAGTTGCAGTAGCAGCTGCAGGTATTGCCAAGATACTATTCTTTATTTTCTTGGTTATATTTCTGGTATTTCTTATTTTGTGGCTTATTGCTGGTAGAGGGCCACCACCAGTCTAGCAATAGAAGAGTTGGAATTTAAATTTAAAAACAGCAAAGGAGGGTAAAAAAATGAAAACGCAAACAACACGTTTTGATAAAACGTCTGGTAAAAAGGAAGGGTATGAAACCTTAAGAAAGGAAGCGATTAGTCCACAACAAACTAGAGATGTTACTAAAGGTAAAACCAGTAAAGATACTAAAAAAGGAACAGGAAGATTTTAAACTTAGTTTAATATTCTAATGCTATTTAGCAGGAGGCATACTATGAACGAGGAACAACTACAAGGTAAGTGGGAACAAGTTAAAGGTAAAATTCAACAAAAATGGGGAAAGTTAACGGATAATGATCTACAGTTTATCCATGGCAAAAAAAAGGAATTAGTAGGAAGAATTATAGAGCGCCAAGGAATTGTGAAAGAACAAGCTGAAAAAGATGTAGATGATTTTCTAGATAAACTATAATACGAGGTATCTTTTCCTAAATTAAGGAAAGCCCCGCGAGGGGTTTTTTTTTAATAGTCGACTTTATGGTATGTAGGTATATGAACAATTTATCTTGGCAAACAGCATTAAAAAATGCTGTAACAGAGCCGCAACAGCTGCTAGAGCTATTAGAGCTTAATTCGGCATTATTACCAGCCGCGCAACAAGCAGCTAAATTATTTCCTTTGCGGGTACCGCGCGGTTTTATAGCGCGCATGCAAAAAGGCGAGCCTCTCGATCCTTTGCTGCAGCAAGTGTTACCCCTGGGCGCGGAATTAATTGAAACATCTGGTTATGTGAGTGATCCTTTGCAGGAAAAATCTGCCAATCCATTGCCAGGCTTGTTACATAAATATCACGGTAGAGTGTTGCTGACAGTTACCAGTGCCTGTGGCGTTAATTGTCGTTTTTGTTTTCGGCGCGAATTTCCGTATGCGGAAAATAATCCAGGAGTTGCAGGTTGGGAAGCAGCTTTGCAGTATATTGCGGCGGATCCTTCGATCCATGAAGTTATTTTAAGTGGCGGTGATCCCATGGTTGCCGCTGACAAACAATTAGCCGCGCTAACTGCAAAAATCGCCGAAATTTCGCATGTTACGACATTAAGAATCCATACGCGTCTGCCTATCGTGTTACCAGAGCGCATTACAGCAGAATTGATCCAAGGCTTAACCACAACGCGTTTGCAAGGGGTGATGGTGTTGCATTGTAATCATGCACAAGAAATAGATGCGCACGTTATCGCAGCGATGAAAATGTTACAAGACGCTGGTATCACGTTGCTGAATCAATCTGTTTTGCTAAAAGGTATTAATGATAGTGTTGTAACGTTGGTTGCACTTAGCAAAAAATTATTTAGCGCAGGAATTTTGCCTTATTACTTGCATCAATTAGATAAAGTGCGAGGTGTCGCGCACTTTGAAGTCGATGATGCCAGAGCACGTGATTTAGTTGCGCATATGACGCAACAATTACCCGGTTATTTAGTCCCCAAGTTAGTGCGTGAGATTCCAGGCGTAGCCGCTAAAGTGGGTTTGAGTGTGCAACCAGTAATTTAGTGCTAGGCATTTTTTAAAGATTGGAGTTCAAACTCAGTACCATTTTTAATGCTAACTAGTGTTTTCTCATCTTTATCCTTCCCTTTATCGGTGCCTAGTGCTTGCGGTAAGGATGCAGCAGTTAAAGCTGCAACCGATAGTGCAGCATCGCGCTTAGCTTCTTTGCTTTCGCCGTGGCAAATGCTAGCAAGACGAGCAGCTTCGGTCTCAATATCTATTACTATTTCACTTGGCAATGAAATAAGTAGTGGCGCCATTTCATCTGCTGTTACTTGGATAGATTGTTTGGTACCTACTTTTTTGCTTATTGCCTCATGAGATTTTGTTTTATCTGAATAAGGAACTAGATATGCTTTTCCTTTATTAATGAAATACAAACTTGCACTGTATTCAGCTTGCCACACAAAAATATAATTATTGTTATATTTGGCAAGTTTCTCTTGGCTTGGTAGTTCGTCTAAACGATGAAGGTTACGAGGTTTGTTAGATTTATGACGTATATTCATAGCTCTGGTCAATTCAGTATGGAAAGGCTGCTCTTTGTTTAAGGTAAAATATAACTGAATTAAAACATCAGCTTTGATTTTTTCAGGATTAAAAACTTTTGGTAAATTTGCGCACCATTTTTTAAACGCAGAAATAAAATCCAAAGTAGATCCTTTGAGTGTTGTTTGATTGAAAATGCGGACCAATTCTTTTTCTGGCAAGTTCGGAAATTTTGTTGCAAAAATCATTGCCGCATATAATTGCTGAGGAAATTCAACTCGTTCAGAAAAAGTTGGACAAGGGCCTGTAGCATGACGTTCGTATACAGGAACGGCCGTGAGCAGCGCAGTTGCTACAAGGGAGGATGTAACATGAAAGTCAGCAACTAAAAGTTTTACTAAATTTGTTGCTGATTTTAAGCCGCGAGTTTCATTTAACGCAATAAATAATGATTTTTGTGCTTCAGCATGCGCTGCTTTGTCAGAAGGTTTTATTTTAACTAAAGCATCCATTTCATTTTGATAGCGTTTTAAATCCGCCGGATAGCACATCAAATCTTGTATTTGACGCGTAAAAGTAAAAACATGATTTCGCTTGGTTTGTTTAATGGTGGTCAATCTAGAATTAAGCAGATTAATTAATTCTGTTTGCAAATCTTTATTTTCTAATGTGGCAATGTGATCCAGTAATTTTTCGCAAACAGCGAGTGCTTGTGAGAAATATTTGTTGGTAACTTTGTCAGCGTCGACTCTTTGGTTCTGGCTAGAGCATGGTTTGTTAAGCCAATAATTAGCTTGCTCACATAATATATCGACAGGAAAAAGTAAGGGCGCAAACAATTGTTCGGTTTCTCGAGATTTTCTAGCTTTAATATGAGCTTCATCTTTAGTGTCGCGTTTTTGCTCAAGCGGTTGGCTAAATTTAGGAATACTATCTTGGAAAAAATGAGCAAAAAAAGCAGCGTTTGCAGAGATTAGCTCAGCAGCCTGCAAGACATCCGCAAAGCCAGAACTAGGAAATCTGGGAGAGGGTGGATAAATTTGGCATATGGGCATGATATTGCGCCAGCATTGTGAAATGAATGGCAGATCTAACGGATTTTCAGCTATAAATTTAGCGATAGCACTAGTATAGCATTTTAAAGCGGCGACTGGTTCAACCACATCAGCTTCAAGATGCGCTTCTGCGCTCGCAACGACGCGGGATTTTTCTAAGACTAGTTTATGATTATTTAAATCCTCTTGAACATTTTTTGCTAATTCTTGCGCGTTTAGCATTTCAGATTTTCTTGCATTAAAAACAGTTAAAATTGCCTGTAATTCAAGAATAACGATTTCTCTTTGCTCTGCCGTTAAAGTAAATTTTTGTAGTTTTCTTACAAAAGCATAAGCAGCTATGGGGTTGGAAGGATTAATCAATTTTTCATCTAAAAAAACACGGGATAAATTGATGTATGCTTCAAAACGAACTTTTTCTTCTGGGTGGTTAGTGCGATCAGTTTGTGCTACCAGGAATGCTTCAATATCTTTAACCTCGCAGCTAGGTCTAACTGCTTTTATTACAACCTTTGGACGTAACGAAAGCATAGATGCTTCTGTAATAGTATTTTTATGTTCAATTGGTTTAAGTGGAATCGCTTGCTCACTACTAAGAACAGCTATTTCATCGTAAGAGTTTTGCAGTGTAGCTAAGCTTAATAAACAAAGGTTCGCCATTTCTTCTAATAAGCTTTGGTAAAAGATATTGAATCTTTTAATTCTCTCGTTAACGTTAGTTTGTCTTACGGTTTCATTTACCTGGTCAAAAAAAGATTTCCCTCCTTTTTCGGCTTTTTTTCGTTGAGCAGCCTCTCTGTTACTCTCTTTGGTGTAACTTGAAAAACCCATAAATGCCAAAATCCACATTTCCGGATAATTTGCATTATAATCTGGAGTAGCTTTAAATTTATTGACGCGCCATTTTGCAAAATCAGTAAAAAATATTCGGATATCTTCCTCTAAAGTTATTTTATTTAATATAGCTACAACTTCCACTTGCAATTTATCTTCTAAATATAATTTTGGAAATTTTGCTACTAATCGCATAAGCAAGTAAATGCAAACAAATTCATTTTTCTTGTGAGCATCGATTAAGGTACGAGCTAATGCTAAAGCACCTTGCGGGGAGCTATTTTCCGCAAAAGCCTTAGCTAAATTATCTAGAGTCGGATATCTTGTTTGATATCGAGTGTCGTCGGCTAGTTTTTTTGCCAAATCAAAAGCGAAGGAATGCTTTGGTTTATCTGAATCAGCTTGAGTATCACTTTTTTTCTCATCTTTTGTTTCTGTAGAGTTGTGTGCATGTGCAGTAGTGGAATAAGATGATACTTGTTTAAGGGTAGTGGCAGGTGCACTAGCCGGACCTCTAGTAACAATAGTTGTAGTTTTGCTTTCTAGCGCATAAGTAGCAATAGCTTTTTTGGCAGCTTCATCGCCAAGGGCAACTGTAATCTCTGCTTGTAAATCTTTTAATGCTTTATAGGGAGATTTGATTTGCAAAATTTTAGTTCGATAGTTGTGCAAAGTGATTTCTAAAGCATCTAAATGTCGCTGTGTTTCTTTAGGGTACTTATCTCTTTGTAGCAATATGGTTTGACAGATTCTCAAGGCAAAACAAAAGTAAGCGGCAGCTGATTCAGGCTGTTTAGATGTTAAGAGGAATTCTCCTTGTACAAAGAAGATATCTGCAAAAGCAATTATCGTCTGAAAGTTTTCGTTTTTAGCTGGTATTGCCAAACTCGTAAAGGGTATAGCAATATTTTTTTGTAGGCTATCTTGTAATATAACATCAGCCGTTTGAAGTAAACTATTAAATCCAGAATTTATAATATGCGGGTCTAATTTATAAAGCGTATAAAATTGGGCAAGATCATAACACACGCTGTATAGGTAGCTTTCAATAGTTGAAATTACGGGTGTTGCCTCAGAAGGTTTAATCTCACGTGCTTGTAGAGAGTTGGTTTTTTTTGTATGAAGAGCTATCAGATTTTCAGCTAGGTTTAAATATTCTTTGGCTATTTTTGCGGTATCAACAGGTTGATCGGTTGTGTGTTTATAAGGGATGTCCATAGCATAAGTCATAATAGCGCCGTGCATTATTAGCATTTTTATGACAGCAACATAATATTGTTGGTTATTAGCTGGTTGGCTATTTGATGTTGTTTCAGCTTTTGCATCTTTATTGTTTAAACGATAATAGCAATTGGTTGTCAAGACTAAAGCTGCGCTTAATTCATCTGCGGTAGCTGTTTTGACTAAGCTTTCAATTTCTTTTATGGGTTTGTTTTGTGCTATGGCATCAGATAATTTGCTCATAAACTAGATTCCTCAAGGAGTGTAAGTCAGGTGCTGATCTGCGACGGGGGTTAAAACAGCTTGTATAGCAGAATCTATAGGTTTTTTCGCCGCATCAGCTTTAGTTTGATAGTAGTGAGCCAATTTTAGTTGCTCTTCGGCAGCATCAGCATGACCATAGTTAATTGCTTCGGCATAGAAAATATTTGCCGTTAAAATATCTTTTTCAAAAGCAGCAAAATCGGTTTTTTCTACCGCTTTTTTATAATGTTGTTTAGCTAACACAAAACATACATCTTGCATAGCAGAATTGCGTTCGTCTTCCGTTAGGGCTTTTGCTTCCATTAAATTAGTTCGAATCTCACCGAGGCTCATGATCACTTGTTCTCTTTGCTCATCAGTTAATGGAAAATGCGTTACTTTAACCAGGCTTTGACACGCTTGGTAATATTGAACTGGTTTGATCATGGCAGGGTCGCAATAATGCTTGCTACGCTTGCAGGCTACAGCTAACGCTAAATTCTGGTCACGTGTTTCGGCAGCTTTTTGTAATTGCATAAAAATCTGATGATTTTTACCTTTGGTTGCTTCTTTGCTTTTTTCATGTTTACAAGCGCGTTGGTAAGCTTGAAAGTGTTGATCTTTTATTATGTGGTCAGTTCGACGGGCAGTGACATTGTTAGCTAATGCAAGATACATTAGATCACTTTGTAATAATTTTTGTTTGGCAATTTGCTCTTGCGTAAAAACAAAGTTATCTGCTGGCATATCATGATATTGAAGGCCAGGGGATTTTTCGTGCTCGAGCCGTGCAACTAAATAATCAGCAAATAAACTGCTGCATAAAACAGTGGCTGGTACTTGGAATTTTTCAAAAAAAGTTTTTTTGCTTTGCAAATCAATAGTTTGATCTGATTTGCTTTCTTGGTTATTAGTGCGATTGAGATAGTCTTCATAAGCATGAATTGCTCTAATAATCGCTTGAAAAAAAGGATTTTTAACTTTTTTAATAAAATTTTCTAAGGCTTCTGGTTTTTTTAACGCAATTAGTTGCAGCATTATTAAAATAACAATGGCTCGGTTATTTTTGACAACTAATTTAGTTGCAGGTGCGGCGGATTTAGTTTCCTGAGCTTCGATTTCATTTAATGCTTGTTCTTCTAATGATGAAAATAAATCTTTTACGTCCTTTTCAAGGATGTCTTCATGATAGTGGTCAAACGGCAAATAAACCTTATTATTTATCCATTGTTGGATATATGTAATAGATTCATTATTATCTTTTTTAATGTAAGTATAAGAACTTTTTTTACAAGTTATATAAGCAATAAAAAGTAAAAAATTAGGATGTGTTTTTATAATGTTAGAACGTGTGAGATAATTTTTGAGTATTGTAAATTGAAGGCTTGCATCATTAGAACCTCTAGAATAGAGTCCTGATCTCGCGCTAATAAAATTGCTAAGGTCTTCAAATAATTTAATAGTTTTTGCTCGATTGCCTGGGGTAAGTTCTTTGCCTTGTTGGGCGCAGTTAATCGGCATGCGTTGGCTCGAATCACGTTCAGCAAAGTGGGCGCCATCGCGAATTAGTAATATACATACACTGTGCAAATTTCTAAAAGCAGCAAGATTGATAACACCATCTTGTGCTTCATGGCCTAATATATTACTAATGCCTTTCCCAAGTACTACACCACGGTGTCTGGGATTTGCTCCATATTGTAGTAATAGTTCAGCGATTTGTAGTATTTCGTCTTCCGTATATTGTTCGTGGATAATGACAGTGAGTAAGGCTTCATTTAACTCTTCATGAGGCACAGTATGGTTTTCCAATAGTTCTTTTACTGCAAAGAAATTCTGTTTATCTTCAATAGCTTTTTTTAATGCGCCAGTAGCTAATTTTGATTTTGTTAGTGCTACTTCATTTTTGGTTTCTATTGTTGGATGCATTGAAGCAACCGGTTTTGGTTTGTCTTTAACTAATTTTGCAGCATTCTCTTTAGCTGTTTTTTCCAATAGAGTTAATTCTGTTTTTTCTATTAACAATCGCAGTAAAGCATATAATTTATCTCTATTTAATTGTTTGTTCACTAAAGCGGCTGATGAATAATAGAACATTAAAATCCAGGTATTACTGCTGTATTGTGTCGCAGTTTCGGAATAATCTGTGCGCCAGCGTGCAAAAGCCAATGCAAAAGTACTTAATATTTTGTCGGTTTTTTCCGCAGCTTCCTCAATTCCTTGGTACCATTGAGTTTGGTCTTGTCCTTGCCAAGCTTGCGGAAATTTAGCGATGAGTTTCATAACGCCAAAGATGAATTGTTGAGAATTGCCTTGTAGTGCGAAGTGAGCAATTATAATTTTTGCTAGTTGTGTTCCGTACGCTGGCGTTTGAATCATGTCGAAAGTTTTCCAAGTAACTGCGGCGGCATATAACTCACGTGTTTTCACGGTATCTCTGAAGGCAGTGATAGCTTTAAGTACAGCAACTCGATCCGTTCTTGCGCGCATTAGGCGTGCAATTCTCGTGCGCAAATCGTCAAAACTACTATTATCTTTTACAATGGCAAGGCAATTGCTAATGCTAGTTATTTTAGTAAAAAGAATTTTTTCAAAATCGCTGTGGTGAACTTCTTTACTTTCTATAAGTCCTTCTGTTCTTAAGGTGCTGGTGAATATAGTGTTTAATTCTGCGCAGATAGCTAAAGCCAAAGTAAGATAGTCTTTAGCATCTTGGGTATTTCCTTCTTTTAATAAATGCTCAGCCTGTTTGAAAAACGTATCAATGGGCGCTAAGAGGATGGCAAACTCATTGCTGCGCTCGGCCGTTTGTCCTGTCATGCTAGTGATTTGTTTTGCTTCTACGAGCACAACACTTTTATCCGCCGCAAAGTTTTTTAGTTTGTTATTGCAAAGACGTTTTAAGAAATCAGCATCACCAAATTTTCCGTCTAACGTAAAAAGCTGTTTTAAAGCAGCTAGGAAGTGCGCAATTCCAGAAACGGGAAAATCGGGGGTGAATGGAAAACTTTGATGCAGGCTGAGTAATTCCTCATAAGACTTTTGTGCTAATTCTAAATTTGGAGTTTTTTGTTCTAAAGCACAAGCAATCCGTTGGTTATGACATTGCGCTACGAAGGCTGGATCATAAGGTAATTGGTTTTCAGCGGTAGCCAAGAGGATGTCTAGCGCCATTAAATTTTTTTCTGCTAAGGCATCGTCAATTATTTTTTGGATAGCTGGATCTAGGATTTTCTTTTCTTTTGTGGCTTTTAGTTTACATAAATAAACGAGAGTATAACGTGCTGGATCATCTGTGCTAAAAATGTTTAATGCTTGGATAACTAAAATTTTATATTCATCATAGGATGATTTTTTAGCCTGTGCCTCTAGCATTGAACCTAATTTGTCGCGGTGGGGTTCGCTTAATGCTTCGGCTAAATGCAGTTGTTGCATGCCCTGCAGCACTAAGGACAGCTGATAACTGTTCATTTCCAGGGGGAATTTAGCTACGTAGGTGGTAATCATCGTTGCTGTTGCTACTGCATAATCTAAAGATTTATAAAGATCTAATTTAAACACGGTTTGGGTAGCTATTGGCCAAGTATGCAAACAGATACTTGGATCGTCATGAGCCAATTGCTGCAGTGATTTAATAACATTTTGTATGTGCTCTGAAAGAGATATAACAGGGCTAGCTAGTTGTACTGCTTTTTGAAATGCTTTCAGAGCTAACAACATCTCATTGATATCAATAGCAAGTTTTATAGGAGGGAATTTTGCGATCAGTTTCTGGTTACCCGCAAAGCCAAGTTGTATTTGTAGTGATTGAATTGGGCGAGTTTTGGTTGCTGGTACTAATTTTTCTTTGAGGATTAAATAATTAGCTAAATAATCACTTTTTTGTATATCGGCAGGTAGACTTTTCAACCAAAAATTAACGGTACTGATATCTTTTTGTTCACGAGCTAAATGTTCTTCCAACTCCAAAATAGTTTGTGCAGCTTTCTGGTCAGCTGCAGGTAACTGTGCAGCAAATTTTTGTGCCGCTGACACATGGCCAGAAAGTAAATAAATAGTAATTAAGGCAAAGGTAGCTTCAGTGCTGATTTCAGAAGTTGCTGCGGGGACTTGTGTTTCTCTTTTGCTCTCTGGTTTTGCAACACTTTCTTTGACTTCTAAGCCAAAGCCACTGGTGGTAGTGGTGCTTCTTTTGCTTTCAGTGTTTTCAGTTAAACCCAAACCTTCACCCATACTTGCGCTAGGAGTTACTAAGCTGGTTAAAAAAGCTATAGTCTGAACAAATAGCGGATCTTGGAGTGTTCTTGGTTGTGGCAATAAAACAGCATTCAGCAAAATATCTAATGTTTTAGGCCAATCTTTTAAATGCTGTTGGTAACCTTGCTCGCTATCTATGCGTAGGCACCGGGTGGCCCAGTTAGCATATTCTGGGTGTTGTGGGTAATTTAAGAAAATATCGCGAACCACGAAATAAATGTTTGGTATGGATTCTATTGTTTCTGGTAGTGCATCTTTTATAGAGGCAAGTAATAAATCAAAGACAGAGCTAATAGCATTTTGATCCTTGCTTTCTTTCATACGATTGCAGTCGCGCAGATGCCTTTCACACAAGTCTCTTTGCGCAAAAAGCGTTTTGGTTTTGCGGCTATAGGACTCAGGTAATGCAGAGCGGTTTTCTTTTTCTTCCATCGCTATCATCGCATAATCATGAGGCGTGAGTTTTCTACTATCAGCTGCCTTAGGCGCAGCACCGTATTTGAGTAAAACACTACAAGTTTTGTAGAGATTGCTTAAAACAGCGTAATGTAAAACGGTTTGTTGTTTCTCAGCATTTTTTACAGCATTAGCATTTGCCCCTTGCTTTAGCAGTAAAGCAACTAACTCAGCGGTTTGTTGATCTTTTTCAGCAATTTCAGCGAAGCCGTTTTTTACTGGAGTTGGTAATAGCGCTACCAATGCTTGGGTAAGTTCTGTGGTATCCGTCGTATTTTGGATTAAAGTTGCAATCTCTGTGGCTGGTTTTACAAGGCCGGTGTTCTGAAATTCGCTGCTAAATTGTGTTATTGCATCTAATAGTTTGCCCATGCCAATGTCCAAATAGAAGGTATATGTTTACGAAGTATCTTCCCAATACTAGCAAAGTCAGCTTAAGAAATTATTAAATTAGCAGTTGATTGTTGTTTTTCTTGGGATTTGCTATCATCCGCCATCCCCTGACTGGAGAGTAGGCAGGTTATGTATAATAAACATAATCTAACTAAGGATTTTTATGTATTGGTAGATTATACTGTATTAATTCTACCCATTGTTTCGTTATTGAGGATAAAGTTATGAAAAAAGACATTCATCCTGCTTATGCCAACGTTAAAGTAGCGTGCAGCTGTGGTCACACTTTTACGACCCGTTCAACCCTGGGCAATGACAGCTTACATGTTGAAGTTTGCTCTAAATGCCATCCTTTTTACACCGGCAAGCAAAAAATCGTAGATAGCAGCGGCCGCGTTGATCGCTTTAAGCAAAAATACGGCACTGCGAAAAAAGCTAGCTCTGAACAAACTAGCGCTAACGCGTAGTTTCGTTTTTTGCTTATGAATCCTTCCCCCGCAAGGGGGGAAGGGACCTCTAAAAAGTTCTCTGCTCAAAAATTGATCATTCAAGAAGACTCTTTGCAGGAAAGGAACCTATCGACGGCATTTTGCCAACTTATAGAGTAAGGGAATCCATTAATCTAAGGGCAGCCAATGAAAATTCTTACTAAAAAAGTAATAGCATTTTTTGTAGGGTTAGTAGTTTGGTCAGGATTGATGCCTTGCTATGCAACGCAGACTGATCCAACAACAGCGTATACCAACGCCTACATTTATGCTTATCCCTTAGTCTTAATGCAAGTCACCAAACAGGCGATGACTAACGTGTCACAGCCTGAAGTATCTGCAGGGAAGGGCAGAGCGCCCATTAATCAATTTGTCCATCTGCAAAGTTTTCCATCTCCTAGTTTTAAAGACGTGATTCGTCCCAATGCAGATACGCTGTACTCCAGTGCTTGGTTGGACGTCAGTAAAGAACCTATGGTGCTCTCAGTGCCAGATACACAGGGCCGTTATTATGTCCTGCAAATGTTGGATGCCTGGACCAATGTGTTTGCCGCGCCTGGTAAGCGTACCACGGGGACTAAAGCTCAAAACTTCGTGGTAGTGGGACCCAATTGGCAAGGGCAGCCACCTAAAGGCATGCGTTTAATAAAAGCGCCTACCAATATGGTTTGGATTTTAGGTCGCACGCAAACTAATGGCCCTGAAGACTATAAAAATGTGAACCAACTCCAAGCGCACTACAAATTAACGCCATTAAGCGCCTGGAACACGGCTTATATGCCGCCTACCAATTTGCCTATCGATACTACGCTGGCAAGTGCGCCTCCTGTTGAACAAGTTGCAAACATGGATGCAGTAACTTTTCTTAAAACATTCGCGAGCGCGTTAAAACAAAATCCACCTAGTAGAAAAGATGCAGAAATGCTGGCGCAATTGAAAACAATTAATGTTATTCCAGGCGAAGATTTCGATGCGACAAAATTAACGCCCGAGCAAATTCAGCAAATCACTGCAGCATTTAAGCAAGCGCAAAACACGATTGCTGCAGCAGAAAATAATGTAGTGAAGACAATAAATGGCTGGCAAATCATGCGCGATAATATTGGCGCATATGGTACGCATTACTTAACCCGCGCTTACGTTGCAAATCAGGGGTTGGGTGCCAATCTACCAGAAGATGCTATTTATCCAGGAACTGCAGTTGATTCCGAAGGGCAATCCTTAACAGGAAGCCAGCGTTATATTTTGCATTTTGCCAAAGGTCAGTTGCCTCCGGTTAATGCGTTTTGGTCCGTAACGCTGTATTCGCCGGAAGGTTTTTTTGTGGAAAATCCTTTACAGCGTTATACCCTTGGTGACCGCAGTCAATTGGAACCAAATGCCGATGGTTCCCTCGATATTTTTATTCAGCATGATCGTCCTGGAAAGGATCAGGAGGCAAATTGGTTGCCAGCGCCAGCGGGTCCTTTCAATTTGTTAATGCGCTTGTATTGGCCTAAACCTGCAGCATTAGAGGGTAAATGGACCCCGCTAGCAGTACGACGTGCGCCTTAATATGAGCCAAGCAAATTTTTATCAAGGACCAATTCCATCAGCTGCAGGTATAGGATTGCGAACGGCGCATTATCAACATGTCCTTGCTAGCAAGCCGCCGATTGCTTGGTTCGAAGTGCATAGCGAAAATTACTTTGCTGCTGGCGGCAAAAATCGCTATTACTTAGAACAAATTCGCCGCGATTATCCTTTTAGTTTTCATGGGGTAGGATTGTCGTTGGGATCATCTGATGAACTGAATCGTCAGCATTTACAGCAACTAAAAAAATTAATTGCTGATTTTTCGCCGGCGTTAGTGTCTGAGCATTTATGTTGGTCAGCATTTGCTGGTCAGCATTTACATGATCTGCTTCCGTTGCCTTATACGCCAGAAGCAATCGAGCATTTTGCGATACGCGTAAGTCAAGCGCAGGAATTTTTAGGGCGGCAAATTTTAATCGAGAATGTTTCTACTTATCTGCAATTTAATCACTCGACTTTAACCGAAGCGGAATTTTTAGTGGAGCTAGTACAACGCACGGGTTGTGGAATTTTACTAGATATTAATAATTTATATGTGAATAGTCAGAATCATCAGTGGGACGCTAACGCTTATTTACAAACTATTCCGCGCGGCTATGTGCACGAGATGCACTTGGCAGGTTTTACTGAGAAGCAGGTCGATGCGGGCACTACTATTTTAATTGATACCCACAGTCAGCCAGTAACTCCCGCGGTGTGGGAGTTGTATGCGCAAGCAGTGCAACGTTTTGGTAAAGTGCCGACGTTAATTGAATGGGATAAAGAGATACCAGAGTTTCAAGTACTGTGGGAACATGCGCAGCAAGCTAATCGCATTATGGAGAGTTATGATGTTGTCGCTGCGTGATTTACAAGCAAATTTTGCTAAAGCGCTTTTCAATAATGCAGTAACAACGCTGGCTTTGCCTATTCAAGAAAACGGCATAGCTGTGGCGCAACGGTTACAAATTTATCGCAATAATGTGTTAATGACGATGACTGAAGCATTAGCTGCGTTTTATCCCTGTCTGCAAAAATTGGTAGGCGAGGAATTTTTTGCAGCCTTAGCGCAGCAATATATTATTAATTTTCCTGCCGCTGAAGGAAATTTAAATAATTACGGTGAAAATTTTTATGTATTTTTGGCGGAATTTCCTCATGTGCAACAGTTGCCATATTTAAGCGAAATGGCGCGGCTAGAATGGGCTTACCATCAAGCTGCCAGTGGTTTAAACAGTGTTTCTACATTGGAAAAATTAGTAACGGTTGCGCCAGCTGAATATGAAAATTTGCAATTTAGTTTGCATAGTACGGCTTGGTTGTTTTCTGCAAAATTTCCTTTATTAAAAATTTGGCAATTTTGCCAAGAAGATGCGAGTGGCGATCAGCAAATTGATTTGACCGAAAGCCAAGATAAAATTTTAATAAGCCGCGAGGGCTTTGAAGTAGTTATTGAAAAATTGACGGAAGCAGAATTTACTTTTCTACAAACAATTCAGCAAGGAATGCCATTTTCCGCGGTTTGTGAGACAACTCTCCAAGCGGACCCTAACTTTAATTTAGTAGCTGTTTTACAACAACGCTTACAAACCGGTGTTATTACGTTAGACAACTAAGCGGGCAATAACAGCAGCGCAGCTAAAGCAAAATACCAAGCCTTACGCAGCGATTTCTTCTTTTTGTGACGTGAAGAAACAGACGTATTTTTCATGTTCATGTAGTAATAGTAAAACTAAAACCTTAAGGAAACCTTAGGATGCACGAAAAGTTTTTTGTTGCGGTTGTAGGGGCGGAAAATTTTCCGCCCTTGTATGGGTATTGCCTAATTTAATTGCGCAATAACTTGCGCTACGCAACACGTAATCTTTTTTGCAGTTGGAATATGCAAAAACTCATTTGGACCATGTGCATTGGAGTGCGGGCCTAAAACGCCGGTAATTAAAAACTGTGCTTCTGGGAATTTTTGCCCTAGTAAACCCATAAAAGGAATAGAGCCGCCTTCGCCGGTGTAAGCGCAGTGCGCGCCGAAATATTCTAGTGAGGCAGCATCAATAATTTTTATAAGATGTGGGTCGAGCTCAGGAGCGTTCCAGCCGGCGCCTTGATCTGCAGGTTCATAAACTACATGCGCGCCAAAAGGTGGATCGGTTTCTAGCGTAGATTTTACTGCAGCTACTGCTTGGTTTGGCTCGCAAGTTGGCGGCAGGCGAAATGATAATTTCACTTTTAACTGAGGCAGCAAAACGTTGCCAGCATTCGCTAATGCAGGAATTCCCTCAAGTCCGGTCACTGCCAAGGCAGCGCGCCAGGTGCGATTTAAAATAATTTCTGTCAAATTATTAGAAAGTGGTTTTGTTCCTTTTTTGAAAGGGTACATGGTGAATACTTCGTCCTTCAAAATAGCAGCTGTCTGTTGTGCTTCTGTAATTCGTTGTTTGGGAATTTCGACTCTCAGTTGCGGTAACAAAACGGTACCGCTGGTTTCATCTTCTAAGCGGGATAATAATTGTCGTAGTACTAACATTGCGCTGGGTACTACGCCGCCACCGGCGCCAGAGTGTATGCCAGCAGTTAAGACTTCGATTGTTAAAACGCCGCTGATTATGCCGCGTAAAGAATTGGTGCACCATAATTGATCATAGTTGCCACAGCCTGAATCTAAACAAATAACTAAATCTGGCGTGCCAATTTGTTGTTTTAAATGATCGATGTAATAGGGGAGATCGTAGCTGCCACTTTCTTCGCACGCTTCGATCAAAATGATACAGCGGGGATGTGGAATATTTTGTGCTTGCAGCGCTGCGATAGCAGTAAGAGCTGCAAAAATAGCGTAACCATCATCAGCACCACCGCGGCCATAAAGGCGATCATTTTTGAAAACAGGTTGCCAGGGGCCTAAGTCAGCTTCCCAACCGGTCATTTCCGGTTGTTTGTCCATGTGACCATATAACAAAATATTGCCGGGTTTTTGTCCGGCAATTTCTATGCAAATAACCGGTGTGCGCTTTTCTAAACGCACAACTTTTAACTCCATGCCAACAACCGGATGATCTTGGCACCATTGCGCTAATAACTTGATGGCTTGATCCATGTAACCGTGTTCGGCCCACTGCGGATCAAATAATGGCGATTTATTTGGAATTTTAATGTAGTCAGCCAAGGTGGGTAGGATGGATTGTTCCCATTGCGTATCAATAAATGTTTTTAATTGTTGTGTATTCATGAGCGTATAAAAGTTATAGTTAGCAAGGCTGACGATTATAAGGATATTAAGCCGATTTTGCTAATTTGCTATGAGAAATACCGTAACTAAAATACAGAATCAGACCTAGCGCCATCCAGATGAGAAAACGCCACCAGGTAAAAGGGTTTAAGCGGGCAATAAGCTCTAAGCAGAGAATCACTCCTAAGCCTGGAATAAGCGGGTTGTAGGGCGTTTTAAACGGGCGTGTTAGCTGCGGTTGGGTATAACGCAAAACAATAACGCCGCCACAAACCAAACAAAACGCGGCAAGGGTGCCGATGTTAACTAGTTCTACTGCGTGCGTGATCGGTGTAAAGCCCGCGATGAGAGCTATAATAATCCCAGCGCTAAAAATTAAACGCACCGGTGTTTGCGTGCGCGGATGAATCCGACTGAAAAAAGCGGGTAATAAGCCATCACGTGCCATCGCGAGAAAAACGCGAGTAAAGCCATAATACATGATTAAAATAACGGAAGTTAAACCTGCAACAGCGCCCGCGCCTACAATAGCAGCACCATAATTATGCTGCAGCTGTAAGAGAACTGCTGCCACGGGCGAACTAACATTGAGAGTTTGATATGGTGCGATTAAGGTTAGTAAACCGGCAACTAAAATATAAACAAAAGTACAAATGGCTAACGACGCTAAAATCCCTATAGGTAAATCTCGTTGCGGGCGGTGTGCTTCTTCTGCTGCGGTAGAAATAGCATCAAAACCGATGTAAGCGAAAAAAATTAAGGCGGCACCGTTGATAATCCCTTGCCAACCAAAAGGCAAGAAAGGATGCCAATAAGCCGTATTAACATGAAAAAAAGCAATGCTGATGAAAACGATGATTGCTACAATTTTGATAAGTACGATCGCGGCATTAAAACGCGCACTTTCGTGTACGCCAATAGCTAGCAAAGTTGCTAAAACTAAAATAATAATCATTGCAGGTAAATTAACGATACCGCCGTCGAAAGGGCCGTATAAGAGTTGTGTAGAAAGGTGGAAGCCGAATGCCGTTAAGATATTGCTAACATAGCCTGACCAACCTATCGCCACAGTAGAGCAAGAAATCCCATATTCCAATAGTAAATCCCAACCAATGATCCAAGCGATAAGTTCGCCAAAGCCTGCATAAGCATAACCATAAGCGCTACCGCAACCGCCAATACTGGCAGCTAATTCTGCATAACTTAAAGCACTAAAGGCAGCAACGATTCCAGCTAATAAATAAGAAAAAATAATGGCAGGACCCGCTTGCGTGGCAGCAGCAATGCCAGTTAACACAAAAATTCCTGCACCGATAACTGCGCCTATGCCTAGTAATGTGAGATCGAAAGCAGTTAAACAGCGCTTTAAACCACTATCGCTGTACAAGCTTATTGGCTTAGTACGAAAAAGATCCATGGTGTTAACCTATTTCTAGTTAAGATTGACTTCAATCTCTATACAACCTATATTTTTTGTCCAGGGAAACTAGCATAAAACAGCTATGATAGGGAGTAATTTCAATGTTTAATAAAATTATCAGCAGCCTTTGTGTTATAGCTTTAACTACGTTCAGCTTTGTTGTAATGGCGGATGTGCCCGCCAACTGGCAAACTTACACTAATACGGCCTGTGGTTATACTATTAAATACCCGCCTGGGGGCGTTTTAGGTGGATCTGGTGCTGGTTTCCGCAAAGGATTTTATTTGGATCCTGTACAATTTGTCGATAATTTAGCTGCGCAAAAAGTAGCGAGTTACGATCCTGAATGTACGGCTAAAATTTCTCTCCCAATAGTTAGTACCAATTCCAATCTGGATGGAAAATATCTTATTTTATTAACGCTGGATAATGCTCCAAAAAAATGGCCACCGCCTTTTGCATTGGCGCCTGAAGAAAAAGGTGAGTTGGTATTGGTAGGCAATAGACAATTCTATAAATTAAGAGACACCGGTGCTGGCATGTGTCATGAATACAATTACACTTACTATTTTACCAAAGACAAAAATAAATATTATGTAGGATTATTTTTGCTAACGGCACATTGTCCAGGTGTTAAGGGTAACAATGAAAAAGCCTATGATCTTTACAGCGAGTCAAAAGATTTTAATCAGATTATTTCTAGTTTTAATATTTTGAACAAGGCGTCCTAAGTTGAATGGCGCTACTTTAAGCATTGATTACTTTACATTTCCTATGTCTGAGGGAGTGCCATTGATCCTAGGTGCGCAAACCAATGCCTTTGCGTAGCAGATATAGATTAAAGTAAAACATGGTTATCACGGCGAGAGTGATAATGATAAAAGCTAATCGAATATTAATGTCTGTGATACCTAACACGCCGTAACGAAAACTATTAACGATGTATAAAATCGGATTTACTTTGGCTAAAGTTTGCCAAAACGGTGAAAATTGCGATACTGAATAAAATACGCCGCCCAAATAGACGAGGGGAGTTAATACGAAAGTTGGCACAATAGAAATATCATCAAATTTTTTGGCAAATACTGCATTAGTAAAACCTGCTAACGAGAAAAGAGTTGCTGTTAGTAGGGCTATCGATAAGGTGATTACAATATTGTAAATATAAAGATGCGTAAACAATAAAGCGATTGCTGTGACAATAATCCCAATTGCTAAGCTGCGCATTACGCCGCCGGCACAAAAACCTAATAAGATTAATGAATTAGGCATTGGGGAAATCAATATTTCTTCTATGCTTTTTTGAAATTTTATTCCGTAAAAGGAAGACACTACATTGGTATAAGAGTTGGTGATGATAGGCATCATTATTAAACCCGGAGTTATATATTGCATATAAGAAACACCGTTAATTTTTCCCAACTGCGAGCCGAGCAAATGACCAAATATTATAAAATAAAGAGTAATTGTAATGGCTGATGGTAATAAAGTTTGTACCCAAATCCGAGTAAAACGCGTAGTCTCTTTTCTTAGCAGGGTGACAAAAGCTATAAAATTAGAATTAATTCGTGCACGATTAAGCATAATTATTTAGTTGTTAAATTAATAAAAAGTTCTTCTAAGCGATTCGTTTTATTTTTTATGCGTTCAACATAAATGCCCTGTGTAGCTAATTCCAAAAATAAATCATGAATTGTTTGATCATCTTTTATTTCTGCTTCTAGCGTTTTATTGTTAACTACTTGAAGTGGGAAGTTGCTGCTAAAAGGTGGTTGCGTGAAGGCGGTTTTTAAATAAAGAACAATGGTTTCTTTATTTAATTTTTGCAATAAGGTATCCATGGCGGAATTTTCAATAATATGACCATGATCGATAATCGCTATATTTTTACAAAGGCTTTCCGCTTCTTCTAAATAATGCGTGGTGAGTATGATAGTGGTACCTTCCGCATTTTTTTGTTGGAGGAAATCCCACATTTTACGTCTGGTTTCGATATCCACGCCTGCAGTAGGCTCATCGAGAATTAGTAATTTGGGTTCATGAATTAAGGCACGCGCAATCATAAGGCGGCGTTTCATCCCTCCTGAGAGTTTACCAGCGGATTCATTGTGTTTTTTCCAAATGCCTAACTCTTTCAAATAGTATTCTGCTCGTTCATGCGCAAGCCCGCGTGGCACACCATAATAACCAGCTTGATTCACTAAAATTTGCATGACTTTTTCAAAAATACTGAAATTGAATTCTTGAGGTACTAAGCCAACACAAGATTTAGCGGCTTCCAATTCAGTGTCGATATCGTGATCAAAGACAAAAACTTTTCCGCTGGTTTTGTTAACTAATGAAGTAATAATACCGATAGTGGTAGATTTACCAGCGCCGTTAGGGCCTAGCAAGGCAAAAAAATCGCTTTGCTCAACGTTAAAACTGATGCCTTTTAAAGCTTCTAGGCCCGATTTATAGGTTTTTTTAAGGTTTTCTATCCGTAGTGCTTGCATGGCGGCAGGACGTTAATAAACATGGTTTGAATTGTGCTCAAGAATACTTTATTTTAGCGAAAAGTTAAAAGGTTTTTGTTGCTGGGTGCAACAGAGCTATAAACGCTTGATCGCCCTTCATTTTTAAAAATACGCCATGATAACAACTAAAAAAGAATGTGCCTCTCATTCATTTAAACACTATATTCCGTGGTTTATTGCTTCGTTTTTTACGTGCTTTCAATTTTTACTGCAATCCTCTGCCGGTGTGATGGGGCCTAAATGGTTGCAAGATTTTCATTTAAATGAAGTTGGATTAAGTAATTTATCAGCCGCATTTTTTTATAGCTATGTCTTAATGCAGATACCCTCTGGGTTGTTGTTTGATCGCTATCAACCTAAATACATACTAATTGCAGCAGCAGCGGTCGTCTCATTTGGCTGTTGGTTAATGGCTTATACGGATCATTATGTTTTGGCTTTGATTGGTAGATTTCTTGCCGGTGGTGGTTGTGCATTTGGTTTTGTAAGCATGCTACATATAACATCCACATCGTTTCCCGCCAATCGTTTTGCCTTAATGGTGGGGCTATCTGAAAGTGTAACCATGTTAGGTGTGATGGGCGGAGTAATTTTATTAGCGTATATTGTTGATACTTTGTCGTGGCGTGTTGCGTTGGTGGGTAGTGGTGTTGTGGCATTTTCGATAGTAATGGCTTCTTTTTGGTTTATCGTACCAGAAAAGAAGGCTTTAACTACGGACAATCTGCTTTCTTTAAAAGTTGTGGCCAAACAACTAAAAACAATTATTACCGACTCGCAAGTCCTTTTGCCTAGTATTTATGGTTTTTTCATTTTTGCTATCGTCAACGCGTTTACTTCTTTATGGGGTATTTCATTTTTAATCGATACTTATTCGTTTAGTCAGCAACTCGCGGCAAATGCTGTTTCCATGGTATTTTTAGGGATCGCAATTGGCGGACCTTTGAGTGGTTGGTTATCAAAAATATTAAATCAGCATCGCATTATTTTAATTTTTTCAGCGCTGTGTGCGACTATTACCATGAGCATAATTGTTTTTATGCCTCATCTACCGCAAATATTTTTGTTTATTTTCCTTTTGTTAATGGGGGTGTTTTGCGCGGTCTATGTCCAGTGTTTTGCGGTAATTAAAGATTCTGTCAGTTTAGAAATTAGAGCTACTGCCTTAGCAACTTCCAATATGATCATTATGTTAGGCGCGCCAGTACTACAGGTGTTAATTGGCGTATCGTTACACAGTCATTTTTTTAATATGACGCAAAATCCCATAGTGGTAGATCGCTTATCATTAGGAATTTTACCGGCTGGGATGTTTATCGCTTTTCTACTTGCTTTTTGGATTAGAGATCTGGAGCAGTAGTTATATAGCGGCTCCTGGTAAGGGCAGTGGTGCTGAGCTAGGGCTACCTGCTTGCGTGGGTTCAGCTGGTTTGGCATCGGGCTGTCCGTGTTTTACTTCACCTTCGCCTTGTAATCTTTTTATCTCAACTTGTAGAGTGTGAATGCTTTCGCTTCCTGCTGCTGCTGCACCGTCTGCATACAAACTTGCTCGACTTAAATGACCTGGCTTAGCATGCATACTTTTGGAGCTTTTTTGAAATTCTTTACGAGCTAATCTTTCAAGGTTTCTAACTTCATTAGGATTACTTTCTTTAGGTCTACTCCAAAAATTACAACTGCATCCAGACATACACACCCACCTTATTTGGATAACTGCAAGACTCCTGCTCATTAAACACTGATTTTGGTGACTTGCCAAGATGGGGTTAGATTTGTTCTTAATGGCATCCTACCACCACACACAATGTTCAGGCCCGGGTAAGTTTTTATTATTGGTACAGGACATGGAACCATTTATTTGTTGCCATGCACGGGGTAGATTGGCTGGAACTTTAGAGATAGATTTGCTAAATACCAGGACTTTGTTTCCGTTTGCTAAGTAATTACAGATTGCACGACCGCTCCCGAGTTGTACGCTGTGAAAATGCACAGATGTTATTGAGTTTTCTCGATTGCCTCCAAAATACCACCCCTGTAAATTATTGCTCTGAGATTTTGTAAGAAAGTTAGTTACATCTGAAATAGTTGGACAGCTATCAGCAAAAATACTGCTGGAAAGTAAACACAATATTGAACCGATGATTGCTTTGCTGTGGTTTATCATGCTGATTTTCCTCTTTATTATTTAATTATCTAACCCTAAGTATAGCTGCAATTTTTAAAGTGTGTGAGTAAGTAAACATATTTTGCAAATTTGGACTCCAAATTTAGCTCTATAATTAAGTTAAAGGTGAAAAGATTGATTGTATGCATTTCTACATGTCAGGAGTTATATACCGCTCGCACTTCAAGATGCGAATAAGAACTAAGGGGTGCGAGCGGTATACCTGATCACATGCTACGCGCGAAGTAAATTCGCGCTTGCACCAAAGGGGAGAAGCTGCGCATCTCCCCTTTGGAAACTCCATTGCGCAAGGAGCACTTCAAAATGCAAAAATCGCATTTTGAAGTGAAGGAGTTATATATGAATAAAATTATTGCCTTACGAGCCGCAGGTACGGTTTTTCTTATAATCGCTATAAGTCATGTAATTCGCTTGGTTTCCATGGCAGTAATCAACATTGCTGGACATGCTGTACCTATGTGGCCAAGCTATCTAGGATTGGTTATCGCATTGGTTTTAGCACTTTGGATGTTTATTGCTAGTATCAAATAAGGCGAACCATGCATGGTACGTTGTTTGGCAAATGAGGGCCAGACACGGAATCGTATTGGTGAAAAAATATCATGTTTTTAGTTTGGGGCAAAAACCCAAACGGGCGTCATTATTTACTGACCTTTAATAGAGATTTTATTATAACTAATAGTTGAAAAAACTTGATTAGGATCAGATTCAATCACTAACTCGTTTTCTACACTCCCAGTTTGAATACGCCAACTGCGTGCAAATCTAATTTTTGTTATTTTGTCGGCGGGCGCATTGTAATCACTAAGTTTAAGATCAGCAAAAGTAGATTCAAGAGCACACCAGCCACCCTGAACTATTACAAAAGGAATATTGGTTACGCCTCTTTTGTTGATTTTTATATTGATTGTGCCAGATCCTTTAACGCCTGCGCATTGACTCCTGCCTTGTTCAAGCCTGTAGTCCTTAGAAGAATTGTTATAAACCGTCAAATTAAACTCAATGTTTGCCAAAGCATTGGAAGCTTCTAGAAGCCCCCCTATTAGAAAAAGCACTTTTATAAAATTTCTCATCCTGCAAGATCCATTAGTACAATTTTTCAAAGTATAGACGACTGGGGTCAGGCTTGCCACATTGGCACTTTTAATATTGATGAGGCTAACTAGCTATGCAGCTATAAAATAATGCATAATGCACCTGATATTTTTATGAATTATTATAGTATGGCTCGAAAACCTCGTATACACGCTCCCAATAGCATTTATCACGTCATAATACGTGGTAATAATAAGCAAGCTATTTTCTTTTCGGAAGAAGATAGAAACCGCTATTACTTATTGCTGCAAGAAGTTACTACTCGATTTAGAGTGTTATGTTGTTAGGCGAGTGCCCCCCTAAAGTGGGAAAGACCCGGAAACTCTTGCTAGAACTGGTGGCCAGACCTGGAATCGAACCAGGGACACAAGGATTTTCAGTCCTTTTGGTAAATTTTCTCAGAACTTCTGAATTGTTCTAACTAGTTGATTAAATAGCTATTTCTTCTTGAGTAGTGTTCTGATTATTACCCTAAAATGTTGGTAAATTCTATGCTCTTCTTGGCGCATTTACACAGGAATTACACAGATTTTTGGGCTTGGTCAGATAATTAATTGTCCATTGTTGGTAAAGCTGTGCTATAATTTAATTGTCCCTTTTTGGCAGGTAAAATCAATGAAAGTGTCATACAGTAACAGCATCGCTTATAAAGTATTGCAGCGTATTGAGGCTCTGCGGGGCGCTGTGGTGTTGCGCTCAGATGTTGCGGACCTAGCTGAGCCTCGGCAAATCAGTCGCGCTTTTAAGCAGCTAGTAGACGAGGGGAGATTGGCAAAGCTAGGGTATGGGGTTTACGCCAAGCTTATACGCTCCCAATTGCTAAAAAGCTCTTATCTAAAAGAAGGTTTTTTGCCTGTTATGCGAGAGGCATTAGACAAGCTTAATGTGAAGTGGGAGCTTTCTGACGAAGAAAAAGCTTATCAGGCTGGTAAGTCTACCCAAGTGCCAGTGAACCCTGTAATAAAATTAAAAACCAGATTTCGCCGCCGCTTGCGGTATCAAGACATGGAGCTGAAAGTTGAGTAGTTTTACAGAAAATAAGAGGAAAAGATTTATGAGTGATTCAAAATTGCCATCAGAGAGCGAAGCTCAGCTATTTACAGATATTTGCGCGATATTGAAGGGTGCCCGCAAGCAACTGCAGCAAACCGTTAATTTCACCATGGTGGATGCTTATTGGCAGGTGGGGCGTTTAATTGTAGAGCATGAACAAGAAGGAAAAAATAAAGCGGAATATGGCAAATCGACATTAATAAATCTTTCGCAGCGGCTTACTAAGGAGTTTGGTAGGGGATTTGATGCTAGTAATTTGCGTCGCATGCGTCAGTTTTATCTCGCTTTTCCAATTTGTGGCACAGTGTCGCACAAATTGAGTTGGTCACATTACAGGGAATTGCTCCGTATTGAAAATCCTACCGCTAGGGCATGGTATATGAAAGAAAGCGTAGAGCAAAATTGGAGTGTGAGAGCACTTGATCGGCAAATTAGCACATTATATTACGAGCGTCTCCTTTCTAGCCGCGATAGAAAACCAGTTGAACATGAAGCATTAGAAAATACCCGTTCATTACAAATCAATGCCAGAGATTATTTGCGCGATCCTTATGTGTTAGATTTTTTGAACTTACCTTATCAATCACTTTTAGAAAAAAAGATGGAGCAAGCTTTAATTGATAATCTTCAAACGTTTTTATTAGAGTTAGGTAAAGGTTTTGCTTTTGTTGCTAGGCAGCAGCGAATAACTACTGATCATCAGGATTTTTACATTGATCTTGTTTTTTATAATTATAATTTAAAATGTTTTTTGCTGATCGATTTAAAGTTAAATAAACTCACCCATCAAGACGTGGGGCAAATGGATATGTATATTCGAATGTATGATGAACTGCGTAAATGTCCAGACGATAATCCTACTATAGGTTTAATTTTGTGCAGTGAAAAAAATGATACAGTAGCAAAATATTCGGTGTTGAATGGTAATAAACAGTTATTTGCTTCTAAATACCTTACCTACTTGCCAAGCGAAGAAGAGTTGCGCTTAGAGTTGCAGCGTGAGCGTGAACAAATTATGCAAGAAAAAGAACGGTTATAATTAATTCCATATGTTTCGTATTTTGTGATACCAAAAGGAAAATGTCCCTCTAAAACTAAAAAGAAGAAAGGGGGGTAAGTATTCATTTCCAGGCGCCACTATGTACGACATACACGAACTAGAAGATACACCAGAGGGTTTGCGTATTATTAACACAATTTCGGTGACAGGATTGCTTAGTTTTCTCTGGGTTAAATTAGTTGCAAAAAAAGTAGCTGCTTCCATACCCAAGCAAATGGATGCATTAGTTAATTTGGCAAAATCCTCATGAAAAACTCTGTATTTGGCTTTGATAAACCAGAAGACAGTCCTGGTTTTTTAATGTGGCAAACTACGATTACTTGGCAGCGTTTAATAAAAAAAGTTCTTGATTCATACGATATTTCACACGCTCATTTTGTTATTCTCGCCATTACATTGTGGCATGAAAGTAAAAAGCAAGTAGTTTCCCAAAGCTTAATTATACGCCAATCAAAATTAGATAAAATGACTGTATCAAAAGCTTTTAAAAAACTAGTATCAAAAGGTTATGTTAAACGCATGGAGCATAAAGAGGATACGCGAGCTAAATCTATTCATTTAACAAAAAAGGGAACCGAGTTAATATCAAAATTAATTCCAATAATTGAAAAAGTTGATGAAGATTTCTTTATTGCTATAAATAAAACTGAACGACAAACTTTAATTAATATTTTAAACGGTCTTGTTTCAAATTTTGACTAACTCATGACAATAATAGTTTTATTCAAGAATTTGCAGAAAGCGCGATGAAACAATACTATGAAAAATTTATCTGGAATGATGCAAGTGCCATATTAGTTAACGGGGAATCATTTGAATAAAAGAAAACAAATTATCGAGGTTGTGCAATATGATCCAAATTGGCCGAAACAATTTGAAGAAGAAGCTGCGAAAATAAGACAAATTTTTTCTGATAACTTTTTTGCAATTCATCATATTGGCAGCACCTCTGTTCCAGGGCTTGCTGCTAAACCAACAATTGACATTCTTCTCGAGGTTAAAAATATTGAATTAGTTGATAAATGTAATAATGAAATGGAAAGTTTAGGCTATGAAGCATGGGGTGAATATAATATATCCGGACGCCGCTTTTTTGTTAAAGGCGATGAAAAACGCACACATCATGTTCATACTTTCCAAATAGGGCATCCAGAAATAGCAAGGCATTTATATTTTCGCGACTATCTTAAATCTCACCCGAATGAAGCAAATAAATATGCTAAATTAAAAATGGAATTAGCAACACAATTTTCTAATGATAGAAGGGGATATGTTCAAAATAAGCAAAACTATGTTAAAGCACTAGAAAAATTAGCAACTGATTGGTTTTGTAATAAAAAGTAGCTGTTCAATTAACTTGTTTTTAGCTTCCGTATCGTTACTAATATTGAACTATCAAAAAATTCAAGTAATTTTTTATATTCAATGGGTAAGTAGCTGAAACCGCTCTTGGACAGCAGGATCCCGAACTCTAGCTACCCACCCTTCGACTTTTGCAATAATCATGCAATTAGTGTGCTGATTATCAATCACAGGGCATTTATAGTCTAGATCGTAATGCGCACTGTGTTTCTACAGATTGTTTTACTTCATTCCTGGCAACCAAGGGCTTGCCTAAAGTAGATATTTTTGCTGGATTCATCTTTTCTCGAAGCTGAACAAAACTGAGATTTTCATTCTTTGACAATTCTAATAATTCTACAATTTGTTCTTGATGTTCGTTAAACTGCGGCGCTCGACTTAATGCTACATCTCGGAACAAAGAACTTATAGCAGCATCTGCAACAATTAATGTGCGATCCGTTGTATGTGAAAAAAATGTTTTTGCATAAGGTTGCGAGAGAGCTTGCGTAATTGTATTGACCAAACTGCACGTTATATTGTGTTTATTACATCGTTCTAGCCAAAAATGACTAGGCCGCGTTTTAAAAATTTCCGTTAATGCTTTTTCTAGTTCTACAACGTGTTCCAAACGCTCTTTGTTGGTCGGGTATTGCTTAATCCATTCTGGTTTAGAAGGATCTAATACAGATGTACATAATTTTGCAAATTGTGAGTCATCTACAATCCCTAACGAAATTGCTCCATCTTTGGTTGGGTAAAATGAAAAGGGAGACATAAAAAGGTCACGATTCCCAACTCTGAAGGTCTCTTTGTTTTCTGTGGCCACCTTTAAATATTGTCCACTTTGCAGTGTGGCAGAGATACGCGCCATACTAACCTCAATGCGTATCACATTGCGGTCTTCTTCTGGAATCTCATAACCCTTTTTCAGTGCAATGATGGCATCTTTTATAGCGGAAGCTGCTTTGATGCCAGTCGTAATATCAAGTACTACAAATCCAACTTTCAGCGGTTGCTGTGCGGTCGGAGCATTGGTCATTGCCATTCCAGTTGCGGCTTGTACAGAGACATCGAGCGCAGGGTGGGGTGTTTCCGCGTCATAACCTATAATGGAGCAATAAATTAAGGGATGTCGAACATTACTGTTCAAAAAGGATTTAAGATGCACGTCTCTATTTTTGGCCGCAGGCGAACGATTATCAATAATGATATTCGCAAGACCAAGAAATTCCCGATAGAGCGCCACACTGAATTTACCGAATAAGACTGAATCACCAATACTTGCCTTGCCGGCATTAAGATTAGTAAAAATTTCTTTAGTCAAATATTTGCGTGCCGGATCTCCATTAAATCCCGTTTCTAACTTTATGACTAATGCCCCTTGCCTTGCTAACTCTTCAGCTGCTAGCGGACCAGCGACGTGACCACCAATTTCAATCACCAGGTCATTAGGCATTTAAATTCCGGACATAAATTTATGTCCGGAACCAAGGTGCTACTTTAAGAAGAAAATTAAAGTTGAAAGCGCAAAAATAATTTTTGCCAAATCAACAGTAATGGTTAGTTTTTTATAACTAATAGAAATCATGGATGACTCCTAGTAGTTAAAGCACTTTGAACACTATCAATGTTTTGTGGTAACAAAAAATTACCACTCCTAATGCCTTGCTTTGCCAGTGAAAGTCGATGCTTTAACGGGTCGTGATAGTGCACACGTCTATTTTACTGGTGGCCAGACCTGGAATCGAACCAGGGACACAAGGATTTTCAGTCCTTTGCTCTACCGACTGAGCTATCTGGCCTAAGTAGAAATGAGCTGCTATTAAAGCCGGTACGGTCAATTGAGTCAAGAGTTCTTTCGTTATAGAATTCAGGTCGGCTTTTTTCATTTATTCCAAGGGGTATTTCATGGCTTATACGGTTAATCATTTCATTAATGGTCAGGTGGTGGTTGGCAAAAGCGATCGTACCCAACCAATTTATAATCCGGCGACCGGGGAAGTTGTAGGGCAAACTGCTCTGGCAAATGTTAATGAGGTGGAACAAGCCATTGCTGCGGCTAAAGCAGCGTTTCCTGCTTGGTCAGCTACTCCGGCTATTCGTCGCGCGCGGATTTTATTCAAATACAAAGAATTATTAGAAAAAAATATCGACAAATTGGCTGAATTGGTCACGCGTGAACATGGCAAAACCTTGAGCGATGCAAAAGGCTCAGTAATCCGCGGCATCGAAGTGGTCGAATTAGCCTGTGGTATCCCTAACATGGTTAAAGGCTGGTTTTCGGAAGACGTAGGAACTGGAATTGACAGCCATACGATTCGCCAACCCTTAGGTATTTGCGCAGGAATTACCCCTTTTAATTTCCCTGCGATGATCCCACTGTGGATGTTCCCCATGGCAGTTGCCTGCGGCAACACGTTCGTTCTAAAACCATCCGAAAAAGATCCATCCTGTCCTATGCTCTTAGTGGAACTTTTCAAAGAAGCAGGCGGACCAGACGGCGTGGTAAATCTCGTTAATGGTGACCAAGAAGCCGTAAACGTGTTACTAAGCCATCCCGATATTCAAGCTGTCAGCTTTGTAGGATCCACGCCGATTGCCGAATATATCCATACTACGGCCTCAGCGCACGGCAAACGCGTACAAGCTTTCGGCGGCGCCAAAAATCACGGCGTCGTGATGCCAGATGCGGACCTAGAACAAGTAGCAGATGCTTTGGTTGGTGCGGCCTATGGTTCGGCAGGCGAGCGCTGCATGGCGCTTTCTGTCGCGGTAGCAGTCGGTGATAAATTAGGTGATGAATTAGTCGAACTCATGAAGCCAAAAGTGGAAGCATTGAAAATTGGTCCTGGCACCGATCCGAAAGTTGAAATGGGGCCCTTGGTCACGCAACAACATTTAGAAAAAGTTAAATCGTATGTGGATACCGGCGTAAAAGAAGGCGCCAAATTAGTTGTAGATGGCCGTAATTTCAGTGTGAAAGGCCATGAAAACGGCTTCTTCATGGGCGGCTGTTTGTTTGATCATGTCACCCCTGCAATGAAAATTTACCAAGAAGAAATTTTTGGCCCCGTGTTGTGTGTCGTGCGCGTACCAGATTTTGAAGCGGCTCTTAAATTAGTGAACGACTGCGAATACGGTAATGGCAGCGCAATTTTTACCCGTGATGGTAACACCGCGCGTACTTACACTTCCCGCGCGAAAGTAGGGATGATCGGTGTCAACGTACCCATTCCAGTACCAGCGCCATATCATGCGTTTGGCGGTTGGAAACGTTCGATTTTTGCGGATGTGCACATGCACGGCACCGAAAGCGTTAACTTCTATACCAAACTAAAAACCATAACCACACGTTGGCCTACGGGCGTGCGTGCAGGTGCTGAATTTATTATGCCTACGCATAAATAAAATCTAAGCTAAATGCAGTTAAATCGCCGTTTTACCCCGTTCACCATGTTGTTGTTATCCGTCAATGGCATGGTGGGTTCGGCGTGGTTATTTGGGCCGTTATATGCCGCTAAAATTGCCGGTGCGGCTGCAATTATTTCTTGGGTGCTAGGCGGTATCGCTACTATTCTCATTGCGTTAACATTTGCTGAGCTATCAGCGTTGTTACCCATTGCCGGCGGTATGGCACGTTTCCCGCAATTAAGTCACGGCACGCTAACCAATATGATTATCAGTTGGGTGAGTTGGTTGTCGTGTGTCACGATGCCACCGATTGAAGTGCAAGCAACGCTGCAATACGCTTCTACGTACCTTCCCGCACTGACCCACATGCAAAACGGTGTTCCTGTGCTTACACATTTAGGTTTAATCTGCGCTACTTTTTTGATGTTGCTATTGTCGATAGTGAATGTTGCAAGTTTTAAAGGATTAGTTCGTTTTAATTCGTTATTATTTTTCTTCAAAGTTTTTGTCATCATTTTTACTGTGTTTGCTTTACTAAAAACCAACGTGCATCCACAAAACTTTGTAGGAGTGTGGCCGGGTTTTTCCGCAACGAGTTGGCAAAGTATTTTGGCTGCAGTAGCAGGTGGCGGCATTGCGTTTGCTTTCACTGGATTTACGCACGGCATTGCTTTGGCAGGTGAAACTAAAAATCCACAATTCGCCGTGCCATTTGCGATTGTTGGATCAATTGTTGTTTGTTTGCTGTTGTATTTAGGTTTGCAGATAGCATTTATTGGGGCGATTGAACCTGCACAATTAAAACAAGGTTGGGCGCAATTAACTTATTCAGGTGAAGCAGGTCCTTTTGTAGGTATTGCAGCGTTGCTAGGATTGGTGTGGGTAGTAAAATTTTTATATATCGATACAGTCGTTTCACCCTTAGGCGCCGGTTTAATTTATGTGACCTCGACCGCGCGTACCGTTTATGCAATGAGTAAAAACGGTTATTTTCCGCCGTTTTTAGCGCACCTGAATAAAAATGGCTTTCCAGTATGGGCGGTAGTTTTAAATTTTGGTTTGGGTATGTTGTTGTTTTTGCCTTTATCGGGTTGGCAGGCGATGGTAGATTTTTTAGTTTCAGCTGTTGTGATTTCCTATGCGATGGGACCTATCGCGTTGCTATGCTTGCGTCTGCAATTGCCGGAAGAAAAACGCACCTTTCGTTTACCAGCAGCGAATGTAATTTGTGTCATCGCCTTTTACTGTTGCAACTTAATTAGTTATTGGACCGGCTGGAATACTATATGGAAATTAGCTATCGCTATTGGTATAGGATTAATTGTTTTAGTAATAGCTTATTTGCGTGGCTTCATTGATAAACAGCATTTTGGTTTGCGTGCAATTTTTTGGCTTGGACCTTATTTGATAGGGCTATTTTTTATCTCCTATTTAGGTTCATTTGGTGGCAAAGGTTATATCCCATTTGGTTGGGATTTTCTCGTAATCGGTATTTTTAGTTTAGTTATTTTAATGTTAGCAATAGCAACCCGACGCGATACCGTACGCGAGCAATATCAAATTTATCAGCAAGAATTGGCCTTGTAATTTTACGCTGAATATTTCCTATAGGATCTGTTATTAAATCCATTTGGTTAACCTCACGAAATTTTTCTATTTTTTAGGGTAGATGTTTAGATTACAGGGCCCATCTCCATATCATGTGATTCATCGCGCGGCAAATCTGATTCATTAGTTAACGATAAATCAGCTGCTGGTATTTTTCCAGCACCAAAAATAGGACCACGAGTTGCCAAAATAGCTTGTGAAGGGGGTGGGGCAGTTTTAATAAATGCCTGTATTTGTTGTTGTAAATCTTGATATTTACTGACTTGCTTTTGGATATATTCCAAGATTTGTTTTTTTACTTCTTTGTCTTTAACTAACTTGTTTGCTGTTTTTGGTTCCGTTGCTGTTACTGATTCTTTAGATTCAACGGCAGCACTAGATTTAGCTGGCACCGCTGTTTTTGTAGCATGCATTTGTTTGGCCATAAGACCTACATTTAACATTTCAGTAAATAGATCGCGTTCGATTGCAGTATATTTTTCGCCGGCATATATAAAATATAGCCAAATTAAGGTCTCGGGTTGAATATCTGTAGGAAGGGATTTTTGGGCAAGTCGCCATTCGATAAAATCAAGCACAAAGAGACACAAATAACTGCCATCTGTTGCGTTAGCAACTAGTTTTCTAATGGGTTGACCGTGATCGCATGCTGGATCCCATCTGTTGGGAAATTTCGCTATAATTAATGCGGCAGCATAAAATAGCCCTTTGGAATTTTTACTTTGCTGATAATAATCTAAAATTTTCCAACTTAAAGCAGTGCTCCATTTAACGGTGGTGATAGTGGAAAAACTAAGCCATAATTGCTTTAATGCCTTGCTTGGTTCCGTCTTAACTTTATTAATAAAATTGGTAAGCGTATTGTTATAAGCTTTTTCATCTATTTTTTCACGTACAGGTAAGAATATTTTTTCTTTTAATGCGATTAATCTAGGTTGAAATTCTTTAACTTGTTGTAATAATTGGTTAGCCTCATTTAGTTGTTGCAGCTTAATTTCTTTGTTTTCGGCGGTTTGGGTTATTAGTTTTTCAGCAGCTGCAATTTCTGCCAGTTTTTGTCCCACTGCAGTACTGATTCGCAGTTTTTGTCTATCAATGCGGGCTTGCAAAATTGGGTCAGGAGTTGGATCGGCAGTCCAGTCACATAAAATTAGTACGCGTGCAAAATGCTGGAGCGCTTCAGAAAAGTTGTTATTGCTAAGAGCAGCTTCTGCTATTTCACAATAATATCCGGGGGCAGCAAACAGAACTTTTAAGCGATATTCATTTTTTTGTTTAACGGCCAGTTCATGGTCTGTTTGTGCTTTTATTTTCTTTTGTTCAGAGGTTAGTGATTTATCTTCAATTTGTTTAGTTTCTGGCGTTATTTTTACTTTGGTGTGATCCTGAATTAAACAAAACTCGAGGTTATCAGAAGAAAGTCGTCTCCGCTCAAAGTTAATAAAATCTTTATAAAATTCCTCGTTATTTGCCAATGCTTTAATTGCAGCATAATAATCTGTTCGAGCAGCAGCAGTTTTAGGTTCTTCTAATATTAAAAGACGATAAATATCAACAAAATGACTAATCCCAATTTTTGGAGATAAACAATAGGTAATGACAAAAGAGTAATATTTTATGGTGAGATCAGCTGGGATTTTTGGCGTTTTCGCGGTCATGGCAAGATAAACGCTAGTAACTTTCGCTAAGATTTTAACTTGAGATGCAGTGCCAAGTGTTATGATCATTTTATAGCGATCAATGGCAAGTTTAAAGTGAAATTCAAAATCGGTAAAAAGCAAATGTTTTTTTGCTGTATTTAAATCTGTGTCCGCTTGTATTAAGTGATGTTCTGTTAAATCAGCTTTTTCTTGCGGTGTGAATGGAGGTGTTCCCTGTTCTAAAAGAAATTGGTAGACAGCTGGCAGACTCATTTTTCCTGCTAATATCAGTAACTGGACTTTATTTTCCTTTTCAATTTGTAAAAGATTAGCGCCGCGAGCTAACAATAACTTTATTATTTTAATAATTTCATCTTCAGCATAATTAGCATATTCTAATAGAAACAGTAAAGCTTGATTAAGCTCAGTATTATCAGACTGTTGCTTCGCTCCGTCTTTTGTTTCAGCGTTGCTTTCAGACAATAATTTCTGAACTTCAGCAAAAGGTTTGCCTTGTTGAATGGCTGTTAATATGCTCATGGTGCTTCCGTTATCGCTATGAATTATAGCCATGATAATAGATTAAGTTTAAAGAAACATTAAACCTGCCATTTTTCTCCCTACATACGACTATTTTTGTAGGTTGGGCTTTCAGTCCAACCTATAATGCTGGTCAATTCGTCGGCAAAAAATATGTGAGGTGCTAAGGATATTTTAAGGTTTAGGTTTTATTCTGTTTAAAACAGCCTGAATTTGAGAAGTTATATGAAAATATCATTTTTTAGTACATTAGCACCCTCGGGTGTTGGGTTGCGACCTGAATCTTCTAAAGTGGAAGGAAATTCGGTCGTTTCGAAAGAATTGGAGGCCGCGGATGAAATCCATAGCGGTCTGAAAAAAATGGAGAAATTAGCAGGTGCAGCATATAATAATTGTTACTCGCAACTTAAAGATAAGTTAGACCAATTATCTGGTAAAGAAGCAGAGATGTTTATTAATTACAGTGCAGAAAAAATTGCACGAGGTGATTTACGTTTTACCTTATTAATAGGCATTTTTGGCAAGCATCCCCTGTTAGTGGACTCCATTAATAAATATAAACTGATGCAAGCGTCGCTTACTATAAGAAAAATTGTTTTGCAAAATCCAGCGCTAGCACAGAAAATTGTAGGGAATACAGATGTGTGGACTCCTGCGAAACAAAATATGCTTGCAGCTACGAATAAAATTTTAGAGAAAATTTTAACAAGTGCAACGCAATGGGGCGATGAGCAACAAGCTGAATATGAGAGGGGATTTCGTGCTGCCAAATTGGCAGCAGAAACTCCAGAACCTGTAACTGTAGCACCTACTGCTACCATGTAACTGTCATTAGTCAATTATCTAATTTTGGCTTTTTACTTAAATGTCAACTCAGCAGTATCTTTCAGGGGTGCAAAATAAGCTTCTACATCTTGTTGGCTGATAGCTGCTAAATCTTTCGGTTGCCAATGAGGGTTTTGATCTTTATCGACAATAACCGCACGAATACCTTCATATAAATCATGGCCTTTGAGGAAGCGCATGTCCATGTGGTATTCCATTTGTAAACACTGATCTAAGTCGAGTTTAGCGCCATTGCGTAATTGCTGTAAGGTTACTTTCAGGCTGGTTGGCGATTTGGTGCGGAGTAGGGCAGCAGTTTTATCGCACCATTCACTTTGACATAGATCTAATGCACTTAGAATCTCTTCTACTGTATCGTATTTAAAGCAATGATCAATTTCATTGCGGTATTTGGCTAATTCAGATTCGCCAGTCGGGGCACAACAAGCGCTTTGAATTAAATTGGTGATCATGTTAGCGGATTTATCGCCTAAATGACTGGTGGCAAGGTTGTCCAGCAGCTCTGCCATTTTGTCGCTGGGAATATAATGCGTGACTAAACCGGCATAAATTGCATCGACGGTTTTAATGCGTTCGCCGGTTAATCCTAAATAAATCCCTGTTTCACCAGGACAACGCGGTAAAAAATGGCTGCCACCAACATCTGGAAAAAATCCTATGCTGGTTTCGGGCATGGCAAATACAAAACGTTCGGTAGCCAGGCGATATGAACCGTGTACCGAAATACCAACGCCGCCACCCATTGTAATACCATCTAACAACGCAATATAAGGTTTTGGATAATGATAAATACGGTGATTAAGACGATACTCTTCCCAGAAAAAATCTTTAATAGTTAAATTGGGATCTAAACGCGCGTCGTAAATTTTACGAATATCACCACCCGCACAAAATGCTTTTTCGCCAGCACCTTGAATTAAAACGGCTTTGATATCTTCATTGCTTTCCCATTCGTCTAGTTGGCTATATAAAGCAATGATCATGTCTTGATTTAAAGCATTAAGCGCTTTGGGTCTATTTAAAGTGATGAGGCCACAATTACTTACCTCAGTAAAAAAAATTTCTGGTTGTTCGGTCATCCTATACAATCCTATAGATAAAAATTTAGTAAAGTGATTCTTTGAATTTGCCCCTTTCCCAACCTTGCAACACTACGCTTCCAGCTTCGTTTGCAAATACAGCCCACATATCCTTGTGTGGGCGTTCGGCGGAAAAAAGCTTTGCTTTTTTTTCCGCCCGCCTCACCTCGCGGTCGTGGGGGAAGGGGATTTTTTATCTACCTTTAAAATCAGCTTTACGTTTTTGTAAAAAGGCATTTACGCCTTCTTGTTTGTCGTGGCTTGCGCACAGCATCGCAAAATGTACGGCTTCTAAGTGTAATGCATCTTCAAGATTGAGATCGTAGCCGGCATCGATTACTTGCATGGTGCTAGCTAATGCTAAGGGTGCTAAAGCGATCAAGCCGGTTAAAATTTCTTGCGCGCGTGGGATTAAATTTTCTGGAGTAGTAACTTCACTTACTAAGCCAAATGCTAAAGCATCATCTGCTTTGATGGAGCGGCCAGTTAAACATAAATCTAGCGCACGACCTTTGCCGATTAAACGCGCTAAACGTTGTGTGCCACCATAACCGGGAATAACACCTAGTTTTACTTCTGGTTGGCCGAACATCGCATTGCTGGAAGCAATACGCATGGTTGCTGCCATCGCTAATTCGCAGCCGCCACCAAATGCATAACCGTTAATCGCTGCTAACGAAGGTTTGTTTAATTTTTCTAAGGTGCGGAAAACCAATTGACCTTTGGTTGCAAATTCTAAACCTTGTTGCGCAGTTAATTCCGCTAATTGATTGATATCCGCACCGGCACAAAAAGCTTTGCCTTCGCCGGTAAGTAATAAAGCTTTTACGGCGGAATTGTTACCCGCTTGCTGAAAAACATCAAACAACTCATTCAATAATTCTACACTCAACGCATTTAATTTATCAGGACGGTGCAAAGTAATTTGTAAAATACCGTTAGCTTGTTGTTCTACTTTTAAAGTTTGATACGTTGTCATTATAAACTCCTTTAATTTGCATATATTTCCCCCTTTGAAAAAGGGGGATTAAGGGGGGGATTTTTTCAAAAGCCAGGGAAATTCTCACTAAAAATCCGTTTGGCAATAATCGTACGCATGATTTCGTTAGTGCCTTCTAAAATTTGATGCACGCGTAAATCACGGACAAAACGTTCTAAAGGATAATCTTTCAAATAACCGTAACCACCGAAAATTTGTAGTGCGTTGTTACAAATGTTAAAACCGGCATCGGTAGCAAAGCGTTTAGCCATGGCGCAATACATTGGCGCTTCTGGATCGGCATGATCTAATGCATTCGCGGCGCGATGGGTTATGAGTCTAGCAGCTTCTAGTTCAGTAACCATATCAGCTAATTTAAATTGTAAGGCTTGAAAATCTGCTAGTTTTTTGCCGAACTGTTCGCGTTCTAGCATGTGCTGTCTGGCCAGGTTGGAACAAGCTTTGGCGCCACCTAATGAACAAGCTGCAATGTTGATACGGCCACCATTCAGCGCATTTAAGGCGATTTTAAAGCCTTCACCTTCGGCACCGAGACGGTTGGCGATCGGCACGCGACAATTTTCAAAAAATACCATGGTAGTTGGTTGACTGTTCCAACCCATTTTATGTTCTTTTTTACCTAAGCTGAGTCCGGGGGTGCCTTTTTCTACTACCACGCAAGAAATGCCTTTGGGTCCGGGTTCGCCGGTACGTACCATGCAAGCGTAAATATCCGTAGCAGAACCGCCGGAAATAAAAGCCTTGGCGCCGTTCAAAATGTAATGATCACCGTCTTTTACAGCGGAAGTACGAAGAGAAGCAGCGTCTGATCCAGAGTTAGGCTCGGTGAGACAATAACTAGCTAAATGGTCCATAGTCACTAAGCTAGGCAACCACCGTTGGCGCTGCGTCTCGCTGCCATAGCGGTCGATAATGGCTGCTACCATGTTATGAATCGAGATGTAAGCCGCAGTAGAAGGGCAGCCGCCGGCTAATTCTTCGAAAATAATAGCAGCATCCAAGCGTGAAAGATTAGAACCGCCGACGTCATCACGGATATAAATGCCGCCAAATCCGAGGCTCGCTGCTTTGCGTAACGTTTCTACGGGAAAAAAACCTGCCTCATCCCACTCACCGGCATAAGGGGTCAATTCGTCTCTGGTAAAATCAGCTGCCATGGTTTGAATGGCGCGTTGCTCATCAGTAAATTGAAAGTTCATGGTTTATTCCTGTAAAAATGGATAAGGTGGATTGTGCATTTGGATGGGGTAGGATGCAAGGGCTTCATCTCCTTTTCGGGGAGGTGAAAATAAATTTTTGTCCCCTCCAGAGAGAATTTTTACGCTATAATTAAAAAATAATTATTTTAGGCTGCTACTAACTATGGCTAACACAATTACTACTTCTGAAACTGAGACCCTACCACGGGGCAGTACTTTAGGCGTCATCAAAACCTTGAATGGCGGTGAGGTGCCTGTGCTGGCGCAGCTGAATTCGGCTAAAAATTGGGGGGAATTGGAGTCGGATTTAGTGCCTTTTGCTGAAATGACCCTTGATAACGACACAACTGCAGCAACAGTGCAAAGTGGCAAAAAAGCTTTGGAAAAACCTTTACCTTTTAACGAGCAAGCAACCTTAGCAAGATTTGGCAACGGCATTGATAACTTAGTTGATAAGCTCTACACCAAAGCCGAGCAAGGTGTGGCGCATACTAGTGCAGAAGCTAATACCTATAGTGAAGCGCTGAGCAAAGTGAGTGAACAGGCGTTACAACAGATAAAAAACCGTGTTGACGAGGCTGAGGTTAAAACCAATATAAGAGCAGGTTTAGTATCAGCTTTGACTGACATACATGGATTCTCAGCAGACTTCCCGGAAAAATTTGCTCGTAGCCAGGGTTCTACCCGACTACCAGTACCGCAAGTCCAACCAGTGGCTCAACCAGGTTAGGAGGTAACTATGGCTCGTGTTGCAACAGAACCTCATTGGCGTGATTCAGCGCGAACTCCGCGTTTTTTCTTTATTGATGCGCGTGCAGCATTTCCAATGCTATTATTTTTATTACACATTCGTTGGTGGAGTTTTTTTCTAGCGGTCTTTACCACTCTGTTTTTTGGTGCCTTAGAACGCTATGGTTTCAGTCTTACAGTGTTTGGTCGCTGGGTGCGCAGCACCTTAGCGGGTCCTCGCAAAATAGCTATTCCATGGTGGAAAGAATAATTTAATAAAGAGGTTGATTACGGTGGATGTTCAAAAAAGTCTTTGTGCTATAGCTAAAGCATTAAATGCTAACTTTACGCTGAATGATCGTCCCATCAGTCATGAAGAAGTATTTGCCGATACTGGATTGTTGCCAGCCATGGCACGTCGTGCCGATCAGCTTTGTTCCCTCTGTTTAGGTTATGGCATTGGCATCACCTTCGGTGAGGCTGATAAATCTTTATTAGGGGTCAAGGTCACTTTTGATGACGTAACACCCAATATTCTGCGCTACCTTTGTCTTACTGATGTAATCTGTGAATTAATTCAAGCCGGGGCTTCTACGAGCCAAACTGCGTTAGATGAATTGATGTACGACTAAGGTATAATCTCCTTAACCACCCCCCCCTTCCTGTCCTTCCCCCGCAAGGGGGGAAGGGACCAATCGGCATCATTCTGCCCACAACAACACCTGATGAGAAATAAAAAATATTTGGTATTTTGATGAGTTTGCCGTGAATATCGAAAGACATAAGGTATAATCCCCACCAATTTACTTATCCAAAGAGAGAAAATACTATGTTGTTTAACCAGCCTATGACACCGTTAAATCCGTTACGGCGTGCAATTGCCGACTTTTATCATATGGATGAGACTGAGTGTGTAGAGCATTTGCTTAGTGAAGCTAGCTTACCATCGGCCGCTAGCAAAAGAATCGCTGAAACAGCGCGGCGTTTGGTGAGTGAAGTCCGCGCGCGCCGTTTGGATCAAGGCGGCTTGGACGCGTTTCTTTATCAATACGATCTTTCTAGCACGGAAGGGATTGCTTTAATGTGTTTAGCAGAAGCACTGTTAAGAATTCCCGATACTTCTACGGTAGATAATTTAGTTAAAGACAAAATTACTGCAGCAGATTGGGCTGCGCATGTCGGACAAAGTGAATCGTTTTTTGTGAACGCGGCGACTTGGGGATTGTTGCTAACCGGCAAAATTTTGTCGCCAGAACAACCGGCTACCAATCCTTTACAAAAAGGGCTAAAACGCTTTTTAGGACGCAGTAGTGCACCGGTTATTCGTCAAGCCGTAAAACAAGCAATGAAATTATTAGGGCATCAATTTGTGATGGGTGAAACCATCGAAGAAGCTTTAAAACGGGCAAGGCAAGGTGAAAAACAAGGTTATCGTTATTCTTACGATATGTTAGGGGAAGCTGCCCGCACAGCCAAAGATGCTGAACGTTATTTTGATGCTTACAGCAAAGCAATTACCGCGATTGGTAAAGAAGCAAAAGGCAAAGGGCCTATCAATGGCCCAGGTATTTCTATCAAATTATCGGCACTTTATCCTCGCTATGAATTGGCGCAACATGACGAAGTATTGGCGAACGTCGTACCGCGTCTTCTTGCCTTAGCAGGTCAAGCAAGAATGCTAGATATTGGTATCACGATTGATGCCGAAGAAGCAGAACGTTTAGATTTATCACTCGATATTATCGAAGCAGTATTTTGTGATCCAGCTTTAGCGGGTTGGGAAGGTTTTGGTTTGGCTGTGCAGTCCTATCAAAAACGTGCGATGCCAGTGTTAGATTGGCTAATTGATTTAGCGCGTAAACAACGTAAACGTTTTATGGTGCGTTTGATTAAAGGTGCGTATTGGGATAGCGAAATTAAAAATGCGCAAATGAAAGGTTTACCCGGTTATCCAGTCTTCACTCGCAAACCCTCGACCGATGTTTCCTTTTTAGCGTGCGCCAAAAAAATTCTCGCAGCGCCAGAAGCTTTTTACGGGCAATTTGCTACTCATAATGCTTACTCATTAGCAGCCGTGTTAGAAATGGCAGGCCCGCGACGTGATTTTGAATTCCAATGTTTGCATGGCATGGGTTACACCCTCTACGACCAAGTAGTCGGTGCGCAAAAAATGAATTTGCCGTGCCGCGTGTATGCGCCAGTCGGTGGCCATGAAGATCTATTGCCTTATTTAGTCCGACGTTTATTAGAAAACGGTGCCAACACTTCGTTTGTTAATCGTATTATCGATGCAGAACAACCGATCGATGCAATTATTACTGATCCAGTAATCACTGTGCGTCACTTAACTACTAAACCGCATCCACAAATTCCGTTGCCACAAGAATTGTTTGGTAGTGAGCGTAAAAACGCTAGTGGTATTGATCTAACGAATTTAATTACGCTACAAAAATTAGATCAAGCTATGGAGCAAGCTAGTCAAAGCCATTGGCAAGCGCAACCTATTATCAATGGTAAAGAAATCACCGGCGAAACTAGAGGTTTGTTGGATCCTAGTGATAAAAGCCGAGTAGTGGGCTCCCTAGTAGAAGCCACAGTAGCGCAGGTTGAAGAAGCATTACAATATGCTCATAAAGCAGCTGAAGAATGGGATAAGCAACCGGTGGCAGTACGTGCTGCTTGTTTAGAACGCGCCGCTGATTTGTTAGAACAAAGGATGGCAGAGTTCATGACGCTCGCGGTGCGTGAGGCAGGTAAAACAGTTGCAGATGCCGTTGGCGAAGTACGCGAAGCAATTGATTTTTGTCGCTACTACGCTGTGCAAGCACGCAAAGATTTTACGCAACCGTTAATAATGCCAGGACCCACGGGTGAATCGAATCAAGTTAGTTTTCATGGTCGCGGTGTAATTGCTTGTATCAGTCCCTGGAATTTTCCTTTAGCGATTTTTACCGGGCAAGTGGTGGCTGCGTTAGTTACGGGTAATGCAGTGATTGCCAAACCTGCGGAGCAAACTCCTTTAATGGCCGCTGCCATGGTACGTTTGTTACATGAAGCAGGTATTCCGGGTGCCGTATTACAGTTGTTGCCAGGCCCCGGTGAAATTATCGGCGCACGCTTGGTGCAAGATCCGCGCGTAAGTGGAGTGGTATTTACCGGTTCTACCGAAACAGCGCGTGCTATCAATCAAACGTTGGCAAATCGCCAAGGACCGATTGCTACTTTAATTGCTGAAACCGGCGGTCAAAATGCGATGTTAGTTGATTCATCAGCATTGTTAGAACAAGTAGTGGGCGATGCGGTAAATTCCGCATTTAACAGTGCAGGACAACGCTGTTCTGCCTTACGTGTTTTGTTTGTGCAGGAAGAAATAGCACCCAAATTACTGGAAATGTTAGCAGGTGCTATGGCCGAATTAAAAATAGGGGATCCAGGATTATTAACCACCGATATTGGTCCGGTCATCGATGAAGATGCTAAAAAAATGTTAGAAGCGCACGTGGCTAGAATGCAGCAAGAAGCTAAATTGATCTATCAAGTAAAGCTTCCTACTGAAACTAAACACGGAACTTTTTTTGCGCCATGCGCGTTTGAAATTAGCAGCTTAGAACAATTACCGCGTGAAGTGTTTGGTCCAGTTTTACACGTAGTGCGTTACGCAGCAGATAAATTAGATGCAGTGCTCGATAGTATTAATCAAACAGGTTATGGCTTAACGTTAGGTATTCAAAGTCGAGTGGATGCTACGATTGAGCATATTAAAAAACGCGTTCATGTGGGTAATGTTTATGTAAATCGTAACATCATCGGTGCAGTAGTCGGCGTGCAACCGTTTGGGGGCGAAGGCTTATCCGGCACTGGTCCGAAAGCAGGTGGCCCGCATTATTTATATCGTTTGTGTACTGAACGCGCAGTATGTGTGAATACGACAGCAAGCGGCGGTAATACTTCACTTTTGTGTTTAGAAGATTAGGAACTGCATGCACGGAACTTCATTTGTTTTTTTTACATTTATTGTTTTTACCGGAGCTGCGATCTTAGCAACCTTGGCGCTGTATACGCGCCAATCGCTGTTGGTGGCCTATATTTTGTTAGGCGTTTTATTTGGGCCCAGTGGTTTAAATTTAGTGCCACATATTACCTTAGCGCGCGAAATTGGTGATGTGGGTGTAATTTTACTGCTATTTTTATTGGGTTTAGATTTAAGTCCGAAAGAGTTAATCAGTACGTTTCGCAACACGATTGCTATTACGATCGTCAGTTCAATCATTTTTGCTGGCTTAGGGATGGCAGTAGGCGCATTGTTTGGTTTGAGTTTAGCGGAAAACGCATTAGTTGGTGCCAGCGCGATGTTTTCTAGCACCATTATTGGTTTAAAGTTATTGCCCGCCGAAACCTTGCATCGCAAAGTAGTAGGCGAATGGATGGTGAGTATTTTGTTACTACAAGATATTTTGGCCATTTTACTACTGATTTTCGTCAACGACGTTAGTGTAACAGGCTCCAGAATTATAGATGTAGTATTAGCAATGTTGACGTTACCTGCATTAATTGGAGTTAGTTTTTTCTTCGAGCATTTTCTGATTGCTAAATTATTTCAGCGTTTTGCGACGACCCGCGAATATGTTTTTTTGTTAGCAATTGGCTGGTGTTTAGGTCTGGCGGAATTAGCGCATGTCATTGGTTTGCCGGCAGAAATTGGTGCTTTTATTGCGGGGATATCGATTGCGGAAGGTCCTATTGCAGCCCGCATTGCTGATAGTCTGAAGCCGTTACGGGATTTTTGTTTAGTCGTCTTCTTTTTTGTGATTGGTGCGAGCTTCAATTTAAATTTTTTACCTTACGTGTGGGCACCCGCGGTGTTATTAGCAGGGATATTATTGTTAGCAAAACCTATGGTGTTTAGTTTTCTGCTACGTCGCGCCAAGGTTGCTAAAGCAGTGTCGCAGGAAATTGGCTATCGTTTAGGACAAAGCAGTGAATTTTCCTTGTTAATTGCGTATCTGGCATCTTCGGATATACCGCAAATTTTTGGACAACGGGCAAATTATTTGATTCAAGCTGTGACGTTAATAACGTTTATCGTGTCTTCTTACTTAGTTGTTTTACATTACCCCACGCCAGTGGCGTTCTCCGAAAAAATGCGGCGTGAGTAATATGCAAATCAATGCAACGTCGGGGTTATTGCAAGGGGTTAGGTTTATCTGCTCACCGCATTGCGATGAGCGGCCAGCCGATACCATCATAGATTTATTGGTGGTGCATGGCATTAGTATGCCGCCTGGAGAATTTGGCGGTGACGCTATTGCGCAATTATTCACTGGAACTCTAGATGCCACCGCGCACCCCGCTTTTGCCGAAGTTGCGGGCTTAAGGGTGTCGGCGCATGTGCTGATCCGTCGTGATGGCGAGCTCATCCAGTTTGTCCCGTTTCAGAAAAGAGCTTGGCACGCCGGCCAATCGGTGTTTAAAGGGCGTACGCAATGTAATGATTATTCGATAGGGGTAGAGTTGGAAGGGACCGATCAAACGCCTTATGCAAACGTGCAATACCAACAATTGGCCAATTTAATTAGCTGTTTGCAACAGACCTATCCTGAAATAACGAACGAGCGTATCATCGGGCATAGCGATATTGCCCCTGGCCGTAAGACGGATCCAGGACCAGCTTTTGACTGGGATTACCTGCATGAAATTTTTAATTTTTCTTAGTTGTTTAGCGTTAGAGCGCTACTTAAATTTGGGCCATTATTTATACCGATTTAATTGGTTGACTACCTATGCGAAACAACTCCATAAATGGTTGGGGAACACATGGTTGTGGCAAAATAGTTATGTGGCAGTAGCAGTGATCACTGTGCCTGTTATGCTACTCGTAGAAGCCATTTATTTAGCAGTAGGACATTGGTTACTATTAGCAAAATTTTTTGTTGGATTGTTAGTTTTTTTATATTGCTTAGGTCCGCAAGATCTATATCACCAATTAAATAAATATTTAGTAGCAGTAGAAGATAATGATGCCGAAACTGCGCATAAAGCCGCTGCTGAATTAGTCGATAAACCCTTGACTGAACATACGGTACAGCTAGATAGGCTTATTCTTTCGCAAATTTTTTATCAAGCAAACGAACGGTTGTTTGCTGTGTTATTTTGGTTTTTACTGTTAGGCCCACTAGGTGCAGTTTTTTATCGCATGGTGGCACTGTTACATCATTATGTGAAAGCTAAAAATAGTTTTTATAGTGTGCAATTTATTAAGGTGCTGCAACAGGTACAAGGCATTTTAGAATGGGTGCCAGCAAGACTAACTGCCCTTATTTATGGGATTGTAGGTAAATTTAGTGATACCGCAGGTTATTGGTTGGACACAGTGTTTAGTGGCATTGAAATCAATCATGCCTTGCTAACAAAAGCAGGATTTCTGGCATTAAAAATTAAAAAAAATACGGAAATAACTATAGAAAATGTACGGGCTGGTTTAATTTTAATTGATCGTGCTACGGTAGTTTATCTGATCGCAAGCGCAGTGATATTAGTAAGCTGGTTATATATTCTTTAAGATTGAGATAGAGTAAATATGCAAAATTTAACAGATGATCGTGATCCAAATGAAACGCAAGAATGGCTAGAAGCGTTAGACTCCGTCGTAAAATACGAAGGTGTAGAACGCGCGCAATTTATCTTACAACAACTCATTGAAATTGCGCGGACTAAAGGAATTAGTTTACCGTCTGGGCTTACTACAGCTTACATTAATACAATTGCTGCTGCAGACGATGTAACTTATCCCGGTGATGAAGAACTAGAACGCCGTATCAGTGCGTTTATTCGCTGGAATGCGGTTATGATGGTGCTACAGGCTGGTAAAAAGGCACCTGAATTAGGCGGACACATTGCCACCTTTGCTTCCGCTGAAACTCTTTATAACGTAGGCTTTAATCACTTTTTCCATGCACCGACAGCAGAGCACGGTGGTGATTTGCTTTATATCCAAGGTCACTCTTCACCCGGAATTTATGCACGGGCTTTTTTAGAAGGCCGCTTGAACAAAGAACAATTAGAACATTTTCGTCAAGATATTGCTGGCAAAGGGAAGGGCATAACGTCTTATCCGCATCCGTGGCTCATGCCGACGTTTTGGCAATTTCCTACGGTTTCCATGGGCTTAGGGCCGTTACAAGGTATTTACCAAGCACGTTTTTTAAAATACTTGCAACATCGCGAATTGCAAAATACTGAAAATCGTAAAGTATGGGTTTTTTGTGGTGACGGGGAAATGGATGAGCCGGAATCATTAGGGGCGATTTCGTTAGCCGGTCGGGAAAAACTCGATAATTTAGTCTTCGTCATTAATTGTAATTTACAACGCTTAGATGGGCCGGTGCGTGGTAATAGCAAAGTTATTCAAGAATTTGAAACAGTATTTCGCGGTGCCGGTTGGAACGTCGTAAAAGTTTTATGGGGTCGTAATTGGGATCCATTATTTGCGCGTGATAGCAACAACCTGCTAAAAAAACGCATGATGGAAGCAGTAGATGGCGATTACCAAAACTACAAAGCCCACGACGGTGCTTATGTGCGTGAACACTTTTTCGGTAAATATCCTGAATTAAAAGCGTTAGTGGAAAACATGAGTGACGAAGATATTTGGCACTTAACGCGTGGCGGTCATGACGTGCAAAAAGTTTATAGCGCTTACCATAACGCAGCGAATCATAAAGGGCAACCAACGGTAATTTTAGCGAAAACTGTAAAAGGTTACGGTATGGGTACTGCGGGTGAAGGGCAAAATATTACGCATCAGCAAAAGAAAATGACCATGGAACAAGTAAAAGCATTTCGGGATCGTTTTAAACTGCCGTTTAACGATGAAGAAATAGCAACGTTGCCGTTATACAAACCAGCGGAAGACAGTCCAGAAATTAAATATTTGCAAGAACGCCGTAAACAATTGGGCGGCTATTTACCAGCGCGCCGGGTGCATGCAGCAGAAAATTTAACGGTTCCCACGCTCGAAGAATTTGCACCGTTGTTACAAGCCACTGCTGGCCGTGAAATTTCTACGACGATGGGCTTTGTGCGTTTATTAAATATTTTGGTAAAAGATAAAAAATTAGGTTCGCGCATTGTGCCTATTGTGCCAGATGAATCACGTACATTTGGGATGGAAGGAATGTTCCGCCAATTAGGAATTTATTCGCCGGTTGGTCAGTTATATAAACCGATGGATTCGGATCAAGTGATGTATTATCACGAAGATATCAAAGGCCAAATTTTAGAAGAAGGCATTAATGAAGCCGGTGCTTTTTGTTCGTGGATGGCAGCAGCAACTTCGTATAGTTCCAATAATCTCACCATGATTCCGTTTTACATTTATTACTCCATGTTCGGTTATCAGCGGGTGGGGGATTTAGCTTGGGCAGCCGGTGATATGCAAGCGCGCGGCTTTTTAATTGGTGGTACTTCAGGTCGTACAACATTAGCCGGTGAAGGTTTGCAGCATCAAGATGGTCAAAATATTTTGATGTATTCTATGGTGCCTAACTGCATCACTTATGATCCGACTTACAACTACGAATTAGCCGTAATTATTCAAGACGGTTTACACCGCATGGTAGAAAAACAAGAAAATGTTTATTACTACATCACGGTGTTAAACGAAAATTACGAACATCCAGTCATGCCAAAAGGTGTGGAAAAAGGCATTTTGCAAGGCATGTACTTACTGCAAGCTGGTAAACCTAAAACTAAATTAAAAGTTCAGTTGTTAGGTTCGGGAGCAATTTTACGTGAAGTGATTGCTGCTGCTGAATTATTAGAAAAAGATTTTGGCGTGAGTGCAGATATTTGGAGTGTCACTAGTTTTACTGAGTTACGACGTGAAGCTTTAGCAGTGGATCGGGAAAATTTATTACATCCAAGTGCTACAGCCAAAGTAAGTTACGTAGCAAAATGTTTGCAAGATCAAGCAGGACCGGTGATTGCTGCGACCGATTATATGCGCTTACAAGCTGATCAAATTCGTGCGTTTATTCCAGACAAACATTACGTAGTGTTAGGTACCGATGGTTACGGCCGTAGTGATACACGCGAACAATTGCGTGATTTCTTTGAAGTAAACCGTTATTACATTGCCATCGCAGCGTTAAAATCATTGGCAGATACTAAACAAATTCCCGTGGCAAAAGTGGATGAGGCAATCAAAAAATATGCTATTGATCCGGAAAAGCCAAATCCAACCACCATATAACAAGATTACGGAGAGTTTTTAAATGTTAAAAGAAATTAAAGTGCCTGATTTAGGCAATATTAGCGATGCCGCTATTATTGAAGTAGCCGTAAAAGCGGGTGCGACCATTAATAAAGAAGATACCTTAATCACCTTAGAAAGTGATAAGGCGTCTATGGATATACCGGCTCCTGAAGCGGGGGTCGTGAAAGAAGTGAAAGTGAAAGTGGGTGATAAAGTTAAAACCGGTAGCTTAATTTTGACGTTAGAAGTTACGGGAGATGCAGCTGCTGCGGCACCTGCATCCTCTGCACCGACGAAAGCCGGTGAAACTTCCACGCCTGCCACCACCACGGCTGCTCCAGCACCTGTGGCTGCAGCAGCACCTGTAGCACCTGCACCCGTAGCAGTTACACCAGAAGCTCCGAAAGTTTCTGCTGCCGTAGCAAGCACAGGCAATGCAGAAGTTCACGCCAGTCCTATTGTGCGCCGCATCGCACGGGAATTTGGCGTTGATTTAGGAAAGGTGAATGCAAGTGGTCCCAAGGGCAGAATTTTAAAAGAAGATGTGCAAGCGTTTGTTAAATCCGCCTTAGCGGGTGGTGGCAGTAGTGCTGGAGGTGCAGTTGGTTTTCCTGCGCCACCGGTAGTTGATTTTAGTCAATTCGGCGCCATTGAAAATAAACCGTTATCACGGATTAAAAAACTCACTGCGATTAACCTACACCGTAACTGGGTATTAATCCCCCACGTCACGCAATTTGAAGAAGCGGATATTACCGAGTTAGAAGCATTCCGCAAAGCACAACAAGCAGCACTAGAAAAGCAAGGAATTAAATTAACACCGTTAGTATTTATCATGAAAGCGGTAGTGAACACGTTAAAAGCCTTTCCAACGTTTAACGCTTCGTTAGATCCAAGCGGCGAGCAATTAATTTTAAAGAAATATTTTCACATCGGTGTGGCAGTAGATACGCCAGACGGTTTAGTGGTTCCTGTCATTCGTGACGTCGATAAAAAAGGTTTAGTAGAACTAGCGAAAGAATTAGCGGAAGTGAGCAATAAAGCCCGTGCCAAAGCTTTAGCACCGCAAGATATGCAGGGTAGTAGCTTTACCATTTCCAGTTTAGGCGGCATTGGCGGTACAGGTTTCACGCCGATTGTTAATTTGCCAGACGTAGCAATTTTAGGCGTGTCAAAAGCTGCAATAAAACCGGTGTATCAGCAAGATCAATTTGTGCCACGGTTAATGCTACCGTTGTCCTTGTCATACGATCATCGCGTAATTGACGGCGCTGAAGGCGCACGTTTTATCGTGCATTTAGCAGCTGCGTTAGCTGACATGCGGCGTTGGTTACTGTAGTGTAGTGCCAGTGGCTGCATTCCGTAGGGGCGGAAAATTTTCCGCCCTTGTATGGGCGCCAAGATCATCGATACCAATTATTCCATTTGATTGCTGTGAATCACCATAAAAATGGGCGGATGATTATCCGCCCCTACCATGCGGCATTGGCTATTGTAGTAATGTTGGCAGCCGCTGCATTTCTAAATCAGTTTTGCTGCTTCGAATTAGCGGGCCATCCGCGTCAGCACTTGTTGCGCGTGCGCTATCTGGTCGTTTTGCGACGCTTGCTGAGGATTCAAAGTCAGCTAATAATTTTTCATAAATTTTCATGTTTTTTGCAATTGGGGTAATGTTGGAAATAAGTTCGTTTAACGCTTGTTTGATTTTTTCGTTGATTATAATTTTTGTCGCTAATCGCTTTAAAAGAACTTCTAATTTTTTAGCGCAGATAAATGCTGCACTAATGTAGTCTTTAGCTTTTTCTGCGGATTCTTTCGGAGATTGCTTGGTTTGTTGGACCAACATTTGAATGCCAGTCACCAGCTTAGAAAATTTCTGGTCACTATAAGTTTCACTGGTTTTCATTTCAGCAGGGATAGCTTTAGTATCGCCATTACTTACTGCGGCGGAAACTACGGTCTCTGTTTTTGGTTTATCCTGTTTGGGAAATTCAATGCTTAGCAATAATTGATTGAAATAACGCGGGTTTTGTAAAGTAGTTGCTATGCCGTTAAATAAAGAACTAAAGTTACATTCAGGTTGAGTCGGATCTGGTTGATAGATTGGATAAATGGCAAGCAAAGCATAGAAACTTTCCGCCACAAAAGAAGCGTCGCCATTGATTTTTGTGGTTGCTAAAATGGCTTTTTCATATTGTAAAATCGCTTTGTCATATTGCAGTTTATTTTCGGCATCTGGCGTTTTTGCAAAATATCGTGCTAACACTAGCTGAGCAGGTAAAAATTCATCATCGGCTGCTTGTTGAAGAGTTTTAATTACCAGGTCAGGAAGTTTTTCAGTATTATCATCCAGTATTTTTTTAGCGCAATCGCAAGTGGCTTGGAAATATGCCTTTTTCAGATCGGGAGTTACTTCTTTGTCTTCAGCACCAGCTTGGCGGTAATGTTCAAGTAACGTCAATGGATTTTCTTGATAGTCAGTAAAATAGGTGGAAGATTCTTGTTGCAGTTTTGCACGAGCTATAATATTAGCAATTAAACCATGAATTTTTTTAGCTAGCGGCGGTGATAACGTATCGTTTTTTAGGAGGGCTTCTAATTCTTCTTTAACGATGGCTATATGTATAGGCCTTAAGGTAAAGACTTCCAAGGTTTGCATGGCTTGGTAAGCAGCATACAAATTAGGCTTATCCATTAACTGAGTGCTGCGAAATACCCGACTAATCGCTAAAGTGGCAGCAATGCGTAATGCCTTCGATTCAGTACTGTTATCCATTACTTGTTTAAATTTAATCAGTGCAAGGTGTGGGTCATTGTTTAACAAAGCTTGTTGGCCTTCGACATAAATATTTGCTTCTGTTTTTATATCGTAGCTTGCAAGGTGCGCAATATGAGGATTTATATTTAACAAGAGTAATTCCTGCCAAAACGCATAAGCTTTGGTGAGGAAAGGTTCTTTATTAATATTAACTTTTGCAGTTAAATAATGTGCTACGTAAGGACTTTGTAAATCAGCAAGTTTGAAATCTTTCAATGCAACTCGAATTTCTACAAAACTTGGATTGCCATCTAATAATTTATTCAGCCTATAAATAACCGTTAATATGGGCGGAGCATAAGGGGCTTTAAGAAGATCTTGCGCAGCTGCTTGGTTTGGTAAAACAAGTAAATGAACATTTAATAAGTTGCAGGCAGCAAGGGTATTGTTTTCCTCGTTTTGCGTTTTTTGTTCGCTTAGTTTTGGGTGATTTTGTTTTAATTGTTCGTGTATTTCATTTGTTATTTCTAAAATGCTTTCCTTTTTAAAGGAATAATAACCTCGTATAATCCATTTGTTAAGCCACTGATGTAATGCAGTATAATATTGGTTGTTTCTTGTCTCTACAGTTAAGTTGTGTTGAAAACAAACAATGTTCAGCATCATAACGGGTAGAGCATCAAAAACTTTTTCAGAAGTTGTAGTTAGGAAGTGTAATATAAAATGCATTCTTTGAATTTCTGATTCAGAAGATTGATTTAAAGGTTCATCCAAAATACGACTCAAGGAATAGTTAAAATTAACAATGGCCTTATGCCTAGTTTCTTCTTTATTTTTTTGTTCGGTAGCGGGTGGGGCTGCTTTGCAATCACCGCGTGTGATAGCGTTTTTTGTGCTTGTCGAACTTGCTACTAAGGCAGCAGCAGAAATTTTAGCGTAAAATTCCTTTTTAACTTTTTCATGCGTAGATATTGCAGATTTCTCTTTGCTTTCTTTGCTAGTGGTCGAAGTTGAATTTAACTTGGTAAAATAACTGCCGACTAATTTAATTAATTCCTTTCTGGCAAATTCAGTAAGTGTTTTAGTTTGTTCAACTACACTTAGCAAGCATAAGCATAATGCATTTATTTTATCCTGTAGTTCGGTAGCTTGTTGTGTATGTATTGGATTGCTCTGACAATAAATATACTGTTTATGCAACACATCTAATAAGACGGTTACATTTTGTAGCATTTTTTGTCGTTGTTGGAGAGTAATAATTTCCCTGCCAAACGCAGTTTTGCTTTCTGTTGTTTCATCTGTTGTTGGCAATGCGTCCGCGAGTTGTTGCACTAATTGTGCTAAGAAATCTTTATTGCCAGCAATTTTGAAAAAAAGAGTTAGTAACCGAGTAAAATTATCGCTACCAGGTTCAAGCTTATGTACTAGAAGCAACTCTACCAAAGCACCATAATTTTCTAATAACGCTTGTTTTTCTTGAGCAGTTTCAGGTTTGTTGTCAAAGGCTTTGACGTGACACGCTACTGCTTTATCCGGTGCGATAGGAGTATCAATCAAATAATAACGACCTAACACCAAGCAGGCAGTTAAATGACCTTGCGAAGCGGCTTGTTCTAATGATGCTAATAGTGTTGTAGGTATTTTTTGTTTGGCGGCGACCGCTCTTTCTGCATGCTGACAAACATATTTTATATCGGGTGTTGTATTGCCTGTTAGTTGCTGGTCATAAGTTATGGCTTTTTGCATGCAACGATCATATTCTTTAAATTCTTCGGCTTCTTCCGCATTTTCTAAGTAAAGCTCTTTTAAAGCGGAGCAAAGAGGTTGGTGCTGGGTAGCGCTTTTTGATCCTGCTGTTCTGCTTTTTTCTTCAGTTTTACTGGCGGCTTTACTTTCAGTTTTGGTTTCTGCTGTTGTTTCTCCAAGAGCCGCAGTTGTTTGTAATAGAGTTTCGAGCTCAGTGATAACGCTAGTTTTTCTAATTGTATTATGAGCGAATGGAACGATAGCAAGTAAGGTTTTCTGCGCTAATGAAATACCATGTGGTTTGATATGGACACGCTGTAGTTTACTAAGTTCTAAGCCAGCATGAAATTTTAAATCTTTGTTATCTGCTTCATTGAAGACAGTAGTAAAACGCTCGATAGCAGATTGGTTACCGTCTTGGAATTTTGCTAATAAATCAGCTTCAGTTTTTTTAGAAAGTACATCGTCTTTTGATTCTTGAGCTTTAACAAAAAAAGGACTGGCTTCAGCTAATTTATCTTCGGCTAATAATTCTAATCCTTTTGCATAATTATTTATCCGCGAATGCTCTTCAGGCATGTAAATTGCAAATTGGGCAGTTGAGATTCCAGTGCAGGCGAGTATTTTTAAATGATGCACAATAGCAGTTCTAAGTTTTATTGAAGATGGTGCTAGAGGTGTTATTTCCAGTACACAAATTAAATAAAGAGCAATAACTGAGAGATCCTCTGACTCTATAGTGGTTGGATCTATTTTTTTGCTGGTAAAGTAATCAGTTGCTGTTGTTAAGCTACTGTAGTATTGATCTATAGTCAAAATTGTTTGGCTAACGCTTGCCAAGTTGTCTGCTGAATTGACAGGGAATTTTCTAAGGTTTTCTGGATTTTTCCCTACCAAAAAATCAATAAATGCAATACACCATGAAGCTGCTCTTCTTAGTCTTATACTAGAATGATATTTTTTTGGATTTTTGAAGGCGATTGCTAAAGTGTGGTCTTTGGGAGTTTTTCCCGCAGCCAGAGCAGTTAGCCATGCTAAAAGAATTTTAAAATTATTATTCTCTGGAGATTCTCGTCCTAAACAACAAGCAATTTGTACAATAACAATTAAATCCGCGTACTTAATTTGATTATAATTAACATGGGTAATGAATTTTTGGATCCAAGGCAACAAAAATTCTTGTGCTTTTAAGATGTTTGAAGCAGTTCCTGAACTTGTATGAGCTAGAAATAGTTCGCGAAGATTACTATGCTGAAAAAAATCAGATAGAAATATAGGATTTTTATTTAGAAATGGTAGCAAAGCATTAAAGAATTCTTGAGTAGGGTCACGTGTGAATTGTGCAATACAATTTACGTATCTTTTAAATTGATCAAAAAAAGCCACGGTTGCGCTAGAAGCGGGTGGCACGTTATTATTATTTTTATAAATTGTATAAAATTTTTCATTCCGTTTATTTTTTAGCGCACCATTTGCCCCAAACTTAAGTAATAGTTGACAAGTGTTGCCAAGATTATGAAATGCGGCCCAGTGTAGTGGACGGTTAGATAAACCAATCGAGTTGTCCAAAGCATTTGGATTTGCTCCGTACTGTAATAATATTGTTACCCTTTCTTCAATATATTTTTCCGGATATTTTTTTATTATTTCGTTGCCAAAATACCAGCAACTTACCAACCAAAGCAACGCTGCATCCAATTCCTCTTGGCTAGCATTTTCAGCCAATTCGCGTATATCCTCAGGTGCTTCCTTAGCGATTAGGGCGTGTAATAAGTCACTCATGTTAGTTTCTCAAAAAATTGAATTAGGTAGTTACGCTATAGTAACAATTTTTTATTAAGGGAGGCTTAAAGGCATCTCTAAGGCGTCTCTAAAAATTCGTTTCTATAGCCTCTCCCTTTGAAAAAGGGAGATTGAGAGGGATTTTCTTTTGAAAAACCAACAAAATTGTAGGAACTTTTCGAAAAATCCCCCTTAATCTCCCTTTTTCAAAGGGGGAAAAACAAAAAGGCGTGAATTAATAGAGGTGCCCTTAATAGATTCGGATAGATGAGGCGCTTATATACCGCTCGTACTTCAAGATGCGAATAAAAGCTAAGGAGTGCGAGCGGTATATCCTGATCACATGCTGCGTGCGAAGTGAATTCGCGCTTGCACCAAAGGGGAGAAACGCTTCTCCCCTTTGGAAACCCCATGCGCAAGGAGCACTTCAAAATGCAAAAATCGCATTTTGAAGTGAAATGGGTATATATTTGTGAATTCATGCTTGTAATCATAGAAATGAAGGGGGATTAATAAGATAAAATCCACAAAATTTCCGCTACATTCCTCAAAAACTCATTTCATCAACTATAGTTAAAAATAAGGGATGATTGACGCGATACGTGGGGGCGGTATGGTACATCTTTTCACGTTGCTTAATGTAAAATCGGTTCTGGCAACCGAAGAACAGCTATTAACGGTTTATGTGCCCTTGTCGTCGAAAGAAATTCCTGCGGATCAATTGCGTAGTATTTTACAAGGCTGGTTTAACCCCGAATTGGGATCGGTTAGTGTCTATTTAGACTTGGATGAGGCGATTAAACTGCAAGAACGGTGGTTTGGTTATGAGCGTTATCCAAATACCGAGGCTTTGCGGGTTATTGTCGAATTGCAAGTTCCTAGCTGGATGATGTTAGAAGACAATGAAGGTTTTCCCAGAATTGATCTAAGTGAAGCAGATGAATATAGCTTTAGTAACATCCATGTGACTGCGAAGTATATGGCTGGTTCTCCTGATGATGTGGCTTTGCCTGGCGATTGTCCTTTTGATGGTAGGATTCAGGAAGTTATTCCTTTGTAGTGTTATAGATTATCCCCTTTGAAAATGTTGAGCTCCCCCTTTGAAAAAAGGAGATTAAGGGGAATTTTCTTTTGAGGTAATATTAATTGTAGGCGCTTTTTGATTAAATTCCCCTCTCATCTCCCCTTTTTCAAAGGGGGAGGCCAGATGATCCTTTGTTTGTCGCAGGTGATTTGCTAACATAGCGCCTAAATTTTTATTACTTTCACGAGGGCAACATGGCAAATCAAACAATAAAAACTGAAGTCGTGGTATTGGGAAGTGGCCCTGGGGGGTATACCGCAGCGTTTCGGGCGGCGGATTTGGGTAAAAAAGTCGTATTAATCGAGCGCGAAGAAAATTTAGGCGGGGTTTGCCTGAATGTCGGTTGTATTCCTTCTAAAGCCTTATTGCATGCGGCCAAAGTGGTAGAAGAGGCCAATTTTATGGCAGACCACGGTATTAGTTTTGGTAAGCCTAAATTCGATTTAACCAAGCTCCGTGCTTGGAAAGACAGCGTAGTGAAGCGTCTCACCGGCGGCCTAAAAATGTTGGCCAAACAACGGAAAGTGGAAGTCGTGCAGGGCGAAGGTAAATTTACCGGTCCTAACCAAATTACCGTAACTACGGCGCAAGGCAGCCAAATCATAGAATTTGAAAACGCCATCATTGCTGCCGGCTCCCAGCCCGTACGCTTGCCCTTTTTGCCGGACGATCCACGGATTATTGATTCTACGGGTGCGCTAGAACTAGCTAATGTCGAAGGGGAAATGTTGGTATTGGGCGGCGGCATTATCGGCATGGAAATGGCCACCGTTTATCACGCTTTAGGCGCTAATATCAGCGTAGTAGAATTGATGGATATGTTAATCCCAGGCGCGGATAAAGACATCGTAATGCCTTTATATAAGCGTTTAAGCAAACACTACAAAATTTACCTCAAAACCAAAGTCACTAAAGTTGAAGCGAAAAAAGACGGGCTGTGGGTTACGTTTGAAGGCGAACAGGCACCGAAAGATCCCGTTCGTTATGACCGTATTTTAGCGGCTGTGGGCCGTCGTCCTAATGGCAAATTAATTGGCGCAGAAACAGCGGGTGTAACGGTGGATGAACGCGGCTTTATTCCTGTCGACAAGCAAATGCGTACTAATATTGCCAATATTTACGCGATTGGCGATATCGTGGGTAATCCTATGTTAGCGCACAAAGCCACCAACGAAGCTAGAGTGGCAGCAGAAGTTATTGCGGGTAAAAAACATTATTTTGACCCACGCTGCATTCCTTCTGTTGCTTACACCGATCCAGAAATTGCTTGGGTTGGCATGACAGAAACCGAAGCCAAAGCACAAGGTATCAATTACGACAAAGGTGTTTTCCCTTGGGCTGCGAGCGGCCGTTCGTTAGGGCAAGGACGTGATGAAGGCTTAACAAAGATGCTATTCGATAAAGACACGCATCGCGTGATTGGCGCAGGATTAGTAGGACCAAACGCCGGTGAATTAATCGCTGAAGTTGGTTTAGCGATTGAAATGGGTTGCGATGCTGAAGATATTGCGTTAACCATCCACGCGCATCCAACCTTGTCAGAAACTGTAGTATTGGCCACGGAAGCATTTGAAGGCACGATTACTGATCTTTACCTTCCAAAAAAGCAAACTGATGGCAAGGCTGTATAAAGGACATCGGGTTCAACGAACCTACCATTACACAGGCGTTTATGTGTATAAGCGCCTGTTAGGTTACGCAAAGCGTTATTGGCAGGGGATCGTGTTGGGCATGATAGGCACGGCGTTAATGTCTGCTATCGATGCCAGTTTAATGGGGATGATCAAACCTCTGTTAGACCGCGGTTTTATTGCGCGTGATACGCAATTCATTCATTGGCTGCCGCTGTTTATCATTTTTGCTTTTCTAGTGCGCGGTGCGGCTAATTTCATGTCGAGTTATTATATGGCATGGAGCGGCCGCAACGTGGTCATGCGCTTGCGCCAAGAAATTTTCGCGCATTTATTAAAACTACCAGCGCAGTTTTATGACAACACCACTTCCGGTCAGTTGCTATCGGCCATTATTTACAATGTGGATCAAGTTGCCAAAGCCAGCACCGATGCCATTGTTACAGTCGTACAAGAATCGTGCTTTATCGTGGGTTTAATCATCGTGATGGTGATGACGAATTGGCAATTAAGTTTAGTGTTCTTTTTTGTCACGCCCGTGGTGGCGTTTATCGCGCGTTATTCTAGTAAGCGTATGCGTAAATTAAGCAGTAATGTGCAACATTCTATGGGAGATATTACGCATGTCGCGCAAGAAGCGATCGAAGGCTACAAAGTAATTCGTACGTTTGGTGGTCAAGCCTATGAAACCGAAAAATTTGATGTTTGTACGGAACGTAACCGTATCCGTGAGTTAAAAATTATTACGACCAGCGCTTTAGCTAGTTCGTCTGTGCAATTCATTGCCGGCACTATTATCGCAATCATGATATTTTTTGCGACGAAAAACGTGTTTCATGTGTCAGCCGGTGGTTTTACTGCTATGGTCACCTCCATGTTGGCACTGTTGAAACCGATGCGCAATTTAACCAATGTTAATAATACGATTCAAAAAGGGATTGCTGGCGCAGAAAGCGTGTTTTATTTATTAGATAAAGAAACGGAAAAAGATCAGGGTACACGCCGTTTAGAACGCGCGCGCGGTTTGATCCGTTATCAAGAAGTAAGTTTCGCCTATAAACCAGAAAAAACAGTATTACATACTATTAATTTTCAGGTAGAGCCGGGACAAACTGTTGCATTAGTAGGGCGCTCGGGTAGCGGCAAATCATCTTTAGTAGGATTATTGCCACGCTTTTATGATGATTATGCGGGATTAATAACCATAGATGATGTAGACGTGCGGGCATTTTGTTTAGCTGATTTGCGTAACCAATTTGCATTTGTGTCGCAACACGTCACTTTGTTTAACGACACCATTGCGCACAATATTGCATATGGGCGTTTAAGCGATACCAGTCAAGAAGAAATCATTAAAGCGGCTAATGCGGCCCATGCCACGGAATTTATTAATACACTACCAGATGGTTTTAATACGCTAGTCGGTGAAAATGGTGTGTTGTTGTCGGGTGGGCAACGTCAGCGTATTGCTATTGCACGGGCGTTATTAAAAAACGCACCGATTTTAATTTTAGATGAAGCAACTTCGGCCTTAGATACGGAAGCCGAACGTCATATTCAAGTTGCGCTAGAAGGATTAATGCACAATCGCACGACGTTAGTGATTGCGCACAGGCTTTCTACCATTGAAAAAGCCGATAAAATTATTGTGTTAGACGACGGCCGTATTGTCGAAACTGGCACGCATCAAAGTTTGTTAGCGCAACAAGGCTATTACTCGCGTTTATACAAAATGCAGTTTACCGAAGCACCATTCGCTGAGTCTGTTAATTGCTGATGGCTATTTTTACGGCCCCGCCAGCTTGGTGGTATAAAAAAAATTTAATCAGTTATTGTTTGCAACCTATCGCCTGGGGTTATCAAAGCATCATTTCTTTGCGGCGTTTTTTGTATCGTTGCGGATTTAAAAAAACAACTTCTTTTAGCGTGCCCGTTATCGTGGTGGGAAATTTGACGGTAGGTGGTACTGGCAAAACACCGTTAGTCATTTGGTTGGCACAGTTTTTGCAAGCGCAAGGATATAAGCCAGGTATTGTTAGTCGCGGTTACGGTGGGCGTGCCCCGCAGTATCCGTTGTTGGTTACGACTGTAACTAATCCTAGTTGGTGTGGCGATGAACCTTTACTTATTGCGCGCAACACGGGTTGCCCCGTAATGGTTGATCCACAACGTACGCGCGCAGTGGCAACTTTGTTAGCTCAAACCGATTGTAATGTAATTATTAGCGATGATGGTTTGCAGCATTATGCTTTAGGTCGCACGCTGGAAATTGTGGTAGTGGATGGTGTGAAACGTTTTGGGAATGGTTTTTGTTTGCCAGCGGGTCCGTTGCGCGAACCACTTAGGAGATTGGCTACGGTTGATTTAATGGTAACAAATGGCGGTGATAATTCCGCGGAAGAAACCATGCAGCTACAACCACAAGCTTTTAACCAAGTAATTAATGCAAAAAATACGGCCCCATTAGATTATTTTCGCGGCAGAAAAATTCAGGCAGTGACTGGGATAGGTAATCCGGATCGGTTTTTTCAGACCTTGCGTGATTTGGGATTGCAAATAAGCGAGCATAAATTTCCCGATCATTACGCTTATCAAGCCAGTGATTTTAAAAATTTTAGCGCGAACGATATTATCATCATGACGGAAAAAGATAGCGTAAAATGTGAAAAATTTGTGGACGAACGTTATTGGTATTTACCGGTAGCGGCAGAATTATCAGCCGCTTTTGGCGCAAAAATTTTAGAAAAATTAACGGAGAAATCCTGATGCAAAATTATCAAGTGTTAGATTGGGATAGCGAAATTTTAGGAGTGAAAACCGCAAAAATTTTACCTGAGCGCTTAGTGGTGAGCGAATTAGCTAGTTTGCTAAGTACATTGCAAGCGCAAAAAATTCAACTAGTTTTTTGGGCGAGTGCGGCAGATGATGTGCCGTCGCAACAAGCTGCGCAGGAATTCTCAGGGTTTTTAGCGGATCAAAAAGTGACGTACTGGGTGGATTTGGCAAATCATGTTATGGCTGATATAGATCTAAGTGAGGTTGAGTCATACACCGAAACCGTTGCAACGCCGGAATTACATCAGTTAGCTTTTGAAATTGCAGCTTTTTCTCGTTTTGGTACTGATCCGCGGATTTTGCCAGAAAAAATGCGACAAATATATAAAACCTGGATCGAGAACTCCGTCAAACGCCAAGTTGCCAAAGAAGTATTAGTCATTAAACAGCACGGCAAAGTAGTTGGCATGACAACATTAGGTGAAAAAAATGGTCGTGGTGATATTGGTTTGTTAGCAGTAGATCCAGACTGTCGCGGCATGAAGTTAGGCACGAAGTTAGTAGCAGCCAGTCAACGTTGGTGTGTGCAACAAGGCTATCGTTGGGGGCAAGTGGTGACACAGTTAACCAATCCAACAGCCTGTAAATTATATGAGAAGGGCGGTTATAGAGTAGATAAAGTCGAGCATTTTTACCATTTTTGGTTGTAGTGTTTGATTCCCCTCTTTGAAAAAGAGGGGTTAGAGGAGATTTTGCATGGCAAAGAAAAAAACGATAATAATGTGGAATAACGCCTTTCAACTCATGGTGGGTTTGATTGCGCTTTGGTTGTTGGTGCAGTGGGCATTGCAATTTAAATTTACGGTTTCCAATGAACATCTGCAAGTAATTGATTGGGCTATTTGGTTGGTTTTAGTGGCTGAAGTGGTTGTCTTAACCAGTTTAGTAAAACACAAAAAGGAATATTTAAAACAAAGTTGGCTTAACTTAGCCATAATTTTAGTTTGTTTTCCACCGTTTTGGTTTCATAGCACTGCGATAATTTATTTGCGAATTATTCGTTTTTTTATTTTGCTGCGCGTATTTAAACCGGCCTTTAAAGTGTTGAATGAAGTACTGAATTTTAATCAAATTTGGGTCACTTTGCTGATAATGATTTCTTTAACTATATTCGCTGGTTTATTTATGTCGATTATTGATCCAGCTATTCCATCTATCGGTGATGGCGTGTGGTGGGCATGGGAAACAATTACCACGGTAGGTTACGGTGATGTAGCTCCAAGCACTCTAGGTGGTCGTTTACTAGCAGTTGCAGTGATGTTAGGCGGTGCCGCGATCTTTTCCATTATCACGGCAAATTTATCGGCTTATTTAATCAGTAAAGGAAAAATTAGTCGTGATGTTACCGTGGTTCGTCAAGAAGAAAGCGAAATGTTAGCAGCTATGCGCCAAATTCAAGGACAACTAGATGAGCTTAAACAGAAAATTGATACTATGAAAAAGGGCGGATGATTATCCGCCCCTACGAAAAAATTATGGGACATAACAACAATTTAAAGTTTGTTGGAATATTGCCCCCCAATCTCTTTCTGTAGGGGCGGAAAATTTTCCGCCCCTGTATGGGCGCAGAGCTAATAACAACTCGGAGCGACTTCGCTGCCTTGGATGGTCAAGGTGCCAGAACGACCGTCTACTTCGCCGAGCAAATGTTCACAAACTGGAACTGTATTTCTGTGGGCTAAAATTTGTTGCGCAACTGTAGCAAGCGTAGAAAATTGAATGGCTGCTTCCTTAGCTCGTTGTAAAAAAGCACTAAACCAATCGAGATACTTCATTCCTTCGATTTCCGCGTGAATCGTGAAAACATTCAGCGCATCTGTTTTTAATAAGGAAAAATAATGATCGGCGAGATGCTCTAGCGGATATTCAACGCGGCCAATTAACTCGTCTAACGTTGGCAAAGTGGTGGGGATTTGCAGGGTTTTAAAAATAGTTTCATCCGCATAAGGGAAATAAGGATGCGTGCCGCGGCCGTCACTGCCATATAATAAATCTGCTGCATCATAAGCTGCGAAACTGGCTGCACTGGCTTGCCAGCCTGGCGCGCCGGCTGATCTTGCAGGTTGATCAAAAACCTGGACAAATTCACGGGTGGCTTTACTAAACTCGGTGGCTACTTGTTCCTGAGTCATATGGGCTAAACCATCTTGCCAACGGACATGATCATAACAATGAATCCCAACCTCATGCCCCAAATCACGCGTTTTACGCATTACGGTGGCATTACGGCGACCTATCATTGGGCCCGGCAGCAATACACCATTTAGAAGTGTGCGCAAGCCATACGTGCTGATAACACTAGTGCGGCTCACTTTTTTAAAAAAACCGGGGCGAAAAATTCGTTTAATCGCGCGGCCGGTGTTATCAGGCCCTAGCGAAAATAAAAAGGTAGCGGGAATATCGAGCTGGGTGAACAAATTCAGTAAGTTAGGAACGCCAATACGCGTGCCACGATCGGTGTCTACGTCAATTTTAATTGCAAGAACAGGGGATGCTGCCATGATTAATCATTTATCTTTTCTAAGAGTTCGCGAATTACATAACGGGGGCGTTTGCGAACTTCTAAATAAATACGGCCGATATATTCGCCAACAATGCCTAAACCCATCAGCATAATGCCTACTAAAAAATACAGAATAGCGAATAAAGTGAATAAGCCTTCTGCCTCTGGCCCGACGACTAAACGGCGAATAAACATGTAGGCGACAAACAAGGTGCTTAATACTGAAACTAGCATACCAAAGAAGGTAAAAACTTGCAGAGGCGCGAGGGAAAAACCGGTCATCAAATCAAAATTAAGGCGTAATAATTTATAAAAACTATATTTTGATTCGCCGGCGGCGCGCGCACTGTGTTCAACTTCAATTTCGGTGGGATTGTTGGCTAAGCTATAAGCTAAAGCTGGAATAAACGCCGATTTTTCTTCGCTACGCGCCATTAAATCGGTAATGTGACGGCGATACGCGCGTAACATGCAACCTTGATCGGTCATGCGTATGTGGGTAATGCGATAACGGATCTTATTATTCAAAATAGAAGCGTAACGGCGAAAAGCGCTGTCCTTGCGTTCTTTGCGATAGCCACCTACGTAATCATGACCCGCTTCAATACTGGCGACTAATTTTGGAATTTCTTCAGGCGGATTTTGTAGGTCAGCATCTAGCGTAATAATAATCTCACCGCGTACCCGTTCAAAACCAGCAATAATTGCCATGTGCTGGCCAAAGTTACCATTAAACTGAATGACGCGAATTTGTTCAGGGCGGCGCTGATGAAAATCAGCTAAAATGGCACCGGAACGATCTTTGCTACCATCGTTCGTGAAAATAATTTCATAAGGTTTGCCATATTGATCCATGGCAGTGGTTAAACGCTGATAAAGCGTTTCGAGGTTATCTTCTTCGTTGTAAACCGGGATAACAATGCTGATATAAGGTTTAGTCATGATGAAGTGCCTGGAATTAGAAACAATTAAGTAAGCTGTGTAAAGTTAAAAAAGTCCCTGTTGTCGTTATTATTTCCTGAGAAACTAAGGTCAGATCAAAATAAAACAACTACGTTCGTGCTACCAGATAAACACCTACCATAATAACCATAATGCCGGTAATGCGCATTGCAGTGAGGTGTTCACCAAATAAAAAGTAAGCTGCCAGGGCTGTGGCTATGTACCCCAAACTAATCATCGGATAGGCCACGCCTACATCTACCCGTGACAAAACTAATAGCCAAATGACTACACTTAAAACATAGCAAACTAAGCCGGCAAGGATAAAGGGATTAGTGGCAACCTGTAAAGAGATACTTGTAAGATTATTCCAAGAAAATGCAAAATAGCCGATGCGCCCCATGCCCGCTTTCAAGGCCAGTTGAGCTAGGGTATTAAGGAGGATGGCAAATAGGATTAATGGAATTTCTTTCATATCAATTGTGGTTAATTAACAAAACGTTACCGGGGGATTGCGCTAGCAAAATCAATTTATGTTGCCCAGCCTGTTTGAGTAGGGCAGTGTAAGTGTCAGTGTCAGTAATCATATAAACTTTCTTCGCACTTTGCCACAGTTGCCAAAAAGTTGCAGGAGAAAGCATCCAGGCACTAACATCTTGATGTTGCATGCCAAACGTGAGCTCATTTTGCCAGTCTACAATAGTAATACGCCGACGTAGATAAAACGGTAAATCTTGGTAGTAGTTTTCATAGGTTGCAACTTCATCGCCTGGTTTGATCGAGGCTTGAATAATGTTGGCTAATGGTTGAATCGAGCGCGTGTCGGCCAGGGGCATGGCGATTAACACCACAAAATACGAACAAAATGCGCTAATTAATAATGCGCTAAAAGCTGCTTTGGCTAAATTGCGGCGAATAAAGTAGGTTGCGCACGTAGAGCCTATTAACAACGTACCGGCAATGATGGCTAACTGGTTTTGAATGGCAGTTAGTACCAAAATATGATGATAGTAGTTCACCACGAAAGCGCCGACGCCTGCTAAGAAAATTAATACGGGCAGCACGGTATAACCGATTTTAGTGCCACGTAACGGTTGAGGCTGATCCCATTGATCAACCAAATAACGTGCTAGCAATACGGCTAGCGGTGAAAATACCGGCAAAATATAGGGAATTAATTGTGAATGCGAAAAAGAGAAGAAAGCAAAAATTAGCGTGAACCACAGTAGTAAGAAAACCGTAAAACGATTTTGGCTGCGATCTTGCCAGCGTTTGGGTAGGTTGTAATACAGTGCTTGTAAGATAAAAACCGACCAAGGTAAAAAACCTATTAATAATGCGGCGACAAAAAATCCTGGTGGTTGTGAACGATTAGCGATATTGGTGAAATAGCGGAGGAATTGTTGATCCATAAAATAAAAGTGGAAAAATTCCGGATTTTGCCATTGCACTAAGATATGCCAGGGCGCCGCAATCGCTAAAAACAATAAAATTCCAGTTGGCAAATAAATTTTGCGGAGCAAACGCCATTCATTAAAAATTAAAATCCAGGTGCCAATAATCATAGCTGGGAAAATTAGGCCGATTAGCCCTTTGGTGAGAACAGCCAGAGCAGCAAAAGCGTAAAAGCCATAGAAAGCTAAACGTTGCGAATGAGTAGCGCGCAGACCGGCTAAAAAGCAAAGCAGACTTCCTGATAGCAAGGTAGCCATGGTCATGTCTATGGTGACCAAATGTCCCATGACAAAATACAGTGAAGCACTCGCCAGGATTAGACTAGCTACGATGCCAACGCGGCGATTATAAAGAAGACGGCCAGTGCCATAGGTAAACAAACAGCCTAAGATCGCCATCGCAGTATTGGGAATGCGCACCGCAAGTTCATTGAGCCCCCATAATTTAATCGCACCTGCTTGCAGCCAGTAAAAAAGGGCTGGTTTTTCAAAATATTTCACGAAATTTAGATGGGGGGTGATGTAGTTACCTAGCGCTACCATTTCACGCGGAATTTCGGCATAGCGCGCTTCATCAGGGACACTTAGTGGACGATGGCCTAGTAAAATGCTGTAGAGAACTATTAGGCCTAGGGTTAGCCACATGACATCGCTTAGCCAGGATTGTGAAAAGCTTTGCGAGTGGCAGTTGTTATCTATGGGTTGCAACCCTTCGGTTGGCAGTGTGGTTTCTGAAGACATAAATTTTGGCGGCATGCTAAAAAACTCAGTAACTTTTCACACCCCTTGAATTAGCAGAATGGATCCTTCTCCTTTTGTGGGACGTGTCCCCTTTTTGGGGAGAAGGTGCCCGTTAGGGCGGATGAGGGGTGATCTTAAGTATTTTCTATTTAAAAAATTCCTCAAAAATACCCCTCATCCGCCTGTCGGATCCTTCTCCCCAAAAAGGGGACACGTCCCACAAGGGGGGAAGGATCCATCCTGTTAGCTTAAGAGGTGTGAGTAATTACAAAACTTGGCTACAAGGTACACTAAATCGCTTGGTGTCTTCAAGTCGCATGGCGGTTAGGCATTTGCCCCAGGCGCAGCCGGTGTCTAGGGCGAAAATATTAGGTTCGCCGGTGTGGCCGTTCAAGCCTGCCCAGTGGCCAAAAATTATTTTTAAACCTTTATGCGCGCGCGAAGGGACTTTGTACCAAGGCAGAAAGCCAGGGGGAGGGGAGTCGGGTTTACCCTTCGTTTTTAGTTCTAAAGTGCCGGTGGTGTCACAAAAACGCATACGCGTAAAATAATTGGTAATAATGCGTAGGCGCGGCCAACCTGTTAAAGAGTCCTGCCATTGCAGGGGTTTTTCCCCGTACATTTCAGCAAAAAATTCTTGGGCTTTTTTGCCGCGCAGAACGGCTTCGACTTCTTGCGCACGTTGTAAGGAGGTGGGGAGGTCCCACTGTGGCGGTAGGCCCGCATGGACCATCGTATAACCTAGGCCACTATCGTGGTATAGCAACGGTTGTTGTCGTAGCCAGTCGCACAATTCTAGGCAATCGGGGGCAGCTAGGATGTCGTGGAGAGTATCTTGTTTTTTAGCGGGGGCGTGACCGTAAAATTTAGCTAACAAATGTAAATCGTGGTTGCCTAATACGGTAATGGCTTGCTTTTGTTCGCTTAGTTTTTTAATAAAGCGTAGGGTAGCCAAGGATTCTGGTCCGCGGTTGATTAAGTCGCCGGTTAGCCACAGCTTATCCTGTTTAGGATTAAAATGAATGACTTCGAGCAAGGCAATAAGCTCGTTAAAACAGCCTTGAATGTCGCCGATCGCGTAATTAGACATTGTTCAACTGATTTTGGAGAGATTGTTGTTGCTGCTGATCTCGTGCTGGTTGTTGCGGTAAGATCGGTACTTGGGTTTGTAGTGTTTTGTTAACGTAGGGACTTAAATCCGATTGATAGCCTGGCACGAACAGCAATTCGCGTCGTCCTACGATTAGGTAGCGGCGAATATGTTCAGTGGCAGAAACGCCTTGGATAGCAGCATAGCGTTTTTGTATATTGCCGGCGGAATCCCACGATAGTTCTAAGGCTTGTAAAAATTGTTTTTCCAGGCCTTCAGCAGTGATAGTTCTTGGCAAAGAAGAACCGCGTTCTTTTAAAAACTTATCGAAGAGAGCTGCATCTAACGCCACGCCATCTTCCACAATATGAACATCTGATTTAGCTTCGTTGACTTTAATTTCATTGCTAGCAAGTTTATCGCGTAACCAGCGCACAAAAGCTTCGGCAGTTTCAGTAGCAGGTGCAAAATCATCTACATTATGATGATGAGCTTCAAATAAAGAATTAGGATTAGCTATTGGATTAGTTAAGTGCGTGGGTAATTTGGTCGCGAAATAATGTTCAATGATTTGCGCATCAGCAATGGGAATGGATGACATAAAAGAGGTCATAGGCAATCGCCGTTCGCCTTGTAAAATAACCAACCATGTTTCTAATACATCCGGATTACTAGCAATCCAGTTAAAGCCGCTATTCTTGCTGTCGTTTTCATCAGAAGCTTGTTCGAGAATTTGTCGAGCTAATAAACCGGTGATTAAGCGTCGTAAATTGTCGAGGTTACGTTTTAAAAAACTGAAGCGATAAAATTTACCTTGTTTAGCCATGGGGCCGTCATAGGCTAGCCAATTTTTGATGACTTCTCCGTCTTTGTGACAAATATCAATATCGTATTTGACGGCGATTTTGCCAATATCGAGCAATAAAGCGGCGGTAAATACCGCATAAATCCAGAGCGCTTCTTGTGGTGAAACCGATTGAAAGGTTTTTTCCTGAGGAAAAAAGTAGCTTAAGCATAAAGAAAGGGCACGAGAGGCGCGTTCTAAGCCGTGATCTAAAAAGCCACCATCGTGTGCAAAGATGCCATATTGGGTATCGGGTAAACTTTGCGTGAATTCAGCAAATTGGCGAATTACTTTAAGGTACAAGTCATCGTATAGTTTAGGAGGTAGATTAAGCAAAGCCTTAATGTTTTTAAGGTGATGTTGGCGTTTTTCCGATGCTAATAAGGCATCGGCCGACAGCACGGGAATGGCATCGGGGTGCTTAGCTAAATTTTCAGTAGGCTTCACTTTTTGTAAAGCGCTATGCAATCCTTTGAACATAAGGGTAGTTCTCAGCGGGCTTTTTTAATCTGGCTTATTTTAGCACAGAGTTTAGGAAACTGCTGAGAAAAATGCTTGTTTTGGGAGTTTTATCTGGGCGCTAAGAAGGGTGCTACAGCTGCCGTAGCATCAGCCACAAAAGCGCCACCCATCAGGACATGATCGGCTTTACTTTGGGTAGAGCTTGCTTGCACTGTAACAAAGTGTCTCTGTGTTTGTTGTGGCGGCGGCTGCTGCTGCCAGAGGCTATACCTTGACTCGGCTGCTGACACACTAACTGGAACGACCACGGTGCTTTTTTCATCAGTGCGAGCAACTGGAGCTGTGTCTTTTGTTCCATCATGAATGAATTTTTGTTCACCTAAAGTTAATTTAAGGGGGGTAGTTTCTTGTGCATTAAAATGTTGGTTAATCGCTAGCATTTTGTCATCTGATAAATGCGGAACTTCATTGCTAGCGGCTCGTTTTATGCCCCATAAGACACAAAAAAATAAGTAGGTTAAGGGCGAAAATAGCCATCGTCTAATCGGATGCTCATCTGCTACTCCTTCAAAATATAATTTTTGCCACCAACGCACGACAAATGCATAGATAACCGCAGCAGGTAAAGGGTTTTTGCAGAAAAAATAACGTGCGCTATCGATCATCTGTTGTTTTAGAGTGTTAGCACTAGTAGTGGGTGTGCTAGCCTGTGGTGTTTGAGTAGGTTTATAACTATCGATGGGGCTAAGATGGAGTGCGCGGGCTAAGTAATAAGTTGCAAGTAAAAAGTACGACATGCAGTGGCGAAAGAAAATAGCACTGTCGCGTAATACGGCAAAAGCTAGAAAAGGTATGAAACTTGCTACTGCTTGCAGTATGTAGATTTTTTTTCTGTAACTCTTATATTCGTCAGTGTCTTTTAGTAGTCCAGCGGCTTTAAGGTTCTCTTGAATTTGATTGAAAAAATCAATATTTGCAGGATTGCTTTTAAGCGTTCTCAGCTCAGGAATTTGTTTGTTAACAGTTTTGCTGTGCTCAAATGACTCGCGAAGAGTAGCGGCATAATTGTGGCCTAGTAAGATACCTAGAATTGCCACTCGGATAAAATCTTGAATTGCAGCTCCCGGCGTGACCATACTATAGAAAAAAAGCCGAATGATTCTGCCAATATTTTTGTTGTAATTAGAAAAAAATCTTTCTATATAGCGGCCAAAGGTTATTCCCAGCATCGCCAAACCAGCATCGGCTAAAGTCGTCCCCGGGATCGCCCAAAACACACTTCCTGCTAAGCTTAAGCCAAAACTTCCTGTTGCTAATAAAACACCCGCACTGACAAGCCAAAGTAAATTTTTAAGGGTCCACATGCTAGGAGGAGTGTAAGGAATTTCAGCTGGATCCGCTGTTGAAGAATTTGATAATGGTTTTTTGTGCTTATATTCTCGGATTATTTGCAAAGCAAGCGTTAGCATAATCATGCCAGTTCGTATACCGCCCCAGATGGCGAGGAGTAATTTACCGCTGGGACTGCGCCAACCACCGGTAAATGTATCAATAATAATAGCCTGCGCAGCTATTTCTTCAGGTTTTATTTTATCAAATAGATCATGCAGATGTTTGAGGCTAACGCGCCAAGGCTTAGGAGATAAAGATTTTAGGATGCTACCTAGATATTTTATATGGGCTAAATTAGTAAATGTGTCAAAAGTATTTATTAATAAACGATAAAAAGCCCCAAAAGCTAGACTGCAAACTGTCAGAAGGGTAAGGCTGGGAAAAAATAAATTTTTATCATCGTTGTTTCGGTAGTATGGCATTAATAAAGCCATGCCCACGACGGAAACTAATGTAAAAGCGCTATAGAGGGCGCGTTTAGCAAATAAATTACTTTTTATAGGTCTGTTGGAGGGGAGATCGTTGCTATGTGCTGGAAGGTTAGTGGTAGCTGGATGATTATCTTGTCTGGCAGCAGCTGACCGAGTTGCAATCTCTAGGGGGTGTACCTTTGCAGTATCACCTTGGTTAGAACTCTGTGATTCTGGCCTCTCTACCTGCTTGCGGTCAAAAAATCGCATTTTTTCCCTGTTTATAGTTTTAGTATGGGGTCAAAACGTGTATGATTATACATAAGTGAACGGAGTTCAGGAAGAGTCAATATGGATATTGGTTATCGGTGTTACGTGGTACAACCAAAAACGCTCAAGTTGGCAGAGCGCATGGCCCTGGCTGAGAAAATTTACGCGCAAGCGCATGCAGAAGTGTTTCTTGCGAGTGATTTCGATGAGTTTTATAAAAGTGTGTTTGAGCCGCATACCATTCAAACCAAAATAATGGTTTATCAATATAATGATGAAGTGATCGGCTATGCCACGTTTCAAGTTTGTGAAGTAAAAAAATCGACAGGCCAATTTTATGTCATGATGAGCGAAATGTGTTTAAAGCAACATTTTTGTCATCACTTTGCACGGCCGGCGCAATTTTTTCTAAAAGAAGCTACCAAATTTTTAATAAGTCATCCTGCAGAAAAAGTTTACATTGTGGATACCTTGGTTTCGCCGTTAATTTATAAAAAAACGTGCAGGATTTCTCATCACATCTATCCAACATATAATAAAAAAATGCCTTCCCATTTAGAAGAAATAACGCAAATCACTGCACAAAAATTACATTGGAACACGTATAAAGAACAAGATTGTTTGGTGCGTCAAGTAAATTGGAAAGTAAAAAAATCTTATACGCTTTATGATCGCGCCAACGATGAACATAAAGAATTTTATTGCAAAGTCGTACCAAATTTTGCGCAAGGCAATGGTTTAGTCATTATTATTCCCGTCACATTTTTTAACATCACCATAAGTGTTATCAAAGCTATGTATCGCTATAAAAATTATCTGCTCGAAGATTGCAAAACGTTTTTTCAAAATGGTTTTGAAGTGTTGTCTAAAAGACAGCATAAATAATCCGGGTTACCCGCTATTTTTCCAAAACGAGGTTTTAAATGAGCGGTTCTGTCTTGCAACAAACAAATCACAAAACCAATAATGCTTGGCTTTTAATTTTATTAACGCCGATAATTTATACTGATTGTTGGCATTGCCTCGTTGTTAAGGTCGGTAACCCTGTATAACGCGCTGATGGTAGCTTTTAGCCAATGCTCGCTGTGGATTTAGTTCTCTTAGTAGTTTCGCTGCGGTGTGGCGGAAATAGCGACGTACCTTTGGAGTTTCACCCGAAAGATTGGGCCAGTGCAAAGGTATGGTATCCTTTTTATTCCAAAAAGGAGAAGAATAAATAGCACAACTTTCTTCTTTTAGGCTGACGTTGCAAACGCGTGCTTTTTTATTTTTTCCACTAGTAAGCCATGAATCACAAATAAATGTTTGAGTAGCGTTTTGTACTTTTGCAAAGGTATGGCTTATGCTTTTGCTAGCAACTGCGACAGTACTTGCGGTAAATGTTTGGCTGTGTGCAATAGGTTGAGCAAGGAGACGACCTACCACTTGTGAGGTCATTCCAGCGCAGTCTGGGATGTTAGCATGACCTGTTGCCCAAATTAAGTTACGTAAAAATATTCCTGCTTCACTCCTGGGATCTAACCCATTTTGTTCCATTTCATGGATGAGTTTGATGCTGGACATTTCGGCAGCTCGAGATGATTCACCGGATATTTTGTTGGAGGCCGAAAATGCTTCTTTACCGCCTGGCATTTTAGGATCTTTGGGTATAGCTGCCCCTGGTCGTGCAAATACAGCAACATCCTGTTTATCTGGATTCTCTCGTAAAAAAACAGTATTTTCTATTCGATTCAAAGGGGTGATGGTGTGCCCAATATCTTCACATACCTGAGTTACACATTCTTGTAAGGTGTTACCTTCAGTGCATTTGGAATATAGAAGATCAGCTGGGACATAAATAGTCGTATCTTCTGGAGAATCATCTTTTTTAGGCTTGGGTAGATCTTTCTGGGTAGCGTTGTCTTTTGTTAGGCCTGATATAGCAGCCACAATGAGCGGAACAGCGATCGTTAAGAATAAGGTAATTTTTCGCCAAGAAATTGCTAATTGCGATTTTCTTTTTGTTTTTGCAGGGGTATTGATTTTTGGCATTACTTATAACCTCTCAATATCATTAACTGACGTATTATGATTTAGAATAAGTTAAAATTATTAAGGAAAGCTTAATGCCACGTCGTCTAAAAATTCGTTTCTATAGCCTCTCCCTTTGAAAAAGGGAGATTGAGAGGGATTTTCTTTTGAAAAACCAACAAAATTGTAGGAACTTTTCGAAAAATCCTCCTTAATCCCTCTTAATCCCCTTTTTTCAAAGGGGGAAAGCTAAAAACATAACTATTTAGCTGATTTTTAGAGATCCCTGTAGGGCTGGGCCAGTTTATCTTTCTAACCACCTTATCTTAAAGGTCACTTGGGTTGACCGCTCACCAAACATTACCTTATAATTACCAAAAAGATAATAATCAAGGCGAAAGCTGCAATTCGAGTTATTAGTGCTGAGAGTGTCAGCACATCAGACTATTACGTGGATTCGCATCATAGTTTTGGTTCGTCACAGCCACTACAATATCATAGCGCTGAAAAATTATGCCGCAGCATTTAGTCAATTCTTCGCAGCAAGAAAAAACTTTATATATTTTATGCTTAACTGATTTTACGTTGAGTTTTGCCTTATTTGGCATGCTTAGTACTTTAATTTTATTTTTTGTCAAAAATCTTGGTTATTCAGAAAGTCTTGCTTATAGCGTTTTAGGAAATTTTACCGCATTAGCGTATCTTTCAGCATTAGTAGCAGGTTTTTTAGGTGGGAGATATTTATCATTTAAATCAGCTAGTATTGTTGGCACAATACTTATGTTAATAGGTTATTTGTTTTTAGCGCTATATCAGCATTTTGCTACGATTAATATAGGGCTGGCATTAATTGCATGCGGCAATGGTTTTGTTGCGCCAAATCTTAGAAATTTACTGGGGGCAAATTATAACACCAGCTCATTTTATCTTAGAGATAAGGGATATATAACTTTGCACGTGTTCAACATTAGCGGGCAAATTTTGGGTCCCTTATTGTTAACTTATTTAAAAATAATTAATGCCAGTTTAATGTTTGTAACAGCAGCTATGGTTTTGCTATTGGGGCTTTTTAATTTTGCCATTCGTTATAAAAGCACTAGTCCGGCTTATTATTCTGATAGAAATCGTGCCATTCATTCAGCAGAAATTTTTAAAGGACTTGTAATCACCGTTTTATTATTAGGCATGGTCATGATTATTATGGAAAAAAGGGATGTTAAATATTTGCTTGAAGCCGTTTTTATAACTGTTTTTACTGTATTTCCAGTGCTCTTGACTTTTATCAAACGTACTATAAGGATCAAAATAATTAGTTGTTTTATACCCCTAGGAGGATTACTTGTTGCTGAAATTTGTTTTCGTTTAACAATGGGGGTGGTGAATCTTTTTACTGAACAATATGTAAATCGTCAACTAATTGCTACGACCCTTATCCCAACCGGAATGTTGCAAGCGGTAGAGCCGATTTTTATTTTTATCGGCTTTTATCCAATATTATTATTACGAAAATACTTAGAAAGGCAAAAAATATACATTACGACGGGTAGCTCGATTGCGGGTGGATTACTAGGTTTAAGTTTATCCTTTGCTTGCTTAGTGTTGGGGATTATTTTAGCGCCAGCGACAAAAATTGCTCTGCATTGGTTGCTGATCTGTTATGCAATTATGGCGGTTAGCGAACTTTTTATTTTACCGATCGCTACCGCTGCTATAGCAGCCCTTGCTCCCATAAATTGGCGTAGTATTTTAATGGGATTTTTATTTTTGATAACCAGTTTGGCAAGTTATTTAGCAAGCTGGATTGGTCAATGGCTAAGCCCTGCGTTTAATGAACCAACACTGCTTAATTATAAAAATTTATTTATTGATATGGCATTATTTGCGGCAGTAGGTGCTTTAATTATTTTTACGGCATGGAAATCTTGGTTACGTTTATACAGGCAAGAAATGCTGTTAGACGAGTAATACCCAGGCAATAAATATTGCCTGGGAAAAATATTACCTAGGGGTGCAGTAGGCTGGTTTTGCTAGTTTTGACCGTTTTAAGAAGCCTATACGTTTTAATAATTTCATTAGTTTCTCCATAAGTTAAAAGGTAATGCCCGTTACGGACAGAAGCATTATAAATTACCATATAGATAATAACAACTCATTTATTAAACAAAACTCCTGTCCGTGATTATTTTCATAAATGCTGCAGGTTGGACTGATAGAGTCCCAACGGGGTTTTCAAAAATATACAAAAAAGTCCCCCCGCAGCGAGAAAAAAGCAAAAACCTTAATAAAACCCTAAGGTACGGTTATTATAATTTTTTTAGCGATTAAAAATACGAAAGATAGCAATTAATGGTCATAGTTCAGCTATCTGCTACAGCGTTAAAACAAATTTATAGTGGGGTACTGGTGTGAGTAATTTAGTTCGAGCAATTGTACAGCGTAAACCGAAAGCAGATATTCTGTTTGAATTAACAAGACGACCCCTGCCAACTTTGACCGATAAAAATAGTGCATTGCTGCAACTACTTATTCCAGGGCGTGAAAACGTTACGAGAGAACAACTAAATACACTTGATGACTATGCTGCCGATATTATTGAGCTCTTGCTTGATAACGGTGCTTTTATCCAGTCTTCCTATGCTGAGAGTTCTTATATTCTGTCTATGCGTCCTTGGTACATTGTAGGGGATACCCCGCTACATTTAGCAGCACGTTATGGGCTGCATAAAACCGCTGCAATAATTTTAAAGCATGCAGCTGCGGATAAACAGGACGCTGTTCTCGAAGCTAAAAACCAAAATGGTGATGTGCCATTTGTTTGTGCACAAAAAGCGAATACAAGAACTAATTCCAATGTAAGGGTTACAAACTTAATCGAACAATATCAAAAATTTCAGCAAGCATTCGCTAAATTTAAAACTGAATTCGATAAACCTGAAGAAAAAATTGATACTGAAACAGTACGAAAAGCCCTTCAGAAATTAACACCTTTGTGTACGAAAGAAATGGCCGCGATAATGCCTGCGGCGATAAATTCGATAGGCGTTTGGTATTTTTGGAACGGTACAACACCCGAGAAAGCATTTGGGTTATTTGAGATGACTAAGGATTATTCATCGCGTTGTCATGCAAATTTGGCCCTCTGCTACTTGGCTGGAAAAGGGGTAAAACAAAATTTTTATCAAGCGATTGCACATTTTAAGAGTGCGCAAAAAACTGCAGAATCGCGATCCGAAATGATAAAAATCTTACAGGCTATCGTAAATAATGAGCCATTAGCTGCTCATTTTAAGACTAGACTAGATTACAAGATTTTTTTTGCAACCAAAACAGCACATTTGCGACCTGATGATGGTAAAGAATCCAAACAAAATAAGGATGAATGGGTTATTGATGAAACATCTAAAAAGGCTGCCCGCGAAGCATTAAATTACATTATCTACAATCCAGAGTGTGCGGTCCTCAATATACAGGAGACGTTAGATTGCTGGGATGGGTTGTCTGCTGATGAACAAAATTTACCAGACAATAAAATTACAAAAGCAATTTTCTCCGTATTAAAATTCTTTTTGGCAAATCCTGAACTTTCACTGCCCTTATCAGCGGATATATTAACGGAAGTGTTTAAAGGTGCGAGCGTTGCTAAAGCAATAGTACAGGATAATCCTGCATTTGCTGATTATCTAATGGCTGTATATAAACTAAAGCCATTACCTGCCTTAATATTGTTTATGAAAGCGCTGGTTTTGGCTGGTAATAAGCGTATAGGCGAACTTTTAAGTGAGCACTATAAAAAAGGTGGCAATGACCAAGAACGCTTTGAATATCATAAACTGCACGCATTAACAGGAAGTCCTATAGGACAAGCAGAGTTGGGTATAGCATATGCACAAGGAATTGGTTGTAGGAAAGATCCCTGTGAAGCAGTGCGATGGTTTCAGTTAGCTCTGCAAAACAAAGAAACACTATCAGGCGGCTTAAGGCAACTAGTAATAAAGCACTTAAGTGCTATTGCTTCAACTGATAATGCAACTGCAGAAAAATTTGCTTGTGGTAAAAAGATTGCTTTAGGATTTTCTTGGTTAGCATTAGGGCCACTTGATTCCGGAAATAAACTAAGTAAGCTGTTATTTGCAAGGGAAGGAGGTAAAATAACTTCGCAAGAGTTAGAAAAGGCTTTAATTAAATATGCCGAAGATAAAGCTCCTGCAGTAGCAATATTTTCGCGCTTGGAGCTTGCTAAAATCCGCCTTGACCAAGGTGAAAACCTGCATGATTCAAAACTATTAACTGAAGTATTATCCATTTTAGCTGCTCTAATAGTCCCCAGTGAAAACAAGCCTTTCTATAATTTAACTACATATGTGCAAAATGGTTGTTTTTACCGACAAAAAATTTTCGAAATGTTGGAACATCTGAAAGCATATATTTATCGTTTGGAAGAGGCGCACGAGTTAATACAAAAAGTAGAGTGGCTAGAAAACTATTTAAAAATGCTACAGGCAAATGATTTTGCCGCTATACCACAAGTACAGCAGCAAAAATTACAAGCAGCACAGCAAGAGCATAAAAAATTACTTGTTAGAAAAAGTAAAAATGATGGAGACAGTAAAGCTGAATCAACTTTTCCGGCAAAAACAATGGATGATATTTTTGCTTTGGAGGCAGGTGTACAACAACATAGATTGATATTAGAGCATAAAGCAACTACTGAAGAGGTGGCTGAGAGTATTGGCTGGCTTGAAAGTAGCGTTGCAAAATCGAACCATCTAGCTACGTGCTTATTTTTGAACTCATATTTTAATAAACAAACCTCGGTAGATGTAACCAGGGTGAAAATTTATTCTCTACGTGCAATAGCAACAGCTTTATCGCAACCGAATAACCAAATGTTTGACCTTGCTAGAGAAAATCTCAATAATTTTTTAATACAGCTACCATTATCTGATGTCGAACAAGAAAATGATGAATTGCTACGGTGCTATAAAAGTGCGTATATTGCAGCTGCAGTGAAAGAAGGTTTTTTTGAGTATTACTTGGATGCTGAAATTCAAACTCATGTGTATAAATCAAAACCAGAAAGCAAGGCAGACAGTAAAAGTGAAACTACCCGTGAAGAAATAGAACGTAATAGAAATAAGTTTTCTTTTGTTTTTGCTATCCCTGGTTTTTTTATAGCTCAGGGTGAAATTTTAGTTGCTAACAAAAATTATGAGCAAGCTTTATTGCACTTTGAACTTGCTTATAAGCTTTGTGCGAAAATATTGAATTTTGCTATTGCTAGATACGAGAGTGATTTAAGGACATATGCTTTTGGACGTATTTCATATTTTAGTATGTTGAATAAAAAATTTGCAATTAATTCAAATGAAAATCCTATATTTAAAAGTCTAGTTGATAGGGCAGGTGAATGTGTGGTTGAGGCACGCGATTTAAGTATAAGTGTTCTAGGTGAGCAAAAACGTGCTAGCGAGAGTCTTAATTCATTAAGTAAAATTAGTAAATTGGAAAATGAGCTGGAATCTAGATGGAATATTGATAATCGTACAGCGGAATTATGGGATTATTTTGAAAATTTGCAACTTGAAAGCTGCGGTATTAGGCTGGCATTTATTATTATAGAAGCGCATCAAGATAAAGATAATAGACGGCGTGCTTTAGTTGGGATTATGAAAATGATTGCAAAATATCCCAATAGCTGGTCGAGTCATCAGCGAGAAATTAATGGAATTTTGAATAAAAATGCAACCGTCCCTGCGTTAGTAAACCTGGTGAACGAAGTTAACGAATTTGCTGTTTGGCGTTTAAAGCATAAAACTGAAGTTGCTATAAACAGTAACGTATGGATTCTTGCTTATTTGAAAATGGAAAAAGCAAACATAGGATCAAAGAGGTCAATACAAAATGAAGAATCAAAGAGTTTAAATGTAGAGTCAGAGCGTTGTGCAAATGAAATCATAGAGGCTCTCTGCAATAAAAATACTATTGATAAACGCGCTTTCCAGGATCTGCAAGACGAAGCAGACAATGCTATTGCGACAAATTTATTGAATCACAAAACGATAGTAAAAATAAGCAATGAGTTTGCCAAATCTGAAGAGCAACAAAAACAGAAAGTACCGCTTGTGTCTGTTCAGCCAAAAGTTGGTTTGATAACCGACGAAATGGTTTTACCTGAAACTAAAGGTAAAACTAAAGAAAGTAAAAGTAGTCGCCAAACTAACGAAGAATATGAGTTGTATCTGCTAACTTTAGAGCGTTCGTTTAAAGAAGCTAAAAGTGCATTGTTGACAATATATACTCCGGCAGAAATTTCATCGTTAGAAGAAAATACTGCTGAAATAAGTAAACATTTTGCGGTAGTTTATCAGTTAATTGCTAAAGCGCTAAATAATAATATCGTTGAAAAATTAGCAAATTATTTTGTGCAAGCTCTTGAAATAGCTTTAGCTGAGCAAGACGAAAAATTATTTCCATTAGCCGCTATTCATCTTATAAGTTTAATTACGTTATGTCGCCATAGCTGGAATAAAGTTGCTCCCATTTGTCAAAAAGTATTGTCAACTGTAATCAATACCGAAGGCTTTTTTAAGTTTTATTTTAATAAGGAAGTGCAGTCTTTTAAGAATAAGTCTAGTACGGAAAGTAAAAGAGAAATGAAAGCGTCTGCGCCGTTGGGTGAAGTTTATATTGAAAGACTAAGATGGCCTGCTATTTATTACTTTAAGCAAGCTAACGCTGCACTGGAAAATCGATCGGGGTCGGATAACAAGTTCGTAGTAAAACAAATCACTGTAGCTATTCGAGTTTTGTTAAAAATATTTACAGAAGCACTTTCTCATGATTTACATGAGTTGGTTGGTTCTGGTCTGTCTGAATATTTGGAAATTATGAGAATGGCTGCGCAAGTTGATAAGGCGATTGTAGAAGAAGTTCAAGCTAAAATAGAAAGTTCTTTTATTGTAATGATTCACAATGCAACACGATCACAAAATAAAACAGGTTCTATTTTGTTGCATTTGTTGAGCAATTTGCCATATGTTACAAAATTAGTTCATGCTGAAGCAGTAGGTGGTTTGGTTATTAATCAGCTAGAAAAAATTCAAAGACCTTTCAAACGTGAAGAAGTGCAAAAAGCATTAAGCGTTCTTCCTCAACAAACAACAAATCAGCAAGCTGCTCTGCAAGCGGTATTTTGTGTTATGGATCTTTATGCGCAAGGTGGCGATAAAATAATTATATTTCCTGAAGTGGCAAACGCACTTTTTGCTAAAAATAATATATCAAACGAAATTTTATATAGCGTTGAATTTGCCGGTTATTTATTTGCAGTTTCTACAAGTTCTGCATTTTCTGGTTTAAATGGCTGGGTAAAAAGTCTTGCGTGCGCAGGGAATGTTTATCTCGGCAAACGTTTAAATGAATATTATCAAAATCATTCTGACATAGCCGCAAGATATGAGTGGTATAAAATGTATGCGCTCACTGGTGATAAATTTGCCCAAACAAAACTAGGAGAAATTTATGCCAAAGGAAATGGTTGCAAACAAGATTGGCCAGAGGCAGTAGCATGGTTAGGAAGTGATGCAGAAAATTTAGCTTACTCGCATCCAGAGTTGTTAAAAATGGGTGGTTTAGTTAATACAGGAATAGCTCGATATCGTATAAGCTATGAGGGTACTCTCGCGCAAGATTTAGCGCTACTAGCGTTTTATAAACACCCGTCCTGGTATAAATTTTTGTCTAATACATTTGCGAAAAGTCAAGAAACGCTTGAGAAGAAACCGTACTTTTTAGCTTTTATTGCCCTTCGTAATAACCGTTTTGCAGAAGCAATAGGCCATTTTAAAAAAATAGAAAATTCACCGGTCCGTGAACTTGCTATTATCGCGCATTTACAGCTTAGCAAAATTGCTAGGGATCAGATTGCTCCAGATCTCATGGCTTCATATGGCTATTTAGAGCAAATAATTAAGCTGTTAGAACCAATAAAGCAAATAAATGAACTAGGAGAAGTAATTGAGCTAGCACCTAGTTTGTATTTTCAACAAGAAACTCTTGCGGCAATACAAGCTATTCGCAAGCTGACAAAGCCAGATAATCAACAATTGTTAGCAAAATTAGCTTGGGCTGAGGGGCATATTCGTTTGCAGCAACTAGCGTTAGTAGCAACCAGGCCGGAAATGCAAATTCAATATTACGAGGCAGTGAAACAGTGTTATTTAGCATTGCCAGCAGTTGCACAAAAAGGGGATGCGAAGACAGAGACTAAAGTTGAGACGAAAGAAACTGTTGCTGGCAACAATGAATACCAAGAAAAAGCTAGAATCAATTATATAGAAGCAATTGTGCAACAGGTTAATTTAAAATTGGCGCATGGTGCAAAAGAATATATTGATACCAAAGATATTGCTCTGCTAACAGCAGAAGCTGAGAATAAAAATCATCTCAATTGTTGTTTAGCATTGCTGACTTATTTTGCTGAAGAACCAGCTAAACATTTTGCTAAACTTGTAAAATATCTAGCTTTGGTACTAAAAATAGCTAAGACTAAAGATAAAAACCTTAGAGCCGACATATATACACGCATTCGACCTGCGCTGATGCAGTTAGCGGAATATCACGAAAAACATAAAAAAAGCTCTGAAGCAGAGGTAGAAGATCTTGTTGTTATTATAATGGATGAAGAGCTTTTTGATTTTTATCTTGCGACATCTCAAGATAAACCTGAAAGTAAAGCTGAAAGTAAAGATCGAGCCGATAGTGGGATGGATGGCTCTGCGAGTGAAAAACAGCCGGAGGAAAAGTTATCCGCTAACAGTTATTTACAAGGCATCCCGTATTACACTCTATCTGTATATCTCTCATTAGAAGATAAGCAAAAAATGAGTTTATTGCAGCAGGGTTTTAAGTATGCGCTTAAATATGCAGATTTTTTAATTTCTTGCAAAAATAACTCGGGTGAAATTATTGCCAAGGCATTAGATACTATAAATTCACTTAAGCAAGGCCATGATCGTATTAGATTACAATTAAAAGATAGTCCAGAAACATGTAAAGCGATAGAGTGCGTGCTAAGTAAATTAGACAATCTTAGAGATGAGATTTTGCATTATAAGGCGTTTATTCCTGGCATATCTAGTATAAAAATAGATCTGCAAGATCTTTGGGAACGATTTGAAATAAGCCAGTTGCCTTATTGTGCATTCAGTGATTTCAAAAAAGTTGTTAATGCTGAGTTGGCAAAATCAAATCCGGCGGTGGCCTTAATTGGTTTAATGAAACTGCTGGCAAAATATCCAAGCGTTCCTGGTGTTGCGCATTATATTGATTATGTTATTACGAATATCCCTGATCAAAAAGAGTATGCTAAATTTATTTATACAGTAAGGAATTTTAGAGATTGGTGTTGTAATAACAAAGCACTGGAAACTAATGAAACCAACTACTGGATTATTTTTTATGTAACACAAACCAAAAAATTTCTGACTGAAAAACCACAAGATGGTGCTTTTGCGCAAATTATGACGGCGCTAAGGAGTACTGGGTTGGATGAAGAAAAAGTGACAACAATTCAACGTTATGTAGATTACAACATAAGCCAGGAAGGAGAGGTTGCTGAAACAAAAAAAGCTGAATTATTTGCCCCAAAGAAGGCTGTTGTTACAGGGTCTGGTGCTGGTGTAGGTTCTGCTCCTGCTCCAAGTGTTGAGGTAGCACCTCCTTGGGGTTCGTGGTGGAGTACAGCAACACCAGCCGCTGATAGTGTTGAATCTAGCATGTCTGAATCGCGAGAGATGGGTTCATTCAGAGGCGCGACTGCAGGTGACGCAGGAAGTTTAGATGATGATATGCGAGCAATTTATAGCCCTGGCGGATCCTAATGCTAATCCAGCTCGCTACGACTAGTTTCATAAGTGCGGTAGGTTGGGTTGATAAGCCCAACCTACAAAAATAGTCAGGTAGTGAGCTAGTCTAGTTTTATTTGCAAGCTTGGCTCACACATCCCTGTGTGGCGTTCGTCGGTAATAAGCAAGGACTAAAAAAATTGTTGCCTTTTGTACCGTAATAAATATTGACCTTAATTAGTAAATTAGTTTAATTTCGACCTAATTACATCACCACATTTAATAGAGAAATATAATGTTTGGACCTGAAACTAAGGTTTCGACATCGGAAGTTAAGCCAACAGCCTTACAAGAAAGTAAATCAACACAAAAATCTGCAGCATATTCTTTTAAAACATTCAAAGGTTTAATTACAGACGCTCCTTATGATGCTGCCTATTGCGCTATTCACCGAGGCGACGGGATTCATATTCCAAAACAATCTCGACAAAATTTTCGCCGCTTAGTGGGAGAAATAAAATCTTTAAATGCTGCGGAGCGTACATTATTTAAAATTTGGCGAGAAAAAATAGTCCCACAATTCACCTTGAAACACGCCACAAGGAAAATTGAATTTGATACGCTAGAACCTTTGGCGCTTAGACAACAAAAAGGCGGGAACGTTTTAAATAGTCATACGCTGGGTGGTGAAGAGAGACGCCATACATCCTATTTTGTTTTAGGAATTGGTAGTCAACATCCAACTCCTAAATTTATAGGATCCGCTACTGAAAATGATACTATTATTTTACAAGTGGGAAAAATAGCTGCTGAACTTAGAGAAAAAAATAGCAAAACGCTTCATGATAATGTAAACATCAATTTGTGGAAAGTTAGCAAGCTACTAAATGGATTTTTTATTGCTGGTCACATTGTTCAGTATCAGCGCTCTGAAGAATTACCACCCGTCGTATTTGGTGGTATAGAGCGCCAGGTGTGCTTTAACAATGATAGAATGGAAAAAACATATCATTATAGAAATCTTAAAGATAATTCACAAACAAGTCGCACGGTAAAATATACGGATGAAATATTTGCTGCTGATAAAAATCTAAACTCTATTTTTGATGCGCTTTTTTTTCAATTTATTCTCGAGCTACGTTACCTGGGTTTAGAGCTCAGCAATGAAGATCAACTAATCACAGTTTTTCAGATTTTATTTCCATCATGGGTATATCCAGAAGCACAAGTTCCTCAGGCTATCCCTTTAAAAGAAACCAAAGACTTAAATATAACCCCGTATTTGCAGCTACAGAAAAGAACGGAAGTAACTTGTTTGCTGCAGCGTAGATGGTTTTTAGCAGCGACAAAAGGTGATGTGGCTGAGTTAAAAACATGCCTACAAGAAGCAAATGAATTGTCTATAGCTTTGCTAAATGCAGTTAATGAAATGTATTCAAGCGCGTTAATGGTAGCTATTCATTTTAGAAATCCAGCAGCAAGCAATTTTCTACTAAGCGTAGGTATAGATATTACTATATTTAATAAATATCAAGAAGATGCCCTCATTGTTGCGGCATCCGTTAATGATTTAAAAATTGCAAAAGAACTAATTAATGGTGTGTTAAATCCGCATCTAAAATTAGTTAAACACAAAATATTGCCTAACATGCCAAAACTATTAGAAGTAATAGTTACCCGCGGATTATTAGAGTTTCTAAAGTTCATACTTGATAATTTCACGATTCCAACAAACTGTGCGATTTTAGATACGGTTGCAGTTGCACACGTGTCAGATGAAGTTAGAGAAAAAATGTTTTCTCTCTTATTAGAAAGTAAAGTGGATATCAACGTTAGAAATAAATATGATGGCAGTACAGCTCTAATCGAGGCGGCCAGGAATAATAAACCGCCGCTAGTAAAGAAACTAGTGGAGTGCAAAGCCGATTTAAACTGCACGCCTTATAGCGGTGATGATAAAGGTGAAACAGCGTTACACATAGCGGCAAAAGCAGGGTATGTTGAAGTTGTTCGCTGTTTAGCTAGTGCGAAAGGAATTGATCTTGAAGCGCTTAATTTGCAAGGTGATAGCCCCTATTTTTCTGTTGTAGCTGAAATTAACAGGATCCAACAGGATCTTCATGCTTTACAAGATGTGGTTGAAACAAAAAATGATGGTTTTTCTGATGAGTTAGATAATCTACGTGCGATAGCTGATGAAATTAAAAAATGTAAAGAAAAAACCGAACGGGTAGCCCAGTTAACAGCCCATTTAGAACAAATGCAAATGATTAAGGCTGAGCTAGAAAGATTGGGAGTTAATGTTAAACCACCTGTTAAAACATTAGCTCAAAAAGCATCTAATCAAAAATATAACTGCGTAGCATTGGTGGTCGGTATGTTGCATGGGGAACCCGCTGTCGTAATAGGGAGAAGATTTAATCCTATTACCTCGCAGCCCCACGGATTTTATGTTTTACCTGGAGGTGGTATTGATTCTCGTGATGAATCAGCTGTAGCCGCAGTTCTTCGTGAATTAAAAGAAGAAACAGGAATAATTGCTCAGCCGGATGAAGCAAAACAACTTCATGCTTTTGAGGTCACCTATCCAAATCAAGAAGGTTACACATACGCCCGCACCCAATTTTTTCTAATTGATTTAGGGAGTAAGCTGAATGACATTAAACCAAAATCTGGAAGCGATTTGACCTCTGTTACTATTTTGCCATGGAAGTATATTAAAGAAGAGCTATATTCAGCAGGTGAAGAAAAAGAATCCAAACCTTTTACAGGTTATTTTTATAATAGAGTTCGTTTGGCGCAAAGTAATGCCTTGTTAATAAAAAGTGTTTTTAAAAATAGTAAACCAGATAAACCGTTAACTGTGATTTTATCTGCAGAAGAACAACAAGAATTAAATGCAGCCCTAGAATTAGAGTCAACTAAAGGTTACTTGCAATTTCTTGATTTTTCTCATGAAAATGATCGAGTAAAATTAAAAGAGTTAGTAGCGCAAGGATTTGACATTGTTGGGAGCCATGTCATCGTTACCGCTTGCCAGTATAATTTTGCAGTTGTTCCATTTTTAATTGAAGAATTAGGCGCTGATGTTAATAAACTGCACCAGGCGACTCTTACCACGCCTCTTATAGGCGCTGTGGAAGGAGGTCATTTTACTCTAGCAAAAATCCTTATTGAACAATACAAAGCGGATATTATGCTAGGAAAATCAGGTCGTTCAGTTTTTATGGCGGCATTAAAACGAGGGAATTTCGAATTTGTTGCATATCTTTTAGCCAAGAAAAAAGGACGGTTACCGCAAGACATCGCCGGACCTCTTATGGTAACGGCTATATTTCGAGGTAGAGGAGAAATAGTGCGAAAATTATTGGCAGAAAATGTGCTCGATCTGAACCAGTCTTACAGTAAGGTATCTCGACCGGAAGAATATCCGTTTTCAACGCCAGTAACCCCGTTGATGGAAGCAGCTACTAGCGGACAATTCAATCTTGTAGCTCTTTTATTAGAACATGGCGCTAGTGTCTATTTAGCAGGAGATTCTTCTAAGAGTATTTTTGCTGCGCTAAAAACGTATGTAGCCATTTTTATCAACCGTGAACAACGTAGAGATGCTATAAAAGATTATTCGTCAGCAGAAATAGCACAATATATGCGTCTTTATGACCGGCACTATCCACAGCAATATGAAGACTATAAACCTATTCTTCAACTAATTATTGCAGCTGCAAAAAAGAATCTTAATCAGTACTTTGCAGAAGATTTGCAACAACTTGAAGCTTCACTTACAGAGCTAGAAAAAATGCGCAGTGCCATGAATACAACTACCGCGCTAGAAAGTAAGGGGGATAGTAAAGCTGAGCAACCAAAACTTGGCCTTTAATAACCGGAGGTGGGCTGTAGGGGCGGATAATCATCCGCCCAGTAACAATAATCTCCAGCTACGCATTTAACAACGCCAAAAACTCGGCACGGGTGCTGCTATCTTTACGGAAGCTGCCTAACATCATCGATGTTGTCATAACTGAATTTTGTTTTTCCACGCCGCGCATCATCATGCATAGGTGCTGTGCTTCGATCACTACGCCGACTCCCGCTGCTTGAGTTGCATGCAAAATAGATTCGGCGATTTCTTTAGTAAGTTGTTCTTGCACCTGCAAACGACGCGCAAACATGTTAACGATTCGTGGGATTTTTGATAAACCGATGATTTTACCTTGTGGCAAGTAAGCGACGTGGCATTTGCCGATAAAAGGTAACAAGTGATGTTCGCATAAAGAATAGATTTCAATATTTTTCACGATCACCATTTCATCCATTTCGGAGGTGAAAACAGCTTCGTTGACCAGTTCTTCAATGTTTTGATGATAACCTTCGGTCAAAAAACGCAATGCTTTAGCGGCACGTTTAGGAGTGTCTTTTAAACCTTCGCGCGTTAAATCTTCGCCTAAGGCAGTTATAATGTCAGCAAAATTCTTTTCCACGGGTGCGCCTTTAACCTGGTGGCCAATTCAGATCACGGCCACCTAATAAATGTAAATGAATATGAAACACTGCTTGACCGGCCGCAGCGTTGCAGTTCATTACGACTCGGTAACCTGCTTCAGCAATACCGTCCTGTTTTGCTAATTGTTGTGCGACGTAAAATAAATGGCCCGTCAGTGGTGCATCAGATGCTTCTAAGTCATTCAGGGTAGCAATATGTTTGCGCGGAATAATGAGCTTATGGATCGGCGCCTTGGGGTAAAGGTCGTCAAAAGCAATCACTTTATCATCTTGATAAACAATCTTAGCTGGTAATTCTTGCTGGACAATTTTGCAGAAAATACAATCCACGCGAACTTCTCCCTTGAATTAGTAACTATTCACACCCTATGTAGCATTTTAATTCAGTTCTCTATCGAACTAACCCTCACCCCCCCCCTCTCCCGATGTCTCGGGAGAGGGGGGTTGTTGTATACACTGGAAACCTGAGCCCATTTGATGGCTAACTGAATTCAGTGTGATTAGTTACTTGAATTAGAAGGTAGGTAATTCTACAATCCACCCATCTATCAATCAACGAGAAATTAGCTATGAGCCTATTTAAACACATATCCCCTGGTAAGGATGTTCCGCACGATATTAACGTTATTATCGAAATTCCTACCCAAAGCGGCCCGGTAAAATACGAAGTTGATAAAGAAACCGGCGCACTTTGCGTAGACCGTTTCATGGCTACCGCTATGTATTACCCCTGTAATTATGGCTACGTGCCCTCTACTTTATCGGAAGATGGCGATCCTGTTGATGTGTTAGTAGTAACTCCTTCACCCTTATTAAGTGGCTCTATCATTCGTTGCCGCCCTATAGGGGTACTGCAAATGACTGATGAACACGGCTCCGATGCGAAGGTGTTAGCGGTTCCTTTTGAAAAACTGACCCCGCTTTATAAAGATATTCAAACCTATTTAGATTTGCCGGCGCAGTTTTTAGCGAGTATTCGCCACTTCTTTGAGCATTATAAAGATTTGGAAGAAGGCAAATGGGTTAAAATCGAAGGCTGGCAAGGTCCAGAACAAGCTAAAGCCGAAATAGTTGCTAGTGTTGACCGCTATAAAAAGCAGAAGGCATAAACATGAACAAAATCCGGGTAGCAGTTTTTTATGGTGGGCGCTCTGGCGAGCATGAAGTTTCCTTGCAGTCTGCAGCCTCCGTCGTACAAAACCTAGATCGCGAACGTTTTGATATAGTTCCTATTGGTATCGATAAACAAGGCCATTGGTTGCTAAATGATGTTGATCAGCTAATTTTAGAGTCGCCCGCTAAATCTTTATCAATTCAAACCAGCAAAACCAAGGCGCTAGCCAAAGGCGAGCTGGCTAACGGTAGCGGTAAGTTGTTTGACGTGGTATTTCCCGTGATGCATGGGAGTTTTGGTGAGGATGGTGCTACTCAGGGTTTGTTAGAATTAATGGATATGGCTTATGTAGGGGCGGGGGTGCTTGGTTCGGCGTTAGCAATGGACAAAGATACTTCTAAACGCTTAGTTGCGGCTGCAGGTTTACCAATAGTGCCTTATCTAACAATTAAACACGGTGCTTGGCAAAATCAGCAAGCATTCTATCAAAATAAAGTGACGCAAGAGTTAGGTTACCCAGTGTTTGTAAAACCGGCGAATACAGGTTCTAGCGTTGGGGTGCATAAAGTTAAAACGGCTGCTGAATTAATTGCGGCAGTAGAAGATGCCTTTTTGTACGATACCAAAATTTTGATTGAGCAGGGCGTTAATGCTAGAGAGATTGAGCTTTCCGTGTTAGAAAATCCCAACTACGGTGAAGCGGCTTTGGTAAGCGTACCGGGCGAAATAGTGCCGCAACATGAATTTTATTCGTATGCGGCTAAATATTTAGATGCCAGTGGAGCCGATCTGTTAATTCCAGCGCCGCTTAGTGCAGAGCAAGTTAAACAAGCACAAGCAATGGCAAGTCAAATCTTCGAAATTTTAGAATGCGAAGGCATGGCTAGAGTAGATTTATTTTTAGATAAAAACACTAATCAATTTGTGTTTAACGAAATTAATACAATTCCTGGCTTTACTCAAATTAGTATGTATCCAAAACTGTGGGAAGCTTCCGGGTTGTCCTATCAAAAGTTACTTTCTTGCTTAGTGGATCTGGCTTTAGCAAGGCATGAGCGTAAACAAGGCCTAAAACGCGAATGGGCAATTGTTAATGAATAATGCCATCAAGGGCTTACTAATTTAAGAAAAATCGTTGGGCTTAGCAGCCCAACCTACAGTAAAATAAATATCGGGTAGGTTAGGCTTAAGCCCAATGATTAATGTGCCAATGTTGCTAATTGCTAGCGAATCCTATGAAAAAATTACTATTGTTTCTGAGTATGATGTGTTTACTGGCTAGCCTTACGACGCCCGCATATGCTTATCTCGATCCAGGTACCGGCAGTGTCATGGTGCAAGGATTGCTAGCAGGTTTTGCCGGGGTGTTAGCTATTTTGAAATTGTATTGGCAACGAGTCAAAAATTTTCTACGCCAACTTTTTGGTAAGGCTACTCACGCGGAAAATACAGATAAAAATGATAACTCCGCAAGCTAATCCCGCTTCGTTTCGTGATCCACGCGGAACTGTTTACTATTTTCAAGATCGAATTTTACGCAGCGTTTTGCCCGCTGCTAAAGCCGATTTTGAATTTGTAAGAGCTACCCCTCTCATTCAACAGCTAATTAAAGATGGCAAATTATTAGCAGAAAAAAATATTGATAAAAGTATTTTGCAAGAAGTTGCACCACAAGCTTGTTATGTATTGGAGCACCCACGTTTACCTTTTATTTCCTATCCGTATGAATGGTCTTTTGCACAATTAAAAGCAGCGGCTTTACTGCATTTGGAAATTCAATTACAAGCATTAGAGCAGCAGGTGACGTTATTGGATGCCTCTGCCTATAATATTCAGTTTCTCGGCGCACAGCCTGTTTTTATTGATCATTTAGCGTTTGTTAAATATGTACCAGGCAGTATGTGGGCAGGCTACCGGCAGTTCTGTCAACAGTTTTTAAATCCTTTGTTATTACAGGCGTATACCAAGACTTCTTGCAATGCTTGGTATCGCGGTAGTTTAGAAGGAATAACAACAACAGAAATTCGGCGGGTGTTACCTTGGTATCGAAAAATTTTTCCTAAAGTGCTTTTACATGTGGTGTTGCCGTCTGCGTTACAGAAAACGGCGAGTGCAACGACCGTTGTTGTGTCCAAAATAAATTTTCCGTTAGCTAGTCAAAAAAAATTATTAAGAAAATTACAGGCTTGGATCCGCTCGTTAACAGTAACGCATAATACGGTGTGGCAAAGCTATGCGAAAGATCATGCGCACTATGCGGTGAAAGCTGCTGCGGTAACTGAATTTATTGCACAGTGCAAACCTGTTATGGTCTATGACTTAGGCTGTAACAGTGGCGAGTTTGCAGCAGTTGGACTACAAACGGGTGCACAGCAGGTAATTGGTTTTGAGACTGATCCAGGTGCTTTACAACAAGCTTATTTACGCTCTCTGCAGAATAAACTCGCATTTCTGCCGCTAGCAATAGATTTAGCCAATCCTTCACCGGCGCAAGGTTGGAATTCGCAAGAGCGTTATAGCTTGGTGCAACGGGGTGCTGCTGATGCAGTGTTAGCACTAGCGGTAATTCATCATTTAGCTATTGCTCGAAATATTCCATTGGCAAAAATTGTAAGCTGGTTGTTGGAACTAGCACCGCAAGGATTAGTGGAGTTTGTGCCTAAGCAAGATGCGCAATTACAAAAAATGTTGCAGTTACGGGAAGATATTTTCCCGGATTATAATTTAGAAAATTTTATGACAATGTTAACTGCCAAAGCAAAAATAAAGAAAATTTATCCTATTTTAGGGAGTGAACGGACGCTGATTTGGTATCAGCTAAATGAGAGGATCAACGACGTTGCTGGCTAATTATAAACGCAAAAATTTTTTACCGTTTATCGCATTTGGTTTGCTATTATTGGCACCGCTAGTAAATTTTTTACAATTTAATAATTACAATTTTGCGGCGCCTGAAAGCATCATTATAATCGTTGTTTTATTAGCGACAGCTGGATTTTTATCGGTAATTTATCGAGTGGCAGGGTGGGGTGGTAGAGTAATTCTTATTTCTGGCCTGATAACACTGACCTTTAGTTTTTTTCCTGGTTGGCATTCTTTGTTAGCACTGCTGCTAACTTTTCTAATGGCTTTGTTGTTGGGGATGTTATTTTCCAGAAAATTATTAGAACTAATCGTGATTTTTGCCGCAGTGTTTATTTTGGCTATTTTATTGTTCCCATCCCCGCGACCCATTTCTGTGCCCCAATTAACTCAGCGCTCTGAGCAAGCCATTAATACAAAATTACCTCCTATAATTTATTTAGTGTTGGATGAACACGCAGGATTGGCAGCACTGCCAACGTTAACGCCACAAGAGCAGCAAGTAAAAACGCGGTTACAAAACTTCTATCAGCAATCTGGTTTTTTCGTGTATGCGAGTGCTTATAGTCATTATCCAGCTACTGCCAACTCGCTGCCTAATTTATTTAATTATTCTACTAGCAATCAAGATGATTACTATTTCCCAAAAACCAATGATCGAGTATTGGTAAAAAATGATTTTTTTCGTTTATTGACTCAAAAAGGTTATCAAATTCGCGTGTACCAGCCTGATTTTATTGATTACTGCCAAGCGCAAGGTGCAGCTATTAGCTCCTGTTATACCTACCCCTCTCTGAGCATGAGAAATATTGAAAAAGTTAAATTGTCTTTTGCTGACCGCTGGTTGTTACTGAGTAAAGGATTTTTACTGCAGTCTGCTTTGTTTCAGCTAGTAATGCATGAGTACCAAGATTGGTTGCAGCCATGGTTAGTTAAAGATGGATACCAGCCGCCGCCGTGGAATTGGTATCAAGCAAGAATTAGCAGTTTAACGATGCCAAGCATTTTTGCACGTGTGCAACATGATGTGTCAATGCAACCGCAGGGAACAGTGTTTTTTGCCCACGTATTAGCACCACACAATCCTTTTGCCTATGATGCGAATTGCCGGTTGCTACCCGCATCGCAATGGCAAATCGCACGCGGCCCAGCACCTTTCGTTAATTCGCTGGCTACGAAACAAGCGCGTTATGCTTTATACGAAGGTCAATTAGTGTGTGTGCAAAAACAATTACAAATGTTTTTTTCTCAGCTGCAACGCGCGGGTATTTATCAACACGCTATTATTATTGTGCACGGCGATCATGGCTCCCGAATTGCTCTGCATTCACTAACCCCCGAAAACAAAGCGCAATTAACTCAACAAGATTTCCGTGATTATTACCAGACGTTGTTTGCCGTTAAATTACCGGGGCAGGGGACGGGTTATGATCAGCAGTTACGTTCATTGCAACAAATTTTAGCGCAAGTAACACAGACAATTACCGGGCAAGCCGTGCAAGTTGCTAGTGATGTACCTTTTGTTTATTTATATCCAGATAAGTCGCATGGCATTATGCTGCGGATGAATAAGTCAGCATTTAGATCGTAAGATTCCATGATATGTACCGGTGCAAGTTCCAGTGCAGTAGACGCTGCCCATGTAGAGAGGTTTTTTTCGTAACCGCGTTGACTCACCAAAATACCTAACTTTACTTAGCACAACGTTGACTCATAATTCACCTAACCGAAAATATGCGTTGATATTTCCGATATTGCCATTGCTAATACACAAGCCACTTTTTGTTTTTCTGAAGTAAAAATTGGTTTTGTTCTTGCCGTAATCAGTCCCTACGCAATAAAAGCCATTGGAGAACGTGCCGCACGCTGTCACAATAGATTACGTGCTAGTCAAAAATTATCAAATCAGGTCTTAATAACTTCTGGTGGGGGCGTTATTAAACCCGCTAAAAAACAAAAAACAGAAAGTATAGCCCCAGATGAAACTAAAAGTGAAGCATCACGTCCACGACCTCAATGATGTTTTTTGCAAAAAGGACTGTTTATCATACTATTGTTTGGCGTTGATTTTTTACTGAGATAACCACGCTTGAATTGCGTAAAGTGGGATTTCTTCTATATGTGCATTTTTATCAAACATGCGCTCTGATATTTTTAAAGCGCGTTTTGAATTAATATGCGTCTCTAAAAATAAATGTAAGCTTTTCATGCGACCTTTATGGCCTGATTTTACCTCAACTGGAATAATTTCTTGCTCCTTTGTTATTAAGAAATCAACTTCCGCATTGCTGCTTTTTGCTTCGCGATGCCAATAAAATAGTTCTTTTTTGGTTTTGATAGCGGTGTATGCAATAATTTCTTGTGCAACAAATTGTTCTGCGATAGCACCTAAATTGTTAATGGTCAGCGGATTTAGGATCCACTCTTTTTCGGTAATACCCAGCATTCTTTGCGCAAGGCCTATATCAAAAAAATACACTTTAAATTTTTTTTCATCCTTCTCTGCACCTAACGGTTGATGTTGACCTGAGGAGTGATAACATAAATGGACAATGCCAGCTTTTTCTAATAAGGATAATGCTGTTTTTAAGGGGAGTGAGCGCATCTCGTTGTCGACATGTGAAAACTTAAATTTATTGCCTAATTGCGTAGGAATAGTCTTGAATACTTTATCAATATGTTCTATCTGTTTGTCACGCGCATATTTATGAAAATCTTGAGCATAAGCTGCGATAATTTCATTTTGCAATTCTTGGCAAAGTGAAACATCTTGATATTGACACCAAGCTGTTACGACAGCAGGCATTCCACCTAGCCATAAATATGTTTTTAGCAACTCAAGAATTTTTCCATGAATAATGGGGTCAACCTGGCCTTGATCAATGTAGTCTCTCAGATCGCGACGCCCTAAAGCTACTAAGAATTCATTGAATGACAACGGATGCAAATACATAAATTGTATCCGGCCTACAGGCATTCCAACATTTTCTAGCGCAAAATCGATAAGTGATCCTGCAGCAATTACATGTAAGTTTGGCAATTCTTCTTTGAAATAACGCAGAGCGATAAGCGCTGCTTGATTATCTTGGATCTCATCAAGAAAAAGTAGAGTTTTGCCAGGTTTAAGCGTTTTTCCTGTGTAAAGAGAAATTTTTTCCAGCAGTTGTGGAATGTGCAGGTCTCCATCAAAAAGTGCGCCTGCAGTCTTATCTTTTTCAAAATTAATCTCAACAAAGGTTTCAAATTGTTTGCTAAATTCTTTTACTAGCCATGATTTACCTACTTGTCGAGCGCCGCGTAAGATAAGTGGTTTGCGTAACGGATGTTGGGCCCATGCTTTAAGGTCTGCTAGTAAATCGCGCCGCATGTTCAGTGTACCTATAAATGACAAAAACCAAGGTTAATTTTAGCTAAAAAATGACATTTATCAAGGTAATATTTGATATAAAAATGACTTTTTACAAGGTAATATATTACCCGTCCGTGATTCTTGTTGAAATTTTATGCGGTGGATAATAGGGCTATTGTCGCTGGTCACAGTGCTATAGCGGCTTACAAAGCAGCCGTAGCATTCAAGCTGCGCACAATTAAAATAGCCATTTCTAAGGCTTGTTCGTAATTGAGGCGAGGATCGCACAGGCTTTTGTAGGCTGATTTTAGATCAGCGTCATTTAAGCCGCGGGCGCCACCGGTGCATTCTGTGACATTTTCGCCGGTGAGTTCGATGTGAACGCCACCTAAATAACTATCCTGTTGTTTGTGGATAATTAGAGCTTGTTGCAGTTCTTGCAAAATATCATCAAAGCGCCGAGTTTTAATGCCCTCCTGAGTGGTTTCGGTATTGCCGTGCATAGGATCGCAGATCCATAAAACGGTAACGCCGGTAGCTTTTGCAGCTTTAATCAAAGGCGGTAGTAGCTCTTTAATTTTTTTCGCACCGAAGCGATGAATCAACGTTAAGCGGCCGGGCTCGTTGTCAGGATTCAAAGTGGTGATTAAACGGGTTAACCATTCGGGTGTCATGGCAGGGCCGACTTTTACCGCAACTGGATTAGCAATCCCACGCATATATTCTAAATGTGCGCCTTCTAAATTAGCGGTGCGCATGCCTATCCAGGGAAAATGCGTAGACAGATCATACCAGCGCCCGTTTTCGCAGCGCGTTAACGCTTGTTCGTAAAGTAATTGCAATGCTTCATGGCTAGTATAAAAATCAACGCGATGTAAATTCGCCACTTGTAAGCCCGAAATTGTTTTAAAAAAGTCTAGTGAATCGCGTAAGGAATTCACCATCGTTTGGTATTCTTGGGCTAGCGGCGAATGTTCGACAAAATCCAATTGCCAATATTCAGGATGCATGAGATTCGCAAAACCACCGTCAACAAGTGCGCGAATGTAATTCAAAGTTAAGGCAGAAAAATGATAGCCTTCGATCATTAACTCAGGATCAGGTGTGCGATCTTGTTCAGTAAAAGGCGCGCGATTAATTAAATCGCCTTTGTAACTTGGCAAGCTGATATTGTTTTGTTGTTCCGTATCTGCCGAACGCGGCTTAGCATATTGGCCAGCCATGCGTCCTACGCGAATGATCGGTTTACGCAAACCGTGCAACAAAATTAAACTCATTTGCAATAAAATTTTTAATTTATTGGTAATGGCTTCCGCGTTGCAATCCGCAAAACTTTCAGCACAATCGCCGCCTTGTAATAAAAAACGTTTACCCAACGCCGCTTCACCGAGTTGAACTTTTAACGCTTCAATTTCCATAGGTGTTACTAAGGGCGGCAGTTTACTTAAGCGATCAATAACACTAGCAACTGCATCCGCTGCAGGATAAACAGTTTGATGCGCATAGGATTTGCTTTCCCAGGAATTTGGCTGCCAGTGTGTAGATTTTTTAGAGTGTGTCATAAAGTTGCAAATATAATTGTTAAATAAGGGCGCTACTTTTTTTAATAACACGACCATTTTGGTTTGGCATCGTACTATTAAACTGTGTAGGTTGGGCTGCCAGGCCCAACATTTCCTTAGAGTAGTGCCATTGATTGTTAAATGAGATGTTCTGGCAATAATTTATAAAAATCAACGATGATCTGCCAAGCTTCTTCAGCTTTTTCTACCATTTGGAATAAGCTTAAATCTTCACGTGCGATCATGCCTTCTTCGACTAAATTTTCAAAATTGATAATTTTCGACCAGTATTCGCGACCAAACAAAATGACGGGCATAGGCTTAATTTTGCGAGTTTGCAGAAGAGTTAAGGCTTCGAATAATTCATCAAAGGTGCCATACCCGCCTGGAAAAGCAATTAATGCGCGCGCACGAATCAGGAAGTGCATTTTACGCATGGCGAAATAGTGAAATTGAAAACATAGTTCAGAAGAAATATAAGGGTTTGGAGCTTCTTCTGCCGGTAAAATAATATTAAGCCCTATGCTTTTTGCTTTCGCATCTTTAGCGCCGCGGTTAGCTGCTTCCATAATGCCAGGGCCACCACCGGTTACAATTACAAAGTGACGGCGTTTGTTTTTTTGGCAAGCGCTAGAAACCATTTTTGCGAACTTTCTAGCTTCTTCGTAATAAATACTTTTTTCTAGTAATTTTTCAGCAATTAGTAAATCTTCTTTCAAGGGCTTGCTGTTGGGGCGAGCTTTTAATTTGCGTTTGGCTAAAGCTAACTTGGCTTTTGCAACTTGTGGTTCCAGAATGCGGGCGCCACCAAATATCACGATGGTAGATTCTACCCGTTCATCGTGTAAAATCATTTCAGGCTTTAAAAGTTCGAGCATCAGGCGAATAGGGCGTAACTCTTTTCGCAAAAGGAAATCTGGATCCAAAAAAGCCAATTGATTGATATTTTCGCCAGTTTTGCTGAGGGTTTTTACCTCATTACGGGCTGAACGGAATTTAGATTGCTCACTACGCGTCATTTAGCGTTTCCTTGTCTGACATAAAATAAATGTGTATATTTGTCCCCTGGTGTCAGGTAACTTTTTTAAGGATGTTTATTATGTTAAGAAGCTCAATAATTTTATCCATTTTAGCTGCAGGCAGTATAGCACTTTCCCCAGCAGTTTCAGTTGCTCAAGTGATCGGCCATACTGGTCCGGTAAAAGCCATCACAGTTGATGATACTACCTCAACTGGTAGCACCAATGCGACTCCAGATAACAGCTCATCAGCTACTGCACCAACTAGTGGTACTGACGCAATGCCAGGTAGCAGCGGTGACAACAGCGACAGCAGCATGTCTGGCGATGATTCATCAGGCGCTAACGGTGGTACTGATAGCAGCGATAGCTCAGAGTAAGATTGACGGGGATAAGTTTCTCCTAGTTATTCCATCCCCCGTAAATTAGCAGAATGGATCCTTCTCCCACAAGGGGAGAAGGATCTCTCCGATTAGCCTTAGTCGGTGAATGGTTACGTTAATTTAAAATCTCTAATTCTTTTACCGTCAATGCCGTCACATAATTGCTAAGCGGCTCCCCAGAAGGTAGCTGTACTCCCGGGTCAATCTCTAACAGTGGCAATATCACAAAATTTCGAGTCGTAAGTCCTGGATGTGGCAGGGTTAACTCGGCGGTCTCGCTTGCAGTAGTGCCATACAATAATAAGTCTAAATCTAACGTACGCGGCCCCCATTTGGTCGTGCGTATACGCTCCTGCGCCACTTCAATTTTTTGTAGTTCTAATATAAGTTCGCTAGCAGTTAGTTGCGTATCTAAAGCAGCGACAGCGTTGATAAAATCAGGTTGATCAACAACAGGAGGCAAGGGAGGGCTTTTATATAAACCGGAATGTTTAATAAGTTCGCTGTGTGGAATTTTTGCTAAGGCAAGAAAAGCGGTTTGGATTTGCGAAACAGGATTTGCCAAGTTGCTACCTAAACCAATATAAGCACGTACTGCCATACTAAGCATTTTTTTTCGCTTTTTTGCGTGGTCGCCGTGGTTTACTGGGGCGCGGTAATTTTTCGAGTAACGCCGGACGTTCAGCTTCCTCTGTGGCTAAGTAGGTAGTCCACCATTGTGCGGATTCTGTTACGCGTTCGCCTGAAGCAGCCCGTAATACCAGAAAATCATACGCTGCGCGAAAACGTGGATGTTCTACTAAGCGCGTAACTTGTTTGGCATAACAGCGTTCCAAGCGAAATTGTAATGCCCAGATTTCGCGAGCTGCAGTGCTAAACAGACGTGGAACAGAAATTATTTTAAGTTGTGCAGAAACAATTTCATGCGCAGCATTTTGCTGTGCGAGTGCTGGTAGCGTGCGTTGCGCAATTAATTCTTTCGTGCGTGTTTGCACTGGGTGCCAAAGTAAACTGGCAAATAAAAAAGCGGGTGAAACATGTTTGCCACTGTTAATACGATCATCCGTTGTTTGGCAGGTTAGTGTTAATAAAACTTCTGCGTTGGTATTATTTTCTTTTGCTAAACAGCGTGCGGTTTGTGGAAATAGCTGAGGAAAAAGATGGTAATGACGCAAAAGCTGCAATGTTTGTAGGGCATGACCACTGTGGAATAGTTTTAATACTTCATCAAAAAGGCGAGCTGCTGGCACGTGTTGTAACAACGGCGCTAGTTTTATTACCGGTGCTTCAGTTTCTGGGGCTAAGGTAAAATTTAATTTAGCAGCCAGACGCACAGCACGCAGCAAACGGACTGGATCTTCATGATAACGCTGCGCCGGATCGCCGATCATGCGCAGTGTTTTATTGTTAAGATCTTTCATGCCGTTGCAGTAATCGACAATAGAAAAATCTGCGATGTTGTAATAAAGGGCATTAACCGTAAAATCTCTGCGCCAAACATCTTCTTCGATGGTGCCATAAACATTGTCACGCAATAACATGCCATGTTTGGAATGATGATGTTTAGTGTTTGCAATAGGATCTTGCGCTGCGCGAAAAGTTGCTACTTCAATAATATCACGGCCAAACCGCACGTGGGCTAAGCGAAAACGCCGTCCAATTAAGATGCAGCTGCGAAACAAGGGTTTTATTTGTTCAGGATGCGCGTTAGTGACGATATCAAAGTCTTTTGGGTGCAGCCCCACCAATAAATCTCTTACGCCACCGCCGACTAAATACGCGCTAAAGCCACTTTCTTTTAAGCGATAAAGGACCTTCAGTGCGTTCGGGTTGATGTTAGACCTAGAAATGCCATGGGCAGAACGAGGTATCACAGTAGGTGTGTGTTTGATCTGGCGACCAAAGATTTTCTTCAGTAACTTAATAATTGCTAAACCCCTCGTTCAAAATAGTATCTTGCGGTGAAAATCCGTATAATACCACTCCTTGCTAGAATGGCTAGCTTTCAGCATTTGTGAAGAGAATTGCATAATTTGGTTTTGTGCAGTGAGCTTATTTAGAGGTCCCTTCTCCTCATTGTGCGGGGAAGGGCAGGAAGGGAGGATTTTCCTGAAAGGAATGTTAGAAATTTTGAAGCTCATTAAAGAGCAGGTATGGAAGATTTTACTTAAATTTATTAAATACACGTATGAACAAAACTATTTCTTTTCTCGGTTATGCTTCCGGCATAGCTGCTGGCGATGCTAGATGCGCCGATGGTCCTTTGGTCCTACAAAAATCACCTTTACTAGCCGAATTAAAGCAGGCAGGTATAAGCGCTGATTGGCAAGCTATGCTTGCGCCGCAATATGCCGAAGCATTGCCCGCCGTAACGGATTTATGCGAAAAATTAGCGCATCACACCTATGAGTTAACGAAACAAAAGCAGCCATTCACTGTCATGGGGGGCGATCATTCCTGCGCTATAGGGACCTGGAGTGGCGTTGTTGCAGCGGTAGAAGGCCCAATTGGCTTAATTTGGGTAGATGCTCATATGGACAGTCATACACCGCAAACTAGCGACAGTGGCAATATCCACGGCATGCCCGTCGCTTGCTTGCTAGGTTATGGCGAAAAGCAACTTACTCAGATTTTAAAGCAACAGCCAAAATTGCAACCCCAATATTTATCCTTGATTGGCATTCGTAGTTATGAACCCGGCGAAGAAGAATTGATTAAGCGCTTAGGTGTGCGAGTTTATCGTATGCCAGAAATTCAAGAGCGTGGTATGGATGCTATTATGCAAGAAGCCCATGCGCGCGCTACTACGGGCACAGTAGGTTACGGCGTTAGTATCGACTTAGACGGGATTGATCCAGCCGACGCGCCCGGTGTTGGCACGCCAGCTCCAGAAGGTATTAAAGGCAGTGATTTGTGTAGAGCGCTGCAAAGCACCGTGCAAGGAGATGCAAAATTAATCGGCGCTGAAATTGTCGAATATAATCCATTTTTCGATAAAGACAGTCGCACCCAACAAACAATCCAACAACTTATATTAGCTATTTTTGGCGCAAGGCGGTAAACATGCAAGCTTCGATTGAACTAGAAAAAAAATTTGGTGCTCATAACTATAATCCACTTCCTATCGTGCTTACGCGTGGTGAAGGCGTATATGTGTGGGATCTAGAAGGCAAACGTTATTTAGATATGATGAGTGCTTATTCGGCCATTAGTCATGGGCACTGCCACCCGCGCTTAGTGGCCACCTTAACGGCACAAGCAAAACAGTTGGCTGTGCCATCCCGTGCTTTTTATAGCGATAAATTGGGTCCTTTTTTACAAAAGCTTTGCCAGATTACCGGCATGGAAAAAGCCTTGGCGATGAATAGCGGGGCAGAAGCGGTAGAAACCGCGATTAAAGCCGCACGCAAATGGGCTTACACCGTAAAAGGTGTTGCAGCGGATCAGGCAGAAATTATCGTCTGTGACGGTAACTTTCATGGCCGCACCACGACTATTGTCAGCATGTCTTCCGAACCACAATATAAATCTGGTTTTGGCCCACTAACGCCAGGATTTCGCATCATTCCTTATGGCGATGCCGAAGCGTTACAAGCGGCCATTACTCCAAATACCGCTGCATTTTTAGTAGAACCGATTCAAGGTGAAGCAGGTATCGTAATTCCTCCCGCGGGCTTTTTGCAAAAATGTGCTGAAATTTGCCGTAAAAATAATGTGTTATTTATCGCCGATGAAATTCAAACAGGATTAGGTCGTACCGGTAAATTGCTAGCATGTGAGCATGAAGGTGTTAAACCTGATGCTTTAATTTTAGGGAAAGCGTTAGGGGGCGGATTGTTACCCGTTTCTGCATTCTTGACAAAAAATGAAGTGATGGATGTATTTACACCCGGCGATCACGGCAGCACCTTTGGTGGTAACCCGTTAGCAGCTTCGGTAGGGCTAGAAGCTTTAAATGTGCTATTAGAAGAAAGCTTAGTTGAACGTTCAGCCGCGCTAGGCGCTTATTTGCTAGAACAATTAAAAACCATCAAAAGCCCATTGATCAGCGAAGTAAGAGGCAAAGGTTTGTTTATCGGTTTGGTGATCGATCCAAGCAAAGCCCCTGCTCGTTCAATTTGTTTAAAATTGCTAGAGCAGGGCGTTATCAGTAAAGAAACCCACGAAACTGTTGTGCGGTTAGCACCGCCTTTGGTGATCACGAAAGAACAAATTGATGACGCGGTGGAAAAAATTAAGCTGGTTTTGCTGTCATCCCAGGCGCAGTAGTAAGCTCCTCCATTTCAGCAATGAACCCAGCTTCAGCTCTGGCAGTCGTACTGCCACGGGCTGCTTGCGCATTTGTAAAATCTTTAGGTAATGGTGAGCCACCACCGATTGCCTGAGTAAGAGTTTTGCCCGCAGTGTGCTAGCTGTGTTTTAAATAAGCTTCTAAACCATTTAAAAACATTTGCACGGCGACGGTGGTTAACACCATTCCCATTAAGCGCTCCATGGCTAACAAGCCTTTGTTGCCTAGGATTTTACGTAGGGTGTTGGCAAAGAGTAGGGTGAGGGTGCAGACAATTCCAGCTAGGACTAGGGCGATAAAGTATTCCCAGATGTATTGGGGGTTTTGACTGCCGAGGAGGGTCACGGTGGTGAGGGCAGAGGGGCCTGCTACCAGCGGGATGGCTAGCGGGACAATAAAGGGTTCGCCCATAGGGCGTTCGCGTTGCCCTCCAGTTTCTGGCGGAAAAATCATTTTAATGGCAATTAAGAACAAAATAATGCCGCCAGCAATACCCAAAGCAGGGGCGGTAATATTTAAACCATTGAGGATGTGTTTACCCGCGAATAGAAAAATAGTTAATAAGAAAAACGCGATTAAGGTTTCTCGCAAGACAATACGTGCCCGTCGTTCCGCGTCCACGGGACTTAAAATCGCCAAAAAGGCGGGAACATTACCGATTGGGTCAAGCACCAAAATTAATGTGATGGCAGCGGAATAGATAGTCATGGGTAACTTTCTCCTCAAAAGTGCCCCAATTTTAATCGATATTGAGCTAAAAAGCGATTTTATCTCTATTACCTAGTTGACTTATAGCCTTGACTTTTGCAAAATACCGGGCTTGGTTTTTCTTAGGAGGGGTTCCCGAGCGGCCAAAGGGATCAGACTGTAAATCTGACGGCTCAGCCTTCGAAGGTTCGAATCCTTCCCCCTCCACCGCGGGTGTAGTTCAATGGTAGAACTTCAGCCTTCCAAGCTGATAGCGTGGGTTCGATTCCCATCACCCGCTCCAGGGTACTGTGTGTACTGTTAGGGGTAGGTGCCCTAAACTGGGTGGTACTAAAGCCCAGTATTGTTTGTTAATTATTGATGAGCGAAATTTTAGATTGCCCACATAGCTCAGTCGGTAGAGCACTTCCTTGGTAAGGAAGAGGTCACCGGTTCGATTCCGGTTGTGGGCACCAGTCAGGAAGCAAAATGGTGTATAATACGACACCCATCAACTTCCTAACTTTAATGATTGATGATGCTAACGTGATACTTTAATTTAAGTATTTATTTTTTTAATCTTGCTCTGCGGAGAACTCCTATGTCCAAGGAAAAATTTGAACGAACAAAACCCCATTTAAACGTAGGGACCATTGGTCACGTCGATCATGGTAAAACGACGTTAACAGCGGCGCTGACGAAAGTAATGGCGGAAAAATTTGGTGGACAGTTCTTGGCGTACGATCAAATTGATAAAGCGCCAGAAGAAAGAGCGCGTGGTATCACGATTGCGACAGCGCACGTAGAATACCAAAGCGATGCAAGACATTACGCGCACGTAGATTGCCCAGGCCACGCGGATTATGTGAAGAACATGATCACGGGTGCAGCGCAAATGGACGGCGCTATTTTAGTAGTAAGCGCAGCAGACGGCCCAATGCCGCAAACCCGCGAACACATCTTGTTGGCACGTCAAGTAGGCGTACCTTACATCGTAGTGTACTTGAACAAAGCGGACATGGTAGACGATAAAGAATTGATGGACTTAGTAGAAATGGAAGTAAGAGACTTGTTGAACAAGTACAACTTCCCAGGCGATGATACTCCAATCGTAGTAGGTTCAGCGTTAAAGGCGTTAGAAGGTGATCAAAGCGAAATCGGCGTACCATCGGTGTACAAATTAGTAGAAGCGATGGATGCGTATTTCCCAGAACCAAAACGAGACATTGACAAGCCATTCTTGTTACCAATCGAAGACGTATTTTCTATTTCTGGTCGAGGTACGGTAGTAACGGGCCGAGTAGAGCGTGGTATTGTGAAAGTAGGGGATGAAGTAGAAATCATCGGTTTAAGACCAACAGTTGTATCGACTTGTACTGGTGTAGAAATGTTCCGCAAGTTGTTAGACGAAGGTCGTGCGGGAGACAACGTAGGTGTGTTATTGCGAGGTACGAAGCGCGAAGACGTAGAACGTGGTCAAGTATTGGCGAAACCAAAGAGTATTTCACCACACACCCGTTTTGAAGCAGAAGTATACGTATTATCGAAAGATGAAGGTGGCCGTCATACGCCATTCTTCAACGGTTACCGCCCACAGTTTTACTTCAGAACGACTGACGTAACAGGTTCTGTAGACTTACCAAGCGGCGTTGAAATGGTAATGCCAGGCGACAACGTAAAAGTAACAGCAACTTTGATCGCTCCCATTGCGATGGAAGAAGGCTTACGCTTTGCGATTCGCGAAGGCGGACGTACCGTAGGTGCAGGCGTTGTATCGAAAGTTTTAGAATAAGCAATTAACAACAGCGCTAACTCACATAGAGTTGGCGCTGTTGTTATTGTTGTGCCATTTAGGCCAGTAGCTCAATTGGCAGAGCGGCGGTCTCCAAAACCGCAGGTTGGGGGTTCGAGACCCTCCTGGCCTGCCAAACTCAGACATAGATGATAAAACAATGATTACTTATATGAACTCAAAGCAAGAAATTCAACCGTCAAAACTAGATACTTTAAAATGGTTTGTCGTAATTGCTTTAATCGGCGGTGGCATTTTTGCTAACAGCTATTTTAGTGGCCAATCAGTTGCATTACGTTTATCAGGTTGGTTAATTTTATGTTGCGTAGCAGGTGTAATTGCATTTCAAACTAATTTAGGACGCAAAATCTGGGTATTTTTGCAAGATTCACGTATGGAATTGCGAAAAGTGGTTTGGCCTACTCGCCAAGAAACGATTCAAACTACCTTATTAGTGATGGCTATGGTGGTAGTTACTGCCATATTTTTATGGGGCGTAGATAGCTTTTTATTGTGGGTAGTTGGCTTTTTAACAGGACAAAGAGGGTGATGAATGGCGCGCGTAGCAAATAAAGGGCTAGCTGACAAAAAATTTGAAAACCCAACAGAAGTAGGCAAACGTTGGTACGTTGTGCATGCCTATTCCGGTTATGAAAATTATGTAGTACAAGCGTTACAAGAGCGTATCCGCTTGGAAGGGGTTGAGGAAAAATTTGCAGAAATCATTGTTCCTACGGAAGAAGTAGTTGAAATGCGTTCGGGGCAACGCCGTAAAAGTATCCGCAAATTTTTTCCAGGTTATGTTTTGGTAAAAATGGAAATGGATGAAACCACTTGGCACTTAGTGCGCAAAACACCAAAAGTATTAGGTTTTATTGGTGGTACCAGTGACAAACCCGCGCCCATTACCGAAAAAGAAGCCAATGCAATTTTAACGCGCATGCAAGAAGGGATTGATAAGCCAAGACCGAAGATTCTTTTCGAAGCAGGTGAAGTGGTACGCGTTACGGAAGGTCCGTTCGCTGATTTTAACGGCGTAGTTGAAGAAGTTAACTACGAAAAAAGCCGTTTACGTGTGGCAGTACTTATTTTTGGTCGTTCAACACCTGTCGAACTCGAGTTCGGCCAAGTTGAAAAAGTTTAGGGGGTTACTAAATTCCTCTCTTTGAAAAAGAGGGGCTAGGGGAGATTTTCCCCAGTAATCTGTAATGTGAGAGCAACGTGGGGAGCTTAATTTATTAAGCGTTTGCACCCAGGAGAAAGTTATGGCAAAGAAAATACAAGCTTATATTAAGCTGCAAGTAAAAGCGCAAGAAGCTAATCCAAGTCCGCCAATTGGCCCGGCTTTAGGTCAGCACGGTGTTAACATCATGGAATTTTGCAAAGCGTTTAATGCAAAAACCCAAGGGTTAGAAAAAGGCTTGCCAACACCCGTAGTAATTACTGTTTACAGTGATCGTAGCTTCACTTTTATCATGAAAACTCCGCCAGCTTCAGTGTTGTTACTGAAACTAATTCCAGGCGGTAAAGGTAGTAGTACTCCTCACACCGTTAAAGTTGGGAAAGTAAGTCGTGCGCAATTAGAAGAAATTGCAAAAATTAAAATGCCTGATCTCACGGCAGCTGATATGGATGCTGCAGTTCGCACCATCGCTGGTAGCGCTCGTAGTATTGGCATTGATGTGGAGGGAGTATAATCATGGCAAAACTTTCCAAACGTATGCGTTTAGTTCGTGAAAAATTAACGCCAGGTAAATCTTACGCAATTACTGATGCGATTAACTTACTGAAAGAATTATCAAAAGTTAAATTTAAAGAAAGTATGGATGTCAGCATTAACCTTGGGATTGATGCTAAAAAATCCGATCAAACAGTTCGTGGCGCTACGGTGTTACCACACGGTACAGGCCGCAGCATGCGCGTTGCTGTTTTTGCACAAGGCGTGAATGCCGATGCTGCCAAAGCTGCTGGTGCTGATATTGTCGGTTTTGATGATTTAGCAGAAACCATCAAAGGTGGGACGATTGATTTTGACGTACTTATTGCTAGTCCCGATGCTATGCGCATCGTCGGTCAATTAGGCCAAGTATTAGGCCCACGTGGTTTAATGCCAAATCCAAAAGTTGGTACAGTTACTGCGGATGTTGCTACGGCGGTTCGCAACGCTAAAGCCGGTCAAGTACGTTATCGTGCTGACAAAGGCGGAATTTTACATTGCACAATTGGTAAAGTAAGTTTCGAAGCAAACCAATTGCAGCAAAATCTTGAGGCGCTGTTAGCAGATGTGAAAAAAGCTAAACCAGCGGGCGCGAAAGGTGTATTTTTAAGAAAAATTACACTTTCCAGCACCATGGGCCCAGGAATAGTAATCGATCAATCCTCACTAGGAGGAGTGTAGTTTAAAAGGTATTTCTCGATAGTTGGGCGTTAGGTCCCTTCCCCCCTTGCGGGGGAAGGACAGGAAGGGGGGGTAAATACGAACTCCGAATTCAAAAGCGCTCAGCAGGAAATGCCAACAATTTCGCGGCAGAAATTAATTTTAATTTCTGACTGTCGAAGACCGCAGGGGCGTAACCCTAAACCTGTTACGCTTAATGGAATAAATGGAATTATAACCCTGCGCAGATGGTGATCCGTTGCAGATTTTACAACGGCCACTGAAGACTAGAAAAACAGACTCATCTGTTTTTCTAATTTTGTTTCGGAGGTATAGGTGACACTAAGACTTGATGACAAAAAAGCGATTGTAGCAGAAGTAGAGCAAGTTGCTGCAAAAGCGATGTCAGTTGTTACGGCTGAATACCGTGGTCTTACGGTTGAGCAAATAACTAAGCTCAGAGCGAAAGCTCGTGCTTCGGGCGTTTATTTGCGAGTAGTTCGTAATACATTGGCGCGTCGCGCTTTAGAAAACACAGCATTTGCTTGCTTACGCGAAGCTCTTGTTGGTCCATTGCTAATGGCATTTTCTTTAAATGAACCAGGCGCAGCTGCTAGATTACTTCGTGATTTCTCTAAAGAATCCGAAAAGTTAGTAGTAAAAGCATTGGCCTTTGAAGGAATGTTAATGGGGGTTAAAGACTTAAATAGATTAGCTGATTTACCAACTAAGGATGAGGCATTGTCTCTCTTGATGTCAGTAATGAAAGCACCTATTACGAAGTTTGTACGTACGTTGGCAGAACCTCCTGCTAAATTAGCACGAACCTTTACAGCCCTGAGTGAGAAAAAACAGGCTGGATAAGAAGCTTATATACTTAATTAATTGATTTAAATTTTATTGGAGTTTTACTATGTCGGCTGTTTCAACAAAAGAAGATGTTTTAAACGCAATTGCGCAAATGAGCGTAATGGATGTTGTAGATTTAATTAAAATGATGGAAGACAAATTCGGCGTATCTGCAGCAGCAGCAACAGTAGCTGTAGCCGCTCCAGGTGGTGCAACTGCTGCCGCAGCAGAAGAACAAACCGAATTTAATGTTATCATGACCGGCTTTGGCGAAAACAAAGTTAACGTTATTAAAGCAATCCGTACTATCACTGGCTTAGGCTTGAAAGAAGCTAAAGACATGGTAGAAGCAGTACCTGCTCACGTTAAAGATGGTATTTCTAAAGCTGAAGCTGAAACAATTAAGAAGCAATTGGTAGAGGCTGGCGCAACAGTTGAGATTAAATAAGATTATTGCGCTTGAGTTTGGAAAATTTACAAATAGCAGCAAACGACTAGATAGTTATAGTCTGGACGTTTGTTGCTGTTTGCTATTTCTTGAATTTTAACCTCTAGAAGCACTAGTTCTAGAACTCTGATAGGTGGACCTGAATGACATACTCGAACGCTGACACTGTATATTCTTACACTGAGAAAAAACGTATTCGCAAAAACTTTGGTAAGCGGACTTCCGTTATGGAAGCGCCTTACTTGCTATCTATTCAAGTAGATTCATATCGTAAATTTTTGCAGGCAGATACAGACCATGAAAAAAGAAAAGAGTATGGCTTGCACGCAGCTTTTAAATCCGTTTTTCCTATCGCAGGTTATGCGGGGAATGACGCGGTACTCGATTATGTTAGCTATCGTATCGGTGAACCTTTATTTGAAGTAAAAGAATGTCAATTGCGTGGCTTAACTTACGCTGCACCGTTGCGCGTAAAAGTGCGATTAGTAATTTACGATAAAGAAGCACCTGCAGATAGCAAAGTTATTAAAAATATAAAAGAACAAGAAATTTATATGGGCGAGATTCCGCTCATGACGGATACCGGCAGCTTTGTTATTAATGGAACTGAGCGGGTAGTCGTATCACAATTACACCGTTCACCCGGCGTGTTTTTCGAACACGATCGCGGTAAAACCCATACCTCTGGTAAATTATTATATGCCGCGCGCGTTATTCCTTACCGTGGCTCTTGGTTAGATTTTGAATTTGATCCAAAAGATTGCATTTTTGTGCGTATCGATCGCCGCCGTAAACTGCCAGCGACCATTTTATTACGCGCATTAGGCTACGTTACCGATGAAATTTTGGAAATGTTTTATGTGAATAATCATTTTCACATCAAAGGTGACAAAATTACTTTAGACCTGGTTCCTGAGCGCTTACGCGGGGAAATTGCTACATTCGATATTACCGATGCAACCGGAAAAATTATTGTAGAGCAAGGTCGCCGTATTTCTACGAGACAAATTCGCCAAATTGAAAAAGCGAAAATTAACCACTTGGATGTGCCACTAGAATACCTAGTTGGTAAAACGCTTGCTAAAGCGATTATCAATGAAAAAACCGGCGAAATCTTAGTAGATGCCAACGTTGAATTAACTGCGGATTTACTCAAAAAAATCATGGAAGCAAATGTAAAGCTGATTGAAACGCTTTATACCAATGATTTAGATTGCGGACCTTATATGTCCAATACTTTGCGCGTAGATCCAACCACTAATCAGCAAGAAGCATTAGTAGAAATTTACCGCATGATGCGTCCAGGTGAGCCACCTACTAAAGAAGCAGCGGAATCATTATTTAAGAATTTATTTTTTGCTGCTGATCGCTACGATTTATCGGTAGTAGGGCGCATGAAATTTAATCGCCGTTTAGGTCGCGAAGAAGAAACAGGCTCTGGTATTTTAAGCAAAGAAGATATTATTGATGTTCTGAAAACATTGATCAGTATTCGTGATGGTAAAGGTGATATTGACGATATCGATCATTTAGGTAATCGACGCGTACGTAGCGTGGGTGAAATGGCAGAAAATCAATTCCGTATTGGTTTAGTGCGAGTTGAGCGTGCGGTAAAAGAACGCTTAAGCTTGTCAGACATTGAAAATTCAATGCCGCAAGATTTAATTAATGCCAAGCCAATTTCTGCAGCGATTAAAGAATTTTTTGGTTCTAGCCAATTGTCACAATTTATGGACCAAAACAATCCGCTGTCTGAAATTACCCATAAACGCCGTGTTTCAGCGCTAGGACCAGGCGGTTTAACGCGCGAAAGAGCGGGCTTTGAAGTGCGTGACGTACATCCTACGCATTATGGCCGTGTTTGTCCTATTGAAACACCTGAAGGTCCAAATATTGGTTTGATTAACTCCTTAGCGGTCTATGCTAGAACCAACGAATATGGTTTTTTAGAAACGCCTTATTGTAAAGTTGAGAACGGCGTTGCTAGCGATAAAATCGTTTATCTATCAGCGATTGAAGAAGGTAATTATGTTATTGCGCAGGCGAATGCTAGTGTCGATAAATCGGGACGTTTAACTGATGAATTAGTGCCATGTCGCTTTCATAACGAATTTACGTTTACTACTGCTGATCGTGTTAACTACATGGATGTGTCGCCACGTCAAATCGTTTCCGTAGCGGCATCGTTAATTCCATTCCTTGAACACGACGACGCGAACCGTGCGTTAATGGGTTCAAACATGCAACGTCAAGCGGTACCAACTTTGCGTGCTGAAAAGCCTTTAGTGGGAACTGGCATTGAACGCACCGTAGCGATTGACTCAGGCGTAGTCGTAGCAGCACGCCGTGGCGGGATCGTTGATTCTGTCGATGCTGCACGTATTGTTGTGCGAGTAAACGACGATGAAACTGCTGCAGGTAGTGCGGGCGTAGATATTTATAACTTAACGAAATACACCCGTTCTAACCACAATACTTGTATTAACCAACAACCGTTAGTTAAACAAGGTGATGTCGTGCGCAGGGGTGACGTGTTAGCGGATGGTCCTTCCACCGATTTAGGTGAGTTGGCATTAGGACAAAACATGTTAGTCGCGTTCATGTCGTGGAATGGTTACAACTTCGAAGATTCGATTTTGATTTCCGAACGCGTAGTAGCAGAAGATCGCTTCACCAGTATTCACATTGAAGAACTGACTTGCGTAGCGCGTGATACGAAATTAGGCCCAGAAGATGTGAGTGCCGATATTCCAAACGTAGGTGAAAGTGCTTTAGCAAAACTAGACGAAGCCGGCATTGTATATTTAGGCGCGGAAGTAAAAGCAGGCGATATTTTAGTGGGTAAAGTGACTCCTAAAGGAGAAACTCAATTAACGCCAGAAGAAAAATTATTACGCGCAATTTTCGGTGAAAAAGCTTCTGATGTGAAAGATACCTCGTTACGAGTTCCATCCGGTATGAATGGTACAGTCATCGACGTGCAAGTTTTCACACGTGATGGTCTTGCTAAAGATAGCCGTGCTTTGAAAATTGAAGAAACCGCTTTAGAAAAAGTTCGTAAAGATTTAGTCGACGAGTTTAGAATTCGCGAAGCAGATATTTTTCAACGCGTTGAAAAACTCTTGCTAGATAAAACTGCGAACAGTGGTCCCATGAAGCTTAAAGCAGGTACTAAAATTACCAAAGAATATTTAAGCGAAGTTCCACAAGAAAAATGGTTTGAAATCAGTTTACGCACGGATGAAGCTAACCAACAATTGGAATTGGCTGCTAAGCAATTGCAACAAGAAAAAGTTGAGTTAGAAGAAAAGTTTGAAGCCAAACGTAAAAAGTTAACGCAAGGCGATGATTTAGCACCGGGCGTTCTCAAAGTAGTAAAAGTTTACTTGGCAGTAAAACGTCGCGTACAACCGGGTGATAAAATGGCGGGTCGTCACGGAAACAAAGGGGTTATTTCCCGTATTGTTCCGATTGAAGATATGCCTTATTTAGAAGACGGTACACCGGTGGATGTTGTGTTAAATCCATTAGGGGTGCCATCACGTATGAACATCGGGCAAGTCCTGGAAACACACTTAGGTTGGGCGGCAAAAGGTCTTGGTCTGAAGATCGGTCACATGTTAGATGAACAACGTAAAATTCAAGATTTACGCGAACTGCTAGATAAAATTTATAACGGCAGCGGTGTCCAAAAAATTGATTTTACTAAATTTAGTGAAGCGGAAGTGCTGGAACTTGCTAATAATTTACGAGAAGGCGTGCCAATGGCGACACCGGTATTTGACGGTGCTTCCGAAGCTGAGATTAAAAACATGTTGCGTTTGGCGAATTTGCCTGCCAATGGTCAAGCACAGTTGTACGATGGCCGTACCGGTATGGCGTTTGAACGCCCCGTAACGGTTGGTTACATGTACATGCTGAAATTAAACCACTTAGTAGACGACAAGATGCACGCGCGTTCTACTGGTTCATACAGCTTAGTCACGCAACAACCATTAGGCGGTAAAGCACAATTTGGTGGTCAACGCTTCGGGGAAATGGAAGTGTGGGCACTAGAAGCATACGGTGCTGCCTATACGTTACAAGAAATGTTAACGGTTAAATCGGACGATGTCGCCGGTCGTACCAAGATGTATAAAAACATCGTGGACGGTGATCACCGTATGGAAGCTGGCATGCCAGAATCCTTTAACGTGTTAACGAAAGAAATTCGCTCACTAGGTATTAACGCTGAGTTAGATATAGAGACAGGTGATTGATCTGTATTTTTGTTAGGTTTTATGGAAGGTTCCTTTCCTTCAGCGATGAAAATAAGGAACCATTGAATTTTGAACACTATGACTTTTTAGATGAGGTGGCACCTTGGTAAAAGATAACACCCTGATGGCTGAAAAACCTTTAATGGCTGATCTTTTAGGGCTTTTAAAGCAGCAAGAATATGCAGACGAATTTGATCATATTCGCATTGGTTTAGCGTCTCCCGAAATGGTTCGTTCGTGGTCTTATGGCGAAGTTAAAAAGCCAGAAACCATTAACTATCGTACCTTTAAACCGGAGCGAGACGGCTTGTTTTGCGCTAAAATTTTTGGACCGGTCAAAGATTACGAATGTTTATGCGGAAAGTATAAACGCTTAAAACACCGCGGCGTCATTTGCGAAAAATGCGGCGTCGAAGTTGCTTTGTCTAAAGTACGACGCGATCGCATGGGGCATATTGAGTTAGCTAGCCCTGTTGCGCACATTTGGTTTTTAAAATCTTTACCATCCCGTATTGGTTTATTGCTCGATATGACATTGCGCGATATTGAACGCGTCTTGTATTTCGAAGCATTTGTGGTAATTGATCCAGGCATGACTGATCTGGAACGTGGTCAATTGCTGACGGATGATACGTATTTAGAAGCGATTGAAGAATACGGTGATGAGTTTGATGCACAAATGGGCGCAGAAGCGATCCAACGCTTACTTATGACGTTGGATATGCCAGAAGAAATTGCAAGATTGCGTGCAGAGATTCCAAATACTTCATCAGAAACGCGTTTGAAGAAGTTCTCCAAACGCTTGAAGTTATTAGAAGCTTTCCAAGATTCTGGCAACAAACCAGAATGGATGATTTTTAATGTATTGCCAGTGTTACCACCGGATTTACGTCCGTTAGTACCCCTCGATGGTGGCCGTTTCGCAACGTCTGATTTAAACGATTTATATCGTCGCGTCATCAATCGTAACAACCGTCTCAAACGTTTGTTAGATTTGAATGCACCGGATATTATCGTGCGTAACGAAAAACGTATGCTGCAAGAATCAGTAGATGCGTTGTTAGACAATGGTCGTCGTGGCCGCGCTATCACCGGCAGCAACAAACGTCCGTTGAAATCATTAGCGGATATGATTAAAGGTAAACAAGGTCGTTTCCGTCAAAATCTTTTAGGTAAACGCGTTGATTACTCCGGTCGTTCAGTAATCGTAGTAGGGCCAACGTTGAAATTACATCAGTGTGGTTTGCCGAAAAAAATGGCGTTGGAATTATTTAAACCATTTATCTTTAGCAAATTACAATTCCGCGGTTTAGCGTCAACCATTAAAGCTGCGAAGAAAATGGTTGAGTTCGAAGCGCCAGAAGTGTGGGATATTCTGGAAGAAGTTATTCGCGAACATCCCGTGTTACTCAACCGTGCGCCAACCTTACACAGACTTGGTATTCAAGCGTTTGAACCAGTGTTGGTAGAAGGTAAAGCGATTCAATTACATCCATTAGTCTGTACTGCCTACAACGCCGACTTTGACGGTGACCAAATGGCCGTGCACGTTCCATTAACGTTAGAAGCGCAACTCGAAGCGCGTACGTTGATGATGTCGACTAACAATATTCTTTCACCTGCGAACGGCGAACCAATCATTGTACCAACGCAAGATGTGGTATTAGGTCTTTACTACTTAACACGTCAACGAATTAATGCCAAAGGTGAAGGCATGATTTGCGCGGATGTAACAGAAGTACATCGTATGTATGAAGGTGGTATTGCTGATTTACACGCTAAAATCCGCGTACGTATGAAAGAAGTTACATTTAATGAAGCCGGTGAACGTCAAGAAACTACGAAGATTGTAGAAACTACCGTAGGCCGTGCGTTACTCAGTGAAATTTTGCCAGAAGGCTTACCGTTTGCACTAATTAACCGAGCACTCAACAAGAAAACTATTTCCGCGTTAGTAAACGAATGCTATCGCCGTTTAGGGCTGAAAAGCGCGGTTATTTTTGCCGATCAGTTAATGTACACCGGGTTCCATTATGCAACTCGTTCCGGTATTTCCATTGGTATTGAAGATTTAGTCATTCCAGATACGAAAGCGGGGATTATTGGTCAAGCAGAATCCGAAGTGAAAGAAATTGAAATGCAATATGCTTCTGGTTTAGTGACCCAAGGCGAACGTTATAACAAAGTTGTCGATATTTGGTCGCGTACCAACGAACAAGTAGCTAAAGCGATGATGGAAAAACTCGCGTTAGAAATTGTGGTTGATGCGAAAGGACAAAATGTCCAACAAGAATCCTTTAATCCAGTGTACATGATGGCGGACTCTGGCGCCCGAGGTTCGGCAGCACAGATGCGTCAGTTGGCTGGTATGCGGGGTTTGATGGTGAAACCAGATGGTTCGATCATCGAAACGCCGATTACGGCAAACTTCCGTGAAGGTTTGAACGTTTTACAATACTTTATTTCTACACACGGTGCGCGTAAAGGTTTGGCCGATACCGCATTAAAAACAGCAAATTCCGGGTATTTAACCCGTCGTTTAGTCGACGTCGCGCAAGACGTAGTGGTGTATGAAGACGATTGCGGAACCATGCAAGGGGTGATCATTAACGCTCATATTGAAGGCGGTGATGTGGTTGTGCCATTGCGTGAACGCGTATTAGGACGCGTGGTAGCCGAAGACGTCAGCTTACCGGGGCGCGACGATGTCGTCGTAGCACGCGGCACCTTACTAGACGAATCATGGGTAGAAATTTTAGAAGAGCGGGGCGTTGATCAAATCAAAGCTCGTTCGCCTATTACCTGTGAAGCACGTTTTGGTATTTGCGCGGCTTGTTACGGTCGTGACTTAGCCCGCGGTCACTTAGTTAACATTGGGGAAGCAGCTGGGGTGATTGCAGCGCAATCCATCGGTGAGCCTGGTACCCAGTTAACCATGCGTACCTTCCACATTGGGGGTGCGGCTTCGCAAACAGCAGCGGTTAATAACGTCCAAGTGAAATCCAAAGGACGTCTCAAATTACACAACATTAAGTTGGTGCAACACGCTAGCGGCCATTACGTTGCTGTGTCGCGTTCGGGTGAGGTGATCATCATTGATGCCCAAGGACGTGAACGTGAACGCTACAAGGTGCCTTACGGTGCGGTAGTGAAGATAGCGGATGGTGCGGAAGTTGAACCAGGCCAGTTAGTAGCGCAGTGGGATCCACATACCCATCCAGTTGTCACTGAAGTTGCTGGTCACGTTAAGTTCATCGACTTAATTGATGGTATCACCATGAATCGTCAAACCGACGAGGTTACTGGTTTGACTAGCTTGGTAGTAACTGACTCCAAACAACGGGGTCCTGGTGGTAAAGAATTGCGACCTATGATTAGGTTGGCAGATGATAAAGGCAACGATTTATTATTGCCTGGCACGAATTTGCCAGCGCATTATTTCTTGCCAAATAACGCCATCGTGAACATTGAAGACGGTTCTTACGTGGGGGTGGGTGACGTTGTTGCACGTATTCCGCAAGAAACCTCTAAAACTCGCGATATTACCGGTGGTTTGCCACGCGTAGCTGATTTATTTGAGGCGCGTAAACCAAAAGAACCAGCAATTTTAGCGGAAATTTCCGGTGTTGTTAGTTTTGGTAAAGAAACCAAAGGCAAACGTCGTTTAATTATTTCGGGGGCCAATGGCGAAGTGTTTGAAGCGCTGATTCCAAAATGGCGTCACGTAGTAGTGTTCGAAGGGGAACATGTAGAACGCGGTGAAACTATTGCCGACGGTCCAGTGAATCCTCATGACATTCTGCGTCTTTTAGGCGTGGGCGAGTTAGCGAATTACATCGTGAATGAAGTACAAGAAGTCTATCGTTTGCAAGGTGTTAAAATTAACGACAAGCACATTGAAGTAATTGTGCGCCAAATGCTGCGTAAAGCACTGGTATTAGAATCAGGTGATACTCGCTTCTTGAAGGGTGAGCAGGCGGAAGAAGCTAGATTGAAAGAAGAAAATCAGCGCATGATAGCAGAAGGTAAAATCCCTGCTAGTTATGAGCCCGTATTGTTAGGGATTACCAAAGCATCCTTGGCGACCGATTCCTTCATTTCTGCGGCTTCGTTCCAAGAAACTACACGGGTGTTAACAGAAGCAGCCGTAACCGGTAAACGCGATGAGCTGCGCGGCTTGAAAGAAAATGTTATAGTAGGTCGCTTGATTCCGGCTGGAACGGGCTTTGCTTACCATGCAGAACGTCGACAAAAACGTCGTGCTGCGCTGTTGGCAGCAAAGAACAAGAAAACCGCGGTACCTGCTGTTACTGCCAGTGACATTGAACAGGCTTTAAGTGAAGAGTTGACAAAAACAGACCAAGCTAATGTGAAAAATGAAAGGTCTGAAAGTGGGGCCCAGGACTAAATGAATAAAAAGCTCTCTGATAGCTTGACAGGGAGCTTGTGTCTATTTAGAATCCCGCACCTTCCCCATAAAGGGAAAGTAGGGCGTTATAGTTATTAATCGATGAGTTTTTGACCGCATGACTACAATTAATCAGTTGGTTCGCAAAGCGCGTGCCCGTAAACGAGTTAAGTCAAGTGTTCCTGCATTAGCAAATTGCCCGCAAAAACGGGGTGTATGTACACGTGTTTATACGACGACTCCAAAAAAACCAAACTCCGCTTTGCGTAAAGTAGCGCGGGTTCGTTTAACCAATGGTATGGAAGTAACCACGTATATCGGCGGTGAAGGCCATAACCTACAAGAACACTCCGTAGTACTGATACGTGGCGGACGTGTAAAAGATTTACCGGGTGTACGTTACCATACAGTCCGTGGTGCGCTGGATACGGCAGGTGTTTCTGCTCGTCGTCAAGGTCGTTCCAAATATGGTGCTAAGCGTCCGAAAGAATAGTTTTATAGTAATTAATTTTTTTTAGCCTGGAAAATTGCAATGCCAAGAAGAAGAGTTGTTGCCAAACGAGAAATACTTCCTGATCCAAAATTCGGAAGTGTCCTACTTGCTAAGTTTATGAACTGCGTTATGGAAAGCGGTAAAAAATCTGTTGCCGAAAAAATCGTTTACGGCGCGTTAGATAAAATTTGGGAGCGTAATAAAAACAAAGCTTCTGAAAAGACATCTTCAGGTGACGAAGAAGGCGGTAGCAGTACAGGTACTGGTTCTGCTGGTTTATCACCAAGCGCACATGAATTTTTGGTTGACCTTTTTGATTCAGCGCTAGATAACATTCGCCCAACGGTTGAGGTTCGTGCACGTCGGGTAGGTGGTTCAACTTATCAAATACCAGTGGAAGTTCGTCCATCCCGTCGTACTGCATTAGCAATGCGTTGGTTGGTAGAATCTGCGCAAGCACGTGGTGAAAAAACCATGGCTTTACGCTTGGCGGGCGAAATTATGGATGCTATCGAAGGTCGTGGCAGCGCAGTTAAAAAGCGCGAAGATACCCATCGTATGGCCAAAGCGAACCAAGCGTTTGCCCATTTCCGTTGGAATTAAGAATAACAGGGTTTGTCATTAAATTTATTTAACAAAGGTAAGTAATTGTGGCTCGAGTAACTCCGCTAGAACGATATCGCAACATAGGTATCATTGCTCACATTGATGCAGGGAAAACAACTACGACTGAACGTATTTTGTTTTATACCGGTGTTTCCCATAAATTAGGTGAAGTGCATCAAGGCACCGCCGTGATGGACTGGATGGAGCAAGAACAAGAACGCGGTATTACGATTACTTCCGCTGCTACCACCTGCTTCTGGTCAGGTATGGCAGGACAATTCCCACAATACCGTATTAACATCATTGACACTCCTGGCCACGTTGACTTCACTATTGAAGTTGAACGTTCATTGCGTGTACTGGACGGTGCTTGTGTGGTATTCGACGCAGTAAGTGGTGTAGAGCCACAGTCCGAAACTGTTTGGCGTCAAGCAAACAAATACGGCGTACCAAGATTAGCTTTCGTAAACAAAATGGATCGTGCAGGCGCTGATTTCTTACGCGTAGTAGAACAAATTAAGAAACGCTTAGGTGCAAGACCTATTCCTATTCAGTTGCCAATTGGCGCTGAAGACAAATTCGAAGGCGTGGTTGATCTTATTCAAATGAAAGCTGTTTACTGGGACGATGCTAGCCAAGGTACTAAGTTTGAGCTTCGTGACATTGCTCCTGATATGCTAGCAGAATGCAAGAAATGGCGTGAACAAGTTTGTGAAGCCGCTGCAGAATCTTCTGAAGAGCTCATGAATAAATACCTCGAAGGCAACGAATTAACGATTGAAGAAATTAAACAGGGTATTCGTATCCAAACACTAAAGAGTGAAATGGTACCAGTGCTTTGCGGTTCTGCTTTCAAAAATAAAGGCGTGCAAGCGATGTTGGATGCGGTAATTGAATACTTACCAGCACCAAACGACGTGCCCGCAATTAAGGGCGTGTTAGACGATGCTAAAGAAACTGAAGCAGAGCGTCACGCTAATGACACAGAACCTTTTGCAGCGTTGGCATTCAAAGTTGCCACCGATCCATTCGTAGGTTCGTTGGTTTACTTCCGTGTTTATTCCGGTGTGATCAACAGCGGTGATACTATTTACAATCCTGTAAAAGCTAAAAAAGAACGTATTGGCCGTATCGTACAGATGCACGCAAACTCACGTGAAGAAATTAAAGAAGTTCGCGCAGGCGATATTGCAGCAGCAGTTGGTTTAAAGAGCGCAACTACTGGTGATACTCTTTGTGACCTAGACAATGTAATCACTTTAGAACGCATGGAATTCCCTGAGCCAGTAATTTCTGTTGCAGTGGAACCAAAAACCAAAGCTGACCAAGAAAAAATGTCTATCGCTCTTGGCAAATTAGCGCAAGAAGATCCATCATTCCGTGTTCATGTTGATCAAGAATCAGGTCAAACCATTATTGCCGGAATGGGTGAGTTGCACTTAGAAATTATTGTTGACCGTATGAAACGCGAATTTAGCGTAGAAGCAAACGTTGGTAAGCCACAGGTTGCTTACCGTGAAACGATTCGCAAATCGGTTGAACAAGAAGGTAAATTTGTTCGTCAAAGTGGTGGTCGTGGTCAATACGGTCATGTTTGGGTTCGTATCGAACCGCGTGAAGCAGGTTCAGGTTATGAATTCGAAAATGCTATTGTGGGTGGTGCTATTCCGCGTGAATACATTCCAGCAGTTGATAAAGGGATACGCGAACAAACAGAAAACGGTGTTATTGCCGGCTTCCCAGTAGTAGACGTTAAAGTAACCTTGTTTGATGGTTCTTTCCATGAAGTCGACTCTAACGAAATGGCATTCAAAATTGCCGGTTCTATGGCTTTCAAAGAAGGCGCACGCAAAGCAAATCCAGTTTTGTTAGAGCCTATTATGAAAGTTGAAGTTGTTACTCCAGAAGATTACATGGGTGACGTAATGGGTGATTTAAATCGTCGTCGTGGTATTTTGCAAGGAATGGACGATACAGTTGCCGGCAAAATTATTAAAGCGGAAGTGCCATTGTCGGAAATGTTTGGTTATGCCACTGATTTACGTTCTGCCACGCAAGGTCGTGCTACGTATACCATGGAATTTGCAAAATATAATGAAGCACCAGCTAGTATTGCTGATGCGGTAATTAACAAGAAAACATAATTATTAATTCAATCTGTTATTTATATCAATTGATTATGAGGTAAAAGAAATGTCCAAGGAAAAATTTGAACGAACAAAACCCCATTTAAACGTAGGGACCATTGGTCACGTCGATCATGGTAAAACGACGTTAACAGCGGCGCTGACGAAAGTAATGGCGGAAAAATTTGGTGGACAGTTCTTGGCGTACGATCAAATTGATAAAGCGCCAGAAGAAAGAGCGCGTGGTATCACGATTGCGACAGCGCACGTAGAATACCAAAGCGATGCAAGACATTACGCGCACGTAGATTGCCCAGGCCACGCGGATTATGTGAAGAACATGATCACGGGTGCAGCGCAAATGGACGGCGCTATTTTAGTAGTAAGCGCAGCAGACGGCCCAATGCCGCAAACCCGCGAACACATCTTGTTGGCACGTCAAGTAGGCGTACCTTACATCGTAGTGTACTTGAACAAAGCGGACATGGTAGACGATAAAGAATTGATGGACTTAGTAGAAATGGAAGTAAGAGACTTGTTGAACAAGTACAACTTCCCAGGCGATGATACTCCAATCGTAGTAGGTTCAGCGTTAAAGGCGTTAGAAGGTGATCAAAGCGAAATCGGCGTACCATCGGTGTACAAATTAGTAGAAGCGATGGATGCGTATTTCCCAGAACCAAAACGAGACATTGACAAGCCATTCTTGTTACCAATCGAAGACGTATTTTCTATTTCTGGTCGAGGTACGGTAGTAACGGGCCGAGTAGAGCGTGGTATTGTGAAAGTAGGGGATGAAGTAGAAATCATCGGTTTAAGACCAACAGTTGTATCGACTTGTACTGGTGTAGAAATGTTCCGCAAGTTGTTAGACGAAGGTCGTGCGGGAGACAACGTAGGTGTGTTATTGCGAGGTACGAAGCGCGAAGACGTAGAACGTGGTCAAGTATTGGCGAAACCAAAGAGTATTTCACCACACACCCGTTTTGAAGCAGAAGTATACGTATTATCGAAAGATGAAGGTGGCCGTCATACGCCATTCTTCAACGGTTACCGCCCACAGTTTTACTTCAGAACGACTGACGTAACAGGTTCTGTAGACTTACCAAGCGGCGTTGAAATGGTAATGCCAGGCGACAACGTAAAAGTAACAGCAACTTTGATCGCTCCCATTGCGATGGAAGAAGGCTTACGCTTTGCGATTCGCGAAGGCGGACGTACCGTAGGTGCAGGCGTTGTTTCAAAAGTACTAGAGTAATACCTAGTACTTTTTTAAGATTTAATTTTAAAATAGATTGTTTTGTGGGCGTGTCTGCGATACCCTACGAAATTGTATAAATAAAAAATTTATTAGGTAAATGACATGTCGGCTCAGAGTAAAAATCAAAAGATGCGCATACGCTTAAAAGCATTTGATCATCGCTTGATTGATAAATCAACACAAGAAATTGTAGAAACCGCTAAGCGTACAGGAGCACAAATTCGTGGTCCTATTCCTTTGCCAACACGTATTGAACGTTTTACGATTCTTGTATCTCCACATGTGGACAAAGATGCACGCGATCAATACGAAATCCGTACCCACAAGCGCCTAATAGATATTATTTCACCTACTGATAAAACAGTAGATGCATTGATGAAATTAGATCTCGCTGCAGGCGTAGAAGTTCAAATAAGTATTGATGAATAAGTAAAAATTGTATATTTTGTGCGTCGAATTATTATTCGACGCTAATTAATTATGGCCGCTGGTCAGAACAGTTGAGGTAGAAAATGACAATTGGTGTAGTTGGGGAAAAATGCGGGATGACCCAAATTTTTACCGAAGAAGGACAATCTATTCCTGTTACAGTGATAGAAGTAAGCGAAATTCGCGTTACCCAAATCAAAACCACAGAAACGGATGGGTACAATTCTATTCAAGTAGCTACAGGAAAAGCTAATCCTAATCGCGTAACTAAAGCGATGGCTGGTCATTTTGCTAAAGCTGGTGTTGAAGCAAAGCGCAAATTAATGGAATTTACTTTTGAAGGTAACGAAGCCAACGACATTAAAGTTGGCTCGCAAATTACTGTTGATATTTTTAAAGCAGGCGACTTTGTTGACGTAACGTCGGTTAGCAAAGGTAAAGGATTTGCAGGTGTAATTAAGCGTTATAGCTTTGCTACACAAGACGCTACTCATGGTAACTCTTTGTCGCACCGTGCCCCCGGGTCTATTGGTCAACGTCAATCGCCAGGTAGGGTGTTTAAAGGTAAGAAAATGTCTGGTCAAATGGGTAACAAACGTTGCACAATTCAATCGCAAGAAATAGTTCGGGTTGATGCTGAACGTAATTTGATCTTGGTAAAAGGTGGTGTACCAGGTGCTCCTGGCAGCAGTGTAGTGATTTTACCTGCGGTACGTTACAAAACAAAGACTAAAAATGCAAATGCTTAAATAAGAAAGGTTTGGAGTCGGTAATGCAATTAAGCTTAACACAATTTAATAATCCCGCGAATTCGAAAGAAAAGCTCGAAGTAGCTGATCGCGTGTTTAATGATAAATTTAATGAACCTTTAATTCACCAAGTTGTTACTGCTTGTCTTGCTAATATAAGACAAGGTACGCATGCACAAAAAAATCGTGCAGCAGTACGTGGTGGCGGTAAAAAGCCATGGAAACAAAAAGGTTCAGGTCGAGCTCGTGCGGGTACTAGCCGTAGCCCAATTTGGCGTAAAGGTGGCGTGACATTTGCAGCGCAAACACAAGATTACTCACAGAAAATTAATAAGAAAATGTACCGCGCAGCAATGCGTTCAATTTTGTCCGAACTTGTACGTCAAGATCGCCTGATTGTAGTGGATACATTTTCTGCAGCTACACCTAAAACACGGGATATGCTGAAAAAACTTAATGAGATGAAGCTAGACAGAGCGTTATTAATTTTGGATGAAGTTAGCGAAAATGTATATTTAGCAACTCGTAATTTAATCAACATTGATGTCTGCGACGTAGCTGCAGCTGATCCGGTTAGCCTTGTTCATTTTGATAAAGTGCTAATAACGACAATTGCACTCAAGCAATTTGAGGAGGCATTAATATGAAATCGCAAACTAATCCAGTAGGTAATCAAGAACGATTGCTGCAAGTTATTAAAGGACCACACCTTTCTGAAAAAGGTAGTTTGATTGGCGATAAACACCGTCAGTTTGTTTTTAAAGTGGTAACGGATGCAAATAAAATTGAGATCAAACAAGCAGTTGAAGTATTGTTTGATGTAAAAGTTGATGCTGTAAGAGTTTGTAATGTGAAAGGCAAAGTTCGTCGCTTTAAACAAATGCTGGGTCGTAAGAAAGGCTGGAAAAAAGCTTATGTATCACTCAGTGAAGGCTATGATATTGACTTTACAGGAACAAAATAAGATTTTCGCTAATAAGTTTTAACTCAAGGTAATTACTAATGGTTACGGTAGTAAAAGCAAAACCAACGTCGCCCGGACGACGATTTGTTGTCACTGTCAGAAAGGTGAACCTGCACAAAGGTCGCCCACAGACAGAACTAGTGTCGTCTAAGTCGAAAAAAGGCGGTCGTAATAATTCAGGTCGCATCACCATTCGTCATAAAGGTGGTGGCCATAAACAATTATACAGAATTGTTGACTTTAAACGTGATAAAGATGGTATTCCAGGTCGTATCGAACGTTTAGAGTATGATCCTAATCGTACGTCGCACATCGCTTTAGTGCTGTACGCGGATGGTGAGCGTCGTTACATATTAGCACCGCAAGATTTAGCTGCTGGAATGGAAGTTATGTCAGGCCCAGAATCACCTATCAAACCAGGTAACTGTTTGCCATTGCGTAACATGCCATTGGGTACAACTATTCATGCCGTTGAAATGAAACCGGGTAAAGGTGCGCAATTAGCGCGTAGCGCTGGTGCATCTGTACAATTGATTGCACGTGAAGGTTCTTATGCAACTTTACGTTTACGTTCAGGTGAGATGCGTAAAGTTTTAGTTGATTGTAAAGCAAGCGTAGGAACTGTTAGTAATCCAGAACATAACTTGCGCTCGTTAGGAAAAGCAGGTGCTAAACGCTGGCGCGGTATTCGTCCAACGGTTCGTGGTGTTGCAATGAATCCGGTTGATCACCCACACGGGGGGGGTGAAGGTAAAACTTCTGGTGGTAGACATCCCGTAAGTCCTTGGGGTGTTCCAACCAAAGGTTATAAGACCAGAAATAACAAGCGCACGAATAACATGATTATTCAGCGTAGAAAGAAGAAGTAAGGGGGTAATGTGCCACGTTCAGTAAAAAAAGGTCCTTTTGTTGACACGCATCTAGCGAAGAAAGTTGCGGTTGCGCAAGAGACAAATGCAAAGCGTCCAGTTAAAACGTGGTCGCGTAGATCCATGGTTGTGCCTGATATGATAGGCTTAACTATTGCCGTGCATAACGGTCGTGATTTTGTTCCTGTATATATTACAGAAAGTATGATTAGCCATAAATTAGGTGAGTTTGCGGTTACCAGAACGTTTCGTGGTCACCGTGCGGCCGATAAAAAAGCAAAAACTGCTTAAAGAAATTTTAGGGGGTAGGTAGTGGAAGTCGCAGCAGTATTAAGAAATGCACAAATGTCGGCACAAAAATGCCGTCTGGTTGCTGATTTGGTTCGTGGTGTGCCTGTTGCTAGAGCACTAGACATCTTAACTTTCAGCTCAAAAAAAGCTGCGAGAATAATGAAAAAGATTGTTGAGTCAGCTATTGCCAACGCAGAGCATAACCATGGCGCTGATGTGGATGAATTAAGAGTGTCAACGGTCTTTGTAGATCAAGGCCCTTCGCTAAAGCGTATGCATGCACGTGCAAAAGGCCGCGGCAACCGTATTTTGAAGCAGACTTGTCATATTACCGTAAAAGTATCAGATACTGAGGAGAGACAATAGTATGGGCCACAAAGTAAATCCAGTTGGGGTCCGGTTGGGCATAGTAAAAGATTGGACAGCAAAATGGTACGCTAGTTCAAAAGATTTTGCAGCCACTTTAAATGCCGATATCAAAACACGTGCTTATTTAGAAAAAGAGTTAGTTCAAGCAGGTGTTAGTAAGATCGTAATTGAAAGACCAGCGCGGAATGCTAAGATTATTGTTTACGTTGCTAGACCCGGTGTGGTTATGGGTAAAAAAGGCGAATTTATTGAAAAATTAAGCCAGCAAGTTAGCAAAATCATGGGTATACCTGTGCATGTGGTTATCGAAGAAGTTCGTAAACCTGAATTAGATGCTAAATTGGTTGCAGAAAGTATTGCCCAACAATTAGAGCGTCGAGTTATGTTCAGACGAGCTACTAAACGTGCAGTGTCTAGTGCTATGCGTTTAGGTGCATTAGGTATTAAAATCAATGTATCTGGCCGATTAGGTGGTGCAGAAATTGCTCGTACAGAGTGGGCACGTGAAGGCCGCGTACCTTTGCATACATTCCGTGCCGATATCGATTATGGTACCGCTGAAGCCAAAACTACTTATGGTATTATTGGCGTTAAAGTTTGGATTTTCAAAGGTGAGATCCTTGGTAAAAACGATTCTTCACTGGGATTGATTGAAAAAGAAAAATCGGATGAGAAAAAAGAACGAAGTGGTGATAAAAAGCAAAGATCAAGTGCAAAAGGACGTAAATCGTCAGAAGCAAGGGCTCAAAGCTAAAACACTGATAAAAAATAGGTACAGTAGTAGTTAAAAAACTGGAATAGATATGTTGCAACCTAAACGTACAAAGTATAGAAAACAATTTAAGGGCCGCAATAGAGGCGTAGCTACTAGAGCTAACAAGGTTAGTTTTGGTGAGTTTGGACTAAAGTGCGCCGAACGTGGGCGAGTGACAGCTCGTCAAATTGAAGCAGCTCGTAGAGCTTTAACACGTTATATCAAACGTGGCGGTAAAGTGTGGATTAGAATTTTTCCAGACAAGCCAATTACACAAAAGCCGTTAGAAGTTAGACAGGGTAGCGGTAAAGGTAACGTGGAATACTGGGTTGCTTTAGTACAACCAGGCCGTATGTTATTCGAGATTGAAGGTGTGCCTGAAGATATCGCACGCCAAGCATTTGCTTTAGCGTCTGCTAAATTGCCAATTACAACTAATTTTGAAAAGCGTGAGGTTGTATAATGAAAACAGATAAATTTAAGCAAATGAATGTAGATGAGCTAAAGAAAGAATTGCTAGCTTTGTTGCGTGAACAATTCAATTTACGCATACAAAAAGGAATTAAGCAATTAACGCAAACTCACAATTTAAAAGCAGTGCGACGTAAAATCGCCCAAGTTAAAACAATTTTACATGCGAAAATAGGTCAAGCCTCATGAGCGAACAAAGCAGTACCAATAACCGTACCTTAATTGGAAAAGTCGTTAGTAATAAAATGCAAAAAACCATTGTGGTACTTGTCGAACGTAAAGTTCCACACCCTAAATATGGTAAATATGTAACTAGAAGAAGCAAACGATTTGCGCATGATGAGGCAAGCGTTTGTCATGAAGGTGATATTGTCATGATTAAAGAAGGCAGACCTTTGTCAAAAAATAAAAATTGGGTGCTGGTTAAAGTGTTAGAAAAATCATCGCAAGCTCCAATGGATGCTAGTAAAAAATAAATATTGTTTAAAAGTGCTATGTAAAATAGCAGATAAGGCCGCTGGAGAAAGTCAATGATACAAATGCAAAGTGAGCTTGACGTCGCTGATAATAGTGGCGCTCGTCGAGTAATGTGTATTAAAGTGTTAGGTGGATCAAAACGACGCTATGCAGGCGTTGGTGATGTTATTAAAGTCAGCATCAAAGAAGCTATTCCTCGCGGAAAAGTTAAAAAGGGTGATGTCTTAAACGCCGTCGTTGTTCGCACCAAAAAAGGGGTGAGACGTGCGGATGGATCTTTGATAAGATTCGATAGCAATGCTGTTATATTGCTTAATACCCAATTGCAACCAATTGGTACACGAGTTTTTGGTCCAGTGCCAAGAGAATTAAGAAATGAATTATTCATGAAGATTATTTCATTGGCACCAGAAGTATTGTAATTAACGCATATTGCGCATAAAGAAGGTTATTTTAAGTATGCTTAAAATCAGAAAAAACGATGAAGTTATAATCATCACCGGGAAAGATAAAGGTAAACGTGGTAAAGTACTCAAAGTATTGCCAGCACGTGAAAGAGCATTGGTTGAAGGTGTTAATATGATTAAAAAGCATCTTAAGCCTAATCCAAGAACCGGAGCAGCTGGTGGGGTAATTGCCCGTGAAGCAACTATTCATCTTTCAAATATTGCTTTGTACAATCCAGCAACCAAGAAAGCTGATAGAGTTGGTTTTAAGATATTGGAAGATGGGCGTAAAGTACGCTACTTTAAATCAAATAACGAATTGGTCGATATATAAGATTAGGTGGAATTAATGGCTACGCTCAAAGATAATTACCGTAAAAAAATAGTTAAACAGTTAATGGAAAAATTTGGCTATTCTAGCTCTATGCAAGTGCCTAGATTAGTGAAAATCACTCTGAATATGGGTGTTGGAGAAGCTGTTGGTAACAAGAAAACATTAGAACATGCTATGGCTGACATGATGGCTATTGCAGGTCAAAAACCTATTGCAACCAACGCTAAAAAATCTATTGCTGGTTTTAAAATTCGTGAAGGTTGGCCCATTGGTTGTAAGGTTACCCTCAGACATGATCGCATGTATGAGTTCCTAGAGCGTCTTGTTAGTATCGCAATTCCACGTATCCGTGACTTTCGTGGACTTAGTGCACGTTCCTTCGATGGCCGTGGCAACTATAGCATGGGTATACGTGAACAAATTGTATTCCCTGAAATTAAATACGATGAAATTGATGCAATACGTGGATTAGACATCACTATTACAACTACGGCTAAAACTGACGCAGAAGGTAGAGCATTATTAGCTGCGTTTGATTTCCCATTTAAAGATAATTAAGGTAGTAATATTTATGGCAAAGACATCCGTCATTGAACGTGAAAAAAAGCGAGCCGCTTTAGTCAAAAAATATGCCGCTAAAAGAGCGCAGTATAAAGCGATTATTAAAGATATGACTGTCAGTGACGAAGAAAGATACTTGGCAGCGGAAAAACTAGGAGCTTTGCCACGTAATTCATGCCCGATTCGCCAACGCACCCGATGCAGTATTACGGGAAGACCGCGCGGTGTTTATAGAAAATTTGGTTTAGCACGTAACAAACTTCGTGAAATTGCTATGAAGGGAGAAATCCCAGGTTTAGTGAAATCAAGCTGGTAATGGTATAGTATTCAAACGTGTTATTAATGATTAAAGCTTAGCAGGGGTTAGAAGATTATGAGCATGCAAGATCCAATTGCAGATATGTTTACCCGCATCAGAAACTGTCAAATGATCGGGAACACTGAAGTAGCAATGCCGTCTTCAAAAATGAAGGAAGCAATTGCTAAAGTATTAAAAGACGAAGGTTATATTGTTAGTTATAATGTTTCGAAACAGGGCGCAAAAAGTACTTTAACTATCGTGTTAAAATATCACCGTGATAAACCTGTAATTGAAACAATTGGACGCGTAAGCAAACCAAGTATGCGCGTTTATAAGTCCGTTGCTGATCTGCCCAAAATTATGGGTGGTCTAGGAATTGCAATTGTGTCTACTGCCAAAGGTATAATGTCTGATCGCGCAGCACGTGCAATTAATCAAGGTGGCGAAATCATTGGGGTTGTTGCTTAAGGGTTTATTATGTCAAGAGTTGCCAAAAATCCAATTCCTCTTCCTTCAGGCGTAACAGTTGTAATTACTGGCCAGGAAATTAACGTTAAAGGCGGCAAAGGCGCGTTAGCTTATCGTATCCCTACGTTAGTGCTAGTTGTACAAGAAGGTAGCGCATTACAAGTAAGCCCGCAAAATACTTCTACGGAAGCAGATGCGCAAGCTGGCTGTACTCGTGCGGTACTTAACAATATAGTAACGGGCGTAGCGCAAGGTTTTGAACGCAAGCTAGAATTAATTGGTGTAGGTTATCGTTCGCAAGTACAAGGTAAAAAGTTAAATCTTACTTTAGGTTTTTCACATCCAGTTGCTTACGACATTCCTGAAGGTATTACTATTGAAACACCTAGCCAAACTGAAATTCTGATTAAAGGGGTTAATAAACAACTAGTAGGACAAGTAGCAGCTGAAATACGCGCTTACCGTCCACCAGAACCCTATAAAGGGAAAGGCGTACGTTACGCTGGTGAAAAAATCATATTGAAAGAAGTTAAGAAGAAGTAAGGTAACTTTATGAATAAAATTGAAAAACGTGAAAGACGTGGCAAAAAAACTCGGATGAAAATCAGAGCGTTGGGCACAACGCGCTTGTGTGTAAACCGTACTTCCAAGCACATTTATGCTCAACTAATTGAAAAGTTGCCTGACGGCGACAGAGTTTTAGCGTCTGCATCTACGTTAGATAAAGAAGTTAAAGCAGACGGTGGCGTTGCTGGTAATATCAAATCAGCGACAATCGTAGGTAAATTTATTGCAAAACGTGCATTGGCTAAAAAAGTTACCAATGTAGCTTTTGATCGGTCAGGGTTTAAATATCATGGCTGTATTAAAGCTTTGGCAGATGCCGCGCGTGAAGCTGGTTTACAATTTTAATTTGCAGTTTTCTTAGGAATTTTAGGTGAAATATGGCAACGTTTGATCAAACAACAAAAAGTGATGGCTTTCAAGAAAAGTTAGTAGCTGTGAACCGTCACGCTAAAGTTGTAAAGGGCGGTCGTATCTTTAGTTTCTCGGCTGTGGTAGTCGTGGGCGACGGTCAAGGCCGTATCGGTATCGGACGTGGTAGTGCACGTGAAGTGCCTGTTGCTATCCAAAAAGCAATGGAAAAAGCTAGACGTAACATGTTACGTATCGAATTAAACGGTAATACCCTTTATCATGAAATCGTTGTTCATTTAGGCGCGACTAAAATTTTCATGAAGCCTGCTTCAGAAGGTACTGGAATTATTGCGGGTGGTGCAATGCGTGCTGTGTTTGAGGTATTAGGCGTTAAAAACGTTCTTGCTAAAACAGTTGGTTCTTCTAACCCAGTTAACGTGTTAAGAGCTACCATTAAAGGTCTTACTAAAATGACTTCACCAGAATTAATCGCTGAAAAACGCGGTAAAACTGTTAGTGAAATCACTGGTTAAAATATTATTTATTGAGTTTATTATCATGGCCGACAAAAAATTAAAACTTACTTTAATCAAAAGCATTTCTGGTCGATTACCTCGCCACAAAGCAACCATTGCTTCTTTGGGGTTAAGTCGCTTACATCAAGTAAAAGAAGTAAAAGACAACCCTGTAATGAGAGGAATGATTAATCAAGTTAATTATTTGCTAAAGGTAGAGGAGATCTAAAATGCGTCTTAATACGATTAAACCAGGAGTTGGTGCAAAAGAAGCTCCTAAACGTCTAGGCCGTGGTATTGGTTCAGGCTTAGGTAAAACCAGTGGACGTGGTCACAAAGGTCAACATGCTCGTGCAGGTGGTTTCCATAAGTTAGGATTTGAAGGCGGTCAGATGCCAATCCAACGTAGATTGCCAAAATTTGGTTTTTCTACACAAAAAGCCCGTGAAACTGCTGAAGTAAGATTACATGAATTAAATAAAGTCGACTCAGATGTAGTTAACTTAGATACTTTACGTGCAGCGAACATTATTAACTCAGCTGTAAAACACGTGAAAGTTATTCTCAATGGCGAAATTACTAAAGCTGTGCGCGTAGTTGGTATTGCACTTACTGCTGGCGCGCGTTCTGCGATTGAAGCTGCAGGTGGAAAAGTAGAATAATAATGGCTAATCTAAGTACTAACAAAATGGGTTCTTCACAAAAAAGTGGTGGTTTGACAGAGCTCAAACAACGCCTCTTTTTTGTATTGATAGCGCTTATTGTTTATCGTATTGGTGCGCATATCCCAGTACCAGGACTCGATCCTGAGCGTTTAGCCAACTTGTTTAACCAACAATCAAACAACATTATTGGGTTGTTTAATATGTTTTCCGGTGGCGCATTATCGCGACTCACCGTGTTTGCTATTGGTATCATGCCGTATATTTCGGCGTCCATTATTATCCAGTTGTTAACTGTGGTATCTCCTAGCTTAGAGCAACTTAAAAAAGAAGGCGAAGCAGGCAGACGTATTATAAATCAGTATACACGTTATGGTACGGTGATATTAGCAACCTTACAGGCAATCGGGATGGCTAAGTGGCTAGCCAGCCAAGGGATTGCGCTAAATCCAGGATTCACTTTTTATTTTACAGCAACTGTTACCTTAGTGACGGGCTCTGTTTTCTTGATGTGGTTAGGTGAACAAATTACCGAACGTGGAGTAGGGAATGGGATCTCGTTGATTATTTTCACGGGAATTGTGTCTGGTTTGCCAGCAGCTATTGCTCGCTCACTTGATCAAGTTCGCCAAGGCCAAACCGAATTCTTAGTATTAGTTATGATTGCTATCGCCGTAGTACTAGTAACAGCTTTTGTGGTGTTTATGGAGCGTGGTCAACGACGCATCGCCGTGAATTATCCACAACGTCAACAAGGCAGAAAGATCTATGCGGCCCAAAGTAGCCATCTGCCGCTGAAAATTAACATGGCGGGCGTAATTCCACCTATTTTTGCTTCAAGTATCATCATGCTGCCAGCAACTTTGGCTCAATGGTTCGGTAATAGTAAAAGTCTGTCTTGGATCAGCGACATAGGCTTTGCGTTGTCCCCTGGTCAACCGGCATATCTCTTACTATTTACCTTTGCAATTATTTTCTTCTGCTTTTTCTATACTGCGTTAGTATTTAATCCACGCGAAACGGCTGAAAACTTAAAGAAATCAGGAGCCTTTATTCCAGGGATCCGACCTGGTGAGCAAAGTGCACGTTATATCGATAGCGTAATGACTAGATTAACGCTGGTCGGCTCTATATACTTAGTTTTAGTAGCATTACTACCAGAATTTATGATTCTTACTTGGCATGTTCCTTTCTATTTTGGGGGCACGTCCTTGCTTATTATTGTTGTAGTGATTATGGATTTTATGGCACAAATCCAAGCACTGATGATGTCGCAACAATATGAGTCATTATTGAAGAAAGCCAATTTAAAAGGGCCAGTAGGAACGCGTTAGTTTAAAACTAAGCGCATATTGGAAGTTGCGAGTATAGTAAACGTATTGTCAATTTAAGGTGAAGCCATGAAAGTAAGAGCGTCGGTGAAAAAATTGTGTCGCAATTGTAAAATTATACGACGCAAAGGTGTATTGCGAGTAATTTGCGCTGCAGAAGCAAGACATAAACAACGACAAGGGTAAAACTATTTTTTATCCAGGCTATTTAGTGTTGATCTTTGTTTGATGATAAGTTATTCTACGCGACTTTTCGCAAGTTTAAATATAAGTAGTATTTTGGAGTATAACCAATGGCCCGCATTGCAGGCGTAAATATACCAGTACAAAAACACGTATGTATTGCTTTAACAGCAATCTACGGAATAGGGCGTTCACTCGCACTAAAAATTTGCATTTCAGCAAAAGTTAATCCTAATGCAAAAGTTAAAGATTTAACGGATGCTGAACTTGAAGCACTTCGCTTAGGAGTTGCTGAACAACGCGTGGAAGGTGATTTAAGACGCGAAGTTTCCATGAACATCAAGCGTTTAATGGATTTAGGTTGCTATCGTGGCTTAAGACACCGTCGTGGGTTGCCACTGCGTGGTCAACGCACACGTACTAACGCACGTACGCGGAAAGGACCTCGTAAGATGGTTCGTAAAGACTAACGAGAATTGACTTAGATTTTGCTTAACTAAGGTATAAAAGCATGGCAGTTGCACAAACAAGCTCAAAAACAGCAGCAGCTCGTACGCGTAAGCGTGCAAAGCGCACTGTATCAGATGGCGTAGTTCACATTAACGCCTCGTTCAATAACACTCTTATTACAATTACCGATAGACAAGGTAACACTGTAGTATGGACTACTTCGGGAACCGCGGGTTTTAAAGGTTCGCGAAAGAGTACTCCTTTTGCCGCCCAGGTGGCAGCAGAGCAAGCCGGCAAAGTGGCCCGTGACGAGTTCGGCATGAAAATGATCGTGGTCTTTGTAAAAGGCCCAGGTCCAGGACGTGAATCTGCACTTAGAGCTTTCGTAGCATTAGGTTTTAAAATTGCTGAAATTACGGATGCAACAGGTCTTCCCCATAACGGGTGCAGACCACCTAAAAAACGACGTGTATAATTCTTTTTTTATTGATTTAATTGGAGATGCTAGTTAATGGCTAGGTATCTAGGTTCGACATGTAAATTGGCTAGACGCGAAGGAACTGATCTTTCCTTGAAGAGCGGTATCCGTGCGATCGATAGCAAATGTAAAGTAGCAACTGCACCAGGCCAACACGGCCAAAAACGTGGTCGTTTATCCGATTACGGCGTTCAGTTACGTCAAAAACAAATGATTCGCCGTATTTACGGGATTTTAGAACGTCAGTTCCGTAACTACTATAAAAAAGCGAGTAAGCAAAAGGGCGCAACCGGCGAAAGCTTGTTGAAATTATTAGAACAACGCTTAGACAATGTGGTTTACCGAATGGGCTTTGCTTCCACTCGTGCTGAAGCTAGACAGTTAGTTAGCCATCGCAGCGTGTTGGTAAATGGCAAAATTGTCAACATTCCATCCTATCAAGTTCTCCCAGGGGACACGGTAGAGATTAGAGAAAAGAGCAAATCGCAAACTAGGATTCAAGCGGCATTAGAACTAGCGAAGCAAAGAAATCAACCACAGTGGATCGAGGTTGATGTGAAAAAATTGGCAGGTGTGTTTAAGTCTATACCTGACAGAGGTGACTTACCATCTGAATACAACGAAAATCTAATCGTTGAGTTTTACTCTAAATAAAAGGGTGCTGCATGCAGGTTAACGTTAATAAATTTTTGACGCCGAAAGTAATTGAAGTTGAAACACTAAGCCGCCACCACGCTAGAGTTATCTTGGAGCCTCTGGAGCGTGGTTTTGGTTATACTCTCGGCAATGCATTACGTCGTATTCTACTTTCCTCAATGCCTGGTTGTGCAATTATTGAAGCCAAAATTGCCGGTGCATTGCATGAATATAGTGCCTTAGAAGGCATTCAAGAAGATGTAATCGATATTTTGCTGAATTTAAAAGGTGTTACCATCATTATGCATGGTCGCGAAGAAGTTACCTTAGAGCTCAACAAAAAAGGCCCAGGGCCAGTTTGTGCGGGCGACATCGTGTTAACACACGACGTTGAAATTGTTAATCCAGAACACGTGATTGCTAATCTTGCGCAAGGCGGCGAGCTTAAGATGACTCTCAAAGTTGCACGTGGCCGCGGTTACTTGCCAGTTTCTTCACGCAACGAAGCTATGTTTGGTCGTGAAGCAGGTATGTTGCAATTAGATGCTTCTTTTAGCCCTGTGAAGCGCGTAAGCTACACAGTGGAAAGCGCTCGTGTAGAACAACGCACCGACTTAGACAAGCTCATTATTGATCTTGAAACAAACGGCAGCATCGAGCCAGAAGCTGCAATACGTCGCGCTGCAACTATTTTACAAGAACAATTGTCTGTATTCGTTGAGCTAAAGCGTCCTGATGAACATCAAGCTTCATCAGAAACCGCAGATATTAATCCAATTTTACTAAAGCCAGTTGACGAGTTAGAACTGACAGTTCGCGCAGCTAACTGTCTAAAGGCTGAAAATATTTATTACATTGGTGATTTAGTTCAAAAAACTGAAAACGAATTACTGAAGACACCTAACTTAGGCAAAAAGTCTTTAGGTGAAATTAAAGATGTATTATTAACTCATTCTCTTTCTTTGGGTATGCATGTTCCACATTGGCCACCTGCGTGGTTGAAAGATAACGCCAAAGAAAACGTGAAAGAACTAGATAAAGAACGCACTAGCACTGAAAATTAAACATTTGTTATTGGGAAATGATTTATGCGTCACCGCACCTCACAACGTCATTTAGGTAGAAACACCAGCCATCGTATGGCTATGTTAAAAAATATGACTATCTCGCTCGTTGAGCACGAAGTTATTAACACCACTTTAATTAAAGCCAAAGAATTACGCCGCGTAATCGAACCATTAATTACCTTGGCAAAAAACGATGGCGTTGCTAATCGCCGTTTAGCATTCTCCAGGCTACAAAACAAAGCAGCGGTTGGTAAGTTATTTACAAACTTAGGCCCACGTTTCAAACAACGTCCAGGCGGCTACTTACGCATCCTAAAGTGCGGTTTTCGCGCTGGCGATAATGCCCCAATGGCGATTGTAGAGTTATTAGATCGCGACAAAGCCCCAAGCGCAGCTACTAAGTAAACTGTTCGGCATCAAATGTAAAAAATAAAACCCAGCACACGCTGGGTTTTTTTCTGTAAGTGGACAAAAATTTATTTTCGCCTCCCCTTTTTGGAGAGACTGGCAAGCGTAGCTTGACGGGTGAGGGGAATTAAATAGATTTTAGCAAATGAAAAATTAGTTTTTGTCACCTACATAGGGTTTTCTATTTCACGAGATGTCTTCATGAAAATAAAACAATCATTCATTATGCGTTATCCCGTAATGGGGACTAGTGGTCCAGTGATTGGTCAAGATAACAGTGCACCTAGCAAAGAGGCTTACGCTGCTGCTTGGGGGCAAATTGCTGCTCAATTTGCCAAAAACCCTTTAGTTGCTTTCGATTTAATGAACGAACCGCACGATATGAAAACTGAAACAGTTTTGGCAAATGAAAATGCAGCAATTGCTGCAATTCGTAAAGCCGAAGTTACTGCTGGAGGAGTACCTCATCTAATCCTGGTAGAAGGTAATAGCTAGAGCGGGTTACATAGCTGGACCCAAAACTATTATGGCACAGCCAACTCCCAGGTTTTTGTTCCACAAAATATTATTGATCCAGCACATCATTATGCGCTCAATGCCCATCAATATTTTGATAAAGCAGACGGCTGGAGTGGCTTAGGTGAATGCAGTGATTCCTCAACATTGCGCAATGACATCAATTTCCAAGCCTTTGTCGGTTATATCGATGCTAACAAATTGCAAGTTGTGGTCTCAGACTAGGAGGTCTAGCGGATAAGATCTGTGCTCAAGACATTAATGCGTTCTTATCATTTGTGACGCCTTACGCGTTCCCAGACCAAAGTGGTGCTGGGTTTATAGGTTGGACTGGCTGGGCAGCAGGGCAGGCCTATGCCAAAGCCCAAGATCCCTTAAGCTTGGCGCCAGTGGGTACTCAGGAAAAAATCCAAGTTACCCAGGGTTTTGCTAATTGGGTAACTCCGCCCGTAATACCTACTCCTGCTAAAAGCGGGAAGTAATTGTATCTCTAAAACAGCCCTTAGGTTGGGCTCTAAGTCCAACTTTTGTGGTATTTTTTATCCCCCATGGGTTGGGCTTAATAGCCCAACCTACATTTACAGGGAACTAACCACCTGTGGTTTTACCAGCTGTTTAAAATCTTTCGCTGCTAAGCGCAAAAGCTCGGTGTGTGAGCCGGCATTAAATGCAATTTGCTCGTTGCGACCTAAACTTTCGGCCATCAAAACTTCCATCCCAAATAAGTTGCCAAAAGGCGGCATAGCACCTAGTTCACAATCGCCAAAGCGACTAGTGAATTCATATTCGCTAGCGAGCTCTACTTTATGAGCATGAGCAAAGTTTTTGAGGATTTCAAAGTCGAGTTTTTCTGTAGCAGGTAAGACTACCATCTTCAAAGTTCCATCGATCTTAACAATAACTGTTTTGACCATTTCTCTCCCGGCAATATGAGCAGATTGTGCTATTTCTTGCGCGGTAAAAGCAGGAGGATGATTGATGGCAACATATTTAACATGATTCTCATCAAGAAAATCTTTTAAAAGTCCCAGTGGCATATACCCTCCGTATTGTATCTTTATTGTACTGTTAGTATAAATATAGAACAATTTGGCGGGTTCACAAGACTCAGTGATTATTTTAGATAAAATGACGCCGATTGGTTCCTTGTAATTATTTTCGGCAAAATATCACCGACAGGTCCCTTCTCCCTTGCGGGGTGAGGAGGAAAAAGAAAAAGCGAAGCTTTTTCCCGACGAACTCCCTCCCACACAAGGATGTGTGGGAGGGAGTTGCAAGCGGAGCTGGAAGCGCAGCATTGTAAGAGATCAGGAAGGGGGGATCTTTAAGAGCTTTCAAACCTTAAAAAGGAATATCGTCATCAAAAGTTTCAGTGGTAGGTTCAAAATGAGCTTTAGAATGATTTTCAGCCGCGTGGTGATTAATGCCATGTCCAGCATCATGATCGGCAGCACTATGATTGCCAGCCCCAGCGCCTCGACTGTCTAGCAATTGCATTTCGTTGGCAATAATTTCAGTCGTGTAGCGATCTTGACCGTTTTTATCTTGCCATTTACGAGTTTGAATTCGGCCTTCAACATATACTTTGGAGCCTTTTTTCAAATATTCACCCGCAATTTCTGCTAAGCGATTGAAAAATACGACTCGGTGCCATTCGGTGCGATCATGTTGCTCACCTGTTTGTTTGTCTTTCCAGGCTTCGCTAGTGGCTAAAGTGATGTTAGTGACCGCGCCGCCGCTAGGCATATAACGCACTTCTGGATCGGCGCCTAAGTTTCCGATAAGGATGGCTTTGTTGATGCCTCTGGCCATAAATTACTCCCGCATGAGCTTAATTAAAATGAAAAATACTGCATAAAAAACTACTCTGGAAGCTTCAGGATGTCAATCAAAAACCACGCAGCCGCCAGCAGAGTACAAATAATCAAAGTACTATTCATTTGTCCATGTCCTAACAACCAACCAGCAAAAGTTCCGCCCATAAAAACGCCAGAAAATTGAAAGGTTGCATTAATCCCCATGGCGCTACCACGATGATGTGCTGGTGCAATTTTGGCAATAGACGAAGGAATAAGAGCTTCTAGCAAAGTAAACGTAGCAAAAAAAAGGGTGAGACTAAAAATAAATTCCAAAGTGGAATATTGCACTTGCCACAAAAAAAGCTCAGCAACTATTAACCCGCCAATAGTGATTGAATAAATTTTTTGGAGATGTTGTGTTTTTGTCGTCAAGCGCAGCATTGGCGCGATAATAACCAGGGCTATCAGTAGAGCAGGGAGGTAAATATACCAGAGGTGTTTTGGATTTAAGGCAATATTACGTTCTAACAAAAAAGGTAGTACGACAAAATTAGCGGTTAAAATAGCGTGTAAAAATAAAATTCCCATATTTAAACGAAGTAGTTTTTTATTGCGCAACAAGGAAAACCAAGTTTCGGTGGTTTCTGCTGGTATGAACTTTTGCTGTGGGTCGGGTACCCACTGTCTAAGAATAAATAAAGCAAACAACGCAAATAAAAAGGTAAGCCAAAAAAGAATGGGTACATTAAACCAGCCATTTAACAAAGGTCCTAATACCATAGCGCCGGAAAAAGAAACTCCAATGGTAATACCGATAACAGCCATGGCTTTGGTGCGTTGTTCTTCTGTGGTCAAGTCCGCGAGTAAGGCAGTGGTCGCGCTGCCGATGGCGCTAGCGCCCTGTAAGCTGCGACCAATAATCAAACCCCATATGGAGTGAGAGGTTGCAGCTATTAAGCTGCCTGCCGCAAATAGCAACAAGCCTAAGGCTATGATTCGCTTGCGCCCATAGTGATCCGAAAAAGCACCAAAAGGAATTTGAAAAACAGCTTGCGTAAGTCCATAGCAACCTAGTGCAATACCAATCAAGAAAGGCGTAGTATTATGTAGCGTTACAACGTAAAGGCTTAAAACCGGCACTAACATAAATAGCCCAAACAAGCGCAGAGCATAAATTCCTGCTAGCGAGAGGGTAGCTTGTTTTTCCACAGTTGATAGATGAGTTGTCACGACAAGAGTTTTATTTAAAGGTAATTATTTTTAACGTATAGTAATGGGTTCTTTCTTAATAGGCTACTTTAATTAAAAATATGGATACAATCCACATCCGCGGTGCCAAAACCCACAATTTAAAAAATGTTAACCTTAGCCTGCCTCGTGACCAGTTAATCGTGTTTACGGGATTATCTGGCTCCGGTAAATCCTCCTTAGCATTTGATACGCTATATGCCGAAGGCCAGCGTCGTTACGTTGAATCGCTATCAGCCTATGCGCGCCAGTTTTTATCGATGATGGAAAAGCCAGATGTAGATCATATCGAAGGATTGTCGCCAGCAATTGCTATCGAACAAAAATCTACTTCGCACAATCCACGCTCTACGGTCGGAACGGTTACCGAAATTTACGATTATTTACGGGTTTTATTCGCGCGTGTTGGTGAACCGCACTGCCCACAACACGATACGGTGCTAGAAGCACAAACGATCAGCCAAATGGTAGATACCGTATTAGCTCTACCCGAAGGCACTAAAATTTTATTGCTAGCGCCGGTCGTGCAAGATCGCAAAGGCGAACATATTTCAGTGATTGAACAATTACGCCGGCAAGGTTATGTACGGGCGCGCATTGATGGGGATATAGTTGAGTTAGATCAAGCCCCAGCCTTAAATTTACGGAAAAAACATACACTGGAAGTGGTAGTCGATCGCATAAAAGTTCGTTCCGATCAACGTTTGCGTTTAGCTGAATCTTTTGCCACGGCGTTACAGTTAACGGATGGCATAGCTTGCGTGGCAGTCTTAGGTGAAAATGATGCCGTAAAAAAAGAAATAGTTTTTTCCTCTAAATTTGCGTGTCCAGAGTGTGGTTATAGTCTGGCAGAATTGGAACCTAGATTATTTTCATTTAACAATCCGGCGGGAGCTTGCCCTAGTTGCGATGGTTTAGGGGTAGAACAATTTTTTGATCCAGAACGTCTTATTCAAGACCCCGAATTAAGTTTGAGTGGCGGTGCAATTCGTGGTTGGGATTGTCGCAATAATTATTGCAAAGCCGTACTCAAATCACTGGCCAAGCATTATGGTTTTGATTTAGATACGCCTTACGCCAAATTACCTAAAGCCATTCAAAAAGTTCTGTTACGCGGGAGTGGCGAAGAAGAAATCCCTTTTCGTTATACCAATGATCGCGGTACTACGTACTCACGTACGCATGCGTTTGAAGGCATTATTCCCAACATGGAGCGCCGGTATCGTGAGACAGAATCCAACATGGTGCGCGAAGATTTAGCCAGCTATTTGTTTTCGCGACCTTGCCAAGAGTGCGGTGGCACCCGTTTAAAAGCGGAAGCAAGAGCTGTTTATATTGGTGGGAAAAATTTACCCGAAATTGCTGCGTTACCCATTAATGAAACCCAAGCTTTTTTTGCTAAATTAAAATTGGTTGGTTGGCGCGGTGAAGTCGCTGATCGTTTACGTAAAGAAATTCATGATCGCTTGAGCTTTTTGCTAAACGTCGGATTGGATTATTTAAGCTTAGAACGCAGTGCCGATACGCTTTCCGGCGGCGAAGCCCAACGCATACGCTTGGCTAGTCAAATTGGTTCTGGCTTAGTAGGAGTAATGTATATTTTGGATGAACCTTCCATCGGCTTACATCAACGCGATAATGAGCGTTTGTTAGAAACGCTTATCCGTTTACGTGATTTGGGTAATACGGTTATTGTTGTAGAGCATGATGAAGATGCAATTCGGCATGCCGATTATGTGGTTGACATGGGGCCCGGTGCAGGAATTCACGGGGGCAAAGTTGTCGCGCAAGGTAAACCTGCGGCGATCATAAAAAATCCCGATTCTTTAACGGGCCAATATTTAGCGGGTACTAGAAGCATTGCAGTGCCAGCACAACGTGTAGCGTACGATGCAACTAAACTACTGCGTTTACAGGGTGCCAACGGCAATAATTTGCAAAACATTGATGTCGACATCCCACTTGGATTAATGACCTGTATTACGGGTGTTTCGGGCTCTGGTAAATCTACGCTGATCAACGACACGCTGTATCCTCTGGCAGCACAAATTTTAAATGGTGCGGTAAATGTAGATCCGGCGCCGCATGATGACATTAAGGGATTAGAGCATCTGGATAAAGTAATCGGGATTGATCAATCACCGATTGGTCGCACGCCGCGTTCAAATCCTGCTACGTATACCGGTTTATTTACGCCGATTCGCGAATTGTTTGCCGGCACGCAAGAAGCACGTTCCCGTGGCTACACACCCGGACGTTTTAGTTTTAACGTAAAAGGCGGCCGCTGCGAAGCCTGTGAAGGCGACGGCTTGATCAAAGTAGAAATGCATTTTCTCGCCGACGTATATGTGCAATGCGATATTTGTAAAGGCCAACGTTATAACCGTGAAACGCTAGAAGTCCGTTACAAAGGTAAAAATATTCATGAAGTATTAGAAATGACCATCGAAGAAGCACGTGTCTTTTTTGATCCGGTACCAGCAGCGGCGCGTAAGCTGCAAACGCTAATCGATGTAGGGCTGTCTTATATTAAGTTAGGGCAGAGTGCTACGACACTGTCAGGTGGCGAAGCGCAGCGCATTAAATTAGCTCGTGAGCTAGCAAAACGTGATACTGGCCGTACGCTCTATATTCTGGATGAACCAACGACTGGGCTGCATTTTTTTGATATTGAGCAATTGTTAGCAGTATTACAACGTTTGCGCGCAGGGGGTAATACCATCGTAGTCATTGAGCATAATTTAGATGTTATTAAGACGGCTGATTGGATTATCGATTTAGGTCCAGAAGGCGGCGTTAAAGGCGGTAAAATTGTCTGCAAAGGCACACCGGAAACGGTGGCTGCGCACAAAACGTCTTATACCGGAAAATTTTTACGAAAAATGCTGCATTTACCGGAAAAATAAACAGTTTTGGTATGGCAGACGTATGGAATATATTGCTATGCCAAGCTATTTTTGGTATAGATGCAATGGGTTTTTTTAAGTTAAATATACCTAGTGTGATGGTATGTAGTCCTCAATTTGGAAGGAGATATGCTCATGGCGATTAAGGCAAAGAAAGCTGCGAAAAAAAGTGCAGCCAAAACTACAGCGAAAATTGGAAAAACTGCAAAAGCAAAAGTTGTAAAAGCAACAAAAAACACTAAACCAGTTAAAAAAACAACCGCAAAAGCTAAGCCAGCAAAAAAAGCGGTTAGTACGAAAAAGGTCGTCAAAAAAATGCCGGTAAAATCTGCCAGTCGTTCTAGCAAAAATGCTAAAGCTGCGAATCCTAAAAAAGTCGCTAAGCCAGCCAAAAAACCAACTAAAGCCAAAGCTGCTGTTGCCGCTAAAGCTGTAAAAAAGCCAGTAAAAGCAGTGTCGAAAAAAATTCTAACAAAAACACCTGCTAACAATGCTAAGCTAGGCAACAGTCAAAAAGGGAAAACCGCAGCCAAGTCAGTTAGCAGCAATGCTAAAACCAGCAAGGCTATGGTAAAACCTGCCGCAACAAAAGCTGTTGCCAAAAAACCAGTAAAAACAGGCGCGCCAAAACTCAAAATAGTTAAAAGCACCCCTGCAGCGAAAGTAACGACTAAAGTCGCTAAAGTGAGCTATGAACACGTAACAGCCGGTTCGTTAGTTGGCCTAGATATTCTTCCTTACCAAGAAATTGCGGGTGAAGAATACATGAACGAACGCCAACACGAACATTTCCGCAATATTTTAGAGAAATGGAAAGAGCAATTGTTAGAAGAAATGGATCGCACCGTACATCATTTGCAAGACGAAGCAATTAACTTGCCAGATCCAAACGATCGCGCTTCGCAAGAAGAAGAATTTAGTTTGGAGTTGCGCGCCCGTGATCGTGAACGTAAGTTAATTAAAAAAATCGAAGAAGCAACGCAAAAAATTGATGAAGGCGAGTACGGTTATTGTGATAGCTGTGGCGTCGAAATCGGTATCCGTCGCCTAGAAGCACGACCTACCGCTAATCTCTGTATTGATTGCAAAACCCTAGACGAAATCCGTGAACGTCAAATGGGTGGTTAAGGTATTACTCGTAAAAGCTCGGCTACTAAAGCCGAGTTTTTACGCCCCTCCAGATACTGCTACCAAAGAGTCGCAAGCTCTTCAGTCTGTAGTAGTTTTTCATCGCAAGTAATTAGCTTAGCATTATAATGCGTTGCTGTTGCAGCAATGATTCTGTCAGCTGGATCGCTATGCACAACAAGTGAGGGTTTTACTGCAAGAGTTGCTATGGCAGAAGTAATGCTTAACACTTGTATTTGGCGCGCTTGCAAAATAAGGTTTAGATAATTTTCTATATCGGTACCAGGATGTAAGCGTTTTTTTTGCATAAGCATAGCTATTTCCCACAAGCTGATATCGCAGCAATATAAAGTATTTGTTTTTTCTGCCGATACAATGGCGCGTAATGCATTTTTACTTAATTTTGCAGGAGCAAGAGTATCGAAAATAAGAATGCAGGTATCAAGAACGATCATAATTCAGCATCCCAATTCTCATCTAATGGCGAAACGACGTCGCCAATTTTACATTTTTTCCGTAATAATTTTAGTTGTTCTAAAGCCGCTGACTTTGCATCAAGGGGCGGAAGAAGTCTAGCAATCACATGGCCGCGTGATGTAACTAATATTTCGCTACCTTTTTGAACCTGCTCTAGGTAACTTGGTAGATGGTTTCGTAATTCAGTGACATTCACAGCATTCATATATTTTCTCCTGTACGTTTCAAATGTACACTTTAAGCATAGCACAATCAAGAAGAATTAGCAGCTGCACTATTTCAAAACATATTTAACCGAAGGCCCTTTTCCGAGTCGATGAATTTTTTTGTTTTTAACCAATAAATTGAGTTTTCTCGTCGCTGTGTTGCGCGAGACCTGCAAGTATTCTTCTACATCTCCTGGTTTGATTTCTGTACGCATTTTAAAGAGGGATAATAGGTTTTCTTCTTCAGAAATAGCGGAGTTTTTTTGTGGTAAGAAATTGAAAATAACTTTAACAGAATCAGCACCTTCAATAAATTCTGGTTTTTTAAGGCCAGCTTTGTTGCAGCTTTCTAAGATGAGTCTTATACCTGTCCCTAACTTTTCAATAATACCCAAGCGTCTGGCGATTCTTGCTAAATGAGGGTTTCTTAAATAGGTGGTGCCATCACCTAAATTGCCCAAATTAAAAAGACCTGGAAAATTGCCTGGGCTGAAAATTTCTAAGCGGTCATCATATAAAGCTATTTTAATTGAGCCAGGTATCCAGTATTTTCTATGGATAAGTGCATTAATAATGGTTTCCCGTAGCGCTGTTTCAGGTACAACAAGAGTTGCCTTTAATTTGCTACCGCGTAGTTTAAAGTCTCGTAATAACCAAGATTTTAATAGTTGCAAACTATCTTCGGCTTGTTTTTCTAAGCTACCTTTTATTTCTTCGGTTTGAATAATATCTCTGCCAGCTGAGCCCTGAAAACGAGTGCATTGAATGAAAGCCTCGGGGATATAAAGTTCTGGCGCTTCACAAAATACTAATGTTCCAGCTATGGTTGGATAATATTGCGTGGAATTAGTTGATGATCTGCTAATTATTTTTTCCATGACTAGGTGCTCTTTATTCATCGTTTTAAAAATATTTTTTAAAAGACTTTGGGAAAGAATACTTAGATCGGTATGTACAATTTCTTCATCAAAATTGATGCGTTTATTTTCTCGCATTAATTCTTCAATATGCTCTTGATTGGCTTTTCTTGTATTCGATCCGGCTCTTAAGTAGACCCCCTTAGGAATGCCTTCGCTTTTGATTAATACAGGTTTTTTTATGCTAGAAGGGACCTCAATAATCATTACACTTAGGTCGTCAAAATTTTTTTCGTAAATTTCAACCAAAAGGCTAGGGGTAGTGGCATCATATAAACTATTAGGAAATTCATCATAAATGCGATTGCGAATTTCATCGGTAATGCCAAGGATGGCTCTTGTTTTATCGTCAACACCGATAATGATTTTGCCACCAATACCGTTAGCAAAAGCAACACATGTTTTTATTAGGTTCTGAAAATTAGGAATTTTTGCTTTAAATTCTAATGATTTCGATTCCCGTTCAGGATAGATATGTTTCATAGTTCCGCCTAATTGCACCAATTGCACCAATTGCACCAATTATAGAATAATTGCACCAATTGCACCAATTTAAAAATAATTGCACCAAATGGTGCAATTATTGGGTAGGGTAGACGGTACAGGTGGCTGTGTTAGAGCCATAATCCACCAATGCATCAATCGATAAAAACTAAGCGTTTAACAGCGATATGTATACTTAGCTGCTATACAATCGCCAAGCTCATTACGTGTAAATGATGTCTTAGCAACTTCACGGTGATGAGGTGTCTCAGATGCACTAATTGTTTTCTGACTTTTTTCAGAAACCTCACTAGGCTCGATTGCAATAGATGCTAAAGTGAAAAAATTCCCTGGTTTATTAAGCAATCCAGTAATCTTTGTTTTCAGTTCGTCTTCTGAAATTCCAACATCAACGTTAGAAAGGATTATTCGAACGCGCTCAATATGTCTAAATATATTGCGTGGGTAAGCTAACGTTATATCGTCCAGGTTACCTGGAAATAATAGCGCAATTGCTTCAGCCAATGTTTTACTTTTGGGTTCAATTTCGAAAGCGCGTGTGGCGACATGCTCCCTAAGTTGAAATGGGTTAAGAATCGTGGCAGGGGGTGGTGTAAGCTCAAAAATAAGAACCACATCTCTGTTTTTAAGTACTTGTTTAGAAACATCTACTTTTGTTTCAGTCTTACTTTCAACGGCAGGAGAAGGTGTTTTTACCGCTGCTTGTTGTTGAGATATTGCTACAAGATATTTATAAACTTCTTCCGTAGCTTTATCCTTGGCATATTGCAATGCGGATTTTCCACCCGCAACACACTCATTAATGTTAAGTACAATTTTATCTGCAAATGAAAATAATGCTTTTATCAATAAGATAATTTTTGCATCATTGCTAGTGCATGCTCTGCGTAAGGCCTGCGAGTAATTGCTATTATTGATGGATTGCAAAAATAAGGCATATTTTTCTGCTTCGTCCCCAATAATTTCATGCATTTTAGCAAGAATTGCATTTTTTACTGGATCTTGGGGTGAACTAGTAGTTTTAAATTCTTTTATTCCAGTCCCTGCAGATGCAGTTTTAGTCTCTTTTGCTTCAGCTTTATCCTTTAAAACTTTTTCAATATGCGCAAGTATCTGCATTATTTCAGCAGTTGCTGCTGGCGATAGTTTGAGCTGAGGATTATTAAGAGCTAAATTAAATATTCTTTGCCAATGAGAGTATTGATCTGTGGGTATGAGCTCAATAAATTCTTTTGCAGTAGTAATGGGTTTTATGCTTGAATCAACTGGACAGGACCCGCCTATAATAACAGCGCGATCTAATTCTGGCTGACTTTTAGTAAAATTATGTCCAATGCCAGCACCGTGATGTAAAAGGCATTTTACAATATCTTTGCGTTCAGCATTTTTTTCTTTTCTTGTTTGAAGTGCTGCTGTTAATGGTAATGTAGGTACAAGAAAATTTTGTCCGCGTAATAAGGCAGTAGGGGGCGATTCTGCTCCGCAGGGTATATGTAAATTTGCTCCAGCGCCAAGCAAGAGCTGAACAGTTTCAAGATCAGCATGCAGAATAGCGGAATAGATGGGACCACTAATTCGGAAGCTATTTAATTGATTAACATCAGGTTTAAATTCTAATACCGTTCTTACCATCTCGGGCCCACATTTAACAGCAAGCATCAAGGGTGTGGCGCCACCCTGGTGAAAGAATTGATCTACCTGGGCGCCATTTTTTAAAGCTGTACGAACAGCAGTGGCATTGTTCTCAGTCAGTCCTTTAAAAAGAGGGTCTTGGGCTTGTTGTTGTAAAGTGCTTTTCGTTTTTTTCATGTTGTTTAAATAATTTTGCAAAACAGGGGAGCTGAACAGTTTTTGCAGTGCAATAATACGGTCAAGTTGCGGGCCATTCTGTGTAAGTAAACCGATTTTTCCAAAAGCGTGCGTAGTTATTCCAATTATCATGGGATCCCAGATTGGCCAATCATTCCCAGCTTTATATTTTGATATAGAACCATCATTTTGTTTTAAACCACTTTGAACTAATTTGGCTGTGTCACAAAACGGTGATAAATTTTGGTACTCTACTAGAAAAAGCATAAATCCAAGAACCATGTAGAGATTATTTTCATCGTCTAGGTTGTTAAATTTTTTCAGTAGTTTTTCTATTATATAATCTTTTAGGACAATTCTTTGTAGTCTAATCGAGGGTAACGTTGTTCCAAAGCGGATATAAGTGCTTTCCATATCACCTAATCCTCTCGCTATTTTCCATATAGGTTCTACCGAATGTAGAACATTTTCATCCATTTTTTCTTCTTCTAGTAATTTTTTAATTTGTTGCTCATAGGGCTGATACTCTTGGCAAAAAGCGCAACGTAATAGTATTACTGCACTATGATAATCCTTGCTGTTGTCAATAATGTCATCTATATATATTGACGCAATAGAGAACATTGCCTCTCTTTGCAATGGGGTGAAGGAATCTTTTATTTGATTTCTTTGTGCAATAATTTTATTTACTTCTTGGATGACCTGCGCAAGCTCGGATCTATCCTGATCGCTAAAATGTCCCAGTGCTTTTAAGTGTTCATATACCTTTTCTGCATGCGCTGCGTTACTACAGGTTAAACTCCAACTACTAATTTGTATCTCGGGCACAGTTTTTTCTATTTGTTTAATTGCTGCCAATTCTTCTTGACTAATATTGTCGGCAAAAAGCATTGTTATACTGCCAACATCGTAGGGGGTTACGTTTACCAAAAAGCTTTGCAGTTTGCTATTCTGAAAAATTTTCATAAATCTTGGCATCAGTCATTACCTCGTTTCATCGTAAACTTAATAATTAGAAACGGTAGCACATTATTTGTTCAGTTAATACGGTGCTGACTACCGCAGAGGCAAGTTTGGCTGATAAGCTCTGCCTGATGTCCAAAAATGTTGGGTTTGTCAGCCCAACCTACAAAAACTAATGATTTCGATTTCCGCTCAGGATAGATATGTTTCATAGTTCCCTAATTGCACCAATGGTGCAATTATTGGAGCGGGATAGGCGGAGCAGTCAGCTGAGCTATCAATTAGAAGGAGTGTTAGTGGCAGGCACTTTGGTGGCAGTTGTTGGAGCTGTTACAGGCACAGCAGGAGGAGCAACCACCGCAGGTTTTGTCACCACCGGCTGCGGTTTCGTGCTCAAGTTGGGATGCATAGCTAAAAACTGACAAATTCGGTCTTCCACTAGGTGATACACCCCTTGATTGCCCTTACCATCAACGGGGTCGTCGACTAATATCGCAAAAATGAGATTTTGGTGATTCACGGTTTGGATGTAACCGACTAAACCACTATGCGCATCGACAGTTCCCGTTTTCGCGTGAACTTTGCCGGCTGTAGCGCCGCCTAAGCGACCACGCAAGGTGCCATCAATGCCAGAAATTGGTAAGGCTTGATAGAAAACCAGGTTCGCAGGCATGCGGTAAGTGTATTGCAATAACTTCACAAATTGTGCCGGACTAATGAGATCCAAGCGTGATAAACCCGAACCGTCTACAATCACCGTTTTGCTGAAATCAATGCCGGTTTTGGGTTCTAGAATGCCGCGCTCTGCTTGGGCGCTGTTTTGCCAGGTTCCCGTCGTGTTGAAATACGTATTACCTAATTTTTTAAATAAACTACCAGCAATTAAATTGTCAGATTTTTTCAGCATCTTGGTTACTAAAGCGCTGACCGGACGGGATTCGTGTTCTGCCAGTATCTGTACGTTACCGGGGACGCGACCGTAATAAACTTTGCCGTGTAGTAAAATTCCATGTTGGCGCAGGAGGTTGTTAACCACGTTAATACCAGCGGCACGGGTATCATTTAATGTCACGCCAATTCCTACAGGAGCACGTCTAGGGCTCATGTACCCCGTTAAAATATAGTTGTTATTAGATGTGGGTTTCAGCTCCAGCGGATTTTGCGCGCCGCCACTACGGGTAAGTGCTTGGTTAGTGACGGTTAAATTAGCCAGATTTTGCGGAATACGTACTTGCACAGGACCATTATTTTTACCGGGTGCAAGCGTAATAGCGAAGCAGTTACGATTTAAAATCACAGCATTGGAAGGAGCGGCATAACACAGCATTTGCCAGCGCGGAAGCCAGCCTGGGCCCATGTTTTGATGATCCATATCATTGTCATCGACAATCAAGCTGCCTTGAATTTCGCGAATGCCATCTTTAGTTAAGGTCGCGATTAAATCGCTTACCTGGGCGATGGTTAATTCTGGGTCGCCGGAAAATCTAACGTAGAGGTCACCGGCCAACACGCCATTTTGAATATAATTATTATTTGTTAATAATTGAGTTTTAAATGTGTAACTAGGGCCTAAATAGGTGAGGGCAGCTGCTGCAGTGAAAAGTTTTAGGGTGCTAGCCGGCATATAAGTTTGGTTGCTATTGTGCTGATAAAGTGTGGCACCGGTATCTAGCGATTGCACCATCACACCCACATTGATACGGGAAAACTTACTAAGAATTTGGTCTATGCCTTCTTGAACGTTGGCTGTTTGCGGAATAGCAGGTGCCGCTGCAACAGCTTTTTTCTTACCATGCTTGGTTTTTTTTGTGGTGGTTTTAGTAGTGGAACGCGTAGCGGGAGTGGCGGCTGTGGTTGCCGGAGTTTTGCTTGTGGTCTTACTGCTGGTGGTAGCGCGCTTATGGTGTTTTTTGCTGGTTTTACTGGTGCTGTGCGAGGTTGTAGTCGCAGCAAAACTGTATAGCGGCAGTGTTAAAGTATAAGCAAATAAGCAGAAACCAAGGAGCAAGCGGTTAACTCTTGTCAGCATCAGAAAATCCTTTGCGGTGTATTATTTAGAGAATGATCAGTTTGGGCGAATTCTAAAAGAAATTCTTAGTGTATTACCAGTGAAATTTTAAATATTGTTAATATATTTGCTAGCTCAGTTTAAAGATGCCACTAGATATGATAATTTTTCCCTTTCGCAAGCGGGGGCAATATGTCTGTAATCAGTAAAGTTTTAGGTCGAGAAGTTCTGGATTCCCGGGGAAATCCTACCGTTGAAGCGGAGGTGGTACTAGCTTCCGGCGCGGTTGGCAGAGCGTGCGCACCTTCGGGTGCTTCCACCGGCTCGCGCGAAGCCTTAGAGCTGCGTGATAAAGACCCCAAGCGATACGGCGGCAAAGGGGTGTTAAAAGCGGTTGCTCATATCAACGGCGAGATACAAAAAGCCTTGTTGCAGCACGAAGCCAGCCAGCAAGAAAAAATCGATCAACTCTTAATAAATCTAGATGGCACTCCTAACAAAGAACGCCTAGGCGCTAATGCTATTTTAGCCGTGTCCCTAGCCGTGGCTAAAGCTGCTGCTAATGAGCAAGGTCAGCCTCTATTTGCTTATATTGCCCAATTATGCGGACAGCCTAAAATTCAATTGCCGGTCCCCATGATGAATGTAATTAACGGCGGTGCGCATGCTGACAACGGGTTGGCGATTCAAGAATTTATGATTTTACCGGTGGGGGCACCGAATTTTCGCGAGGCATTACGTTATGGCGCAGAAGTATTCCACGCGCTAAAACAGCTGTTGCAAGAAAATGATTTTGCTACATCGGTAGGGGATGAAGGTGGTTTTGCTCCCGCTATCGCAACGCACGAAGCCGCACTCGATTTTATTTTTAATGCAATTGAAAAAGCTGGTTACACGCCTGGTAAAGATATTTACTTAGGTTTAGATGTAGCAAGTTCTGAATTATATGGCAATGGCGCGTATTATTTTGCCGCGGAAGACAAAGAGTTTACCAGCTCGCAATTAACCAGCTATTTAACGGGTTTTGTCGATCAATATCCTATCATCAGCATTGAAGATGGTATGGCTGAAAATGATGAAAATGGTTGGATGGCATTAACGGCAGAGTTAGGTGGCAGAATTCAATTAGTGGGTGATGATAATTTTGTAACGAACACGCAAATTTTTAAACAAGGAATTAGTAAACAAATCGCTAATGCAATTTTAATTAAGCCCAACCAAATTGGCACCTTAACGGAAACGTTAGCAGCGATCCAGATGGCTAAAGCTGCTAATTATGCTGCGATTATTTCGCATCGCTCGGGTGAAACCGAAGATACTACGATTGCTGATATTGCCGTAGGGACAGGAGTAGGGCAGATTAAAACCGGCTCGTTGTGTCGTACGGATCGAATGGCCAAATACAATCAATTATTGCGAATTGAAGAATTATTAGGCGACCAAGCAATTTATGCGGGTCGTAGTGCGTTTAAATTTTTATAAATGCGGATAGGGTAACGGCGATGAAGCCAGTTGTTATTGCGTTAGCGGTATTGTTTTTAGTTTTACAATATAAATTATGGTTTGAAAAAGGCGGCGTGTCTGAAGTCTGGCGTTTACGGAATGCCATTGAGACACAAAGCCAACAAAATAAAGAATTTGCCGAGCGTAACAAAGCGTTAGAAGCGGAAGTGAATGATCTTAAAAGTGGGCAAGCCGCCGTAGAGGAACGCGCGCGCAATGATTTAGGGATGGTAAAGCCTAACGAAGTTTTTTATCAGATTGTTCCTGAGTCAAAATAATGCGAGCTGTTAAATATTGGGTCATTGTAGCAGCGGCTGGAATTGGCAGCCGCATGGAATTGCCAACTACCACGCCCAAACAATATTTGGTCGTGCAGGGTAAACCAGTTATTGCGCACACCCTGGATTGTTTGCTAACCCTACCATTATTTGAAAAAATCATTACTGTTATCCATCCTCACGATCAACATTGGCAACATCTTCCTTATGCGCAGCATGAAAAAATTCTAACAACGCAAGGTGGCGCAGAGCGTTGTCATTCCGTTTTAAACGGTTTAAAGCGCTTGCAAGAGCTAGCAGACCCTCTGGATTGGGTATTAGTCCACGATGCCGCCCGACCGTGTTTGGACATTGCTGATGTTAAAAAACTAATAACCCAATTAGAGCAGCATCCAGTCGGTGGTTTATTAGGAGTTCGAATCCGTGATACGGTAAAACGCGTAGCAAAAGACGGAAATATCACTGACACTTTAGATCGCAGCGAACTCTGGTGTGCCCAGTCCCCGCAAATGTTTCGTTATGAAGTTTTAAATAACGCTTTGCAACAAACGCTTCACCATCAGCAATTAGTTACCGACGAAGCATCCGCCATAGAATTAGCAGGTTTAACCCCAGTGATGGTAGAAGGGCAGCAAAGCAATCTTAAAGTCACCAGCCAAGCGGATTTGCCGTTAGCTGAGTTTTATTTGTCGGGACGGCATTGAAAGCTCAAAGGTATCAGCGGCAACTGAAACTAAACTTGAAACAAAAGAACCTCCAACATCCAAGGTCAGCCCATCCTTTAATAAGTTGTTGAAACAGCTGTGTTCTTGTTTAGATAAATTACAGCAACAAAGAAGCGATGCGCATACAAGTACTCTTGAACAAAAAGGTTTATTCAAAGACAGAGAATTAACTATTTATGGAATTCAAGGGTTAATAGGTGAAATTGTTCGGCTGCTGGATCAGCTTTATGAAATTTATAAAGCAAAATTAATAAAATACCCAGAAGATTTTGCAGAGGCGGAGCTGACTGAGGCGCAGTATCGCCGGATGTTCATGGACACAATGGATGAGTTTTTTTTAGGCCACAAAAAATATAAACAAACTCTTTTGGCAATACTGGTTGCGCGCAAAGAAACTTTTTTGGTTTCAATATTAGTTAATAAATTTAATGCGGATATTTATCAAAAGGCCACTCCACAACAAAATCCTATTTTTACTGTTATAGCTGCTTCACAAAATACAGAAGACTCTATTTTCGCGGTAAAAACACTTTTTATTGCGCTAATGGGAGAAAATAAAGAGCGGTTAGTAAAGTTTGCAACTACATTAGCTACTCCTGTTAATCAGCAAGATACAGCGCTGCAAATAGTTATTAAAAAAGGGTATTGGCAAACAGCCCAAGAAATTATAGCAAGGGGGAATCCTGAATTTTCTGAAGGCGAACTTGCGCAAGAATTAGCGTCTTATCAAAGCAATATTAGTTTGGCGCAATTTTCTGTTTTTATCCAAGAGTTTAATAGCAAACAAAAAAGTCAGGTTGCAAAAATCCCCGTTACTCTGGCAGATTTTACAGTTGGTCACCTCAAACAACTAATGTTGTCGGAGGTAAGAGTCGCCAAAATAGTTTTTTCTGATTATGCTTTCTGGAGAAAAAATTATTTTCGCTTTGTCGATTTTAAAGATGTTTTAGATGTTTTACTTAAACAACAAAATCCTGAGACCGATAGTGCGCTGCAAGTTTTTCTGCAAGCAGTGAGCAAGTTTTCTTATCGTGAATTATTTCAATACGGTTTTTTTTCGAAAAAGGCATCACAACATCCAAATATCCAATATTACATTGCGCTTGCGCTAGAACGCGTGAAGAAGCGGTTGTTTTAATTGTCCACCTGACATATTTTTTCTCCGGGGTAAACATATATATATGGGGGAAAAACAAAAAGGCGTGAATTAATAGAGGTGCCCTTAAATGCGGGTCTATTATTTGTGCAAAATTATGATTTTAGCATCAATCTTTGAGAAAGGGGTGGGTCGACATATTTGTTTTAAAAAATTATAAATGTATTTTTTTAAAAAAGTGGATTATAGCAATACAGAAAATGCAAACTAATTAATAATCTTAATAATCGTAACTCAAGATACATTACTTCTTTCGCTTCCTTATCCGCAATCATACTGTAATTTTTACCGTATTATTTTTTTTCTCGTTAAATACAATAGTGTTAAAAGTAAAATTCCTTGAGGTTTTTTTATGCCGTCAATATATAAGCTTTCTGCTGTTCATAATGAAATAAAGCAAGGAAATCACGTCGTAAATCTCTCTAATATGCGTGTTTATGATGAAAAAAAACTTGACTTTAAATGTCGTAAATTAGGGGAACATGTAAAATCGCAAAAAATTGTTTCATTAGTTGTTCATATAAATGGATCTATTTATACCTGTGATCAAACGACAATTTATCGTTGGGAAATTGGTAAGGAAACCTATGTTAATAACTGGTCAAGTGGTTTGACACATGCTCAATTGGCGCTAGGGATGCTGCCTGATGGCTCATTGGTAAATTGTGATAATAATCGCGTGCAGCAGTTAGATGCAAGATCAGGGAGTCGTGTCAGAGAGTGGAAGCTTGATAATACAGAAGCTGATCATTTTACCAGTTTAGTAACGGGGGCCCAAGATTATATTATTTATGCGACACAAAATTCATATTATAAAATAATTCTTAATGACAGCACGGTTCAGCCGATCAAAGGTAGTTGTTGCCCTAAAACTACAGTTATATTTGATCAGTCTTTAGTAAGGTCGAAACAAAATAAAGACACATCCGTACTTGAACAAGTTTATTCTGGTTCGGGCGAAGTTCAAAATATATGGGGGGGATGGTTTTGGCAAGATAAACATAGAAAAGCGATAACTGTATTAGCTTGCAGTCCTGATAATCGTCTGATTATCAGCGGCGGTGAAGATAAGACTATTAAAATATGGGATAGATTGGGTGCCTGTGTTAATTTATTTTCCATCGGTGCAGTGGCTACCGCTTTTTGTTTTTTACCGGATAATACTATTCTTATTGGGACTTCTGAAGGTTCAATTCAACACTGGTGCCCTAAAAGAAAAAAACGTCTTAATGTTTGGAAGGAGCATTTGTCTAATATTGCTAGCCTAAATGTACATCCAGATGGCACGATAATTAGTACAAGTTTACATGATCACATATTTTGGGGCTGGTTGCCAACAACACGACGTTTGAGATTGGCTGATATTCAAGATTTACTAACAATCCTTGAAAATAATAGTTCTGACGAGGTTGTTACTGAATTAAACTTGCAGCATTTTTGCTTGGTTGATACTGATATTGATATCTTACATAAGCTATTACAAAAAAATAAATCGATAAAAACTTTAAATCTGAGCGATACTGATCTTACCCAGAAAGCTATTCATGAGTTAACTGAAAAAAATATAGGGCGTGTGCCGCATTTAACTATCATTCATAGTCCGTTAAATACTAAGAAAAATGTGAGTAAAGAAGAATGTAAAGAAGTAAAAATTTACTCGCCATATGATATTCAAGGTAAAAGCAAGGATGAAAGGTTAATTGAAGAATGTCATTATACCGAAGCTTTAGCACAATTTGAAAAAGTTTTAAAAATAACACCAAATTTGTTCCCTGCACTTTATGGTATGGCAAGAGCTTATATTGCCCTAGGTCAAAATGATAATGCGCTGACAGTTTGTGAAACTATTCTCAAGTTAGATCCGAATAATTTAGAGGCTAATTGTTTCAAAGCACAAGCTTATTTTTACAAAAAACAATATTCTGATGCGGAAAGTATTTTAAAGTGGTATGTGGAAAAATCAAAGAAAGAAATATCCAGTGGCTTATATACAGATTATGGAAATATCTATTTTGCACAAAAGAAATTAGATGATGCATTCAATCATTATAATTTTGTATTAGAATCTGATCCGCATAATATTTTTGCACTTGTTGGTAAAGCTAATGCACTTTACCAGCAAGGTTTGATACTAAAAACAAAAATTGGCCTGAAAGATAATTTTGAATGTACAAATAAACTTAAAGAAGCATTAGCAATTTTTGAAAAAGTATTGCAAGCGAAATTTTCCCCACATGCTAATGCTATATTGGAAAAACTGGCTAAACAAGAAAATGAATATTTGTTGCCAAAAGAAGGTAAGCAACGTATTGGTGATCTGTTAGAACAAATAGCTAAAGAACAATTAAACTCTTGTCTAGAACAAAAGTATCCTGCAGTAGGGGCTGGCAGCGAACATGAAGTTAAAGCGTCACTTGATAAAAATTTAGAAGATTGTAATCAAAGCGAACAGCAGCTATGCGACAAAGTAATGCAACGAGAGAAGGGTGATAATGAGATTTTAATTGAAATTATTTACGAAATAAAAGAAAGAGAATTATTACATAGTATTATTTCTGCTAATAAGAATTATTCTGTATACCGCATGATGACCTCAATATTAATTTGCGGAACGCGTGACGCTTGTCAAGGCGTTATGTCTGGTTATGGTGCCGCCGGTGATTTTACTGCCGATAAGATTACAAAAGCTTTCAAAACTGTGATTAATGCTATACCGGGTATTGGGATTTTTGCTAACGCGATTTTAAGTATTATCGAAGAAAGCATCAAGCTGGATAAACAAAAAAATATAGAAAAACTTGCTGACTTTTTTGATTCAAATAGCATGCCAGAAGAATTTTTGCGGAGATTTGCACGCTGTTTAACTATTGCGCGTAAAGATTTATTAGATGAATTAGCTATAATTCCAGTGCCTGTCAGCAATATTGATCAAGTTATGGCTAAATTAAATAAGTTTAAGGAATGGGCTGCCTCTCCAAGCAATAGTACTCATCCGATAATAAAACAAGCTCGTAAAGATATTAAACGTCTTTTAACGGAAATTCTTACAGGAAATCTAAAAGCTGATATCAAAGCAATGTTATCAGTTTGTTTGGAAGATAAAACTGAAGAAAAAGCGGCCAAGGTAATAGCTACCATTAATAGACAATCACAACCACAATCTGTGCGTAGTCCAACAGCGATTCACTCAGCTGATCAAAAAGCTTCCCCTGCTATTTCTCTGCACGCTGTAACCGCTGAAAATACGCAGCCAAAGGAAAATAAGGAAGATAAACGAACTGAAGAAGCACCCGTTGTTACTCTGCAATCTGCAGTTGCTGAAAGTATGCAGCCAAGGGAAAATAAAGAGGATAAGCAAACTGAAAATACACCCGTTATTTCACTGCAAGTTGTAGCCGTTGAAAGCATACAGCCAGCGGAAAACAAAGAGAATAACCAAGTTGAAAAAGCCGCTAAGCAGAAAAATGTTGATCCGGTTGATGCGGCAACAGCGGTAGCTGAATCAGATAAAAATAGTTTAGAGCTAACTCAAAACAGTACTCAAGCGTTGTTACAGTCAGCAAAAAATAACAAAATGGGTTGGCAGCAATCACCTGAGGCAACAGATAAGCAACTGCAAAATGTAGAGCACAGAGAAGAGCCTATTAACGCAGATAGATTTAAATGTGCAATTTTATAAGGGGCAGAGCATTCAGTAAACTGTGTCAGCACGAACTAGCGTTTTAAAAGCTTATCTTTTATATAATCTAAAGATAATGCATGCTCAGCTAAATCACTTTTGCTATAACAATCAAATTTGGTTTTTAAAATTTCAATATAAAAATCTACCGTTCTCGATGAGATTCCCATCGCTATAGATATCTGTTTTGCGGTCTTTCCTTTGGCGACATAATAAAGGCACTCAGCTTGACGTTTAGGAAGGGGGGATTTTCCATTTTTTTTCGTTAAAGGTTCATTTCGCGGAGTGTATATTATTTCGCTATAACAACCGATAACACCAATAACCTGGCCAGTTTTGTCATATAAAGGTAATTTGTTTCCGATGGTGTCTATCACTTCACCGTTGGTCTGAAGCTGAGGTTCAATGACATTATATTTTTTCTTGCCTAATATAACTTCACGATCGCCTTCTTGATATTCTTGGGCGTGGGTTTCGCCCCAAACTAAATCAAAATCAGTTTTGCCTATTATTTCTTCGGGTGATTCAAAGCCAGCAGCTTTAGCAAAGTAGCTGTTGCAGCCTAAAAAAACTGAGTTGCGATCCTTCCAAAAAACTCGGCAGGGGATTTGATTAAGAATATTTGAAAAGGCTGTAATCATATTCGGTGCATTAATTTTATAACTTGTTTTCAGTCTAGAACTGCTCGCTTATTCGCGTTTATCCATTTGTTATTTTACCGTTTATACATGCTTTTGGCTACAGTTTAAGGCAATTTAGTATGATTAGTAATACTGCCAGCTACTAACCGATGCTGCGTTCAAAAATAAAAAAAATCTTTAATGAAATCTTAAGCTTTTGTCTATACACTAACGTTGATTGTGAAAATTCCATGGCATGAGGAAAAATAAAAAATGTTTACTGAATTATTGCAACTAGCCATTCAAAAATTTAAAAGAATATTTTGTAAAAACAAAAAACCTTTGCGAATTATTAATGCTGATCTTATCGATGAAGATGAGCTGGGTGTTGCACCCGTTATAAAATCTACAGCACAGCAAAAAAAGCCTGCAGTTAAAGATTCGCAACAAGGTTCCACTAGTAACACGCAATCTTTATTGCCTAAAAGTCCTAGAAAATCTCGTTCAAGCATTTCCTCGATTTTTCCAATGGGGACTTTGTTAGCAGCTTCAAGATTGATGCCTATTGCAGCGCAAAATTGTGAACATGGAGATCCTATTTACTTTACTACTTCATACGATAATCGTGTTACTGGAGTCTATGCTATTCAAGCTGCTGCATTCTATGCGGATATAGCTTGTAAATGGATAGAGCGAGCTTTAAATAATGGTGGCCCCTACAACATCACTCAAATACATACTTCTTCTTTACCGTTGGGAGAAGCTTTTGCACATATGTGCTATGAAGACAACGATCCCCCACCCGACCCACTTTTAGCAGTATCCAATCTAACAGGAGCAGGATATAGCGTTTATCTATTTCCAGCTAACGGTACTTCAAATGTAGTATCACCGGCATTGCAATATTTAATCGCTCAAATTAAAAGGGATTGTTTTGATCCTGGAACGCAAGCGATTGCATATATTTACATTGGAATACTTGCTGTGGCTGGCTTAGTTATTGCAGGTGTAGTGCTTTATTTTTTTTATTCTGGTGCTAAAGGCGGTGTTAAATATATTGGAGAGAAAATTGGAGAGAAAATTGACGAAAGAAGAGCGATGCAAGTAATGAGCGAACTGGGTAGTGCTGAAGGATTTCAAACAAAAAAAGGGCCTTTACATTTAGTTCTCGAATATCTTGGAGTTCAAGGGCTAACTAAAAAACCTGCCACGTTACCGTCAAGTGATTCCAGTTTAGGGGCAGGCGACAGTAAAGGTGAAACAAATGGTACGGATGCAGCCTTCGGTGTAAAAATAGATATAAAAGCACCTTTATTAGCTCGTGGATCTACTAATGGGAACTATCAATCCTTGGCAGAAACTAAAGATGATGGTAGTCAAACCGAAACAGATACAAATGGTGGTGATTTAGAAGCTGAAATATCTTCTGTGCTTGGACCTATCTTTAGTGATGATGAATCAGTCGACTGGGAAAGCACATCGCCACGCCAGTCATTTTAGATAGTCAAAATTTTAAGTAGCTCAGCGGGTGAATAAATCAAAAGTTTAGCTTTTTTGAAGCCAGTATTATCGCGGGTTACGATTGCCTGAACATCAGAGTGTCTACCTGCCTCGTGCAAAACAGCATCTTCGAAATCTGAAAAATTTAAAGTAATCGCTTCCTCTAATACTCCGCGAGTTACTGGCGCAATTTCAAACAATTGTAAAAGATGGCTGACATGAAGTCGCGCCTGTGCATTTCCTAGTGTTTTGATAGCCAGGTAATGAATAGTAGTAATGGTGGTTGCGCTTAATGCGCCAATAATTCTGCCCTGTTCAACCTGCGCAAAAAGTTGTGCCGCTTCTTCTGCAAAAGGAGCGCGATCTAATAAAAGATCTAAAACAACGTTGGTATCAAATAATATTTTCATAAGTGTTTATCAATGAGATAATTATAATAGTCGTTTTTATCGACGTTCTTTTTTTCTTTTTTAACCAGCGCTCCTCTTAACGATCGCGTCAACGGGGGTAAAGTGGTAATTTTTTCTTGTGTGTCTTCTGCCAACAAAGCGAAATAGTCTGCAACCACCCGGGACAAAGATTTCCCAGATTTTTTAGCTTTAGATTTAGCACGCTGGATAAGCTTTTCATCTAAACGTAAAGTGAGCTTAATTTGAGTAGACATATTCTAATAACCTTTGACGTATATATAATTATATATTATACGTCATTTTTGATGATTATGTAACTTAAGGGAAATCTAACGAAAAACTCTGGTATCTCTTTACTCACCAGCTTTGCACTACAGATAATTTGGCGCGCCTGCTGCAAGTGTGGATATTATCTATAATTGAATAATTGTGGATAGAAAAACGAATGCCGTACGGTGAGTTTGGGTGAGATTGTAAAAAAAGTCTCAAATAATTCATTTTAGTTTCTGACTTTCAGATCTTTAACTGAACGATAAAAATCTTAGTCACTAATAATAATGCAGAAGGGCGGAAAATTTTCCGCCCCTACGAGCGGAGATCGATTTAATGATTCCATTAAATCTCCAGACCTTCAGATCTTTAAGGATAAAATCTTTTAAGACAAAAAGTTAGGGTATTTCTACCTCTTCATCTTCAGGATTAAATTCTGCTTTTATTTTTTCTTTTAAAGTTTTGCTAGTAGGGGACACGGTGGGGGCATGCAAGTGATGGTCAGGGTGTAAGAGCTCACCTAGCATGGCACATTCTATGCCGTGTGCGTGGTTGCTCGTATGGGCCTCCGCGTGCGGTTGGCTGTGAGGCTGAGCGGCGTGGGTTAGATGATTTTCGGCAGCATGGGTTGCCGTGTGGGCGGCATGGGCATGGAGTTCTGTCTCGTGCTCAGCTTCTTCCTCTTCAACCTCATTTTCTTCGGCTTCCTCGCTATCTTCCTCTTCTTCAGCTTCTTCCTCGTTAGTTTCTGCGGGTTCCGCCTCTAATTCAGCTGTTTCGTGCTCAGTTTCGGGCTCTTCAGCATCCTCTTCGATTTCGGCTGCTTCCTGCGCTTCGGTCGGTTCTGCTTCGCTGGCTTCGTGTTCTGCAGGTTCCTTTTCTGACTCGGTGGCCTCCGCTAGCTCAATTTCAGCGGGTTCAGTTTCTTCATTTTCTTCTGCGGCTTCAGCCTCAACTTCTTCCTCTTCAGCAGCCTCAGGTTTTTCGGCTTCATTTTCTTTAGATGCTGCAGGATGCAGCCAGTGTTTGCTAGCCTGATACTCAGCCAAAAACTCAGCAGTGGGATTCCAAGGGGCATATTGCGGGGCGCCCATGCCAGTATCGCCTTGATCACCGCCGTCATTAGCGGTCGGTTGGAGGCGGGGTGGATGCGGATGGCGGCCTTCTAGGGTTTTTGCGATGCTGTCAATAGTCGAATCGGTCATTTTTAGCAGATATTACCAGGAAATTTCTGAGGATATTATAGCCTAAATTAGTCAGCTTAGGGTAAACTGCTAGGCTAAATATCTACTCTTATACTTTTGGTTATCCATGCGTTTAAAACATATCAAACTCGTTGGTTTTAAGTCCTTTGTTGATTCCACCACCGTATTATTACCTACTAATTTAACAGCCATCGTCGGGCCTAATGGCTGCGGTAAGTCCAATATTATCGATGCTGTGCGCTGGGTGATGGGCGGCTCCGCCAAACAGATTCGGGGTGAATCCTTAGAAGACGTAATTTTCACTGGTTCAGCGACTCGTAAGCCGGTAGGGCATGCGTCGATTGAGTTGAACTTTGATAACTCTGATCAGACCTTAGTGGGCCCTTACGCTAACTACAGCGAAATCGCCATTCGTCGGGAAATCACCCGCGACGGCCAATCGAATTATTATCTCAACGGCACTCGCTGCCGTCGTCGTGATATTACCGATTTATTTTTAGGAACAGGTTTAGGTCCCCGCAGTTATGCGATTATTGAGCAAGGGATGATTTCGCGCTTAATCGAAGCCAAGCCTATGGACTTGCGTAATTTTATCGAAGAAGCCGCCGGTATTTCCAAATACAAGGAACGCCGCCATGAAACCGAGCTGCGCATTAATCACACGCAGGAAAATTTAGCGCGTTTAAATGATATTCGCGAAGAATTAGACAAACAATTGAATCATTTACAGCGCCAAGCCAATGCAGCAGAACGTTATAAAGTATTAAAACAAGAAGAACGTTTATTGCGCGCGCAAATCCAAGGGTTACGTTTACGCTTTTTGCAAGAACAAGCAGCAAGTCAGCACGAAAATTCGCATAAACAAGAAGCGGAATTGGCTGAATTAATGGCCATGCAACAACAACTTGCCGAGGACTTAGAACAAACGCGCGATTTACAAACAACGGCTACTGAAAAAACCAACGAAGTGCAAGAGCAGTTTTATCAAGTGACCAACGACGTAAATCGTTTAGAACAACAAATGCAAAGTCAACAAGAACGTCGTGAACAGTGGCAGCAAGAATACAACGCGATTACGCAAAATCAGGAATTAGCGCAACAGCAGCTGACTCACATTGCAGAACGGGTAGCCCAGTTGCAAGAACAAGTAAATAACGCTGAGCCACAGTCAGAACAAGCTAAAACAGTGTTAGAAGAGTCATTGCAAGCGCTCAGCAAAGCTGAGAGTGAGTTACGTGAGTGGCAAGTATATTGGGATACGTTTAATCAGCAAAGTGCACAAACGGCTAAACAAGTTGAAGTGGAGCAAACGCGTATCCAACATTTGCAACAGCGCTTACAAGCAAACCAGCAACGCATTGACCGCTTGCAAGGTGAGCAACGTCAGCAAGAGTTAGCGTTAGGCAGTGTCCCTATGGATGATTTCGAACAACGCGCCCAGCAATTACAAACGCAGCGCAATGAATTGAACCAACAGCTGGAAGAAGTTTTACAAGCCATAACCATGCAGCGGCAACAAAACCAACGCTTAACCGCAGATTTGGATGCTGCTAAACACCGTAGCCAAACGCTGAGTGGCCAACAAACCTCGCTAGAAACGTTACAACAAGTAGCATTAGGCCAACGCGAAGAAGCGGCAATGGAGTGGTTAAAGAAATATGATTTAGTGGATATGCCACGTTTTGCGCAAATGCTAAAAGTGGAAGCTGGCTGGGAGCGCGCAGTTGAAACCGTACTAGAGCCTTATTTACAAGCAGTTTGCGTCGATGATCCCGTTGGTTTTGCGGCAAAGTTAGCAGAATTACCGCAAGCAAATTTAAGTTTAGTCGCTAGAGCGCAAAATGATGCTGCCGCAAATACATCTGCTGATGCTGACACTTTATTAAGTAAAGTAACAGCACCTTTATTTTTACGCAGTTTAATTTCTGGCATTTATGTTGCGGAAACGTTACCAGAAGCACAACAGTTAGCTGCAACGTTACAAGCGCATGAATCCGTTATTACGCGTGAAGGGGTGTGGTTGAGCCCGGGTTGGTTGTATGTAGCGCATAAAACCGATCACAAAACGGGCGTCTTGCAACGGGAACGGGAATTAGTGGTGTTGCGAGAAGAGCTATCGGTGGCTGCAATGCAAATTGAACAATGCCAAGCGGCTATCACGCAAGGGCAAGAACAATTGCATGACTATGAAGATCAGCGCGATGACTTGCAAAAGCAAATCGGTGAATTAGTAGCCTTGCAAGCGGAAGTAAAAACCAAGCAGCAAGTGCAAGAAGCACATATTTCGCAAGTGCAACAACGCGCCCAACAAATTAATAGTGAAGTAGAAGATTGTGCGCAACAAATCCGCGTTGATCAAGAAGCGTTGGAGAATACACAACAGGCATGGCAAGCAGCACAAGAATGTTTGCAGCAACAAACAGATGAACGTGAATCATTAATCGATCAGAAAAATAATTATCAAGTCGCGTTAGAGCAAGTGCGACAACGTGCGCAAGAAGATCGTGCTAAAGCTCATCAATTAGAGTTGGATTTGCAGGCAGCTAAATTACAACTAGATACTACCGAGCAAAACAAAGTGCGTTTGGTGCAGCAATTGCATGATTTTGCTGAACGTGAAGCTTTCTTACGCCAAGCATTGGCGGATAGCGCTGAACCGCTCAATGAATTAACTAGCAAATCACAAGAAGTGCTAACCGAAAAATCACAGCTTGAACAACAACTGTTGCAAGCCCGGCAGAGCTCCGAACAAGTTACGCAGCAATTGCGTACGTTAGAGCAACGTCGTCAGCAAGTCGATCGCGATTTGTTGGAAAAACGCAACGAACTAGAACAAGCACGATTAGCGGTACAAGCCCATGAAGTACGCGCTAAAGGTTTGGAGGAACAAATTATTGAAAGCGGCTATGAATTGCCAGAGTTATTAGCGCAGTTAACCGAAGAAGTGAATGAAGCTGAATGGGAAGAAAATTTAAATCAAGTGGTCCGCAAAATTGAACGTCTAGGCGCTATCAATTTAGCAGCTATTGATGAACACGTAGAAAAAAGCGAGCGCAAAGAATATTTAGATAAGCAGTACAACGATTTAATCGACGCGTTAAAAATTCTTGAAGATGCTATGCAAAAAATGGATGGCGAAACGCGCGCACGTTTCAAAGAAACTTATGAAAAAATTAATCACAACTTCCAAACACTATTCCCAGCTTTATTCGGGGGTGGTAATGCCAGCTTGCAATTGGATGAAGAAGATTTATTGGCTGCTGGTATCACCGTTATGGCACAGCCACCAGGTAAACGGAATAGTTCTATTCACTTGCTATCAGGCGGTGAAAAAGCGTTAACAGCCATTTCTTTGGTGTTTGCTATGTTCCAACTCAATCCAGCGCCATTTTGTATGTTGGACGAGGTTGACGCGCCATTAGATGATGCGAATGTAAGTCGTTTTTGTCGCTTGGTGAAACAAATGTCAGAGACGGTACAGTTTATATTTATTAGCCATAATAAATTAGCGATTGAAATGGCGGAGCAGTTAGCGGGTGTTACTATGCACGAAGCAGGAGTTTCGCGTATGGTATCTGTTAATATCGAAGAAGCAATTGCGATGGCAACTGCGTAAAGTTTTCAGCGAGGTTAATTAAAGGTGGATTTATATTTAATCTTGTTAGGAATTGCTGCGCTAGGAATTTTAGCGTTGTTATTAATTTTTTGGGGGCGGATTCCTAAAAAAACGTATCAACCAAAATTAGAGGCGGCACCGCCGTCTCCAAAAACTAGCGATGAAAAGAAACAGGTCTCGCATGAAAAAGCCGAACCTTATATTGCTGATTATCCCGTATTGGATGAAGCAACATCCGTTAAATCAGATCCAGGCATTGCTTCGTTAGGGTTTAACGCGCTAGACGGTTTATTGGGGGAACGGGAACAGCCACCCGAGTTTTTGCGGATTGAGCCCGAAGATATTGAACCGGAAGATATTGCGCCTGAAGATGTCGCGCCAGCCCCTGCTCCTAGCAGTAAGCTAGAACAACCGCGCAAGCAACCACGTGATTATATTATTTTTTATTTAATTGCTCCGGTGGATCGTCCTTTTGTTGGTTATGAGTTATTACAAGCATTATTAGCGGCTGGTTTACGTTTCGGTGCAATGAATGTTTTTCACCGTTATGCTAGCGACGAAGAACAATCCCCAAGTTTGTTTACCGTAGCTTCTGCGGTAGAACCAGGCATATTTGACTTAGCCAATATCGGCGCTTTTTCTTGCCCGGGCTTAAGTATGTTTATGTCATTATCAGCAAATGAAGATCCACGCGAAGCGTTTGAATTAATGTTAGAAACCGGTTTGCAATTAGCAGAAGATCTCGGTGGTACGCTGTGTGATGATACGCGTAAGATCTTAACGGAAGAAACGGTAGAAGATTATAGAAGTAAAATTGCATAAAACTTCTGGAAATCCTGATGCAAAAAATTCCCGCGAAAATAATTGATCAGATTAACGCGTTGCGGACTACGCTCAATGAACATAATTATCGGTATTATGCTTTAGATCAACCCACGATCCCCGATGCTGAATACGATCGCTTATTACGCGAGCTGCAGAACTTAGAGGCAGAATATCCGACCTTAATTACTGCAGATTCTCCTACACAGCGCGTGGGTACCGCGCCGGTTAAAGCGTTTGCACAGGTAGCCCACCAAGTTCCCATGTTGTCATTAGATAACGCTTTTACCGACGAAGAAGTTTTAAATTTTGATCGACGCATCAAAGAACGTCTAACTACAACCGAAGTTGCTTATTGTTGTGAACCCAAATTAGATGGTGTGGCGGTTAGTTTAATTTATAGCGAGGGAAAGCTTATTCAAGCTTCTACCCGCGGCGATGGTTATACCGGCGAGGAAATAACCGCCAATATCCGCACGATTCGCAGCATTCCGCTGCAATTACGCGGTAGCGATTATCCAGAATATTGCGAAGTGCGCGGCGAAGTATATATGCCCAAAAAGGGTTTTGCCAAACTGAATGAATTAGCTCAACAAAAAAATGAAAAGCAATTTGTGAACCCACGTAATGCGGCAGCAGGTAGTTTACGCCAATTAGATTCGCAAATTACGGCACAACGGCCATTAGCATTTTATTGCTACGGCGTAGGAAAAATTGAGAACGGCAATTTACCCACGCGTCACAGCGCGATTTTACAAAAATTAAATAGTTGGGGTTTGCCGGTTTCATCTGAAATTAAAGTGGTTGCTAACATTCAAGAATGTTTAGAGTTCTACCGCATTATAGGCGCAAAACGTAACAGCTTAGCTTATGAAATTGATGGTGTGGTTTATAAAGTCGATCGCCTAGATTTACAGCAACAGCTGGGTTTTGTATCGCGTGCGCCCCGTTGGGCAGTAGCGCACAAGTTTGCGGCGCAAGAAGAATTAACGCAAGTTCTAGCCGTAGAATTTCAAGTAGGACGAACTGGGATTTTGACGCCGGTAGCGCGCTTGCAACCTGTTTTTGTCGGTGGTGTTACGGTCAGTAATGCAACATTACACAACATGGATGAAATTCAGCGCAAAGATATCCGTGTCGGCGACACAGTGATTATCCGGCGCGCAGGTGATGTTATTCCGGAAATTGTGTCATCAGTGTTGGAGCGTCGCCCAGCGCATACAAAAATTATTAAATTACCTTCTCGTTGTCCGGTGTGCGATTCTGAAGTAGTGCGTTTTGAAGGTGAAGCAGCCGCACGTTGCACCGGTGGTTTGTTTTGTGCTGCGCAACGTAAAGAAGCCATTCGGCATTTTGCCTCACGGCGTGCGTTAGATATTAATGGATTAGGCGATAAAGTTGTAGATCTATTAGTCGAGCAAGGGTTAATTCAAAACGTAGCGGATCTTTATCAGCTAACGCCAGAACAGTTAGTAAAATTAGAAAGATTAGGCGAAAAATCCGCAACAAATTTATGTGCGGCAATTGCTAATAGCAAAGCTACGACGTTACCTCGTTTTTTATATGCATTAGGAATACGCGAAGTAGGGGAGGCCACTGCGCAAAACCTAGCGATGCATTTTAAAAATTTACCAGCATTAATGACGGCCGATGAAGAGTTATTACAAACCGTGCCCGATGTCGGCCCGGTGGTAGCTGAGCACATCGTGGCATTTTTCCGACAGCCGCATAATTTAGAAGTAATTAACAAACTACAACACGCGGGTGTGCATTGGCCGGAAATTGTAGTGCAAGCGAATGCCACGCAACCCTTAGCGGGCAAAATTTTTGTGTTAACTGGCTCACTAGCGAGCATGACGCGCGATGAAGCAAAACAGCAGTTACAACAATTAGGCGCAAAAGTCAGCGGCAGTGTTTCTGCCAAAACCTCTTATGTCGTTGCAGGAGAAGAGGCTGGTTCAAAGTTAACTGAAGCACAACGTCTTGGTGTTACAGTATTAGATGAAAATGATTTTTTAGCGCTGTTAAAAAAAACGATTAAATTTAGTGTATAATTAGTTAGTACATATCAGCGATAAAGGTATTGTTATGAAAAAATTAATTTGTATGGGTTTTATAACTTTTTGTTTTGTTTTATTTGCGGGTGGAAAAGCAGCTGCATATGAATCTAAGCAAGTTACAGTATCAAATGTGGCAAGTGAAATTAATTTATGTACGCCACCCCGCAAGATAAAAAAACACATTGTAAATTGTGCAAATTTGCCTGCTTCTCCTAGTCTGTGTCAAAAAATGCAAATAAATGTTCTAAGCAATAATCTAGTTAGACTCCGTATAAATACCGCTTCTGACGAAAAGGGTATAATTCGCGTAGATTATGATTGTGTAATGGGAATAGGGTAAGTAAAGATCAAACTCGATGGGCTTTGCTTAAAAATAACTTCAACTAAAACCTTCAGGAAAAATTCCAGATTATTAACTATACTGTTAATACATATGGCTTTTTAAGCTGAAGATTATATGAAAATTAATATAGGGTTATTAGTATTCGCTGTTTGCATAAGTATGGCGAAGAGTGATCTCTATGCTGATCAAGTTCAGATTAATCAAATCATTGTAACGCCGACGAACCCACTGACCCTAACGCATCCTGGTCCAGAAGGTGCGCATGGCGATTATCCAGCTCTTACATTTGTGGGTGAGTTGGCAACTGGAAATCCTACCGAATATGTCTTTACGCCTGTTGAGGGCATGTTTAGTATAACTTACTATAGGCAAGGACAATCTTTGTTATGTAATTGTGGTATTGCCGTTAACAATAACAATGTATATGAACCAACATACTCCATTGGTGGTGCATTATGCGGGCAAACTTCAGTTAATAATGGTGTTATTAGCGTGCAGTTAAAAAATAACTGTAGTTAAAATTCATCTTTCATCTTCCGTTTTAACAGCACATAAACCGCACCGTTGCCACCGTCTTTTGTAGTGGCGGAACTAAATGCCAAAACAGCGGGATGTTGCCGTAACCAGTTATTTATCTGATTTTTTAAGATCGGTGGATCAAGATCAAATTTTCCTTTGCCATGGATGATGCGTACGCAACGTTCGCCGTGCCCAATGCAGTGACTAAGAAATTCGCTTACTGCGCTGCGTGCCTCTGTCACACTTGATCCATGTAAATCTAAAATTTCTCTCTGCTTGATCTCGCCTAAGCGAAAAGATTTTAAAACTTTCTGCTGCAAACCAGGACGTGCAAAAAACAATTTAGTTTCAGCTGTAACAACTTCTGAAAGATGATCCGTAAAAGGAAATTCATCAGAAGGTAATTCATACTGCGGCTGTTTTAAGCGTCGAGGCTTTAGCGGCGATTTTTGTTTTGCAATTTTTTTCGATGTTTGTAAGCGTTTAACGCCTTGCATTTTTTTTTGGAAAAATTTGTCGTCATCGTCCTTAGAGTCAGGCATATATTGAGATCGTCGAATTTTTTCTATTGGATTTCCCCCTTTGAAAAAGGGGGACTAAGGGGGATTTTTTAAAAGGAAACCCTTTTCAATCTCCCTTTTATTCCGTTTGCAAGTTAGCATAAGCTGCTACTAACCACTTAGTTCCCGCTTTATTAAATTTCACTTGTACCCTTGCATGTGCACCTTGGCCTTCGTAATTAATAATCGTGCCTTCGCCAAAACTGGCATGAAACACATGTTGGCCGACAAATAAACCGGTATCACCTATGGTTGAAGAAACCGGAGCTTTAAAACCGCTCGCACTAACCGGACGTGAAACTTGCGCACGTAGTCGAACTTCTTCTAATAACTCAGGAGGGATCTCGCTAATAAAGCGCGAAGGGCGATGAAAACTTTCGGTGCCGTGTAAGCGGCGCATTTCAGCATAGGTAATATACAGCTTACGCATCGCGCGCGTCATGCCGACATAACATAAACGGCGTTCTTCTTCTAAGCGACCAGGTTCTTCACGTGACATATGATGTGGAAACAATCCTTCTTCAACTCCACATAAAAAGACTAACGGAAACTCTAAGCCTTTAGCAGAGTGCAGAGTCATTAACTGCACACAATCTTGCGCTTGCTCACCTTGGTGTTCACCTGCCTCTAGTGCCACATGGGCTAAGAACGAGCCTAATGGTGTAAGGCCTGTAGAAGTATCGGGAATAAATTGCCGTGCTGCATTCACTAACTCTTCTAAGTTTTCAATACGTGCCTGACCTTTTTCACCTTTTTCTTTATGGAAATGTGCGAGCAAGCCGCTGTATTGAATTACGTGTTCGGTTTGTTCTGACAGAGTTACTTGGGCAGTGTCCACAGCTAGTGTATCGATCAGTTGCACAAAGGCCGCTAACGCATTAGCTGCACGTGAAGTTAGTTCTTGTGTCGTCAAGATTTGTTGTGCAGTTTGCCAGAGCGATTGATTATAAGTTCTGGCTTGGGTGCGTAAAGTTGCGATCGTTTGTTCGCCAATGCCGCGCGTAGGGGTATTAACCACGCGTTCAAAGGCAGCATCGTCATTGCGATTAGTAATTAAGCGCAAATAGGCGAGAGCATCTTTAATTTCTGCACGTTCAAAGAAGCGTAATCCGCCATAAATACGATAAGGAATTCCCGCTTGAATTAACGCTTCTTCTAACACGCGTGATTGTGCATTAGAACGATACAGCAAAGCGATTTCGCTGCAACGTAAATCTTTATCCAACCAAATTTTTATTTGACTGACGATAAAACGCGCTTCGTCTAAGTCATTAAAGCCGGCATATAACGAAATCAATTCGCCGTCACTACCCGTAGTCCAAAGATTTTTACCTAAGCGGCTGTCGTTGTGAGTAATTAAGGCATTGGCTGCTGCTAAAATCGTGCCAGTGGAACGATAATTTTGTTCTAAGCGAATCACCTGAGTTTTAGGAAAATCTTTTTTAAAGCGTTGAATATTTTCAATTTTAGCGCCACGCCAACCGTAAATAGATTGATCGTCATCGCCCACGATCATGAGATGACTTTGCGTGCCGACCAGCAAACGCAACCAGGCATATTGAATGGCATTGGTATCTTGAAACTCATCAACTAAAACATGGATGAAACGTTGTTGATAATGCGCGAGTAAGTCAGGGTTTTTTTGCAGTAATTCATAAGCGCGTAATAAAAGTTCTGCAAAATCTATCGCGCCGCTGCGTTGACAAGCTTCTTCATAAGCCTCATAAATGCGCACCATAGTTTTATGGTGAAAATCTCCGCTGTTTTGCAGCGTGTGCGGTCGTATGCCTTCATCTTTTTGTGCGTTGATGAACCATTGCACTTGTTTGGGTTGCCATTGGGTTTCATCTAAAGCTAATGCCGTTAAAACCCGCTTAATAATCCGTTGTTGATCATCAGCATCGATAATTTGAAAGCTCTGCGGCAGGTTTGCCTCTTGCCAATGGATGCGCAGCAAACGATGAGCTAAACCGTGGAAGGTTCCTACCCACATGCTACTAGCATTCAGGTGCAGTAAAGATTCAAGCCGCCCGCGCATTTCATGCGCCGCCTTATTGGTAAAAGTAACCGCTAAGATACTGTGCGGGGAGACGTGTTCTACCTCAATCAACCAAGCGATTCTATGCACTAACACGCGCGTTTTGCCACTGCCAGCCCCAGCGAGGATCAACAACGGCCCAGGAGGGGCGGTAACCGCCTCCCGCTGCGCATCATTCAGATTTTCAAGAATATGATCATGGTTCATGCAGGCATTGTAGTCGAAATTGGCGCGCTAGCAAGTGCACATAGCATCGTTGCTTAGGTTTAAGGTAAAATTCAAAAAACTAACGAATGGGAAAGCTATGGAACAACATTTATGGGATACCCTTTGGCTAGATGCGCGATTGGCTACGTTTGCCAATGCTGCTCCGTATGGAACAATCGAGCAGGCAGCGCTTGCGATCAAAGATGGTGAGATTGCCTGGGTCGGTAAACAGCATGATTTACATGGGGAACCACGGGTATTAGCGAAACAGGTACATTCAGCCCATAACCGCTGGATTACTCCTGGTTTAATCGATTGCCATACCCATTTAGTATATGGCGGTAATCGCGCGCGGGAATTTGCAATGCGGTTAGCGGGTGCTAGTTACGCGGATATTGCTAAAGCGGGCGGCGGTATCCGCTCTACGGTAGCGGCCACACGAGCCGCTGATTTTTTAACGCTGTATCAACAAAGCGCCAAACGCTTAGAATTTTTGTTAGTCGAAGGTGTGACGACGTTAGAAATAAAATCTGGCTATGGCTTAGATCTGGCAACGGAAATAAAAATTTTGCAAGTCGCAAAAAAATTAGCTTACGATTATCCCGTAACAATCAAAACTACTTTTTTAGGGGCGCATACCGTGCCCGAAGAATACACGGGTCGGGCCGACGAATATATTGATTTTGTTTGCACGGAAGTATTACCGCAAATTGCTGCGGAAAATTTGGCAGATGCTGTCGATGTGTTTTGCGAAACTATTGCTTTTAGTGCAGCACAAACTGAAAAAATATTTAAGACGGCGCAAAAATTAAATTTGCCGGTTAAATTGCATGCCGATCAACTGACGAATGGTAACGGTGCAGCATTAGCAGCTGCACACCAAGCGTTATCAGCAGATCACTTAGAATTCACGTCAGAAGAGAGTGTCATAAAAATGGCACAAGCAGGAACTGTAGCTGTATTATTGCCGGGCGCTTTTTATTTTTTACGTGAAACTAAATTGCCACCGATTGAGTTATTGCGCAAACATAAAGTGCCGATGGCCATTGCTACTGATTGTAATCCTGGTACTTCTCCAACGACTTCGTTATTGCTGATGTTAAACATGGCTTGTACTTTATTCCGTTTTACTCCCGAAGAAGCATTAGCAGGCGTAACAAAGCATGCAGCGCAAGCACTAGGATTAGCACAAAGTCATGGTACTTTAGAGGTTGGCAAAACCGCAGATTTAGTGATTTGGGATATTGAAGATCCGGCGGAATTAGCTTATGGCATAGGCTTTAATCCCTGCGCAGCGATTATAAAAACCGGTAGTGTTATAGTGAATAATCTTTCTGCATAAACATTTATAATATTGTAGGTTAGGCTTGTCAGCCTAACCTACAAGAATAACCGTAACTGTAATGTGGTTAATAATTTTAATCTGAGGTGAAAAAGATGGACAATCGAATGGATAAAACCCGTGTAATCCGCGCTCCGCATGGATCTAAGCTCACCGCAAAATCTTGGTTGACCGAAGCCGCGTTACGCATGCTATTTAATAATTTAGATCCTGATGTAGCAGAAAAACCCGAAGAATTAGTGGTGTACGGCGGCATTGGACGCGCTGCGCGCAATTGGCCGTGTTTCGACAAAATTGTCGAAGTGTTAACAAAATTAGCCGACGATGAAACTTTGTTAATTCAATCCGGCAAACCAGTGGGAGTATTTAAAACCCATGCTGATGCACCACGAGTATTGTTAGCAAATTCGAACATTGTTCCACATTGGGCCACCTGGGATAAGTTTCATGAGCTTGATCGCAAAGGGTTAATGATGTACGGCCAGATGACAGCAGGTTCGTGGATTTACATTGGCAGCCAAGGCATTGTGCAGGGTACCTATGAAACCTTTGTGGCGATGGGGCAGCAGCATTATCAGGGCGATTTAACAGGTAAATGGATACTTACCGGTGGTTTAGGCGGCATGGGTGGCGCGCAACCGTTAGCAGCTACCATGGCGGGAGCTTCTATGTTAGCCGTAGAGTGCGATCCAGAGCGGATAGAGCGACGTTTGCAAACTCGCTATTTAGATAAAAAAGCGGAGGATTTAGATGAAGCGCTGAGCCTGCTTGATTATCATTGTTCCCGCGGCGAAGCGGTATCCATAGGGCTGTTAGGCAACGCAGCAGAAGTTTTTCCCGAATTAGTTCGTCGCGGTATCAGACCTGATGCCGTGACCGATCAAACTAGTGCGCATGATCCCTTAAATGGTTATTTGCCAGCAGGTTGGAGCTTGGAGTCAGCAGCGCAAATGCGTTTGCAAGATCCGCAAGCAGTGATTGAAACTGCTAAAGCATCGATGGCTATGCAAGTAAAAGCGATGCTAGCTTTTTATCGACAAGGTATTCCGGTTTTTGATTATGGCAATAATATTCGGCAAATGGCTTTTGAAACCGGCGTAGCCGATGCATTTGCCTTTCCTGGTTTTGTTCCAGCGTATATTCGCCCCTTGTTTTGCCGTGGTGTAGGGCCATTCCGCTGGGTGGCATTGTCAGGTGATCCAGAAGACATTTATAAAACCGATGCCAAAGTTAAAGAGTTACTTCCCAATAATCCAGGTTTACATCGTTGGCTTGACATGGCACGTGAGCGTATACAATTTCAAGGATTGCCTGCACGGATCTGTTGGGTAGGGTTGGGTGATCGTGCGCAACTAGGTTTAGCGTTCAATGAAATGGTGGCAAATGGTGAATTAAAAGCACCAATCGTAATAGGGCGCGATCATCTGGATTCTGGTTCGGTTGCCAGTCCTAATCGGGAAACAGAAGGGATGCAAGATGGTTCGGATGCTGTTTCGGATTGGCCATTATTAAATGCGTTATTAAACTGTGCCAGCGGTGCTACTTGGGTCAGTTTGCATCACGGTGGTGGCGTCGGTATAGGCTATTCACAACATGCAGGAATGGTTGTTGTGGCAGATGGTTCGGTAGCTGCTGCCAAACGCTTAGAACGTGTGTTAACAAACGATCCGGCGACCGGGGTTATGCGTCATGCGGATGCTGGTTATCCAGCAGCAATTGAGTGTGCGAAAGAACAACACTTATGGTTGCCTATGAACTAAAATACGAGAAAACTGGCTAATTTTGAGCATTAAATAATCAGTTAAATTATTTATAGTGAACTTTCTGTTGAAAGCTAAGACATCAACTATAATGAAACTAGAAAGTAAGATTTTATGTTCTAGCATACGTCAAACTTAAGGAGTTATGTATGGACATCTTCAGCCAGTTTCAATCACGCTTCGAGCAAAAGAAAGAAGAAGAATATTCGCTAGAAGAATACCTTGAGATTTGTCGGCAAGATCCCATGGCTTACGCCACTGCAGCCGAACGATTATTAAAAGCAATTGGCGAGCCAGAGTTTATTGATACACGTTTGGACCCTGTTTTAAGCCGAATTTTTTCCAATAAAGTTATTAAAAAATATCCTGCGTTTTCTGAGTTCTATGGGATGGAAGAACCCATAGAACAAATTGTTTCATTCTTCAAACACGCAGCGCAAGGCTTAGAAGAAAAGAAACAGATTTTATATCTGCTAGGACCGGTTGGTGGTGGTAAATCTTCTTTGGCAGAACGTTTAAAAAAACTAATGGAAAGTTTTCCTTTTTATGCGATAAAAGGCTCACCCGTGCATGAGTCACCGCTAGGTTTGTTTTCTGCCGAAGAAGATAGCCCGATATTAGAAGAAAAATACGGGATTCCACGTCGTTATGTACAAACTATTATGTCTCCTTGGGCCGTAAAGCGTTTAGCAGAATACAATGGTGATATTACAAAATTTCGTGTAGTAAAATTATGGCCATCAGTATTGGATCAAATTGCAATTGCTAAAACCGAACCAGGTGATGAAAATAATCAAGATATTTCATCTTTGGTTGGTAAAGTAGATATTCGTAAATTAGAAAATTTTTCGCAAAGCGATCCAGATTCTTATAGCTATTCGGGCGGCTTGTGTTTAGCAAACCGCGGGATTCTCGAATTCGTCGAAATGTTTAAGGCACCCATCAAGGTGTTACATCCACTACTAACAGCGACGCAAGAAGGCAATTACAATGCCACTGAAGGATTTTCATCAATTCCATTTGACGGCATTATTTTAGCGCACTCGAACGAATCAGAATGGATTTCTTTTAAAAATAACAAAACCAATGAAGCGCTGATTGATCGCGTTTACACGATTAAAGTACCGTATTGTCTGCGTGTTTCGGAAGAAATTAAAATTTATAAAAAGTTAGTAGAAAACAGTGCTTTACGTAATGCACCTTGTGCGCCCGGGACGTTCGATATGATGGCGCAATTTTCTGTGTTATCACGTATTAAAGAACCAGAAAATTCTAGCATTTTTTCGAAAATGCGTGTTTATAACGGTGAAAGTTTAAAAGATACGGATCCAAAAGCGAAATCGTATCAAGAATATCGTGATTTTGCTGGAGTAGATGAAGGCATGACCGGCTTGTCTACGCGCTTTTCATTTAAAATTTTGTCAAAAGTATTTAACTTTGATCATGCCGAAGTAGCGGCTAACCCCGTACATTTATTATATGTGTTAGAACAACAAATCGAACGTGAACAATTTCCACCGGAAACGCGCGAGCATTATCTATCATTCTTAAAAGGTTATATTATCCCGCGTTATATTGAATTTATTGGTAAGGAAATTCAAACAGCATACCTAGAGTCCTATTCAGAATACGGTCAAAACATTTTTGATCGCTATATCACGTATGCAGATTATTGGATTCAAGATCAAGAATATCGCGATCCAGATACCGGCGAAATTTTAGATCGAAAAGCGTTAAACGAAGAATTGGAAAAAATTGAAAAACCAGCAGGGATCAGCAATCCAAAAGATTTTCGCAATGAAATTGTAAACTTTGTTTTACGTGCACGTGCAGGTAATAAAGGACGCAATCCTAGTTGGAATAGCTATGAAAAAATGCGAGCTGTTATTGAGAAAAAAATGTTTTCTACTACCGAAGATTTATTACCCGTTATTTCTTTTAATGCAAAATCTTCTGCTGAAGAACAAGAAAAACATGAAGATTTTATTAAACGAATGGTAGCTAAAGGATATACGGCTAAACAAGTAAGATTATTGTGTGAATGGTATCTGCGAGTACATAAAATATCTTAACTAAACAATAAGGGGGCCCTATGAGTCATTTTATTGATCGCAGGCCCAGTAGTAAAAATAAAAGCGCCGTAAATAGACAGCGGTTTTTACAACGCTTTAAACAACAGATTAAAAAAGCAGTTAATGAGGCTGCTAGCAAACGCAGTATCAAAGACATTGATCGGGGTGAAAAAGTTATTATCCCTGGCAAAGAAACCTATGAACCCCATTTGCGGCATGGCAAAGGTGGCAGCTGGGAATTAACCCACGCTGGCAATAAGGAATTCGTGCAAGGCGATCGAATCAAGCGTGCTGGCGAAGGTGAGGGCGGTACTGGTAGTGAGGCTAGCAACACGGGTAGTGGTTGGGATGAATTTGGTTTTGAAATATCCCGTGAAGAATTTTTAGAGTTATTTTTTGAAGATTTAGCATTGCCGAATTTGGTACGAAAACAATTGGCAGCTACTCCTACCTTTAAAACGCAACGAGCAGGCTTTGTTACTAGCGGTTCGCCAGTTAATATCAGCATTATTCGCTCCTTACGCAACGCTCATGCTAGACGCATTGCCTTCGCAGTACCTAGTCGCAAAACTCTCGCCGAAGAAGAAAAGCACTTGGCTGAATTGTTGTTAAGTCATAGCGAAAATGCTCCTGAAGTCATAGAGTCACGCGCAAAAATCCACGCCTTGCAACAAAAAATAAAAAGCATCCCGTTTATCGATCCATTTGATTTACGTTATCGTAGCCGCGTTAAATTGCCGTTACCCAATACACAAGCGGTGATGTTTTGTGTCATGGACGTTTCAGGATCGATGGATGAAGCTAAAAAAGATATTGCTAAACGGTTTTTCATCCTTTTGTATTTATTTTTAACGCATAATTATCAGCGTATCGATGTCGTGTTCGTTAGGCATCACACTATTGCAAAAGAAGTAGAAGAGCAGGAATTTTTTTACTCACGGGAGACCGGCGGTACAGTAGTTTCTAGCGCTTTAGAGCTTACCCGCGACATTATTCGTACTCGCTATCCAGCAGAAGATTGGAATATTTATGTGGCACAAGCTTCTGATGGGGATAATTGGAGTGCTGACTCGCCTTACTGCCAGGAATTACTGTTAACGCAAATTTTGCCGCTGGTGCAATATTACGCTTATGTGGAAATTATGCCACGTTACCATCAAAGCTTATGGGAAGCATATTTACCGGTAAAAGAACGCTTTAGTAATTTTGCCATGCAAACCATTGATGAATTAGGCGATATTTACCCAGTATTAAGGGAATTATTTAAAAAGCGGGTGGCAGCATGAAGAAAAAAATATTATCAAAAACAGCGGAATGGTCATTTGATTTATTAAAACTTTATGACAAACATATCGCGAAAGTTGCTAAATCGTATGGTTTGGATACCTATCCCAATCAAATTGAAGTTATAACCTCGGAGCAAATGCTTGATGCGTATGCTGCCGTAGGTATGCCCATTAATTATAGCCACTGGTCGTTTGGCAAAAAATTTCTACAAGCAGAAAAAAATTATCGCCGTGGCCATATGGGTTTGGCCTATGAAATTGTAATTAATTCTAATCCTTGCATTGCCTATTTGATGGAAGAAAACTCTTTGCCGATGCAAGCATTAGTAATTGCGCATGCTTGCTATGGCCATAATTCTTTTTTTAAAAATAATTATCTATTTAAAATTTGGACGAATGCTGACGCCATTATTGATTACTTATTATTTTCTAAAAAATATATTGCAGACTGCGAAGAAAAATATGGAGTTGAAGAGGTCGAAGAGCTTCTCGATGCTTGCCATGCGCTCATGAACTATGGTGTTGATCGTTATCGTCACCCGGCCAAATTATCGTTGCAAAAAGAGCGCGAACGGCAAAAATCGCGTGAGGAATATCTACAATCGCAAGTCAATGTACTGTGGAGCACGATTCCACGTTTGGCGAAAACAACGGTTGTAGCAGAGGAGCGCTTTCCGGCGGAGCCACAAGAAAACCTGTTGTATTTTATTGAAAAAAATGCGCCTTTATTAGAACCCTGGCAGCGAGAAATAGTGCGAATTGTCCGTAAAATTGCTGAATATTTTTATCCGCAACGACAAACTCAAGTGATGAACGAAGGCTGGGCATGCTTTTGGCATTATACAATTTTGAATACTTTGTATGATGAAAAATTTTTATCGGACGAATTTATGCTGGAAGTTTTGCAATCACATACCAATGTGATTTATCAGCCCGCTTTTGATAGTCCTTATTACTCCGGGATCAATCCTTATGCGTTAGGTTTTAATATTTACAAGGATATTCGCCGCATTTGTGAGCAGCCAACCGAAGAGGATAAATATTGGTTCCCTGATATCGTAAATACTGATTGGAACAAAACCTTAGATTTTGCGATGCGTAATTTCAAAGATGAAAGTTTTGTTGCGCAATATTTATCACCGCATTTGATTCGCGAATTAAAACTTTTTACTGTGTTAGATGACGACAGAAATGCAGAGCTGGTTATTTCTGCTATTCACAACGAAGCAGGTTATTTAAAAGTTCGCCAGGCGCTTTCGGAACAATACAATTTAGGGAATTTGGATCCGAATATTCAAGTTTATAACGTAAACCACCGCGGTGACCGCTCTTTAACTTTGCGTCATTTGCAACACAACGGCCGCCCGCTCAGTGCTGACACCCCACAAATCATAAAATATATCCACAAATTATGGGGCTTTAATGTCATTTTAGAAACCGTCGATAACAGTGGTGCAGTGCAAACGCTGTATGAGTCATCGAAGTTGTAACGATGCCATTAGCTCTTCCTTACACTAGCATAATGACTTCAGGGGTGATATTCATTGGCTAAAAAACTATGGATCTGGTCTCTCAACTTTAATTTCGCCAGGCGCTATGGATCTGTTTCCCCCTTTGAAAAAGGGGGGTAAGGGGGCAAAAAATTCTTACAATTAAGGTGTGGGGTTTTGTCTAATAGTCGGCTGTATTGCAGCTCCAGCATCCGCGCCAAATTGCTGAACTGGTGGCGGAAAAAAACCACCTCTTGCGCCAGCTATCGCATCTCGAGGAGGGACTGAGGCAACAAGACTCGTATTTATGACATCGTAATATATACAAAAATTAGTAAATATACTGTATTGCGGATTAAACTGCGGATGTTTTTCGTTAAAATAATTGTTAAGAAATATCCCAAAGCTAGTCGCAGATATAAAATTGTTAAATGAGTCAGCAGGTGTTTTAAATTTTAGTGCAACAATAGCGATTAAAATACTCAATGTTTCTGAGTAATTACGTTGTGTCATTAATTGATCTAAAGCTGTGGTAAAGGCAGGATCTTTGTAGCTGAAGTTTGATAAAAATTTCCCGCCTTTTTTGTGCACCAATAACAAAGATTCCTTGGTAATTAAATCTGCGCGTAAATTAGCTAAATTATAACAAGCAGTCAGTAACTCAGTGAAATTTTCATAAGAATCGATACTAGCTGTTTTTGCTTCGGGAGTAGATTTGCTTTCGCCTGGTGTTTGCGCAGTACTCTTTGGCGATTTATTTTGGAGTGATTTATCGGTTTTTGGGGTTGTATTGGTAGCAAGACTAGCTATTTCAGCATCTGCGACTATTTCAGCAGCTGGAGCTGATTCTGCTACGAGGACTGCAGCAGCTGGAGCTGGTTCTGCTACGATGACTGCAGCAGCAGCTGGGGCTGATTCTGCTACGATGACTGCAGCAGCAGCTGGGGCTGATTCTGCTACGATGACTGCAGCAGCAGCTGGAGCTGATTCTGCTACGATGACTGCAGCAGCAGCAGCTGAAGCTGGTTCTGCTGCAAGGACTGAAGCTTCTGCTAGAATTGGGCTAGCAGCAGCAACTTTTAGTGGTGATGCAGGCTTCATCGGAAATTCCATTACAAGGGCTCCTGATCTTTTAATCGTTTTAGTTTTTTGAACTAAGGGTCTATTTTCCTTATTTTCCTTGTTTTCATTTGTTTTCTTTGGTTTAGATTCAGATTTTTGAGCTTTTGTCTCATGCGATCCCGTGTTTTTCATTGTCTGTTTTTTAGAATGGTTTATTCTGGCAACCACTTCATCTACTGATAATTCACTTTCTGGTTTATTTATGTTAGGTAGCGCAGACCATACAGTTTTTCCTACAGCAAATACTACAAGCGCAGTAAATTTAACAGGTTTCCAAATGAGATAATTTACAGGTTTTACTACTAACGTGGTAAGTGCATTTTGCGTGGAGTTAAGAACAGATTTAAATATAGGAGTTGATTTGTTTTTCGAAGCCGTACTTGCTTCTTTGGGTTTTACGGCACTAGTGTTTAATTTTTGTTTGCTAAAATCATTTTTTTTGTGGCGCAATTTTTTTGTGGTGCTTGCAGTGAATACTCTATCATCATCGCTATCGGAATCATGTTTGTTTTCAAACTTTTCAGATGCAGCAGGTTTAAATTCAGATCGATGCGAGCAGCCACAATCTATTTCTTCATCATCATAATTTTCTTGATCGTCAAGAGTAACGGTTTTTTCTTCACCTGGGTTAGGATCATCACAAAAAGGCGGCATATTGTCAGGTTGATGATCAGCTTGCGCAAATAATTGTTCGGCCATTTCTGGATTTTTTTTGACACCTAAACCATCGCGGTAATGTATAGCTAGTAAATATAAAACTCTATTTTTACCAAGTGGATTTTTTCCTTCTTCTTCCAAGCTTTTTTGCTGCTTTTGCAGCTCATAAAGAATACTCAAAGCTTGGCTGTATGATTTTATTCCTGCTTTACCATCACGAAACATAATACTTCGGTATATTATTCCATTGGTAGAATTTTCGGCGATGGTTTCTGCTAGTAAAAATAATCCCCTATTGGGTTGTGGTGGGGTGCCAATACCTCGTATATAACACTGTGCTAATAATACTTTTTCATCAAGGCATAGTAGGCATCTGCCTGAATAACCATGGGCGCAGTTGGTGGTCTTATTTTTAAGTTTGAATAATTGTAAGGCGTAATTGAAAGGTATTTGCAGCCATTTTTTCATTTGTAGAAAAGAATAAGGCGTATCATTTTTTGGATGTTCTTTGGTGACGGCATTTTCTAAAATTTCGACGGCTTTTTCGGGTTTTTTAGGTAACGAACGCCCAGTAAGGTAATTGTAAGCAAGCAGTTTTGTGCCAAAGCGCCCAGCTTCTACAAAATTTCGTTCTGCTTGTGCTGACAATTTTTTGTTGTGTAATTTTATAATGGCTTTTTGAACTTTAATTAATTGTTGCACCTGTTGTAATTTAATAGTATCTGATTGCGCTAATCTAAGCGGTTTGTTCATTTCATCCAGTTGTATTTTGATATTTCTTATATTTTCAAGCAAGAATTTTTCCGTCGAAGGTGAAATTCTTTTTAAATAGTTGATAGCGTTAGTCTGATCTATACAATAACTTTTGAATTCATCTATATTTTTAAAGGATTTAGGAAGTTTTGGAAATTTAGGAGGCATGTATACTACCTATAAAAATTTGTAATTTAATGAACTTTAAGGGGCTGGTTAAAATTCACGTTAACCAATGGTTTAAAATATTATTTTTTATTCGCGCTTACTAAAGCGGCGGATTTGTATTTTATTGTAAGACGACAGCCTTAAAGTTTCCTTAAAGGCATCTCTAAAAATTCGTTTCTATAGCCTCTCCCTTTGAAAAAGGGAGATTGAGAGGGATTTTCTTTTGAAAAACCAACAAAATTGTAGGAACTTTTCGAAAAATCCCCCTTTTTCAAACGGGGAAATAAGTGTGAATTAATAGAGGTGTCTTTAAAAAAGCCAACTACTCATATTGTTAATCAAGCGTTTTTCGATAACTTTCTTTTAAAAAGATTACCAGGAGAAACATCACCGCAGCTGCAAACATTAAATAAAAACTAGGGGCTAGTTTGTTTTGCAATTTAGCGATGAGATAGGTAGCTACTAATGGTGCGGTGCCGCCAAAGATAGCGTTGGCAACGTTATAGGGCAATGACATCGCAGTATAGCGGACATTGGTTGCTACTAATTCAACTAACGTGGCAGGGATGGTAGCGTAGACTAAGCATACTAAGATGGCAAAACAGGATTGGGCGGTTAATACGGCCAAGACAGTCCCTTGCTGAAGTAACAAAAATAGCGGGTATGAAAAAATTAAAAAGGCGAGGGCGCCTATGGCTAACACCGGTTTTCGGCCGATTTTATCTGAAATTAAACCAATCACTGGAATCACAATAATGATAATCGCCATGCTAAGGGTATTAATAATCAAGGCAGTATGTAACGAAAGATTTAAATATTCAGTCATGTAGGAGGATAGGTAGACAAACAGTAGATAAAAGCTCATGGCGGGCAAAAACACTAAGCCGATAGCTAAGAGCATAGGAAAATAAGCGCTTTTAAACGCATGGCCTACCGGATTAGCTAGGATCTGTTTCTTTGCTTGCAGCGCTAAAAAATTAGGTGTTTCAGGCATGCGCAGGCGTAAATACAGCCCTACAAAGCCTAAGAGAAATCCCATGAGAAAAGGTATGCGCCAGCCCCAGCTGTTTAAAGCGTCTGCTGACATTAGGTTGCTAATTAAAGCGCCAACACCTGAACCTAATAGCAGTCCAGTAAACGCACTAAACATTACCCAACTGCCATACATGCCACGGCGATGCGGTGGCGCGTGTTCCGTGATATAGACAATCGAACCAAAAAATTCCCCGCCCACCGCCAAGCCTTGCAATAAGCGGCAAACAGTCAGAAAAACTCCGGCACTAACGCCAATCTGCGCATAAGTAGGTAGCAATCCCATTAGCGTTGTTGGGATAGCCATTAACAAGACGGCAGTAGCCAAGGTTTTTTTACGACCGCTGCGATCACCAAAATAACCAAAAATTAGTGCGCCTAACGGCCGCATGAGAAAGCCAATGGCAAAAACGCCGAAGGTCGCTAGCAAGGATAAAAATTTGTCTTGGGTAGGAAAAAACAGTTTGGCAATAATCGGGGCAAAGTAGCCATACAGCGAAAAATCATACCATTCTAAAATATTGCCAATAATTCCTGGGATAATTAACTGTTTTAAGGGTTTAGAATCCATGTATTATACCTGACTACCATTTAATTATAGAAAAAAACTTGTAATTGTAGTGATCCCATAAGGGTTTGTTAAGGTTATTCTGATAAATTAAATACTGTAAAAGTTAATTTTAAATTTTTCGCAATTTACATTCAGGTAAAAAAATACAGAAAGTCATTTTGCCAGAAGGTTAATATTGCCAAGTTAATAGAGGTAATTAATTATGTTGACCCCCATCAACCAGATAGGTAACTACACCAACTCGGACGAAAGAATGACTATATCAATAGCTTCTTCGCCATATTCATTTCACGCAAAGAAAGATAAAAGTGCTGCAAAACCGCAAGGTAAAAGTACTGCAGGGAAAGAAAATCAAGCTGAATATTTTACAGCATTAAAGCCTGAGTCTACTGAACCCTTTGATCTAGCTCCTCCGAAGTGTAAAAGTTAATTACCGATTACGAGATTAGAGTGTTATGTTGTTAGGCGAGTGCCCCCTAAAGTGGGAAAGACCCGACTTAAGAAGATTGGTGGCTATGGGTGGACTCGAACCACCGACCTCAGCATTATGAGTGCCGCGCTCTAACCAGCTGAGCTACATAGCCATGAAACAGAAAGGAGTGCAATTGTGGCGAGTAAGCAGGGTTCTGTCAAGGAACTACTTGGATTCGCAAAGCATGAATTTCACTGTGCATCATGTCATCTAACGCCGAGTAAATCATGCGATGGCATTCCAGCGGTTTTTTACCACTAAAAGCTGCGGAAGTAATCCGCACGAAAAAATGCCCAGCGCCACTTTGTGCGCCTACATGGCCGGCATGTTGCGCGCTTTCATCGATGACTTCGATAAAAGAAGGGGATAAAGCTTGATTAAGACGAGTACGGATGGCGTCAATGCGGTTAGCTATCATTCGATTTCTCTTTTACGTATTTGGATAAATAAACGGCCTGCAAAATGGCGAACAGCAAGGTTAAGCCTAGAATGCCGAATAATTTAAAATTAACCCAGGTATTGGTATCAAAATTATAGGCCACAATAATATTAATAAGACCCATCAAGCTGAAGAAAATCACCCAAATGATATTCAACGTCAGCCAAACCGGGCGCGGTAACTCAATGTTAGCTTCGAGTAAACGCTGAATAAAGGGCCTAGGAGTAAAAAGTTGGCTGCCCAAGAAGGCCAAAGCTAACGCCCAGTTGAGGGCGGTGGGCTTCCATTTAATGAACATTTCATTATGCAGTAACAAAGTACTGCCACCTAATATGGTAATAATGGCCAGATTGATCAGCTGCAGGTTGGAAACTTTGCGGTAGGCGAACCAATACACAACGACCAATAGCAAGCTAATGGCTATGGCGATACTGGTGGCTGTAAAAATACCAAAAAACTTAAAGCCAATAAAAAAGGCGATAATGGGAAGAAAATCGAAGAATAATTGCATGTTTAGATTAATTGGATAATTTTAGTATAAAAAATGGAAGCCTAGGCCTATTTTCGGGTAGTATAGCATATTAATAGAGATTCGATATGCAGGAGGCTATAAGTTAAAGTTATGAGCCAATTTTTTCAAATTCATCCGAAAAATCCGCAGGGGCATTTAATCCGTGATGCCATAGCTATTTTGCGCGCCGGTGGCGTGATTATTTACCCTACCGATTCTGGTTATGCTTTAGGTTGTCAGATGGGCGATAAAAATGCTATCGAACGTATTAAACAGATTCGCCACCTTGATGAAAAACATCACATGACCTTAATGTGCCGCGATTTATCCGAATTGGCGACTTATGCCGATGTTGATAACTCGGTCTATCGCATCCTCAAAACGCATACACCCGGCGCTTACACCTTCATTTTGAAGGCCACCCGCGAGGTGCCAAAGCGCTTGCAGCATCCAAAACGTAAGACTATTGGTATTCGCGTGCCCGATCACATAATCTCCTTGGCGCTGCTGGAGGCGTTAGACGAACCGCTCATGAGCAGCACCCTCATTTTGCCGGGGCAAGATACCCCTTTAATTGAGCCCGCGGCCATGCAAGACTTACTCGGTCGTCAGGTAGAATTAGTGATTGATGGCGGTCCTTGCGGCATGGAACCCACCACGATTATCGACTTAGTCGATGGCGCCCCCCGAATAGTTAGACACGGGAAAGGCGATCCCGAACCTTTTATGTAATAGTTGACGGAGTAGTTTTGTATATGCCAGTTAATAACACTCGAGTGGTTTCCGGTATGCGGGCCACGGGACCTTTGCATTTAGGACACTATCACGGCGTATTAAAAAATTGGCTTAAATTACAACACGAATATGACAGCTACTTTTTTGTTGCAGACTGGCACTCGTTAACGACACACTACGAAAATCCTAAAGTCATCGAACAAAATGTGATGGAAATGGTGATTGATTGGTTGGCAGTTGGTATTGACCCCAATGCCGCCAAAATTTTTATTCAGTCGCGCGTGCCTGAACATGCTGAATTAAATTTATTGCTAGCCATGATTACGCCGCTGAGTTGGTTAGAGCGCGTGCCTACTTTCAAAGATCAGCAGTTACAACTAAAAGATAAAGATCTCAGCACCTACGGCTTTTTAGGTTACCCATTGTTGCAAAGCGCCGATGTCTTAATTTACAAAGCAGGGCTGGTGCCAGTGGGCGAAGATCAAGTTTCCCACATTGAAGTAACACGTGAAATTGCTCGACGTTTTAATCACCTGTATGGCCGCGATCAAGATTTTGCGGAAAAAGCAGAAATAGCAATACTCAAGCTCGGTAAAAAAAATGCTAAGTTGTATAACAACCTGCGCAAGAGTTACCAAGAGCAAGGTGACGAACAAGCATTAGCCACCGGTCAGGCCTTAATTGAAGCGCAACCTAACTTGTCGTTAGGGGATCGTGAACGTCTTTTGGGTTACTTAGAAGGAGGCGGTAAAATTATTTTACCCGAGCCGCAACCGCTCTTAACTCCCGCGGCAAAATTGCCAGGATTAGACGGGCGCAAAATGTCGAAGTCTTACCACAACACGATTTCTCTGCGCGACAAGCCCGAAGTGATTGAACAAAAGATTCGTACTATGCCAACTGATCCGGCGCGTGTGAGGCGCAATGATCCTGGTGAGCCCGAAAAATGCCCAGTGTGGTATATGCATTGCGTGTACTCTAATGCAGAAACCAAAGAATGGGTGCAACAAGGTTGTCGTAGTGCGGGCATTGGTTGTTTAGACTGCAAACGGCCGCTAATTAATGAGATCCAAGCTGAGCTTGCACCTATTGCTGTGCGTGCACAAGAACTGGAAAAAGAACCTGATTTAGTGCGTAGCATTTTGGCCGAAGGCTGTGAAGCCGCGCGGGAAGTAGCACAAGAAACCTTAGACGAAGTAAACCAAGCGATGGGATTAAATTATTTATGACAGAAGCAGCTGTAGCGGTAGTACACGGTCAGCCTTTCACGGCCTTACCGCAAGATCTTTATATTCCACCTGATGCACTTGAAGTATTTTTAGATGCTTTTGCCGGGCCTTTAGATTTATTGTTGTATCTAATCAAAAAACAAAATTTTGATATTTTAGATATTCCGATTGCGGAAGTAACACGTCAGTATTTGCATTACATTGAGTTAATGAAAGAGCTACGTTTAGAATTAGCAGCAGAATATTTAGTAATGGCTGCCGTGTTAGCGGAAATTAAATCGCGTTGTTTATTGCCGCGTCCAGCTACCGCCGAACAAGAAGAAGCAGATCCGCGGCAAGAATTAGTCCGCCGCTTACAAGAATACGAACGTATCAAAAAAGCCGCAGAGGAATTGGATCAGTTGCCGCAACAAGGCCGCGATGTTTTCTTAGCAATTGCACAATCGGCGATTGTCGAAGCGGTGCGTCCGCTGCCGCAAGTAGATTTACAAGAATTAGCCGTAGCGTTTCAAGAAATATTACGCCGCGCTAAGTTAACCGCGAGTCATCAAATTAAACGCGAAACCTTATCGATTCGCGAACGCATGACGCAAATTTTAGAAAAAGTAACTTGCGAAGAGTTAACGAATTTTTCTAATTTGTTTACCGTCCAAGAAGGACGTCAAGGAGTAGTCGTTACATTTATTGCTATTTTAGAATTATTAAAACAAACGTTAATTGAAATGTTTCAAACCGAACCGTTTGGTGCCATTCAAGTACGTGCGTTGGGAGCGTTATCATAATGAATCTTGAACAATTAAAACCAATTATTGAAGCAGCGTTGTTAGCAGCGGGTGAGCCCTTAACCATTGAACGTTTGCGCGATTTATTTGTCGAAAATTCCGAAAGTGAAAAATTGCCGGTGGCTACGATCAAAGAAGCACTAACAGCACTAATGGCTGATTGCGAAACCCGTGGCATTGAATTAAAAGAACTTGCTAGTGGTTTTTGTTTTCAAGCAAAAGCCGAATTCAGCCCTTGGATGAAGCGTTTATCGCAAGAACGTGCTCCCCGTTATTCACGTGCACTGCTTGAAACCTTGGCTGTCATCGCCTATCGCCAACCTGTAACGCGCGGTGAAATAGAAGATATTCGCGGCGTTGCTGTCAGCACTAATATTGTCAAAACGTTATTTGATCGCGAATGGGTAAAAGTAGTAGGCCAGCGCGAAGTTCCTGGGCGTCCTAGTTTATATGCCACCACTAAGCAATTTTTAGATCACTTTAATTTAAAAAGCTTAGAAGAATTACCGGTTCTCATGGAAACACAAGATTTAGAGCAAGCGGCACATCAGCTAGAAGAGCAATTTGAGGCAAATCAAGCGTTAACGATGGTGACAACGGAAGGTGAGACAGCAGCACAGGAAGTTGTAATGACTGAAGAAATCTCAGAAATTTCACCAACAGCTGAAATCACTGAAATCACTGAAATAACAGAAGAAGCAACAGAAACAATTGAGTTTATAGCAACTGAGGTTAGTGAAATGGCTCAAGAAGAAGTGATAACAGAGGAAGAGTTAGATGTCGCAGTCACAGCTTGATCTTACACCTTTTAAAAAAGCAATTGCTTCATTGGAAGATGTACTGGCACAACCAAAAAATGAATATACCCGCGATGCGACTATTCAACGTTTCGAGTATACCTATGAATTGGCTTGGAAAATGCTGAAGCGCTATTTGGCACTAGAAGCAGGAATTGAAGAATTCAATATTAAAAATTTATACCGCGAAGCCGGACGCCAACAGTTAATTGACAATGTTGAACAATGGTTTGTTTATCATAAAGCTCGAAACCTTACTTCGCATACCTATAATCAACGTGCCGCTGAAGAAACGTATAGCATCATTCAACAATTTTTTCCGGATGTAAAAAAATTGTTTGCTAAATTAAGTAACAAATCATGAGTGTACAGCTAACCGATGTGCAAAAAACAATAGTAAAAAACATCTTAGAACAAAAAATTCCTGGCATTCCATATAAAATATTTGGTTCGCGAGCAAAAGGTACGGCAAGACAATATTCTGATTTGGATTTAATTTTGATTACGACAGCTCCGCTGGCGTTAGTGAAGTTAGCGGAACTGGAAGAATGTTTTGCTGAAAGTGATCTACCTTTTAAGGTTGATTTAATAGACTGGCAGAGAATAACACCAGAGTTTCAAGAAAGAATTCAAAGTGAATGGGTAGAGTTGTAGAGTGTGGGGCGTTAGCAAAAATGACTGAAAAATTACAAAAAGTGTTAGCTCGTGCGGGTATAGCTTCGCGCCGCGAAATTGAACGTTGGATTGAACAAGGGCGTATTCGCGTGAATGGTGAATTAGCCAAGCTAGGGGATAGGGTAGATGCACTGGCAAAAATCCAAGTGGATGGACGCTACCTCACAAAATTAAACCGTCAACAAGAAACGATTAAGCGCCGTATTTTGATGTATCACAAACCGGTAGGCGAAATGTGTACGCGCTCGGATCCCGAAGGTCGTCCTACCGTGTTTGATCACTTGCCACGTCTTTTAAATCAACGTTGGATCATGATCGGACGCTTAGATTTTAATACCTCCGGGTTATTACTTTTTACCAACGATGGTGATCTCGCCAATCGCTTGATGCATCCTTCTTCCGGCATAGAACGCGAATACGCCGTGCGCGTTTTAGGAGACGTTACTAAAGCCATGTTAACCAAACTTAGAACCGGCGTTGAATTAGATGACGGCCGCGCTGCCTTCGAAAAAATTGAAGACGCCGGCGGTGAGGGTGCCAATCACTGGTATCACGTAACGCTCAAAGAAGGGCGTAATCGCATTGTGCGGCGTCTGTGGGAAACGCAAGGGGTAACCGTAAGTAGACTGATCCGGGTGCGATTTGCTAATATTAGTCTTCCAAGATGGTTACGTATCGGTAAATGGGAGGAGATGGGATTACAAGAGGCAAATGATTTGGCTCGCTTGGTTGAACTGTAGCAAACTAACAGTTCATTTAACTTAAATCTTTCTAGAGAAAAGATTTAATTTGATTCAGAGAGGAGCTAAATTCTGTGTCTAAGGTAATTAATAGCCTCGTCGTTCTCATTAGTTTTTTTTGTTTAATTCCAAATCTTAGTTTTGCGAAAACCACCACAACTCCTGTCACGCAAGCAGCTCCTACTACACCAGTGTCCCCGCTAAACAGCGTTATCCCTCTGATCCAAACTATTTTAGCCAATCACTGGTTTACGCGATGTATAAAACATTAAGTGGGCATTCATCATGAAAAGACTTATCCAAACTTTAATTTTAATAAGCGGCTTAACTGCGGCAGGTTTAGTAGCTGCGGACACGCAAGCAGGATCTACTAACGCCGGAACCCAAGATATCAGTTACTGGTTTAGCTGGGGGCAAAATAACTCGCAATATGCTTATCCAAATCTTTGTGATGTACCGGCGGGGGTTAATCAAGTATTTATCGCGTTTGCTTTAGAAGATCCGAATAATAATTTAGTGATCCAAATTACCGATCCAGCGGGCTTAGCGAAATTTAAAGCGGATGTGACGGCGTTACATAAACGTGGCGTGAAAGTCATCTTAAGTTCGGGTGGGGCAGTAGGGCCATACCCTTGGGAAAGTAGTCTGACGAATCAGCAAGTAGCCCAGCAATATGTTAACTTCATTAAAACGTATAACTTAGACGGCATTGATTTTGACGTGGAATCTGGCACTGGCGCGCGTCTGCCAGCCATTGTAGCGTTGGTGAAACAGCAACTACCGGCCTTAACTATTAGTTTAACGGTGGATTCCGAACCGGGCGCGAGCATTCCAGCCGATATGCAAACCTTAGGAAAGGCGTTATACAGTCAAAATACCTTAACCTATCTTGATCTGATGAATTACGATCAAAACTGGCGCCAACCCGGCTGCTCGTACGAAGACACTAATTTAAGTAACAATTGTTACATCCAAAACATCCAAGGCACCGAGAAACTACTGGAAAGCTGGACCAATGATCCCGCTAAAGCCAAACAATTGCTCAGCAACGGGATTATGATGGGTTACGCCGACGACGGCAAAATCGTAACCCCAGCCTTGTCGGCGTTAATCAGTAGTTGGCTAAAACAAAATGGCTACGGGGCAGTCATGACCTGGGGCTTAAGCCGCGATATCGCCTCAACCAGCGCGGGACAAAATCTAGCATACACCACGGGCATGCCCTACGAAGCCAAACAACCCGCCCGCAACTTAGGAGAATACACACTGGCGATCATAGCCGCCCTAGAGCATTGAGTTTTTTGATAATTGTTTATCCTTTGAGCTAGCAGAATGGATCCTTCCCCCCTTGTGGGGGAAGGTGCCGACAGGCGGAAGGGGGGGTAATCTAATTCCCCTTAAGCAAACATTAAGGAACTTCCAGTACAATTTAACGATAACAAACTTAATTTACAACACGTATTGAAGCACTAACAAAAACAACATTAACACCCAAAAAGCTAGGATGCGGCTTTCAAACAGGATGTTTAAACTAAAAGAATTTTAAATTTTAATTAAGAGGTTTTTAACATGCCTGGTTTAATAGAAAATGCAAAAGCTGTTCTAAAAACATTTCAAGAAGCAGTTCGTAATAATCCAAAATCATATGATTTAAAGGATCCTGCTTATGCTCAATTCAGCATGTGTGTTAACGCAGATAACGCCGATGCTCTTGTTGTTTATGAGCAAGCTAAAAAATTAATGCCAAGCATGAAGGCTGATCTGCTGCGAGGGCGTGTTGAGAGCTTTCTTGATGAAAATGAATTTGAATATAGATGGCGCACAAGAATGGTGGGTGTATTGCGTGCAGCACAAGCTACAGCCCAAAATGGGAAATTTTCACCAGAAGCAAAAAGTAGTGCTAGTACCGCAGCAATTAATGGCTTTCAAGAACATATGGGGCTGGAAGCAAAATCTGATCGCAGTACAACCCCAGTTCCACTGAAACTCAAAGCAAAAGTAATTGCTACAAAAGATGCGCCTATTTCTGAACAAGAAATAGTTGAAGAATATTACCAAACAGCACCAGATATAAAAACAGAACAAGATGGCAATAATCCTGCTAACTATCGAATTAATAAAAATGCAGAAAAACACGTTCAAAACGTTATAGCCGCACTTAAAAATGATCCTTCCGAAGCATTTAAAAAATACATCCACGTTTGGTTAACAAGCGATAGATGCACTTGCCCGCACCTTGCATCTTATTATGATACGTTGTTAGCTAATTTATTAGCGGAAGGGTTGTTGTTTGAATTAACTTTTTCATCGGCTGAAAAGTTATATTTGAATCAACTCTTGCGTGATAAACCAGCATTATTAAATCTATTAGCTAAAAGTATTGTTAAAGATAAAAACCTGCAAGATAAATTTGATGCTTTTTTTCAGTTGCCAGAGGATGCTGTTAAAGCAGCTGCAGCTGCTGCCTCTGCTGAAGCTGACGTTAGTGCTGCTGCTTCGGCTGCTGCTGCCGCTGATACTGCTGAAGATTTTCGTCTGAGCATGGGAACAGTTAGCACTGCAGCTATAGCTGCTAGAGTTGCTAAGAGTAATGCTACCATTAAAGCTAAAGAGGCCAAAGTTGATAAGACTTTAGTGGCTGCAGTCCCTCTAATTAAAGTTGTTAAGGAAAGCCTGACGAAAAAAATTGCTAGATACACTAAGTACTTATTTACGGAATCAGTAGAAACATCAGCTTATTTGCGCAAAGCAGAGGAAATGGTTAGACATGCATCGGCAAGTCTTTCCGGAAAACCATCTCAAGCACTGACAAAAGCGGTTACTAACATCTCTGATGCGGTTGAATATGGTTCTCCTCTTGTAATATTTGAGACAGTAATACAAGAAGCAAAAACGGTTGCTGAAGATAAAGATAGCAAAGGTAAGAACGCAGCAGCATTTTTAAGTGCAGCAGATAAATTTACGGGTGATACAAGTAACCAAAGAGAATATAACTTACATAAAGGCAGACAGAATTTTATTGACGGACTGAATCGAATATGTCATCCACAAAATACAGAAGCAGGGGAATCAAAAGGTGTAGATAGCGATACTGTTGGAGAAATAAGCGAAACTACAAAATTTGCTTTAGTGCAACATGCCCAACAAGTAGCTGAGATTTTAGCAAGAAATAACCGGTCACCTCGTCTACAAATAGAAGTGCTAAATTGGTTGTTAGCTGATAAAACGTCCGCAAGTTTTATCGCTTATCGTGATTTGTTATTGCCACATTTATTGGCTAAAGGAGTTTTATTTAAACTCACTCTGAATGCCACTCAAAAAGCACAATTAGCCAAATGTCTAAATAATAATCCAAAGCTAATGGATTTATTAGTGGAAAATATCAGTGCTGGAAAAGTTGCAGTGCCTGTTAAATTTTTTGAGGAGGAGGGGTTAGAAAATACAGAGGTACGAACACTATTAGCGAATAAACTCGAACGCTATCAACTTTTCTTATCGATGCCAACGTTTATTGTGGACGCGCGAGCTGCTCTCAAGGAAATGGCAGAAGGTGGTGGTTGCAAAGAGCAGATAGATGAAATTTCTGCAGCAATTGAAAATGGTGCCTTTGTCGATATCTGTAATACTTTTTTAGAACAAATAGAAATTGAAAAAGAGAAAAGTTTTTTTGCAATAAATAAAAATTTTATCAAAAAAGGCGAAGAATTTCTTGCTAAGCACAAGAATACCTATTTAGCGCGCAAGGCTATGGTGGCTAATTTTTCTGTGGATGAGCGAAATCAGTTTTGGGTTGAGGAAAAAGTTACAGCACCAGCTGACAGTAAATCAGATTCAGATGCTGCTACTGCGTCAGCTGAGAGCAAATCAGACGCAGACACCGCTGCTGCATCAGCTGCCTCAATGTCACTAACCGCAACTGACGATCAGGCAATGTCACGCAAAACATTGCTAAGTGAATATAGATTAGTAGAAGAATATTTCCTAGCATTTTGTGGCGAAACAATAAATATAGAAGCAATAAATGTAGATCAACATATTGCTAGAGTTATAGCTGCCTTGCAAAACCCTACAGTTATAGCCGCACTTAAAAAATTTGCTTTGCAGACACTTATCGGTAGTGGACAATTTAATAAAGAATACGGCCGAAAATTACTTGCAGCATTGCAATCAGCAAAATGTTTACACTTGTTGCAACTTACGGCAAAGGAAGGCGACTGGTCAAGTTTGACTTATGCGAGAAAAAATGAACCTGCGCTTGGCGAGCATCATGATGCAGTGTTAGCAGCTATATTAGGTTCAGGCGACTTTTTGCAACTTTCTTACACTGACGATGATAAGTTACAAATCGGTGACATTTTGCGTAATAATCCATGGTTGTTAGACTTATTAGCAAAAAATATTGTTAACGGAAGTGTTGTTCAAGATCAATTTAATCAATTTTTCACTTTTGATGCTAAAACTTCAGATGATGATCGTCTTTCGCGGCATATACAAAGGCATTTAGGAGAAGGTCTTGTGTTGATACAAGATCAAATGCTCCAACTTCAAAATACAGTAAAAGACAACCTTCAGAAAAAAGTTGCTAGATATTCATCGGTAACTTCTGCTGAAACCTTTATGCAAAATGCAAAAGCTGCACTCGCTGCAATGCGAAAAGGCTTTAATCCTGGTAGAGTTTTTGGCGCATCTGATCCCTCGCGCTTTGATGCTATAGAAAGAGTGTCTAATAGCATTGAACATGATTCTCCATCCCGAATACTTGCAGTTTTTAGAGCCGAAGTAGAGGCGATAAGGAAAGCAGGTAATTATGGTAATGGCTCAACATTTTTAACCGCCGCTGAACAGTTTATTGATAAATACACTAAAGATGTAGGGAATGATTATAAATGGCCAGTAGCAATGGATGAATTTGTTCTTACACAATCGAAGGAACTTGCTTCTCGTGCAGCAAAGGTTTCTGCTGCTGTGTCAGAAATTAAAGCTTCTGAGGATGTGGCTGCATCTGCTGCTGGCAGCGATGATGCAAAAGTAGAAACAAAAGCTACGGAAGTTGCGCCATCACGTTTATCTTTTTCGACTAAAACCAGCGAAATAGATTTTGGTTATATTTATAAAGCCCAATTAAGTACAGAAGTGAAAGTAGATGCTAAAGCCGATGCAAAAACCGATGGTTCAGTGGTGGCAGCCGCTCCTGCTCTTGAATCAAAAAGAGGGCAACAGCCTCCTGCGACAAGTAACCAAGTCGTAAAAGTTAGCATTTCCGAACAAGCAGTAGTAGAAGAGTTTTTTCAAGCTTGTTATGGCAAGAAGAAGACTTTAGGAATGGAGCATATTGAAAAGATTTTGTTTTTGCTTGCGCAAAAAGACGCAACGCCATTGTTCAAAGCTTTTGTTAAGCACGCACTGTTTGGTGATCACAAGCTGAAAAAATATAGCGCTTATCTATTTGCCAGAATGGTGGAACGGGAAAGTTTTATAACTCTAAAATTCAGTGAATCCGAAATAATTAAGTCAAGTAAACCATTAGCTTTGGAAAATTACTTTCAATTTTGTGTAGATCAGTGTATTAACAATGCCGGATTGAAAACTCGAATTTTAAATAAAGTTGAAGCTTTGCAAAACTATGTGCCTGAGATTATCTATCAGCAGCTTAGAACTGCTGTAGATATGAGCCATTCCTCTGTAAAGGATTTAGAAAATGGAGCTGATAGTCAAGTAAAAGCAATGGCTTTAACTGCAATTGATCAATTAGAAAAATTGAATGCAGATGCTGATAGAAAATTAAAAGTTAAGATCATTGCAGAATTAAAAGATGTTGTAAGAGACAAAGGAAGGCAGGAAATTTGTGATAAGTTTCTTGCTGTTGCAGCAATGGTAAGAAATAAACCATCAGCTTATCATCCTAGTGTATTATTTTATTTAGATAAGTTTATTGCTGCCAGTAAGAATAATAATTTTGTTCTGCGTTTAGAAGCTGCAGTAACCTTAAATGGTTTGATGATGCAAGATATTGCCCAAGAGCTTGCTGCACAAACAGCAGCTAAGGAAGCGCTAAAACGAATGTCGGCAGGAGTAACAGCAGTAGTGGCTCAGGAAGCACAACAGCGTGCGGCTGCTGGTGATCAAGCTGGAGCTAAAACAGGACAAGGTCAGACTGCAGGAGTTGGTACAGGTAGAGGTGGGTTATCTTTAGGTTCCGATGGTGATGAAGAACAGAATGCTGATGATGCAGTAGAAGATACAGGCTCACAACATATCGCCGCACCACATAGATAAAAACATTTGAGGTGTCGGTGATACAGGTAGTAAGGAAAAAATAAAACTTGTAGGGGCGGATAATCATCCGCCCATTTGTATGGTGATTCACAGAAATTAAATGGAATAATTGGTATCGATGATCTTGGTGTCCATATCAGGGCGGAAAATTTTCCGCCCCTACAAGTGGAAAAATCGATCTTGGCGATTTTGAAAAGCAAACGATTGGGTGATGACCATTTCTACGGGTAATTCGAGCAAATAAGATAAAATGCCAGGATACGTGCTAGCCGGATATTCTTTGAGTGAAACCATCGCGGCGAAATACGCATGCCGATCTAAATTACCGTGGAATTCAATGCCTTTCGCACCAAAAAATAATCGATGTTTCGGTAAGTAAGCGGAAATATCATCGGCATTAAGCAACGTGCTAAAAAAACGTAACTGCTCGGAAAAAACGCCGTGCGGCCCTTCGTGTAAACCTAAGCGACGCACGCGATATTTGGCTAACGAAGCGAGAAAACGCAACACGGTTTCATTTAATATTTTTAACGCTTCCTGATGGGTTGCGCGCGCTTGTTTTTTATTAATGCCGTGTGACAAGCCGGTCACCCATTGATTAATGCGTGAGGTGATACGATTGCCTTTGCTGCCGCTGCCTTTAAACAAAATAGTGAGATATAAATCATTGCTAAACAAATTTTGTTGATGTAACTCATGATGATAGTTCTCTGCTAACTCTTGCACTAATGCAATATTTTGTGCGTCAGTAGCGGGCAGGGTGATTCGGCGGCGAATGATGGTGTGTGATACACCGCAAAACGTGGATCAGAAAATGAAGAAAATAATTTTGCTCGTAGATTTTGTTCAAAATTAACTTCAGGATCTTCTAAGGTGTCGCAAGAAATACCTTCAACTTTTAAGACTACAAGATAGTCGCCACTTTTCGTGCGCACAATGTCGTTTTCATCAAGGTAAGCAAACGGTAAGTGACGGGAGACGCCCACTTCTTGTTCTTGCAATTTTAGGAGAGAAGGTTTTTTTGTGAAAAAATTCATGGTCACCAGGGATCGTAACTTTTGCATCCCCAGTAGGAATCATTCGGATTACTTGGGCATTCAGAAAGCTTAATTATAATGATGTCCATAAGAAAATGTCATAGCGCGCGATCATGCGGCCAACCAGATAGAGTCCTGCTAATAAACCAAAAAACCAGGTAAAAGATTTTAGCACCACAATGCCGCTGGTACTGATTAGCAACATCATAGCCCAGTAAGAATAGGAAACACCGCCAATACTAGGAACGCGGGTCATGGCTTTAATTACTGGCTGCTCGTGTAATTGTTGCCGTTTAAACACCATACAAATTATTGACCCGCTTGTTGTTGCAAAATTGAGACCAAATGCGGTGCGCCAAAAATAAGGCCTAAGCCAGCAATAATGGCTAATAAACTCATCACATCAATGCGGCCTCGTAAAAACAAGTAGCCAGTACCAGCCAGGGCAATGGCGCCGACGGTAGTGGCAGTGGGACCGGTCATGATCTGTAAAACAGCATATAAAGCGCGATCCCAGGGATCGGAAACATCGATGTTATCAGCAAAAACGGGCAAGGGCAGGATAACCAAAGCGACTACTGAATAGAGGAATCGTGTTAGGGTTTTCATGGATATTAATAAGCAAAATATACAGATTGATTGTGTAAGAATTTAGCATTGTTTGCAGGTTTGGCCAGGAACTATTCTTTCGTGAATAGCGTAATTCAGGTAAAATAAGCATTTATTCATAGTTAAACCTAAACCATGCCAGAATTACCCATTTTCCTAACCCAATGGTTACTACACTACGGTGTTTTCGCGCTATTTTCACTATTAGCGCTAGGCATTATAGGTCTACCCATTCCCGATGAAACCTTGCTAGCATTTGCTGGCTTTTTGCTGCAGCAACATAAACTGTCGTGGCCATTAACGTTATTGGCTGCCTTTGCCGGAGCCGCTTGCGGAATCAGTGTTAGCTATTTGCTAGGGCGTGTTCTAGGTAATTTCATCATACATAAATATGGTGGCCGCATTGGAATCACTCCCGCGCATTTATTACGAGTACAGAGTTGGTTTGATCGTTTTGGTAAGTGGGCGGTTTTTTTTGGTTATTTTGTACCGGGTGTGCGTCACCTGACCGGTTATTTAGCGGGTAGCACGCGTATTCCTTTTTCACATTTTGCCGCTTTTGCTTTTACCGGAGCTTTAGTTTGGTCGGCAACATTTATATTTTTAGGCTATTTTTTCAGTCATAATTGGCTGCTCGTAACACAGATGATAGGAGGTTATTTATGGTTGCTGGGTACTATCATATTAATAGCTATTATTTTATATCTAGGTTGGCAAATTCTTTGTCGACGTTATCAAGTTAAATAAATATGCAAACTTCACGCGTGTATCAACCCACAGAATTAGCCGTAGGAATGGATTTAGTGTTAACCGCAGAAGCCACGAATCATCTCATTCGGGTTTTGCGCTACCCAGTAGGCGCTTGTATTTATGTATTTAATGGCGCTGGTGGTGAATTCAAAGCAACCATCTTGCGCATTGAAAAAAATAAAACCACAGTACGCTTAGAAGAATTTTACGCGGAAGATCACGAATCCACACTTACTATCCACTTGGGACAAGGGATTTCACGGGGGGAAAAAATGGATTTTACCATCCAAAAAGCTGTAGAGTTGGGGGTCACGCAAATTACCCCCTTAATTACCGAGCGTTGCAATGTAAAATTACCACCGGATCGCTGGGAAAAGCGGGTAGCGCATTGGCGCGCGATTGCTATTGCTGCTTGTGAACAATCAGGACGCAATAAATTACCGGAAATTATGCAACCTATGTCAGCTAAAACTTGGATAACTACACTAGTAACCGATTGGAAATTCGTATTAGATCCAGCGGGACAACAAAAGCTTAGTGAAATAACCGGAAAACCTGGTACAGTTGGTATATTGATAGGGCCCGAAGGTGGGCTAGATGACAATGAAATCACGTGGGCTAAACAGCAAAATTTTATTAGCTTGAAGTTAGGGCCACGTATTTTAAGGACAGAGACTGCTGCTATTGCTGCTATTACAGTAATGCAAAGTCATTTTGGTGATATGGGATAATACATTATGGTACGGAAAAAAAAGAAAATCGTTGATCCATTTGCTAGTCGCGAAGCAGAAAAATATCAAAACCCTATTCCTAGTCGTGAATATATTATGCAGTACCTGCAAGAACATGCAGGACCGGTGCGTCGGGATGATTTACTGCTAGCTTTTCATTTAGACGATCCCGAACAACAAGAAGCCTTACGCCGTAGATTGCGAGCAATGGAGCGTGATGGCCAGTTAGTTTTCACGCGCCGCGGTGGTTACGGTTTAGCAGAAAAAATGGATTTGATCCGAGGTCGTGTTATTGGTCATCGTGATGGTTTTGGTTTTGTGGTGCCTGATGAAGGCGGTGACGATTTATTTTTAAGCGCTCATCAGATGCGTGCAGTTTTTAACGGTGACCGCGTGTTAGTCCGCGTTTCCGGTGTGGATCGCCGTGGTCGTCGTGAAGGAACTATCGTTGAAGTATTAGAACATGCAACGACAAAATTGGTGGGCCGTTTATTCGAAAAAAATAATGTAACTTATGTTATTCCCGATAATAAACGCATTAAACAAGATATTTTGATTCCCACGGAAGAACGCGGTTTGGCAAAACAAGGCCAGATTGTAATGGTAGAAATTATCAGTCCGCCTACGATTCGTAGACAAGCGATTGGTCGCGTGACCGAAGTGTTAGGTGAACACATGGCAGCGGGCATGGAAATTGATATCGCCATTCGCAGTTATAATTTACCGCATGAATGGCCGGAAGAAGTGCAAAAAGAAATTGCTAAACTAAAAGGTGAAGTCAAAGCGGCTGATAAAAAAAATCGAGTTGATTTAACGGCGTTACCATTAGTTACCATTGACGGTGAAGATGCTAAAGATTTTGATGATGCAGTCTATTGTGAACCGCGCAAAAGAGGTGGCTGGACCTTATATGTAGCAATCGCGGATGTTAGCCACTACGTAAAATATGATACAGCATTAGATCGCGAAGCCTATGCCCGTGGTAATTCGGTGTATTTTCCTGGCTATGTGGTACCGATGTTGCCAGAAGTTCTTTCCAACGGTTTATGTTCATTAAAACCGGAAGTCGATCGTTTGTGCTTGGTGTGTGAAATCGTTATTAGTGCTAAAGGTAAAGTGACAGGCTATCAATTCTATCGTGCGGTGATGTGTTCGCAAGCGCGCTTAACGTATACAGAAGTGGCGCGGATGGTGGAAGATCCAAAATCAGCGCGTAGCAAGCGTGATAAACAATTATTACCACACTTACAAAATTTACATGAATTATATGAAATTTTACGAACCAATCGTGAGATACGTGGTGCAATTGATTTTGAAACTACCGAAACACGAGTTATTTTTGGATTGCAACGTAAAATTGAAGAAATTGTGCCTTACGAGCGTACTGTCGCTCATCGCATTATTGAAGAGTGTATGTTATTAGCAAATGTATCCGCAGCGGAATTTATTGCGAAAGCTAAATTACCTGTGTTATATCGCATACACGAAGGTCCGAAAGCGGAAAAATTAGCGGATGTTCGTACTTTCTTAGCGGAATTAGGTTTACGCCTGCCGGGCCGTAAAATTCCAGAACCGGTAGATTACGCGGAATTATTGGCATCGGTGGCGGACCGACCGGATGCTCGTTTAATCCAAACAGTTTTATTACGTTCACTCAGTCAAGCGGTTTATAGCCCAGAAAGTGTAGGACATTTTGGTTTGGCCTATTCAACTTATACTCATTTTACTTCGCCCATTCGTCGTTATCCGGATTTAATTTTACATCGCGCCATAGGCAAAGCATTAACAAAGGGCAAAGAAAAATATCCATACGATGAAGCAGCGATGATGGCATTAGGCGAACATTGTTCGCGCACCGAACGTCGTGCTGATGAGGCTACTCGTGATGTATTAGATTGGTTAAAGTGTGAGTTTATTAGTGATCGCCTGGGCGAAGAATTTGTTGGATTAATCACCAACGTAACAAGTTTTGGTGTGTTTGTAGAATTAAAAGACGTGTATGTCGAAGGTTTAGTGCATGTTACGGCGTTAGCGAATGACTATTATCATTTTGATCCAATCAAACGTCGCTTGCGCGGTGAACGTTCTGGAATTAGTTATCATCTAGGTGATACCATTAAAGTACGCGTAGCGCGGGTTGATTTAGATAATCGCCAAATTGATTTTGAACTAGTAGGCGCTAATAAAAAAAGCAGTAAAAAAAGTAAAATTAGTTCGCCTAAAAAAGTCAAACCAAAAACCGCCAACAACAAAGTAAAAAAAGATAAATTTAAAAAACGGAAACGCAGACAATAATGAACAACTACTTAAGGGCGCCTCTATTAATTCACGCCTTTTTGTTTTTCCCCCTTTGAAAAAGAGGGATTAAGGGGGATTTTTCGAAAAGTTCCTACAATTTTGTTGGTTTTTCAAAAGAAAATCCCTCTCAATCTCCCTTTTTCAAAGGGAGAGGCTATAGAAACGAATTTTTAGAGATGCCTTTAAACTAAATTCAAGTGGCCATTAAACTGGTTGAGTTTCCGGTGTATGCAACAAACGCTCCCTCTCCCGAAACATTGAGGTGAGGGTTAGTTGGATAGATTACAAGACTATAATGATAAATGAAGTGCGAAATATAATATGAATAACGAGTTGATATTTGGTATTCACGCAGTTACTGCTTTACTGGAAACCAAACCGGAGTGTATAGCAGAAATTTATGTGCAACAGGGTCGACGTGATCAGCGGGCGCAGCAAATTATCGACAAAACAAATGCGCAACGCGTGAGCTGGCGCGAGTTGTCACGCAAAGAATTAGATGAATTAGTACCTGGGCAGCAGCATCAAGGCATTATTGCCCGTTGTCATAAAGTCGTGCAGTTGGTTGAAGCAGACATCGAAGGTATTTTAGCAGCACTCACTGAACCGGCATTTTTATTAATCTTAGATGAAGTGCAAGATCCGCATAATTTAGGTGCTTGCTTACGTACGGCAAATGCTGCCAAAATACATCTAGTGATTGCTCCCAAAGATAATTCTGCCAGTATAACGCCAACCGTGCGTAAAGTTGCCTGTGGTGCTGCCGAGGTTACGCCATTTATTCAAGTCACCAATTTAGCGCGCACCATTCGCTGGTTAAAAGAGCAGGGCATTTGGATTTACGGCGCTTCCGACGCCGCCCAAAACTCACTATTCCAAACTGATTTACGTGGCCCTATCGCGTTAGTATTAGGCGCCGAAGGTAAAGGCATGCGTAGATTGACCCAAGAGCTGTGCGATCATCTAGTGTCTATCCCTATGCTTGGAACAGTAGAAAGCTTAAATGTATCGGTAGCTACTGGGATTTGCTTGTTTGAAGCAGTCCGCCAACGTAGTTCCTAGTATTCGCAGCTTTTGAACGAGGACCCTCAAGATGCAAAAAATCGCATTTTGAGGTGTAATTAGCTATATTCTGTTAGTGCGTTTTATTAATTCACGCCTTTTTGTTTTTCCCCTTTGAAAAAGGGGATTAAGGGAGATTTTTCGAAAAGTTCCTACAATTTTGTTGGTTTTTCAAAAGAAAATCCCTCTCAATCTTCCTTTTTCAAAGGGAGAGGCTATAGAAACGAATTTTTAGAGGTGCCTTTAACAACAAGATAACCAATAAACTAATCCTTTGATTAATAAAGCAATGACAGTAAATCCAGTCAGTGAAATTAAATAGAGTAAAAAAAACCATTTCCACTGCCGTTTATTATTTTGTTTATTTATTATCATATTTAATGATATCCAATTTTTTCTGTCACTTTGCCCTTAAAAATTACATAAGAATGATATGTGTAATAAAGTAGTATGGGTAACATAATGCAGGCACCTACCAACATAAAACTTAGTGAAGATTGATTTGAGGCTGCCTGAAGATAAGTTATTGATCTTGGCACGATATAAGGATAGCTGCTAATAATAAAACCCGCATAGCTCACAATAAAAATACCAACGGAGGCTATAAAAGGTAGATGTTCAAATTTCTTTTTAAGAGCATACCAATGAATAAATAAAAGCGAGATGGCGGTTGTTGGTAGTAAAGCCAAATAAGGCATGTAGCTAGGATTAAACCAGCGTTGTAGGATAGCTGGATCGAGAAAAGGTGACCAAATGCTGACTACAGTTAAAAAGAAAAAAATAACAAATTGTAGTATTGTGGCAATGTGAAAACATTTGTTTTGTAAATCACCCACAGTTTTAGTAATTAAGCGGTTAGCGCCTAATAAAACATAGCCAAAAATTAATGCAAGAGCACAGGTAATAGCAAAAGGATTAATCCAGACCGGAACAGAATTGCTCATGTGGTCAAATCCTTGCACGAAAGTACCTAATATTAATCCTTGTGCAATAGTAGCAAACAAAGAGCCTGCAAAAAAACAAATGTCCCAGAAAAATTTTGTTTTAATAGCTTTAAAACGAAATTCAAATGCTACCCCCCGAAATAAGAGTGCAATAATCATGAGTAATATAGGGATATAAAGCATAGGTAAAATGGTGCTGAAGGCCAAAGGAAAAGCACCATATAATGCAGCGCCGCCAAATACTAGCCAAGTTTCATTGCCATCCCAGGTAGGCAATATTGTAGATACCATTAAATCGCGATCATGTTCGCTGCGAAAAAAAATCGATAAAATACCAATTCCTAAATCAAAACCATCGAGTATGACATACATAATAATACCAAAACCGATAATACCTCCCCAGATTAACGCTAACAGTGCTTGCATTATTGATTCTCCTGTTTAGTAGAGGGTTCCATATAGGAAAAGGGTTCATGTATTGGTTCGTGTTCGTGTTGAACAAATGGACCTTTTTCAATGGTTTTGTGAAGAAAATAAAAATAAAAATACCCAAAGATAATTCCGTAAACAATGAATATTAACGCAAATGAAATAATTACATTTTGTAATGATACCGGAGAGATTGCATCAGCTGTTTTTAATAGATTGTAAATAGCCCAAGGTTGCCTACCAAATTCGGCTGTCAACCAGCCGCACCATAATGCGATAAAACCCGCAGGCGCAAAAAATACACATGCGTTAAGAAACCAGGGGGTATCAAAAAGCCGTTTGCGTATTTTCAAATATTGAGCCATAAGTGCTAATAAGAACATCAGTATGCCTATATAAACCATAATACGAAAAGTATAAAAAATAAGAGCAACCATGGGTTGATCTGCGGGTGCAGCAGATTTCAAGCCAGTTAATTCACCGTTCCAGTGATGAGTATTAATTAAAGCAGCAGCATGAGGAATTGGAATGGACCAATAATTGGTTTGATTTTTTTGATCAGGAACGGCAAATGCTAAAAAGGGCGCGCCCCTTTGTGTTTCCCATAACCCTTCCATCGCGGCAGTTTTAAGAGGCTGGTGATGATGAACTTCCAGGCCTACTAAATCACCAACAAATATTTGCAAGGGAATAAGGACAAGCAACGCTTTCCAAGTAAATGAAAAACAGACTTTTGAAAAATCAAGATGCTTTTTTTGCAGCAAATAGAAGGCACAAACGCTGGAAATTACTAAACCAGCGGAAATATAGGATGCAAATAGCATATGGATAAAGCGCACATATAGCATGGGATTAAATATTATTTGTGGCCAGCTAACTACGTTTAGTGTATTGCCAGTTTGAATATAACCAACTGGATGTTGCATCCAAGTATTAGCAGATAGGATCCAGTAAGCAGATAGAGTAGTTCCAATCATGACTAATAATGTCGCAAAATAATGCAATCGATAGCCTACTTTTTCCCAGCCAAATAGCATTACCCCTAAAAAGCCTGCTTCGATAAAAAAAGCAGTCATTACTTCGTATGTAAACAATGGCCCTAATACGCCGCCTACCAAGTGAGTAAAGCCAGCCCAATTAGTGCCGAGCTGAAATTCCATTACAATGCCAGATACCACTCCCATTCCAAAAGTTAGGGCAAAAACTTTGGTCCAAAATTTACAAATAGCGAGGTAGAGAGGGTTTTTTGTTTTGAGCCAAATTCCTTCCATGATAGAAAGAAATAGAACCAAGCCAATGCTAAAAGAGGGAAAAAGAATATGAAAACTGATCGTAAAACCAAATTGAATGCGGGATAACAAGGTCGTATCGATAATCATAATGTCACCTGCCTTGATTAAAATTATAATTAGGTGAAATCATACTCTCTGAGCTCAAGTTTGAAAATGTGGTGTTTTCGGGAAAGGTAATATTAATAGCGCATGGGCTTTTTATGGTGCCAAATGGTATAATTAACGAAAGAACCGGCAGTGGTGATACATCTTAGAAAGGCCAGAGGATAATAATAATGAAGGCATCATCTTCGCAAGTTAGTGCGTTGGATTTTGACAGGGAACACTGTTTACAAGCCCTATTTAAAAATACCAATAATGTCATTATCTGTTTGAATCTAGACCTGCAGATTACCGAATTTAACCCTGCAGCAGAGTGCGCGTATGCATGGAAAAGAAAACAAGTTATAGGCAAAAACTTATTAAAATTATGTGCTAAGTACTCGTTAAAATCGCCTATTTGTGCCAAACCCATTAAAAATCTGCAAAAGAGACGCGCTTGCAAAACCACATTACAAGGCAAATATACCTTGCTTTGGCATGTTACTGAGTTGTTGGATCACGACGGTGCTCCAGTTGGTTATATGCTGGTAGGCCAACAAGAAGCAACAGAAACAGCTATCAAAGCTAACTCGAATAAATCTAAGCAAAATACCGATAGTACTTATTTCAATTATGTGTTGGATCGAATTCCTGGCAGTGTTTATTGGAAAGATCGCCAAGGGGCACTGCTCGGCTGTAACAATTACATGGCAAAATTAGCAGGTTGCAATCATCCGAGTGAAGTAATTGGCAAAAGAGATGATCAATTTCCGTGGCGTGAATCCGCTGACGATTTACGTAAAATAGACCAGCAAGTAATGGAAAGTGGCCAAGAAATTACTACGGAAGAAGTAGGAAAATTAATTGATGGCGAAGTCCATACTTTTTTAACCACTAAAACCCCCTTAAAAAACGAACAGGATGAAATCGTAGGGATATTGGGGGTATCTATGGATATCACCACCCGAAAACAATTGGAACGCGAATTAAAACTAGCTAAAGAAGCTGCAGAACTGAGCAAACGAGCAACTGAAATTTATTTAGAAATGATAATGGCAAGTTTACCTTGTCATGTTTATTGGAAAAATAAAGAGGGGGTCTACCTAGGATGTAATGATCGACAAGCTCAAAGTGTAGGTCTTACGTGTGGCGCGGATGTTATTGGCAAAACGGATTTTGATTTATGCTGGAAGGAGCACGCCCCACTTTTTCGCGCAAATGATGAAGAAGTCATGCAAACTGGACGCTCAATTATCGTTGAAGAACCTTTAACCTTAGCCAATGGCACTACATTAACGGTTATAAGCAATAAAGCGCCTTTGCATGATGCTGAAAATAATATTATTGGTGTAGTGGGTGTTTCGGTAGATATCAGCGAACGCAAAGCAAGCGAACAAGCTCTAATTGAAGCTAAAGAGATTGCAGAAGCTGCAAACCAAGCGAAATCTCGATTTTTATCCAGTATGGCGCACGATTTGCGGACGCCAACCAATGGAATTTTAGGAATGGCAGAACTTATTCACGATAAGGTTGCTGCAATTCCTGATCTGGATTTTTATTTTGAAAGTATCAGTAAATCCGGTAAAACACTTGTGCGCTTGGTGGATGATATTCTTAATTTCGCTAAGCTTGAATCAGGAAAATTTGAGTTGGTTTCTGAGCCGTTTAATTTCCGCGAAATTATCCAAGAAGTAATGGCCATGGTCACGCCGCAAGCGAATCAAAAAGGCATTCAACTTTTAATTGATTATTCTGATCAGGTGCCACGTTATCTGATTAGTGATCCGCATTGTTTGCGTCGAATTTTAATTAATCTTGTTAGTAATGCCCTTAAATTTACTAACTCGGGTTATGTGTGGGTTAGTGTTACTACCGTTAGCATTAATGGGAAAGCGGTCACCTTACAACTGCAAGTTGAAGATACTGGAATTGGAATTCCTAAAAATAAACTAGGATTAATTTTCGAACGTTTTGGTCGGGTCGAAGGATCGCATGAAAGTAAATATCAAGGCACGGGTTTGGGTTTAACTATTGTTAAGGAAATCGTGGAAAAAATTGATGGTAAAATCACCGTGGATAGTGTTTATGGTGAAGGTACCACGTTCACTTGTATTTTACCGTTTTACTTACAGGATATTACCGCGCGTTGCTCGGTTTGGCAGCGTCGTTACGGTAAAACCAAAGTGATGGTAGTCGATGCTAATAAGCGTCGAGGGAATGTGATCTTAAATACCTTGGGCATAAATGATGAAGTAACCACAGCAGCACAAGCATTAGAAAAACTATTGCAAGCACACGCTGAAGGTGTGCCTTATCAAATTATTTTAATTGATGATGAAGCCAGTACTAATCCTTTAGCGCTCGTCGCAGCAATCAAAAAACAAGAAGAGTTAAATGTTTTGCCGATACTTTTTTCCAAACCGGTAACTTTGGCGCAATCGGATGCGGCTAAAGCTGCAGGTTACTTTGCTTTGTTGATTAAACCCGTGCATCCAACTGAGTTAATTAATGATTTAACTCGTCATTGGCAAAATTGGTTAAACAAGCACACCGATCTAAAAACCTTGATTAAAAATTTGCAACCCGCAGTCTTATTAATCGAAGACGATATGATTTCTCGCCATTTTGTTAAAGTAGTTTTAACAGATTTGGGTTGTAAAGTAGAGGCTGTCGAAAATGGTAAGCAAGCACTAGCTGTGTTACATGATGATTTTGACGTTATTTTTAGCGATTTAGGTTTACCTGATATGACAGGAATTGAATTAGCTAAAACTATTCGTAAAACGGAAGCATGCGATAATTTTACGCCTATCGTAGCGCTCACTGGTCATCTAGAAGGTGATTACAAAGATCAATGTTTACGCGCTGGCATGAACGATTTTGTTGAAAAACCTATTAACAAAGAAAAGTTAATTCAAATCTTAGCACGCTGGACGCTAGGCGAGGGCGCGCAAAGCGACAATGCTGCTACTATCGGCAGATGGGCTGAACGTGAGCTGGGGTGATTGCGGCAGTATTGCTAATTTGGTCGTAAATTAATGCCGTTTTCTAAATTTTTGGTTGTTTTTCAAGGGTAGGTCAATGACAACTCAAATTGTCTTGTCCGGAAACTCACACAAATCACGAATAAGGCAAGTAGGGCAGTGAGGTTTGCGGGCTACGCAGACATAGCGGCCGTGTAACACGAGCCAGTGGTGTGCGTGTGGCAAATATTCTTGTGGAATGACTTTCTCTAGTTTTTGTTCTACTGCAAAAGGCGTTTTACCTTTTGCTAATCCGGTACGATTTGCGACGCGAAAAATGTGGGTGTCTACGGCAATAGTTGGCTGGCCAAATAATGTGTTTAAAATCACATTGGCGGTTTTGCGGCCAACGCCAGGTAATGATTCTAATGTCGCCCGATCATCGGGAACTTTTGCAGCAAATTGCGTGACCAAGAGTTCACAGGTTTTAAGAATGTTTTTAGCTTTCGTATTAAATAACCCTATGGTTTTGATATAACTTTTGAGTTTTTCTTCGCCTAATTGCAAAATGGCTGCTGGGGTATTGGCTACAGCAAATAATTGTTTGGTGGCGTGATTGACTGATTTATCCGTTGCTTGCGCGGAGAGGATCACTGCAATTAATAGCTCAAAGCCCGAGTGATAAATTAGTTCGGTTGTTGGCTGAGGGTCGTGGGCAGCGAAGCGTTCAAAGATGAGTTTTACTTTTTGTGGGGTCATTTATTGTTTGTGCTCGCCTCTCGTTGGAGAGGCGATGAGCATAAGCCTATTTAAAATCCATGCGTGCTTGGACTACTACACCTAAAAACTTGTAGTTTTTGTCTAAGTGAATCGCTTTAAAATCTGCGTTCAAAGGTTTTAAATAAATGGAATCACCGTCGATTAAAATTTGTTTAAAGGTCGGTAATTTTTGGCCGTCAACGTGTACTACTGCAAAATCGCGATCAGCGGGTTGAATAGTAGGGTCCACTAAAATTGTAGTGCCTTCTGGAAAACGTGGTTCCATCGTAGTGTCTTTCAGAGTTAAGGCATAAGCATTGGAGCCTAAATTTAAATCGGCAGAAACGCTGCGGGTTGGTTTTGCTAAAGTGGTCAGATTTGGCCACTCTAATACTTGTTCCCATTCTAATAATGGAATTTGCGTCCAACCTTGAGTACCAGGATTGTAAGTGCCGGGTAAGCGGTTTTGCGGTAAAGGCTCATCGCCAATCAGTTGGCTAATGGAAAGTGCAAAGAAATTGGCAATGGGGCTTAATGTACCAACTTTTGGGTTGTCCGTTTCACCAGAAGCGATACGATGCACTACAGGTTGGCCGACGCCGGTACGACGAGCAAGCTCGGATTCCGTAATGTGTAGTTCTGCCATTAAAGCTTTCAGATTTGTGCTGAGTTTTTTCATAGTCGATTACTTCGTGTGGATTAGAAAAGGATTGTTAAAGTACCCATTGTATCACTAATTATGAATTTAGGAATGATTTTTAGGATGGCTATTACATATATCCTCTCTACACAATAATTTTCATAAATTAAGGTAGTACCGTTGAATGTAGGTTAATGGCTTGTCAGCCCAACCTACAAAAAATGTCGTATACAGAGACATATATCAAGCCTTACGAATTTTGCCCCGTAAACTGCTGACTGGAATATGGGTTTCGGTAGGGGGGGGGGAGGCTATTTGGGGGCTGCCCCAGGCATGGGCGTAGATCACCTCAAAGGTGGCAGGCAGCTTGCCCTCAAGGTCAGCAAAAGCTTGATAAGGTGTAATTAGTTGCTGTTGCAAAGCTAGATTTTTTAGATCTAGCTCTAATAATTGGGCGGCAAAGGAAGCCAAATCGCTAAAAAGCTTAGCGGGTTCCATATAGGTAAGAGTGATTTTTTCCATGTCTGTGACAGGATCGGTAAATTTGCTCTGCAGTAACATATCGCCTAGATCATGCATGTCGATGAAAGGTTGAGGAGTTTGGTTGTTTTGAATCCAGCTCTGGCGTAATTCAATGAGGGTGTCTGGGCCCAAGGTGGAAAGCATCAATAAACCATCAGGCGTTAGGATGCGCTTAACCTCCGCCAAAATTAGCGGGAGCTCCTGTCGATTAGTAGTTAGCAGATTGGCAAAAACTAACTCTACGCTGTGGTTAGGTAGGGCAAAGGGGATACTATTTGCCACCGCGTTAATTTTGGCAGCTGGGTAGCGTTGGGCTAGGAGTTTATTTTTGGTCTTAACCCCCGAGTTTAAGATCAGCAGATTTTTAGGTTGTAAGAGGATAAAATCTAGCCGCTCCAGAAGGCGCTGACTAATTTCAGAATGCAAGAAGGCGGCGGCATCTGTTTTTCGAAAAAAAGGCAAAGATAGGCGCATGGGTGGCAAATTATTCCTGGCTGCTAATTGAAGGAGACTACCTTATAGTAAATAGTTACGGAAATACACACTTGCTCTTGCCTCCAGACAGACTCCTGGTTACAATGCAGCGTTGATTTTACAGGTAATAGCGGAATATTTATATGTCATTAACAACCCAAGCAAAAGCTGAAATTCTTTCTAAATACCGGCGTGCAGACGCTGATACAGGTTCGCCAGAAGTGCAAGTAGCATTGCTATCGGCACACATTGAGCACCTTACCAAGCATTTCCAAACGAACAAAAAAGATCACCACTCACGTCGTGGTTTGTTACAAATGGTTAGTAAGCGTAGAACTTTATTAGCTTACTTAAAACGAGTAAGCCAAGATCGTTACCGTGCACTCATTTCACAGTTAGGTATTCGCGGTTAACTTAGTATTTATACTAAAAAACACACGATTTTCGGCTAGGCGCGCAGGAGCGAGCTCCCTGAGTGTATAAATCATACATGAGGGCGCGAGTGACGAGAGCAGCCACGCCGAAAACCTAAGTGTGAAGAGTATAGTGTTTCAGTTTCTTTAGTGTTGCTTGATATAACCTATCAGGCAATCCAGTCTTTCAACTAATTTCTCACTTCAATACAAAAACGAAGCTGGGAATCAGGATAGGTGTAATCAGGTGATAAACAAAGCAATCAAAAAAGTTTTCCAATACGGCGAGCATACAGTTACCTTAGAAACGGGTGTAATAGCGCGTCAAGCTAGCGGTGCAGTTTTAGTAAGCATGGGTGATACTACAGTTTTAGTAACGGTAGTTTGTCTCGACAAAGCTAACCCCGGCATTGATTTTCTGCCATTAGCAGTTTACTACCAAGAGCGTACTTATGCTGCTGGTCGTATTCCTGGTGGTTATTTTAAACGCGAAGGTCGTCCTACCGAAAAAGAAACCTTAACTTCACGTTTAATTGACCGTCCAATTCGTCCTTTGTTTCCAGAAGGTTTTTATAACGAAATACAAATTATTGCGACAGTAGTATCGCTAGATCCGCAAATTGATCCAGATATTCCTGCGTTAATTGGTGCTTCTGCTGCTTTGGCAATTTCTGGCGCACCGTTTCAAGGCCCATTGGGCGCAGCGCGCGTTGGTTACAGTAATGGCGCTTATTTATTAAATCCAAATGCCAAGTTAATGGAAACTTCTGATTTAGATTTAGTAGTAGCAGGCACAGAAAGTGCTGTATTAATGGTAGAGTCAGAAGCCAGAGAATTATCAGAAGATGTAATGTTAGGTGCAGTGGTGTTTGGTCACGATCAAATGCAAGTAGTGATCAAAGCGATCAAAGAATTTGCCCAAGAAGCTGGAAAGCCTGCATTGAAATGGGAACCTGCTGCAGTTCATCATCAGTTGGAAGAACAAATGATCAATGCAGTTAATGATCAATTGATCGCTGCTTATCAAATTCGTGAAAAAGCTGCACGTCGTTCACAACTCGATGAACTCCGTAAGCAAGTAACGGAAAAATTAGTAAATACTGAAGCTAATATTACTGAAGATATGGTAGCCCATGTTTTTGCGCGTCTAGAAGAAAAAATTGTACGTGGCAGTATTTTAGCGGGCAATCCACGTATTGATGGTCGCGATACTAAAACAGTTCGTCCAATCACGGTGGATACGAGTGTGTTACCTCGTACGCATGGTTCTGCCTTATTTACACGTGGTGAAACGCAAGCGTTAGTAGTTGCTACCTTGGGTACTGATCGTGATGCGCAAATTATTGATGCTCTCGAAGGTGAAACTCGTGACAGCTTCATGCTGCATTACAACTTCCCCCCTTACAGCGTAGGCGAAACTGGACAAGTAGGTAGTCCAAAGCGCCGTGAAATTGGGCATGGTCGTTTGGCAAAACGCGCAATTGCACCAGTATTGCCAGCAGAAGAAAATTTCCCATATGTATTGCGTGTAGTTGCTGAAATTACCGAATCTAACGGTTCAAGCTCTATGGCTACGGTGTGTGGTACTAGCTTAGCGTTAATGGATGCAGGTATTCCAATTACCTCGCCAGTTGCTGGTATTGCGATGGGCCTAATTAAAGAAGGCGAACGCTTCGCTGTGCTGTCTGATATTTTAGGTGACGAAGATCATTTAGGCGACATGGATTTCAAAGTGGCTGGATCTGCCAACGGTATTACTGCGTTACAAATGGATATTAAGATCGACGGTATTACCAAAGAAATTATGGCGACTGCACTAGAGCAAGCAAAAGCAGGACGTTTACATATTCTCGGTATTATGAATGCTTCTTTGAATCAGCCACGTACGCAAATTTCTAATTATGCGCCACGCATTATTTCTGTGCGCATCAATCCAGAAAAAATTCGTGATTTAATAGGTAAAGGCGGTGCTACGGTACGTAGTATTACCGAAGAAACCGGTACATTAATTGATATCAGCGATGATGGTTTGGTGCGTGTTTCTTCCCCAGACGGCATTGCTTGCCAAGCAGCTTTAGATCGTATTAAACAAGTTACTGCTGAAGTTGAAGTAGGTAAAGTTTACGATGGTACAGTGGTTAAACTTACGGACTTCGGCGCGTTTGTAACAATCTTGCCGGGTCGTGATGGTTTGGTACACATTTCGCAAATCGCGGAAGAGCGTATTGAACGAGTCAGCGATAGATTGCAAGAAGGACAAACAGTACGCGTTAAAGTATTGGAAATCGATCGTCAAGGTCGCATTCGTTTAACGATGCGTGATTTAGCAGAGAATGGTTCAACTACGGAAGAAGTGCACGCGTAGTTGTTGTTCGCCTCTCTTACGGGAGAGGCCACCGCAAAGCGGTGGGTGAGGGTTCATAAATGGCGTTGCTTCGCAATGTTTGAATGAACGCTCACCCGCCGTCGAGCTCTCCCGTTGGAGAGCTGTTTCAGGAAGCGAAAGTGCATAATGCATAAGGAGTTAGAACACACATGAAACAACACTCACCCCGTTTTTTACAGCTCGTCGAAACCGTAAAAACCCGAATTCAAGAAATTACTCCCCAACAACTGAAAGCAAAAATAGATCAAGCAGAACCCCTTTGTATCATTGATGTGCGCGATGAAAACGAATGGCCTAGCGGCCGTATTGCTGGCGCTATTACCTTAAGCAAAGGAGTGATTGAGCGCGATATTGAAAAACAGATTCCAGATGTAACAACTCCTATCGTTGTTTACTGTAGCGGGGGTTTTCGTTGTGCTTTAGTGGCGGATAGTTTGCAAAATATGGGCTATAGTAAAATATACTCATTGAACGGCGGCTTAAGCGCATGGGTACAAGCCGGTTACCCGCTTGTTAAATAGCTTTTAACGTAGGGTACCGTATAAAAACCAATGCTAACAAAGGTGGGTATGCCGCTTTATCCGCTAAGGAACGCTTAGGATGTAATTGCTTTAGGCAAAATGCTGCCGATTGGTTCCTTTCCCCTCGCGACTACGGGGGAAGGGCAGGAAGGGGGCAACAAAGGAGGGAATCATGGAATTTTTAAAAAAATGGATTAACGCTATTTTAAATAAAAAAACAAAACAAACTGATAGCGATATTATTAATGAATCTTCAGAAGAATCTTTTCCTGCTAGTGATCCACCTGCGTGGGCCTCTCATGAATATGTAAGAACCGTTGTCTGCGGCGAAGCGGATCAAGCCACGCCATTTTTTGCGAAAAAAGTGCAACGCGTTCTGTATGTGAATGGCACTGAATATCATTATTTTAGTTTACTAGAAGCAGAATTAGCCGGTTTACAAGGCTTGGCTACTTTACCAGTGACCTTAAAAATTTTATTGGAAAATTTATTGCGTCACGAAGACGGAAACACAGTTACCGCTGATGATATTAGAGCAGTAGTTGCTTGGCTCAAAGATAAAAAATCGGATCGTGAAATTTCTTATTCGCCTGCTCGTGTGTTAATGCAAGATTTTACAGGCGTGCCGGCAGTAGTTGATTTGGCAGCGATGCGCGCGGCACTCAAAATGCTGGGTGGTGATCCTGAAAAAATTAATCCATTGTCTCCGGTTGATTTGGTGATCGATCACTCGATTCAAGTAGATAAATTTATTGCGCCCGATTCTTTTGTGGTAAATGCGCAAATGGAAATGGAACGTAATTACGAACGCTATGAATTTTTACGTTGGGGACAAAAAGCCTTTGAAAATTTTCGTGTAGTACCACCGGATACCGGCATTTGTCATCAAGTGAATTTAGAATATTTAGCCAAAGCAGTTTGGACGCAAGAAATTGACGGCAAGAATTACGCATTTCCCGATACTTTAGTCGGCACCGACAGTCACACTACGATGATAAATGGTTTAGGTGTATTAGGCTGGGGGGTAGGGGGCATTGAAGCGGAAGCCGCGATGCTAGGCCAACCGATTTCTATGCTGATTCCAGAAGTAATCGGCGTGAAATTAACTGGCAATTTATGCGAAGGGATTACCGCGACAGATCTCGTATTGGTTGTTACGCAACTGCTACGTAAAAAAGGCGTGGTAGGTAAATTTGTCGAATTTTTTGGGCCTGGGTTAGCGGATTTGTCGATCGCAGATCGTGCTACCATTGCCAATATGGCACCGGAATATGGCGCAACGTGCGGCTTTTTCCCTATTGATCAAGTTACGTTAGAATATTTACGTTTTACCGGTCGTGATAAACAAACGGTTGATTTGGTAGAAGAATACGCCAAATTACAAGGATTATGGCACGATGAAAAAAATCCTGATCCAATTTTTACCGATGTAGTAGAGTTAGATTTATCGAGCATTAAACCTTGTTTGGCAGGACCTAAACGTCCGCAAGATAAAGTGGAGCTAGCGCAAGTCGCATATGCGTTTAATGAATTATTAGTCGCTAATAATCGTTCTGACGAAAGAGATAATCCTTTTGCAACGCAAGGCGATTACACCTTACATCATGGGGATGTGGTTATTGCAGCGATTACCAGTTGTACTAACACTTCTAATCCTAGTGTGTTAATTGCTGCAGGATTAGTGGCGAAAAAAGCTTTGGAGAAAGGCTTAACGCGCAAACCGTGGGTGAAAACCTCGTTTGCACCTGGTTCACAAGTAGTAACACATTACTTAGAAAAAACTGGCTTACAACAATATTTAAATGAATTAGGTTTTACCCTGGTCGGTTATGGGTGTACTACTTGTATCGGTAATTCGGGTCCGTTACCTGAAATTGTTTCTGCCGCAATTAATCAACATGATTTAATTGCTTCGGCAGTATTATCTGGCAATCGCAATTTTGAAGGACGCATTCATCCGCAAGTAAAAGCTAATTGGTTAGCATCGCCACCGTTAGTGGTGATCTATGCGCTTACGGGTACTGTTATGACGGATTTAACCAAAGATCCAATTGGGCATGATCAACAGGGGAATCCTGTGTATTTACAGGATCTGTGGCCTAGTAACGCTGAAATCGAACAAGCGATGACAAGTATTACAGCGAGTATGTTTCATCAAGCCTATGAAAATATTTTTACAGGTAGCGAAGAATGGCAAGCGATGCAGATTCCTGCTACTAAAACGTATGTGTGGCGCGAAGATTCTACCTATATTCAGCATCCGCCATTTTTTGATGGGATGACGAAAACACCAGCACCGATTAAAGATGTTAACGGCGCGAGAATTTTGGCCTTGTTAGGCGATAGCATTACCACGGATCATATTTCGCCAGCAGGATCTTTCAAGGCAAGCAGTCCTGCGGGGCAGTATTTATTAAGCAAAGGTGTTAAGGAAAAAGATTTTAATTCGTATGGTTCACGGCGCGGTAATCACGAAATTATGATGCGTGGTACCTTTGCCAATATTCGCATTAAAAATGAAATGGTGCCTGATATAGAAGGCGGTTTCACCAAGCATTTTCCTACCCATGAAACGTTACCGATTTTTGATGCAGCAATGCGTTATAAGAGTGAAGACGTGCCTCTAGTGGTGATCGCAGGCAAAGAATACGGTACTGGTTCTTCGCGCGATTGGGCAGCGAAAGGCCCTAAATTATTAGGAGTAAAAGCCATTCTTGCGGAAAGTTTTGAGCGCATCCATCGCTCCAATTTAATCGGTATGGGAATTTTACCGCTAGAATTTTGTGACGGTATGACACGTAATACGCTTAAATTAACCGGCTCTGAAATAATTGATATTGTGGGTTTAGTCGATAACATAAAACCGCGCATGAAAATAACCGCCAGAGTGCAGCACGAAGATGGCACTAAAACTGAAATCCAACTGCTGTTACGGATAGATACCCTGAACGAAGTAGAGTATTACAAACAAGGCGGAATTCTGCAGCATGTGATTCGGAAGATGCTATAAAAAGAGATTGTTAATGGTATTTTTTGTCCGAACCACTGGCTTTGCATCAGCGACGGTGATGTGATCAGGTTGACAATAAATCATTTTAGGTTGACAATGTTTGTATGTTAGGTTGACAATAAACAGAGAATTTCTAATGATTAAAATTCGTAGTCGTGGTGAAAATATCCGTAAATTTATTCTGGAAACAGTAGAAAAACATCCCTCAGATATTGCTAGAGTAACAGCCGATCATTTTGGAGTAACACGCCAGGCGGTTAATAAGCATTTGCAAAGTTTAGTTGAAGAAAATGCACTAACGCAAAAAAATAATACTAAAAATAAAATTTACACGCTTGTCCCTGTAGTGGATTGGCAGCAATCATATAAACTTGCCGATGGACTTGCAGAAGATATAATTTGGAGAAACGATATAAAGCCTCAATTAGGTTCAATGCCTGAAAATGTTTTACGTATTTGGGATTTTGGATTTACTGAAATGTTCAATAATGCCATAGATCATTCAGGTGCTTCTGAAATTACTGTCAAAATAAAAAAAACGGCTTTCAGTACTGAAATGTTAATTTTTGACAATGGATTGGGAATTTTCAAAAAAATCCAAACCTCATTAAATCTATTAGATGAGCGACATGCATTGTTAGAACTTTCAAAGGGAAAGCTTACTACTGATCCAAAACGCCACACTGGCGAAGGTATATTTTTTACTTCACGAATGTTTGATTCTTATAATATATTTTCAGGTGAAGTTTCTTTTTTTCATGAATTTGGTGAGCGTGAAGATTGGATTTTTGAAAAAGAAAACTCACATGGAACGATGGTGTGGATGAAGCTAAATAATCACACTTCACGTACCATGAAGAAAATATTTGATGAATTTTCTTCTGGTGAAGATTATGGATTCACTAAAACGGTTGTTCCAGTAAAACTTGCACAATACGGTGACGATCAATTAATTTCACGCTCGCAAGCAAAACGACTTTTAGCTAGAGTTGAGTTATTCAAAACCGTAATTTTTAATTTTAAAGACGTTGAATTTATAGGACAAGCATTTGCAGATGAGATTTTTAGAGTATTTGCGCTAGCTCATCCAGAGCTTGAATTGATTGCAGTAAATACTAGATCTGAAGTAAAACAAATGATCGAACGGGCAAAGGCAAAATTATCAGAATGATGAAGCAAGATAAACATCAAACCGTTGAGTTTTGCCGGTGATGACAAAACTTGGTTTTAGATCGCTTAAGGTAGGAGCTAAGCGTGGGCGCTTTACGACTATGCGGTTTTTTGCACGTTTTAAAGCAATTTCTAGTAGCGCTTGGGAATCAGTGTCATCGCCAACTATTTCACGTAACTGGCGCATTTCTTTTTTTACTAAGGCTGATTTGGTGCGATGTGGATACATCGGATCTAGATAAATAACATCAGGCTGATCTTGTTCCGCCAATTGTTGCAAATAAATTTTTGCATCGGTTTGTACTAACGATAAAGCAAATTTTTTATCATCCGGTAACGTTGCGTTTAAACGCCCAAGCGCATCAGCTAATAAACCAGCAACAACTGGCGAGCGTTCTAACATAACTACGCTGCAGCCACAGTGCGCTAATAATACGGCATCACGACCTAAGCCTGCAGTTGCATCAATTACGGTAGGGCGATAATTTCCTTTAATTCCTACTGCTTTTGTTAATATTTCTTTTGCTCGATGTTTAAGACGGTAACCTAGCGGCCCCGTTAAAAAATCTATTTGCAATTCAGGGGTTAAGTTTTTCTTCTTGCTTTCAGCCATCATAAGAAAAAACATCCACGCGAGCGGGTGGTAAATTGCGCCAGATATATTTGCTATAGATCCAATGAAAGCGCCCAGAAGGTGCTTTGGGTTTGCGATGCAAGCTGTAAGTGAATTGAATAAAGAGACTGTCTTTAGTTAAAACTTTATCTAATTCCTCGCCTATATCTTTTACCACCGCTTTGGGTAGTGATCGTAAGGGTAAGCTTGAAACCACGGTGGCAATCGGTTGTTCAATGTTAGTTAGCAATTTGCTTAACTCCCGTGCATCGCCTTGTAAAACATTCAACTGCGGAAAGCGTTTTTTTAAGTGTTGGGCAAGGGCAGGAGAGCGCTCAACGATGCTAAGTTTGCTGGGAGCAATGCCGTGTTCCAACAATGCTTCCGTGACAACTCCGGTACCCGCACCTAGTTCGACTACGGTGCTAGAGCTTAACGGTGCCGCAAAAGCAATAGTATTAGCTAAATATTTAGAGCTAGGCCAAGCTGCACCCATAGCAATCGGGTTGCTGGCAATCTCGCGAATAAATAACGCTAATCCTGATTTTACCCGGGCAGTTTTTTTGCCATTTTTTTTCTGATTTTTCATGAGTTATGCTTAATAATTAAGTCCATTGTTGTAATTTCCCCCTTTGCAAAAGGGGGATTAAGGGGGATTTTTTTTTTCAGGTTGAAGATGTCTTTTGATCAAATCCCCCTCTTATCCCCCTTTTGCAAAGGGGGAGGTCCGTTTTTGATCCTCATTTAGCAATCCCCTAAAATATATTCAGTTGCTTGCTCTAAATCCGCAAATATTGCAACTTTTTCTTGCTGAATGATAGGGTGGTTCATCTCAATTTTTTTTCCTGTCTGTACTAATATTGGTTTGCAACCAACACTAACCGCAGCCTCTATATCTCGTATGGAGTCACCAATGGCTGGCGCACCCATTAATTCACAATTAAAATACTCAGCAATTCCATAAAATAAACCGGGCTTGGGCTTGCGGCACTCGCAATGATTATCTGGCCCATGCGGGCAATAAAAGATCGCGTCTATATGGCCGCCATATTCCTGTAGCGCATTTTGCATTTTTTCATGGATTTGCGCCAGTGTTGTTTCATTAAAAAGACCACGAGCAATCCCCGACTGATTGGTTGCAACAGCCACTAGAAAACCTGCTTTATTTAGTTTGGCGATGGCCTCTAAACTACCAGGAATCGCCTGCCATTCTGCTGGTGATTTTATGTAGGCATCGGAGTCATAATTAATGACGCCATCGCGATCTAAAATAACTAATTTTTTCATAGCTTTTGTTGTAAATACTGGAAACTAAAATTAATTGGGAAATAGTTAAAGTTCAGCATTAGTAGTTACAATTGTAAAAGAGAAATATCTGCAACGGCTAAAAACAACTCGCGTACGCTAGCCAGCAATGCTAAACGATTATTACGCAGGCGTTCGTTTTCATCCATCACCAAAACCGCATCAAAAAAATGATCGACTGGTTGTTGCAACGTCGCTAAATCAGTAAGAATATCGGTATATTTAATTGATTTATTCGATAAATCCGTGTTCTGACGTTTGCTGGCAATAGCTTGATACAAATCGTCTTCAATGGCGCTAGCAAATAAACTGCGATCTACATGGATAAACGGATTGGTAAACAGCTCAGATAATTCACCCGCATTTTTTAACAAGTTTTTTACACGTTTATTAGCAGCAGCAAGATTTTGCGCTTGTGGTAAATCGCGGAACATTTGCACAGCGCGTACCCGTCGGTCAATGTCTAACGGATGATGAATTTGCACGGCTAGCACCGCGGCTAAACTATCTGCAGCAATTCCTTGATCTTGATACCAGGCACGTAAACGGTCAGAAATAAATTCAATTAATTGATCAACCGCATCGGCATTCGGTAAAGTCTGACGATAATTTTGTTTGGCAATCGTTAATAATTCTTGCAAGTTATGATCTAAGTTGCGTTCGATCAAAATCCGTAAAATCGCTAATGCAGCACGGCGCAAAGCAAAGGGATCTTTATCACCGGTCGGCAATTGCCCGACGCCAAAAATACCTACCAAGGTATCAATGCGATCCGCTAAGGCAACCGCACAACCTGCGGGTGATTGCGGTAATAGGTCGCCGGAAAAACGTGGGAGATAATGTTCGTAAATGGCGGTGGCAACTTCAGCCGCTTCACCATCGTGTCGCGCATAATAGCTACCCATGATGCCTTGCAACTCTGGGAATTCATTGACCATGTCAGTAGCCAAATCGGCTTTGCACAAAAGTCCGGCGCGTTCGCTACTATTTTTATGATCGATGAGCTTAGAAATATACCCTGCTAGTTGTGCTACACGTTGGCTTTTATCGTACAAACTACCTAGTTTCGCTTGAAAAATAATGTGCTTTAATTTTTCTAAGCGATTGAACAAAGGTGTTTTGCAATCGGTTTCATAGAAAAATTTAGCATCAGCTAAGCGTGCCCGCATCACGCGTTCGTTGCCTTTGATCACTTCAGAAGGCTGCTTACTGATAATATTGCTGATCGTAATAAAAGAGGGCAGTAGCTGTTGTTTTTCGTCTTCTAAGGGAAAACTTTTTTGATGATCTTCCATCGCGGCAATTAATGCTTCGCGCGGCACCGTTAAAAATTGTTTATCAAATTGTGCGAGCAGCGCTACCGGCCATTCTACTAACCCTGTTACTTCTTGTAGTAAGTCTGGATCAATTAAGGCTTTGCCATGCTGTGTAGTTGCTAACTGTTCAATTTGTTGCAGAATTAATTGTTGACGCTCGTGGAAATCTACAATTACGTGGCCTTGCGTGCGTAGTAAAGTTGCATAATCTGCGGCGTTGGTAATTGCTATTGCTTCGGGTTGATGAAAACGATGACCGTAGGTGATGCGATCACTGTTGAGATTAAATATTTTTGCTGGAATTACTTCGGTGCCGTATAACATTACTAACCATTGAACGGGACGGATAAAAGGCGTAGGTAAATCACTCCATTGCATAGGTTTTGCTATCGGTAATGAAGTTATAACTTTGCTAATAAGTTCTGGCAACAATTCTGTAGTGTTTTTACCAAGTTCATTATAACTATAGGTAAACCACGCACCTTGTGCAGTTTCGGTTTTACTTAAGTTGTCGATCGTAGTGTTACAAGAACGGGCAAAACCTTCTAAAGCAGGAGTTGGGTTGCCGTGTTTATCAAAAGCTGCACGTACAGCCGGTCCTTTGCGTTCTAATTGTCGATCGGCTTGTTTAGCTTGTAAGTTAGTTACCAAAACGGCTAAGCGACGCGGAGTTGCGTAAAATTGAATAGTAGCAAAAGCTAATTCAGCTTTGCGTAAACTTTCTGCCAGGTTTTGACTTAATGTTTGGGCTAAACCAAATAAAAGTTTGGCAGGAATTTCTTCCATGCCTATTTCTAATAAAAAATCCTGTGTTTGCATGATGTTATGATGTCACTGTAGTTGAAAGCAAAGGAAAACCTAGCGTTTCGCGCGCTTGATAATAAGCTTGCGCGATAGTGCGCGCTAAAGTTCTTACACGCAAAATAAAGCGTTGTCGTTCTGTTACGGAGATGGCATGGCGCGCATCGAGTAAATTAAAAACATGCGAGGCTTTAAGCATCATTTCAAAAGCCGGCAGCACTAATTTAGCGGTAACCAGACGTTGGCTTTCACGTTCGTAATAATCAAATTGCGTGAACAGGGTATCAACGTCAGCTTGTTCAAAATTGTAAGCAGACATTTCGACTTCGTTTTGATGAAAGACATCGCCGTAGGTTACTTTACCGTGTGGGCCTTCAGTCCAAACCAGATCAAAAATATTGTCGACTTCTTGTAGTTCCATGGCAATGCGTTCTAAGCCATAGGTGAGCTCACCGGTAATGGGTTGGCAGGGTAGGCCGCCTACTTGTTGCATATAGGTAAACTGGCTGATTTCCATGCCGTTTTGCCACACTTCCCAGCCCAAACCCCAGGCGCCTAAGGTAGGAGATTCCCAATTGTCTTCGACAAAGCGAATGTCGTGGATCAGAGGATCGATGCCTAGTAAGCGGAGCGAATCTAAATATAATTCTTGAATATTGAGCGGCGAGGGCTTGAGTATCACTTGGAATTGATAAAAATGTTGGACGCGATTGGGATTTTCGCCATAACGACCATCCGTAGGACGACGCGAGGGTTGCACGTAAGCAGCCGCCCAGGGCTCCGGACCGATTGCCCGCAAAAACGTAGCGGGGTGGAAAGTGCCAGCCCCCACTTCCAAATCTAGCGGTTGCAAGATAACACAGCCTTGCTTAGCCCAGTATTGCTGCAAAGTGAAAATCAAATTCTGGAACGTCATTTTTTGGCTAGTATTTGCTGACATAGTTGAGCGCTTAAAGTATTAGAAATGTTAAGTATAACCATGGTAAGCTTTCTGACAATAGTAAAAGTGTCAAATAAGGATATTACTATGCAACAGCTTACTGAACGACCTCTGTCTGTTCTATCCACCTGGCGGGCAGCATTAAATTTATGGAAGACTAGTTTTACTAAAGTGCTACCATTTACGATACCTTGGTCGTTGTGGATGTTGGTGCCTTTTGTGGTGCTCGATTATGTAGATGTGCAGGTAAATTATTGGTTTATTTTGGGTACTCTGGGGTGGTTATTTGGTTCGTTGATTTTTTATGCGGCCGTTTATCATCGCATTTATTATTGTTTGGTAGCAAAGTCTAGTAATACGGTTGAATCGCTAGCGTTAGCAATCAGAAAAATCCCAGTGTTGGCAATAGCCCTAATTATTTTTAGTGTGGTGTTCATGGGTGGATTTTTGTTGCTAGTGCTACCCGGAATTTATTTATTGGTGCCGTTATTATTTTACTATCCACTCATTGTTATAGATGATTTGAATCCTATTTCGGCGTTAACCAGCGCAGTAAAAATAATACAAAACCATTGGTGGCGCACGGCAATTATTGTCTACGTACCAGCCGTTATTTTTATGTTAGTGGTACTTACGGTGGAATATTATATTTTAGGGTTTCACCACTTTACGTTCGGCCCAGTGCCGTCCAAAACTAATTATATAATTTGGTTTTTCCATCATGTGTTGAGCCTAATTTTCTCGATATTTTATATACCTTTGTTCGCAAGCATGATTATTGTACAACTAAGAAATTTAACGACCGAGTATCATAGTCATCATCCTATGAAGGGGACAAAATTTATTTTTGATTCTCCAGAGGGAGAAGCAAAAATAAAACTTACTTAATTAACAACAATTTTTAATATGCAGAATTCTTGTAAACCGTAATCCATATATAGATTACGCCTTAACGGGCTAATCCACCCTACATTTTTTGTCTTGTACAGAGTTAATTATGGCTAAATCCAAACTTTTTTATCTTTGCCAAACCTGCGGCGCCCGGTTTTCACAATGGGCGGGGCAGTGTACATCCTGTATGGCGTGGAATAGTTTGGTAGAAGAAGTAGCGCTGCCCACTGGTAATCAACGTAATCCTCGTCAAACTGGCTATGCAGCGGCAACGAACGTGCAAGTAACTCCGTTGATCGAAGTTGAATTGACGGATGTGGCACGTTTTCCATCTGGCTTAAGTGAGTTAGATCGTGTTTTGGGCGGTGGCGTAGTGCCAGGTTCGGTGGTGCTGATGGGGGGCGACCCTGGTATTGGCAAATCAACTTTATTACTGCAGGCGCTTTGTCAGCTTAGTTTGACGCAGCGCGCGTTATACATCACTGGTGAAGAGTCTTTGCAGCAAGTTGCCATGCGTGCCAAACGTTTAGGTTTACCGCAAGATAAGCTACACGCTTTAGCGGAAACGCATGTCGAAAGAATCTTGGCGATTGCGCAAGAACAGCGCCCGCAAGTGTTAGTTATTGATTCCATCCAAACTGTTTACACGGAATTGCTACAATCTGCGCCAGGATCGGTAGGGCAAGTACGCGAGAGTGCTGCACAGTTAACCCGTTATGCTAAACAAACAGGTACCACGGTATTTTTAGTGGGACATGTCACCAAAGAAGGGATGTTGGCGGGCCCCCGGGTTTTAGAGCACATGGTAGACACGGTGCTGTATTTTGAAGGTGAGTCCGATAATCGCTTGCGTATGATTCGTGCCGTGAAAAATCGTTTTGGGGCAGTGAATGAGTTAGGTGTATTTGCTATGACGGAAAAAGGATTGCGCGAGGTGACGAATCCTTCGGCTATTTTTCTGTCACGATCTGCTGTGCCAGTGTCTGGGAGCACTGTGTTAGTGACCTGGGAAGGCAGTAGACCCATGCTGATAGAGGTGCAAGCTTTAGTGGATGGCAGTCACTTGGCTAATCCACGGCGGGTGACGGTAGGGTTGGATACTAATCGGTTAGCCATGCTGTTAGCGGTGTTACATCGCCATGGTGGCGTTGCTAGCTACGACCAGGATGTTTTTGTAAACGTAGTAGGCGGCGTACGCGTAAGCGAAACCGCGGCTGATTTAGCTGTGTTGCTGGCGGTTTTATCGAGTCTGCGCAACCGTCCGCTGCCCATCGATCTAATTGTATTTGGCGAAGTAGGTTTAGCCGGTGAAATTCGACCGGTTCCTTCTGGCTCCGAACGCCTACGCGAAGCCGCTAAACATGGTTTTAAACGTGCAATCGCACCCAAAGCCAACGTTCCCAAAGGCGGCATCCCAGGATTAGAAATTATTGCCGTACAGCAATTAACAGAAGCTTTGCAGAATTTTTAGTGCGGAAGAAACTGGTAGGGGCGGATAATCATCCGCTCATTTTATGACGATCCCTCAAAATTAAATGGAATAATTGGTATCAATGATCTGGTTGCCCATATAGGGGCGGAAAATTTTCCGCCCCTACGGGTAGAGATCAATGTGATGACTGAATAATTCACGTTATGCCAAGTCATCCTTAAACGATGATTTCCCACACACGGTGCGATAAATCCAGCCTAAGAGCAGCAGGGCAACCACAGCACCTAAGATATCAGCAATTGGAGTGAAGCTATCTGGTACTAATTTCAACACGTCGGTAGATTCTTTGATGGCAAAAGGAATAGCCAAAATTACCCCCATTAACGAGGCACCAGCAACGACACCGCAGGTTAGCGTTAAACCTTGTTGATGACGTTCGTTTACAATTTTTTCTTGGCTGGGCAGGCGATAACGTTTTGCCAAAACTTTGCTTACGATGTAAGCCGTTATCCCGCCAGAAATAAACGGCAAGGTGGCATCTAAAGGTAAGTAAATACCAAACCCTACGGCTAACACCGAGAAATCATAACCGTTTTTGCGTAGTGCGTAATGCGCAAAAATGGATAGCACGGCGATAACAGCACCAATTCCTAACATATTCCAAGGTAGATCGGAGTTAAACGTACCTTGTGCTAAAGCAGCCATCATTCCAGCTTGTGGTGCTGCTAACATGCGGCTTGGATCCATGCCAGGGTGTGGGAAAACACCACCGATACCATATGCTTGATAAAGTAATTGCAAAACCCACGGTACTAACAGGGCAGAAACAATAACCCCGATAATTAACATAACCTGCTGTTTCCAAGGAGTAGCGCCAACCATTTGGCCGGCTTTTAAATCTTGGATGGTTTCATTCGTGATACTGCCAGCTCCTAACACACTGGTGATCACAATCGCCAAAGCGATGGTCGCTACCGTTTGCGGTGCTCCAGGTGCGAAGTGTATGTGCGTACCCCACAATCCTAGTAAAATTAAAGCCATTAATAACAAAGTAGCTATGGATAATGCGGAAGTAGGGCTGTTTGTTGAACCAAATAACCCGGCAAAGTAGCCACCCAAAGCACAGAAGAGAAAACCGGCGAAAATGGTATATAAAATACCGATAGTAATCGTAACCGCTTGGAAAGTTGCACTGAAGTGCAAGATAGGATTACTAGTATATTGATACAAAAGAAACGCTAGCGGCACACATAACAATAACGTGGCCCACACTGCATAATTAATGGGAATATCACGTTCGGTACGTGGAACATTCTCATTACCCTGTAATTTGGCAGCCGCAACGGAGCCAAAAGAAGTGCGTAGTCCTTCAATAATCGGTTTAATCAAAGTGATTAAGGTCCAGAAACCGCCGGTTAACATAGTGCCGACCCCGATGTAGCGAATGTGAGAGTGCCACATGTTCATAGCAGTAGCGGCAGCGTCAGTGCCGGAAATCCCATAGTGTGATGTTAACAAAGGCACACCTAGAACCCAGCCTAAAAGTACGCCAGTTAGTGTGCTGATGGCGACACTAGGACCCACAATAAAACCAGCTGCCATGAGGGCAGGGTCAAATCCTACGGCAAAACCATAAATAAAACGGTTGCCAGCACTATACCAGTGCGAAATACTTCCGCTTAAAACTTGGAAACCTGATTGGCAAAGACTAATAAAGCCTCCCATTAAGCCACCTTGCACCAGAAATTTTAATTCGCCTTTACCGCTGGCGCTGGCTTTTAAAACTTTACCGATGGCAGTTCCTTCCGGAAAGCGCAATTCAGGGTGTGACAATAAAACGCGACGTAATGGAATGGTAAATAAAACCCCTAAAATACCGCCGATAAGGGAGATCCATAAGGTGTTCCAATAATCAAAATTATTCCAAAAGTGAATAATGATCATAGCAGGTAACACGAAGGAAATACCCGAGATAATTGCTTCGCCGGCTGAGGCGGCGGTTTGTACAATATTGTTTTCCAGTACGTTGGAATTGCGAAACATCCGCAAAACCCCCATAGAAATAACAGCAGCTGGAATGGAAGCCGAAACTGTGATGCCGATTTTCAAGCCTAGGTAAGCATTAGCAGAGGCGAGAACAATAACTAGGATGATGGACAGGATCACTGCTTTAACGGTGATTTCAGGCAATGATTGCCCCGCAGTGATGAAAGGATTTTTCTCAGTAAAAATTTTATTCATAAGCAATATCTCTTGATTATTATTAGTGAGCTATTTTCTTATATTTAACGCGATGTGGTTGTTTGGCAGCATCACCCAAACGTTTTAAGCGATCTTCTTCGTAGTCTGTGTAGTTACCAACAAACCAAGTGACCTGACTATCGCCCTCAAAGGCTAGAATATGAGTTGCTATGCGATCCAAAAACCAACGATCGTGCGAGATAACCATAGCACATCCGGGGAACGCTAATAAAGCTTCTTCTAGTGCACGGAGTGTCTCTACATCTAAATCGTTAGTTGGCTCGTCAAGTAGCAGCACGTTACCGCCACAACGTAGTAATTTAGCTAGATGGGCGCGATTACGTTCACCGCCGGACAATTCCCGAATAAGTTTTTGTTGGTCCGTGCTTTTGAAGTTAAAGCGTCCGACATAGGAGCGTGATTGGATTTGGTAATTGCCAATGGTGATAATATCTTGGCCTTCAGAAATTTCTTCCCAAACTGTTTTGTTATCGTTTAAGGCGTCGCGACTTTGATCGACGTAAGCGAGTTGTACGGTATCACCGAGACGAATAGAGCCATTATCAGGCTGTTCCGCACCGGTAATCAGTTTAAATAAAGTCGATTTACCAGCACCGTTAGGACCAATAATGCCGACAATTGCGCCTTTGGGCACACTGAAACTTACATTGTCGAGTAACACACGATCGTTAAAGCTTTTGCTAACATTATTTAACTCAATAACCAATTCGCCCAAACGCGGTCCTGGGGGAATATAAAGCTCTTGAGTTTCATTACGTTTTTGAAACTCTTGCGAGCTTAGTTCTTCAAAGCGTGCTAAACGCGATTTGCTTTTAGCTTGTCGGCCTTTCGGATTACTGCGTACCCATTCTAATTCGGCTTGCATAGAACGTTGATGGGCGGCTTGTTGTTTTTCTTCTTGTTCTAAGCGTTTTTCTTTTTGTTCTAACCAGGAAGAATAGTTCCCTTCGTAGGGAATTCCTTGGCCGCGATCAAGTTCTAAAATCCAACCTGCGACATTATCTAGGAAATAACGATCATGGGTTACGGCAACTACGGTGCCGCTGTATTCATGCAAGAAACGTTCGAGCCAGGCTACGCTTTCCGCATCTAAATGGTTTGTCGGTTCGTCTAACAACAACATATCAGGTTTAGACAGTAACAGACGGCATAAAGCGACGCGACGACGTTCACCGCCCGATAATTTGCTGACATCGGCATCCCAGGGTGGGAGGCGTAACGCATCGGCGGCAATTTCTAGTTTGCGTTCAATTTCCCAACCGCCAGCGGCATCGATGGCATTTTGTAAATCGCCTTGTTCTTCTAGCAGTTTATTCATTTCATCGTCGGAAAGCGGCTCAGCAAAACGCATACTGATGTCGTTAAAGCGATCGAGTAATACTTTGATTTCACCCATGCCATCTTCTACGTTAGCACGAACATTTTTGTTGGGATCTAACTGCGGTTCTTGTGGTAAATAACCAATTTTAATGCCGGTTTGCGGACGGGCTTCGCCCACAAATTCTTTATCAACGCCGCCCATGATTTTGAGGAGAGTTGATTTACCAGAACCGTTTAGACCTAATACGCCAATTTTGGCGCCAGGAAAAAACGATAGCCAAATGTTTTTTAATATTTCTTTTTTTGGCGGGACAATTTTGCCAACGCCTTGCATGGTGTAAATGTATTGAGCCATAAGCCTGATTTCTTGAGATTAAAGATTGTAAAGACAAGTTCAAAACTACCGGATTGGAGATAGGAGATCAATGGGATAGAATAGCCAACATTCCTCTTACCATCATTGAAGTACTAAAGGTTAACCACATGTACGCAAAAAACTTATCGATAGCAGAATTTGATCCGGAATTATGGCAAGCCATTCGAGGTGAAGAGGCGCGCCAGGAAGATCATCTGGAATTAATTGCCTCGGAAAATTATGCAAGTCCCCGGGTTTTAGAGGCACAAGGTTCGGTGTTAACCAATAAATACGCGGAAGGGTATGCTGGCAAACGCTACTACGGTGGCTGTGAATTTGTGGATATTGCCGAAGAGTTAGCGATTGCCCGCGCTAAAGAATTATTTGGCGCTGATTATGTGAATGTACAACCACATTCGGGTTCACAAGCTAATGCTGCGGTTTATATGGCGTTACTAGAACCAGGCGCTACCGTATTAGGCATGAGTTTAGCGCATGGTGGGCATTTAACGCACGGATCAAAAGTTAATTTCTCAGGTAGAACGTACCATGCCATACAGTATGGTCTAAATGCCGCTACCGGTGAAATTGATTATGAACAGGTGGCTGCGCTGGCGGCTGAGCATAAACCCAAAATGATTGTCGCGGGTTTTTCGGCATATTCGCGCATTGTCGATTGGCAACGTTTTCGTGATATTGCAGACAGTGTCGGCGCTTATTTCATGGCTGATATAGCGCATGTTGCGGGATTGGTAGCAACCGGGTTATATCCTTCACCGGTACCGATCGCAGATGTGGTAACCACCACGACCCATAAAACCTTGCGTGGACCGCGTAGTGGCTTGATTTTAGCAAAAGCAAATCCCGAGATTGAAAAAAAATTAAATTCCGCGGTTTTTCCTGGCTTACAAGGCGGCCCCTTAATGCATGTAATTGCTGCTAAAGCCGTAGCGTTTAAAGAAGCATTGCAGCCAGATTTTCGCGACTATCAATATCAAGTAGTAAAGAACGCGCAGGCGATGGTTGCAGTTTTGCAAGAACGCGGTTTTACGATTGTTTCCGGTGGTACCGATAACCATTTATTCCTCATGGATTTAATTGCCAAAGATCTTTCCGGTAAAGATGCAGAAGCAGCATTAGGTGCTGCGAATATCACGGTAAACAAAAACATGGTGCCGAATGATCCGCGCTCGCCCTTTGTAACCAGTGGTTTACGCATTGGTACGCCAGCGATGACTACTCGGGGTTTTAAAGAAACCGAAGCACGCCAAGTGGCAAATTGGATCAGTGATGTATTAACAAATCCTATTGATAACGCACTATTGCTGCAAATTAAACAAAAAGTAGTAGCACTTTGTCATCAGTTTCCTGTATACGACTATAGGGCTTAATTATGCATTGTCCTTTTTGCAAAGCATTGGATACAAAAGTTATTGATTCGCGTTTAGTGGGTGATGGCGATCAAGTGCGGCGTCGACGCGAGTGCCCCGTTTGCACAGAACGTTTTACAACCTTCGAAGTGGCAGAATTAGTCTTGCCGCGCATTGTGAAACACGATGGGCGCCGTAGTCCGTTTGATGACGAAAAATTACGTGCAGGCATGATTCGCGCTTTGCAAAAACGGCCAGTGAGCAGTGAACAAATTGAAGCAGCCATGCAGCGTTTATTACGCCGCGCACGTGCTACCGGTGAGCGCGAAATTTCTTCCAAGTTGTTGGGGGAGTGGGTAATGGAAGAATTACGCGGTTTAGACAAAGTGGCATACGTGCGCTTTGCTTCCGTCTATCGTAGTTTCGAAGATGTAAACGAATTTCATAAAGAAATTCAGCGTTTAGAAAATGAGCCTGAACAATCTAATAAAGAAAAATTATGAATACAAAAACTTTTAATCCTACCTTACGCCGTAGATCACGCCGCTTGGCGTTGCAAGCATTGTATCAATGGCAAGTCACGCAAAATTCTGCGGGAGCTATTTTAGCGCAATTTGCCCAAGATCCAGAAATCACTAAAACGGATCGTGTTTATTTTGAAGAAGTGCTAGCAAATGTTGTTAGCATGCAAGCAAAAATAGATGAACAACTGACACCTTTTTTAAGCCGACCTTTAGCGGAGTTAGATCCGATTGAGTTAACGATTTTACGCATCGGCATGTACGAGCTGCTAGAACGTCCGGAAATTCCCTGTCGTGTGATCATGAATGAAGCCATTGAATTAGCAAAAACATTCGGCGGAACAGACGGCCATAAATTTGTGAATGGTGCTTTGGATAAAGCAGCACGAGTATTGCGCCCTGTAGAAATGAAAAGCGCATGAATGAATTTGAGTTAATTAAGCATTATTTTGCGACCTTTCCTGCGCAGCGTTCTGATGTCGTGTTAGGAATTGGTGACGATGCTGCGTTGCTGCAAGTGCCGCATGATCAATGCTTAGTTGTAGCAATGGATACGTTAGTTTCTGATGTGCACTTTCTTGCTACTGCAGCACCGTATGATATTGGGTATAAGGCACTAGCCGTTAACTTAAGTGATCTCGCGGCGATGGGGGCCATGCCAGCTTGGTTTACCTTGGCGCTCACGTTGCCAAAAGTTGATCGGGATTGGTTGGACCATTTTCAGCAAGGATTATTAGCATTAAGCACGCAATACAATCTGCAGTTAATCGGGGGTGATACTACGCGTGGTCCCTTAACGATAACGATACAGGCCCACGGCTTTGTGCCAGCAGCCCAAGCGTTGCGTCGCGATCAAGCCAAGCTTGGCGATAAAATTTATGTAACAGGAACGTTAGGTGATGCTGGTTTGGCATTAGCACTGCAAGCAGGTAAAACGCTACCCGATAATTTTTCTGCAGCACAAAAAACATATTTAGCGCAGCGTCTTAATCAACCCAGTGCCCGCATAGAATTTGGTTTGGCCTTGCGAGATATTGCTTTTTGCGCCATTGATATTTCTGATGGGTTAGCCGCAGATTTAGGCCATATTCTTACTGTCAGCAAAGTAGGCGCCACGGTTTGCGTGGATGATCTGCCATTATCTGCAGCCTTAAAGCAAAATGCAGACGAGTCTCATGCGATCGAGCTAGCGCTAACAGCCGGAGATGATTACGAACTATGTTTTACCGTAGCACCGGAAAAAGAAGCAAAGCTTAAACAAGCATTAGCTAATATTTCTTGTCCTTACACTTGCATCGGGAGCATCGAACAGCAACCTGGTTTACGTTTATTGCGTAGCAATGGTCGAATTTACCAACTAACACAATCAGGCTACCAGCATTTTTAATCTTTACATGTATAGGTTAAATTTGTTTATCTGTATAATGAACAGATAGATTAAAATAATTGTAAAGAGGTGTGCATGCCAACGATTAGCATTTTTTATGGAATAATGATCCAAATGTTTTGGGATGATCATGCCCCACCACATTTTCATGCATTATATGGTGAATATGAAGCTATTATTAATATAAACTCGCTAGAAATTATAAAAGGATTTATGCCAAAGCGAGCATTAGCTTTAGTGTTAGAATGGGCTACAGAACATCAGATTGAATTACTTGAGGATTGGAAATTATGCGTTCAGCATCAGTTACCAAAAAAGATAGCACCGTTGGAGTAATTTGTACTGCGCCGTGGCGTTTAACAAAAGTGCAGCCGCTTGCTAATTATAAACTTATGGTTGAATTCAATGATGGCACACAAGGTTCAGTTGATTTGTCGCATCGAGTAACTAGTAATAATGCAGGTGTATTTGCAGTTTTAAAAGATATTGATCTTTTTAATCAGGTTCATCTTGAGCATGGTGTAGTAACTTGGCCTGGTGAAATTGATCTTGCGCCAGATGCTATGCACGATGAAATTAAACGTCACGGTAAATGGGTGCTGAAATAACAGCGCACATTTTTGGAAAAAATAAAATTTATGAAAACAATACCAATTAATATTTGGCGCAATCCTATTTACTTTTTAGCGTTTGGTTTTGGCAGTGGCCGTTTACCGATCGCGCCCGGAACCTGGGGAACTTTATTTGCTATTCCTCTTTATTTGTTAGTGCAGGATTTACCGTGGTTTTTGTATCTGACAATTTTAATTATGGCGAGTGTAGTAGGGGTGTGGTTGTGTGATATAACCGATAACGCCATGGGTACGCATGACTATCCAGGAATTGTTTGGGATGAAATTTGTGGTTACGGCCTTACTATGCTGGGAGCGCCCAAAGGCTGGTTATGGGTTGGTTTAGGTTTTGTGTTGTTTCGCATCTTTGATATTTGGAAACCTTGGCCCATCAGTTGGATTGATAAATATGTTCCTGGCGGTTTAGGCGTTATGGTCGATGATTTAGCTGCAGCAGCATACGCTTGGATAGTTTTGCAATTAATAATTTATGCGATGCATTAAAAGGGGGTTATTTAACTATATCTTCAGCAGATTCAACCATTTATTTTTTTGCACTGTAATTTCACCCAGCTAGCAATTTCTTCCCAGACGTCCCAGGCATGTATAGATAAGCCTAAATCCATATGACTGCATTGATCGGTAACTATTTCATCGGCTTTATTAGGTAAATAAGAGTGTAGTTTATTCACTTGTGCGACAGGCGAATATTTATCTTTATGGCTCGCCACGCTTAACACTGGGCATTGTACGGAAGCAAGAGCTTCATAATAATCAATTGTTTGATCCAGCGATTTCCATTGGCCATGGCGCATATTGTTTAAGGTAACTTGCTGTACCACAGCACGCTGTTCATCGTGATCGCCGTAACCGAACAAGCGTGCGGGCACAAAGCCAGTGGTTATCGAAAATAGACGAAGAAGGCTGGTGATCAGCTGCAATCTTACAATAAACAAACGGTTTTCAGTTTTTATATAATGGCGATGCCAAGTAGCTGCCCCTAAGGTAATAATCCCATTAACTTTTTCTGTGCTGGCAGCTAAGCCTTGATGAGCCAGAAAAGTTAATCCGGATAGGCTATGACCTAATAAAAATATCGGTAGTTGCGGCTGTAAAGATTTAGCAAATTTTATATGTTCATCAGTATGGTTTAGCAGGTCATCAAAACTAGTATTATGATTTTTTTCAGTTATCGCCTGTGGAATCAAAACATGAAAACCATTGGCCAACAGGCAAGCAGTGAGAGAAGGTGAATACATTTTTGCTAAATATTTACCAGTAGTAAACATCGCACGCCCAAGAATGATAACAGCAGTGGCTGGAGATGCTGGTTTATAGCTTGCTACTTTAATACGGGTATTTCCTTTGGTGTCACGCGCAATAAGCTCATAGATATCATGGATGCAATTATTATCACTAAAATGTTCTTCTAAATCAGAAGGCACGCCCGAAATTTTTTGCACAATGGGTCTTTCTGGTGCATAAAATTGTTGCACCATGGTATTGATTTTGTCTTCATCAATATTTAAAGTTTTCCGAACTTCTTCAATCGGGGTATGCCAATAAGCATCCCAGTCCACATTAAATAACTGTTTAGCAGATTTTCCTAACAGCCAGCCGCGCACTATATTTAAATTGCCTCGATCAACCAAGCCATTGCCAATTACAGCACAATGTAAACTTCCTGCAGCTACGTGCACTATGGCAGGCGCATAAGAAGTAATTTGCGAATAGGTAAATGCTGCTACCTTAGCTTCATGGGGAGCCGTGATATTGGCGCCCAACACAGTGTGATAAATGTCGTGAGTCGTTATAATGCGGTGAATGATATACTGAAAATCATTGTGTAATTCTGCATCTAAAGGTAAAAAAAATGTTAGCTTGTTTTCCTGCATATGCTGGTAAAAAAGCTGGCCTAAGGTGCCGCTCTTACAGTTGGCTAATTCATTAAAAGGAACCCGTATTCGTAAGCGTTGAGTAATAATGGCAGCGGATTCTGGTTGAGACATTAATTCATTAACCAAACGCTTACGTATAGTTTTATTGCGATGGGTCAACATATAAAGCGATGAAATATAGCGCGCTCTGGTAGCCCCGCGTGTTATGAATTCATATAAACCATACCACCCTAGTAGCTTGGTTATAAAATTGGTTTTGAGGAAAAATATTTTTATTGTTTTAAAGGCTTGCATAGAGTGGAATTACCTGTTTTAGTTATTTTGGTAAGTAGTGCCTTGTTAAATTATAGAAGATATTCGCAAAAACGAGGAGTTTTATCATCCTAGGCGGATCTTGCTAAGAATTTATTGCATCTTTGCATTGCTGATGGTACGTTATGTTCCCCGAAAATAGGCACGTAGCTCAGTGGTAGAGCACCACCTTGACATGGTGGTGGTCGGTGGTTCGATCCCACTCGTGCCTACCAAAATCGTAGAATATAGGATCGAAGTTAACAATGCCTGTTATTACATTGCCAGATGGTAGTCAAAAACAATTTCCGCAAGCGGTGACTGTGTCCGAAGTTGCCCAAAGCATTGGTGCCGGTCTAGCGAAAGCAGCGTTGGCAGGGCAGGTTGATGGTAAGCTTGTCGATACTTCTTTTCTTATTGCTAGTGATGCAAGTTTAAGAATTATTACGGATAAAGATCCTGAAGGCTTAGAAATTATTCGCCATTCTACTGCACATTTGCTAGCACAAGCAGTAAAACAATTATTTCCTACCGCGCAAGTTACCATAGGTCCAGTGATCGAAGACGGTTTTTTCTACGATTTTGCTTTTGCTCGTTCCTTTACTCCCGATGATTTAGCCCAAATTGAACAGCGTATGCATGAGCTGGTGCAGCAAGATTTACCCGTTAGTCGCAGTACGATGGGACGCGATGAGGCTATTAAATTTTTTCGCAACTTAGGTGAAGAATACAAAGCTAAGATTATTGCCGATATTCCTGCCACGGAAACTTTGTCGTTATATCAACAAGGCGATTTTGTTGATCTGTGTCGTGGCCCACATGCACCAAGCACGGGGCGTTTAAAAGTTTTCAAACTAACGAAATTAGCAGGTGCTTATTGGCGCGGTGATGCTAAGAATGAAATGTTACAAAGAATTTATGGCACCGCATGGGCGAGCAAAAAAGATCTCGATAATTATTTGCTACGAATAGAAGAAGCTGAAAAACGTGATCATCGTAAAATTGCGAAAGTATTAGATTTATTTCATTTGCAAGAAGAAGCACCTGGCATGGTGTTTTGGCATCCAAATGGCTGGATCATTTACCAAGTGATAGAACAATATATTCGCCAACGCTTGAATGAAAACGACTATCAAGAAATCCGCACGCCGCAAGTGTTAGATCGCATTTTGTGGGAAAAATCCGGGCATTGGGATAAATTCGGCAATGAGATGTTTTTTACCAGCTCAGAAAGTCACGATTTTGCTATCAAACCTATGAGCTGTCCGTGCCACGTTCAAGTGTTTAACCAAGGTCTTAAGAGCTACCGTGACTTGCCTTTACGATTAGCAGAGTTTGGTGCTTGTCATCGTAATGAACCCTCAGGGTCTATGCACGGTTTAATGCGCGTGCGCAGCTTTGTGCAAGATGACGGCCATATCTTTTGTACCGAAGAACAAATTCAAAGTGAAGTGATGGCGTTTTTTGACATGTTTTTTAGCGTCTATGCCGACTTTGGTTTCTCAGAAATTAAATTACGCTTAGCAACAAGGCCAGAGCAACGCCTGGGGTCGGAAGCTAACTGGGATAAGGCCGAACAAGCTTTAGCGCAAGCTATGGATGCTAAAGGCTTAAAATGGGAGCTCGCGGCCGGTGAAGGGGCATTTTATGGTCCTAAAATTGAATTTCACTTGAGTGACTGCATGGGACGAGTTTGGCAGTGTGGCACCTTACAAGTAGATTTTGCCATGCCAGAACGATTAGGAGCTTCTTACGTAGCAGAAGATAGCAGTCGCCGGATTCCTGTAATGTTGCACCGGGCCATTTTAGGAACGTTTGAGCGTTTTATGGGAATTTATCTAGAACATTGCGCCGGTTTATTGCCGGTTTGGCTGGCACCTACCCAGGTGATGGTGATGAATATTACCGATCGGCAGGCCGATTATGTCGAAGAAATCACTAAAACCTTGCAAAAACTTGGTTTTAGAGCAAAATCGGACTTGAGAAATGAGAAGATCGGCTATAAAATCCGCGAACACACATTACAAAAAATTCCCTATCAGTTGGTCATAGGGGATCGCGAAGTAGAAACTAAAACTTTAGCAGTGCGTACTCGCAGCGGCAAAGACTTAGGCTCAATGTCGCTATCAGCGTTTGGTGATTATTTAACTGCCAAAATTGCGCAGCGTGGTCGTTTTTTGGAGGATTGAAATATTAGTACTGAAAAATCTGTGCGTTTGAACGCGGAAATTCGAGTGCCACAAGTACGGCTTATTGGTGCTGGAGGCGAACAAGTAGGGGTAGTTGGAATTAGGGAAGCGCTTCAGGCAGCAGAAGAGGCAGGACTGGATTTGGTAGAAATTTCACCTAATGCAGAACCGCCAGTGTGTCGAGTGATGGACTACGGTAAGTTTCTCTTTGAAAAGAGCAAGCAGAAAGCTGCGCAAAAGAAAAAACAAAAGCAGATTCAAATTAAAGAAATTAAGTTTAGGCCAGTAACCGAAGAAGGCGATTATTTAGTTAAAGTACGCAACTTGATTCGTTTCTTGGAGCACGGTGATAAGGCGAAAATTACCTTACGGTTCCGCGGACGTGAAATGTCGCATATGGAGCTGGGTGTTAAATTGATGCAAAAAGTACAGGCAGATATTGAGCCTTATGGTATAGTTGAGCAAATGCCGAAGCTGGAAGGTCGGCAAATGGTTATGTTAATAGGGCCTAAGAAGCCTAAGGTATAAAAGAGCTCTGTAGACGACAATTTTTGTAGGTTGGGCTGATAAGCCCAACCTGGTTGTCCAAAATATTGGCCTTATCAGCCCAATCTACGGCGTATGAAAATTGTCGTATACAGAGGTACTATAAGAGTTATTTTTAGTTGAAAATGCGGAGTAAGTTACAATGCCGAAGTTAAAGTCAAACAGTGGTGCGTCCAAGCGCTTTAAACGGACAGCCAAAGGAATTAAGCGCGCGCAGTCACATAAGCGCCATATCCTTACGAAAAAGAGTACTAAGCGCAAACGCCAGTTACGTGATAAATCCATGGTGAAGGCATGTGATATTCGTTCAGTCGATCGTATGTTAAAAGGTTCATAAGAGGAGAGAAGTTGTCATGCCAAGAGTAAAACGTGGGGTTACTGCGAGAGCCCGCCATAAAAAAGTCCTTGCCCAAGCTAAAGGCTACCGAGAAGCCCGCAGCCGCGTCTACCGCGTTGCTAAGCAAGCAGTTACCAAAGCAGGTCAATATGCTTATCGCGATCGCCGCCTGAAAAAACGTGATTTCCGCGCGCTTTGGATTGTACGTATTAACGCAGCTGCACGTCTGTGTGGTTTGTCTTACAGTCGTTTGATGGATGGTTTGAAAAAAGCTGCTATTGAGCTTGATCGTAAAGTTTTAGCGGACTTAGCAGTTGCGGATCCTGCAACATTTGCACAAGTTGCGGCAAAAGCGAAGGCTGCTTTGTAATTAATTAAATTAGTTAATTACTAGTTAATTAATGCCCATTTTTAATTTAGAACATTTGTTGTTTAGATTAAAGTGGGCGTTTTTTTTATGAAAATGATTTGAGTATAAATAGATAAAGGATTAGTTTTTATGTCGCACCAAAGGAAGGTTTCTGTCGTTGGCTTAGGGTATGTTGGGTTGCCTGTTGCCAATGCTTTTGGCCAAATAACAAATGTAATTGGCTTTGATACAAGCTCTGTCCGCATTGACGAGCTTAAAAAAAAATATGACAAAAATGGCGAGATCAGTAAAGAACAATTAAGCACCGCAAAAATTCATTTCACAGCGGATCCAGAAGATTTAAAAAAAGCAGACTTTCACATTGTTGCAGTTCCCACCCCTGTTGATATTAATAAAAACCCAGTTTTTAGCATGCTGGAGGCAGCCTCTTTAATTGTAGGATCACAGCTCAAAAAAGGCGATATAGTTGTTTATGAATCTACAGTTTATCCCGGTGCTACAGAAGAAAAATGCTTACCTATTTTAGAGCAAGCGTCTAATTTAAAATCTGGTAAAGATTTTACGATCGGGTATTCCCCTGAGCGAGTTAATCCAGGTGATAAGAAGCATCTCTTTGCCAATACTATCAAGATTGTTTCAGGGCAGGATCAAGCAACGTTAGACACCGTAGCAAAGGTTTATGAAAGTGTGGTTGCCGCAGGTGTTTACCGAGTTTCTAGTATAAAAGTGGCAGAAGCGGCCAAGGTTATTGAAAATACTCAACGTGACATAAATATTTCACTAATGAATGAAATAGCGTTAATTTTACATAAGTTAGATATTGATACGTTAGAAGTGCTGGCAGCGGCTGGAACCAAATGGAATTTTCTACCCTTTCGTCCGGGGTTGGTAGGTGGACATTGCATTGGCGTTGATCCCTATTATTTAACCTATAAAGCCGAGGAAATGGGGTATTTTCCGGACGTTATTTTATCAGGCCGACGCATCAACGATAAAGTGGGTAAATTTATTGTCGAGACAGCAATTAAGAAATTAATTCGCTTAGGTACACCTATCAAGAGAGCCAAGGTAGGAGTCCTTGGGATAACCTTCAAAGAAAATTGCTCAGATATACGTAATTCACGCGTTGTGGACATGGTGCGCGAACTTGAAAGTTATGATGTTGAAGTATTTGTTCATGATCCCATTGCACACAAGAAAGAAGTGCAAGAAGAATATAAAATTGAACTTCGCAAGTGGGATGAGTTATTTGATCTGGATGCTATTATTATTGCCGTGTCTCATAAATATTATGCCGAACTCAGCAAAGAAGACATTGATAAAATTTTAAATCCTTGTGGTTTAATTATGGATGTTAAAGGGGTGTTAAATCCCAAAGAATTTAAAAATACCTGTTATAGTTTGTGGAGATTGTAAAGATTTAATTGACAGAAGGAGCGACAGATGCATATTTTAATCACGGGTGGCGCAGGATTTATTGGTTCGCATCTTGTTGAATTTCATTTGGCAAAAGGTGATACCGTTCATGCCATAGATGATCTAAGTACAGGTACCTTAGACAATCTCATTCCTTTTCAAAATAATCCCAATTTCCGTTTTGATAACGCCAATATTCTAACCTGGCCAGGTTTAGAAAAAGCAGCTAGTTGGGCAGACCGTATCTATCATATGGCAGCTGTAGTCGGCGTATACCGCGTTTTAGCTGAACCGCTTAATGTGATGGCTACTAACATAGCGGGAACCGAACGCTTGATGCAAGCAGTCGCTACTAGTCAATGGCAGCCGCGAGTTTTTCTTGCTTCTTCATCGGAAGTTTATGGTCATGGTAATAATGCAAAACTCAATGAAGAAGACAATTTAATTTTAGAATCTGCTGCGCATAGTCGTTGGAATTATGCAATTACTAAATTAGCAGATGAGGCATTAGGGCTGGCTTATGTGCACAGTCAAAAACTTCCTGTTACGTTAATTCGCTTTTTTAATACCGTAGGCCCTAGACAGGTAGGACGCTATGGCATGGTGGTGCCACGTTTTGTGCGACAAGCATTTTTCAATGAACCGATTACGGTGTTTGGTGACGGAACACAAACGCGCTGTTTTTGTGATGTGCGTGATACAGTAGTTATGTTGGATCTGCTAGCAGATAATGAAAAAAGCATCGGCGAAATTATAAATGTGGGAAATGATCGTGAGATTTCGATGAATGATCTGGCGCAATTAATCTGTAAATTAGCCAAATCAACATCAACCATTCAACATATTCCTTATAACGAAGCATATGGTGAAGAATATCATGATATTTTGCATCGTCGCCCGGACTTAGCAAAATTAGTCCAGCTTACTAAATTTAAGCATCAATGGTCACTTGAGCAAACAATTCAAGATCTTCTTAGTCGACTAAAACAAAACAAGGGCTAAAGTGAAAAATTTTTTTCGCGGTAGTTTTATTTTATTATTTAGTTTTACCTGCTTTGCTTGGTCAGCACAATTACAGTCACAGCAAACCACGTCTCCTGTAGCGCCAATACAAAATAGGGTGGCTCCAGTATCTCCTTTTGCTCAAATTCAAGCGTACAGAAAAAGCGGTCAGCTCGATGCCGCTAAAGAATTAGCAATAAACTATTTGAGTAAACAGCCAAATGATTCTGATGTGATGCTATTGCTAGGCTTAATCTATTATCAGCAAAAAAATTATCCACAAGCTGAAGTATATTTGCATAAAGTGTTAGCCATCGCGCCAAATTATTTAGATGCGAAATTAGGACTAATAAGAATAAAAATAGCGCAAGGTCAATATCAGGATGCAGCAGGATTAATTGCGCAGGCACGCATCCAGGCGGCTAATGATCCACAGCTGAAGGTAGTTGAAGAGGCTTTAAAAAGCGCTCAAAATGAACAACCCGCGACTCCACTCCCACCGAAGGTAGCTGTCCTTAAGCAACAAGCAATTACAGTTCCAGTAGCACCACTTCAGCAAATTCAACAGTTGCGACAAAAAGGCCAATTGAGTGCAGCAAAAGCAGTTGCAGAAAATTATCTGCATCAAAAACCTAATGACGTAGATGTTATGCTTTTATTAGGTTTGATTTATTACCAAGAAAAAAATTATGTACAAGCTGAATTTTATTTAAATAAAGTATTAGCAATAACGCCTAAATACCTAGATGCAACATTAGGAATAATAAGAATAAAAATAGCACAGGGCAAATATCAAGATGCAGCAAAGCTACTAAGCCAAGCGCGCGCTCAATCTGCTGCAAATTCTGGCGTTAAAGAGCTTGAAAATATGCTAAATAAAATACAAAAACAGTCTGTTCAGGTAAAAAAACCAGCTACAGTTCCTGTAAAAAACAAACCTTCGGAGTTTGAGATAATTAATTCTTATTTTAAGGCCGGCAATCTTTGTTATGCAAAAATGCTCGCGCTAAAGCATTTAGCGACACATCCAAGTGATGGCGATGTTCGGGTTATTTTGGGACAAATTTATTTAAAGCAAAAATGTTATCAACAAGCAAAAAATGAATTTTTATATGTTTTGCAATATTATCCTAAATATGTAGATGCACGCCTTTTCTTAGCAGATATTGCTCTTCATTATGGCGATGATATCTTAGCAATGAATATAATAAATCAAGGCCTGCTGTGCGATCCGTGTAATGTTGATCTTTTAGCTAAAAAAGCACATATTGTTTTTGTGCAACACATGTATGCCCAGTCGGCCTTTCGAGCACAAAAAATTTTGGCAATTGCCCCGTGTAATGAAAATGCTAGAAATGTGTTACAAGAAATTAAGAAGGTCAGTCCACGGTATACATATGGTTTAAATGAAATTGGTATTTCCAGTGGAAACGATGATGTGCCGGATTTAGGAGAAATCTGGGATTATTCTAGCTTTTATTACAGTGCAGACACGGCAGCTGGTAATGTTGCAGCAAAAGTTAATTATGCTGCTCGGCTAGGAATACGTGCACCGCAAATGGAATTGGATTTTTCGCCGGTCATTAATCAAAATCTATATTTTGAATTAACAGGTGCCTATGCTAATCAGCCTACTTTATTTCCGACCTATGCGGCGAGTGCAGAAGGGTATTTAGCAACGCATTCGATCTTTGATATCTCACTAGGTAGTAAATATTCCTATATTACAGACTCTACCTTTTTTACTAGGTATACCGGATCTTTAAGTAAGTACATTGGTGACTATTGGCTGAGTTTTAGGCCTTACTATTTTGTGCCAAATGCGGGACAGCGGTCAATATTATACACCGGTGTTATCAGGCGTTATTTTGGTACCACCGACCGTTATCTTAATTTATCGTTAGGCTTTGGCAAAAGTCCTGATTTGGCGGATTTGCAAACCTTAGACTTCCTAGTAATTAAAAATAAATACGCCAATTTTGGTGGCGAGTTTCCAATCTGTAACCATCGTTTTGTCATAGATTTAGGAATTGGCTATCAACGCTGGAATTATCCATCAGGTTTGGTAAGAAATTTATATGGCATGAACGCGGGTGTGAAATATAGATTCTAATAGGCCCATAAAAATGGAAAAAATTTTAGAAGTAGTCATAATAATGGCTCTAATACAGCTATTATTAATAATCAGTTTTATTATTACAATTTATATTACAAAATTATTTTTTTTATTTAAAAGGGACAAAAGAAAGGCAATCAGAAAAAAAATTAATGACTTTTTGGATTCGGCAATAACTAGTAAAGTCTTTTTATCAAAAAGAATGACAAAATATTTAAGATCGCATATTTATGCATTATTAGTTATTTTAGAGCAAATGGAAGATGAATATAGACAGTTGCCGAATTGGAATGAACTCCGTAGTCAGTTATCTAACAAAGTATTAAAACCGAGCGCCAGAATAAATACTAAATCACGCAAATGGTTTAGACGGTATACCGCCACTTTATGTTTTGCTTATGGGATGGATAAACAAGATGAAACCCGTTTAATGAAACTGATGTCAGATAGCACAATGTTGGTTGCCATTAATGCAGTGGTGGCAATGAAAAACCATCCAAGTATTAAGTTAGTGAGGGAAACCATCCGGTTATTAACAAAAAAACCACGCAGACAGTCAATGATTTATTCAGGGATGTTGGGTAAAGGTAGCGTGCATTTGGCAGAACTTTTTTTTAAAGAATTTTCCTTCTGTGATGATCCGGATGAAAGAATCTTTTGCTATAAAGTTTTAAGCGAGTTGCCAGCGGTTGGTCATATTTTGCCAGAAATGATAACAGATGTGCAATCGGATCAGCTTGATCTTAAAATCGCCGCATTGACCTATTTGGCACATATAAATGATAGTGCGGGTAATCAAATCGTAAAACAAGCCTTGAACAATCAAGATTGGGAAGTACGCGCGATAGCAGCAAAATTAATCGGTAATATGGGCAATGAGTCTCATATTGATGCTCTAGCGCTTAAATTGCATGACAATGAGTGGTGGGTAAGAGTTCATACGGCGCAGGCTTTAACAAAGCTTGGTGAGAAAGGTTTGGCTGTTTTGCGGTCGCAATCACCTGAAATTGATGAGTTTGCTTATGAGGTATCGCAGTATTTCTTGCGAATATTGTCTGCAGCAAAGAGAGGTTAAGTTGTCTAACATACTTTTTTATTTGATTATTGCCATCTTAGTCTATTTTGGTTTTCTGATGCTCTGGTATCTAACCTTGCTGATTTTTGCCTATCCTGAGGTGGTGAGAACTTTTAAAGAAACGCAATATGGAAATATTGAAGGGGTCATGCACCGAAATATTTTACTGCCGCTTACCATTATCATCCCAGCATTTAATGAGGAAAAACGCATTTTAAACTGTGTTTATGCGCTATTAAAAAGCGACTACAAACACATCAGTATTATTGTAATGTGCGATGGTTCACAAGATAAAACGTTGGAAGTTTTAACAAATGAATTTAAGCTTTATGAAACTCCTCTGATGGTGAGAGAAACCATAAAATCAGCAAAACTTAAACATGCATATCAATCTGCAACCCATAACAATTTACTAGTGGTTGATAAGGAGCATGGCCCTAATAACAACGGTGCTGATTCACTTAATGCGGGTCTTAATATGACCACAACACCCCTGGTGCTGAGTGTTGATGCTGATACTATTCTAGCGCCGAGAGCATTAACTAATATTTTGTTTAAATGTATTTCAACGGGTGGCAGTATTGCCGTAGGTGGAAGCGTCTATGTTTTGAATGAAAACATTGTCAAAAAAGGCGAGTTGTATACTGCTAACATTCCCCGTAAGCTAATATCCGCTATACAGTGTATTGAATATTTGCGAGCATTTATTTACGGGCGTGCTGGGTTGAATGTTTTGGGAGGAGCGCTTTCATACCCAGGTGCTTTTACCTTGTTCGAAACCAATGCCTTGCGGAAAGTAGGGGGATACGATTCCAAGAATTATTCTTATGATACAGAAATGACCCTAAAACTTCATCGATTTGAACGTAAGTTGAAACGTGTTTACGCTATGCCAACGGCTTCTAATGCGCTTGGCTGGACTGAAGTTCCTGCTACCTGGAAAAGTTATTGGATGCAACGTAACAAGTGGCAACGAGGAATGTTGCGGAGTACATTTAATCATGCGGGTATGTTTTTAAATCCAAAATATGGTGTGCTAGGGATGCTTACTTTTCCGTGTTACGTGCTGTTTGAGCTGTTTGGGCCGGTAGTGGAGTTTATATCTTATTTTTTATTAGTTATCGTATGTTTTGTATCGTGGCATGCTGTGGCCTGGTTTGTATTCCTTGCTTGGGGGTATTCATGTTTTTTAAGTGTCGCCACTTATCATCTCAATATGATTACTTATAGCCCTTATAGGAAGACATTTGATGTGTTTAAAGTGGTTTGGATCGTTACCGCCCAAATGTTTGGTTTCAGACAATTTAATGCTGCTTGTTGTTTTTTGGCTACCATCCAATATTTTTTTAATCGGTTACGTGGTAAATATCTTTAAGAGAAATTTTCTATTTAAACATTAAACAAAAAGTGCATGACATCACCATCTTGTGTGACGTAAGTTTTACCTTCTAAGCGCCACTTGCCGGCTTCTTTGGCACCTTGTTCGCCCTTATATTTAACAAAATCTTCATAAGCAATTACTTCGGCACGAATAAAGCCTTTTTCAAAGTCGGTATGAATAACGCCAGCGGCTTGCGGTGCTGTAGCACCTTGGTGCACGGTCCAAGCACGGACTTCTTTGACGCCGGCGGTAAAGTAAGTTTGTAAACCTAGCAGATGGTAACCAGCGCGAATGAGGCGGTTAAGTCCAGCTTCAGTTAGATCTAAATCTTTTAAGAATTCAATTTTTTCATCGTCAGGCAAAGAAATAATGTCTTCTTCTAATTTTGCACAAATGGCGACAACTTCTGCGCCTTCTTTGGCAGCAATTTCTTCTACTTGCGTTAAGAACGGATTGTTGTGAAAGCCTTGTTCATCGACATTGGCTAAGTACAAAGTAGGTTTTAATGTTAATAAATGTAATGGTTGTAGCAGTTCAAGTTGTTCTTTACTTAATCCTAACGTGCGTACTGCAATGCCATTATTAAGTTGGGATTTTATTTGTTCTAATAATGCTATCGTTGCGGTTGCGATTTTATCGCCGCTTTTGGCTGTGCGACTTAAGCGAGTAATAGTTTTTTCGACAGTTTCTAAATCAGCAAGGGCTAATTCGGTATTAATGGTTTCAATGTCGGAAGCTGGATTAGTGCGACCGGCGACATGAATGATGTCGTCGTTTTCAAAGCAGCGTACCACGTGAGCAATGGCATCAGTTTCGCGAATGTGTGCCAAAAATTTATTGCCTAAGCCTTCGCCTTTGGCGGCGCCGGCTACTAAGCCGGCGATGTCGACAAATTCAATCGTAGTAGGTACTACCTGTTTGGGTTTGATAATTTCTGCTAATTTATTGAGACGTTCGTCAGGGACTAACACCATGCCTACGTTCGGTTCAATAGTGCAAAAAGGATAGTTTGCAGCAGCAATACCTGCTTTGGTTAATGCATTAAAAAGAGTAGATTTGCCTACGTTTGGTAAGCCGACAATGCCACATTTAAAACCCATATTGATACCCTGTAAAATAAAAGCGTGTTATCACTTTGTGCTAATTTGATGTGGTTAATTTTATTCTAAGCCTGAACTAATACCTAGTATTTATTTCATTATGTGTAATGTCTGCATGGCTTTTTGCTGATCGCCACTCACAAATTGCGGTAGAACGCTTAGAGCATTTTCCAGAGCAGTCATTATCAATTGTTCGTCTGTGCGGGAGGGTTTGCCAAGCACATAATCGTGTACTTGCGCTCGATTACCCGGATGGCCTATGCCTATCCGCAAGCGCCAATAATTGTTGTTGTTAAGCTGCGCTGTAATGTCTTTTAAGCCATTATGACCACCATCGCCACCGCCTTGTTTAAAGCGTGCCACGCCAGCGGGAAGATCTAATTCATCGTGCACCACTAAAATGGCTTCAGGTTCAATACGATAAAAATTGGCAAGCGCCTGCGTGGCTTGACCGCTGCGATTCATAAACGTGGTTGGCACGAGTAAGCGACATTCGGTATCGGCTAAGGGTGTTTTGCCACACAAGCCAAAAAATTTGCTTTCCGGACGCAAGGTTTGTTTTTGTTGTTCCGCTAGCATAGCAACAAACCAAACGCCGGCATTATGTCGCGTTTGCGCGTATTCAGGCCCAGGATTTCCTAAACCAACAATTAGTTTAATTGAATTTGTCATAGCATAAAAAAAGGTGGGTATGGCCTGAGCGCATACCCACCTAAAAATACTAACTTATTTCTTCTCTTTTGCTTTTTCTGCTGTTTTTTCTGGCGCAGATTGTGCAGTAGCTGGAACTTCCGAAGCAACCGGTGCGGCGGTGCTTTCTTCAGTAGCAGCACGTGGCATATGAATACTTGCTACAGGCAGATCATGTTCAGCGTCAATGCCGTGGAGTAGGGCAACTAATTCAACGCCTTTTGGTAATTTTAGTTCAGATAAGTGCAAGGACTGATCTAATGCCATTTTCGATAAGTCTACCTCAATATATTCAGGTAAATCTGCTGGTAAGCAACGTACCTCTACAGTACTGATGATGTGGGAGACAATACCGTTGCTAAGTTTAACGCCTGGTGCGTTATCTTCGCCCGTGAAGTGTAACGGTACTTGCATTTGAATCTTTTCTTTACCGGTGATGCGTAACAGATCCATGTGCAAAATTCTTGGTTTAAACGGATGGCGTTGCAAAGCTTTGAGTACAGCTTGCTGCTTTTTGCCATCAACCTGAATAGTGAGAATATGTGAATAAAAAGCTTCGTTTTCGAGTGCTTTGGTCAATTGTTTGTGTTCAAAGGACAAGGAAACGGGTTGTTCACCACCGCCATAAATAATTCCTGGTACTTTGTCTGCTAGGCGACGTAGGCGGCGGCTCGCACCTTTCCCCTGATCGTGCCGTAGCTCGGCATGTAATTCAAATTGGTTAGACATAAAAATTCCTCATTAAAACAGTAAAACTAACCCCGCGACCTGGGTTAGCAGAGGCGCCATTGTACCTGGATTTTTGCCAAAGGGCACCTCTATAATCGATTTTTTTGTAAAGATTTTGAACTAATTGTGCGATATTATGAGAGACATGATGGACCTTAATTTCTGAACGGACGGTTAGCAGCTGCAATGTGAAATCATTCTAAGGTGTTTTTAGTATGCTAGAGGGGCTAGAAAATAATTATAACCGCCTTCTGTTGATAGGTTTGGTACGGGACAGTAAAACGGTAATAAAATGGTTTACTGAATATGAAAAAGATTTAACTGCAGAAGAAAAACAAGCAATTCAAAAGGCATTAAAAGAATATCAAAAACGAGTTAAAGCGCTAAGTCCTGCTCAAAACAAAAGCTTAGCTCATGCCGTTTTGGGTAGGGAGGAAATGCTAGAGGGAGTTACAGGTGTAGTAAAGGCTGATGGGATCGCACAAGGCTCGTTCGAAGAGTTACTTAGACTTTGCGCTGAAAATTCGCAGATCCGTGATCTGATGATGTTTGTTGTAAACGATGTAGCTATCCAACAAGCAGCAGAAAGATGGTATGCAAAGGAACTGGAAAATTATCTTAAACAGCTGAGAAATCCGGTTTTTCATCGAGTAATAAATCTTTGGTTATGTGGAGAAGAAAAGTGCGCTCCCTTTGCTGAGTGGTTGAAACAACGCCAAGGAACTGCTTTATATAGACAAATTGTTATTTTCCTTAAGGATTTTGTAGTCAGGATTGAAAAATTATTTTCTGCTTATAATCAACTAAAACCACAGCTTGAAAAATTGTTACAAGATGAAGAAACATTTCTCAGGATTTTTCCACCAAAAATTAGTGAAAGCAAGGAAGAAAAAAGCGATCAGGCAACAGTATACCTGTTATCAATACTGCAAGAATTCTGGCTAAATTTTTTGGCGCGAGTCGATTTCTCTTGTTTGATTGCGCTAAATCAAGTGGCAAACGAATGGTTCATGCAGGTAGAATGTGAAAAATTAGCAAATTTTTTCTTGGAGTCAGAGATTAGTTTATTAGTAAAAACCAGCATTGAGCGCCCAGAAGTTATTGCTGACTGGATAAAAGAACTTGGATCAGCAGGCGCACCCGCTACAGGTTTATTGGCACAATCTCGTCAAATTTTGGGAAAGCCAGCTGAAACCGATTTTCAAAAGAACTTTATCCGCGCAATGTTGTATTCTGACAAAGAGCTGCTGATCCAGCTTTTGGCTAATCATCGCGATTTACGCGATTTTTTGGCAAAAACAAAAAATGTTACTTCAGTGGGTGAGCAGAAAAGTGGTAAAGAGAATAAATCTGAGGAAGTGCCGCTCGTGTTAGGGGAAAGTAAGCTTGAAACTAAAGGTGACAGTAAATCTGAAACAAAAGAAAGAAAGCGAATCGCCAGAGAAAGAACTAAGCCTGCTGCCGAGACTGCAATGGCCCGTTTATCCAATCAAGCCAACTTACGTTGGACAGCGAAGCAATTGGGCCCATGGTTATATAGAAGAGAAAATGCAAAACCCATAGCACAAGAGGTAAAAGCAGCTACGCCAATAGAAGAGGCTTCAACTTGGCAGGTAGAAAACATCAAAAAATTATCTTATGTTAAGGACTTTTCTAAATTATTATCCCAAAATGATCAAGCCTTAAATTGTTGGTTGCAGCAAAAAGCAGATGAGCAAGTTGCTAAGTTTGCTGAAAAATTAAAAAGCAAAAAACAACAGACTTTTAATGTTGTTGAGCTAAAATTATGGCAAGAAATAGCAAAGCAGTGGGATGAATTTAATCAACAAGTTGCTTACCAAAAAATTTTAAATTTACTACTTGTTGAAAAAAAACGCCGCCTATTTCTGGTGGCAAGTGCACAGCAGGGAATTCTTTATTCATATCCGTATGCACAATTTATGGCAGCTTTGGCGGAAGGAAACGTACCAGAAAATGATGCTTTTATTCGCGAATTTTATGCGCAATTCAAACCCTTAAAAGCGAGTGTTTGGCAAAATTTTAGTTGTTGCGTTGATATGTTAACGGAGTCGCAATTGCAGCGAAACAAACCTGGTCAAATTGCCTCATTTACTAATTTTTTATTCCATGATGAAAATAGGGCTATAGCAATATTTTTAACAAAAAATTTGCAAGAATTTATGTGTGCAGCAATTTTCTGGCATCGTTCGGGACGACGTCAGCTACTAGTGAAGCAGTTATGCGCAAGTTTAGATAGCAAAACTGAAAATGATCTTTTTGAAACGAAGGCTGAAGCTAAAGGCGATGCAAAAGCATATACAGTGTCTACAAGGGCTAAACAACGGAGATTTTCATTAGGTAGCCCAACAATTGCCAGTGCGGATAATATAAAAAACTGGCAGAGCTTGAATACAGTATTTGAAGAGTTGGAAAATGGTTTTGGAGAGAGTGCCTCTCCTGGGATTGTATTAGGTTGCGGAATGTCTTAAATAAAAAGGATTATCATAATGATAACAATTTATCTTGCAAATGAGTCAGGAGTTCAGCCAGTAGAGCTTACAGAGAGTAATCAGGACATCCTGAAAAAAGCACTTTGGATTGATTTGCTATCGCCCACCACGCAAGAAGAAAAATTAGTAGAAAAATATATTGGTATTGAGGTTCCTACTAAAGAAGAAATGATTGAGATTGAACCGTCTAGTCGATTATATAAAGAAAAAAATGCATTGTTTATGACAGCATCTATGGTGGCGCAATCTGAATCTACCGAACCCAAAATAGACGCTGTTACTTTTATTTTGTTGGCACAACAATTAATTACGATTCGTTATGTTGAGCCGCATTCTTTTAAACATTTTATTGCGTATTTGTCGCGCTTAGATACTAATGAATATAACCCCCAAATGATGTTAGTTGGACTGTTAGAGCCAACAACCGATCGATTGGCTGATATTTTGGAAAAAGTAAGTCACCAAATTGATCAAGCATCGCAAATGATTTTCCGTGCTAACCCTCCGTCCCGCAAAAAAATTGACTATAAAATAGTCCTGCAAAATATAGGCGCTAATGGTGATTTGGCAACTAAAGTGCGCGAAAGTTTGGTGTCGTTTAATCGCTTAGTTTCTTTTTTTGAACAAACATATAGTTTAAAACTGGACCAAAATATACAGACGCGCCTCAAATTAATTATGAATGATATTAATTCGCTTGGTGATTATGCGACATTTATTTCTAATAAAGTGAGTTTCTTGTTAGATGCTACTTTAGGAATGATTAGTATTGATCAAAATAACACAATTAAAATTTTCTCTGTAGCCGCCGTTATTTTTCTACCGCCCACCTTAATTGCCAGCATTTACGGCATGAACTTTACTCACATGCCAGAGTTACATTGGTATTTTGGTTATCCCATGGCGGTTGCCCTCATGGTGATATCGGCATGGTTACCGTTCCGTTATTTTAAAAAGAAAAAATGGCTTTAGTTAAAGATACAATCAGTTAATTTTGGGCTTCTATAGTAAATTGCGCAGTATGCTCAAAGTTGAAGTACTAATGCCATTTTCTGAAGCATTAGTAATCAATTGCTCTGTCGTTAGTGTTAAATAGGGCAAAGAGGATTTTTATCCCCTTGATCTTAACCAGGTTAACGAAGCTGAGGAATAGGACTCGGCTTTTTTTTGTTGTTTGATTCGCAGAGTTCTATATCAATATCTACTTCTGCCTGCGCTAGCATTTCCTCAATATTTTTTATGGATACGCGTAGCTCATGAATTTTAGCAGTAAGCTTTGTTTTCAGTTCTTCCAAAGCTGACAAAAGAGGCTTTGTTAAAATATGTTTATAAAACAATTTTTTCGCCTTAATAAAATTATCCTTAACATTATCATTAATAGCTAATATTTCACTTGCAAGATGAGTTTCTCTGGCTACAAGTACCCGTTTTTCATTTAACTCTTCAAGATTTAGTAGCTTTTTGTATTGATCTAAATAAAGATCATCTTTACATTCTACTAGACTTAGCTCTTGCAATTTACTTTGGCGATAGGCTTCATCTTTCATATATTCAGCATTTAGAGTGATTAGATTTTTACGGCTTACAATATCTTCTAAAAATTCTTCGCCTTTAATATTGCGTACCGATTCATCTTGTTGAACAAGAACGCTGATGCCAGTGCTCACTTTAGTTAGATCAGAGTAATCTAAGCAATCATGATTAAGTAAAAATTCATAAATTTCTTTTACTGTATAAGGTTGCTCATGCTCAGTTTGCTTCTCATCGTTTAAATCAATTGCAAGAAGATGCTGACACAGTCTCAGATTGTAATCTAAATCCTCCATTTCATCTTCATGCTTACTGAGAGTATCAAGCAAACTATTAACTTCCATCTGCTTTTTTGCCACAGACTCATCATCGTTTTGCGCCGAAAACGGTTCGCTCTTTGCGCCCACATTAAATTGCGCTAATGCATCTGAAAAACGAAATGTTTTATTTGAAATAGGGCTAAAAAATTCAGGACGGGAAGAAGTTTTAGTTTTTGACAACACTGCATTAGTTTTGTCTGCAAAAGCTTTGCTTTCCTTCGAAGGGGGAGTTATGGCGCCTAAAAAATCAGGCATTTTGCTAACATTCTCAAGTTTTGGCATGCGAACCTCTATAAGCGATGCATCCCAGCAAAAAAATTATTTAGATCTTAAATTTACTGTATAAAGCTTAAGAAACGCTTAAATGGTTCAAAAAAATATCGATTAACCCTCGGCAAACTCATTAAAATGGTACTGCAGGGTAATGTTGACCCAATTATCAACTTTACTCCATCGCCATAAAGGTGATTTTTCTGTTAACCGTACTATTGGATGCGGAAATGCTCTGTAGAGTACAAAAATTTATTTTTTTCATTTTTTGCCTCCCCTTTTTTCGGGGAGGCAAAAATAAATTTTGTTCCCTACAGACCGGAACTGAATTTCTTTTTTCTCCTTAATTAATTAAATTTACAATCAGTTAATTGTGGGGCATGGTCAGCTTTAGGGCAGTGGGCCACAATGCCATCCCAGCTCCAATGTTTTTTGTCACTGGGCTGAATAAAAAGAGGAAGGGTGCTGCTGGCCAAGCTCACTTCTATATCGCTAGTGTAATCACAGCGACCAAAGCCATAGAGATAATCGGCCGACCATTCTGCGCTTACAAAACTTCCAATAGTATTTTTAAAAACAGCAATATCTTCTGCACTCGCTGGCTCATCATCTAAATTATTAAGTGCCACCCAGCCTTGGAAGTTACCGGCTTTGATGCTACTAATATCGGGACAAAGGTTTTTTGTGGTTGCATGGCAAACAGTAGGCAGTAACACTGCAAGTAGAATTAATTTAAGTTTCATGAGACTATCTCCAAAGGATAATAATTCATTTAAACATAACTAATTTTAAAATTAAATACGTAAACACATAAAAATGGCAAATATTTTTATTAGAAATATGCAAGAAAGCGATTTGGTGGCTGTTGAGCTGATTGAGCAACAACAAGTGTATCCTTGGTCTTTTGCGCAACTTCAGGCAGCTTTAACCAGTAACTGTCTATGCCAGGTTTTAGAAGAACAGGGTAAGATAATTGGTTTCGCTATCATGCAGATAGTACTTGATGAAGGTGAAATTATTAACATAGCCATTCACCGTGAGCACCAACGCTTGGGGCACGGCCGCAGGCTGTTGGCCCATTTAATTGAGTTGGCAAAACTGCAGCAGGTTAAAACTCTTTATTTAGAAGTACGGGCCAGCAATCACGCCGCTCGGGAACTTTATCGGGGACTGGGTTTTACGCAAACAGGGGTACGCAAGGGGTATTATCGCGCGCCAGTAGGTAGCGAAGATGCAATTTTAATGCAATGGGGTCAGGCCTGACATATTGCCACTTTGGCTTTTCCTAAAATTTTTTTACTTGCGGAACGTCGCAAAGTGCCAATATGTCAGGCCTGACCCCAAAAAATACCTTCGTTTTAGTGCCTGAATTGTCTATAATAAGGCCTATTTTTTTTATGTAGGTTCTACGATTTCTTAACTATGTCTAGTCATCAAACTGAAACTGCTCGTCGCCGTACTTTTGCCATTATCTCCCACCCAGACGCCGGTAAAACCACTCTTACCGAAAAATTATTATTATTTGGCGGCGCGATCCAATTAGCGGGTACCGTGAAATCCCGCAAAGCAGCTAGACATGCAACCTCCGATTGGATGGAATTAGAAAAACAACGGGGAATTTCGGTAACTACCTCGGTGATGCAATTTCCTTATCAAGGCCGCATCATCAATTTACTCGATACTCCTGGACATGAAGATTTTTCTGAAGATACTTACCGTACGCTAACTGCGGTGGATTCGGCGTTAATGGTTATCGATGCAGCCAAAGGTGTGGAAGCACGTACCATAAAATTATTAGAAATCTGTCGTTTGCGTCATACCCCAATTCTTACTTTCATCAATAAATTTGATCGCGAAGCGCGCTCAGCGGTAGAGCTGCTCGATGAAATCGAACAAGTGCTTAAAATTAAATGTGCACCTATCACTTGGCCGATAGGCATGGGCAAACAATTTAAGGGAATTTACCATCTACGCGAAGATACTGTTTATTTATATAAACCCGGACAAAACTTGCGAGTGCAAGAAACCGAAAAAATTGTTGGCCTTAATAATCCTGAATTAGATGCTGTTCTTGGCAGTCAGGCGCAAGAATTACGTGAAGAGTTGGAGCTAATTAAAGGCGCTAGCCACAGTTTTGATGAGCAAGAATATTTAGCAGGGCGCTTAACCCCGGTATTTTGTGGATCCGCAATTAATAACTTTGGCATCACGGAACTATTAAATGATTTCGTGCAATTTGCGCCAGAGCCGCAACCGCGTAACACCGATGCGAGAATTGTTAGTCCTCAGGAAGAAGTTTTCAGCGGTTTTGTCTTTAAAATTCAAGCCAATATGGATCCGGCGCACCGTGATCGTGTGGCTTTTTTACGCGTTTGCTCCGGCAAATTTAGTAAAGGTGAAAAACTCCATCAAGTACGCTTAGGGCGTGATGTGTTGATCAACAATGCTTTAACCTTTATGGCCGGTGATCGTGAACAAGTAGAAGAAGCGTGGCCTGGTGACATTATTGGTTTACATAATCACGGCACGATTCAAATCGGTGACACCTTCACGCAAGGCGAAAAATTAAAATTCACTGGCATTCCGCATTTTGCACCAGAATTATTTCGGCGGGTACGGTTGAAAGATCCACTAAAAGCAAAAGCCTTAGTAAAAGGTCTTACGCAATTATCAGAAGAGGGTGCTACCCAGGTTTTTCGGCCGCTCAATAGTAATGATTTAATTTTAGGTGCAGTAGGGGTGTTGCAATTTGATGTGGTTGCTTACCGTCTAAAGCACGAATACAACGTGGAATGCAGTTATGAAAATGTGAACGTGTACGCTGCTCGTTGGGTTGAGTGCGCTGACGCCAAAATGCTAGAAGATTTTAAAAAGAAAGCGTTTGATCAATTGGCATTAGATGGTGGTGAAGAACTAACATATTTAGCACCTAGCCGCGTTAATTTGAATTTAATAAAAGAACGTTGGCCAGATATTGAGTTTTTAGAAACGCGTGAACATTAAAAGATAAATCTCCTTGAAAAAGGAGGGTTTATCAAAAAATATTTTCAACCTCTGCGGGACAAAAAAATTTTTAGAAAAGTTGAGATAACAAAGAAATGAAAGAAAAAACAGCATTGTCGCAAAAATTATGGGGTCCCCACGCACGCGTAAGTTTATTACTTGCTACAGCTGCGCTTATTTTATTTTGCGCCTTAGGCGGTCGTGAATTGTGGACGCAAGAATGGCGCTGGGCAGATATTAGCTGGTATATGATGTACAGCGGCGATTATTTGCATCCCTTATTAGCGGGCACTGCTTATTATGACAAACCATTATTATCCTATTGGGTGATGGTATTATTTTCGCATTTAGTGGGTGGTTTAAATGAATGGGCGCTGCGTTTGCCGGCTGCCTTAGCTGGCATGTTGGCAATTTGGTCGGTCTATCGAATTGGTAGTGTGACGGTAAATCGTCAAGCCGGTTTAATGGCTGGTTGGATGCTAGCGAGCACCTATTTTTTTATTTTTTGGGCGCGCACGGCCAACGCTGACATGCTAAATTTAGCCGGCACTTTGCTAGCAATTCAATGGTATTTTGAACACAAAGAGCGACCTACTTTTTTTAGCTATGTAACATTCTTTTTGATATTGGCAGTTACCGCTTTATTTAAAGGATTAATTGGTATCGCCATTCCGTTACTAGCGATTTTGCCTGATGTAATTCAAGATAAAAATTGGCAAAAATATCTAAGCTTCAAATTAATTTTTGCTTTGTTGCCAGCAATTGGCGTGTATTTATTGCCATTTTGGGCCTCCACGCATTTTGGCGGCCAGCATTATGCAGAAAATGGTTTGTACGAAGTCTATCGTGAAAATATTTTGCGTTATTTTGCGCCGTTTGATCATCAAGGCCCTATTTACACGTATTTAATTTATTTGCCGATCTATATGTTGCCATGGGCGTTTTTGTTTATCCCCGCTCTAGCAACCTTGCCTAAACGTTGGGCACAGATGAATAGCGCGGCGCGCTGGAGTGTCTGGAGCACATTAATAATTTTTTTATTTTTAACCTTTAGTGGCTCACGACGTAATTACTACGTATTGCCTTTAGTGCCTTTTGCCATACTATTGACGGCACAATGGTTGGCGACAGGCGCAGAGCAAGCAAAGCGTTTACGCTGGACTAAATATTTATTGTTTACCGGTTTGTTAGTATCGTTCGTTAGCTTTGGTGTGGTGCAACCACTTTATTACAGTGGCGGCGGTGTAAGACCTTTTGCTAAAGCAGTGCAAGCCAGTGCAACAGCTGTACAACCTTGGCAAAATTGGAACATCGTATTTTTAGATGCGCGCAGTAAAATCACCTTGTACTTAAACCCAGCGCGTCCGATTCAACTGCTAAATGCTCCGGGTAATAGTAAACATGTCGATCGCGATCAAGCTAATTTCACCGACGCACAATTAGTTGCAGCTTGGCCCATGATTGCAAAGCCACCCACAAATACTATTTTTGTTTCTCGCGTCAGTTATTTAGCGAAGTTACAACCGTATTTTAAAAACTACACAGTCATTATGGCGCCGCTGTCGCTAGGCGAGCGCGTGTTACCAAATAAGGACTCTGATAGACCGATTGCGTTTATTCCGAAGTAGAACCGTATTTTCTCTGCTTTACGCGGCCTCGAGAATATTTTTGAGGCAGAAGGTTGCCGATTGGTTCCTTCCCCCGCGACTGCGGGGGAAGGTCAGGTAGGGGGTTAGTTAGGTCGCGTAGGAAGTATCTTATTTACTGTTCCTGCAATTTTGCTAATTGATCGTTGAGTTTCCCAATGGCATCAGTGAAGCCTCGCAAACGTTCTTGCTCTTGCACCACCACAGCTTCAGGAGCATTTTTTACGAACTCAGCGTTGTTGAGTTTATTGTTTGCTTTTTCGAACTCTTTGGTTAACTTATCTAATTCTTTTTTAATGCGGTTGGTTTCAGCAGTTACATCGATTAAACCGGCTAAAGGAATTAGTAATTGTAACTCGCCCGCTAACGCCATAGCAGCTTGTGGGATAGCGTCTTGAGTACCAAGCCAAGTGATGGAATCGATCTTGGCTAAATTTTTGATTAACGCTTCGTGCTGCTGCATGTAAATGCGATCTTGCTCGGTGCCTTTGAAGCACAGCAACGGAATGAGACGGCCGGGTGCAATCGTCATTTCACTGCGTATGGTGCGAATATTTAAGATAATAGTTTTCAGCCATTCAATTTGCGCGACAGCAGTGCTATTAATTTTGCTGGCATCAAATTGCGGATAAGGTTGCAGCATGATGGTGTTACCGCTAATTTTCAACAACGGCGCCATGCGTTGCCAAATTTCTTCAGTAATAAACGGCATGATAGGGTGCAGTAACCGTAACACAGTTTCTAAAACATAGAGTAAGGTATAACGAGTGCCGCGTAACGTGGCGACTGAACTATTGGAGTTGGTTAAAACAGATTTGGCAAATTCTAAATACCAATCGCAATATTCATTCCAAGTAAATTCATACAGCGCTTGTACTAATAAATCAAAACGATAATCAGTAAAGTGTTGCTGCACTTGTTGGATGGTTGCTTGCAAACGCGACAGAATCCAAAGATCAACCGCTGTATGTTCGCGTTGACTTTCTAATAAACCAATTTCTTTTTCTTCGGTGTGCAATAGAACAAATCTAGCAGCGTTCCATAATTTATTACAAAAATTACGGTAACCTTCGACACGGTTGAGCTCGAAACGAATTTCGCGATTATTGGAGGCAAGGGCACAGTAGGTAATGCGTAAGGCATCGGTGCCAAAAGCGGGAATTCCCTGCGGAAATTGTTTGCGCGTGGTATCCGTAATTTTTTGTGCCATTGCCGGCTGCATTAAACCTGTAGTACGTTTTTTAATTAATTCGGGCAATTCGATACCGTCAATTAAATCAATTGGATCTAACACATTACCTTTGGATTTTGACATCTTCTGGCCGTCTTGATCACGAATCAAGCCGGTGATGTAAACTTCTTTAAAAGGTAATTGTTGCGTGAATTTCAGGCCTAACATCACCATGCGGGCAACCCAGAAAAAGATGATGTCAAAGCCCGTGACTAATACGCTGGTAGGATAAAAAGATTTTAGTTCATTCGTTTCTTGTGGCCAGCCTAACGTAACAAATGGCCATAAAGCTGCAGAAAACCAGGTGTCTAAGACATCGTTTTCTTGTTGCAACACAACATCGGCACTTAATTTGTATTGTGCACGAATGCTGGCTTCATCCTGACCAACAAAAATATTTCCTTCATGATCAAACCAAGCAGGAATACGATGACCCCACCATAATTGCCGACTGATGCACCAATCTTCTATATTTTCTAACCATTGAAAATATGTTTTGCTCCAACCTTCCGGCACAAATTTTAATTCGCCGGTTTTTACCGCTTTGATGGCCGGTTCTGCTAAGGGCGCCATTTTCATAAACCATTGATTCGTTAAATACGGTTCAATAATGGCATGAGAACGGTCACCGCGTGGAATTTTTAGCGTGTGTGGTTCAATTTTTTCTAGTAAATTTTGCGCGGTTAAATCAGCGACAATTCTTTTGCGCGCTTCAAAACGATCTAAACCTTGATAGGCGGCAGGCGCGTTTTGATTGATGCGCGCGTTAGGTGTGAAAATGGTAATCATGGGTAACTGATGACGTTGTCCCATAGCATAGTCATTAAAATCATGCGCAGGCGTTATTTTAACGCAACCGGTCCCAAAAGCTGGATCAACGGTGATGTCAGCGATAATAGGAATAGTGCGATCAGTTAAAGGCAATTTAACGTGTTGCCCGATATAAGATTTATAACGCTCATCGTCAGGGTGAACTGCTACGGCAACGTCGCCTAATAAAGTTTCGGGTCGAGTGGTGGCAACTACTAGATGTCCTTTGCCATTTAGCAAAGGATAGCGAATGTACCAGAGTTCACCTTTCGTTTCTTCGGAAATAACTTCTAGATCAGACACGGCGGTTAATAATTCCGGATCCCAATTGACTAAGCGTTGACCGCGATAAATTAAACCTTCTTGATACAAACGGATAAAAACTTCATTCACTGCAAAGGAAAAACCTTCGTCCATGGTGAAGCGTTCGCGTTGCCAATCGGGTGATGCGCCTAAACGTCGCAATTGGCGCGTAATATTGCTGCCAGATTCTTGTTTCCACTGCCAAATTTTTTGAATAAAATTTTCACGCCCTAGATCGTGCCGAGTTTTTCCTTCAGCGAGTAATTGGCGTTCTACAACCATTTGTGTGGCAATCCCGGCATGATCAGTACCTGCTTGCCACAGCACATTTTCTCCGCGCATGCGATGATAGCGAATTAAAGTATCCATAATGGTGTCTTGAAAACCATGTCCCATGTGCAAACTGCCAGTGACATTCGGTGGTGGCAATAGGATGCAATAAGGTGTTGCAGTTTGATTGGGTGCAAAAAAACCGGAATTTTCCCAGAACTGATACCACTTTGTTTCAATGTTTGGCGGACTGTAAGTTTTTTCCATAAATAATTCTTGTTAGCTAGTTTTAGCAAGATCATGCGTGGTGATTTCGCACGCTTGATCACGATAAAAACGAAATTTTTGGCGACCGCTAGTTTTTGCAGATTGTGGCACGATTTCTAAGACGCGTTGAAACTGCGTAAAAAAAGCGGGTGGGGTAGGTGTTAAATTAATTAAGATATCATCAAAAGCTTTAGGCGTTGTGTCATAACCAATTTGGATTAATGCATCGGATTGTTGATAAAGACTATGCGGAATAAAAGCGTCATCACGAAAAATCCACAATAAATCATCGAGTATTTTCGCTTCTTGTTCGGAATTAGCCGCAACATAAACTGATTTTTTTTGTTGATAGGCTTTATCGACTAGTTTGCAGACCAAATCATAGCAAGCATCGATGGTGTTTTCTTGAGTTAAGTAAAAATCGATGGTTGCCATAATATTAATTACTAATTGGTAGAGCTAGTTGTTGCGTTAGTATCATCGGTATCATTATTAGCAGCTACAACTTTATGGGCCTTGCGTGGATCGGTGGATGGATTCAACTTGGTCGCATTCGGTGTAGCAGCTGTTGTAGCGGCATCGCCTGCTAGCATTTTAAATTCTTTCGGGTTTTTTGCTTTGGCTGCGGCTAAGATAGCATCAAACGAGTGAGCTTTCGCATAGCTAATAATCGCATTCGCATAATCCAAACCTGCTTGTGGATTGCCTGTTTTGTAAATGGAGAGCGCACAAGCTTGTTCATCAATCGAAGGATCATTGGCGCTTAATTCTGAACAACGATCCATGGCTTGATTAAGAATTTTGGTAGCAACCACCATGTTTTTACAAGGTGCGAATAATTCGGCGGCAGAATGACTAGCATGGGCCCAGCGACTTGGAATTTGCATAATACCGATATCAATCGTATTGCCTTGCTGCAGTGCGGTATTGGTGTAGTTAATAGCATCGCTTTGCGTTTTGAAAATTTTAAGCCCGTCTGTGGATCTCACAGCTAAAGAATTATTATGTGAACCCACTTGCACCATGGCATTGGTGATTGAATTATCTGTATATAAACTACAGGCTAGAACCATTGTAATAAGATCCATAGCTATCTCCACGCTAAAAAAATTAAGTATAAAAAATACGCAGGAACAAATCTACTATAAATGTACCGTTTTGTGTTTTTCGCCTCCCCAAAAAGGGGAGGCGAAAAACTGGCTTAAATGTGTTTACTCTGTGAGCTATTAATCCAAAAACATCGAACTAACGGATTCTTCTTCGTTAATGCGGCGGATGGTTTGCGCCAGCATTTCGCTAATGCTGATTTGGCGAATGCGCTTACAGTTTTGCGCAGCAGGGTGTAGGGGAATGGTGTCCGTCACGACGATTTCATCAATGCTGGAATTTTCAATATTTTTGATAGCCGCACCGGATAATACGGGATGGGTGCAATAAGCGGTGACGGTGGCTGCGCCATTTTCTTTTAAAGCTTGCGCTGCTAAACATAAAGTGCCGCCCGTATCGACAATGTCATCCACAATAATGCAGTTGCGGTTGCTTACATCGCCAATTAAGTGCATAACTTCCGTACGGTTAGGTCCAATGCGTCGTTTATCAATGATGGCTAAATCACTATCGTTTAAGCGTTTAGCTAAGGCACGCGCACGTACTACACCGCCAATATCAGGCGATACTACCATCGCGTTGGGAAAATTTTTATGGCGAAAATCGTTGAGAACTAGCGCGGTAGCATAAACGTTATCTACGGGCATGTAGAAAAAGCCTTGGATTTGATCGGCATGTAAATCTACCGTTAACAAGCGGCTGATGCCTACCGTGGCTAACATATCAGCTACTACTTTAGCCGTGATAGGCACGCGTGCTGAGCGCACGCGGCGGTCTTGGCGGGCGTAGCCAAAGTAAGGTGTAACGGCGGTAATACGCGTAGCAGAAGCGCGGCGCAAGGCATCTGCGATAACGATGAGTTCCATCAGGTTATCGTTGGTAGGAGCGCAAGTTGGTTGAATAATAAAAACATCGCGGCCACGCACGTTTTCTAAAATTTCTACCATGATTTCGCCGTCGCTAAAACGACCGACGTTGGCTTTACCCAAGGGAATTTGTAAATGGTGTGAAATTTTTTCAGCTAAAGGTAAGTTAGCGTTGCCGCTAAAAATCATTAAATCCGAGTCATTGTGCGAAGATTTTAACTGCGATGCGTGATTATAGTTCATGAGCTTTATTCGTACTGGAGGATTGGATCTGATACTAAATTTGGCTGGGGTGCTAGGATTCGAACCTAGGTATGCGGAGATCAAAACCCCGTGCCTTACCGCTTGGCGACACCCCAATCAGAAGTGAGAAGTCAGTGCAGGGCACTTAACTAACTGCTCACTTATGACAGCGGTGAATGATTTAACCCTTCAGCTGCGAATGCTTTAAATGGTGCTGGTACTTTGGCTACGAGAGCGTTGGCTTGCTCTGCGTTAGCTACTGCGGCAAATACACAACCACCGGTACCGGTTAAACGCGCTGGGGCGTATTGCCCTAACCAGTCTAATGCTGTACCAATCAGAGGATAGTGTTTGCGCACTATAGCTTCACAATCATTGTGGCTGCCGACCTGACCATCCAAAAACTGTTGTATTGTGATGGTTGGCGTATTGCGTGTCAATTCCGGATCAGAAAAAATTTTTGCGGTACTGACCGGATGGGGTGGGATTACCACCACATACCAGGGTTGCGGCAGGTTTATTGGGGTTAGTTTTTCCCCTATGCCTTCACCCCAACAGGCTTTTCCCTCTATAAAAATAGGGACATCAGCGCCTAGCTGTAATCCTAAGCCTAGTAAATCTTGTTTAGTGAGCTGTAGTTGCCACAATTGGTTGAGGGCCAGCAAAGTGGTGGCCGCATTGGAGCTGCCGCCGCCTAACCCCCCACCAATGGGGATGCGTTTGTGTAAAATCACGTCGATACCCAGGTTGGTGCGACAAGTTTTTTGCAAAAGTTGGGCAGCACGTAGGATTAAATTACCATCCTCGGCAAGTTCGGGAATGGTGCTATGCACATGAAGTTGGTCGTCGTTGCGAACCGTAAAATGCAGTTCATCACAATAATTTAAAAACTGAAAAACAGTTTGTAATTCATGATAGCCATCAGCTCGTTGTCCGATAATGTGCAGAAATAAATTTATTTTTGCCGGTGCTGGCCAACTAAGCTTTTTCATTCCTTAAAAATCCCATTGCGTGATCAACACCCGAACTTGTAAACGTGGATTGCTAAGCAATAGGCGATTAGGCACATCGACGCCGTTCACTGAGATATAGCGTAAATAGATAATATGCCAGCCATCTTGCGTGAGTTGGACGATATGGTTGTTTAAATCATAGGATTGCCGCGCGCGCGAACCAGGAGCAGGCATGCCGCGTAGCCAGTAATATAAATTAGAAACGGGTACGCTCCAGCCTAACTGCTGTTGCAATAAGGTTTCAGCACTCGTGGAGGTTACCGTGCGGGTAGCGCTTTGCAAAGTAACTTGCTGCGGACTGCCAATGAGTTGCACTCGGTTAGTACCTAACGGGCCAAATAGCACTAAATTATAATTTTCGCCTTGTTGTTGCCAGTTAAACGAGGCATTCCAGCCTTTTTGTTCGGTATGAATCGCGATGTTACCTCTAGCGCTCCATTGCCGGATAGCCGATAATTGGGCTTGGCGCGCTGGCCGAGCAAGGTAGTGCGTGCCTAACGAGTTACCGTTTTCGCTAAAGGTAGCGCCAGAATTAACAGCAGTAGTCGCGCATCCGGTTAAAGCGAGTGGTAAAATTAAGAGTGCTAGTTTTTTCATGGGTTTTTTTCGATTAGAAGTTAGAGTGTGGTGGATTGAATATAAATTTAGTAGTGATTTTAACGAATTATTTATTTTGTGCTAGTGGTGGTAAGAAAAGATCTTATTGTTCGCCTCTCCCGTAGGAGAGGCGAAGCTAAACATAAATTTTTGTGTAATGCCCCTTTTGCCAAGGGATAAAAGAATATAGGTAGGCGAATGTCCTTAATTGCGTGTGGTATAAATCATAAAACGGCTCCGCTGGCCTTGCGGGAAAAAATTGTTTTTGCACCTGAACAAATGCCGCAACCGTTGTTGGCTTTGCTAGAACAACCGGGCGTGCAAGAAGCTGCGATTTTATCTACCTGCAATCGCACGGAGCTATACTGCGCCAGCAATGATCCCGCTGTAGTGGTTGACTGGCTGCATCGCCATCAACAATTACCAGAAAAACTCTTAAATCCGTGTTTGTATATTCATCATGATCAACTAGCGGTACAGCATATGTTGCGGGTCGCGAGTGGTTTGGATTCTATGGTGTTAGGTGAGTCGCAAATTTTAGGACAACTTAAAACAGCTTATTTACAAGCAACTTCCGCGGGTACGCTAGGTAAACGTTTAACGCATTTATTTCAGTATGTATTTTCCGTTAGCAAACAAGTGCGTACAGAAACCTCGATTGGCGTGCATCCGATTTCTATTGCTACTACAGCGATCGATTTAACTAAGCATATTTTTGCTGATTTCACGCAAGTAAAAGTTTTGTGTATTGGAGTAGGGCAAACCATGGAATTGGTGACGCAATATTTGCAAAAAATTGGCGTTACGCAATTTTGGTTAGCGAATCGTACATTAACTCGAGCACAAAAATTCGCACAAAAATTAAATGGCCAAGCATTAACGTTAGATGAAATAGCGGATATTTTACCCACCGTTGATTTGGTAGTAAGTGCAACTGCGAGTCCGCTGCCTATTATTGGTAAAGGTGCGGTGGAGCGTGCGCTCAAAAAACGTAAGCGCCGCTTAATGTGTATGCTCGATTTGGCGGTGCCCAGAGATATCGAACCGGAGATTAGCACGCTCAGCGATGTTTATCTTTATTCACTAGATGATCTGCAGAATGTTATTCAACAGAATTTAACTGAACGCCAAGCAGCAGCACAGCAAGCAGAAACAATTATTGCTGCGCAAAGCCAGCATTACATGCGCTCGTTAGGAATTTTAGAAGCGGTGCCTTTGATTCGAAATTACCGCGAAAAAGCAGCATTGCTGCGCGATAAAGAATTATTAGCTGCCCTAGATTTATTACAAACGGGTACTTTAAGCCCCGAACAAGTGCTAGAACGTCTCGCTCATCGCTTAACCAACAAACTACTACACGGCCCCACCCAACAATTACGCAAAGCAGCCTACGCTAACGAAGATGAGTTATTACAAGCTGCGCAGAAGTTGTTTTTAGAAACACCATAAAACACCATTACGCAAACAAAAATTAAATGTTGAAATTCGCCTCTCCTGTTGGAGAGGCGAATGGTGTTTTTTGCAACTTTAGAGGTGAACGAATTAACTCGCCTGCAAACAAAACTGCGTTAACTCCTGCAGAACTTTGGCAACGGCACAATTTGCGGCGACGACCCCGCCGTAAGGATTATCTGATTTAGCGATCACGCGCACATCAAATTGCCGAGTGGCAATGACTTTTTGCGTGGTGTTGTTGATTAACTGTGCGCGTAAAACCACGTGAGCACGGCTTGGGCATTTCATGAATTCTTGTTGCAACAAGATTAACTGAGTGTTCAGTGCTAAGTCATAATTACCGCCGAAGGGTGGAATAACCACAGCATGATAATGGCAAGTATTTTGTAACGACTGCACGATCAGCGGCAGTAACATTTCGGGCGGCGTGTCCGCCCAGCTATGTTTGCTAAAATAAGCCAGAGTATAAGGGCAAAGGGCATAAGCCATTTGCGTGCTATTGTAAGCTTGACTGGTCTGCGGTGGGGTTACTAATAACGTTAAATTGGTTTTAGGCGCATGTAAAACATTGGGATTCACCGTGGCTAAAACATACGTTTTTTGTGAGTTGTCTACGGGCGAAAACAGCGAGCAACCCGTTAATAGCAATAAAATGCTGCTAACTAAGACGACACGCAAAGTAAGTAATAGTTCCATTTTTTATTCTCCTGGCCCCGGTTGCGGGGGTGTTTGACCACGTAATAGCACAGCAGGATTTTGTTTTACCGATTGGCTCGCGCTATTCAAATTTTTAGTTAAGTGATCCACGTTTTCTAAAATGTCGTTTACTTTAGGCATGGTTTGGGTAGAAAAATTTTGGATAGTCGATTCGCCACTATCGATCAGATGCGGAAATTTTTTGCTGGCAGTGGCAGTGTTTTCTATAATGGTATCTATACGTTTGCTATCGCCTGCTAATGTTGTCGTAATGGTGGTTAAATTCTGTAGAGTTTTCTTAATGGCTTGACGATTTTCTTCATCAAAAACAGCACGTAGCGAGGCGCTCAAATTATTGAAGTTAGTGGATAATTCAGTGAGTGCCTGGTCTAAACGAAAATATAAAGAGGGCGCACTTTTAATAACAGGATATTTTTCACCCGGCGCTGCTTTTAAAGGAGTGTAATCATTTCCTTTGTTTTGTAGATCTAGATAAGCTAAACCAGTAATGCCTTGCGCTGTTAGTATGGCAGTAGTGCAATTGGTAATGGGGGTGCCTTTTTCTATATTCAGCAGTAATTCAACTTGTTTGGGGTTGTGCGGGTCAAGTTTGATTTCTTTTACTGTCCCTACGTCAACACCGTTGTATTTAACGGAAGAATCGTTAGTGAGGCCAGTGACAGATTCTGCCATATAAACTTTGTAAATAGTATAACTTTTGTTATTAAAACCAGATGATAACCAGATAATCGAAAATATTATTGCAGCAGTTAGTATAACGACAAACAAACCAACAATTGTGTAATTTACTTTTGATTCCATAAATTTAACAGCTCAATAATTTTTATTCATAAACAGCTTGCGCAATGCGGCCGCGTGGCCCGGTAAAATACTCTTGAATTAGCGGATGCTCATTTTTAACGAGTTCTGCCATGGGCGCCAAGCATAACACTTTTCCTTCTCCTAGAAAGGCCACCCGGTCTGTGGTTCGCCAGAGGGAGTCCAAATCATGGGTTACCATTACAATCGTTAGTCCTAAACTAGCTTTCAAGTTTAATACTAATTCATCTAGGACAGAAGCTGCTTTTGGATCTAAGCCAGTCGTGGGTTCATCTAAAAATAGTAATTCTGGATCCAGGGCTATGGCTCTAGCCAACGCGGCGCGTTTTTCCATACCGCCGCTTAATTCTGAGGGGTATTTGTGAGCGGCGGATTCAGGTAAATCTGCGGTTAAAATTTTTAGATTAGCTAATTCATCAATAGCTTCGGGACTAAGATCGCTGTGTTCTTGTAACGGAAATGCCACATTTTCTAACACAGAGAGTGAACTAAAAAGTGCATTTTGTTGGAAGAGCACACCGCAACGTTTGCGCACCCGATCAAGAGCTACAGGACTGATATTTTTTAAAGATTGTCCTAAAATGGTTATCGAACCGGAGGTTGGTTTCTGTAAAGCAAGAATTTGCCGAAGCAATAGTGATTTACCGGCGCCACTACCACCCACAATGGCTAAAATTTCGCCGCGTTTAACGGTGAGGTTTACGCCGTTATGTACCCAAGCACCACCTATATAAATTTTAAGATCTTTTACCTCGATCACGGGATCGCTTGTATCGCTCATAAATTCATTTTGCTGAAGATAATGGAAAAAACTGCATCCGTAACAATAATCATAAATATGGCCTGCACTACACTTTTGGTGGTGCGTTGTCCCACGCTTTCAGCCCCACCTTTTACTTGCATTCCTTGAAAACAGCCAATACTGGCGATTAAGAGAGCAAACACGGGTGCTTTGCCCAGGCCAATTAAGAGTGAAGTGAGGGATACTTGTTGCTGAAAACGCATTAAAAAAGCATGAAAGTTAATGTGCAACATGCTTTTTGCCATGACCATGCCGCCAAATACTCCAAAAAAATTAGCCCAAATTGTTAAGAGCGGAAGAGCAATGACTAGCCCGATCAGTCGCGGCATCGTTAATAATTCCATGGGCACCAGGCCCATCGTGGTGAGGGCATCAATTTCTTCATTTAATTTCATAGTGCCGAGCTGCGCGGTATAGGCGGAACCGGAGCGACCGGCAATGATAATAGCCGTTAATAACGGCCCAAATTCTCGCAAAACTGAAGTCCCTAAGAGATCGACAATATAAATATCAGCGCCATAGGTGCGAAGTTGGATGCCCATTTGATAGGTCAGTACTACGCCAATCATAAAAGAGAGTAGGGCGATGATCGGTAACGCATGAAATCCGGTGCTTTCTAAGATATTTAATAAATAGCGCCAATGAAACCGTTTTGTTCGTTGCCACATGCGGCTAGCAACAAAAGTAAGCTCGCCAATAAAAGCAAAATATTTAAGTAACTCTTGACCTTCTTGTAAGCTGTTTTTCCCTAAAAGCGCCAAACCGGCAAGCGGTTTTGTCGGTTGTTCTGGTTTAACTTGTTTTAACTGCTTGCTAACGAGCGTGAATAAATTTTGTTGTTCTGGATTCAAGCCCAGCAGGGTAGCGTTGATGTTTTGTTTTTGCAGTTGGGCAATAAGTTTTTGTAATTGCCAAACACCGCTTGTGTCGAGAGCGCTAATGCGAGCAACGTCGATAATCACTTGATTGGTTTGGAGGCGTTTAAAATTGGGTAAACGTTGGTTTAATCCAGGAATGCCAGCTAAATCCCAAGCGCCTTGGCACAGTAGAGTATTGTTATCTACATCTAAGGAACAGGATGCGAGTGAGGTGGAAGATTTTTGTGTCATAAAAGTTGCGCGTTATCCGTAGCTGTGCAATAGTTATTATATGAAATCATCCTTACTGAATAAACTAATATCTTTAGCAGAACGCTATGAAGAAGTAGCCGCCTTGTTAAGTGATCCAACAATTATTGGCGATCAAACTCGCTTCCGTGATCTGTCGCGAGAGTATGCGCAATTAGGGCCAATTGTGCAATGTTTTAACCAATATCAACAGAATTTAACAGCAATTACCAATGCCCAAGAAATGTTAGAGGAGAGCGACCCCGAACTGCGCGCTCTGGCTAACGAAGAACTCAAAGAGGCTCAAGAACAAAAAATAGAATTAGAGCAACAATTGCAGGTTCATCTGTTGCCGCAAGATCCTAATGATCAACGCAATGTTTTCTTAGAAGTGCGAGCAGCTGCCGGCGGCGATGAAGCGGCAATTTTTGTTGGTGATTTGTTTCGCATGTATTCTCGTTATGCTGAAAATCATCATTGGAGTATCGAAATTATCAGCTCTAGTGCCAGTGAACGGGGTGGCTACAAAGAAATTATTGTGCGTATTTCGGGTGAAAAAGTTTATTCGCATCTGAAGTTTGAATCAGGCGCGCACCGCGTACAGCGCGTGCCAGAAACCGAAGCGCAAGGTCGTATTCACACTTCAACGTGTACGGTCGCAGTGTTGCCAGAAGTTGAAGAAGTCGATGCAATCATTATTAATCCAGCCGAACTAAAAGTAGACACTTACCGCGCATCGGGAGCAGGTGGTCAGCACGTTAATAAAACGGATTCGGCCATTCGTATTACGCACTTGCCAACGGGTACCGTAGTAGAATGTCAAGATGAACGCTCGCAACATAAAAATCGCGCGCGGGCAATGTCTTTATTGCAAGCACGTTTGTTGTCTGCGGAGCAAGAAAAGCAGCAAAAAGAACAAGCACAAACACGTCGTAGTTTGGTGGGTACAGGTGATCGTTCCGAACGCATCCGCACCTATAATTTTCCGCAAACACGCTTAACCGATCACCGCATTAATTTAACCGTCTATAAATTACCTGAAGTAATGGAAGGTGATTTAGATCAAGTGATTGATCCGTTAATTCGCGAATATCAAGCAGATCAACTGGCTACCTTAGGAGAGGAAAAATAATCATGAGTGCATTTTTTACGTTCTTATTGGTGTTGGCGTTGGCGGTGGTGTTAGGTTGGCATTTTGGATTGCCGCTTTTAGGTGGTCTGATTGCTATTACTTCGGGAGCGTGGGCGATTTTAATTGCTTCGGTAATTTTCTTGTGTGTTGCTATTATGCTGATTTTTATCTTTACCGGCACGGGTATTTTTATTCTTAGCATTTTTGCGTTTATCTGGACGGCCATCGCAATCGCTTTATTTCCAGTGTTATTACCCATCATCGCACCTATTTTTATTATTTTTATGCTGATTTCTTATATGCGTCGCAAAAGAAAACGCGAAGATGCGCAATTAACCAATAAAAAATCCAACGGGGCACAATAGTTTGGTATGCAGCTACAGCGTTTATTGCAGTTAGCAAAAACTAAACTGCAGGCAAGCACCGACACGGCTGCGTTAGATGCAGAATTATTACTGGCGCATGTGTTGAATTTTACGCGTGCGCAGTTAATCAGCCGTGCTGAAAATAATATCGAGCAACTTGATCAAGATCGTTTCTGGCAGTTACTTGAACGTCGCTTAGCGGGTGAACCCATTGCTTATTTGTTGGGATATCGAGAATTTTGGTCGCTAAAACTGGCAGTGTCTCCTGCCACCTTAATTCCTCGTCCAGAAACAGAATTGCTGGTCGAGCTTGCCCTGCAAAAATTAACTCCTAACGATTCATCAGTACGAGTGGCTGATTTGGGTACGGGCTCCGGCGCCATTGCTTTAGCGCTGGCCAGCGAGCGCCCACAAGCACATATCGTAGCAACCGATGCTTCACCTATCGCGCTAGAGCTAGCAAAAAATAATGCAGTAGCCCTCGCAATTAGTAATGTCGAATTCCGTTTAGGTGAATGGTGCGTGCCATTGGCGGCAGAACTGTTTACCGTCATTGTGAGCAACCCACCGTATTTGGCTGCTCGCGACCCACATTTAACGCAAGGTGATTTACGCTTTGAACCAGCCAGCGCTTTAGTGGCTGGTAACGATGGTTTAGCGGATTTAAAAGTTATTATTAAGCAAGCGTGGGATCACTTAGTGACAGGCGGCTGGCTATTGGTCGAGCATGGTTTTGATCAGGCTGATGCGGTACAAGAATTATTCCTCCAGGCTGGTTATGCCAACGTCACCAGCCACAAAGATTTAGCGGGTATTGACCGAGTTGTAGTGGGGCAAAAAGTATAGTTATTTTAGGCAAAATGATCCCGATTGGTCCCCCTTTCCCCCTTGCGGGAGAAGGACAGGAAGGGGGGTAATGAATAGTGACTTTTTGCCTCTTGAAACCAATACCCCTTATATATTTTCCTTTCCCGAAAAAGTACGTATAATGAACCCCCTGTGAGAGATTTTAAGGATATTCTATGAGCCTACTGATCATCATACTTATTGTTGCCGCCGTCTTATTTTTCTGGATGATTGGCATCTACAATAAATTAATCCGCATGATTGAGGCCGTAAATAACAACAACAAACAAATTGATATCCAACTCGACCGCCGTTACAAAGTTTTTGAATCCCTCATCAACGTCGTCAAAAATTACATGGATTACGAAAAAACTACATTAAAAGATGTAGTAGCTTTACGTAATCAAGCATTGCAAGCTGCTGCTAGTGGTAACCAGCAGCAGCGTATGGACGCAGAAAATTCCATCTCTAAAATTGCATCCAACCTCAATGTAGTGTTTGAGCAATATCCCGATTTAAAAGCCAATCAAAACGCGTTGCAGCTACAAGAAGAGATCGTCAATACTGAAAATAAATTGGCTTATGCTAAGCAGGCGTATAACGACAGTGTAGAACAATACACCGCCGCCAAAAAATCATTTTTTGAATCCATGGTCGTAGGGGTTTTTCACGACAAATTAGATAAAGATTTTGTTTATTGGAATCTACCAGAAGAAAAAATTGCCGAACGCGAAGCTTACACCGTAAAAATGTAATAAGCGTTCTTAGGGCTGCCGCAGGTAGACGTAGTTCTGAAAGCAGGGACAAATGGCAGGGTGAAACGGACTTCACGCTCAGCGTGATGGATATCACCTGAGTTAGATTTTGTTCTTAGCATCTATTTTAAATCACGGAAAGATTAGGGAAGAGAATTTTGGTTTTCTCCTGCGGGCTTGTTGCCGTTTGGGAAGCGGATTGTCCCCCTCTTTGCAAAAGAGGGGTTAGGGGAGATTTAAAAAATCCCTCTCAATCCACTTTTGCAAAGAGAGAAGATCAAAGCCGTTAAGCAAACGTTAAGAATTAGTTGTTAATATTTTAAGTAATGCCAAAAAAAGTGTGACTTGTAATAAGAACATAGTAAGTCGCAAAACGAATTTATGAGGAGTTAATTATGTCAGGTGCATCACTATCACTCGAAGAATCAAAAGAGACGTTTCATATAGTAGATATGACACACGAAGGAGCAAAACAAAGACATCTCCAATCTTCTTCTGCTTCTGCGCCTTTGCTGGCTAGCTCATATGGTACTTATCATACTAGCGAAACAAAAGTAAATGAGGCCATTTTATATAAGCGCAAAGATAAAGAGGCAAAGAAACTTGGTAATAGAGCAGTTTCAATTAAACGTGATGATGCTACTGGCAAAATTAGTTATGAAATTTCCACCGATAGCTGCAAATTGCATGTGGGTAAAGGTGTGCCGGGTGACTTAAGTAAACACAGAGATAGTTATTTTTGGGATGAAACAGCGGAAAAACTGTTTTATATCAGAATAAATGCGAATGGCGTAACAGCAGCAGAGGAGGTAAGTTTAGGCAATGTTCGTACTTTTAAAAGTAACTTAGAAAAGATCAAAGCTGAGAAAGGGATCAAAGACTCTAAAGAGTCCAAAGAGTCTAAAGAGTCTAAATCAGAAAGCCTGACAATAAGTCTTACTCTAGAGCAACAGCATGATCTAATCACCGCGAGTGGCGGTCATGTGCGTGGTACTTCAGTTGTTCCACTATTAGATCGGCATAATGATTTTGTTTATAACGTAGCGCATGTTGCGGCTTGGGGCGCACTGGGTACAGAAGTTTTATTCGCACTTTTTCAATATCAGGAATTGACCAAGGCGGATGATGGATCGCCAGGAGGGATCGATCAATTTACTCAACAGTTTTTTAGCGGCACTATGACACCGGGGATGACTAGGTTTGTTGCTGTTGTGCTTTCATTTTTGGATTTGTTAGCAAATAACTCTATGTTTACCCCCAAGGATGACGCCAAGGGTTTTAGTGCGTCCTTGCCTGATGGTTTCCAAGCTGGTCTTAAAGATCTCGTCGCACGTTTGAAAGCAGATAAAAAATTGATGATCGTTTTTGTTGCGATGATAGCTAATTTCTTCTTTGGCTCATGTTCAGATGTTATTGCATTAAATGAATATGACATGGGACTTGCCAGATGGCCAGCAAACCTTCTTGTTCTCATGTTTGCATTTGCTTACTACGTATTTTTCTCTGGCAAAGACGTATTTAATTCCTTTGATTTTTTCACAAAAGATGCAAAGTGGGAAGAAGGAAAAGGTTATACCAAACAGCCTTGGGTATTTGAAAATTATGGTAAAAGTGTGTTCTCACTTTTATACGTGCTTGATCCAAGATCCTGGTGGAAAAACTTAAGAAACACAGATTTTAAATTTACTTCCGAGTGGCAAGTTATCTTTGAAGCTTGGGCACAGCATGCAGTACGAGCAGCTACTTTTGCTGAAATCGCTAGTGATTTTGCCGCAAAAGCATTAGGAGCGGGTGAGCTTATCACACAGATTTTTCAGTTGTCTGGGGGAATTTCTGGAGCAATGGTCTCTTTGTTAACTCGACATCATAAAGTTTATACCACTCATTTTGGTAAAGATGGGCACAGGTTGGATTTAGTAACTAATGCAGAAAGAGGCACCTATTATGACAATACGGCATGGGTCAAAGGCAGAAGTAAGTTAGATATTGCCTTTGGAGGTTTAGGGCGGGTGGGACAATCGATTATCGCAGGGGTTCAAACCTATGCCCACTACATGTTTACGCAAAAAGCTTTAACTGCGCTTGCCGTGTGGGCACCCAAATTAGTACCCGCATCTACTTTAGTGTTTCCAGCAATACCTGTTGTGGGTACTTTAGCTGTTATTCCTGCGGCGTTTGGTGCTAAGGGGTTGTTGACGTATGTTTTATCTCACAAAAGAGCTGAGGAAGGTGATGGGTTCCTAAAAGCAAGTGAAAATGCTTATTCAGGTGATTTTCATGTGGTCGCTAAGCAAGGTACTACAGAGGTACCCAGCGAGTTAGGTGCCACCATGCCCAAACGTAACACTTTAATCCCGGGCGATAAAATTCAGGTGTCCGATGATCAAAAAAATCCAGAGTCAAAAGCATTTGTTACGGTAGATGCAAAGGTAATTAAGCTCCGGCAACAACAAATTCACTGTAAAAAACTAGTGGAGTCAGTACAAGACAATATTAGAGAACAAACAAACATCAAAAAGCGCATTGAAGATGCGGTAAAAGATGCCAAGGCTAAGATACAAGAAAAACTGCTAGGTAATGCAGAGTCTCGTCAAGCAATAGCAAGTATTCATCAGAGTATTGAACTATTGGGCGCAAGAATACTAGAGATGACAGCAGAGTCTGAGAATCTTGGCGAGCAATTAAAGAAGGAAACAGAGATTGCAAGAGATGTGCAACGCAAATTGCTAGAAGTAGAGAAGAAGATAAAAGCTTCTGATGAAGCAATTAGGTTGAAAACCAATGAATTGGTTATGCGCAGTGAATGGCTGGAAATCGCTGGTAATGCGTTACCAGTTGTTGGTCAAGTAGTAACTCGCCCCGTCGGTTGGGTGTTATCCAAAGCAGGCAGTCTCGTAGGTGGTGCGGTGAAATATATCACTCCGCGTCCAGTTAAAACATTAGCTCAGTATTTTGCTGATCAAAGTCCTTTTAGCATGCCTTCTTTGCCAGATTTACTTAATGGAATTTGGCCTACCTTTGATATTAGTGGAATTAATAGCAAATATTTTACTTGGATATATGTATCTTCGATTTGGAATAAACAGGCCGAAGCTATCTATAACAGTGCTTATGATCCTGCTAACCGTAATAAGTTACTTGCAGAGTTGCAAGAACTCAAAAAAGAGAGAGCTAGACTCGTTGATGCCCGTGATGCGCTGAATCAGAAGCTCGAAGTAGCAAAAAATCTTGCTAAAGCGAAAATGGATCACGATGAACGTTTAGAGCGCTGTAACAATGATGTTACGTCGTTAATCGAAATTCATCACGCATTGTCAAAGGATAGGAGTGGTGTGGAACCTTATACGCGCTACGATCTGGATAACATAACAGCGTTACTAGCCTCCTTATACGATACAACTTATCGAAGACAGCATGAGATTACCAAACAATTGCCACATCCTGACCCAGAGGTAATGAAAGGGTTATTGCGAGAATTAAGAGAACTGCAAGCTGAAAAGGATAAAGTAGATAAGTTAGATATCAGTAGTGCATTGGCTTACGTGCACGATACTAAGCACTATGTCAATATAAAGGATAGAGTAAAAAAAGTTGAAGTAAAAGTTGACTCAGCTGTTGCTGATGCCAAAGCCGATGCCAAAGCCGATGCCAAAGCCGCAGTGCCTGTAGATAAGAGAACTGATTTAGAAAGACTGCGAGCTGCCAGATTCGAGTTAACTCAATCCTACTTAGTGTGTAAAAAAGAAGGATTAATTAAAGAAAAACCAACTGCCAAGGTAGTATGGACAGACGTGCTAGCAGCAGTTGCCAACGGCGGTAGTCAAACTGCCCGACTGGGTACAGGTACAGGGTTTTGGAAGGATACGTTTGGTGGCGATGATGCTGCGCTTTATGGTGGTCTCTCAGCTGCTACTACTAGTATGTCTAACGCCAAGTACTTTAGTGGTAAATTACGTGAAAATTATGCCAAAATATTTGGTGTGGCTGCGGTACCGTCGGTTGAAACTACGGGTGATCAAGAGTTTATTGCGATACCAGTCGCGGCGCCAGCTGCTTAAGTTTTGTGCAGATGGTCTGTTGTTTTAAATATGTGAAGTTTGGAGTACAATGCCGGAAAGGAATAATAATTAAAAGTTTTGGCGTGATACTAATTCTTATATAAAGGGGGATGTTATGACCGGGAAAAACGAACCTGTTAGTAGCAAAGTTATACTTGTGACTGAAACGGTTAAGCGTGATGGAGAAGCGATAAAAATTGAAAAAAAGAAAGCAGAAGAGGGAATACGACGAGTCGACGCACAACCTCTTGCCGTTGGGCACACTTCTTTTGACGTCAATTACTATAACCGCGTAATAGGTACTGATCCCGTCCATATTTTAGCTGCTGAAGATACCGAAACATCCGCTTATACTCATGCCCGCAAAGCCTGCGGTGTGGTCTCTGGTCAAAAGGGCAAAAAACCAGGACCAATTTCTTTTAGAACAAATTTTACTGTAGAAACTTTAGATGCAGTTTCGCGTTCGGCTATTGCAGAGAAAATGAAAGCAGCAGAGGCAGCAGCTTTAAAAGCTAAGGGAATGCCTCCTGCTCCAACGCGCAGTGAATCTGTCAAACAATTTTTAGAACAAGAGAAAGATAAAAAGAAAGCGGCTATTGAAAAAGTAATAAAACGCACTCAAGAGGCTTTGGAAAACGCCATAGATGACAATATCAAAGCATCTCTTAAAGCAAAAATCGCTTTCCTTGAAAAATACGCTGCCCGCACCAAAGCATCAACTGCCGTGTTAACTGGGGATGGTAACGTTGTAACTTCACACGCAAGTGAAGGCGCTATTTTTAAAGTAGTAGTAAAGAAGTACCAAAAAATTCAGGGAGATCCTTCAAATGTATCTTACCATATAAGACGCGTAGAGGTTCTTGCTGCCCCCAATAACAGAAATTATGAAAACCCTGAGATTGAAGCGCACCCGTTAGGCTTAAAAGAAGATGAGCAGGCTATTATTTTAACGGCTACTAGTGCAGCTTTTTTTCTAGGATTAAGCTCCGAAGATGCTAAACAATTACTTGCATTAGATAAAAAGATCGTTGAGCTAGATAGGCAGTTTGCAGAAGAAAAACAAAAACTAGATCAATCTTTTGTCGAGGGAAATAAAAAAGAAGACGAAGCGCTAGAGAATGAACTTAAAGGACTAAAAGAAGGATATGCAAAAAAGTTAGCTGTTCTACGTGCCGAAGTAAATGCCCAAAAACCCAGTTCTATTTTACGGATAGACAAAGAAGAAGATTATGCTGCTAAGAATCAGGAGTACCAAGAAGAGTTTGCCGGCATAGAAAAAGATATGAGAGATAAGCTTAAAGCTAAGCGTGAAGCGCGATATGCAGAGTTTAATCAAAGACGTGATGATGCTTATAATGCAGTTTACGCCGAAAAAAATAAATTGTGTAATGCAGATACGCTTGCTGCTAAAATTAAAACAAGAGCTGAAACTGTTGCAGATAATCTCTCTGGAAAAACGAGAGAAAATGTTGAATCTGCATTTGTAGAAGCACTACATTCTGCCATGGATAATGCTGTTATGAGTGCAGCGGGTAAAATAGTTATTGGTAGAGAAAGTATTGAGCAACAAATACTATCAGGGCAAGATTTAGGCTTTGCCACTATTTTTTCGCAAGCTCCAGATGAAGCAGAAACAATAGCGGTAGAAAAAGTTGTAATGAGCAGCGTTACTAGTGCTGATTACGATCCTGCTTTCGTGCCAGTTTCTAGTGCTACAGGGCAGCCACTTGTTGAAGCTGCAGATTTACCAACCCATGTTATTGCTGCTGATGAGCAAGATGAGGTTTATGCTAGATACCACGCTTACGCGATTCAGCAAAAATTGAATGCTCCAGTTAGCCCTGTCACTTCGCAGAATGGAACAATCTCAGGTCTAGAAGTTAAAGCAGAAGTTAAAAAGGATGAGGCGCAAGCTGTAAAAACGCTCAGTAATAAAGAGATTGATGAAGCTCTTGCTAAAGCAGTAGAAATTAAAAAAGATGATTTTGGGACACGGGTTGCAAAACCTATACAGAAACTTTGGCAACATGCAAAAGAGCTTGAAGAAGATAATAAATCCCTGCTTGCTGATTTGAGAGCTGTTTCTGCGGCAAAACGAGATAAAGATACAGAAAAATTATATCGTGAGAACCTTAAAAAAATTCTAGCTAATCGACAAGCAGTGATAGAGTTGCTAGCAATTACAGAAGACTTACGTAAGGACTTAGGTAATTCATCGAGTCTCTCTACTGATGATTTGATTCAAGAAAGCGTGCAATTTACTCAATTTTATGTGCAGGCAGAGACTAAAGCTACAGTTGCTGCCAAAGATGCTGCTGCTAAAGCTGCGGCTGCACAAGAGTTTGCTGCTCAAGCTGTTGGGACAAAAAACACGACTGCACAAGCTGCTAAGACCAAAACCGAGCTTGCTCAATCTAAAATTATTGCGCTATTTGAAACGCGTATGAGAAATTATGTGAGATTGGCAGAAAAAATTGATGAGGTAGATAAAAGATGTGAAGTGCATTTAAAAATTCCGCGTCACAATGCAGTAATAAGTGATGAGAGAAAGTTAGGGATAGGTGACCGAATAATATTAGGACTACGTGAAGTGCTAGAATCTATAGGCAATTTTTGTAATAACATTCTTGGGCTTAGATACACTAAAAGCTCAAGACTATTTCAGGATGCTAAAACAGGAGTGCAAAATCAACGAATAGAGATGCTTGCAAAAGCTGTCGGCAAGGGAGCAATGACCAATGAGAAGATTGAAGATTTAATGGATGAAGAAAGATATAGTCCTGCAGTACCAACACCCCAAGGTGGCTAGTATAGACCAGACCTCTAACCCTTTTTCTTCATAGAAGAGAAAGGGTTAGCAACATCTTCTTACTAACTATGAGCACTGATCCCCTCATCACCACCAGCACCGATTGGCGCAGCCAATTACGCCGCAACCAGCGGCGTACTTTTTTTGTTATTACTATTTTTGTTTTATTTTACCTAGCGCTTGGTCTGCTGATTGATATGTACTATTACAGCAGCCTAACGCATGCGCCATTAGGCCAGATTTTTTTCGCGCTAGTTACCTTGCAAGTAGTACCCCATGCGACGTTGATCACCTTAGCCATTGCGCTGATTTCCTTGCTGGTGACCTTTTTGTTTTATGACAAAATTATGTTGCTGGGCACAGAGTACCGGCAAATTACGCCTGAATCTGCGCAGTCGATAGCAGAAAAACAACTGTATAACGTAGTTGAAGAACTTAAAATTGCGGCGGGTTTACATTACATGCCGCGGGTTTATTTGATTGATGCTGATTATATGAATGCGTTTGCCAGTGGTTACAGTGAAAAAACCGCATTTGTCGCGATTACGCGCGGCTTGCTTGAAAAACTAGATCGCAGCGAACTGCAAGCAGTGATGGCACACGAATTAAGCCATATTCGCCATGGCGACATTAAACTCACTATGACGGCATCGGTGCTCAGCAATATTTTATTAATTGCCATCGATCTTTTATTTTATAACATCGTCTTTGGACGCGATCGCAAGGCCGATCAACGTTTGGTGATTGCCATTATCGTGTTACGTTACTTATTGCCGTTGGTGACAGTGTTGCTGACCTTGTATCTAAGTCGTACCCGCGAATATATGGCCGATGCCGGTTCAGTAGAGTTAATGCGTGATAACACACCATTAGCGAGAGCGCTCATTAAAATTGATCAAGACTACAAAGCGAATAGCGAAACTTACAGCGACGAATACAGTAAAACACCACACGAAGATGTGCGCCAAGCTTCTTATTTGTATGATCCGAGTCAATGTGGTATTCAACCCATCAGTTCGTTAGCTAATTTATTTTCGACGCATCCTGATTTAGAACATCGCTTGGCAGCTATCGGTATTAAACGCAATCCTAAACAATAACTATGACTGGTTTTTCCCTTACGACATGGCGCGCAGCTAGTAGTTGGTTCCAACCTGAAATTCCAGCGAGTTTAAGTCCATATTTATTAGATGCAGGTTCTTCAACTAAATGGTTGCGGCAAGCCTATGGCAAAACGTTAAAAATCCAGGTGTTGTCGCAAGGTTGGCAAGCCCTTACGCGCAGCGAAGAGCAATGCTTAAATCTGCGTCCTAGAAGTTATGCGTTAGTACGCGAAGTGGCGATTTATGGCAAGGGGAACTGCGTGATGTTGGGGCGCAGTGTTTTTCCAGCCAGTATATTAACTGGCAAAACCAAGAGCTTAGCGCATTATTTAGATGAGCGTCCGCTCGGCGAATTATTATTTCAATATCCCTCACTACAACGCAGTGAATTTGAATTAGCGTTATTGCAACCAAGTAATATTGAATATGCCGCTGCACAGCCCTACCTAGCCAACAAATCCCCTCCGCTATGGGCACGCCGCTCCATTTTTTATATAGACGAAAAGCCAATGTTGTTGACAGAAATTTTTTTACCGAAGCTGCTAGCTTGGTGTAGTAAAAAATCTCAAAACAACGGATCCCCATGATTTTGGTAGTTATCAGGTGGCGCTTGATTAGGATCTAATTTATCCGGCGGATTGCTATCAATTTGATACTTTGACGGGGTATCTGGGGCGCCCGTAGCTTTATTTCCTGTAGCAGGATTATTAGGATTGCCAGAAGTATCATCACTAGGCGGTTCAGCTTCTTCTTCCGGCACATCATCACTGCGGAAATATTCTGGTACGCCACTGCGCAAGCGGTAACCCGTGCGTGGATCCACGTTGGCTGAAACAATACCCTCAGGTTCTGGCATAGTATGTTCTGGTACGCCAGCTAAAGCCACGCGCATGAAGTCAATCCACATTGGTAATGCAGCTTGCGCACCGTATTCATGCAACGGACTCGGAGTGTCAAAACCTACCCAAGCGGTGGCTACGATATCGCTATTAAATCCACTGAACCACGCATCGATTTGTTCACTGGTGGTTCCGGTTTTGCCGGCGATGTCTTGGCGGTTTAATACTTTCGCCGCAGTACCTGTACCGTAATGGATAACGTCTTGCAGTACAGACGTTATCAAAAATGCAATCTGCGGTGGAATTGTTTGCGGTGCGTATTGGTTACCTTTGTTATCAGTGGTTGCGTTTTTAGGAGTTTCACCCGTAATACAAGTTGTGCATGCTATTTTGGGTGCCGACTGATAAATCAAGACGTTTTTCGAATCATTAATATGATCGATAACATACGGGGTTACTAAATAACCGCCGTTAGCAAATACGGCATAGCCGCGTACTAACTCAAGTGGCGTAACTTCACCAGTACCTAATACCATAGATAAGTTGCGCGGCAATTGTTTCGAATTAAAGCCAAAGCGACTGACATAATTTAACGCGTATTGAATACCGACGGCTTGTAATAAGCGCACAGCAATAACGTTTCTGGATTTAGCCAACGCATAGCGTAAACGGGTAGGGCCATTAAAAGTATGATCGTCGTTTTGTGGGCGCCATGGTTCTGCTTGACCGGGAATATAAAAAGAAATAGGAGAGTCGCTAAATACACTCGCTAGTGTAAAGCCGCGCGCTAAACCAGAAGCGTAGACAAAAGGTTTAAAGCCAGAACCTGGTTGTAGCTCTGACTGCACCACTCGATTGTATTTACTGCGTTGAAAATCAAAGCCACCGACTAAAGCATTAATACCACCGTTGTTAGGATTGAGAGCGACAAAAGCCCCTTGCACTTGCGGAATTTGTGCCAGCTGCCAAGAATTATTAACGTTATCTACCCGAATAATATCTCCTGGTTCGACAATATTCGCGGCGTTACGCGGAGTTGCGCCGGTCCAACCATTTTTTAATTGCGGCTTCGCCCAGACTAAGCCTTCCCACGGAATAGTGATGAGAGTCCCATCGCTGATTAAGGCGGTGACGCTGCCATTGCCAACGTCGGTTACCGCAGCGGCTCTTAAACCATTTACGGTCGGAATGCGCGCTAAAGTATCGGCCCAAGTGCGTGTTTTACTGGGATCAGGAATTCCTAAATTGCCTTCAGCGCCGCGATAACCGTGACGGTGATCATAGGCAATAATGGCATCGCGTAAAGCTTGATTCGCCGCAAGTTGTTGTTTGCTGTTGATCGTAGTGTAGACGCTATAACCTTTGGTATAAGCATCCTCACCAAAACTAGTTACCATCATATTACGCACCATTTCGGCTACGTAAGGTGCATGCACAGGAATGACGGCACCGTGAAATGCAGCGGTCAGTGGAGTTTTAACGGCAGCTTGATAAGCTTGCTTGTTAATAAAGCCTTCTTCATACATACGTTCTAACACGTGATCACGGCGATCTTTGGCACCGATGGGATTAACAATTGGATTAATGGTAGAAGGTGCTTTCGGTAAGCCAGCAATGACCGCCAATTCTGGCAAAGTAAGTTGATTAAGCGGTTTGCCATAATAAACTTGCGCCGCAGCGGCAACGCCATAAGCGCGGTTACCTAAATAAATTTTATTTAAGTAAAGTTCAAGAATTTGATCTTTAGTAAATTCACGTTCAATTTTTAGTGCTAACAAAATTTCCGTTAACTTTCGGGAAAAAGTTTTTTTACGCGTTAAATAAAAATTACGCGCGACCTGCATGGTGATGGTACTACCACCTTGCGATTTGGTGCCGGTCATGACCAACTGACCAACGGCTCGGATAAGACCTAGCATATCAACGCCAGAGTGTTCATAAAAACGCTGATCTTCTGTCGCTAAGAGTGCCTTAATTAAAAGAGGTGGCACCTCATTAAACGTAACGGGCGTGCTATGTAACGCACCAAATTCAGCAATCAATTGGCCATCGCTCGTATAGACCCGCAGTGGCGTAGGCGAGGGCATTGATTTTAATGATTCAACGTCTGGTAGTTGGCTATCAAGATACAAGTAAGCAAAACAACCGAAGACTGCTACGGTTATTAATAAACTGAGGAACAAGATAGTTACTTTGTGAAAAAAACGTTGCAGTGGATACATAATAAAAGCAAAGCAAAAATAATTGAATTAATTTTCAATTTATGTTTTAATTCATTTTCCCCTTTGGAAAAGGGGAGGCTAATAATATCTCATATTCCAATGTCAGTGAAACCCAATGTTCCAAAGGCTAATTAATATCTTTAAAAAAGCTAAACCATGCCTAGCGTTAGACATAGGTAGCAGCACCATTAAATTTCTGCAATTAAGCCAACACGTAAATCACTACTGCGTGGAAAATTTCGCCATTATACCCCATGTGCCCAGTACTACCAGCCAAGTTTTGCACGGCATTGTGCAACAATTTAGAGAATTATGCGCAAATGTGAGCATTGCGTTACCAACTTCGGCAGTCATAAGCAAAATAATTCAGCTGCCGGCTTACTTGAGTACGGTCGCTATAGAGCAGCATATTTTGCTAGATGCGGAGCGTTACTTGCCATACCCGCTTACTGACATCCATTTTGACTTCCACGTGCTAGGCCCAAATGCTCGCGACCACCAGGACGTCGATGTGCTGCTAGTAATTACCCGCACAGAAAGCTTACAGCGTCAGCTGGCACCTCTCCAAGCGGTTGGTATGAATCTGCAAGTGGTTGATGTGCAATCTTACTCGCTGGCACGGGTAGTGAATTTGCTAACAACAGATTCTGGAGTAACTGCATTAATGGAGCTAGGAGCCGAGCAGCTTGCGCTAACAATTTTTAGCGATAACCAAGTAATTTTCAGTCAAAGTGAAATGCTGGGTGGACAGCAATTAACTCAAGCCATTCAGCAGCACTATCAGTTAACAACGGAAGTGGCAGAGCACGCCAAAATACACAATAAATTGCCTGTAACTTACCAAACGGAGATTTTAATGCCATTTCAGCAACGAATAGTTTGGCACGTGCAGCGCATGTTACAAATTTTTCAAGCAAATTTTCCGCAAGAAAAATTACAACAAATATTTTTAGCGGGTGGATCTGCTGGTTTGTCTGGCTTAGCAGCAGTATTAGCAGAGCAGTTAAAAGTTAACGTCAAGCTTGCTGATCCCTTTGTCAAGATGAAATTAGCTGATCATTTAACAAAAACTGAACTAGTGAAAGCAGCGAACAGTTTGGTTTTGTGCGCAGGGTTGGCATTACGATGACTGCGATCCGAATCAATTTGCTGCCATGGCGTATGCAAGCAAGACTAGCAGAAAAACGCAAATTTTTTTGGCAATTGGGCAGTGTTATATTAGTTACAATAGTGCTTCTTGGTATTATTTTTAGCGTATTGTTACATCACACGTTGCAGCAAGAGCAACAAAATAATTTATTACAACAACAAGTGGACAGTTATGCGCAGCCATTAAAAAAGATAAAACAACTGAAAACTAATCAGCAACAATTACAGCAAACCTTAACAAAAATAACTTCACTGCAAGATCGCCAACAAAAAATTGCTAATTTGTTTTTAGCCATGCCGGCATTGTTGCCAGCACAAGTAAAGCTAAGCAATTTAGAAGTGCAGGGAAATAAGGTGTTATTAACCGGTGAGGCAACAGAAAATAGCCAAATTACGGCTCTCATGCGAAATTTATCTGCAGCAGCTTGGTTGTCGTCACCTGAGTTAACTGAAATAAAAAATGTTGCCAAGGCGGATAGCGTTAGTGAGCAGTTTGAGGTTAAGTTTAAGATCACCCCCCTTCCTGACCTTCCCCCGCAAGGGGGGAAGGGACCTCTAAATTAGCTATCTGCTTATGAAAGAGATTATTTGGCAAAGCAATTTGATAAGAATAAATATTTAAAAATTATTTCGATAAGATAAAACATGCAATTAAACGACTTCACGTTAGATAATATCAGTGACTGGCCCGCATCAGGCAAAGCGATTGTAATAGGAGCGAGTTGTTTATTTATCTTGATTATTAGTTATCTGCTAATTATTCAGCCGCAATTAACTAATTTTTCGCAAATTTGTGCGCAAGAAAAAATTTTGCGGGCGGATTTACAAAATAAACAACAGCAAGCGCAGCGCTTAGATTTTTATCAAAAGCAAGCAGCGCAACTTAAAAAAGTATTGCTAGATAAAACACAAGGTTTAATCGATAACCGCCCCAGTAATTTAGTGTTAGAAGATATTGTCAAAACTGGGAAAAATTGCGGCTTAGAGGTTAAATCATTTAAGCCTGTAATCGAAAATAATAAAAAACTAAGGGATGAATCGTCATTGCAAATTGCGGTGGCAGGCAATTATCAGCAATTAACGCAATTTGTTAAGCAACTTGCGGCATTGCCTAGGCTCATGGTGCTGCAAAACTTTAAAATAACACCTGATAACTTAGATACTGGTCCAGAAAAATTGCATATGGAACTGTTGGCAAAAATCTATCGCTGCCAGGAGATTGCAGCTAAAGCGTTGGCTAAACCAGCGTTAACTATAGCGACTAAACTACCAGAAAACTTTCGCAGCCCTTTTCAACTCGCAACAAATGATGCGTACAAATTAGTGACACCTTTGGCAACTTTTGCTTTGTCACAATTGGTTTTTGTTGGCACTTTAACGCTAGCAAAACACATACAAGCTTTAATTTTGGCGCCGGATGCTACTGTGTATAAAGTTAATATTGGTAGTGTGTTAGGCAATCATGGCGGTCGTGTTGTTGCCGTAGCAAACAATCATTTAACAGTGCAGGATGCTAATGCCAAATCGCATACCTTATGGCTACGCACCAGTATGCCAGTAAAAATTAGCAGTGCCCACTCATGAAAATTAATTTTTTTATTGCGCTAATGATGTTGTTTTTCATTTGTGTAATAAACAGCAGTTATGCTAACACTGCTTCACTGTCGGAACCAAAAAATAAAGCGAGTGATATTGTGTCACTTAATTTTCAAGATATTAAAGTTCGCGCGGTGTTGCAGTTGTTAGCAGAATTTAGTGGTTTAAATATTGTTGCCACCGATAGTGTCAATGGCAGTGTTACGCTGCATTTGGAAAATATCCCTTGGCAGCAGGCCTTAGATATTCTCTTGCAAAGTCAGAATTTGGGCAAACGTCAGATTGGTAACGCTATTTTAATCGCGCCGTTGAGCGAAATTGCCAACCATGAAAGAGAAGCTTTGGAAGCGGAGCAAGAAGTAGAAGATTTTGTGCCGCTACAGTCAGCGCTTATTGAGGTAAACTATGGCAAAGCTGCGGATATTGCGAGCCTCTTAAAAGGTCAGGGCAGCTCCTTGTTATCAGCGCGTGGTAGTGTTAGTGTTGATGCACGCACGAATACGCTGTGGATTGAAGATATTCCACAAAAATTAGGCGAAATTCGTCAGCTCATTCATCAGCTTGATGTCCCGGTTAAACAGGTGTTAATCGAGGCTAGAATTGTCAATATTGACTGTAGTTTTGAAGAAGAATTGGGGGTTCATTTCAAGGTGACGCAAGCAGCCGAAGGAACAGATGCTTTACCCAAGACTAGCGGGCCATTATTTAATATGGATCTGGCAGCGGCGCCTCTTGGTGGTACCGACCCTGCTAGCATGGGGCTAGCCTTGGCCCACCTAGGTGCCGGCACCTTGCTGGACCTGGAACTGTCCGCCTTAGAAAGCGAAGGAGGCGGTAAAGTTATCTCTAGCCCTCGTCTTATCACAGCGGACCAACAAACGGCAAAAATTCAGTCTGGCGAAGAAATTCCTTATCAGCAATCTTCTTCCAGCGGCGCCACGAATATAGCCTTCAAAGATGCGGTGCTAAGTCTGCATGTGACCCCGCAGATTACGCCCGATGGCAAGGTAATGCTTACTTTAAAATTAAACCAAGATACAGTAGGCTCTCGTATGGTGCACGGCGTGCCCTCCATCAATACGCGGGAAATCGAAAGCCAAACTTTAGTAGAAAATAATGAAACTGTGGTATTAGGCGGGATTTACGAAACGGATAATAGCAATCGAGTAAAACGGGTCCCTATGCTGGCTTCTTTGCCGTTTATTGGCAATTTGTTTAAACACACCAGCAATGATCGTGGCCATAGAGAATTATTGATTTTTGTAACACCGCATATATTGCAGCCAGATTTAGCTAGTAGAGCACATTAAAATGAAGTAACTACTTACACCATACTTAACTAACCGCTGGATTGATTGTGTTTCCAGTGCCTACAACAAAATTCCCCTCTCCCGAGACATTGGGAGAGGGTAGAGTGAGGGTTAGCTGGATAGAACATAGATGTATAAATATCAAAATGAAGGGTGAGTTGGTAAAAAAATGACGAAAGCACAAAATGTTTTTTTGATTGGCCCCATGGGCGCGGGTAAAACCACCGTGGGTAGATATCTAGCCAAAGAATTAAAATTAGATTTCTATGATTCAGATCAAGCGATAGAAGCGCGTGCTGGGGCAGATATCGCTTGGATTTTTGATATAGAAGGTGAAGCTGGCTTTCGTAAACGCGAAGAACAAATGATCGCCGAACTCACTGCGTTGTCAGATGTGGTAATCGCAACCGGCGGCGGGGTCATTTTATCGTCGCGTAATCGTGCAGTGTTGGCGGCACGCGGTTTAGTCGTTTATTTGCATGTTTCGGTGGCACAGCAACTGGATCGCATTGGTCACTCTAAAGATCGCCCTTTGTTGTTGGAAAACTCCGATCCAAAAGACACGTTAGAGCAATTGCTGTTAAAGCGCGAACCTTTCTATCGCGAACTGGCGGATTTTATTGTGGATACTGATAATTTAGGCCCACGTGCGATTGCGCAAGAAATTCTAACTAAATTGGCAGAGCCACCTATTAATAATGATCTGACAGATACTTGAAATTTATGCAACCCATTACTGTGGCATTAGATCGAAGTAGCTATCCCATTTATATTGGTGCGGGATTGTTTGATCAGTTGGAATTGTTAATTCCTAAATTATTGGGCCAGCAGATTTTAATTGTCACGAACCAAACCGTTGCGCCACTTTATTTAGGCGCCATTCAGAAAGCATGCCAAACCAAACATTGCCAACACCTTATTTTGCCGGATGGCGAGCAACATAAAAATCTCGCTACTTTAAATCAAATTTTTGATTGTTTACTTGCCCATAAATATACACGCGCCGCCACGTTAATTGCCTTGGGCGGCGGTGTGATCGGCGACATGACGGGTTTTGCGGCAGCGTGTTATATGCGCGGCGTGCGCTATTTGCAATTCCCCACTACGTTATTGGCTCAGGTCGATGCGGCCATCGGTGGTAAAACAGCGGTGAATCATCCGTTGGGCAAAAATATGTTAGGTGCGTTTTATCAGCCTGCAGCTGTTATCAGCGATACCAATACTTTAAACTCTTTGCCGCAGCGCGTATTTTGTGAAGGAATTGCGGAAGTTATCAAATACGGCCTAATTTATGACGCCGATTTTTTCGTATGGTTAGAACAAAATATGTCGCAGTTTTTGCAAAAAGAGCCAGCGGTATTGCAATATGCCATTCAACGTTGCTGCGAAATTAAAGCTAGCATCGTCATGCAGGATGAACGCGAGCAGGGGGTGCGGGCTTTGTTAAATTTTGGTCATACCTTTGGTCATGCTATCGAAACGGGTTTAGGATATGGCACGTGGTTACACGGCGAAGCGGTTGCTATTGGCATGTTAATCGCCACTGATTTATCCTATCGCATGGGCTGGGTCGATGTAAGCCTATTAACACGCGTTAAAAACTTATTAATGCAAATTGGCTTGCCAATCAACTTGCCAAAACAATTAGCAGCCGAGCGCTTATTAGAATTAATGAATTACGATAAGAAAAATATTGACGGTCGTTTACGCTTAATATTATTGCAAACTTTAGGGCAGGGAGTGGTAACGGAAGAAGTTCCTTTAAATTTGTTGGAAGCCACCGTAAAAACACACAACGGAGTTTAATTGCATGTTGGTAGATGCGTTAAAAAATAACTGGCGAACTAAAAGTTTTGCTACAAAAAATTACTGGGAATTTTATGGATTAAGCCAAAACCCATTTGCCCCGCTAGCAAGCGATAAATTTTTTTGTTTATTGTCTAGCTGGGAGCAGCAGTTTGATTTACTGAATCATTTGTGTCATTCCGTCAATGCCTTGTTAGCGGTAACAGCTAGCACCGGCAGTGGCAAAACTACTTTTTTGCATCAGTATCTCACCCAATTAGGCGAAGGAATAGAGGTCTGTCAACTCGCGGGTAGTAGTGATCTTACTATCACACGCCTGCAAACAGAGTTAATGCAAACTTTTCACTTGCCTCCGATAACCGGCGACACATTAGAAGAGCAATTAGATTTTAATCTGTCAAATTTACAACATTGTAAAAATTTGTGTTTGTTGGTGATCGATGACGCGGAAAAATTACCTTCCGCCACCTTAGAAGTGTTGCTTTATTACATTCAGCATCAATCAACGACGCAAATGCGTTTGCATATCATCATTTTTGGTTTGCCTGAATTAAATAATCGTTTGCTCAACTTAACGCAGCAAGCGGGTGATGCTGGTTTGTTACATTGTTTAGAAATAATGCCATTCACGCTGGCAGAAACCACTGCTTATCTGCAACATCGATTAGTGCAAGCAGGTTTGCCGGCCGCCATGCCTTTTAATCAAGCTGAAATTAAAAAAATCCATAAGTTAGCGGAAGGCCATCCCGTAGAAATTAATTTTTATGCGCAAAAATATTTAATGGCAAATAGCCAAAAAAATGCTTGGCAGAATTTAAGTAATTTTATTCAGCCGCACAAAACTAAATTTTTAGGCGGTTTGGTATTGTTTATTGGTTTGTTTGCAGTAGCAATTATTTTTGGTCGTAATAGTCATTATCCGGTGATGCCGGTGGTGTATCATCCAGTAAAAGAAAATATATCTAGACCTGTTATGGCGTCTCTATCTGCAGGATTGTCTCCCATTACCTCAAGAAATTTAAAGCCGCAAGTGCCAGCAAATTCTTTGGTGGCAACTAAGTCACAGCCAGTAGTAGTTGCAAACACAACAGTTAAACCAATTACTGTAAACAAAATGCAACCCGCAAAAAATACAGTGCTAGCCACAAAATCACAGACAATAGCAGTCGCAAACGCGTCAGTTAAACCGATTGCCACAAACAACATACAACCCACAACCAATACAGGGGTTGTCATAAAATCACCAGTTGCAGTAGCGATAACCACAACGCAATCGCCAAAAAATCCAGTAGTTGTAGCAAAAACACAGTTGCCTGCTCCCGCATTCCCTGTAAAAGCACAAGCCACCGTTAAGCCAGTGCTAATCACAGAAACAAAATTACCCGTGAAAATAACTAGAGAAGCAAAACCAGCAAAAGTACAGCAAATCAATAAACCGCTAGCAACTGCGGAAAGTAATGTGCTTTTACCAACCGCAAGCAAAAAAATCCCGCAAAAAACTAGCAAAAAAAGTACGCTGGCGTATGTGAGAAAATCTGGCAAAAATAATTCCTTGTTAAATGCTAATCCAGAAAATTTCACTATCCAATTAATTGGTTTAAGCAGTGAAAAAGCTATCCATGCTTTTATTAACAAAAATAATCTTAATAATAAAGCCACCTATTTCCATAGCAAGCTGCAGGGCAGAGATTGGTACGTCTTGTTGTATGGTCAATATAAAACCTCACAGGATGCTAAAATTGCAATTACTAAATTACCAGCAGCGGTACAAGCAGAAAAACCATGGGTAAGAACCATGGCCAACGTACAGCTGTCATTAAATCGCGCAGCGCAGTAGGATGAAAAAATTTATTTTGCCTCGTCAAATGGTGGCAAACAAGCATAGTTGTTTTAGGCAAAATATTGCCGATTGGCCCCTTCCCCTGCAACTGCGGGGGAAGGGGGGTAACAAATCCACTCTAAATTTTTTTGTCCGAGAGTAAATAAATGACCACATTAAAAAATGATCGTTTTATCCGCGCATTGCTACGCCAACCTGTAGATTACACGCCGATTTGGATTATGCGCCAAGCCGGACGTTATTTGCCTGAATACCGCGCCACGCGCGCCAAAGCCGGCGATTTTCTCACGTTATGTAAAACACCAGAATTAGCTTGCGAAGTAACTTTGCAGCCGATTCAACGTTTTGACTTGGATGCCGCAATTATCTTTTCCGATATTTTAACCATCCCCGATGCGATGGGCTTAGGTCTACATTTTGTGGAAGGCGAGGGGCCTTGCTTTGCTCACCCGCTACGCAGCAAAAGCGCAATTGATCAATTGCAATTACCCGATCCAGAGCAACAGTTACGTTATGTCACCGATGCTATTCGCTTAGTGCGACATGAATTAGCCGGTAAAATTCCTTTAATTGGGTTTTCCGGTAGTCCATGGACGTTAGCCACTTACATGGTGGAAGGCGGTGCTAGCAAAGAATTCCAACATATCCGCGGTTTGTTGTATCAAGATCCAGCTAGTTTGCACAAATTATTAAACTTACTTGCAGAGTCGGTAATTTTATATCTAAACGCGCAAATAGCTGCGGGCGCGCAAGCTGTTATGGTGTTTGATACTTGGGGTGGTATGTTAACCACCGCAGGTTATCAAGAATTTTCATTGCAGTATCTCAATAAAATTGTTGCTGGAGTTACCCGTCACCATGAAGGTAATAAAATTCCTATCATCTTATTTACCAAGAGCGGAAATTTATGGTTAGAAAAAATCGCTGAATCTAACTGCGATGCAGTAGCCGTAGATTGGACCATCGATTTATGTGACGCTCGCGCGCGCATAGGCTCACGCGTAGCGTTACAAGGTAATTTAGATCCCGCAGTTTTGTTAAGTAACGAAACCTGTATTAAACAAGAAGTAAACCGCGTCTTAGCTAGCTATGGTGCTGGTACGGGCCATGTCTTTAATTTAGGACATGGCATTTCGCAACATGTAAAACCAGAACTAGTGCAAATACTAGTAGACGCGGTTCACGAGTTAAGTCGACCTTATCATGGTCGATAAACTCTTTGTGGTTGCTGCTGCTGGCTACCCGCGCCAGCTCCTGCACTCGCGCGACTACTTAGACCGGCAGCGCCAGCTTTAGGAGCAAAGCTCGAATGTCTTGACATGCCAGGGTTTAGAGGCCTTAATTCCGCAATTTTTTTAGTTAAGTTTTGGTAATGGGGTTCAAAGTGTGCAGAAAACCATGAATGATCTTTCATTGCTGCGCACTTACTAACAAGAAATATACCAATGCCCGACGCTTCGGTAATAGAAGATAATATTGCTTTAGGGAGCTGATGCTTAGGGGCAATCATAGCAGTTAAGATTCCCATGGTTTTAGCATAATGTTCAGTTTTTTCTAAATCATCTAAAGCAGCGGCAAAAGCAGGGTCAGTATAGGTTGGATTTCCATTGAAAAATTTCCATACTTCTTTGGTATAAACGTCGTGTAAATTTTCAGGAGTGATAGCAGCTTGTTTAGCTAGTTGTTCGCAAGCGGCGAGGAGTTCTACATAAGTTTGCAAATTACTAGTAGCTTTTGTTTCTGCTGCGGTTGCAGTTTTAGGAGCAGCCGCCACCGGCAGTGGACTGGTTGCTTTGTTAGTTTTAGCTGATGTATCAAGCTTTTTCTTAGCTCGTACAACTAACTTTTCTACGTCGCCTTTGAATTGATCCGTGCCATCAAAAGGTTTCGCTGCTAATTTCTTTAAGATATCTTGATATTGTGCTAAAGCGGCAGCTACAGTCTCTGGAACTTTAAAAGTTTGATCAGCATCAAACTTTAATTGATAAAGCTCAGCTCTGTATTTATGTAATTCTACTCTTGTTTGCAAAGAAATAGTTTTTACTGGATTTTTTAAAGCATTAAATTTTTTAATGGCAGTATCATATTCGGCAATCGCAGCTTTATATCCTTTAGCATCAAAAAATAAATCACCCGCGGATAAATGTTTTTTAATTTCAGCAACCACTGGATCGGGAGTTTCTTTTGTTTCCAAAACTGGGGTTTGAGTTTTTTTAGCAGGTGCAGGACTTGTAGCTAAAACACTGTTCTTACTGTTTTCGGTGACGGAGGGCGCACTGTTGCTTGTTGGAGTTTCAAGTGTGTTTTCTGTAGCTTTGCTTGCAGCGCTTGGTTCTGAAGTAGATGCAGAAATATCGTTATTGGTTACAAGGCTCTTGCTGGCAGCAGGATTATTAATTTTACCTTGTACGCGTTTAATTTGTTTGTTTATAAGCTTTTCAAATTTTTCAGAACCTGAAAATGGCTGTAATTTAACTTGAGCTAAAATTGATTCGTATTTAATTAAAGCACGTGGATAGTTTCCTTTTTGAAAATCAATGTCAGCATCAGTCTTTAGTAAATGCAACTCAGCTTTGTTTTTACTTTGATTAATTTTATCGTGCAAATCAGCTAAATCTTCTTCTGTTAACATGGTGGCTGCCGTACTGGCTGATTCATATTCGTTAAAAGCATTTTCATAGCTTTCATCATCGAAGCGTAGGTCACCTAGTGCTAAGTGTTCCTGAATTAAATCCTTAGCAAGTTGATTAATAGAAGTTAGTTTTATTTCTTCTGCGGCAGTAACAATGGCGCTTGCTGCAGAAGCAGCAGTATCTGCGCTGCGGTGGGGTTGAGCTGAGGTTTGGGCTATTTTTGCTGCCATAGCTTGTTTGCGTCTAGCTTGGGTTTTGGATGGTCCGTTATCAGCAGCCGCTTGCTTTAATTCGGCAGCTATTGGTTTGTTTTGTGCTATAGCGATTTTTGCTAGTAGTGCTTTGGCTTCCTTAATTTTATCTGCAATAGATTTTTTTAGTGTGTCCGAAGCATTTAGCATTGCTTTTGGATAAAAAGCAATCGCATTTTCAACATAAAATTCAGCATCTTTATAATTTTTTTGTTCTAGTGATTCATTCGCTAGTAAAAGCAATTTATCGATATAAGATTTATTTTTAATGATTTCATCTTGAAAATTAATTATTCTATTTACTGTTTGTTTGCGTAATTCTGAAGCCTGGCTGTTTATATATTTTTGTCCGGTGAAATCTCGAATAATTTCTTTGAGTTCTTTTATGATAGTCATTAATGATTTTACACCAGCTTTTTTGTCTTTAATGGCTAAGTTAAATGTTGTACTGGCAAATGATTTTTTAGCCGCCTCCATTTTTGCAGAAGTGGTATCGCAAAATTTTTGTACCAAAGCTCTCGGTGTTTTTAATTGATTATTAATCGCAGCAATTCTTTGGGCTATTTCATTTCTTTGTTCGGGGGTAGTAGTTTGTTTGTCACGAAATGTTTCATGGTCAACAATAATCATTTCAAACGTTTCTATATTGAAATTTTTGCCTTGGTTAAGTAGCTCGGTAGCTACTTGCGTGGCGGCCGCAAGAATTTCTAAGCTGCTAGCTTTAAGCATAGCCACTTCGTTTTTTACTTTTTCAATTTTTATTTTTAAGTTTTGATAATATTGGTCGGTTATTCCTGGTGATTTTGGTAGCTTTAAAGCCATCAAGCACATATCGTGCGCGGCTAATAAATAATTATAAGCTTCTTTAAAATCACGCCGTTTTAAAGACTCCTTTGCTTTTGTTAAGCCGTCTTCAACAAGATTGGCTTGCATCTCCATTAGTTCATCGCTATTTATTATAAGAGTAGATACTTTGGATCCCTGAGTTGCTTTTGCATCTCCTTTTCCCGGTGTCGTTTTAGCTTCAGGCAATTGTGACTCATCGGCAGCTACTTTTTGCTGTAAAGCAGTAACATATGCGATTCTTGCTTTTATTTTTTCTTTGTCGGCAGCAGTTGTGGCTTTTTTTGCTAGAGCCTGATAATTACCAATCAAATCCTGAAAGAATGTTGGGCTTATCCATTCATTTTTTGCTAATCGTTCTTCTGCGAATTTGACGGTTTCATTTATAAGTTCAAAATCGGCAGCTAAAATATGGGCAATATTTTCTTTTTCTTCGTTACATTTTCTTTTTACTGATTCATAGTCTGCATCTGACATGGTTGCTGGTTTTTCTTGTTTGCTAACATGATCGTAATGGTTGTAAGCACTATTTAGCCATTTAAAAACAATTTTAGGAGTGGCGGCTATCGCGGCTGTCATTTGCTCTTGGGCCATCTTAACAAGCACGTGTGCGGCTTTATACTCACTTTCCATAGGAGTGTCAGTAACAAGTTGTTGAATTTTTTGTTCTTGCATGCCTTTTGTTGCCAACATTAAGTAGTGTTTTACTACTTTTTGCAGTTCACTAATGTTTGTTGCTTCTTTGCTTTCGTGGCTAATTTCGCTTGCTATTTCTAACAAATAAAAATGTGCTTCAGCCAAAACATCGATGGCTTGTTGATATTCGCCTTGGGCATGGTGTTTTGTTCCCAAACGTATTAGGGCCTCTAATAATTTATTATTTTTTTTAATAATATTTTTGGTAGCGGCAAGCTTAGCTTTACAGGCAGTGTAAATGTTTTGGGCTTCGGTATCTGCTTCTATAAAATCAGAGAGTTCTCCATCGGCACTGCTGATTATTAGCGCATAGATAGTAACTGCCTGACGGAGCAGAGCTAAAACTTCATTTGATTCTTTTGCTTCGTTTGCTTGCGCAACCAATTGCTCTGCCGCTGCCATTTTGCTTTTTGCTAAATCAAGATAGGTCGGATTCATCTTTTGCCTCGGGAATTGGATTTAATTTATGGATTATTGTAGTGGCTGAACCTTAAGATTTGCTTAGGAGAAAAAACCCCTTGCAATGTTTACTATTTGTTTACTATCATTGATGATATTAAACAAATAGGTAAATTTTATGACCACGCCAGAGCAACTAAAAGTCTATGATTTCATTTTGCAGTACATGCAGCAGAAAAACCACGCGCCTACGGTCAGTGAAATTGCTGCAGGGGTAAGCCGTTCCCGGGGGTTGATTAGCCGTTACCTACATGCCTTGGCAAAGGCGGGTTATCTGCTGTTGCTACCAGGGGAGCATCGTAATATTCGTCTGGTAGCGCCAGCAGAACCTTGTATCCCTTTGTTGGGCTATATCGCTGCGGGGCAGCCTATCGAAGCAATTGAAGATGCTAATCCGTTTGATGTTTTATCTTTGTTGAAAGGCACTAATTATGCCGCCTTGGCGGTCAAAGGTAATTCAATGGTGGAGGTGGGAATTTTTGATGGCGATTATATTTTCTACGAGCCCCGTAACACCGCAGAAAATGGCGCCATTGTCGTTGCTTTGATTGATCAGCAGGAAGCCACCTTAAAGCGTTTTCAGCGCAATAAAGACAAAACCGTTACCTTGGTGCCAGCTAATATTGCGTTAAAACCCCAAGTGTATGAGGCGCATAGGGTCACTATTCAAGGAGTTTATCGCGGTGTTATGCGTATTAATCGCTGAAGGTGCCCAATGTCTTTTGCAGCAAACTTACCGCTTAACGATAACTCTGGTTTTTGGCAACGCGCTATCATTTTAGTGGATATGAACAGTTTCTTTGCCTCGATTGAGCAGCGTGAGGTGCCCGAGTTGCGAGGCAAACCCATTGCGATTACCAACGGCGCTATTGGCACCTGTTTGATTACCGCCTCGTATGAAGCCAGAGCCTATGGCATTAAAACTGGCATGCGTTTGCCGGAAGCAAAATTACTCTGTCCAAGTTTGATCCAAGTCGCTTCGCGGCCGCGTCTGTACGCGCAGGTTTCGCAGCAGATCATGCAAGCGTTAGCTACAGTAACGCCGGATATCGAAGAATACTCCGTTGATGAAGCTTTTTTAGATGTGTCACATTGTCAGCATTTGTGGGGCACTCCCGAAGTAATTGGCAAATTAGCTCAGCAAAAAGTCTGGGAAGCTGCGGGTTTACCCTGTTCGGTAGGAGTAAGTGGGGATAAAACCACCGCAAAATATGCGGCTGATTTACACAAGCCGAATGGTTTTACTGTGATTCCGCCCTGGGAAGCAAAGCAATGCTTGCAGGATGTATTAGTCACCGAATTATGGGGCATAGGGAAGGGTATAGCAGCTTTTTTAGCGCGCTACGGTGCGTATACTTGTGGCGATGTGGCTAAGCTCCCTATTAGTATTTTAGCGCAACGGTTTGGTAACCTCGGCCGCAGGATGTGGTATCAATGCCAGGGCGCGGATCCAGAACCTGTGCACACGCAGACGAAAGCACCTAAATCAATGGGGCACGGTAAAGTCATGCCACCACGTACGAAAGACAAAGCTACAATTTTAATTTATCTACAGCACATGTGTGAAAAATTGGCAGCACGTTTGCGTCGTCACGACATGAAGGCACAACATTTTTTTATTGGCTGGCGGCATGATTATCTAGGTTGGATTGGTGCTAAAAATAAATTAGCGTATCCGACCCAAGACGGCAAAATAATTTATGCGCTGGGCCTGTCAGTTTTGCAAAAAGTGTGGGATGGGGGCCCCGTGCATCAAGTGCAAGTAACTGCGTTGGATCCGCATGCTACCACAGCGCAAAGTGATTTTTTTGAAACAGAAAATCTAAAGCGTGCGCATTTAAACGCGATGGTTGATCAAATTAACCAACGTTATGGCGAATTTACAGTGGCACCCGCGCCGTTATTAAATCGCTCTGGTACCCACAACGTGATAGCCCCCAGTTGGAAAAGTAGCGGTCATAGGCAGACTCTATAAAAACTTGTAATAACTTTCTGCGAGTATCTGAGCAGCCTTGCGAAGGCTGCTATGGAACAAATTAGAATAGCTTTAAATTATTGTCGATATTTTGGTGTATCCAGGTAAGTAAACGCATTCTCATGAGAAGCAACTGGATTTTGCGAAGTAGAGGCTGCCCAGAAGCCAGGTCCCGCGCCTGTTCCTGCGCCAGCGCCAGCTCCAGCTCCAAAGGAACGCGAGTTTGTTACCTCAAAACGGTTTTGCTGTGTGCTAACCGCAGTTTGTGTGGTTGGTGTATCAGCTGCAGTTACGGGAGTCGCAGATGCAGAGGCGGCAGGAAAATAAGTGGTTCCACCAATTTCATAGCTAAAGAATTGGCTGGGAGCAGTCGGCTTGGAAGCAACAGGCGGTGCTTGAACCCTTCGAGCGCTACTCATGTTTACAAATTTTAAGTTTAAAGTTTGATAATGATTAAAAATCTCGTCTTCAAAAATTTTTAACTGCATTACTGTATTTTGACGCTCATGCGAAAACGCAGTGAAGCCACTTTCAAGTGCTGCCGGTTTGAATTGAGAGACAAAGGGTAAAGTCATCGTTGCTATATAAATCACAGGATTAGCACGATTACTAGCATCTTTATTAAGTTCAAGGCAACGATTATAGCATTTGCTAAGTTCTTCATCCGTGGTATATGAGTTATAACCCGCGATTGCTTTAATACTATGTACTAATGTCGCCACCTTATTTACTAACTGTTGAATGTTATTTAATAAGGCTCTAATTATTGCAATTTTATCTTCAGGAGAAGATTCCAGCTCTGATTTACTAAATGTACCTGCTGATACTTGGGGTGCAGCATAGGTAGCTTGTCCTAAATGAACAGCTTTTGGAAATTGTTCCGGTGTCTGCAGCAGAGGTGGAGATTTATGTGCTTCATGGGAGGGCGCTGCTGGAGAATATGCAGCACCTGTATAAGGAACAAATGCTGGCGGACGTTGCGTTGACAACAAAGGAGCTGCATCCGGGAGAGTAAAAGAAGCAACTAATGACGAGATAATGTCTGGCGGTAATACCTTAGCAGAGGGTTTATTATCCGTGGCTGGTGTCGCTGCAGCAGAGCGCTGTTTATTACTATTAAATAGCTCAATATCGTCTGGTGACATAGAGCTTGCAGAAGGGTCCGAATAATCTGTTGCTAGCGTAGCACTGGCCGAGATTTCAGTAACATTGTCTGTTGTTGAAGATTTTGGTGTTACCAAAGATCCATCATCGTCAGCTGGCATAACAATAGCGGAGGATTCGGTGACCTCATCTGCTACTGGAAGAGGGGTTGCACTTAGCTGCGCTTCCTCTTGTGTTCGATAAACTTTAGCAGCAGGAACGGGGCCATTTTTAGCCGCTGCAGTCGTAGTCGCGGTGATAGTTTCAGCAACTGGTAATACAACAGGTTTTGCTGCGTCAGGAACAGCAATTTTTGTGGTTGCAGCAATACGCTCAGGTAAACTTCCACCCCGGTTGTTTTCAGGAGTATCTCCTACAGACGGCTCTTTAGTTTTTTCTGTAGATTTATTTTTTTTCTGTGAAGCGGATGAACTAAATTGGATTCTAAAATAAGTTATTAAATCGCTTTCTATTTCTTTACAAGTTTTTTGCTGCTGCAGCCCTGGTTTAACGATGGAGGCTAAAGCTTCTTTAAAAATTAAGGTTAATTGTTTTTGTTTTATAGTTATTTTCTGTTTATCTTGGGTTACATTGAAATTTGAAGTGGGTGGGTTATATCTTAAACGAAACTCGGTAATAATTACTTTATTTAATATAGCTGCTATCGAATCATCTTTTATTTCAGCTTGTTTTATATAATTACCAAGTAATTTTGCTATATTTTCCTCAGTATCAAGTATTTTAACTTCGTTCCATAAATCAGCTTCATTCATTACTACTGGCTTGACGGCGCTGACTTTGGAAGATGATTGAGGGGTATCAGATTTTGTTTCGGTTTGTTTAGATTCTTTGGCAAATTGAGCATTAAATTTGGAAATTTTTTCTGCTAATGTATTTTCTAATTTTAAAGAGGGCTTGCCAGTTTGTTGAAAATTACGTTTAAGTGTAAGTAGGTTCACCTGAATATCTTCCAGTTGTTTATTTTTAAGCGAAGTATCAGGAGTTGAATCTAAAACAGGAATGACAAAAGCCAAAAATTTTGCATTACCAATCTCCATGGCGGGATATTGCTTTTCCTTGAGTAAGTTAGCAAGATCTTTTGCATGTTGAGAAAATAGATCCGCGGTAGATATATTTTCTCCCTTGGTTTTTCTTTGTAGCAGTTCATCTATAGCGCTTCCATGGCGAGCATATGCTTTTATTGCATCTGTAAACGAGCCAAGAATAAATGCTGCAGGATTATCAGTTTTTGGAGCTTTTCTCTTCCGCATATATTTTCCACCTGTTAAACTTTAATGGTAACTAGTTGCTAATAGATGGCTAATCTAAGCGCGTAGCCTTTCAGTTATGGTAACAAGCAAATATTAAGATTAGCTTAAGGGCACCTCTATTAATTCACGCCTGGGAAATTTCATGCGATTGCCCTCGCATAAAAGGGTTATACAATGGATTCTTACATTCTAGCGATTGATCAAGGAACAACCAGCACCCGGGCGGTTATTTTTACCAAAATGGGAGTAGCAGTTAAGCAGCATCAAGTAGAGTTTAAGCAATATTTTCCGCAGGATGGCTGGGTAGAGCATGACCCCGAGGAAATTTGGCAAAGTACCGTAACGTGCTGCCAAGCAGTATTGCAACAAGCTGCTTTATCTGCAAAGGCAATAGCTGCTTTAGGAATTTCTAATCAACGAGAAACTACCATAATTTGGGATCGAGGCAGTGGGGAGGTTATCTATCCTGCCATTGTTTGGCAAGATCGACGTACGGCCAATTACTGTCAGCAAATATTGGCGCAGCCTGAGCTTGCTAACAATATCAGCGAAAAAACCGGCTTGATAGCGGACCCTTATTTTTGCGCTAGCAAAATCGTCTGGCTGCTAGATAATGTGCCGCAAGCACGAGCACGCGCCGAACGCGGTGAGTTAGCATTTGGTACTATCGATTCATTTTTATTATGGCGCTTAACTGGCGGCAAGCAGCATGCCACCGATATCACTAATGCCGCGCGTACTTTGCTATTTAATATTCATACACAAAGTTGGGATGAAGAGCTATTAACCCACTTTAAAATTCCTGCAGCATTGCTGCCAACCGTATTAGACAACAATGCACATTTTGGTAACGTAGAAAAATCTCTGTTCGGTCATGCGATTCCGATTACCGGAATGGCAGGTGATCAACAAGCTGCTGCTATTGGGCAAGCCTGCTTTACCCCAGGTATGCTAAAAAGCACCTATGGCACGGGTTGTTTTATGTTATTAAATACCGGTACTACAGCTGTTGTTTCAAAAAATAAATTAATCACCACCATTGCTTATCGTATCAACCAACAACTAAGTTACGCTTTAGAAGGCAGTATTTTTATTGCAGGTGCCGCGGTGCAATGGTTACGCGATGCGCTGCATTTAATTAAGCAAGCTAGTGAAACGCAAAAATTAGCAGCGAGTGTGCCGGATACCGGCGGGGTTTATTTGGTGCCGGCGTTTACTGGATTAGGCGCACCGTATTGGGATCCTGCTGCACGGGGCGCTTTACTAGGTTTAACGCGTAATACCAGTATTGCACATATTGTGCGTGCGGCCCTCGAAGCTGTGTGTTATCAAACGGCCGATTTGTTGCAAGCATTGCAACAAGATGATCAAAAGCAAAAAATAAAAATATTGCGTGTAGACGGTGGCATGGTTGTCAATGATTGGTTACTGCAATTTTTAGCAGATATTTTAAATATTACCGTAGAACGTCCTAACAATATTGAAACGAGTGTATTAGGAGCTGCTTATTTAGCAGGTTTAGGCAGTGGCATTTATAATTCTTTTGCTGATATCAGCAATTTACCAGTTACGTATACAATCTTCACGCCTAAGATGTTAGAAAAAAACCGCCAAGATTTATATCAAGGTTGGCAACAGGCAGTGCAGCGGGTTGCAAATTAGAAATACATTTAACGCTATATGCTTGTAGCGAGAGGGATAATGATTTGCTGTGTATTTTTGAAAGAAAAGGGTTAGTTAAGTTGCAATAAATAATCGTGTAATTGCGCAATAGGTAAGGTTAAACATTCGGTGGTGCCAGCACTCAAGACAATATCTTTTTCTACGTAACTTCGTAAATAATTATTTAAATAAGTAGTAGTTGCTAAGGAAGTATTGGTATAAAGCTCCGGCCAGCCGCCGTTGAAAAGAATGTTTTTAATAGGGTGCAATGTCACGTTGGATATACATTCGACCATTTTAAAGTGACAGTTTAATTTGGTCAAGATGGTTATAAGCAGCACTTGTTAGCCTCGAGCATTTTGCGAGAGGCTAACAAGGTGATTATTTAAAGTGCTGCTACGGGCGCAGTAGGTGCAGTGTCACTTTTTGTTTCTACCCCGGCGCTTAATGACGCAGCTTTAGGCGCTTCACTTACAGCAATGCTAGGGGGAGCTTTTACTGATACCAGCTGTTTAGCTAGCACAATATTATCGTAGCCAAAAGCTTTTATTTGAATAGCATAGCCTAATAGGTATCCAGCTTCATTATTCTTGCCTTTACCTGGAGTAAAGTAATGAGGATTCGGGTTATCAGGCAAACTTTCAAGAGGCTTAAGTTGTACAGGGAATTTTGTTGGATCAATGCTTTCCTTTTTTAGCCAATCTAAAACAAGTAAGTTAGTTGCTTTTGGTTTTGCTGATAAGGCATCTTGACAAAGAATTTCAACCAATTTGTTATATGGAACAGGAGCAGCATCTTTTGATTCTGTTGCTATGTGAGGTATTAACTGTTTAATAAAAGTTAAACGTTTTGTGCCTAAAATTTGTTCGGAGTGTTTGTAATATTCGGGAGCTTTATCTTGAGGTTTTGTTGTTGCTGTACTTACTCCTGATAATGTACTACGTAGGCCGAAGCTTTTATTGCTGCTGGTGTCACTGTGGCTACGGTCGCGACCTGCTCCTATGGCAGGAAGTGAAGCAAATTGTAATCTTTGAATTTCAGCCTGCAAACTGGCAATAATTTGATCTTTAGCAAGAAGTTGTGCGTCCTTGGCAGCAAGTTGCGTATCTTTTGCTGCAAGTGCAAGTTGTGCATCCTTTGCTGCAATTTGCGCGTCTTTTTCAGCAAGTAATTCGTCTTTTTGATCTTTTTTTGTTTCGCCTGATTGTTGTTGTAATGCTTTTAATGTTTCATTTTCTCGTAATAGCCGGTCAGCAAGAGATTCTAGAGTTTTTTGTTTAGCATTTTCATATTTGTCTAATTTCCATTGATTGTGAATGTATAAAATATCTTCGGCAAATTTGGGTGTAGATGGCGTCCATGCGAATGATTCTTTAGATTTTTCAGAACCATTTTTGAAGATGCTGTGAATTCGTGCCATTTCATGTGCAGTTAATTCTTTATCAGTTAACGAATCAAATTCTTGCCTGAGTGTAGGAATATTTGATACTTTGGTGTCGGCGGGGCCACTAGCGGCATCTTTTTTAACTTCAGCTTCAGGCGCAGGTAATCCATGCTGCTTCAAGTTTTCGCGAGCTTTTGCTCTATTTCTTTCTGCTTTAAGTGTGGACAAGCCCCCTAATATATTGTCAGTTGCTTCTCTATAGCTTTTATAATTATGTTGTCGTAAGTAAGCATCACTAACAACGGCGAAAACTGTAATCAAACTATCAAGACTAGGCATAATAAAATTCTCTGTTAATAAATAAAAATTACCCCCTTAAGAAAGTTCCTTAACAATGCGCTCTTTTTTTTATCCATTCTCCTAATCCTTGCGCGTTTCAATTTATCTTTCTTTTAAGAGACCGTTACCAATAAAAACTTAATAAATTTTTCATAATAATTGGGTTTCCTGCATTTTATGACGGCGTAGCTATAGGAGAAGGAGCAGCGTCAGCACCTGGGTGTTCAGCTACTGCTCCTGTTGCCGTTGATCCTGCTGCAGTATCTACTTCCGGGGCTGATGGTGCAGCAGCAGGGGAGTACGATGTTCGATTCTGACTTGCAGCAGCAGATCCGCTATGTTCAGCTGTAGTTCCGGTTGCAGCTCTTGGTGAACTTGCGTCAGCAGCGGCCGGTGATTGGGTGGCAATAGCTGAGCCTCTACCGCTTAGGCTAGGTATTGGTGCTCCATAAACGGGCGCCGCTCCTTTGGTTGCTTTTTCATCAACTGGCCCGCCTAATAAACCAAGTGAACTATTACCTGGTTTTTGTGGGGGGTGCCAAGTAGGAGGTGAAACAGACTTGTTATCCCAGATATTTGCTAAAATTGGGTTAAGAGATCGTAATTGGGTATCTGTCCATAATCGTTGTTCATAACGGAAGAGCTTTTTCCACCAGGTAGTTTTAGATCCAAGTTCGTTAAACTCTTGAGATAACCTTGGATTGCTAGCGATCAAATATGCCGTTTCATTGTCGATAGATTGGTTTTCATGAATACATTTTCTTACCAACGCAACTAAACCCAATTTTTCTAATGTATATCGTGCCAAATAAAAATTACTGGTGGGTTTTGTTTGAGGGGGTTGGTGGGTAGCTTGTGGATTTATTAATTGATCGGCACCTGGAATAAATGATCTAAATAAACTGAAGTTATTTCTTTGTAAACAATTCCACACCCGTTGATTTTGAGCTAAGTGGTAATGAATGACATAGTTAGCCTTTTCCTCGGAGGCTTCTTGTTGCTTAGCCACTAATAGTTCAGTGAGTGGTTTAATTAAATGAGTATTATCAGCTAGATGGAGATGTTCAAGAAGCAGAGGGTCTTGAATAATTGCAATAATTTTTTCGTACGAGGCTTTATTTGTTAAAAGTAAAAATGAGCGTTGTAAGGCGCCAGCAAATTGATTATTAGAATCACAAAAGAAATTTGTTAAACGTTCTTGTAGGTAAGAATCATCTTTAGAGTGTGCATATCTTGCTAGAGCTACGGTAATAACATCAATGCGCTTTTCAATAATATAAGAATAATCATTGCGAGTTCTTTCAAAAAAATGTAGTGGATCTGGGAAGGCCGCAATTAGTTTTTGTACTTCATCATCGTTTGCATGTAATAAGAAATTATAAAAAATATCAGGATGAGTGAGAAAATTTTCAGCTAATTCTTGATTGATTTTTGCTCTAAGTAGGTAATCACGCATTGTAGCTACTTGCAGTGTTTGAGCTGAGGTAAGAGCTACAGTAGTTGGTGTAATTAGATCGGAAAAATCTAATGGTCCTCCTTTAACAGGTGAGACAGCAGCGGAATATTGGCTGTGAGGTCGGCTACTACGAGCTGGTGTTTCTTCAGTTGGAGTAGCTATAGGAGCAGAGCCTTTAACTTCAGTCTTATCTGGACTTTCAGGGGTTTTTATCCTGTCGTTGTCTTCGGAATTTTCATCTACTGGAGGTAAATGAACGGGCGTAGCTATTCTACTACCGGGTGAAGTAATAGTTGAAACAGCAGTAGGAGCTGCTCTTGATGAATAAGGGGTGGCCAGATCTGGATCATCATAAGATGGTAGTTCATCTAAACTTACCGAACTTTTTGTTTTAAATAACGCTTGAAAAATAGGATGTTGAGTAAATTGTCGAGTAATTAAATGAGGAAACATTCCGCGAAAGTAATGATCTGTGCGTGTGGGGGAGTCCAGTAACGGATGTAATATTGCCTTTTGCTCAACAGCGGCTCTTTCCTCCGGGAGGCTAACAGATGTTTCAAGTAAGCTGTCTACAGTTGGTTTTTCACTTAATAAATAGCTAGTCCCGCCACTATGGCGCAATAACGCAACTGTCCCGCCAGGAGTGCTGCTTGCTAATTTGTATAAATCATCTGATCCTTGTCCTGCAGCAAACAAGGCTGAAAACAGATCAAAGGAAGCTATGTAGCTATCGTTAGTTATTGCTCGTAATCTTTGAGTTGCAGCCGTTATCGTTTCTTGTAAATTTTGATCCTGAAACACGAGAGGATTATTGTTGGAATAAGGTTTATTTAATAAAAGAGAACTAACATAAGCGCTCGCGGCAGGGCAGCGTCGCAAAAAACTAAAAAAGTCTCGGTAATCTTGAGTATAAGTGCGTGGATAAAAATTTATTTTATTAACAAGGGCACAAAAGTCTATCGTATCAAGCACAACCTCGTTTTCTTGGTGTTGTTTGATTTTATTCCAAGCAATATCTAAGGGTGTAGATTCACCGACTGCAGTTGTTTGTTTATTGCTATGAGCTGCGGCGGATCGTCTTTTTTGTGCGCTATATAAAAATGAACCAGAAAGTAAAGTGTATGCAGTTATTGGCATATAGGTAACCTTTGAATATTAAGCTGTTTTTATGTGGTTGATGCAAAAATTCCTAATTGGTTATTACGGCCCTGGCGATCCGGGTGTTGGGATGCGGTCAGCGTTTTGGAGCATGTCCCCAGCGCTTGCTGGTTGAGGTGCACCACTACTAGCTGCTGTCGTCGGCGAAGCAGGATCGCTGTTTTTTAACACGGGTGGAAAATGTTGTACCGTAGCAGTGCATTGTTCTCTTTTAAAATCTGCTGGTCTACTACCTCCTAACAGATGCGGCATGCGTTCAGCAACAGTCGACTCTGCTTGAGACAAATTATTAGCTTTTGTACCTAAAAAAATGGGATTTAAGGCCCCTAATTTTTCGTTAGTTAAAGCATCATCGCCCCATTCGTCTAATAGACGCATTTCTTCAGCATAAGAATTAAAAAGGTAATGAGCCAGTCTTTGCCATATACTTAGAGTGGGTCTTATTTTTTTATACAAAGCTGGATTAGAAATAATTTCGTAAGCTTCAGCAGTTGATACGGTTTCCTTTCTTTTACTCAAATCTAGAAGATGTCTAGGTAAGTTTTGAATATTAGCTAGCTTTTTTCTAGCATTAACTAAGTCAGTATTAGCTGTACTAGAATTGTTGGAGGAAATATTTTTGAACATGTAGGGGCGTAATTCCGCATGTTTTAACAATCGCATTGTAGGTGAGTTAGGAGCAAAAGGCGCTTCTTGATTTTCATCAAGTAAGGTAGAAAATTTTTGTGATAGGCTATTTTCTAAAACAAAATTTGGAGCAAACTCCTTGCTCCAAAATTGTTTGAATTGTTGTGCGGACCCTGTATCAACACGTACTTGCTCAGCTAACAAAGGTGCAATGAGATCAATTTTATCGTGGATGAAGTCACGAGCTGCTCTACTATTCTCAGCGAGATGAGTGAAAAATTGGATGGGTTGAGGAATGTTTCTTAATAAATTTAATTGTTGTTTTGGGCTGGCATTTTTTAGTAAGTCAATAAGAATTAAAGGACGGTTTTTGAATAAGTCGATTAACTCAACCGGAAAAGGTAAATCTCTGGATGTAAATAAAAATTTATTTATATGATAACGCGCTTGTGCTAGCGCTGTATTTTCGTTTTCATTTTTTGGATCTGCAATCGTCCTTAGAAAGGCTGAATCAAAGATTAAATGCTGAGCAGCAAATTGAAATAAAATTTCATGATAATTCGCGGGTAAGTCAGCGTCATTTTTTGCTAACAGCGCATGCAGTTCATGAGGATTGTCTTGCAAAAACTTAATAATAAATTCAAATCTGTGTTTTTGTTTGTTAACAGCAACAAGAACAGCAACCTGCGGAACCTGTTGCATAATATTAAGCAGATACTCAGGCATTAACGTGGCAGCAGTTAAAGGAGCGTTTCTTATAAAATCTAAAACATGGGCGTTTGCTACTAAATCATGAAGCTTAGCTTTAACCGCCTCGTCCCTGCTGATTTGATAGGGTTCCTTGATTTTTTCGTTTTTGTCTCGGTGTTTCCAGGTAATTAATTTTATGTGTTCAGCGGGCATCACTTTTTCTTCCGCAGTAGCTGCTAAGCTTGTAGCTGTTGGGAAGTCTTCAAGTGAAAGTCTGGAAGATAGGGTGCTTACTGCTTGGTCAGCTTCGAGGGTTTGTTGGAACATGCCCCTAGCTTTTTGGTTCATTTCTAAAAAGCGCAAAAATGCTGCTTTTTCAGCAAAATGTTCTAATTTAATTAGTTCAACTAATGCGTAAAACTCTGTTTCATTAAAAGAATCTGGATCAATATATTCTTTGTTGAGAACTTTGTTATAAAACTCTTCTAATTCTATGGCCATAACCATCTCTCCAGTACTCAATTAAATTAGTTATTCTTATTATTGTTGATTGAGAAATTATAAAAATTGTCGCTACATATTCCTAGTATTTCTACGGGATGTACGAAAAAGATTACAAATCTACCCCTTATACTTGTGTCAAGTCAAGGTAAATTAGGCTAGAAAGTGGTAAGCGCGGATAGCGATTTGCTGGATCAACGTCTATGCTTAAATTTTAGAAATAGCTCATTTTTGGGTGGTTAGGGGGCTTCATATGAATACATCGGTTTTAAAATGGTTATTGGGTGTAGTTTTGCTAGTATTCACATTTAATGTTTATGCGCTTGAGATTACCTTTCAAAATATTGTGAGCGGTCAGCCTCGATTGCCAGCCAAATGGGTAGAAAAAAATATAGTTCTCGAAAAAGGGGGAAGTGCTAAGGTGGCAAATTATACTTCCGGTGACAAAATGACAATTATAGTTTATAGCAGCAGGAGTGTTGGAGGTGGCAAAGTATCTTGTACTTATCATTATATAAGCTGTAATAAAAATGCTACCGTTAACGCCCGTAACCTGATCTATTCTATCCCGGGGGAATGCATGCGCGTTGAGCCAGATAAGTATGACCAAAGCTGCAGTATGCCATAAAGCAACAATAGACAACGGTAGGATTTACCGGTAAATTATGCAATAAATATTTAATTTAAAATGTTTAATGCCAAAATTTTACCCTGAACTGAATTACTGGCTGGCCCTGCTACGTGCACCTGGAGTAGGGCCTATTACTTTCCATAAGTTAACGGAAATTTTTCCGCAGCTTAGTGATTTGTTTGCAGTTGCTCCGCAAGAGTTAGCGGAATTAAAGATTTCTCCAGCTTTAATCGCATATTTACAAAAGCCAGCTTGGCAGGCGGTAGCAAACGATTTAGCTTGGGCGCAACAAGCTGGGAATTTCATTCTTACTATAAAAGATCCGCATTACCCAACCTGGCTGCAGGAAACAGCTGGTGCGCCATCTATCTTGTTTGTGCGCGGCAAGGTGCAGGCTTTGCAAAACCGCCAAATTGCCCTGGTGGGCAGCCGCAACCCTAGCAAGCAGGGACTAGAAACAGCTTTTGCGTTTGCACAGCAACTGGCTAAAGCGGGGCTAACCATCACCAGCGGCTTGGCGCTAGGGATTGACGCCGCTAGTCACCGCGGTGCCTTAGCAGCAGGAGGAACCACCATCGCGGTGATGGGCACAGGCCTAGATCAAATTTATCCCGCCCGTCATCAGGAGTTAGCCGAGCAAATAGTCGCAGCGGGTGGGGCATTGGTGTCGGAATTTCCCCCGGGTACGGCACCCAAAGCGGAAAATTTCCCGCGCCGGAACCGGATTATCAATGGCTTAAGCGTTGGGGTACTGGTTATTGAAGCGGCGCTCCGTAGCGGCTCTCTCATCACGGCAAAGTACGCCTTAGAGCAGGGACGTGAGGTGTTTGCGGTGCCAGGTTCTATCCATAATCCTTTGGCGCGTGGTTGCCATGCCTTGCTACGGCAAGGGGCTAAGCTGGTGGAAAGTACCGAGGATGTGCTGGAAGAGTTAAATCTGCCATTAGTTGAGAAAAAAATCGAACGGCAAATCGTTCAAAACTTGACACATGGTCTAGAATATCTTGATAGTGAGCAGGCAAAACTTGTAGAGTGTGTGGGTTTTGACGTAAGTTCTATCGATATGTTGGTGGCCCGTAGTGGCTTGTCAGCCGAGGTTTTGCTGTCCAAATTGCTGTTGTTAGAGTTAAATGGTTATATAAAAGCAGTGCCTGGCGGCTATAGTCTTTCTACGCGACCACTTTAAAGAAATGCGGGGCTGTTAAGCCCAACAAGGTTGTTGAAAATGTTGGGCTTGCAGCCCAACCTACAAAATTTAGTCGTGTCAAAGAAGGCTTTAGTAAAGCGGAGACATTAAGTAAGGTGAAGGAATGAGCAAAAATCTAGTAATTGTCGAATCGCCTGCCAAAGCGAAAACGATCAAAAAATATTTGGGCAAGGAATTCGAGGTAATGGCCTCGTATGGGCATTTGCGTGATTTAGTACCTAAAGAAGGTGCTGTCGATCCCGAGCATAAATTTGCCATGAAATATGCCATTATCGAAAAAAACGCCAAACATGTAGATGCGATTGTTAAAGCCTTTAAAACGGCTGATGCACTTTATCTCGCGACCGACCCTGATCGCGAAGGGGAAGCCATTTCTTGGCATATTTATGAGATTTTAAAAGCCAAAAAAGCACTACAAAAAAAACCAGTACATCGCGTCGCGTTTTATGAAATTACAAAAAAAGCAGTAAAAGAAGCCGTTGCCAATCCACGCGAAGTTTCTATGGATTTAGTAAACGCGCAACAAGCACGACGCGCGCTAGATTATTTAGTCGGGTTTAATCTTTCGCCGTTGCTATGGAAAAAAATCCGTCGTGGGTTATCGGCAGGTCGCGTGCAAAGCCCAGCATTACGGCTTATTTCGGAACGTGAAGAGGAAATTGAAAATTTTATCACGCAAGAATATTGGTCGGTGCAAGCCAATGCGCAAGCCAAAAAACAAGCTTTCAGCGCCAAATTAGTCGAATATCAAAATGAAAAGCTCACGCAATTTAGTATAACTAATGCTGAACAAGCAGAAACTATTAAAGATACGTTGCTAAAAGCGGCCAAAGGCAAATTAAAAGTCATTAATGTAGAAAAGAAAAAACGCAAACGTAATCCAGCGGCACCGTTTACGACTTCAACTTTGCAACAAGAAGCAGCACGCAAATTAGGATTTACTACGCAACGCACCATGCGTACGGCCCAACAATTATATGAAGGGATCGATGTAGGTAATGGCGCGGTAGGGTTGATTACCTATATGCGTACCGACTCGGTGTCTTTAGCTGCAGAAGCAGTGCAAGCGATTCGTGAATTAATCGGTAAACGCTATGGTAAAGATCAAGTTCCGGATGAACCACGCCAATTTAAAAACAAAAGTAAAAATGCGCAGGAAGCGCATGAAGCAGTGCGTCCTACTGATGTGAATTTATTGCCCGAAGAGGCGAAAAAACATTTAACGCCCGAGCAAGCAAAATTATATGAATTGATTTGGAAACGCACGGTTGCGTCACAAATGATTCATGCCACCATGGACACCGTCAGTGTCGATTTAAGCTGTGGTGACAAAAATCGTTTTCGTGCCAATGGTTCTACGTTAACGGATCCGGGGTTCATCGCGGTTTATCAAGAAGGCAAAGACGATACCAAAAAAGAAACGGATGAAGATGCTGAAACGATGATGTTGCCGCCGTTAAAAGAAGGCGATGTGGTCGATTTACTAGATATCGTGCCAGAGCAACACTTTACTGAGCCGCCACCCCGTTACAGTGAAGCTAGCTTAGTCAAAACCTTAGAAGAATTTGGCATAGGTCGTCCTTCAACTTACGCGGCGATTATTTCTACGTTATTGCACCGTGAATACGCTACGCTTGATCAAAAACGCTTTAAGCCTACTGACGTAGGGCGTATCGTTAATAAATTTTTAACGCAATATTTTACGCAGTATGTGGATTATGATTTTACGGCGAAATTGGAAGACGAATTAGATAGTGTCGCTACCGGTGAAAAAGAATGGATACCCTTGTTAAAAGAATTTTGGGTACCTTTCAAAGACCAAGTCACTACCATTAACGACACCGTGCAACGCAAAGATGTTACGCATGAAGTGTTAGATGAGAAGTGTCCAAAATGCGGTAAAGAGTTAGCCATTCGTTTAGGTAAACGCGGTCGTTTTGTCGGATGTGCTGGTTATCCCGATTGCGATTACACTCGAAATTTAGATGGTGAAACTACTACAGTGAGTGAGCCAGAAGTAGTGGCTGATCGTTCATGTCCTGACTGCGAAGGCGCATTACATATTAAATTTGGCCGTTACGGCAAATTTATTGGTTGCAGTAATTATCCAAAATGTAAGCACATCGAACCGCTGGAAAAACCAGCTGACACAGGTATTGAATGTCCAGAATGTCATAAAGGTACTTTGTTAAAACGCAAATCGCGTTTTGGCAAAATTTTCTATTCGTGCAGTACGTATCCAACGTGTACTTATGCCGTGTGGAATGAGCCTATTAGTGAACCGTGTCCAAAATGTGCGTGGCCTGTGTTAACGATCAAAGTAACCAAGCGTAAAGGTACTGAAAAAGTGTGCCCACGTAAGGAATGTGGTTTTGCGGAGAGCATGGAAGAGCAGGTGGTGTAAGTTCGCCTCTCCTACGGGAGAGGCCGACAAGCGTAGCTTGGCGGGTGAGGGTTCATTCAAAAAGCTTTGAAAATTTTATTTATTGTTGCTTCGCAATGTTAATAAACCCTCACCCGCCGTTTTGCGGAGGCCTCTCCCGTCGGAGAGGCTAAATGTAAATTTGTGTGTCAACCCCTCAGCCTTGTCAGGTAGGGGAAGGTGATCTATATGCAATCTTCTAATGTCGAATTAATCAAAGACTATTTCTTAAATTTACAAACCGATATTTGTAATGGTTTGCAAGCGCACGATACGCAAAAATTTAAAGAAGATTGTTGGGAGTATCCACACGGTGGTGGGGGACGTACCCGCGTATTAACGGGCACTGTCATCGAACAAGGCGGCGTTAATTTTTCGCATGTGTTTGGCAACAATCTGCCGCCTAGCGCTGCGGCAAATCGTCCCGAGTTAGCAGGGCGTAGTTTTCAAGCGTTAGGTGTTTCATTGGTGATCCATCCGCTTAATCCTTACGTGCCGACCACACATTTCAACGTAAGATTTTTTTGTGCCGAAAAAGCGGGTGTGGCGCCAATATGGTGGTTCGGCGGCGGTTTTGATTTAACGCCGTATTATGGTTTTGTGGAAGATTGTGTGCATTGGCATCAAACTGCCAAAGCAGCATGCGAACCATTTGGACTGGATGTCTATCCACGCTATAAAAAATGGTGTGATGATTATTTTTATTTAAAACACCGACAAGAACCACGCGGCATTGGCGGTGTGTTTTTTGATGATCTCAATGAATGGGGATTTGAAAAATGTTTTGCTTTTGTCAAAGCGATAGGCGCAAGTTTTCTCCCAGCATATTTGCCTATTTTGCAACGTCGGAAAGATACACCCTACGGCACGCGTGAGCGGGATTTTCAATGCTATCGCCGCGGTCGCTATGTGGAATTTAATTTAGTTTATGATCGTGGCACGCTGTTTGGTTTACAATCCGGCGGTCGCACCGAATCAATTTTAATGTCTCTCCCTCCGCATGTGCAGTGGCGCTATAACTGGAAGCCTGAACCCGGCTCGCCAGAAGCGGAGTTATCTGAGAAGTTTTTGATTACTAAAGATTGGTTGGCATAAAGATTTCTTTCTCTTCATTAAATCAATCTCTGTTTGTAGGGGCGGAAAATTTTCCGCCCCTACGAAAGATTTAAAACCCTCAAATAGGGTTCGCAAATCTTACTCTTTTATTGCTCCTGGCTAATTACTCTGTTGAGTAATGCTAATAGTTTGACTTTCCAAGACTACACAATTAGGTGATGGATTTGGATATTTAATCGTGTTTACGGATGTCGCCTCATAACCGCTACCTGTAAAACTCATGCTTGGCTGACTAGTGCGTAAAATATCAGGATTAATCACGATTAGTTCTAGTTGATTTTTGCCATCAGTAAAGACTGCATCGATAGTTATCGTGTCCCTTTGTGAAGTTACTTTAGAGGTAACGATTCCGGTTTGTCCCGGAAGGATTTCCGAGCCTGGAGCAAATGCAACATCAACGTCTGAATTAGCCTTTAGACTGACTAAATTTAAGGTGTTTAACGTATTATTTTGGATCGTTAAAATAAAACTTTGACAAGGTAGTGACTCAAAAGCATATGAATTTAAAGTGAATAACAAAAAAATCAGTGGCACTACCTTGTAGATAATATTCATACATCACCTCTCATTAAGAGTAGATGAGTAAAGTATAGAACATTTTCTAATTTATTTTTTTTGGCGAATAGAAAACGGAGCCTTACCGTCCACCACCAGGCCGTGGGTTAGTTTGCAATGGGTTTAATCGACGACCGCCGCCACCGCCGCCGCCATCGATTTCAGCGCCGAAAAATTCGCGTAATAAACCGATAGCGACAACTACTCGCAAGCCGCCGCGCAATTTACTGTTAACACTGAACACCATTTTTGGAAAAACGACCGCTGCTTTTTTGCCTAGGACATCGCGAAATTGGGAAATGATTTCTTTTATTTCATTTTCTGGAAGTGGCGGTGATATTAGCTGCGAAAGCGCCGGTACAATTTCCCATTCAATTTTTTTAGTTACTAATTTGCGGTTAAGAAAAGCTTTTTCGTTTTCGTAAGCGTTGCTCATAATTCATCTCTCCATTTTACAAGTCAAATAAGTTTACTTGAAAGCTAGTAAATCGTCTAACAAACTACTGGCGCCTAAACGAAAATGACCAGGCGTAATCCAGTCATTACCCATAATTTGCTCGCCCAAATATAAATATCCTAGTGCTTGCTGGGCGGTACGAATACCACCAGCAGCCTTAAACCCTACGCTGCCACCGGTATCTTTAATGGCTGTTAACATGGCAGCAGCGGCCGGAAGGGTAGCGTTAATATCCACTTTGCCCGTAGAGGTTTTAATAAAATCAGCACCACCCGCGATGGCTGCACAGCTTGCTTGATAAATTTGTTCAGGATTGACTAATGCACCCGTTTCTAAAATAACTTTCAACGTTATATGAGGGCCGCATGCTTGTTTACACACTTTAACAAATGTTTGAACCACGCTAGTTTCGCCGGTTAAAAATGCCGAGTAGGGCATTACTACATCAATTTCATCAGCGCCGTTGACAGCATTCGCAAAAATAGTTTTAACCGTGGCTTCTATATCAGTAGAGCCTTCTGGAAAATTAGCAACCGTGCAAATTTTAATGCCACTATTTGCTAACTGTTGTTTGATAAGCTTAACAAATTGCGGATAAACACAAACTGCAGCGACTTTTTCCGATAAACGTAATGCTTTTTGACAAAGTTCGGTGATCGATGCGTCAGTGTCGCTGCTATTCAAGCTGGTTAAATCAAGCAGTGGTATAGTTTGTTTTACTTTGGCAAAAGTAACCGTAACTTTTTCTGCTGCAGCAATTAAAGTTGTAATTTCATTCATATAAAAGTGCTCATTGCGCAATGGGGTTTCCAAAGGGAGGTGCGCAGTTTCTTCCCTTTGGTACAAGCACGAATTTACTTCGCGTGCTGCATGTGATCAGAGTATATCGTTCGTCCATTTGCGAGCGATATACTAACAAAACTCATGCTTCATATTTTCAATAACAGCAACTAATAAACGCGTTAATTTCGCAGTGCCTAATTTACCATAATGCAAAGTACCTTCGTGCGAAATTTCTTCTGCGCTCATGCCTGCAGCAAAATTGGTGATGACTGAAACCACGGCCACGCGTAAACCGCAATGACGTGCCACGATAACTTCTGGCACGGTAGACATGCCAACCACGTCGGCACCCAAGGTGCGAAACGCGCGAATTTCTGCGGGTGTTTCAAAACAAGGTCCTAGCACAGAGATGTAAACACCCTCGTGTAGTTTGATATCTAACTGTTCGGCAGTTTTTAAGCAACTTTGGCGAATTTTTGCATCGTAGACATGATCCATAGAAAAAAAGCGTGGGCCAAATTCTTCGTCATTGGGTCCAATTAATGGATTGCCAAAATGAAAATTAATATGGTCTGAAATTAGTACTAATTCACCCGGACCGACTTCAGGGCGTAATGATCCAGAGGAGTTGGTGATAAGTAAGGTTTCGCAACCTAATAATTTTAAAGTGCGAATAAACGTTTTGAATTCTTGTGCGGAAGCACCTTCGTAAGCATGTACGCGACCTTGGTAACAAGCCACTGGCATACCACCTAGTTCACCTAAAATCAGACAACCAGCATGTCCGGAAACGGTGCTAACAGGGAAACCAGGTAATTCACTAAAATTAAATTTTATGGGGTTTTTAATTTGATTGGCTAGTTCGCCTAGCCCTGATCCAAGGATTAATCCTAATTTTGGCTGAAAATTGGCAGCACGATTTTTAATATAGTCAACTGCCTGAGCGGGGTAAGATGTATTGGGTAGTGTCATGATGAAAACCTAAAATTATGGTGGGGGTACGTAGCCAGGTGGGGCCGCGCTATCTGCATCGCTAAACAGAAATTTTTCCATTTCAGTCGCTAAAAATTCACGTGCTTTGTTATCTAACATGTTTAAGCGGTATTCGTTTATGAGCATAGTTTGGCGGTTTAACCACTGTTGCCACGCTTCTTTGCTAATTTCTCGATAGATTTTTTTTCCCAATTCACCTGGATAAGGCGGAAAATCAAGGCCTTCTGCTTGGTGCTTGAGCTTGTGACAAAAAATTAAGTGGGTCATAACTATAGCTGAATTGCGTGATGTAAAAGTTTTTTGATCGGAGCAGGTAATCCCTTTGCTCCTGGAGTTGCTAAGTTATACCAAACTCTGGGTAATGATTCCATAACAGCAGGTTGCGATTTTTTTACTTTTACCAGCACTGGCGTGATATCTAAATGAAAATGGCTGAATGTGTGGCGAAAAGCGGGCAAATTTTGTTGCTTGCTGACCTGACACTGATAATGTTTTTGGCACCATTGCTGAATATTTTCGCTAGAGGCACATTCAGGCAAACTCCATAATCCACCCCATATTCCTGCAGGTGGACGCTTTTCTAGCAGTACTTCTTTTTGGGCATTAAGCAGAATAACGAGATTAACTGATTTTACTGGAAGCGCTCGTTGTTGTTTAGGGGTAGGGTAAGCGGTAGGCGTCCCCTGAGCGTAAGCTAAGCACTGGCTAACTAGCGGACAGCTTTTGCAGCTAGGCTGCGTGGGAGTGCATACCAAAGCGCCTAAATCCATAAACGCTTGTACATAGTCCGCAGGGCGCTTGTTAGCCATGTAAGTCTCCGCCAGGGCCCAGAGCTGTTTTAAAACTTTTGCGTCGTTTGTGGGACCTGTAACGGCAAACAATCGTGATAAAACCCGCTTTACATTGCCATCTAAAATGGGCGCTGGTTTATTCATACCCAAAGCAAAAATGGCGCCAGCAGTAGAGCGGCCTATGCCTGGCAAGGTTTGCAAGAGTGCTAGATCTTCGGGGAATTGGCTGGCGTATTGCTGAAAAAGAATTTTAGCGGTGGCATGCAGATTGCGTGCTCGCGCATAAAAACCTAATCCTGCCCACATTTCTAGCACGGCATCATCCGTTGCCAGCGCTAAACTACGGATATCTGGAAAACGCTCGATAAAGCGTTGAAAGTAGGGAATAACCGTATTAACCTGGGTTTGTTGCAGCATAATTTCCGAGACCCACACGCGATACGGCGTACGCGGTTGCTGCCATGGCAATTCTTTGCGGCCATGTTGATCAAACCATTTAAGTATTAATACTTGGAATTGTTTAACTTGAATATGCATGTGTTTAACAAAAAAATAAGCTTAGATTACGAACGCAGCTTGCATAGCGTAAAAACCGCAATTGCTTGTCTGTTAGGATTGTTAGTGACGAAAATCATACCACTACCGGTGGATCAATGGCTAATCATTACCATTGTGGTGGTGATGTGTGCGCAAGTCAGTATTGGTGGATTGCTACAAAAATCTTATATGCGTTTTTTAGGTACGGTAGCCGGCACGCTGATTGCAGCAATAACCTTATTGTTTTTTGGGGCGCAGCTTTGGGTTATTGTTTTGGTGTTAGGTTTTTCCGCAATGATGTTTAGCTATTTTGCCACGAGCCCCTCTGTTTTAAGCGATGCGGGGACATTAGGGGCTGCGACGGTCACCATAATTTTGATTGCTCATAACCCTACTTTGCAAATGGCGATGGTGCGTTTTATTGAAATCACTTTAGGAATTGTCATTGCGCTCTTGACCTCACGTTTTATTTTTCCGCTGCGAGCGCAGAATCATTTGCAACGAGAGATTGTGAGTAATTTAGAGCGTTTACAAAAATTTTATGGCCTAATTCTTGCGGGTAATTACAACAGCGCACCGGTGCAAGATTTAGAAAATGCCATTATTAATTCCTTTGTTGGACAGCGTAAATTAATTAAAGAAGCTGCCCGCGAAAATTTTTCCCATTTGTTTGATCTAAACTCATTTAATCATTTAGTGGTTTGTCAGCGTGAATTATTGCGCAGTATGGATTTTATTCATTACGCTATGCAGTTGTCGAAAGAAGGACAACAGTTTCTGCAAGAAGTCATTAAAATCGACAAATTCAATGAAAGCGTAGAGCACGATTTAGCAAATTTAGCGAAGCGCTTAGCAAGCCCTGCAGATGCATCACAAATCCCGCCTTTAGCTTTAGAAAGCCATGATTTATCCTGGGCCAACACAGCAATGACCACATTGTTAGCCCAAGTCAAAAACCTTACCCCTAAAGACATTCAACATCTAAACCTCATCTTATTTTGCGCCAAAGTGTTGGCCGATCGCTTGCATGAGCTAAGCCATTATCTGAAGCGACTGAGAAATGGTGGTTTGGCAAGCGCGTCGACCTAGTGCTATCTAAGCTTTGCTCCGCATCAAGTTTAGGTTGATTTTTAGTCTGTCCCGGATGGTAATTATGCCCTAATTGTTCTAAAATCCAGGGTATGTAGATGACCATTTAGGTTATTAATAACCGCGGTTTCTTCTAGTAAATTTTAGCTATCAACGAAGGCTGTCATCATGTCAAAACGAGTACTCATAGAACAAAATAAACGTTTTTCAAAATGCTATCTTTGGGAATTGCAACGCTCTTACTTCGATCAAGAAGGTATTAATGCCTGGGTTAGCCAAGTGCCATTTTTTGTTACCAGTAATCCTTTTATCGCCAATTGCTACGCTACCTTGGTAATCAGTTTTATTCGCGATTGGGTGAACAAACATCCCGATGCTAAAAATCATCCGTTTTATATTATGGAATTGGGAACCGGTTCGGGACAATTTAGTTTTTACGTACAAAAACAATTGCATCAAATGCGCCGTGAATTGGGCATGGACGATATAAAAATTTGTTACATCATGAGTGACTTTACAGAAAGCAACATTAAATACTGGGAAACACATCCTGCATTGCAACCTTACTTGCAAGATGGTTCGTTAGATTTTGCCATTTACAATATGGAAAATGATGATCCTATTACGTTGTACAATAAAAAAGTTGCATTAACTCCGGAAAATTTTGTTAATCCGTTAACTGTGTTTGCGAATTATATTTTTGACACTGTTTCGCACGATATTTTTAGTGTCACTAATGGTCGTTTGCACGAAGTTTTGGTGAGCTTGACTACCGATCAAGATGACTTACGCGATGGCAAAGCAGTAGATGGCGAAAAAATTTCTATAGATTATACACAGCAAGTGATTCGTGGTCCTTACTATTCTGATCCGCACTTCAACGCAATTTTGGCTGATTATCAGCACACATTAAAAGATACTAATTTCTTATTTCCTATCGGCGGTTTGTTAGCTGTTAAAAAACTGAAAAAATTAACCAATGACAAATTATTTATAATTTCATCGGATAAAGGGTATTCCACGTTAGATACTATCGATAACTTAGGTTATCCAACTTTAGCCTTCCATGGCAGTTTTTCCATGATGGTAAATTTCCACGCGATGGGTGAATATTTCAGACACAGCGGTGGTGATTATTTCTTACAATCCCAACGTAAAGGGATTAAAACCGAAGTATTTACCAGCGGTTTTAAACTCGCTGATTTACCAGAAACGCGCGTAGCGATTAACCGCGTAGTTGAAGGTATGAGTCCTGCTGATTATTTTATTTTGCATCGCCGTATGAGTGATTCTTTCCAAGAATGTGGTTTAGATACTTTAGCTTCGCACATGGCATTTTCGGGCTGGGATCCTTACATTTTTCATAAATTAAATAGTCGCATTAACAGCCAAATTGATGATGCTGAAAGTGCTACGATTACGTACATGATCGAAAATATACCAAAAATTATCGATAATTTTTATTACATGCCAAAAGCTGACAATACCTTTTTTGAAGTCGCAGTATTTTGTCATATGAGTAAACATTACGAACAAGCTCTGCATTACTACAAACAGTCTGAACCTTATTGCACGGATAGCAAATTTGGTCTGTATTACAACATGGCGCTTTGTGAAAATCATTTAGGTAAGTTGGAAGATGCTTTAGCTAGCTTCAAAAAAGCTTGTGAACTTGATCCGGATTCGAAAGAGGCTGAAGAGTGGGTTACTTATTTGCAATCCAGCATCAATGGCGAACAAGGCGGAGAGCAGCCTAATAGCTAGCGAGTCATTATGATTAAAATTTATGGTCATCGCGGCGCTAGAGGGTTATCACCAGAAAATACTCTGCCGGCTTATTTAACCGCGTTAACTTTGGGCGTAGATGCTATCGATATGGATGTAGGTATGACCAAAGATGGCGAAGTCGTGGTTATCCATGGTGCCGCGTTAGATCCCCATGTTACACGTGATGCCAAAGGTCGCTGGTTAGAAACAGATGACATCTTGGTAAAAGATCTAACTTTAAAAGAATTGCAAAGTTACGATGTGGGACGTATTAAACCAGATACTGTCTATAGCCAACTATTTCCTTGTCAGTACCCCGTTGATAAAACACCCGTACCTACCTTACGACAAGTTATTGCTTTAGCGAAAAAAATAGCTTTAACGCCCGTGTCATTTCAAATTGAAATTAAAACCTATCCAGAGCATCCTGAGCGTACTGCGACTCCTGAAATGTTTGCGCAAGCAATCACAAAAATTTTAGAGGAAGAAAATATTGTCGCTCACACAGAAGTTCAAGCATTTGATTGGCGCTGTTTAATTGCATTGCAAAAAATTAATCCAGCTATTGCTACAGCTTATTTGACGCATAGCGATAGTGTTAATCAAATGTCAGTAGCTGAGCCAGCCACTGCTGGTTTGTGGACGGCGGGATATTTACTAAAAGATTATGATTACTCTATTCCCAAGATGATTGCGGCATTAGGCGGCAAAATTTGGGGACCGCAAGATACTGAATTGACTACAACTCTGGTCAAGGAAGCACATAACTTAGGCTTAAAAGTAGTGCCTTGGAGTTGGCCAGAAAAATCGGCGCAAGAAGTTGATGTCCCTATGTTAAGAGAATTAATCAATATGCAGGTAGATGGTATCATCACCGACCGACCTGATATTTTACGCGGCTTACTGGCAGCAAATGGTAAGTTGGCCATTAAGAAAGCTGCAACTGTATAATCACATATTAAACGAATATAACCATGGAAATTAACCCGCTTCTGCAACGAATCAGTGATCTAGAAAACCGCTCCGATATTATTCGGGGGTATCTTTGACTACGCAGCCAAAGTCGAACGCCTAGAAGAAGTAAATGCTGAATTAGAAAATCCCAAAATATGGGACAATCCGGATCAAGCGCAAGCTCTGGGCAAAGAACGCGTTCAATTAGAAAATATTGTTACGACAATTGATAAATTGGCTCATGGTTTAACGGATGCTCGAGCCATGATAGATCTTGCAGTCGCAGAGCAAGCTCCAGAATTATTAGATGAAACCACACTAGAACTAAATCAATTAGAAGCGCAGTTAGCGAAATTAGAATTTCAGCGCATGTTTCCACGTGAAGTTGACATCAATAACGCTTATCTGGATATTCAATCAGGTTCCGGTGGTACCGAAGCGCAAGATTGGGCGGAAATGCTATTACGGATGTTTTTGCGCTGGGGTGAGCGGCATGGTTTTCGTACTGAAATTATTGAAATATCTGCGGGCGAAGTCGCGGGCATAAAAAGTGCCACGGTAAGATTTGAAGGTGAATATGCTTATGGTTGGTTGCGTACCGAAACTGGTGTGCATCGTTTAGTAAGAAAGTCACCGTTTGATTCGGGCAATCGCCGTCATACTTCGTTTGCTGCGGTTTTTGTTTCGCCAGAAATTGATGAAAACATCGATATAGAAATTAATCCAGCCGATTTACGAATTGATACTTATCGCGCCAGTGGTGCAGGTGGCCAGCATGTGAATCGTACTGACTCAGCGATTCGTATAACTCACGAGCCCAGCGGCATTGTCGTACAGTGCCAAAGTGATCGCTCGCAACATAAAAATCGCGCGCAAGCGATGAGTCAATTGCGTTCAAAGTTATATGAGCTGGAATTACAAAAACGCTCTGCCGAAAAACAAGCGTTAGAAGAAACTAAATCTGATATAGGATGGGGTAGTCAGATTCGCTCGTATGTATTAGATGCCTCGCGGATTAAAGACTTGCGTACAGGGGTTGAAACCGGCAATCCGCAAGCAGTTTTGGATGGAGATTTAGATTTCTTTATGGAAGCCAGTTTGAAAAGCGGGCTTTAGAGGAGTTCTATTAGTTGTGCCAAAGCGATGGCAAATCAATAAATGCGAATTAATAGAATTACCATTAGATAATTAATATTTTTACTATAGGATTTTTAGCATGTCAGACGTCGAAGCAAACGCCAATGAAGCCTTAGAACACGTAGATCAATACGAATTACGCAAAGCCAAACTGGCTGATTTACGAAAATCAGGCAATGCGTTTCCTAATACTTTTCGCCGCGATGCGTTAGCTGCAGATATTCATGCAGAATATGGCGACAAAGATCATGATAGTTTAGAGCAGCTACACAAACAGGTGAAAATGGCTGGCCGCATCATGCTAAGGCGTTTGATGGGCAAGGCTAGTTTTGTGCACATCCAGGATTCTTCTGGGCGCATGCAAATTTATTTACGCGAAGCTGATTTAGCGCCTGGTAGTTATGAAGAATTCAAACATTGGGATATAGGCGACATCATTGGTATTGAAGGGCAAGTTTTCCGAACGAAAACCGGTGAGCTTTCTATCAAAGCAACGCAAATTAAATTACTAACCAAAACGTTGCGACCCTTGCCGGATAAATTTCATGGCTTGGCAGATCAGGAAATACGTTATCGTCAGCGCTATTTGGATTTGATGATGAATGAAGAATCCAAACGCATATTTCAAATACGTGCCAAACTAATTGAAGGAATTCGCAGCTTTTTAAATGAGCGCGGTTACTTAGAAGTAGAGACACCAATGATGCAAGTAATTGCCGGTGGCGCCTTGGCCAGACCTTTTATCACCCACCACAATACGTTAGACATGGATCTCTACCTGCGTATCGCGCCTGAATTATATTTAAAGCGCTTAGTAGTAGGCGGCATTGAAAAAGTCTATGAAATTAACCGTAATTTTCGTAATGAAGGAATTTCTACCCGTCATAATCCTGAATTTACGATGTTAGAATTTTATCAAGCCTATGCTGATTACCGTGATTTAATGGATTTAACCGAACAACTGCTACCGTATTTGGCAAAACAAATTTTTGGCACCACCGTCATAAATTATCAAGGTGAAAGTTTTGATTTAGCCAAACCATTCGCACGTTTAAGTGTCAAGCAAGCCGTGTTACAGTTTAATCCGGAAATTACCGAAGCAAATTATCATGATATTAATTTTATCCGCGGCTATGCGCAAAAATTAGGAGCAACCATTCATGCCCACGCTGGCATCGGTAAAATGCACATTGAAATTTTTGAAAAAACCGTAGAGCAAAATTTAAAAGCGCCTACTTTCATCACCGAATATCCTACGGAAGTTTCGCCATTAGCCCGCTGTAACAACGAAGATCCAAGTGTAGTTGATCGCTTTGAATTTTTTGTTGGCGGCCGTGAATTAGCCAACGGTTTCTCTGAGTTAAATGATCCGGAAGATCAAGCTGAAAGATTTTTACGGCAAGTGCAAGAGAAAGAGGGCGGTGATATCGAAGCGATGGTTTATGATCAAGACTACATCACAGCTTTAGAATATGGGTTGCCGCCTACCGCCGGCGAAGGCATAGGCATTGATCGCCTTGCCATGTTTTTTACCGACATGTCCTCCATCCGCGATGTATTGTTGTTTCCTTTGTTAAGGCCAGCAACAACGCTTTAAGTTATAAGTTTACGGCGTAGAACGTGGAGTATGGACTACATACTTCTTTTCTACACGTTTTATGACTTTTTGCTCGACACTTGGTTTTTTCAGTGGTTTAAAAAGAAACGGTTTTAAATAAGCATGTGGATCTTTAAGTAAATTAGAAAATAGCGGTTGGAAAGAAAATTCAGTTAAATTTTGTAAAGATATAACTTGTTTAAATGAAGCATATTTAGCAGGTAATCCATCTAACAATGAATTTAAACGAAACTCTAATACTTTTTTAATAATGTTAGAGGCATGCGGATCATCTTGTGAAAAAGTCGCTTTAAATTCTGTAATGCTACTTTTAATATCTGAAAACTCTTTTCCTAAAAGTTCTGGTAATTCAAAAAATTCTTTGACACCGTCTTTAGTTCTACACGCAACGTAAGACATAATTTCTCGCTCAGTAAAATATTATAAAAACCCGTATCTCCTTATTATTTTTTATTTGATATATTAACAATACACGAGAAAACTTAATGTTTGCTTAAGGCGCGTTAATAATCCCATGTGGCACGTGGCCGGTCGGGACATGTTCGCTGGTATCTGCACAATGGCCGGGTTGATCGTCAAAATAAAAATCGGCGCCGAAGGCGCGTAAAAATTCGCCTTTACTTAGACCACCTAAAAATAACGCTTCGTCGATACGAATATTCCAAGTGCGTAAAGTGCGAATCACGCGCTCGTGTGCGGGGGCAGAACGTGCCGTGACAAGAGCGGTGCGGATAGGGCAATTATTAGCGGGGAATTTTGTTTGGATTGTGTGTAAGGCGGCTAAAAAGCCTTTAAAAGGGCCGCCGGCTAAAGGAGTTTGGGCGGCGGCTAGCTCGGTGCTGGCAAAAGCTGCTAGGCCGTCTTTTTGATATATGCGCTCTGCTTCATCGGAAAAAAGTACTGCATCTCCGTCAAAAGCAATTCGTAGCTGATCTGTCCCGTTATTATTGTTATGGGTATGAAAAATAGTTGCTGCAGCGCAGCCTTGTGCTAAGGCATGTTGTACATCACTAGGATTGGCAGATAAAAATAAATGCGAATTAAAAGCATTTACGTAACGATACGTACTTGCACCGTTGGTAAATGCAGCACGTATAATATTTAAACTATAGTGTTGAATACTATTAAAGACGCGTAAACCAGTATCGGCACTGTTGCGAGAAAGCAAAATTACTTCGACAAACGATTCTTGGTTTAATGGATCATTCAGCGCTAATAATTTTTTTACCAGTGGAAATGCTACGCCTGGTTCTAAGATTTTATCTTCGTTTTTAACTTGATAAGCTAAATAAGCTTCGATACCTTGCTCTTCAAAAATCTGATGACTTTCATCCAGATTAAATAGCGCTCGCGAGGAAATAGCCACTACTAGTTTATTGTTTAAGTTTTTCGTCATAACTCCACTCACGCCATGCTTTTAATAACGGAAAATATAAGCCCAATCGAATGGGTGGCTTAGGGTCGATTTGTCGCATGATTTTAGCATATTGTTCTAACTGTGGGCGATATTGCTGAACTTCTTGTTGTAGAAAATGTTCTACCGATTCTTGTGAAGTGGAACTGGTTTTATAGTCTATAATCCAACGAACACCGTGTTCATCAACAAAAGTTCGATCAATTATAACTTGCACTGGCGTCGCCGTTTCCAGCGTTGCTAAGGCAAACTCGGATCGTGCTTCGTTATGCTGCTGGTCCAATAACCAGCGTCCGCGCGGATCTTGTAGTACATTTTGCAGTGCTTGCTGGACCTGAGTAGTACAAGTTTCCAGTTCAGTTGCTAGCACGCCATGTCGAGTTAACAGTGCTTTTAACTGCGGCTGTTTTTGCTGAATGTTGTTTTTCCACACCGCAATTCCATCTAGGCTAATTTGTTGTAAGAGTTGATGCACCACAGTTCCAACTGCACGTAAAGAATTATGCGCCCAAAAAAATGTATTGTTTTTATCTCTCAGTGTAATAGTTTCGTCAGGAAATTGTGGCACCAGTCCAGTTGCTAAAGCCGGAGCTTGCCAATTACTAGTAAGACGACGGTGTTGTAATTCGGCAAAATTAGCGGCATCGAGTGCGCTTTCAGATAAAGTTGGTTGCGGTGGCACTGCTGCTAAAAAACTAGCGCTTAAGCTAGGCCATAATTGTGCTAATAAGCTATTTTTGCTGGGTTTTTTATTTTTATGTACTGCCAATTCTTCTGTTAGTGTCGCTAGCAGATGCAACGAATGCTTAGCGCGAGTCGCCGCAACATACAATAAACGTACTACTTCATGGGCTGCTCTGGTATTTTCTTCATGCCTTAAATACGCATAAATCGCATCTTGTTCCTCATGGCTGGCTTTCACTGGAGCCAATAATAAATCGGTGTTGCCTGTACTTGCAGGGCGTTGCATACACAGTAACAATTGTTGATCATCCGCGGCGAGGAGGCGACTTAAGCCGGGTAAAATGACTGTGTCGAATTCTAAGCCTTTGGCTTTATGAATCGTCATTACTTCGACACAGGTTTTTTCAGTTACGGTAGGCGTTGAATAAAGTTTTGTTAATTGATTTTCTAATTGGGTTAGATCGGCTAAATCACCCCCGCGTTCAAGTTTAGCCAAAAGTTTAAAAAATACTTTGGTATCTTCTAAATCTGCTGCATTGCTAAGACTGGTGGGCCCCCCCAGTGCTAGCCAAGTTCCTTGCACCCAAATTGCTAAAGATTGCCGGCGTCGATGTTTTAAGCTGTGTTTTAAGACGTGAATGGTACGTGTTAGATTTTCTTTGCTAGGCGAGGGTAGCGTGTCATAAGCGAAATTGAGCAATCTATCCCAGATGGCAATTTTAGCATCGTCAGCAACTACCGCTTGTAATTCTGCTAGTGTTAAACCACACCAAGGCGCGCGTAACATTGCTAGCCAAGCAATGCGATCAGCAGGGTGTAGTAACGCTCGAGTTAACGCTAATAAATCTTGAATAACCGAACGTTGTGCTAATGTTTCAATTTCTACTGCCTGATAAGCAATATTTTCTTGTTGCAAAACTGGAAGAATTTCTAATAAGTGTGTGCGGGCGCGCACTAAAATGGCGATATGTGCATTAGGATTTTCTTGCAATTGTTCACGAATTATTTTCGCAATGGTAATTGCTTCGCCATTTAAATCATCTGCTAACAGACTGTGGGTATGAATTTTACCTGGCAGTGCTGGCAAATTATTGGCAACCGAGTGACTAAACGTAACTGCACCGGAACCAACATCGGCTTGTTTAGGCATAAGTTGCTGAAAAGTTTCATTGACCCACTGCACAACAGGGGGGGCTGATCGAAAATTAACACGTAAAGTTAACGGTGTTAGTAAAATATTGCCAATACCATATTCGCGTGCTTGTAAAAATAAACCAACCTCTGCTTTGCGAAAACGATAGATGGATTGCATAGGATCGCCGACTAAAAATAATGTGCGACCATCACCAGGTTGCCAACCTGCAGTTAATTGTTCGAGTAGACGAAATTGGGTGACGGAAGTATCTTGAAATTCATCCACTAAAATATGTTGAATTTGGTAATCTAAACGTAAAGCTAAATCAGTCGGTGCGTGCGGTTCACCTAAAGCGACTAAAGCACTGTGTGCAACTTCTAAATAATCAACGGCTTGCTGTTCTTGAAAAAGCAATTGCAATTGTGCGACTAAAATTGGCAATAATTCGATTAACGAGGTTAATACTTCCCATTGTGCCGAACTGTAATGGCACGGCGGTAGTAAGCGTACGGCGGCTAAACTGTGTTTTAATTCATCCAACTCAGAGAAATCAGCCAATAAAGCACTGATACGACTTTTCATGTCAGTAAATAATGCTTTTTCCTCGGGATTATTAGCATCAGCAGGCGCGGTAAAACCTTCAGTTTTTCGTACAGCTTTCCGCCATTGCTCGTCAGCATCTTTTGTTAATAATAAATCAGCAATACCTAACCAGCGGTTTTTTTCTAGCTCTAATTGTTCGGGATTAATTTTTAGTTGCTGTAAATAAATTAAAAAATCTTTAGGCGGTGCTACATCGATACAATATCGAATATTCGATGTAGGATGATCTTTTAGTTGGCACGCGGCAAAGCGGGCTAACTCGGTTAACTCTGCTAAGAGATGCGCAGGAATATTATTGAAAACTTTATGTAGCGTATCGATAATCGCTTGCTGCAAACCGTGTTCTAATACGTTGCGCAAATTGGTTTGTTGCGCGCTGCCAATAATATAGGGTAGCCATTGATCACGTTTCGCCAGCATTTGACTTAATAATTCTTGCGCTTTGCGATAATCATTATCCAGATGTAACAATAAGGTTGCTAAAGTATTGGCCCACGGCGCTTCAGTTTCTAAACCTGCTAATACAGCACTGGCTGCTTCGCGATACAATAAATTTGGTTCTTCAAAAATATTAGGTTGAGCGCCAAAACCTGCTAGTAAAGGAAGTTGCCGCGTTAGGCTCGCACAAAATGCATCGATCGTTTGAATGCGTAAGCGATTCGGGTTTTCTAATAAATTCCAGTTAGCATTTTCATTTTGGCGTAGCACAGCAAGCGCTAGTTGTTGTCGCTGTAAAGCATGGGCACTTAAAGATGATGTTGCAGTCGGAGTCGTTGCATCGTGTAAAGTTGCCAAGATACGCGCCCGCATTTCAGCTGCTGCTTTGCGTGTAAATGTAATGGCGATAATTTCTTCGGGGAATTTTGCGTTGGCTAACAGCGTTAAAAAGCGTTGGGTTAGTAGCTCAGTTTTACCTGAACCGGCAGGCGCTTGCACAATAAAGGATTGCGTAGCATTTAATGCTAGTTTTCGTTCGGTTTGATCCGCTAAAGCAGTTTGTTCGGTTAACAGTTCGACTTGGCTAGCCATCGTTGTAATAATTCACATAAATCATTAAACGCGATGGGCTTAGTCAATACTTCGTCACTACCAGCTGCCAGGGAATTGCTTCTGGCTTCTTCGTCACTGTAAGCAGTTAACGTAATAATGGGGGTATGAGTAGCATTGGTGGTCTCTTCGCGTTGGCGAATTTGGCTTGTTACTTCCAGACCATTCATACCTGGTAAGCCAATATCCATGAGGATTAAATCGTAAGTATTTTCCGAGAGCTGTAAGGCCATTTTGCCATCGGCGGCAGTATCAACTTCACAACCTACTTTTTGTAACATCATGCGGTGTACTTTTTGAACTAAAGGATTGTCTTCTACAAGTAAGACTTTGCGTTTTTCTAACATATTAGCAGAAAGCGCTGCATGATCGTTAGCGCAAGAATTTTCCTTAATTGTTTGGTAGGTAGCCATGGGCGCTCTCCATAAAAGTTGCATTGTTACATTAGCATCTAGGATGACAAACTAAGCCACCAGAAGCTATAACATCAAAATGCATCAGATTTATCCCTGTAAAAAAACGCTCGGTATTTTACCCCCTAAAAAAACAAGGCAAAATATTAACAATTTGAGTTGATTCTGCACAATGACCGCAGGTCGCAAGTTTGGCAAGTTTTACTGCCGTCTTTGGGGTCCACCTTGGCGTAACCATGACTAAATTGCTGGCCTAGTGTAGTCAAAATTGAACGCCAATAAAAGACTAAATCGTTCCAAGATTTTGGCACATCCTCCGCTTTGATGGCGGCGGGGGTTACTACGCCACGTATGTTTGTTTCAGTGGCGCTAATCCCGTAAAAACACTGTTCATTACTGCGGATTTTGGCAAAAATTACGCCCGCGATTGGAAATTCATTCGTTACACAATATAGCGGTAACTGCGGTTCATTGGGGCGTTCGCCTAGCATATCATCCCGGGTTGGATGGCCTGTTTTATAATCTAAAATCAAATAACTACCATCTGCGAGTTGATCAATGCGATCTGCTTTGAGTGTGAGAGGAATACCCGCAAAAGTACATTTAATAGCTTGTTCGGCGGTAAACACCTTAAAAGATGGCCGGTTTATTTCCTGCGGCAACCAATTTTGTAAGAGTCTGGTTAAGCGCATTTTTTCTATAGCTAAAAAGCGTTTGCGGAAAGTGAGAGGTCGTTGCTGGATAAAACCCGCTAGCGCTTTATCTAACGCTGTAGCAATAAGTATTGCTAAATCAGCATCGGTGCAATGAATGAGTTGTTGTTGATCGCCTAATTGCAACCACAGCGCTTCTAATACTTTATGCAGAATTGAACCGCGTTCTTGTAAACTTAAACCAGTGTCTGGTTCATCTAGACTTTGTGCACCTAAGCGAAAGCGCGCAAACGCGCGAAAAGGGCAGGCGGCTTGATATTTGAAAATGCCAGAACCACCGGTAATTTTTTCTTGGGCAGCAATGGGCAGTGCGTAGTCGTCGGTTAAATATTCTAATTGGGCTGAAGCAAAAATATTTTCGGCATAGGAGATAGTTGGCGGCAATTCAAGTTCAGTCAAACTAATAAATTTTTCAGCTTGTAAAAAAGGGCTAGGTTGTAATTTTAAATCGCCCAGTTGTTGCGGATAACTAAAAATTACCTGTTGTGCACTGTGCTTAAGGCGATTCGTAGCAGTGCGACAATAACTTAATTCTCTGCTGCTAGAGGAGTGCGGTAACTGATAATCTCGCTGCAGTGATAAAGGAATAAAAGGATTGGGGTTGGGAGCTGTTGGCCAGGCTTGATCGTGCAATCCCATCACCCAAAGTTTATCGAAACTTAAACCGCCTGCTTCTAATATACCTAAAATTTGTACTGGAACTGCTGGTGTTTTGGGTTGAAATTCCTGCGCAGCTGCTAAATTTTGGAGATGCAATAATGCTTCACTGTGGTTAAGTGGAGCGGTAACTAAACTTAGCTGAGCAAATTGCGTTAACAGCTTTGCCCAGGTTTCTAAGGTTTGATGTTCAATACTATTTAAAGTTCGTTGGCCAGGCCATCCTAATGTGGTGAGCTGCTGCGCAAATAATTTTGCCCATTCTGCCAGTGTAAGTTTTGCGGGTATTGAACGTTGTAATTTTAGATAGCTTTCTAATAAAGCCGCAAAAAAAGTTACTCCATTTTTTTTGGCGGCAACTTGTACCGCATGTAACGCCAGGGTAGGTTCACCCAAAGAGCGTAAATGCGCATCTAAATTCGCACGTGCAAGCATTTCTTGTTCGCCATAGCCAACATAGGGCGAACGTAAAATCAAACCTAATTGGGTTAATTTCACTTCATTCGTTAACGCTAATAAGGTAAAAGCTATGCTAATGAGTGGCATTTCATTAAGCTTAGTTCCAGCGGAAATATTAAAAGGTACTGCGTTGTCATAATAACCAGGCAATTGCGTTTCAGGTGCAAATATATCGCTGAACGTTGTTAACACTTCTTGCCGAATATCTGCCAGATTAGGAATAACACAACCAATAGCGCTTACTCCCTTTTGCCATAAATTAAATGCCCAGCGTGCCATGCTAACTAATTCGGTATTTTGGTCCGCTAGTGATAAGCATTGTACGGATTGTTTTTCCTGCTGCGCGTTAAATTCACGAACTTGGGTGCCTTGAGCGCGTAGGGTCGCAAAAAACTTTTGATGGCGAGGACTGAGTTCATCAAAGCCGATTACGATTAATTTTTTAGGGGCAGGTAAAAAGTTTTTGCTAAATTGTTCAGCTAGCCAAGGCAGTAAGGTTGCCGTATCTAGCCATTGATTTTCCTGGCAAATATTTTGGAAACGTTGCGCCCATAATTGCCATGCTTGTGAATTTTCAGTTTGTAGAAAAGCAGGGGCATTGCTATCGATGTGCCATTGCACGGTTAATTGCCACGCTTGATAGGCCATTGCTGCTGTGGCATTTATCCGTAATAAACCAGCGCCTGCCTCAGACTCAGCAACAATTTGTTCCCATAATAGTTGTTCCTGATGATTATTTAGAAGAGTAAGCGCGGGCGCTTGACCGCAAAGCTGAGATTTTTCCCAGCATCGCTCTAGCCAGCTAGTTAATGGCAAGATATCTAGAGGCTGCCAAACTTGCTGTGCTGTAGTTTTTTGTTGATACAGAGCGTATTCACCCCGTAAAAATGCGGACAGTCTTCGATTAGCGGTTAGGATTACATCGTCAGGAGTAAGCTCGGGAAAGAGTTTGTGGTACATAAGTTATGAATTGTGATGCGTTTTTTTACCAAGCAGAACAAAAAAATATGGCTTATACAAGTAGTTTCCACAAAAAAATTATGAGTTTTTGCACAGCTTCGTGCATAACTTTGTTTATGCAAGATAATATCTAATAGCAATTAGTTGACAGTTCGTTGATCATAGCTAAGTTATTGATAATGTTAATATTTTTCTTCTATGATCAAAGAATGAGCAAGTTGATGTTGGATCAGTAAAATCAAGCTTTTTTGGGTTTTCCACACCCACTATCCACAGAGTTATCCACAGATTCTGTGGGTAAGTTTATGTAGAGGCGGAAAATTTTACGTTGCGCCACGAAAGCGCCATTTTTTTTGCTAATAGCTGAAAGTGCTATCGAAAAAGTGCAGTCCCAGCACATTTCATACCTAGTCTTGAGCACGTTGTAGAAATGCGACGTGTTAAGCGTAACCAAGGTAAGTTGCAGGCCTTAAGCTGTAGGGTTGAAGTGATAGAGCTCCCTTTGCTTCTTCTTGATATGTGAGCTTTGCGCCTGAAGTTTGTTAAGGTAACACTGGGTTTAAAAATAATTACAGCGAGGATCGTTGATGGAAGCCCCCTAATGTTGTAAAAAAGAAGAAAAGAATTTAAGATGTATGCTAGCTAATTTAAGGGCAAATCCTGGTAGGGTAGTCATCGTCAAAAAACTATAATATGAAAAATGATAAATTAAAAATTTCCTATTTGGCAGGATGTTTTAGTTGTTTATGGTCAAGCTGTCGAAAAAAATCTCCAATTGATAAAGCTCTTACAGCGCACATTTCTGTAGCTCAACTACGTTCAATTGTCGTTGGTTATATTGGGCCTCTGGGAGAACATCCCCTTGATGAAAAATTGCAATGTTCAAATCCCCCGGATATTTTTGAATATTTTACTGGTGATATAAGCAATCGCTATTCAAATACTTAAAAAAAGCAAAATCGAAGCCAATTTTATTGTACTCGCAACCAATTTACGAAATAACATTTTGTACAGGATCAGTATTATTAAATAAATCGATGTAATCTTCCTTTCGATTTTGTACAATATGTGATTCAACTTCACCTCGTTCTAGCCGAAGTATTTGATCACATGATGAAATCGCGGCTTGTCTATGTGAAATAATTATTTTGGTGATACCATGCCAGGCAATTTTTAACTTTTGATGGATTAATAGCTCGGTATTTGTATCTAAGTTAGAAGTAATTTCGTCCATAATAACTATTTTAGGTTTTCTTAATAATGCTCGTGCGATGCATAATAGTTGTTTTTGTCCTTGACTAAGATTCTGACCATTATTATCAGTCTCAGTATTTAGTTTATTGGGTAACCAATCACTAAAATTTGATAATCCAATTTTTTCAAGAACAGCGCATATGTCTGAATCAGTATGGAGTCTGAATGGATCAATGTTTTCACGAATAGACCCTCTAAAAATAAATGGGGTTTGTGGAATAACAGAAATTATTTCACGTAATTTTTCTAAAGAAATTTGTTTGATATTAACTCCATCAATTAAGATTTCACCCGCTGAAGTATTACATAATTTTAGCATAGCTTGGATAAGGGTGCTTTTTCCTGCGCCAGTCCTTCCAACAATGCCTAAACTGCCACCTGGTTCAACTGAGAAATTTATGTTCTTTAAAATGGTAGGAAGGTGTTCTGCATATTTAGCCGAGACATTACGAAATTCGATTTTCCCTTTAATATCTTGCAAATTCAATTGGTTAAAAGTCGATTTGTTATCTGTTTCTTCTGTAGGCAATTGTGCTAAACAGTTCAAACGATCTACAGATGCCATATTGCCCTCTACCAATGCTGCTGCTCTTACGCTCCAGTTTAATTGCGTCCAAAACCCAATTAAATATGTGAAGGTTAATCCAGCAATTCCAGCTGAGAGTTTGCCTGAATAACTGGCTACTACTGCAGTAAATGAAACAATCATTGAGATAACACCGCTAATCAAAGGAACGCGTGTGCTAAACCAACGATCAATGATTTCTTGTGTATGAGCAGCTTCTTGAAATAACTTTTGCCTGTCGAAAAATTTTTTTTCAAAGTATGATTTTTTCCCTAAGACACGTATTGTGGATATATTTTCAAAAGTTTCTTTAATGTGCGAGTTAAGTGATGCTTGATTTGTTTGTGCAACCCATTTTATCTCTCTTGATATTTTCCGAAATTTACGTTGTGTCAGATAGTAGAAAAAGAGTATAGGGCCAATCAAAATGGCAATAAATGGAAGACTGGCCAGCATAAAAACTAAAATAGTTATAATTTGCACGCTAACTCTAGCCATGTTTTCAAAAGTCCAGCGTAAATCTTTTTCAATAATCGTTAAATCCCGTAAAAAAATAGCAAGTATAACACCAGCAGGAGTTGAATCAAAAAAGCGAAGCGGTGCAGTCATTAGTTTTTTTAAAGCGGAATCGTGAATTTTTTGACTGGCAATAGCCGCCTGTCTAAACCATAACGCACGTTGACAAAATATAATGAAAGCTGAAAATAAAATAAAACAACCGTAAATTATTAAAGAGAGAAAATTATTTGATCTGATATTAGCAAGAATTGAAGCATGAGTTAAAGCTGTACTATTAATATTATTAGTATTTGTCCAGAGAGCAAGCCAAATATTTTGTGTGATAGGGGTTATAGTCGCGATGATTATAAAGCTTATTAATGCTAGAGATATTAACCAAGATAATTTATTTTCATTGCCTGACATAGCTTTTGCATAGGTACTATAGGCTTTAGATTTATGATTTTTATCTATAGAGCATTCATTTTGGCCTAGTAATTGGCTTGTTTCTGATGTTGTATTTTGCCATAAAGAAGCGGTGGAAGAAGCGTAATTTTCTGTTTCATTTTTTGATTTAGTTGTATGATTTATTTGGCTATAAAAATTTTGGAAATCCGAATTTTTTAAAAGTTCACTTAGCGTACCTTTATCAATTATTTTTCCACTTGCTAAATAAATAATATTATCAAATTGTTCCAAACCATCTAAAGAGCTAGTTACAATGATGCATGTTGTATCTTTCCATGCAGTAAATATCAGTCGTTCAAATAGTAGAGATTTTGTATGGCTATCAACTGCTGAAAATGGGTCATCGAGCAATACTAGGCCTGGTTTGCTGAGTAAAATTCGACAAAGATTTAGTCGCTGCTTTTGACCGCCAGATAAGCATATACCATTTTCTCCTAATTTGGTTTCTAGGCCTTCAGAAAACTGAAGAATATCTTTATCTAAGACACAATTATAAAGTGCAAGTGCAAGCTCTTCTTCTGAAACATGTTCGCCTAATAAAATATTTTCTCGCAAAGTACCATTAATAATAAAAGGTTCTTGTCCTAAATACCCGATACGTGGTCTATTCGCCATTAACAATGGGGAATAAATTATTGAACTATTTGTGTCAGTCACTGTTTCGCCCAGTAAGCACATCAGCAAACTCGATTTACCTGAGCCAACAGGGCCTACAATAGCAGTTGACTCGCCTGGTAATATCTTTAAAGAAATATTTGTTAATATATTTTCTACTGTCAAATCATTTACATTAACTCCAAAAGGAGGGTGAGATAGTATTTCATCATCGTATTTTTGTTGTGTCGATTGTGACGATGATTCAACCTGACTTTTTAGAAACGCTAAAATACGTTTTGCAGATATGTATGCAGAAGAGGAGTCACTAATTAAGTCAGATAGTTGCGATAAGGGAACTTCTAGTAAGGCAATGAGACTTAGAGTTGCAAATACGGTTGCTGAGTCTAGTTTGCCGCCAAAATATAAATGTGCAGCAAATGTGCAAAAACTTATGAAGGATGCAACACTACCAAATACCATAAATGAAAAAGCTGAAATATAGGCTCGATTTTTTAATGCCTTGATTTCTTTAGCCCTCACTTCTTGTATCTCTGCAATAGACTTTTTTTCTATTGATAACAATTTTATAGTCAAAATGCCTTTTATAATTTGAGTTAACAGGCTAATTCTCTGTTCACGTAAGATTGCCTGATTAACATCAGATTTACCAAAACATTTCATAATTAGATAAGCCAATGGATTAAAAATAATTATAGAAAGTATAGTAACAAGTGCCGAAGGACCCAGGTAAACAAATAAAAGACTAATAACTCCTATAAATAAGGTAATGATAAAAAATGAATCATTTATGATATATCCAAGATTTGCTAAATAGTGGGTATCATTTCCCATAAGATTAACTAGGGTTGAAATATTAACTTTACTATGGAAGCTGTTCTTAATAGCAAGAATTTTTTTATAAATATAAGTATTTAATAAACGTTGATACATTTGAAATGCTGTAAAATCCCAATAAAAACATTGGTTTATTACAATTCCGCCTAGTATGCTAATGGCAGAAAACATAAAAGCTAACTCGATAGATTTTTTAAAAATTAAGGGGGTATGATTTGATTGCGCTAAAAGAACAAGAAGAGCATGAATTAAAATTGGTGCTGATAATGCACAAATTAGTCTTAAGCAAGATAGAGAAAAGCACCAAGCAAGAATAGGTTTATGCGATCTAAGTAGTTGAATAATTAGATGAATAGGCGTAGTTATTTTAAGTTCTTGATAATTGGATGATTTTTCTGCGCGAAGGTCATTAGAGTCAAACTTAATTAAATCCTCATCTGTTATAGATCGTTTTTTATTTATTTTTATAATAGTGTTTGCTTTTGTAAATAATAGACGACAATATACCTGTTTTATAAACGATAACATCTTATCTCCAACTCTGATGATCACTCAGAGTTTCATTAATTATTCTGATTATTTTTGGGGTATGGTTGTTAAGATAAAAGTGCCCCCCATCAAAAAGATGAATCTTGAAACTAGAGGCTGTAAGTTGTTCCCAAGCTTTTAGTTCATCAAGAGATACAAAAGCGTCATCTAAGCCACCAAAAATTGTTACAGATTGTGGTAATAAAGGAAAATTTTTTTTTATTTTATAAGTATCCAGCATCCTGAAATCAGCTCGAATAATTGGCAATAATATTTGTAAAAGCTCAGGATTCTCGTACACTTCATTTGGAATTCCACCAAACTGAATTAACTCGTGCATGAGTAAATCATCTGTAAGTAAATGGAATTTTTTATTATTACGCGCAACGTTGGGTGTCTTAGCTGCAGATAAAAACAAATGGGAATGTGTGTATATCTCCGCAACATTTAATTTTTGTGTAACCTGGTAAGCTAAAAGGCTTCCCATGCTATGTCCAAAAATGGAGTATGGTTGGTCATCTGCATGAGTCAAAATATATTGATAAATATTTTCAACAGCATCATCGAAGGTTTCAAAAAATGGACTGCCGTATTGGTATCCTCGTCCTGCTAGCTCAATGGGTAAAAGTTCAATTGTTGGATTTAGGCTGGCTTTCCAGCTCATGTAGTAGCTGGCAGATCCACCTGCAAAAGGAATACAGAACAATTTTGTTTTATATGTCATTATAAATTAATTTCCATTATCTTTATAGTCGGATTAGCTTCTACTTGTTGAAAGATATTTTTTATACTTTCTATCATTATTTGAATGGTTTCAAGAGAAAATAAAGTTGCTCGAGATTCGAGCATTAGTTTTAATCTATTATTACTTAAATAAGCCTCCAAACGAAAATCAAATCTGGGCGGGAGATTTTCAATTGAACGCTCTTTAATACGGGAAGTCATATCAGAAAAACTTTTTTCCTGATTTTCACCCCAGACAAAGGTTGCATCAAAATAGCCTTGATTAATCTCATTATTCTGTAATATTTGTTGATTATATAAATCGTGTGCAGGGTAGTGTTGATGACTATAAGCATCTAATAGCCTATGTTTTAATATATTAACAAATTTGATAAAATTCAAGCCAGGTTCGCTTGGTTGCACGACAATTGGCAAAGTATTGACAAGCATACCCACAAGATTCTCGAGATTTGGGTGGTCACGTTCAGCAACAGGAGAAATAATACAAAAATCTTTTTGATCTGAGTATCTTTCGAGTAATACTGCAAAGAATGCAAAACATAAAACGTGCGGGGTTACTTCTAGTCTACTCGCAAGTTGTTCAAGTTTTCTTAATAATGCCTCATCCCAATAAGTAGTTGTTCTTACCGCGCTAATTGGACTATTTTCTTTTAACAGGCTCCATTCATGACTTTTTAGTTGACTAATAGAAGTTGATAAGATCTTTTGCCAGTACTGTTGATGCAATACTGAGTGATCTGAGTTAAATAGGTTGTGCTTCCATATTAAGTAGTCTTTATAGCTTATTGACTGTTCAGGTAATTCGTTGCCTAGGTATAGATTAAAAAAGTCTCTTACCAAAATTTGTCGAGAGATTAAATCAGCGGCTATTGCATGACAGTCAAGTAACATAATATTTTCATCACCTACATTGACTATTGTCAAACGTATCAAAGGCGGTACTTCTAGGTTATACGGACGAATGAAGTTCATCGTTATATCATCTAATTCTGTTTTTGATGCAGTAAGATATTCTATAGTAAATTCTATATTTTCATGTTCTTTTAGATAGACATCACTACCAATTTTAGTAAATCCCATACGCAATATGTCATGTCGTTCTGAAAGGCTTAATAAGCACTCAAGTGCTCTCTGTATGTCTAAAGAACCCATAATGGTTAAGATATAAGGCATATTATAAACAGTTTCATTACGGTATTTTTGGTTCTCTATGTATAGTTGTTTTTGCTCAAAAGTTGCTGGATACAACGATCTGGGAGCATATTGGTGTAGATTTATATAACCCAGATTGTCTTTAATGGATTTATAATTGGCCATCTCTGAAATGGTGGGGTACTTGAAAATATCGGTAAATGGAATGTTAAATCCTAGCTGTACTTGAATTCTAGAAATTAGTTTGATGGCTTTAAGCGATGTTCCACCAAGCTCAAAAAAATTCTGCGTAATGCTTATCTTATTCTCTGGTATCACAAGAATTTCAGACCAAAGTTTCTGTAAAGATTTTTCCAATGACGTTGTTGGCGCTATAAAAATTACTTTGGGAGTGTTTGGTGTAGGTATAGGTAATTTATGTCGATCTATTTTGCCATTGATTAACAGAGGAAAGTGATCAATTAACTCTATATAGGTTGGTAACATATAATGTGGTAACATCCGTGCCAAATGATTTTTTAAATCATCTTTAGTGTTGCTTTCTTGTAGTTTAACGTAAGCACAAATTGATTTAATATCATCACTTTCTTTATATATTGTAACTAGACATTCTTTGCATGGAGGAAAAGCTAAAATGGCTCTTTCTATTTCTTCAAGTTCAATTCTATAGCCACGAACTTTAATTTGATTATCTTTTCTGCCAAGAAAAATTATATCACCGGTTGTGTTTAAGTAACGCACAAGGTCTCCAGTTCGATACATTCTTTTGCCAGGTTCAATAGAAAACAAATCTGGTAGGTAGGTGGTTGCTGTTTTACCAGGGCTATTAAGATATCCTCGTCCAACACCGTTTCCACTGACATAAAGTTCTCCTATAGTACCAGGGGGAACAAGTTGTAATGAATCATCAAGGATATACAGAGTGTGATTAATTATAGTTTTTCCGATTGGTAATGAAGGAGATTCTTTAGATACACAATTAAAAATCTTATGATGTGTTACATCGTCAGAACATTCTGTGGGCCCATATGCATTTAGCATAGGGATATGATTATATAGTTTGAACCATCTTTGACAAATGTCTGAAGATAGAGGTTCTCCATTGACAATCATCCAGCGCAGAGAAAAAATGTTTGGTGGCGGAGTTATTTGTTCTAAAAGATCCAGAATGATGAGCATGTGACTGGGGACAGTTTCAAATACGGTTACATTCTGATGTTGGATTAATGTAACAAGTTTTTGTGGCTCCCAAGCACTATTTTTATCAAAAATGACTACTGTGCCCCCTACAATTAATCCAACTAAAAACTGCCATACAGAAACATCAAAGCTTTGAGTGGCATTTTGAGCAATGACATCTTCATGCGTTAGTTTTAAGTCGATGACTTTCGCATATAAATGGTTAACCATGCCCATATGCTCAACCATTGCTCCTTTGGGTGCTCCTGTTGAGCCTGATGTGAAAATGACATAAGCTAAATTTTTTGGATGAACAGTTAATGGTGGGTTTGTTAAAACTGTTGCATGTTTCAATAAATCTTCTAAATAATAGATATGTTCATATAATTGAAGTGATTCAAAGAGATTGAAACAAGTATGATCAGTTAGAACTATACAGCCTGGCATGTTATTTATAATAAGCCGCATTCTATCCTGTGGTAAAACGGGATCAATAGGAACATAGACCGCACCTGATTTTAAAATAGCTAGCATCGATATAAGAAAGTTAATACTTCTATCCATGACGAGACAAATAAAACCTTCGGGATGGGCACCAATTTTTATAAGCTGGTGTGCAAGTTTATTGGCGGCTTGATTTAACTGATCGTAAGTCAACTTTTGATCATTAAAAGTAACAGAAACTTTATTCGGATATTGTTTACAAATATCTTCAAATATACTTTGAAAGCTTTTTGATTCAATATTTTTAGTATCCCCTCTTAAATTTTTTAAAATATTTATAGAATGATTTGTCGATATTATTTTAATTTTAGATAATTTAATTGTAGGGCAATTAGCTATTTCTTCAGCAACAGTTTTAAAGTAGGAGGTAATTTGCCAAGCTGTATCACTTGTAAAAAGATCAGTGCTATATTCTAGCCTGAAACTAATTTCCTCCTGAGCTTCATATGCATAAAGTTCTAAATCGAAGTTAGCAATTTTATACTCTAATGGATATGGTTTAAACGTAAGATCTTCATTTTTTACAGAGGCTCGCTGCATGTTTTGCATGGTAAACATGGTGTCAAACACAGGATTTCTACTTGTGTCACGTTTTAAATCTAGTTGCTCTATAATTTTTTCAAAAGGATATTGTTGGTGATCAAGACAATCAGTAACCGTTTCATGCATATAAGTTATGAATTTATCGAATGTTAATTCTTTATCAATTCGTACTCTAATAGCCAAGGTATTAATGAATAGTCCTACTATTTTTTGTAACTCAGCATATCCTCTTCCTGCGATAGGGGTTCCAGTTACAATATCATTTTGGCCACTAAGTTTATAAAGAAAAATTTTATAAATTGATAGTAGTAATACAAATAAAGTTGTATTAGTCTGATTTACAATGTTTTTCAGCTTTGTGCTGAGATCTTTACTGAATTTAAATAGGATGCTGTTACCTTGGTAGCTTTGTGCCATAGGGCGTGAATAGTCTATTGGCAAAGCTAATGGTGGAGCTAAGTTTTCAAGTTGATTTTTCCAGAATGTTAACTGTTTTTTTGCCGCATCCGATTTAAACCATTCTATTTCCCATGCGGCATAATCTTTATGTTGTATCAAAAGTTTTGTAATTTCTTGGCCAGAATATAATTTTAAAAAGTCTTCAATCAAAATATTTAGTGATGTTCCATCTGAAATAATATGGTGCATATCAAGTAACAATAGATAGCGGTTTAAGGAAAATTTTATTAAAGATATATGTATTAAGGGTGCTGTTGCTAAATCAAATGGTTGGGCGAAGTTTTTCAATAAAGAAGGAATTTCACTTTCTTCAATTTCTTGGATCGAAGTTCTTAGGTTGGATTCTTCATCAATGATTTGTACTAGTTCACCATCGATAATCTGAAAGCTTGTGCGCAATGCTTGATGGCGATTTATTAGTTGTTTAATAGCATTATCAAATCGCTTATAATCAATTTTACCTTCAATTAAAGTTGCGAGTGGAAGATTATAATTTAAACTGTCTTTTGCAAGCTGATGTAAAATATATATTCGATTTTGTGCATAAGAAGCATGATAAAATGAATGTGGTTTACAAGCTAATATGCGTTGGCCTTCTTTAGTGGATAATGCTTTGTTAGGACTGGCTAAGAGTCGTTCCAATAAGGTTTGTTTTGGAGTGCTTGTAAATTGGTTAGTCATTGATAATTTATTCGGATGTAACGCCTGAGAAAGGCAGGTTAATTGTGGCTATTTCATCTTCGGTAAGATTTTTAATATGAGTTACAATACACTGTGAAATTTGTTGAATTGTAGGCAAATCAAACAGTTGACGAATAGGTATGTCAATATGAAATGTGCTTCTAATCTTTCCAATGAATTGAATTCCCATGAGAGAATTTCCACCTAGACTAAAAAAATTATCACTGATGCCAATAGGGCGCATTAAAAATAGATCTTCCCAAAATTCAACTAAAATTCTTTCCAATTCATTTGTAGGTGGGGTGTAGTCAGTATTTAAGAAAGTTCTATGATGTGTAGTGTAATTAAGTTGTATTTCAGGCTCAGCATGTCTTTGAATATCCATGCTTTTGTTATTGGCAAATAGGGAATAATATTGTTTTTCAAACGGGTAGGTGGGCATTGGCACTCTTCGGCGTTGTTCCTGCGCATGATAGGCAGCAAAGTTTAACTTAATACCATGCAGCCAGAGCTTGCCCAGCATATTTAATAAATATAAGTCATCTGGTTCATTATCGAGTGGATGTGGCAATGTCGAAAATATGGCGATTTGGGGTTGATCAGGAAGGTTTTGTTTAACTAAACTGCCTAAAATATGGCCGGGACCAATTTCTAAGAAAATCGTTGAAGTCGATTTAAAAATTGTTTTAACTGAGGCTGAAAATAAGACAGTTTGTCTTAGTTGGGCAACCCAATAATTTGAATCAGTCGCTTGTGCATCAGTTAACCAGGTGCCACTGACATTTGAAACCATGGGAATCTTGGGAGGATGCAGTTGGATTGTACTAGCTATAGCGCTAAATGGTTTTAGAATAGGCTCCATCATTACGGAGTGAAATGCATGAGAAGTATGCAAGCGTTTGTAAGCTATGTTTTTTGAGTCTAATAAAAGCTGAAGTTTATCTATATTGTCAGTAGGGCCAGATACCACACATGATGTTGCACTATTAATAGCGCTGATAGAAATATTATCATTGAGAAAGTTTTTTAGATCCCTTTCAGGCATTGCAATTGATAACATTGCTCCTAAGGGAAGCTCTTGCATTAACTGACAACGCGTTGAAACTAAAATTATTGCATCTGTTAATGAAAAAATACCCGCAATGCATGCAGCTGCATATTCACCTAGACTGTGACCAATAAGCGCACTGGGCTTCAATCCCCATGTAATTAGAGTCATTGCCAATGCATATTCAATAGTAAATAGTAATGGTTGGGCGTGAATTGTATTAATTAGCTTAGAATCATCTTTATCAATTTCACAAAATAGCAGCTCTAGTAAATTTATTTTAAGATGTCGGGAAAATAACGAGCAACATTCATCTACATGATTTTGAAATATTGTTTCTGTTTTATATAGGTGCAAAGCCATGTTTTTATACTGTGCTCCTTGACCAGGAAACATCCATATAAAATCTTTTGTAAGATTAAGATTAGTAACGTAACAGTCTTTATCACTAAATTGCCCAAGCTTATTAATAGCATCTTCTATTGTTGAGCTGATCACCATGCCTTTATATTCAAAAGTTCTTCTGCCTACTTGAGTGGTATATGCAATATCTGCTAAAGAGTATTCTGTATTCTTTTTTAGAAACTCGGTTAAATTTTTTGCAGTAGTTTTTAATGCCTGAGATGATTTTGCAGAGAATAAGATTAAATGATTTTTACGTGTAAAAGAATTGATAGAAGAGTTGATAGGAGGTTCTTGTAAAATCAAATGAGCATTAGTTCCTCCAATCCCAAATGAACTAACACCTGCTATTCTTGGGAAGGAACTACTACGTTTCCATGCAAGAGGTTTTGAACTAATTTTAAAAGGGCTATTTTTTAAGTTTAATTCAGGATTAGGATTTTTAAAATGCAAAGTAGGTGGAATAATTTCATTTTTTAAGGCCAAAATTGTTTTTAATAATCCAGCTATTCCTGAGGCGGTATTTAAATGTCCAATGTTTGTTTTTACTGCCCCTAAAACACAGGATTCTTTTTTAATTTCTTTTTGATTAAAAACCTGAGACAAGGCAGAAATTTCGATAGGGTCGCCAAGGGGTGTTCCAGTGCCATGAGTTTCAATATATGATAATTGATTCGCAGTAACATTGGCTACTGATAATGCTTCATTAATTACAGCGGATTGTTGGTCTATACTAGGCGATGTGTACCCAACTTTGTGTGCGCCATCATTATTAATTGCAGAACCGCGAATAATCGCATGAATTGTATCTCTATCACGAAGTGCATCCCTCATGCGCTTCAGTACGACAATACCTAAACCATTACCCTCTAGTGTTCCTGATGCTTGCTCATCAAAAGCCCTGCAATGCCCATCGGGTGAGAGTATCATTCCTTTAACATATTGATAGCCAGTTACTTGTGGAAAACTTACTGATACACCACCTGCTAGGGCAATATCACATTCCCCGTTTAATAAACTTTGGCAAGCTATATGTACAGAAACCAATGAGCTTGAACAGGCTGTTTGTATATTGACACTAGGACCCGTTAAATTTAGCTCATAGGAAACTCGCGTAGAAAGATAATCTTTATCATTACCTAACATTAGTTGGTAAAGTTGTTCGCTATTGGCTTGATGGATGTTTATTTGGTTAGCCAAAAGATAGGTACTATATCCAGAGCTTGCATAGACACCAATTGCAGAATCTGTTTGTAAAGAGTCATAACCTGCATGTTCTAATGCTTGCCAGGCACACTCAAGAAACAAACGTTGTTGTGGATCTAGATTAATGGCTTCTGAAGTTGAATATCCAAAAAAACCAGCATCAAAATATTCAGGATGATTTATAATACCCTTGGCTTTAACGTAATTTGGATTATCATAAACTTCTTTAGGAATTGAAGCATTTGCTAGGTCTGAATCAGAAAAAAAAGTGATAGACTCAATTCCTTGAACTATATTATTCCAATATGTTTCTAAATTATGCGCTCCTGGAAATTGCCCAGACATACCAATAACGGCGATTGCACCTGCCAACTCATGCTCATCCATCTTTATTCATTTCCCAATTTATTTTTTTTAATGCAGAGTAACTAAAGACTAATATAATCGCGCACAATAGTCAAAAATATGTTTATACTTTAATGAATATGCCTGGCTTTTTAAGCGTAATAATATTATCTTTACATAAATTAACATAAGTTTTTTCTGCAATTATAATTTATTATGAGTTTAATTTATTTCTCTGCCATGTTAATGGTTTATGAGAACTGTAATCAAAAAGTTAAAAAATGTTTTTTTAAGGTGATTTAATAATGGTGAAAAAAAAGGAATTTGGCTTATCATATGGACAAAAATCACTTTGGTTTCAACAACAGCTGCACCCTGATAGCTATAGATATAATTTAACTTTTGCAACAAAAGTTACTTCATTTTTTGATATAGAAAAATTTCGATCCGCGGTTCAGCAATTAATTTTAAAATATGATGCACTTAGAACACGATATTATATATCTGAGAATCGGTTAGTTCAGTCAGTCAATGAAACAGATACCCCAGATTTTTTAATTTTAGATGCAGAAAGTTGGTCCCTAGAAGAAATCAATCTAAAAATTGAAGAAGAGGCTCAGTGTCCTTTTGATCTTACTGCAGGTCAGCTGTTGCGTGTAAGAGTTTTACGACGATCCCCAGGGCAGCATATTTTTTTATTAAGCGTTCACCATATTGCGGTTGATTTATGGTCTATGGTGAGTTTGGTTCGTGATTTGGGTGATGCTTATTCTGGAAAAAATATATTAGATTGTAATCAATCGGTAATTAATAATTATCAATCGTATATTGATTTTCAGATGACACAATTAATCAAGCCAAGCTATATTCAATTGGAAAAATTTTGGGATAACTATCTTGCGGGTGATATTCCTTTAATTACGCTACCCACAGATTTTCCTAGGCCTGCAAAAAAAACACAACGAGCAGCAATTGAAAAATTTCGAGTCGGCCAAGATCATGCAGCTAGACTTCGAAAATTTAGTTTAGATAATGGCGTTACATTATATGTTACATTAATAACAGCTTATTTTTTAATGCTATATCAATATACTAAACAGACTGAACTAGTTATTGGTTCACCTTTTTCAGGTAGAACTGATTTTGATTTTCGTAAAACATTTGGTTTTTTTGTTAATCCAGTAGTATTACGTGTAGCAATTAACGAAAATTTAACTTTTTTAGAATTACTGCAAGAAGTTAATATGAATATAGCTTCAGTGTTTCAGAATCAAAACTTCCCTTTTTCAGTATTAGTTGAAAAAAAATCAGCTATTTATGATCCTTCTCGCTCACCCATATACGATATTGAATTTGTCTATGATCGACCCATAAAAATTCCAAAAGTTGCTCCTTTTATATTAGGTGAACCAGGTGCATTATTAGAACTGGGGGGCCTTTCCTTAGAATCTTTACACGTCAATAAAAGTTGTATTGAAAAAGATTTACAATTATTTATTACAGATGATAAAGAAATATTATATTGTGGACTACTGTATGCAACAGATCTATTTGAACCATCTACAATTAGAAATATGGGGCAACAATATATCGATATTCTTCATAGAATTTTGGAACTCCCTGATGAAAAAATTAGTAAAACTCAATTTTCTAATCAACAAAAAATAAATAAAATTATTTATGATTGGAATGCCACGGATCTTTCTATCCCAAAAGGACTGACGTTAATAGATCTTTTTGAAAAACAAGTTGCGCTCCGTGAAAATAATATCGCTGTTTGTGATGATGAGCATAGTTTTACATTTAAGCAAATAAATCATATGGCAAATAGGTTTGCAGCCGAACTGATTAAGCATAATGTTATTCGCGCAGATAGAGTTGCCATTTATTTACCGCGTACAGCGGCTATTGTAGTTTGTATTTTGGCTATAAATAAGGTAGGTGCGATGTACTTGCCACTTGATTGCCACGCACCTAAAACTCGTAATAATGAAATACTCAATGATGCAAAACCTAAAGCCTTAATAACAAATAATATTAATGAGACAAGAGACTTTGAAAAATATTGCAAAATTATTGTTTGTAATTATTCAATATTAAATTCCGAGCCTGTCTCAAAAAATGAAAATGTAAAAATTTCAATAACCGAGGATGATTTTGCTTATCTAATTTATACATCCGGATCAAGTGGAATACCGAAGGGAGTCATGGTACAGCATCGATCAGTTGTAAATTTGTTTTATGCATTAACTAACTCAATTGAGGTATATCGATCGGACAAAAAGTTAAAAGTTGGAGTTAATGCACCAGTTTTTTTTGATTCATCTGTTAAGCAATTAATCATGTTATTAGCAGGTCACACGTTAGATATTGTGCCAGCAGAGGTAAAGTTAAATGCAAATGATTTTGTTGACTATATTAATGACAGACAAATTGATGTTTTTGATATCACGCCAAGCCAAATTGAAATTTTAATTGCTGAGGATTTATTCACAAAAGCTTTTCAGACAGTTAAAACGGTATTAATTGGTGGGGAAAAAATAAGTCCCGAGGTATGGGGAAAAATTGCCCAAGCTGAAAATGTTAAAGCATACAATGTTTATGGCCCTACTGAATGCACGGTAGATGCAACTATTGCTCCTATTATTGTAGCAGATCGTTCTTTGCCGGTTTTAGGAAAACCTTTAAATAATATGCAAATATATATATTAGATAATTATCTAAATTCAGTTTTCTTGGGGATGCCAGGCGAGATATGTATTGGTGGATCGGGAGTCTCGATAGGATATTTAAATAATCCAGCACTTACTGCTAGTAAATTTATTCCAAATCCTTTTTCGAGAGAAATGGGTACAAGGTTATACAAAACCGGAGATTTAGGGCGCTATCGCCAAGATGGTTCAATTGAATATTTAGGGCGACTAGATTCACAAGTTAAAATTCGTGGTTATCGAATAGAGTTGGGTGAAATAGAATCGGCTTTAATGAGTATTGGTGAAATTAAACAATGTGCAGTTATTGCTAATCAAGTAAAGGAAAGCATTTCAAGTTTAGTAGCTTATATTGTTCCAGTTAAAGCAGATAATTTTTCAATTACTAAAATAAGAGAGTCTCTTGCTGGAAAAATCCCGTCATACATGTGTCCAAACCATTATGTTATTTTGGAGGCGTTACCAGTAACTTCTAATGGCAAGTTAGATCTAAAAAAGCTTCCTGATTTTCAAAACAATATAGCTCAAGATAAATTATCCAAATTAGAGCAAAAAACTAAATATGAAATTTGGCTAGTTAGTTTATGGCAGAAACTTTTAAAGTTTGAGCCAAATATTGATGATAATTTTTTTGAGCTTGGTGGACATTCATTGTTAGTAATGCAAATTATAGCAAGGATACAGGCTGAATATAAAATCAAAATAGCTATAACCGAATTTTTTGAGCAGCCAACTATAAAAAAACTAGCAAAACTAATTGAATCTCGACAGTTCGAAACAAATGAATCTGTTTATGAGATTGAAAAAATCATTAATAGGCCCAGCACATTTTATGCGTCTTATCAACAGAAACGACTATGGTTTCTTGATCAAATAATGCTTAATAATCCAGCGTATAATATTACTGGCGCAGCTATTTTTTCAGGAATATTTGATTATGATTTGTTTTTAGAATCTTTAGCAATTCTTGAAAGTAATCATGAAATTCTAAGAACAGCATTTTTTGAAAATGAAAGTGATGTATTCCAAGAAGTTTTACCTGATTTGCTATACAAGAAGGATCTAACAAAAAACATAACAAAAATTGAGATGCTTAATTCTAATAATGAATTTTCGCAACACTCAGTTGATCGATTAATAAAGAATGAATCATTAAAACCATTTAATTTAAAAACTGGTCATTTATGGCGTGTGTTAGTTATTAAAGAGAATGAGAATAAACATATTGTTGTTCTAACCATGCATCATATTATTTCAGATGGCTGGTCAAATAGATTGTTTCTGCAAAAATTAATACATAATTATGATGCTTTACTTCGAGGAAATAGTTTTTTAGCTCATACAGATTTTCAATATATAGATTATACAAATTGGCATCGTAAATGGCTTAATAGCACTGATATGGAAAAGCAAATATCTTATTGGAAAACAAAACTTAGTGGTGCATCAGGCTATCTTAATTTACCAATAGATAATTCTCGTCCTCCTGTTCAAAAGTATCTAGGAGCAAGTTGTTCATTTATTATTTCTACTGAGAAAAAAGCAAGCTTACTGAAACTATCAAATACATATTCAGTGACTTTGTTTATGATGATGATGTCTATCTTTAAACTTCTTCTGTATCGCTATAGCAATCAGGAAGATATTTTAATTGGAACACCAGTTGCTGGACGTAGATCCAAAGATACGGAGAGCATGTTGGGTTTATTTGTAAATACATTAGTTATACGTAGTCAGCTGCTAAGTTCTATGAGATTTACAGATCTGCTTCAACAAATAAAAGAAACGACCTTGAGCGCGTTTGATAATCAAGATTGTCCTTTTGAACAGATTGTTGAAGCCCTTAAACCGGATCGAGATCTTAGTCGTAGTCCATTATTTCAAGTGATGTTTATTGTTGAAAATATAATGCCTGATTTATTTAATAATTCGTCAATGACGATTACTCCATTGCCACTTTCAAGGAATACAGCAAAGTTTGATCTAACATTAGAAATAAAGAATGAGGATGGTTTAAGTGGATTGATTGAATACAATACTGAGATTTTTAGTTCGGCTAGCATTGAAAGAATGATCGGACATTATCTTAATTTGATAGAAAAGGTTATAGACGATCCATTATTATTACTAAATCAATATCAATTAATTTCATTACATGAATATCAAAATATATCAAAATTATGGGGTAAGATTGAAAACGTTAATGCTACAAATAAAGTATTAATTAAGCAATTTGAAGATATATCCGAACAAAATTCTGAACAAATAGCCATTATTACTAATCAAACAAATTTAACATACAAAGACCTGAATCAGAAAGCAAATCAATTAGCGAACTATTTATTAACTAGAGGATTAAAAAAAGCAAATGTAATTGGAATATTTCTGCCGCGGGAAGCAGAAATGATTATTTCCATGTTGGCTGTTCTGAAAATCGGTGGAATGTATGTACCTTTAGACCCCAAATATCCTCTTAATCGAACTCATACAATATTAGATAGCTCTCAAGCGTCATTTGTCATTAGCATAACATCTTTAAAACAAAATCTTCCTAAATTAGATAATGTTGAAATTATTTGTATTGATGAATGTGCGAGTAATATTGCTAGCCAAAATAAAAGTAATTTAGAAATCGGCATTTATTCAAATGATAACACGTATATTATTTATACGTCGGGTTCAACAGGTGTACCAAAAGGCGTGGTTATAAATAACCAAAATGTTACTAACTTGATCGAGTGGGCGCATACTACTTTTAGCAGAGAAGAATTTTCTGCAGTTTTGGCATCAACATCTATATGTTTTGATTTATCTATATTTGAGATTTTTGGAACATTAACCATTGGCGGTACTCTTTATTTAGTAGAGAATGCATTAGCATTGATTGATCAAAAAAACACATATCCCATCACTTTAATCAACACCGTTCCTTCAATTATGAAAGAGCTATTAATTGCCGAGGCGATCCCAACTACAGTAGTAACAATAAATCTTGCTGGTGAACCTTTAATGAATCAGTTAGCTCAAGCTATTTATAATACTACCAATATTTTATATCTTTATAATTTATATGGGCCCTCTGAAACGACTACTTATTCAACTTACACACTAGTTCCTAGAGAGTTCACGTTACCAGCTTGCTATATTGGGAAACCAATCGCTAATACATTTATCTATGTGCTTGATCAGGAATTAAATCCTTTACCAATCGGTATTCCAGGTGAGATCTATATTAGTGGCTTAGGTGTTGCGCAAGGGTATTGGAATAACCCTGAACTCTCTGCGGAACGTTTTATCCCTGATTCATTACAAAAAAATATCACCAATGATTATACAAGGCATATGTATAAAACGGGAGATTTTGGAAAGCTTTTGGCGGATGGAAATCTCGTTTATTTGGGGCGTTACGATCATCAAGTTAAAGTGCGTGGTTATAGAATTGAAATTACAGAAATAGAAGCTGTTCTTAATTCGCATCCCGAAATTGATACATCTGTAGTGACTACATGGTCAAATAAGCTTGACGAAACATGTTTAGTAGCGTACGTAAAGAAAAATAATAATGTAGAGTTATGTTCAGAAATTTTATTTGATTATATGAAGCAATACTTGCCTGAATACATGATGCCATCTGTAATCAACTTTGTAGATGAAATACCTTTAAATGCTAATGGAAAAATCAATCGTTCACTATTGCCAGACCCAATATGGAATAATTTTAAAAAAGATTCTTCTAATATTCAACCGCCTACTTTTCTACAAAATGAAATTCTTGAAATTTGGAAGATAGTTTTGAATCGTAATGAAATTAGTTTGGATGATAACTTTTTTAAGATAGGCGGACATTCTTTGTTAGCAACTCGAATGTTAATAAGAATAAATAACCAATTTAATTTAAGTCTTCCAATTAGAACTATTTTTGAAAGTCCAAAATTAGTAGATTTTACAGTTCAGGTAGAAAAGGAATTATTACATGTTCAAAATTCTATAGAACCAGAAATAAAGCGTGTTAATAGAAACAATAACCTTGAGTTATCTGACGCTCAGCGACGAATGTGGTTATTGAATCGATTATATGAAAAAAGTAGTAACTATAATATGATAGCTGCTTTCAAGCTTACAGGCTATTTTGATGAAGCCTTATTTAAAAAAGTTCTTACAGAGATTGTAAATCGACATGAAATTCTTCGGACAACATTTGTTGAAGTTGAAGGTAAACCAACACAAGTTATTTCTGTACCAACGCTACTCGATGTATCATTATGCAATGCCTCATCACAACAGATTAATGAATTTTTAAAGCACGAAGCTAATCATGTTTTTGATTTAGCTGTTGGACCCTTATTTAAGATAAAAATAATTTATCTAGATGATGCATCATGTGTGCTTATCGTTAATATGCATCATATCATTGCTGATGGCTGGTCAGTTGGCGTGTTAATAAAGGAAGTTAGTTTATTGTGGAATGCATTTAAAAGCGGAGAGATTACACCTTTACAAGAACTACCTATTCAGTATGCAGATTATTCTGCATGGCAAAATGATAGGCTTAAAAGTTCTAAAATTGAACAGCAATTAAATTATTGGAAAAAACAATTGTCTGGACATCCTGGTGCTTTATCTCTCATCAATGATAAAACTTCTTTTAATTCAGAGTCATTAAAAGCAGGGCACTTGTCAATAGAAATAAGCGCAACAGTTTTAAGCAATCTTAATAGAATATTTCAGGAACAAAATGCGACGTTGTTCATGGGACTTACTGCTGCTTTAGCGATATTGATTAATTTATATTCAGATGTTGAAGACCTAATAATAGGTACTGTTGTTGCCAATAGAATACATCCTCATCTTGAACCACTAATTGGTTTTTTTGCAAATACGTTAGCACTTAGAATTGATCTATCAAAAGATTTACCGTTTACTGATTTTCTATATCAGATTAAAAAAACAATTTTATTAGCTTATGAAAATCAAGAGTTGCCATTTGAGAGATTAGTAGATGAAATTCAACCCATAAGGATTCCAAATAAACATCCTTTATTTCAGATAATGTTAATTCTACAAAATACAGCAATTGATGAAATAAACCTTGATGGCATACAAATTGAACCTATTGAGATTGAATTAGAAGATGCAAAATTTGACCTGTTATTTAATTTCATAGAAAAAAATGGTTGCTTATATGGCAAGTTTGAATTTAATGCTAATATCTATGATTTAGAAAGAATGAAAAAAATGCTAAATCATTTAGTGCAGATTTTAAATAATATTGTAATAGACCCAGCTTGTTCGATTAGACGATTATTAATGGCAGAAAGAAAAGTTCCAACTGCTATTCATTTCGCGTCTGATAATATTGATAGAATTTTAGAAGACTTAATATTGAGTGATTAATTTATGGATAATTTAGAGTTAAAAATACGGTCGCTAATTGCAAAGAAAAAAAATATCAGCTTAGAAGATGTTAATAGTTATGAGATAAATAAATATATTGAACTTTTGAAAACCAAGATGGTATCAACCACAGATTATCAATCAATAACAACAAAAATTGAGCAAATATGTATAAAAACACCCAACAAAGTTATTGTTGTGTCAAATGAAATGCAGATAACGTTCTACGAACTTAATCGGCGTGCAAATCACCTTGCAAAAAAATTATTATCACTTTTTAAAAATAAAAGTCCAATTGGAGTTTATTTAAATGATGGGATTGATTTGGTAGTTGCCACCTTGGGAATAATGAAATCTGGTCTTTCATTTGTATTGTTGCCAATTTTTGAATCATCTAATTATCTAAATAGTATAAAAGAATCACTTACAATAGATAGTATTATCACAACAAGTGAATATTCTGAACATTTGTATACGCAATACAAAATGGTTATAAACCTTAATGAAATAGATTATGACCAACAAATAAACAATCTGAATAATGTCATTGATCAAAATAATATTGCTTGTTTCTTTCCTAGTAATGATCGTTGGGTTGAACTCAGTTATTCTAATTTGTTTCATAGGATAGAAAAGCTACAAAATGAATTCGAAATAAATGAAACAGATGTGTTTTATGTTTCTAATAATCTAGGACAAGACTCATTTATTGTAGAGTTGCTTTGGTCTCTTTCGCAAGGAAGCGTATTCTACCTTACTTCAAAAAATAATTTTTTTGATCGCACTACTGAGATAAGTCAAGAATATCAAATATCTGTGGCACATATTCAACCACATGAGCTTATAAACTTTACAGAAAACAGGATGAGCCTGCCTAAGCTTAGACAGGTTATTTGTAGCGGTGATATTCTTAAAACAGAATTAGTTCGTGAGTTCCTTAAATCGAACCATGCAAAACTTCTGTATTTTTATTCTAGACCTGAGATAGGATTATCGATATACCCTTATTTATGTAAAATGACTGATGAAAGAGAAGTTGTTCCCATTGGGTTTGCGCAAAATAATGATGCTATTTTATTAAATAAAAATATGTTTCGTGTTCCTGATGGAACGATTGGTGACTTATATTTTTGTGGTGAATCTCTAGCAACAAAATATTTTAATCCTATTTTAAACTCAGAATGCACAAGCTTTTTACCTTATTATGATCCAGAATTTGCAAATATTACAAAAGTATTCAAATCCGGGGATCGCGCTCTTTTAAACTCAGATGGAACTATTAGTATTATCCAAAATAATGACAGATTCATTTGGATATATGGCATGCTAATTAGTTGTGCTTTTATTGAAGAAAAGCTGCTGTTAAATCCTATAGTCAAAGACTGTGTGGTATTTGCTCGTTACGATGAGTTAGGCCGGAAAATGACAGTCGCATACATAGTCACTTCACAAGAAGTTGAAGTGGCTTCACTTCATCAGGATCTGCTTAATCATATTTCAGCTAAATTAGTTCCTAATGCTTACGTATCAGTTTCTAATATCCCACTAAATATGCAAGGTAATATTGATAAAGCATTGTTATTTAGTATACCTGTTATTGATGAATATTTGGTAGATTCATGGGGAACAAAAATTTCTAACTATCTAAATACTCGTAATATTGTATTAACTCATGGCAGGCCTGAAAAAAAACTTCCTATGTTACATATCTCCGAACTGCTATTACCTGATGAAATTTCAAGAATTTATGATGAAAGTATCTCTAACGAAAATCCAAAACCTAATAATATTATAAATTATCAGGATTTAGAAAAAAGGGGCTTATCTTATTTACAAGGAACTGCATTAAAAGCTGCTCGATTAGCTCCTAAAACAATAACTCAAGCATTACTTCGCGCTGCACATGAATTTAAAAATAAAGGTATTTATTTTGTTGATGAAAGAAATACAGAAATATTCGTTAGTTACTCTGAGCTTTACACAAAAGCCAGGTATGTTGCAAGTGGTCTTTTAAGACTTGGACTTCAACCAAAAGACAAAGTTATTTTACATACCAACTCTTTGCTAGATTATTTTTCTTGTTTCTGGGCCTGCATTTTGACTGGGATTATTCCGGCTACAGTAGCAATCGCACCTACGTATGAAGAAAAAAATAGCGTTATTTTAAAACTTTACCATACTTGGCAAATTTTAGAAAAACCAATTGTTTTGACATCCAAAAATTTACTTCCAGATTTAAATAAACTAAAAAAATTGTTAGAAATGGAAGAGCTTCAAGCATTTGCTACAGAAAATCTTCATGGTGATGAGCTAAATGATTTTATCTATGAGAGTACACCAAATGATGTTGTATTTTACCAATTGACTTCTGGTAGTACTGGAGCTCCAAAATGTATTCAAGAAACACATCGTGGAATTATTCAACATATTCAAGCAGCCTCAGAGTTTAACCAATATTCCGAAAATGATATAAATTTAAATTGGCTGCAAGTAGACCACGTGGTACCAATCCTTACTTGTCATTTAAAAGATACCTATCTAGGTTGCACACAAGTACATGTAAAGACAGAAATAATCATTGCTAATCCTCTGAAATGGCTTGATTTAATTGATTACTACAAAGTCACGCATACCTGGTCACCAAATTTTGGCTTTAAGTTAATTAGCGAACAATTGAAAAACAATGCTTTGGAAAATTGGGATTTATCATCAATCAAATACTTTATGAATGCAGGTGAACAAGTTACTTTTTCAGTTATAGAAGAATTTATTCAATTAGTTCAGCCTTATGGTGTAAAAGAAAATATGATGCAGCCAGCATTTGGGATGGCTGAAGCTTGTACTTGTATGACATATAAAAACGACTTTTCTATAAACTCTGGTGCCATTCATACATTAAAAAGTTCATTGTTAGAAGATCTTGTTTTTGTCGATGAAGCAAGTAGTTCTACAATTGATTTTGTTAGTTCTGGAAAAGTAATTCCAGGTGTTGAAATAAGAATCACAGATCAAAATAATAATCTTTTAAAAGAAGGTAGAATTGGTCGATTTCAAATCAAAGGGCCAATTATAACACCAGGATACCTTAAAAATGAATCGGCCAATCAAGAAGCATTTGTTGGCGATGGTTGGTTTAATACAGGTGATTTAGGTTTTATTTATAGGAATGAACTTTATATTACAGGACGAGAAAAAGAAATAATAATTATCAGAGGTGCATCATTTAGCTGTTATGAAATAGAAGATTTTGTATCTACATTAAATGGGGTAAAGCCAACTTTTGTTGCTGTTTGCGCTGCAGTAAATCAAAAATCAGGAACTGAAGGCTTTTTAATATTTTTTGTAACAATGGAAAATGTTGTTGGTGCACAACGAGCAACAATAATTAAGAACATAAATCTAGAAGTTACTAAAAAGTTTGGTATAAATCCAACACATGTAATTCCAATCACAGCAAATTTATTCCCTAAAACAACAAGTGGTAAAATTCAAAGATCCAGTTTAAAAAAATTATTTGAGCTTGGAGATTTTAATGATGATCTAATATCTATCGACCTTGAACTTGAAAATGATAGGGTAGTCCCTGACTGGTTTTACCATAAAACATGGAAACCAAAACAAATATATACTGCGAATAGCTATGTGAATCGAAAATTTCTAATTTTTTGTGATAAAGAAGGATTAGGGAAAAGTTTTTTAAAACAATTACAGAAGATGGGTAATTTCTGCACTGTTATAACACAAGGTAGTGATTTTCATATGTATGATGAAAACCATTATCAAATCGATTTAATAAATGCTAATCATTATTCAAAATTATTTAAACAATTATTGAATAATAATATTTTTATAGAAGAAATTATAAATTTGTTTCCTTATACTCATGACTTGCAAATAGAACCAGCTTTAAACAATCTAAATACTACTATTGCTGCAGCATGTTGTAATGTACTTTATATCCTGCAAGAGCTTGAAAAGTATGAATATAAAAAATTTGTAAATTTTACTGTTATTGGAAATGGCTTTTTCCGCATTTTAGACGACGATTTTATTGATATTGGAAAATCAGCATTAATAGGGTTTTGTAAAACGATTGAGCAAGAACTTTCATGGATAAGATGCAGAGTTTTAGATATTCCCCTCGCTTCTATTGAGCAAAATCAAGCTATAATCTTATCCGAGATCGGAAATGGTCAGCATAATCACGAAATTGCTTATCGCAATCTAAACAGATTGATCAGCACGCTTGAGAAAGTCAATGTAACACAGGAAAATTTAACTAATACAGATCCTTTTAAATCTGGAGGATTTTATATTGTCAGTGGCGGCACAGGTGGTATTGGCTTGGTCATTGTAAAGTATCTCCTAAAATATTACGGTGCTAAGATATTAATACTAGCCAGAAAATCTAAAGAAATGGTTGCCGATATATTGGCTGACTTAGATAGATTACCTGGCGTAGTCGAGTATGCTTCGGTAGATATCTGTGATGCAAACGAGGTTTATAAATCATTTAGGGATGTAAAAAGTAAATTTAATACAATTTTATCTGGAGTTATTCATCTGGCTGGTAGTTCTGGTGAAAAATCTATTTTAGAAGAAACTACAGATAGACTTTATGAAGTTATCTCGCCAAAATTGATAGGTGCCTCCGTTTTATTTCAAATAATTCAAGAATATCCTGAAGCTTTATTTGTTGTATTTTCATCAGTTAATGCATATTTTGGGGGGTATAAGAATTCGGCGTATGCCGCTGCTAATAGTGCACTAGAAGAATACGTTGCGTCTATAAAAAAACTTCATAAAAATACTTTTTGTTTAGCTTGGAGTTTTTGGGATGATATTGGAATGAGTTCTGGCCATGCAATGAAGCAGCTTGCACAATCAAAAGGATTTATGCCAATAACTAGTGTGCAAGGCTTATGCTCATTGTTAGTTTCCTTAAGACGTGAGCCAGCAAGTGTATTGATTGGCATTGATGCTAGAAAATTAGCAATTTCATATTTGGTCAATCATGACTTTTCTTCATGTCAAGAACTTATTTGCTATTATCAAAAGAACGAAGAAGAAGTAATAGCGAATAGATTTAAAAATATTACTATTAAAGATTTTTATGGAAAAGTTTGTTATTGTAAATTTGTTTCACTTGATCATATGCCTATTGATATTCATGGCTTACCAGACAAAGAATACTTCAAAAATATTCGCTTTACTATAGAAAACTTGGATGAGGTGACTTATAAAGATCCACAAACTGAAACAGAAATAAAACTCGCTGATATTTTTAAGAACTTACTTAAAGTCAATAAAATATGGCGAAATGATGATTTTTTTAGGCTTGGTGGAAACTCGTTATCTGCAACTCAGCTAGTAACTAAAATCCGTGAACTCTTTAAGATTGAACTACAGCTGGCTACGCTATTTGCTGTCCCCGTATTGGCAGAACTTTCAGCTAAAATCGATAGTGAAATAGAAAAGAAAAAAAATGGTATAGAACTCTTCAAAATCGAAATAGCTGATCGAACTAAACACATACCGCTTTCATTTAGCCAAGAACGTTTATGGTTTTTACATCAAGTGAACTCAAACGGTTATTATTATAATATTACTGAAGCAGTTAAGCTCTCTGGAACGCTTGATTCAAATGCTTTACGCAAAGCATTTATGAGGTTAGCGGAACGACATGAAGTATTACGCACATCATTTAAAACAACAAATGGTATACCTGAACAATATGTTTCAGCTATACCAAATCACATTTTTTCAATTTTTGACCTCACCAATTCGGATGAAATGCAAAGTGAGTTTTTAATTAATGACTATCTCAATAATGAATCAAAATATGAGTTTGATCTATCTTGTGGACCACTATTGAAGGCGACATTATTAAAAATAAATAGCCACTTACATATTCTAATTGTTAATATGCACCATATTATTTCAGATGCTTGGTCAGTAAATATTTTTCTAAGAGATCTCTCATCTTTATACAATAATGAAATAACTAAAACTAGTTTATTGCCATTGTTAAGAATTCAATATGCTGATTACGCATGTTGGCAGCATGATCTTTTACGAAATAATTTGCTTAATAGTCAAATTGAGTACTGGGTCAAATCATTATCTGGTTACAGGGGGTATGCGCAAGTCCCAACAGATTTTTCTCGACCAGCAGTTCAAACTTTTGTGGGAAAACAAATTGAACTAAATATCCCTTATATCTTAAAGAACAAGTTAGAGAAAGTATCTCAAAGAAATAATTCGACGCTATTTATGGTTTTATTTTCTGCATTTAATTTCTTAATATCAAAATATAGCGGCGACGATGACATTGTGATTGGAGTCCCTATTGCTAACAGAAATCATCCTGATACACATAATTTAATAGGATTTTTCGTCAATACATTAGCTATTCGCACTAATTTAGCTGAAGATCCTCAGTTTATACATTTATTAGATCGCGTTAAAGAAACTACATTGCAAGCATATTCTAATCAGGATATTCCATTTGAAAAAATTGTAGATGCATTAAAAGTTGAAAGAAGAACTGACAAGCATCCATTATTTCAAACAGTCTTTGTCATGCAAAATGTTCCAGAGCCAGATTATTCAGTAGGAAATCTCAAGGTCGAAATGCTACCTTTCAAAAAAAATATTTCTAAATTTGACATGACCTTGAGTTTTATCGAAAAAAAAGATGGGCTAAAAGGCACATTAGAATACTCTACAGATTTATATAAGCCACAAACCATAGCTAAGTTTATCAAAGATTGGATGAATTTATTAAATGCCATAGTTGAAAATCCTAGAATAAGGCCATCTGAATATTCAATCGTTGATAAAAAATATCTTGATGAAGCAATTTGTTCTTTTAGTGAAAAGAATACGCAGCCATATCTTGATATAAAAGATTTTTTTCAATCTCTACAGCGAGCTTACCCAAATCTAAAAAAATTAGCTGCACTTCTTCCAAACCAACGAGATTTATATATTAGTTATTTGACCGATGCTAATAAAGCATTATATACCATTGCTTATAGTGTTGATTTAGGGATCAATATAGATGTTGATAAGTGGTATAAATCACTAATAGAACTACATGCTGCTAATGATGTTCTAAAATCAAGATTTTTTTCATTCAATGATAGCTTTTATCAAATAATTGATGAAGCAATGTTAATTGAATTTAAGTTTTATGATGGAGAAAACGCGGAAGAAATACTTGAAGCTGAAATTAAGAAAGAGTTTGATTTATTTCAATATGGAGTAAGGTATTTGCTCATCAAAGATAAAAACGATAGCTACACAGCAGCTTTACTTTGCCATCATATTATAATGGATGCATACTCAGCAAAATTATTTTTTGAAGGGATATTATCACTCTATGAAACACGTTGTAATTCTTTAAAGTATTATTCTGCTAATTATAATAAATTAACTAATGAGCGTAATAATTTATTTGACTCAGATGAAACAATTTTAGGCTGGAAGAATGAATTGAAAAATGTATCTGGTATTCCTGTTAAAAATGATGATTTACATCATGATAATATTAGAACTATAGATTGTTTCAATATTGATGAAACACATTTTAAAAAAATAAAAAAATACTGTTTTGATAATAAAATTAGTTGTGCAAGCTATTTAAAAGTCATTATAGGCTTGGTCTTACATAAATATTACAATATGAATAATGATTTTTTTGTTTTCGATGTATTAAGCGGTAGAGACAGTTTGCAAAAAAATGTTATAGGTTGTTTTTATCAAACATATCCATTAATATTTAAGCATGATTTTTTTAATGCTGATTTTAGCAACATTATTAATCAGTTATCTCAGTGGAAAAAATATATACAAAAGTATAAAAATATATCCGTCTTACAGCAAAACATTCTTTTGAAAAACTATGGTGCTAAGATATATATTAACTATTATAACTTTTCAAATATTGAGGCTTCATCTGGTAATTTTAGTTTAAAAATATATGAAAATTTTGATAATAATGAGGTACATTTAATAATTGATGAAAAATCTAACGAAATTATCCTTAAATTATATCGTCCCAACAATTACCTGCATAACAGTGATTTGTTGCATAGGATCTCTCATGTTTCTAAGCAGATTTTAAATGGTGTTGAAAGTGTATCTGACATCGATATAATTTTAGATCAAGAAAGAACTAAGATTAATTCACTGAGAAATATTAGGCATAATTCTGGAGATAATGATAATTTCCGTGCAATTCATCTGCACTTTGAAGATTATGCTAAAAAAACTCCTAATGCTATAGCTATCATTTTCAATAATGAAAAATTAACTTATTCTGATTTAAATTCGCAAGCGAACAAGCTAGCTAAATTTTTACAAAAAATTGGTTGTCGTTCAAATGAAATTATAGGATTGTGCGTTGATCGTTCGGTAAATATGATTATTGGAATTCTCGGAATTTTAAAATCAGGCTCAGCTTATTTGCCATTGGATCCTTCTAACCCTACGGAAAGATTGGATTATATTTTAGCTGATGCAAAAGTTCGGTGCTTGGTAACCCTTACGAATATATCATCAAATCATAACTTTTCAGTTAGTCAAATTATAAATATTGACTCTCTTGAGCTTAGTACGCATGACAAGATTGAAAAAAATCTGGAGGCTTCTATTTTGCCTGAAGATCTTGCTTATGTAATTTACACTTCTGGATCAACTGGCAAGCCTAAAGGCGTGCTAATTGAACATAATAATATTGCAAGGCTATTTAAATCAACAAAATCTTTATTCAGTTTTGATTCAAATGATATTTGGACTTTATTTCATTCTTATGCATTTGACTTTTCAGTTTGGGAAATTTGGGGCGCATTGGCGCATGGCGGGAAATTAGTGTTAGTCCCGTATGAAATTTCTCGCTCACCGGAGGATTTTTGTCAGTTATTGAGCAAAGAGAAAGTAACAATACTAAATCAAACTCCCACTGCCTTTACTCAACTAACATCTTTTCTTGAGTCAAATAACATGCATTTTGATCATGCATTGCGATATATTATATTTGGTGGCGAAAAACTGAATAAATCAGTACTTAAATCATGGATCAATCATTATGGTTATTCATCTCCTCAATTAGTCAACATGTATGGAATTACCGAAATAACCGTGCATGCTACCTATAAATTTTTATCTTTAAACGATGACAGCTCTGAATCTAAAAGTGATATTGGATTGCCGATCGATGATTTAGAGATTTCTATTCTAGATAATTATCAGCACCTTACCCCATTAGGCATGATTGGTGAAATCTATATTAGTGGTAAAGGGTTAGCGCGAGGATACCTAAATCAACTAAGCCTTACTAACCAGCGTTTTATTAACGAACTTAAACATTTACCAGGATCCTCACGTTTATATAGAACTGGTGATCTTGGTAGATATTCGCCCAATAACTCAATAGAGTATATTGGCCGTATTGATGATCAAGTTAAAATTCGTGGTTTTAGGATAGAACTTAATGAAATCACAGAGAATATTAAAACTATTATTGGAACCTCGGAAGTTACTGTTATTGCAAGTCAAACAGACGGGGAGGGGATTGATTTAGTTGCATATGTTGTAATAAAAATGGAGGCGCTTGACGTGAGAATGATTCAAGAACAGCTGCGAAAAAGGCTTCCTGAATATATGATACCGAATTATTTTGTCGCATTGGATGCTTTCCCATTAACTATAAATGGTAAGCTTGATACAAAAGCGCTTCCTTTACCAAATAAGTCAGTGATACCTATAGCCTATCAGGCCCCAAGCTCGCCCATGCAGATTATTATTGCAGAAATATGGTCAAAAGTGTTGCAGCTTGATCAAGTAAGTATATTCGACAACTTTTATGATCTGGGCGGACATTCCTTAAAAATAGTCCAAGTTCATAGCTTGCTAAACCAACGATTATCTACTATGTGGGATAAACAAGTTACTATAATGGAGTTATTTCAATATCCTACGATTACCTCTTTAGCACAACATCTCGATAAAAAAGGTTTTGAAAATGGATCTTCGGTTATTGCGACAAGCAACAATAGAGCAGAAAAGCGAAAAAATTCTAGGGCATTAATGACTGAAAAAGTTAATACATAATACTAATACAAGGAAAATGTTATGAGCATTATTAGACCATTTCAAGGGCTCAGACTGTGTGAAAAATTTATTTCTGATAAAAGTAATCAGTCTGTTACTGAAAGCCTATTTAAACTTGATAAGTCTGAAATACTTCAGGCATTGGATTCTAGAATGTATGTATGTGATGACATGCCTAGCTATTATATTTATCAACAAGTTAATCCAAAATTTAGTACTACGGGTCTTATGGCATTAACTCCTATAGAAGCAGTACACGATGCTTTAGTTAAAGCTCACGAAGAAGTTATACTTGAAAAATTAATCATAACGAAAGAAAGTCTTGAGCAAGAACAAGTGCAAATTAATCCTGTTCTTTTGGTATATGAGGATGATATCACTATCAACAAGTTCATTGATGAAATAATAAATACTTTGCCTTCAACTGTAATTATTTCTGAAAATGAAACAAAACATAAATTCTGGGTTATTAATAACCCAGAATTTATTGAAAAAATAAATCTTCTTTATAAAGCAATACATCCTATTTATATAGGCGATGGTCACCATCGCATTGCGGCAATATCAAAGTTGTTTGTAGAGCAATTAGATTCTTTAAATTGGCACAAATATTTTTTTACTATATTAGTTCCAAAGAGTAAAGTGGTTGTTAAATGTTATAATCGTATTCTACATGATTTAAATAAATATGATGAAAATGAATTCATATTTTTGTTGCAAAAAAATTTTTTTGTGACACAAATAAACTTTATGGATAATAACCTCGGTAAAGGTAATTTGAATTTATATTTGAGAAATAAATGGTATAGGCTGATATTAAAACCAGGGGCTAATATAAATTCTGAATCACTCGATGCGCTAAGTCCTTTTGTAATTGAGAATTTTATATTAAAGCCGCTGTTAGGAAATATTGCTCAAGCTTATACTGACAAAATTAGTTTTATACATGAAGAAATAAACTTTTATGATTATTTGTTAAATAACAAAGAGGATAAACAAATATGGTCTGCTATATTCAGTTCTCCTCTTGCAATAGATGATATATTCAGAATTGCAGACTCTAATAAGAAAGTCCCTCCTAATTCAACATGGATTTTACCAAAGATTCCAAATGGTTTTATTAATTATCAATTAACTACCAAATATAGCTTATGATTATTGAATCTTTAACAAAAATTACTACTCACCCCATTCATTATCGCCTTAAAAATTTTATCAGTGGTATTGATCTACATATAAAACTTGAGGGAATGAATATTTCAAGCTCGATCAAACTAAAACCGGCTATATGGCTAATAAAAAAACTTGAAGAAAATAAAACGCTTCTTCCTAATAAATCAATAGCAGTTTGCTCTTCATCAGGTAACTTGGGTATTGCGCTTAGCATTGTGTGTAAAGAAAAAGGCTATCCTTTCATTTGTATTAGCGATCCAAATATATCTTCCTTTAGCGAAAAATATATTAGCCTTTATGGAGGGAAAGTTATCAAGGTAACGCAAAAAGACATTAATGGTGGTTATCTTGGGTCACGTTTAGCTTTGATAAATGAAATGATAGGAAACAATGAGAACTATGTATTTGTTGATCAATATTCAAACTTTGATAACGTTGACGCCCATTATATAACTACAGCAAATGAAATATTTTCTGAGTTTCCGCAAGTTGATTATTTATTCGTAGGCGCAGGTACTACAGGAACTTTAATGGGATGTGCAAAGTTTTTTAAGACTTTTTCTCCTCGGACTAAAATTATTGCGGTAGATGCAATTGGCTCGGTTACTTTTGGTTACCCTCCAGGCAAACGTTTAATCCCAGGGTTAGGTACTAGTTGCAAGCCTAATATTGCAGATGCTGCATTTATTGATGATATCATTCTTGTAGAAGAAGTTGATACAATACAAATGTGCCATTATTTACTTGAAACGCACGGATTATTTTTGGGGGGATCTAGTGGAACTGTAATGCACGGTGTAAAAAGTTATCTGTGTAATGTAAAACCTGGTTCAATAGTTGTAGCTGTGTCACCTGATTTTGGTGATAAGTATATCCATACAATTTATAATAATGAATGGTTACAAGATAAATTTCCACAAATACTACCATTGAGGTGTTATGAGTCATGATTAATTCTAATTTCAAGTTAATAAAAGGCGGCGCAATTTATTCTTTTTTAAGTGAAATTATTCCTCAAGCAATGTGTATAATTAAAGAAACCTATTTGGCGCACGAAGAAGAAAAAACTATTAATCCCAATAGTTATTTTTTAAGATTTCCTGATAAGCCTTCAGCTCGAATAATTGCTTTACCAGCTGCGCTTAATTTTGGCGAAAAGGTTTCTGGTATTAAGTGGATTTCAAGCTATCCAGAAAATGTACAACGTGGTTTTCAAAGAGCATCTGCTATAATTATTTTAAATGATTATGAAACTGGTTACCCCACGGCATTATTAGAAGGTTCTGTTATAAGTGCAATGAGAACTGCTTGTTCAGCTGTGTTGGCAGCAGAATATATTGTTTCAAAACAAAAATATATTGATGTACTAGGGTTTATAGGAAATGGATTAATTTCAAAATATATTTTTTCATGTTTTATAAAAAATGGTTGGAAAATAAAAAAGATTAATTTATTTGATCTTGACAAAAACTCAACTAAAAAAATATACAATTTTATAACTAGTGAATATAGAGGTGATATAGAAGTAGTTAATTCATATGAAAATTTGATTCAATCCTCTGATGTAATTGTTTGTGCTACTACAGCAGCCATGCCTTATATAATGGATTTTTCACTTTTCAAACATAATCCTGTGGTATTAAATGTATCATTAAGAGACATTGATGCAGATATTATATTAAGATCGAACAACATTGTGGACGATGTTGAACATGTTCTAAATGAAAAAACCGGACCAGATCTAGCATTTAAAAAGAGTAATAACAAAAACTTTATCAATGGGACGATCGCAGATTTATTGCTTAAGAAAATCAAATTAAATTTAAATAAACCAACCATATTTTCACCAATGGGAATGGGGATATTAGATATAGCAATTGCTAACTATATTGTTCAAAATATTCCTTTGGAAAAAAGTACTAATATTGATGATTTTTTCAATGATATTTCGAGGTGATAAACTTATAGGCATAAAGTTCATTGCGTAGCTTTCATGGCGTTCTTTAAGCTGCGCGGGCGCATGTCTGTCCATACTTTTTCTATGTAGTCTAAACAGATTTTTTCAGTTCCTTCCGCACCCGTTTTCTCCCAACCTAAAGGAAGGTCCTTGTCGCAAGGCCATATGGAATATTGATCCTCATTATTTACCACAACGCAAAATTTTATATTTTCTTTTTCATTAGTAGTATTCATAAAAAGCTTATTTCCTCATTTCCTTTAAGTTGTTTTCTGATCTAATTTTACGTGTATTAATTCAACTTTCAACAGTTAATTATTGTTTGCTTTCTATTGCTTGTGATATACTTAAAATCTATGTATTGTAATATTAAGGATTCATGATGAACCTCTCGCATGCCGTCTTACCTACGCAATTAGTCAAATTTATTGATCATTTTCACGAAAGCCTCGTTGAACAATATGGACGTGAACCATTAGAAAGATTTACCGGATTTATAAATCATTTAACAGGGCGTCATCGATTAAAAACGCTTGATTCTCGCCAGCGCAATGGAACACCTACAGAATTGTGGTATCCAGATTTAACTGCTAAGCCATGGCATGACACCTCAGTATTACCTTGGGCAGCAACACTTGAATCAGCATTTCCTGAAATTTGCAGCGAGTTGAACTCTGTTTTGGCTGGTAAAGCAAAATTTAAAGATCCTGATGTTGTCGTTCGAGTAGATTTTGATTATATAGGTTGGGATAATTATCATTTTCAACGACTTGGTAAAGCGACTTCTTTTCTAGAACGGTTTCCTGAAAACCTAGCCCTTTGCCCCAAGACAGCTGCTGTGCTAGAACAAATTCCTTTGGCAGGTGATGCTAAATTTGCTGTAATGCAACCCGGAGGCTATTTGAAACCTCATTTCAGTACTTTCAATGGTCGACTTGTGTGTCATTTAGGTTTAATCGTCCCTAAAAATTGTGCCATTCGTGTTGCTGATGATGTGAGAACCTGGGAAGAAGGAAAAGTTATTTTATTTGATGATACATATGAACATGAAGCATGGAATAATGCTGATACACTGCGTGCTGTTTTGCTCTTAGACATGTGGCACCCTGATTTAACTACTACTGAAATCATTTGCTTAGAAGCATTACTAAATAAAGTTTCAACTGTCGATTTAACTAAATTTGGAATATAAATATTCATGTCTAACAGATCAGAAGAATCTTTATCTCAAGCTGCTTTAGTTGAGACTTTTACCAACATTGCTGGTCAAGAAACAACTAATTTGTTTCATAAGTTATTTTATTACTCCTATGAGAGAACTTGGCGTAATACCACTTGGATGAACACGCAGATATTTAAATGTCCTTTCGATTTATGGGTTTATCAAGAAATTATTTGTGAGATAATGCCAGATTTAATTATTGAAACTGGAACTGCTACAGGTGGAAGTGCTTTATACCTTGCACATATTTGTGAATTAATAGGGAAGGGCAAAGTGCTTACTATCGATATTGATACTTCTGGCACAGGATATATTAAGCCTGAATATGCTTTTCGCCCTAAACATCCAAGAATTGATTATTTCATTGGCTCTTCTACTGCAGATCTAACTCTTGAGCATGTGCGAAATACTGTTAAAAAGACAGCTAAAGTATTAGTAATTCTTGATTCAAATCACACTTATGAACACGTACTTACTGAATTACGTTTGTATCAAGAGTTTGTTTCTAAAGGTAGTTATATGATTGTAGAAGATAGTAACAGAAATGGTTACCCTGTTGAACCTACAAGAGGTGCAGGCCCTATGGAAGCTATTGATAAGTTTTTAAAAGAATCACCTATTTTTGTGAGTGACCCCAAAAGAGAAAAATATTTTTTAACTTTTAATCCAAAAGGTTATCTAAAAAAAACAGGGTAAATATTAAGGATAAGAATTTATGCCGGGTTACAAAAAAATTACAGAGCAGGGTACTGAGCATCAACCACAAAATATAGAAGCAGGTGATCAAAAAGAGCATGACTCAGGCGCTAGTACAGCAATAGTACTTCATCAACCACAAATTAACACTGAAGCTTCTCTAGTTCTTGAGCAATTCACTAACTTGTATAATGTAAGAAATCAATCTCCAAGTAAATGGAATAAATGGTGTATTAGACCATTAAAAGGATTTTTATATTTACTTGCTTTAAATTCTGGTGTTCCCTTTATTGCGCCCGCAGCAAAATTTGCAACAGATAAGACACTCAAGTTTTTCTTTGGAGCTAGTATTTATATTGGTATTGGTTCAATAAGTATTTGGTCTCTCAGGAACTTTTTTACGTATTTTAATCTTATAAGTAATGTATCATCTGCAAGCAAATATTCTGAAATAGCTATTCTTGTAGGTTCTTTGGTGGCGGGAACGCTTTCTGTTTTACCAGGAGTTTTTATAGCATTAAAATACAATCCGTTATGGATAATACCATTATCCGTATTCTATGACATTACAACTAATACAATTAGTTATAATGAAATTTTTCGTCAATTATATAACGACAAATTTTGCTATCGAGGTCAACAAGAGTTACGCGATCACAAAGATAGACTTATTAAATGTTTACAGTATGGAATTGATAACAATAACTGTCCCGAATCAACTCTTGATCAGGAATTTATTGTTCAAGAGCTTAAGCATACTATTATAAATGCTAACATCAAATTACAAGTTCACGATTTACACCCAGCTGTATTTAAAACTGGACTAAATATCAGCAAATATTCGATGGGTATATTATTACCATTATCATGGGCAATAGTTTCTGTTTGTCTAGTTTATTCAGATATACGTAAATATCTTGATTTTGGTATATTTTCATCAGGTTTAATTGCGGGCTTAACAACTATACCGAGCTATTTTCTAGAATATTTATTTGGGAAATCATTAGTTGCATCGTTTTATAGTTATATGGCTAATCTTATTTATGGGGTAAAAACCATTAATCCTCTTTTTAATTATTACCCAAAGGCAACGCTTATTTCTTTGATAACTGCTATGATTTTACTTAGTTGTTCTTTTGCTGGTAGAGCCCAGGTTATTACTGATTTATTTGACGAAGGTAGTTTTCGTAATTTTATGCTTATGTCAGTTAGTATAGGAACCATACTTTTTAAGTTATCGGCCGCAATAAACAATGTGTTTAGTATTGGCGGAGCTCTCCTAGCACGTTATACAAATAATTATATTTTTACCCGCCAGGTATTGTTCGATAAAATTAAAATTATATTATCAACTACGAAACCAACTACTATCCATGCCTTATTACCTATATTGTCTAACAATAGTGAAAGAAAGAATGAAAGTTCAGAAAGGAGTAGTCACGAATCTACAAGGTTAGTAAATTTTGCAACTAATAGCCCATCCAGTTTTTTTTATCAAAAAAAAACGCCTATTATTAATGCTGTTCCAGAGACACCAGTAGCTATGTCACCTAAGCCTGATGTGGGTAATTAATTATAAGGTGAGAGAACAGTTACTTATTTATCTTATGCCTATCAAAAGCTACTTCTACCTCAAGACCGGTACCAGAAGGTGGGACGCCGAGAACTACCACACCCTGATGGAGTTTGACGATTTGCTGGACGATAGCGAGGCCTAGACCGCTTCCTTGCGCCTTGGTACCTAAGACACGAAAGAAGCGTTCGAAGACGCGGGAACGTAGTTCTGCGGGGATGCCAGGGCCGTTGTCGACAACTCTAATGAAAATGTGGTTCTGTTCACTTTCGAGGTAAACCTTGATAAAGCCGTTATGTGGGGTGTAACGAATGGCGTTATCAACCAGATTACGAAATAAAGCATGTAAACCGGTGGCGTTACCCATGATGATGTAATCGGGATTTTTGGCGATTAATTCGATTTCAATTTGTTTGGCCACCGCAGCAGGGGCTAGTTGCGCAATTACTTCGCTCGCAATTTTTAACAAGTCAACCTCAATGCGATCTTCTAAAGTAGTTGACTCTGGACTCATGCGACAGAGAGTAAGTAATTGTTGAATTACATGGGTACAGCGATCTACGCCGGTAATTACGTTTTTCAGTTGTTGTTGTCGTTCTTTGGGATCCAAAGTTTTCAGTGCAACCTGGGCTTGCGTCTTAAGTGCTGCCAAAGGCGTGCGTAGCTCGTGGGCCGCATCGGCTGAAAAACGTTGTTCGCGTTCAAATGCTTGTTTTAAGCGTAAAAATAATTTATTCAATTCGTCGACTAACGGTTTTATTTCAACGGGTACCGCTTCTAAATCCACGGGGTCTAAATGATCGGCGGCTCGACTAGCTACTTCATTAGCAACGCGCCGTATACTACTAAGGCCTCGGCCAATGATGATCCAAATGAGCAGCCCAGAAAGGGGGTAGGTGAGCAACATGATATAAATATCATCTTTCATAATCACATGTGCTAAGCGATTACGGACATTATAGTGTTCGCCGATCATGAGGATCAAACCCTGCTTCTCATCTTTAATTGTAGCTACTCGCCAAGGTTCTCCGGCAATATATTTATCACTAAAACCTACTTCCGGCAGTGCTAACGGATAAGTGGGTGCATGGGGTGAGTGTAATAGTAATTTGCCGTCTAAATCCCAAATTTGAAATTCATATTTATTACTATAAATCGATTCTAGATGGTTCAGTTGCGTCTTTTTAAGAAAATCATTGGTCCAAGTTGGAATATTATCGAGATTTTGCTGTAACACCGTTAAATCACGGCCTTTCACGTCACTTACTAATGCTTGAAAAGAAATAACAGCTTGTCCCAATAGTGAATCTAAGTTGTTTTGAATATCTTGTTGATCGAGATAATAGTTACCAATAGCGGTGAGCGAGGTTGTTGCTGTAATTGCCAGCAGCAAATTTAATAACAAAAACTTGCGAATAGATAACTTCATGGTGTTTCAGGTATTTCTTTTTCCGCCATATAGCCAACGCCGCGAATAGTGCGAATAAAATTGATCCCAAGTTTTTTCCGTAAATTATGGACATGAACTTCTAGCGTGTTGCTATCGACATCATCGCCCCAACCATACAAGCATTGATTTAGGACTTCACGCGATACAACTTGCCCCACGCTTTCTAATAATTTTTGCAGTAAAGCGAATTCACGACGCGAAAGGGGGATAACTTTGCCAGAAACTTTTACTTCGAGGGAAGCAGGGTCTAGTTCAACTTCGCGGTACATAATCGTGGGATCAGCGCGATTGCTCGCAAAACGTCGTTGCAAGGCACGTAACCTGGCCGAGAGTTCGTCTAAATCGAATGGTTTGGTGAGGTAGTCATCTGCACCGCTGTCTAAGCCTTTAATGCGATCTTCGACGGAGTCGCGCGCAGTGAGGATTAATACCGGAATTGCTAGACCATTGGCACGCATTTGTTGCAAAACAGTTAAACCCGGTACTTTAGGGAGGTTTAAGTCTAGAATAATCAAATCGAAAATCTCAGCACGCAAAAAGCGTAAAGCAGATTGACCGTCTTTAAGCCAATCTACAGTATAACCATAGTGACTCAAGCCAGTTTTAATACCATTTCCCAATGGTTCATCGTCTTCGACTAATAAAACTCGCATAAATACTTTCTACTCCTTCGCCAAATATATGTGTATTTATAGCGTATCTAGCTAGGGAAGTATAGAAGGGACGCTGTTTACATAACAAAAAAATATGGCGTGGATTAGCTCGTTAGAGGTAGTGCCATTGACGTATAGCATGGAGTGGAAACACTCATAGAAATAGTTACAATTTAGCGTCTAATCGGCTACACTAAGCCTAGTTTTATTAAGCATTATTAATTGGAATTTAATCGCCGTGTTTCGACCCCTAGTTCTGTATATTGGTTTGCGCTATACCCGCGCTAAACGTCGTAATCATTTTATTTCGTTCATTTCTTTAAGCTCGATGTTAGGCATAGCCTTGGGCGTAGCTGTATTGATCACGGTGCTTTCGGTAATGAACGGTTTTGATCAAGAAATTCGTAGTCGTATTTTTGGTATGGCCAATCAGGTCACAGTTTCCACCATGCCGCCGAAGCTAACGCAATGGCAAGACCTAAGTAATAAAATCGTGCAACATCCGGGTGTAGTTGCAGCCGCGCCTTTTGTGAGTGGTCAAGGTATTTTAATGAATCAGGGGCAAAATCACCCCGTTATGTTAATTGGTGTTAATCCCGCTGTAGAAAAAAATGTTTCTATCATCTCGCAAAAAATCACAGATGGGTCCTTTGATGCTTTAGCGCCAGGACAATACGGTTTAGCGATAGGCGAAAAACTTGCGGCTAATTTAGGAGCTGCAGTGGGCGACAAGCTGACTTTGCTAGTACCTGCTGCCACCGTGACTCCCTTTGGCGTCATGCCACGTTTTAAAGTGTTTACCGTAGTCGCAATTTTTAAGATTGGTACCGGCTTTGGTTTTGATACCGACATGGCGTTTATGAATTTAAAAGATGCGCAAACTTTGCTGCAATATGGTAATGCTGTTAGCGGTCTACGCCTGAAATTACAAGATTTTTACGCGGCACCGCGCATTAGCGAAGAGCTAGCAAAAGAATTGCCGGTAAATTACATCGTTAGTAATTGGACCGAAGATTACGGCAGTTTGTTCCATGCCATCAGCTTAGAAAAAACCATGATGTTTATCATTTTACTGTTATTAGTAGCTATTGCAGCATTTAATCTCGTATCAACGTTGGTAATGGTAGTTACGGATAAGCGCTCGGACATCGCTATTTTACGCACCTTAGGCGCTACCCCTCGCACCATTTTGGCTATTTTTATGGTGCAAGGAACTATCATCGGATTAGTAGGTACTTTGCTAGGATTAATCGGCGGTATCTATTTAGCCTTACATGCGCCGGAATTAGTGAACGGCCTGGAAACTTTTTTCCACGTTAAATTATTATCGTCCGATGTTTATTACGTAAATTACTTGCCCTCTAAATTGCAAGAAGCTGACGTAGTGCATATTTGTATTGCAGCAGTATTAATGAGCTTAGTGGCTACCCTTTATCCTGCTTGGCGTGCAGCCCGTACGCAACCTGCGGAGGCTTTGCGCTATGAATAAAAGCAGTCAACCGTTAGTTTTAAATTGCATAGACCTCAGCAAGTCATTTCACGATGGTGCTTTACATGTAGATGTTTTTAAACGTCTAAGTTTTGCGGTACATGCTGGCGAGCGTGTTGCTATTGTAGGCTCTTCTGGCGCAGGTAAAAGCACGTTATTGCATATTATTGGTGGCTTAGATCAAGCTTCTGCAGGTCAAGTACTCGTGGCAGGTAATGACTTTGCAAAATTAAGCGATGCTGAACGTAGTCGTCTGCGTAATCAATATTTAGGTTTTGTTTACCAATTTCATCATTTGCTACCGGAATTTACCGTCTTAGAAAATGTTTGTATCCCTTTATTGCTACGCGGAGTTAAAGCCAAAGCCGCTAAGCAAAAAGCAAGTTATTTGCTGAAAAAAGCCGGTCTGGAATCAAGACAACAGCATAAATTAGGGGAATTATCGGGCGGAGAACGCCAACGTACCGCGATTGTACGTGCTTTAGTAACTGATCCGCTGTGTGTTTTAGCTGACGAACCTACCGGTAATTTAGATCAAGTAACGGCGGAAAAAGTTTATCAAATGATGTTAGATCTCAATCGCGAATTTAACAGTAGCTTAGTCATTGTTACGCATGATCTTAGTTTAGCCGCCAAAATGGACCGCGTATTGCGTTTGGAGCACGGTCAGTTAGCGGAGGTTGCTAAATCGTAAGCAAATAAAGTATTTTGCATTAACATCGCGACCGTCATTGGCCCAACGCCACCTGGAACGGGCGTAATCCAACTAGCTTGTTTTTGTGCAGATTTGAAATCGATGTCGCCGACCAATTGACCATCTGCCAACCGATTCATTCCTACATCAATTACGATTGCGCCGGGTTTTATCCAATCACTTTGAATAACGCCTGGCTTGCCAATCGCAGCAACTAATAAATCCGCTTGTTTTACGTGAAATGCCAAATCTTTAGTGCAACGATGGCAGATGGTTACTGTGCAATCAAGCAAGAGTAATTCGAGTGCCATTGGCCTACCCACTATATTCGATGCTCCAACTACAACGGCATGCAAGCCTTGTAGCGTAGTTTTAGTTTCTTCTAACATTTGCACAATACCGTACGGTGTGCAGGGGCGTAGCAAGGGCCGTTTTTGCGCTAAACGCCCTAAATTATAGGGATGAAAACCATCGATATCTTTGGCAGGTACGATGCTTTCTAGTATTAAATTACTGTCAATTTGTTTTGGTAAAGGCAATTGCACCAAAATGCCATGAATAGTCGGATCTTGATTTAAGGTCTGAATTAAATGTAGTAACTCCTCTTGAGAGGTCGTGGCAGGCAAATCATAAGCAAACGATTTAATACCAATTTCTTGGCAAGCTTGACGCTTGTGGCGCACATAAATTTGCGAAGCAGGATCGCTACCTACTAAGATCACGGCAAGCCCAGGAGCAGGTTTGCCAACTTTAATAATGTGGTCGATTTTTAGTTTAAGCTCAGCGCGGATTTTCCCTGCTAGGGCTTTGCCGTCAATTATTTGTGCAGTCATGCAGTTAAAATTCCTTACACTAGTTGAGATGACGATATGTTCAGCGCTTGCCGCTGTCTGTATACTATGTTCTTTCCGACAAATATACAGAATAAAGGCTCATTATGTTAGATCCAAAATGTTTACGCGCCGATATCGAAGCTACCGCCCAACGCCTGGCTATCCGCGGTTATAAACTTGATGTCGCAGCAATTACAGCATTAGAAGCACAACGGAAACAAATACAAGTGGCGACTCAAGAGCTGCAAAATCAGCGGAATGTTTGTTCCAAAGCTATTGGCATGGCCAAAGCAAAAGGAGAAGATGCCAGCAAATTAATGGCCGAAGTAAATACGTTAGGGGAGCAGTTGCAACAGCATGAGCAACAATTGCTAGAAATTCAGCGACAATTACGCGATATCGAACTTACCATCCCTAATATTCCGCATGCTAGCGTGCCTGCCGGTAAGAGTGAAGATGACAATGTCGAAGTTCGTCGTTGGGGCGAACCCCGTCAATTTTCTTTTGCTGCCAAAGATCATGTGGATTTAGGCAGCGATGGCAAGCTGGATTTTGCTGCCGCAGCAAAAATTGCCGGAGCTAGATTTGTGGTTATTCGCGGTGCCTTAGCTCGTCTGCATCGAGCTTTGACGCAATTTATGCTAGACACCCATAGCAATGAGCACGGCTACCAAGAAATTTATGTGCCTTATTTAGTTAATCGCGACAGCTTGTTTGGCACCGGCCAATTGCCTAAATTTGCTGAAGATTTATTTACGTTAAGTGGCGAACAAGAATTATCTTTAATTCCTACTGCAGAAGTACCCGTTACTAACTTTGCCCGCGATATGATTTTTAACGCGGAAGAATTACCGATGAAATTCGTTTGTCATACACCGTGTTTTCGCAGCGAAGCGGGGTCCTATGGTAAAGATACACGCGGGATGATACGTCAACATCAGTTTGAAAAGGTGGAAATGGTACGATTTGTGGCACCAGAAGAGTCCTACCAAGCCTTAGAGGAGTTAACCGGAAATGCTGAAGCCATTTTGCAGAAACTAGGTCTTCCTTACCGAGTAGTAGTTTTGTGTGGGGCAGATATAGGCTTCCAGTCCGCTAAAACTTACGATATCGAAGTATGGTTGCCCAGCCAACAGCGCTACCGAGAAATTTCCTCTTGCAGCAATTTTGAAGATTTCCAGGCTAGACGCTTACAAGCCCGCTGGCGCAACCCCAAAACCGGCAAAGTCGAGCTTTTGCATACTCTCAATGGCTCTGGATTAGCCGTAGGCCGTACCCTAGTCGCCCTCATGGAAAACTATCAGGACGAGCAGGGGAGGATTCACGTGCCGGAGGCGCTGTGGGGTTATATGGGGAATCAAAAAATAATTGAATAAAAGACTCTTGTCATTCTAGTTGAAAACGGTATTATGGGTGCCCGAGAATGATGTGTTAGTCAAGGAAAGGCTAAATTAAGCTCGGAGTATCGCTAGGATGCATGCTTCAGATTTATGTGGGCCGTTAGCTCAGTTGGTAGAGCAGCGGACTTTTAATCCGTTGGTCGATGGTTCGAATCCATCACGGCCCACCAACTTTATCCTCCCCTCTGTACCATTTCTTCGCCAGATAGCCTAATATAAATCACTTTAGTTCGAATCTAATTTATGCTCTCAAGCAAAAATTTCTAAAAAAATTTTAAGCCTTTGTTAAGTTTTTGTTGATATATTTAATTAATCGAATAATCCATATTGCTTTATATTTAGGGGGCTTATCGTGGGTCTTACGGTTGTAAAATATGATACTGCAACTCAACAAGTTCAGGTCAAGGTAACTGGTCATGACGCGGCGCAAATCTGTAAGGAATTAAAACAACGACTTATTTTTAAAGGCAAAGGACAAGATTTTGCTAGTAACCTTGTGGCTAAAGAGCAGAATCTATATTTTGCATTTAGCAGGCAAGAGTTACTTGACGTATGGAACTTATGTCAAGATATTTTTGCAAAATATCAAAGTGCGCAAGAAGAGAGTCTAGAACGACAACTTTTAAAACTTGGTTTTGCAGAGAAAAATGCACTGCAAGCTTATGCGCCGACGAGTAAAAGTAAAATTGCTAGCAAGTGGTTTTTGTCACTCAATTATGCTGATAATTTTAGAAACTTTTGTCAGGGATTTGGACCAATACATTTTGCTCCGTATAAAATCACTAGATGGGACTTGTTCGATCCAGAGCGAGTTTCTTGTGCAGTGCGAATCCCCAATGATGAACCCAATAGAACCGAAAACTTTATAAGAAAAATAAATGAAAAACAGAAAATATCATTTATTGTTAAAAAAAATGATATTGTTTTTGAGCATATTAATGGAATTTATTTTTTTAACGTAAACAAATTAACTTTTGCTAATTTTGTAACTCATTTATCTCGCTATGCGCTGAAACTACATTTCAATAAAACAGCTGAAGAAGTTGAAGAATTGGCTAAAGCCGTCACACAAAAAATATTAGCAAAATTAAAAGTTCATAATACAAATGAAATATTTCAGATTGATTTTCGTCGTGAATTATTTGCTGTTCAAAAAGAATTGGCTTTGGCAGGCGATGTTTCAGTAAGTGCTGCGCTAGTAGATGAACCGATCCCAACAATAGGGTTAATACCCCCCTGTTTAGTAGTTAGCCCAAAGCCACTGCGGAATTTTTTAATAGGATCTTCAAGTCCATTGGAAGGAGGATTTACTCGTGATACATTATTGGCATTATATTCAGGAGAAGATTTATTCGGTCGAAGACAAAAAACTAGTTGGCCTGTATTAGAATCAAAAAGTAGTTTTTTACTACCATCTGAATTAAAAGAAGAGCCAAAAAGAAAAGAGTTAATATGTTTTCGATTCATCTTGCCTTGTGTATACAATGAAAAAGCTGCTGACCAATTAAAAGATGATATTCCTAGCATAATGACTAAGCTTAAATATGATGCGGCGCAAATTAAAGCGGTCGATAAATCTCATATATCTATGGGTTTTTGCCTATGGATTGATTCCCCTCCATTTGATATAGCTAAAACTGTGGTTTTATTGCAGCAATTGTCGGAGCATATAGTTGGTATATGTAATGTAAGCCCTGAAGAAAAAAGTAAACAGACAACATTATTGCAAGAAAAAATTCAAAAAGTTTTTTCACAATTCTCCAGCAATCTAGAATATGAATTGGATGTTGCAGCTGCGTTAAATTTAAATACAGAAAGTAAAGAGATAGAAAACTCTCCCGTGGCGAGATGCTAAAACGGCGCCGGCGAGCCAGCCGGACCAGCTTCAGGTTTTGGATCTGCATCGGGTCCCGGATCATAAGAACTGCCATTACTAGCAGGCGCCTGTCCTGGCATAAAAAGTCTTTTAATAAAACCAGGTTTAGATTCATTTTTTTTCTTAGTTAACGCAGCGAGGGTAGATAAACTTTTCAAAGCATTTTCTTTGAGTTGCAAATCAGCAATATTATTAAGTTCATAAATACATAATATTTTTTTATAAAATTTTTCGGCAGAAGGGTAATCAGCAGAGTTTAAAGCAAGCTTAGCAACTGAACTTAAAAGTTTCACTAAGCTAATAGCTAAAATAGAACTATTTAATTCTTTTTTATGAATACGAACGTTATCCCCTGTTAACTTTCGCACCATTTCTTTAGCTACATCTTTGTTTATTTTGCATTGTTTCTGCGCACAAATTTTCTTCTCATAGGTTTCTAAAAATCGGCGAATATCATTAAAAAGATCTAATTTAGGAATTGGCAATGTTATAGGTGCTGGTTTTATTTCTTTGCTTTCACCTGCAGTTGTATCCGATGAGGTGTCCATAGGAACACGTGTATTAGGATCAACTATTGCTTGCCAAGGACTTGCTGAAGATGTAGCTGAAAATTGTGGTACGGGTGGTGTGAGTCTTTGTAAACTCTCTTTTATTTCCTTAATAATGGGTTCTATTTCATTTTTTTTATTGCTATTTTTAGCTAGTATCGCCTTATAGGCTGCCAGAGCTTTTTGATAGTATTTTTTTGCCAAAACAAATTCTTTGTCGCGCTCATAAAAACCAGCTAGATTACGATAGTCATTTGCTGGCTCATGATCGCTAGGATTGAATTTTTCATAAAGAGCTATAATTACTTGGTAAATATTTTTAACATAACTATGAGAAACATTATTATCAAATATTTTAATTGTAGCTGGTATCAGTTTTATTAAAATTTCTATTAACCATGAGATTTTTATATTTTCCAAATTTTCATTTTTAAGATATGATTCATTAATTGTTTTAATGATATGTTGAAATAAGTTAGTAAAAGAATTTTCTAAAAAATCCGATCGTTCTAATGAGCTGCGACGATTAATTTGCCAACATAACATATGGCAAAATCTAATTTCATCAAAATGAGTATGATATTTTTGTTCGGTTAAAGCACTAATTGCCCCAGTAATGTCCTCTTTTATTTCATGCATGATTTTAGGATTATGCGGAGTTGTCGGTATGCGTTGTAGCACTGCAATAGTGGTTTTATACTTTTCTATAAATGCAAGCTTATAAGTAACAGAACGATCTATTGATTTAGAAGCTTCTAGCTCGTCGTCGCTGTAATCATATAAATCATCGCCTGAAGCTTTTGATTTGGCATCTAATTTAGGTTTTTTGGCCGAGTTTCCACCTTGTTCTTCCGCTTTTCTTTTTCGTGAGCTTGCTTCCGAAGGTTTTTTAGAAGAATTTTCTATTTTAGTTTCCTTTAATTTTTCAATTTCATCGATGATGGAATTTAATTTAGTTAAAAGAATTGTCGCCGTTTGCTTATATATTTCTGAGCTTAAACCGCGGGTATAATATTCCTGCAAAAGTTCTAGCGTATCGTTTTCATTTGAAACTGTTTTAGTGGTTTTTATTTTATCTAAATAATGATTAGCAAGAACAGTTACCAATTCAAATGCAATAAGGTCATAAGCACTATCAATCGGCTCATCTACCAGTTTAGTCATTAAGCTGCAAAAAATGGGTGCTGTGGTAGCGGCAGGAAGCGCAGTAAAAGCGTTTAACCAATTTAGAGTAATATCGTGGCTAGTGCTGCTTGAGCTGCTTCCAGAACCGCTACCACTGCCTGAACCACTACCAGAACTACTACCACTCCCTGAATAACTTCTTGCGCCAGCACCGGGACCTGTGAAGTAATCTGCATAAGCTTCTTTTCTCGAAGCCGCTATGGCTGCCTCAAAATCAGCATCTTCAGAAAATGCTGACTCCACCTCTTTTATTTCACCAGGTGAGCTATATACTTGCGCAATTAAATAATAAGTATGGCACTCTTGATTTCCTTCTTGCTCTAAAATCTTAGCTAACGCAAATGCACAGGTAGCTATGTGTTCTCGATTATTTAGCGAAGTGAAAATAGCTAAAGCAGCTTGGTATAGCTGTTTGTTTAATACTTTTTTAATCGTGCAGTTGGCAGCGATAGTTTCAAGCAAACAACCCACTGAAAAATTAGGTTGTTGTGGTCCTTTAAGATAAAAATCTCCTTGCAAATAAAATCGAGCATGTTCAACTACTTTTTCTTCATAAAATGCTCTAGTTTGCTCGTTATCTCCCCATGTTTTATGGGCGTTGCTTACCAAAAGCTGTAAAAAATTAGTTATTTCAACAGAATAGTTTTTACTGGGATCTTGTGCTAATAACTTTGTTACAAATAGATTAAAGGTTTGTGATTTAAGCACTGCTGGTACAGTCTCAAGCATTTCTTGCCAAGCTTCATCAATAGCTTCGGCCTCGAAACTCTCTACTTTTTGATAACCATTTTCTTCATCTAATGCTAAGCCAGGAACTTGTGAGGTTTTTTCGTCGCTAGATGATGCTTTTGATTCTTTACCTGAAGGAGCTTTTGCTATCACGCCCTTTACTAATAATACAGCCTGATGCGAATCTAGAGCTGGTTGCAAGGGTGATTTTAAACTAGGTTCTCTATCGGCTTCAGTAGCAGTAATAGTTGGTATTTTTGCTTCTTTATATTCATGGACAATACCTGCTGGTGTTGCAGGGGGTAGGGAAGGCCTTGTTAAGACATTTAAACCTAATAAAAGCGCTTGTGAGTTTGAGTCTGATGCAGTAAAAGTACTTAAAAGAACTGCCAATGCTTCAGTATCTAGAATTAAATGGTTTTCCGTACCTTGTTTGCCAATTGTTAGACCTAATATTCCTTCAAGAATAGTTAAAAATTCTGCTGTGAGATTAACTCTTACAGTTCTATCATTAAAAGTGATTATTAGCATGTTTAACCTGATTTATAGCGATTTTTGATTGTTAAAGATTAGCATGCAAATCTTAAGAAATTATTAAATCTGGAGTGGATCTGAGATGAATTTTTAGGAAAATCCTCCCTTTAAGGCCATTTTCATAAATGCTGTAGGTTGGGCTGATAAGCACAACCTGAGATTTTTCAAAAATATACGAAAAGATTGGGCTTATCAGCCCAATCTATAAAAAATAGTCGTAATATTGAGAGCAGGTAAATGCTTTATCCATCATAAGCGAGACGAACGATAAATATTGCAGTTTTTATTGATTTATTTGAATAGTATTTCCATGTACTTGAATAATGTCGTTAGGATCGTTGGCTTCGCCAATTTCAAAAAATCCGCCTAATTCCTGTTCTTGAAACTGAACTTGAGCCGAGCCACTTTTCCCTCTAATGGAAATTTTCTCAAATTTTTCTCTATCACCCCGACATGCCCCAGAAGAATCATTAACATTAATATTAATCGTACTGGACCCTCCAGGAGGCACGACTGCTCCACTTGAACTAGCGCAAATTCCTGACGAACTGCCAACGCTATAAGTGGAATTAGAATTGTTTACCACAGTAACTCTTTCAGAATAGGCATTACTTATTTGGGCACTTACTAAGGTAATAACAAAACAACCAATTAAACTCATTGTTTTCGTTAACTTTTTCATAAAGCACCATACTTTTTTTTATTGTGGATAATTAAAGTATAGTAGAAATTATTTTTTTTGCTGACTAGGATAGTCGTTGTAGTTATCACCCTTACTTAGTTTTTATACTCATTAGTATAGAGTAGCGCTTACAATTTTTAGTTTTTAAGAATTTTGGCAATAGTTGCTACCATTTTGGTGCGCGTTTTTCTAAAAATGCAGTTAAACCTTCTTGTCCTTCTTGTGAAACCCGGATAGCAGCGATGCATTCTGTTGTTAATTGTATTAGCTCTTGGTCGATGCTTTTGTTAGATACGTTAGGAATTAAATGTTTGGCAATAGTAATTGCCTGGGGGCTATTAGTCAGTAAAGTCTGCGCGATTTTTTCACCGGTGCTAATTAATTCCTCGGGTGGCACTATGGCGTGCAGTAATCCTAATCGGTACGCTTCCGTTGCATCAAATTTTTCTGCTGTTAAAAAATATCTGCGTGCGGCACGTTCTCCAATGGCTTTTATTGCGTAGGGACTTATAACCGCTGGAACCAAACCAATTCTTACTTCAGAAAAACAAAAAGTGGCTTGTGTGTTAGCAATGGCAATATCGCAACAAGCGACTAAACCGACACCGCCGCCATAAGCCGCACCTTGTACTAATGCAATAGTGGGTTTGCTGAGGTCGTTGAGTGTTTGCATCAATTTGGCAAGTGCTTGGCTATCTGCAAGATTTTCTTGCTGTGTGTAAGCCGCCATTTTTTTCATCCAGTTTACATCGGCTCCTGCACAAAAACTTTTACCATTGGCCGCTAATATTACTACTCTAATGCTGGCATCATGATTAATTTTTTCTAATAAAGCCGTTAATTGCTGAATTAATGCATCATCAAATGCATTGTGAATTTCTGGGCGATTAAGCGTGACTGTTGCAATGTTAGCTGTCGTTGATAATTCAATCATATTAACTCCTTACATTCTAATGACACCAAATTTTGTTGCGGCAATCGGCGCGTTTAATGCTGCAGAAATACTTAATCCTAAAACTTTGCGCGTATCCGCTGGATCAATAATGCCATCATCCCATAAGCGCGCACTGGAATAATAGGGATGGCCGTGTTCATCGTATTTTTTACGCATAGTTTCTTTAAATGCAGTTTCTTCTTGTTCACTCCATTCTTCACCGTGTTTGCTTTTGCTGTCACGAGTAATTTGCGATAACACACTAGCAGCTTGTTCACCGCCCATTACTGAAATACGGGCATTAGGCCACATCCACAAAAAACGGGGATCATAGGCACGGCCACACATCCCGTAATTGCCTGCACCAAAACTACCTCCAATAATTACAGTAAATTTTGGTACTTGTGCGCAAGCAACCGCCATCACCATCTTGGCGCCATTTTTTGCTATGCCGGATGTTTCGTATTTACTGCCTACCATGAAACCCATAATATTTTGCAAAAAGATTATGGGAATGCCACGTTGACAGCAAAGCTCGATAAAATGCGTGCCTTTTAATGCAGATTCAGAAAATAAAATGCCATTATTAGCAATAATGCCAACTGGATAACCGTATAAATGTGCAAAACCACACACCAACGTTGTGCCATAAAGCGCTTTGAATTCATCAAATTCAGAGCCGTCAACGAGGCGCGCGATCACTTCATGTACGTCATAAGGTTTACGAAAATCAGTAGGAACTATGCCATACAATTCTTTGGGATCGTATAATGGCTCGCGTGGTTCACGCATGGCTAGTTGTGGCTGTTTTACGTAATTTAAATTAGCAACAATTTGTCGTGCGATTTGTAAGGCGTGCCGGTCATCTTGCGCATAATGATCAGCGACTCCGGAAATACGGCAATGGACATCAGCGCCACCCAGATCTTCCGCGCTCACAACTTCACCGGTTGCAGCTTTTACGAGGGGAGGGCCTGCTAAAAAAATGGTGGCTTGATTTTTTACCATGATGCTTTCGTCAGCCATTGCCGGCACGTAAGCACCACCCGCGGTGCAGGATCCCATCACAATGGCAATTTGTGGAATACCTTTAGCAGACATAGTGGCTTGATTATAAAAGATGCGACCAAAATGATCGCGATCCGGAAAAACTTCATCTTGCTTCGGCAAAAACGCACCACCAGAATCTACTAAATACAAACACGGCAAATTATTTTTCTCCGCGATTTCTTGCGCGCGCAAATGTTTTTTTACCGTTAGAGGATAGTAGGTGCCACCTTTTACAGTCGCATCATTCACCACGATCATACATTCGCGATTACTCACACGTCCGATGCCGGTAATTAAACCAGCAGCAGCGATACTTTCATCGTAAAGACCGTGGGCAGCAAATTGTGAAAATTCTAAAAATGGCGATCCTGGATCTAATAATTGTTCGATACGATCACGCGGTAATAATTTTCCGTGTTTGAGATGACGTTGGCGTGCTTTGTCATTGCCTCCTAATGTAATCGTTTTAATTTTTTCTTGTAGATCTTGCACTAATGCCGTCATGTTATTGGCATTTTCTTGAAAGGTTTGCGCACGTGAATTAATAGCTGTTTTAAGTTGAGGCATGAATAAAAAAATCTCCGCAAAAAAAAATCTGGTCAACCAGGCAAAATGTAAAAACATGGTCTATATTCTAAATCGTATTACAGAAAAACTATAATAAATAAATTGTTTAGTTAATGAACGAATTGTTTAAGCAATAACAAACCTGATCAAAATCAGGACATAAGGAGGATAGGACAATGCGTAATTTAATGACCATTCTAATCAGTCTAATTTTAATGGCAGTAACTACAGTAGCAGCAGCAAGGAACAACGGCTACTATTATGGCTACGATCGTTCTTTTAATCGACCTGTGGCTGCGACTATTCCTGCCTCCGGCAAAAAAACCGTTGTGGTTGATCCTAATACTCATTCTTGGGCGGCATATAACGAAAATGGTCAGCTTGTTCGATCGGGCCGTGCGTCATTAGGTAAAAACTATTGCCCTGATATTCGTCGCGGTTGCCATACTGTAACCGGTACTTTTTCCGTTTATTCAAAAAAAGGACCTCAATGCAGATCAAGTAGATTCCCTGTTGAAACACGGGGTGGGGCGCCCATGCCATATTGTATGCACTTTTATAAAGGCTATGCCATCCACGGTTCTAACGATGTACCAAACTACAATGCTAGTCATGGCTGTGTAAGAGTACCTGTAGCTGATGCGCGCTGGTTAAATCAAGAGTTTGTCGAATATGGTACGCGTGTCATCATCAAACCCTATGGTAAAGCAACATCTAAACGTTATGCTTATGATGATGACTCATACCAACAAGTAAACTATCAAGGTGATAGTCAATCTAACTATCAAGCAAATTATCAAACGAGTTATAACAATCAAAATTATCAAGATGATTATGATAATAGCGATGATCAAGTTATTAATATTTCAGCCGATAATGGCAATAGCAATTATTATGATTCAAATAATTATGGGTACTAAAGTCAGGAGTTATTGCTTACCTTCTCTCGCCACGGCGAGAGAAGGCTTTTTTTTAGATCATTTCTACTGCAATAGCCGTTGCTTCGCCACCGCCGATACACAATGCAGCAATTCCCTTTTTCAAATTACGCTGTTTTAAGGCGGCTAGTAAAGTTACTACTAATCTAGCTCCTGTGGCTCCTAAGGGATGACCTAAAGCGCAAGCGCCGCCGTTCACATTTACTTTTTCGTGAGGCAGTTTTAACTCGTGCATGGCAGCTAAGGCTACTACCGCAAAAGCTTCGTTAATTTCAAACAGATCCACGTCGCTGGTTTGCCAGCCAGTTTTTTTCAATAATTTTTCTATGGCACCGATAGGTGCGGTAGTAAACCATTTCGGTTCTTGGGAATGAGTACTATGGCCAGCAATAATTGCCAGCGGTTGTAATCCGCGTTTTTTTGCTTCTGACTGACGCATTAAAACGAGAGCGACGCCACCATCGGAGATCGAGCTGGAATTCGCTGCGGTAATCGTACCATCAGCACCAAAAGCGGCTTTTAATTTAGGAATATTATCAACTTTAGCTAAATCGGGTAGTTCATCTTGTGTAACTGTGATATCACCTTGGCGGGTAGTCATGGTAACGGGCGTAATTTCTAGTGCAAATTTTCCTTCGGCAGTTGCTTGATGGGCGCGACGTAAAGAGGCCATTGCAAATTGATCTTGGTCAGCACGCGTAAATTGATAATGCTTAACGCAATCTTCAGCAAAAGTCCCCATTAAACGACCTTTATCGTAAGCGTCTTCTAAGCCATCGTAGTACATATGATCCAAGGCTTGCATGTGCCCCATGCGATAGCCTTGTCTTGCTTTAGGCAGCAGGTAAGGGCTGTTGCTCATACTTTCCATGCCGCCGGCGACAATCACCTCATGGCTGCCGGCTAGAATTTCATCGTTAGCAATCATGATGGCTTTCATGGCAGAACCACAAACTTTGTTTAGAGTGACGCAACCGGTGCTAACGGGTAAACCAGCGGCGATTGCCGCTTGCCGCGCTGGTGCTTGACCTAAGCCCGCTGGTAATACGCAGCCCATTAATACTTCATCAACTTCTGCGGGTTTGATATGGGCGCGTTCTACCGCGGCTTTAATAGCAATGGCGCCTAAATCAGTAGCGCTAAGATCTTTTAACGTGCCTTGTAGTTTTCCGATAGGGGTACGTGCCATGCTAACAATTACGACGGGATCAGTTTGCATAAATTTATGTTGCCTCCAACACTTATTTTGTTTCTTTAAATAACTCTCTACCGATAAGCATACGTCTTATTTCTGAGGTGCCAGCGCCGATTTCATAAAGTTTGGCATCTCGCAACAAACGGCCCGTAGGAAATTCATTGATATAACCATTGCCACCTAAAATTTGTATAGCTTGTAATGCCATTTGCGTAGCATGTTCTGCGGTAAATAGAATTACGCCAGCAGCATCTTTGCGCGTACAAGTACCGCGATCGCAAGCTTTGGCAACCGCATAAAGATAGGAGCGAGCAGCAGATAAAGTCGTGTACATATTCGCAAGTTTAGCTTGAATCAACTGAAATTCACCAATCGGCTGATTAAATTGTTTACGTTCATGGACATATGGCAACACAACATCGAGACAAGCTTGCATGATACCCACAGGACCTGCAGCTAAAACTAAACGTTCGTAGTCGAGACCGCTCATCAATACTTTTACGCCTTTGTTGAGTGAACCCAAAATATTTTCTTCGGGTACTTCACAATCTTGGAAAACTAACTCGCATGTATTGGAGCCGCGCATACCTAATTTATCTAGCTTCTGGGCCGTGCTGAATCCTTTAAAGTTTTTTTCGACTAAGAAGGCGGTGATCCCATTACTATTGGCAGTTTTATCGGTTTTTGCATATACAACGATGACACCTGCTTCAGGGCCATTGGTAATCCACATTTTGTTGCCATTGAGTATGTAACGATCGCCTTTTTTTTCTGCATGTAGAGTCATGCTGACGACATCGGAACCTGCATTGGGTTCGCTCATTGCCAGCGCACCTACGCATTCCCCGGAGATTAATTTAGGAAGATATTGTTTTTTTTGCACGCTAGTGCCATTGCGGTAAATTTGATTGACACATAGATTGGAGTGAGCTCCGTAGCTTAACCCTACCGAAGCAGAGGCGCGGCTGATTTCTTCCATAGCAATAACATGTTCAAGATAGCCCATGCCTGCGCCACCAAACTCTTCGCAAACAGTAACACCTAACAAGCCCAGGGAACCTAGCTTGGCCCATAAATCAGCGGGAAATTCATTGCTGTGATCGATATTAGCAGCGCGCGGGAGTATTTCATGTTCAGCAAATTGCCGAACACTGTCACGTAACATGTCAACTGTCTCGCCAAGTTCGTAATTAAGATAGGCAACCATAAGTGCAGCATTCCCTCTAAGGTTAAGTTATAGACGATTTTGGCGCTAAAATCCAAGTGGGTATCGTAAGTCAGAGGGCGGGGAAAAACAATGTCCTCTCGCTTGAAAAAGCGTTCCCTCCCTAACAGACCCCATCATGTCTGGTTTCAGTGGTTCCCGTTGAGGTTTTCTGTGAGTTGTCGTCGGATTGCGGCATAGGGTATTCACCCAGTTCACGAGACTTTGCAATCAAACTGATAATATCGACATTGATTAAGTTATACAAAGTATTGTAGTCATCAATCACAAAGTAAACGGGTTGTTTGGTGTCATAACGATAGGGCGTACGTAAGGCTTCCATGACATCAAACGGTTTACGTTGAGGAAAAGGACTTTCCAGTGCATAAACCGTTTCTTCCTTAGAAGATAAAATTCCAGCGCCATAAATCCGCGTACCAATAGGCGTATTAATTAAACCAAATTCTATGGTAAACCAGAATAAGCGGGCGATTAAGACGCGATCACGCTGACTAGCATGCAAGCCAATTTTTCCATACGCATGGACAAAATCAGCATAAAGAGGATTCATCAACAACGGACAGTGGCCGAATACTTCATGAAAAATGTCGGGTTCTTTTAAATAATCTAACTCTTCGCGGGTACGGATAAAGCTAGCAGCAGGAAATTGGCGATTAGAAAGCAGTTGAAAAAATTCGTCGAATGGAATCAAGGCAGGAACGGGAACGACCGACCAGCCGGTTTCATTCATGAGAATTTCCGAGACATCATGACATTGGGGTACACGATCGGGCCTTAATTTTAGGCGTGCTAAGGCATCGATGTATTCATCGCAAGCACGATTTTCAATAATCTTAATTTGGCGTTGGTACAGCTCTTGCCAAATGGCATCTTCCTCCTTCGTATAGGGGATAATCCCATTTGCATCAGGAAGTTTGGCAACATAATTAGTTTTTTTCTGCATTTTACCCACCAATATGCCAGCTTTTTTCATACTATACCTACTCTTTAGCATAGTTAAAAGGGGAGGGACTTCAAGTATACTGCGGCTTAGATGCTTGGAGTCTAATAATGACTAATCAATTCTCAAGTGAAACAATTTTTGTAACATTAATATTGTTTAAAAAATGCTGATCATGCGAAATCACTAAAATTGCACCTTGATAGTTTTTCAAAGCAGACTCAATACTAGCGATGCTCGACAAATCTAAATGATTAGTAGGCTCATCTAAAATTAATAATTGCGGCGGATTTTCTGCCATAAGGCTGCAGGCGAGGGCAGCACGCAGTTTTTCGCCACCGCTTAAGTTTTTTACCTGTTTGAGCGCTGTAACATTTTTAAAGAGAAATTGTGCCAAACTACGATGGGCAATGCTTTCTTGCACGGCTGGATTTAATAATTTGAAATTTTCTAGCACGGATAAATCAGTATGCAATAAACTCACGTGTTGATCTAAATAACTGATACGATCAGTGCCGACAAATACTGTGCCGCGTAAAGACGTTAATTTACCTAAAATTAACTTGATTAAAGTTGTTTTACCCGCACCATTCGCTCCGGCAAGAGCAACGCGTTCAGGGCCTTGCAAGGATAGATTAAAATTTTGCAATAAAGGCCTATCAGTCTGATAGTGAAAATAAAGCCTCTCAATATTTAATATGATTTTACCATTGGGAACTTTGGTGGCTGGCAAGGAAACATCAATGTGATCAGTTATTTCAATTTTACCTTTGGCACTTTGCAGTTGGCTATTTGCTTGTTCAGTTAAGCGCTCTTGTTTAATCAACATTTTGCTTTGCGTACGTTCACTGCGACCTTTGGCGGCATTCGCTGAAAGTTTATCAGTGCTACCCCCTTCGCGTAATTTGCGGCCATAGGACTGTTTTTGCGCATGTTTTTCACGAGAACCTTGGATAGTTTGTTGGGTTTTTCGCAGTAATTTTTTAGCATCCTGTAGTTGTTGATCATGCGCTGCTTGTTCTAAAGCTTTTTGTGCAGCGTAAAATTCATAATTACCACCATAGCAATTTGCGCCTAAGGTAGTTAATTCGATAATTTCATCCACAAGATTTAACAACATGCGATCGTGGCTAATCACCAACATGCCATTTTTCCATTGTTTAATTGCCGCATAGAGTTGTTGGCGTGTGGTCTGATCTAAGTGATTGGTCGGTTCATCAAGTAATAAAAAATCAGCTGGCGTAGTAAATATTTTTGTTAAATATAACCGTGTTAATTCGCCACCACTAAGTTGCGTCAAGAGACGATCAGCTGGAATTGCTTGTAAATCAAAAATAGCTAATTGTTGTTGCAACTGTTGCTCGATATCCCATTGTTCTTGCAGTATCAGGTAATCCTGCTCATCCACACTTCCTGCCTTAATTCGTTGCAGCGCAGCTATTTTTGCGGAAAATCCTAAAAATTCTGCAACATTAATATTAGCGGTTGCCGTTAAATTTTGTGGTAAATAATTATAAGTAGCTGATATTTTTATTGCACCGGACTGTGGCAATAATTCACCACGAATAAGTTTCAGTAAAGTTGATTTACCTACGCCATTGCGACCAACTAAACCAATTTTATGGGCTTGGCAGGTGAGGGTAAGATCTTTAAATAAAACTTTGGTGTCAGGTAAAACAACGTTTACGTTAGCAATGATAATTTGCGACATATAAATTTCCGAGAGAAAGCCATAAAACAAGGCAAAAACAGTTAGTGTTTGTTACCTCAGCCTGGAAATTTAATTGCGCATTGGCGGAATACCGTTTAAAAAATGATGCTAAAATTTTATATTATTAGATTGAATAAAGCAATATAATGCGATTTTGTAAGCGATAGCAAAATAATATTTAGGGAGAAAAATATGTTACCAACACGCGGCTATGCAACTCAAAATTCTTCAGCACACTTTGCCCCCTTTGATTTCAAACGTAGGGATGTGGGTCCGCATGATGTTTTAATTAAAATTCTTTTCTGCGGTATTTGTCATTCTGATATTCATTCCGCCAAAAATGAGTGGGGCGGGGCTATTTATCCTATGGTACCTGGGCATGAAATTGTTGGTGAAGTGACTGCCATCGGTTCTGAGGTAAAAAAATATAAAGTTGGTGATACGGTAGGGGTAGGGTGTTTTGTTGATTCATGCCGTACTTGCTCTAATTGTATGGATCACGAAGAACAGTTTTGTGAAAAATTTACTAGCTTTACTTATAGCAGTTATGAGCAAGATCAAAAAACGCCAACATATGGCGGTTATTCTTCGCAAATTGTCGTCGATGAAAAATATGTATTAAAAATCACGAGTAAATTACCACTAGCAAATATTGCTCCTTTACTTTGTGCGGGCATCACCACCTATTCACCATTACACCGTTATAAAGTAGGCCCAGGTAAGAAAGTAGCTATTGTAGGTTTAGGCGGTCTAGGGCATATGGGCGTGAAATTAGCCGTCGCGATGGGGGCAGATGTAACTGTATTGAGTACTTCACCTGCTAAAGAAAAAGATGCCAAACAATTAGGCGCACAACATTTTGCAGTGACTAGTGCCCCTAAAAATCTAGCTAATTTAGCAAATCACTTTGATTTTATTTTAGATACTATTTCTGCTCAGCACGATTTAGGTTTATATCTCAATCTGTTAGGCAAGGGTGGAGTAATGGTATTGGTAGGCGTAGCTGAAAAACCCTTAAATTTACCCGCTTTTCCCTTAATAAAAAATCGTCGCCTGTTAGTAGGCTCTTTAATTGGCGGCATCAAAGAAACCCAAGAAATGCTAGATTTTTGCGCCGCAAAAAATATCGCAGCCGATGTAGAAATTATTCCAATTCAAAAAATCGAGCAAGCATATGAGCGCACCTTAAAAGGCGATGTGCGCTATCGATTTGTGATTGATTTGGCAACGTTGGATTAGTTAACAAATATCATATCCACTATTACGTATTTGGGAGATGTTATGCCTGATAAACCTGCCCAGCATTCTTCGGAAAGCAAAGTTACGGTAGTGGATCCGCCTCACGCTTTTTATTTAATTCCTAACGACACAGTTATCCGCGCTGATCCCAAGCCGTTTCAAGCTGTCGATGAACCTACAATTTTAACTTCGGATAATTTTTTTCATGTGACGTTTGCTTGTCAGCAAGCATCAACAGCTATTGAGGCTATTATTCCTAATAATGCTGTAAAAAAAGCTTTGGGCTATAAGGAAATCAGCAATAAAGTAATTAAAAAACTTCAACTAGACCCTAAACTTACAAATAAACTTTTAACTATACCGGTGGAACAACGCCGAGGTTATTTTTTAAAAACTGCAGCTAAACAACAGCTTTTTGTACTTTCTCCCAAACAATTAATAATACTTAATGGAGTTGAGCAAAGCGTTTTTTTAATAACTAATTTTAGTCAACGAATAGAGAATGATCCAAACACAAAGATTTTCCCTGCTCTAATAGGTAGCGCTGGAGAAGTTGGCGCGCAGTATGTAACGTGGTGTGCTATAAGTAAAACGGTTAGTGTAGTAATTATGGTAGGCAGTGCAGCGCTACAAATTCCTGTACCACCCGCATATGCTACTATAGCGGGTGAGATCGTAGCAAAAATTACTACTGAATGTTTATGGGACCCGTTAAAAGACCGAGTTTTTCGTGTTGAACCGGTAAGTCTTGCGACACAAAAAGAACTAATCGCAGCCTTTGGTAAAGATAATGCAGGTAAATTTAGATCTTATTTAGAACTTTATTTAAAAAGCAATGCGATCGATCCCAGCTTACGTGCGGCAGCAAAAAATGCCGTAGCGCTTGGCAATAATAAATTAATGCAATTGATAACAAGACCCAGCCAAAAACTAGTACGCCATACGCCAAAACTCGCTACGCACTCGCAAATAACATCTCATGACCCTGTGAAAGTATCAAAGTCTGATACACAACAACCGTTAGCAGGTACCGCTAAAACAACAGTCAAGCTTAAATCCTCGAAAGATAATCTGCAGCCACAGATTCCTGCTACTCCTGTACCGATGCGTTCTCCCTCTGAATCACCACAGAATTATAGAATTGATACAGGCACAATGTTTATGCCTATGCCGGAAGAATTTAGCACTCCTAGAACATCTGGCCGTATTTCAATAAACAATGATCGTGGTCCAATGGTGGCAAGCGGAAAAATTACTATTCAAGATCCTCGCCTGGCAATCGCAGCGTTAGGTTTGTATTACGGTTCGAAAATGGTCACCAGAGCATTGACCAGCCCGAGAGAGTTAGCACTATTGGATTTGCCTAACAATCTGCAAAAAATGGATGATGGGCATAACTGTAAAGAAAAAGTTATTGCTAATCTCTCAACTATTTTGCAACAAAGTCCAGATCATGATTTGGTTAAATCGCTACCATTAAGACTGCTGCATTTTCAATTAATGCAAAATAAGTATGATAGTAATAAGCCAATTCCAGAAGATGGCAATTTATTAGCCTTAATAGATGACTATTATAACCACGAAGAAAATGCCAAATTTTTTTTCTGGTGTGATTTACGTACAAATAACGTAAAAGGTGCCGAAAATCGCTTACAAAAATTACAAACTGGATTTGCAGGAACTATTAGTGAGCATTTATGCACAATACATTATTACAATGCCAAAGGTGATATTCCTCGAGCACGAGCAGCTTCTGAAAAATTTGCACAATTCATTGAAAAAAATGGTTGGCACGCTGATAAACTACATGACCACCGCTGGCAAAAAATTAAAGAAAACCTTGAAAAGGGTTATACACCTCAAGCTATTGCATGTGCTTTCATTCAAGAAGACCGAGAAATATATAGTATTCCGCCACCGGTGATAATTCGACGAACTAATAATAATTCTAGTTCATCACAGCAATCACCGGCAGAGACAAGCCTACCAGCTAGTCTACCGGTTAGTGTTACTAGCCCTGAAAAAACTGCATTACAAGCGGTGGCTATTTCTGCTGAAATGAAGCAAATATATTTTAATAATTTTAAAAAGCTCTTAGCACAAAAAACAGTAATAAATTGCTGGCTAAATGAGCAGCAAAAAGACTTCTTAAAAGCTATTGATACAGTTCTTAATAAATTAATAATTCCCTTGTTCCCAGCTGACCTTCTTGCCCCTAAAACACAACAGTATTTAAAGGCCGGAGTACTTGTTTTTAATACTTCATCAGCGCTAGCGGTTAATTTTTTAAAAAATCCAGATGATAGCTATGATTTTCAAAATAAAAGCACTTTGGAGCAAGACGATTTTATATTTGGCATGCTGACAACATTCATGCAAATTTGCCATAATAATTTATGGCAAGATGAAGAAAAAAAATTAGAACACCCACAATTATTTGCCTTTACAGAAAAGCTTACTACCGATACAAAACTAGCAGCAACAGCAATTCACGGAAAAGCATTAACTGTACAACTAATGGAAGCTTGCCAACTAAAAAATATTTCTTCTTTAGCTAAAGCAGGGCACATATTTGCTAACACGGCAAATTTAGTATTTTTTGTAGGATCACATATTTTTGATGTTTATGAAAAGCTAATGGTATCTATTGACCCTGCATGGAAACCTCCCGAAAGTGAATTATATCAAGATGCTAAATTTCATATTCAAGATGTTTCGCAAAGAGGCTCAACCAGTTGTTTAGTTGGTAGTGGTGTAGCCTATTTAACAACAGGACCTTTTGGCATAGCAGTTGGCACTCTCCACTTTATTGGTATGTGTGCAGAACACGGTAAAGAAAGTGATCTTAGAAAATATTTTCAACAAGCAGAAAAATTTTACAAAGATAAAAAATGGTTAGAAGCAATTAGTTGTTTAGAAAAAGCCTTAGAAAGAGAACAAACTGGTTTTTCTATGAGCGATACGCTTATAAAAATTCCCAAAGCATTCGTGGCTCCGCATATAATGACTTTCAATCTACTTAGCTTTGGCGTTGGTGTTTTTTCATCCCCAAGAAATATTTATTTTGAAGTAGCAAAATTAAAAAATGAATCGCAGAAACTTGAAAAGTTCTTAGATCGCTCAGAAAGCGAATTGGAAAAGAAAATAAAAAATGACATTGCACAATTAAAATTCCAAGCAGAGCTTGATCGCTGCAATCAGTTGCTTTTTAAAAAACTTTACCAAGAAGCAGCTGAAGTTTTGTCAGCTTTAGCACAAAATCAGCAGGGGGACGCTAAAACAAAATTTTTATTAGAAGCGGCACGCTTAACCTGTTTAGCACAAGGTCAAAAACAGCAACATACTGAAGCTATCAAGTCAGCAACTAAAGTTTTAGCTCGTTTGTCCGATGACACCTTGATGCTATTTGAGCGCGCACGAAATTATTTTAATTTAAAGTTATTTAATGATGCCAAAGCAGATCTTGTTAAATTATTAACAATTGATGCGAATGATTTTAAAGCCAATTATTTGTTAGGTTTAACACTGAAAGAAATGGCTTTGTTTGCATTTACGCAAAATAAATATAATTGGGCATTTCAGTGTTATGAAGAAGCCAGTGTATTATTTTATAAGATTATTTTACGCCATGAAAACAGCAAAGAAGAAAAACGTAGTGATAATAAAAGAAGTCCAGATGAATTAAATACTCTTGAAAACCTTTATTATGAATCTAAAGTAGTGCGATTACTACATGAAAAAAATCATGGACAGCTACTTAAGCTGTGTAATTGGTTATTAGAACGTCAGCCTCTGAATTATCGTGCTTTACGATTACGTGCCGAAGGATATGTGCAACTTGGGCAATTGCAACAAGCACGCATAGATTTTACTTCTGCCTTAACTGTCCAGGAAGCATTAGATGTTCGCAGTAATTTAGCCATTATTTGTGAACAATTAGGTTATTTTGCTGAAGCAGCTAATCATTTGGGAGTAGTGATAAATACTGTTGCGCGAGAAGAAAAGCCAACAGAACCTGCTGTAGCACAATCTACTTTACAAGAACTATATAATGAACTTAAACGTGAATTACCTCAGCTCCAAAAACAATATCATATTTTACAAGCAAAAGGACGTTTTTCAGCAGTGATACAAGATCAGCAAGAGCGATCCATCACTGCGGCCGCATTACCACACATTGAAAGACCACACCCAGCAGATGAAAAAACTCATGGTCAACATAGGAGGGCAGGAGTAAGCTACTCGGATCGTCATTTATTCTTATCTGCGACCGCGCTTGAAAACAGACTCTCTGCGAAAACTATGCTAAAACCTTCAGAAAATCCTTATGCTCCGGGTTTAGGTTTATAAGTAGACATAAATGGATTTGTTCTCATTTCAATATACCATGGCGACGATCAAATATAAGAGGTGCTATATGCAAGATAATAATGAGAAATTATGTCATGCTGCTTGGCATAGTTATGGAGAAATAGCCACAGCATTGGTCGAAACAAAAAAATTGCTATAGCAAAAATGATTTAGCAGAATTTGCTTTGCCTTTGGATTATATAAAATCTATGCGCTTAAAATGAGGTTTTTAAAAATCGGTTAACAATAAATTAATTTTTTATCAAATACTGTAATTTATACAGTATAAGTTTTATTCTCTCTATAAATATAATAGTATTGATGTATCAATTATATTATATTTATAGTGTTTATTAATGAGACTAGGCCATCTAGAAAGCAAAAATGAAAATAACCAACCATCGCTGGCTGGTTGGTTAAAACATCATGCATCACAAATTGCTAAAGGTATTTTTGTTGGTGGGTTAACTTTCGCAGCTTATTTATTAGGAAAACGTGCGGGCGGAGCAGGGTCTAGTGCATCTATTGACCCTAAAACTCCCTCTGAACAAGCTAAAAATACAGATGTCGTTATAGCTGAACAACCGTTTCAACAGCAGTATCCAAAATTTACGGATATTACTCATGGCTCACATATCGAAGAACATTTAGCAAGTCCACCTGAAGGTAATTCAGTTTCCCACCCATCTTCTTCGCAACAATTTTTATCTTTAGCTGATGAATTAGCTATTTCGTTTCCTGAAGATGAAATTATGAGCAATGATTCCAGCAACTCAAAAGTATCTATTACTGAGATAAGACTCAATTCAGATAATTCTGAAACAGAAGATAAGACAATCATAGTTGATGAGAAGTTTCAGATAAAAATACCTGGTTATAAGCTTGGTCCCGATGGGAAAACACATTATTTTGGAACAATGAGTGCAACTTTAGAAGATGGCACACCTTTACCGAGTTGGATGCGTTTAGAACCACCGTCAATCCCCTTTTATCCTAAAATTATTGGCTCGGTAAAAACTAAAGTTGTTTTGGGAGTAACTTTAAAAGAGGATTTGGCTTTGATATCAGCTGATGGATTACAGCTTATCAATATCAGTGATCCAAAGAATCCTCAGGTTATTAGCAGAGTTGACCTACCAAGTATTAATTGGAAAGTTGCCATGCAACAGGATTTAGCTGTTGTTATAACAAGTCAAGCTGGTTTGCAACTGATTAATATTAGTGATCCCAGGTATCCAAAGCTTATGAGCAGTAAAACTATAGCTAGTGATACAAGAGGGGTTGTTGTGCAGAGAGGTTTAGCTGCCGTAACAGCATATTCAGGTAGTTTACAAATAGTTAATATCACAGATTGTAAACACCCATCGATTATTGGTAGTCAGGTCATACCAGGGCATCCTTTTAATGTTGCAATGCGCAATAATTTGGCATTGGTTGCGACATATTCTGAGGGGTTACAATTAGTTAATATTAGTAGACCTAAACACCCAAAGATTATTAGCAGCAAAAAATTGCGCGGTAATGCTCAAGGCATAGCTATTCAAGAAGATTTGGTTTTGGTTTCAACCGAATTTGAAGGGATCCACCTTATCAATATAAGCAATCTTAAACAACCCTTAATTATTAGCAGTTTAAATTCAGTAAATAGTGCTTCTGATGTTGCTGTACACGGTGATTTAGCCTTCATGGCAGCAGAGTTCGATGGATTATGGATAGTTAATATTAGTAACCCATTGATTCCTCAGAGCGTTACTCAGCAAAAACTAAATAGTGATAGTAGAAGTATTGCTGTCCATAAAAATTTAGTGTTGCTAGGTTGTCGAGGGGGGGTAAATATTATTGATCTGCAGGATTGGGGATGGACTTTAAGCGGTATTCCATCTAAAAATGAATTGGCGAGTATTAAAAATATAGTTTTTAAATCACGTAGTATTTCCGGCATAACTTATCAAAAACACTTGCGATTACATAGCCGCAGTCGTCCTTTTATAAACCAAAAAATTCCTAATTTAAATATTAAACCAAGGAATGCATTATCGTATCGATTTGCTAGTGAATTTTTTGACATGAGTGACGGTATTATACCTTTTCAAAATTTAGAATTTTCACAGATGCGAACTAAACCTTTGCCATCTTGGTTAGCCATTGAGTACAAACCGGTTCTTGGCAATCAACCTATGCAAGGAGGTTTTTTGAGCATAGCTCTGCAGGAAGATTTGGCATTTGGGATAACACGATTTAATGGTTTAAAGATAATTAATATCAGTAATCCGAAATCGCCGATGACTATTGCTACACAAACATTCCCGGGTATTGGCCAAGGAGTAGCTGTATATAATGATTTAGTTTTAGTAGCTGCAGATACGGCTGGTTTGCATCTAATTAATGTCAGCAATCCTAAATATCCCTGGATTATAAGCAGCAAAGCTTTAGCAGGTAATCCTTGGTGTGTAACTGTGAAAAATGATTTAGCCTTTGTAGCAGCCCGATCCGGTGGTTTGCAGCTTATCAATATTAGTGATCCCAAATATCCATGGGTTATTAGCAGTCAAATTTTAGCGGGAGATGCTTTTGATGTAATTGTGAATGGAGATATAGCAATAGTTGCTGTTTACTTTGGTGGTTTACAGCTTGTAAATATTAGTAACCCTAAAAATCTTTTGATTGTTGGGACCATGCCTTTACCTGGATGTGCTTATGGTGTCGCCTTGTCTGGTGATATAGCAGCAGTTGCTACTGCTACTTATTTGGGTGGCTTGCAGCTAGTTAATATCAGTAACCCTAGGCATCCACGGGTTGTCAGTAGCCAATCTATGCCAGGCAGCACTACTGTAAGCGTTACTATAAAAAATCATTTAGCTTTGGTTGTGGTTAGTGATGTTGGTCTACAACTTGTTAACATTAGCAATCCTTTTTATCCAAAGATAGTTGATAGCATTGACACTTTTGGCGCACCAACATTTGTTACCACTCGAGACGATTTTGTATTTTTAACCGGTTTTTTTGGATTAAACATTATGCAACTTGGCTTAAGTGCTGGAGTGATGTCAATGCAACCTAGCCAAGCTGATCACGGTAATTATTTTATTAATATTACGGCTCGTAATTTTAATGGAATTATGAATGACACTTCATTTCGAATAAGTGTTAATAATCCTCCTGTTTTAAAAAAGTCAATTGTTTCTTTAACGGTAAATGTTGGACAAGTAATTTCATTTCAATTATCAAAAAATGTTTTTTGGGATGAGGATGGTGATGAATTATCATTTAATTCAACACTTACGAATGGTACCCCTTTACCAGATTGGATTACATTTTTTGCAGCATCTCATTATCAAATTTATACGATAATTCCAAGTTCGACCAATCGTGGTAACTACAATATTAGTGTGAAAGTTGATGACGGATATTATGGCCAGGCGCAAGCTTGGTTTTTGTTAACAGTTCCTACTCGTAAACCTGAAAAAATAAACGATATCCCTTTACAAAATGCCTTTATATGGCGTCTTTTTAAATTAATTGTAATTCCACAGCCGTTTCTAGATCTTGATGGTGATTCGTTAGATTATCATGCACAACTTAAAGGCAATCATTCATTGCCTAAATGGTTGCATTTTGATAACACAACCTGTGTCACAGGATGTCGTTTTGAAGGACAACCTGGTTTAGCTGATTTTAGTGATTTAGAAGTTGTATTGATCGCACGCAGTAAGGGTGGCGAAACTAGTGCTGAATTTACTGTAGTAGTACGATCTAGTACTTTTTTTGAAGATTTAGCCAAGCTTTATTCAGTCAGTGGCGCTGGATTAGTTTTTTTGAATTTATTCGCACGTTTATGGCGTTGGAAAAGAATGCAGGCAGTTCGCGCAGCATTAATTCAAAGAGAAGGGAAGGAAGTCATTTTTGAACAAAAAAGAATGGAACAAAAAAGAATGGAACAAAAACAAGATCAAAAAGGGGAATATGTAAAAAATTTATTGGATGCAGTTGGAAATCAGCAAATTCAACAACTCGAAGAATATGTAAAACAATACAGACAACATGTTGTCAAATCTGCCAAGCAAGATCACTGTACAGTAACAGAAATCGCAGATCCTTGGAAAATAATAAAAAAGATTGTTAAAGAAATCGAAAATAGAGCAATACGTAAATTTGATTATAAATTGCTTCTGAGTTGGATTCGAGTTTTACATGAGTTATTAAAAATTATTGTTGAGATAGACACTGGCCATGGTCGAATTGTTAGAAAAAATGATAAAGAAGATTTATTAGCATTATTGACTAAAGCGAAAAAATACATTGTAACTAGCAAACAACATGGGGTTTTAGTTAAGCACCAGTTAGAGCTGTGTCAAGAGGCATTGATTTCAATGGATGATACAAACTCTATTATTGACAATCTCTGTTGTCGCGATTCAGATATGTTTGTTGAAATTTTAAAAATTATGGTGATTCCACCTTATGGTATGATGCGTTTAATTTTTCAGATAGAAAATATTCCCGGTGGTTGGTATCCATCTATTATTCAATTGTGTCGCTTGGCAGAAGCCGCACAAGAAAGTTCAGCTAGTCTATCTCAGTTGCAAGTCAGTTTAAAACAACAAACAAATTGGCATGTGTTGTATGAAGGAGTTGGATTGTTGGGACAAGTTGCACGTAGTGCTCGAGATGAAAAAATTCGTAAACAAGCGTTACAGGTGGGACCAAAACAATCACCAGGCTTACGTTTTTATCAAAATTTTAATGGTTTTTGGATACAGCGTTGTTCCGGACCGGGGTGTGATAATCGCCGCGAATGGATTCGAAAACGAGCTTTTTGGGAAGCAAATGAGCGTGATGATAAAAACGATGACCAAGATATTGAGAGTGGTTTGCGCATGCACTCCCTTTCTCAGCCATTATTATTGCAATAAATATTTTTTATGCCGTTAATAAATTCTACTCATCGAAAAGATTTTGATGTAAAGCAGCGTTTATTGTATATGGAACTTGTTACAACCAAAGTATTATTAAATATCAATGTTCTTTCACCGCCATTGAATCTTCTGCTGTATCCAGACCGCTTCGAGAGGCGAGCAATGGGCTGATATTGCGGAGAGCTTCGTACGTTGTGTTGTGCACAATAGGAACGAGCTGGCTGCTTGCCAGAAGTGCCGAAAGATCTTTGTCGGTGACACTCTCTTTGGGGAGGCTGGCCAGCAAAGCAGGGGGCACCAGTAGAAGCCCGATCCGCGAATTCGTTAAGCCCCTGTCGATGGCGTGCATCATCGGCAATAAGTGACCGCACTTGTGTAGGTGTGTAACACATAGGCGATCCCGCTCTAGACCAGCGCGGCCTTGAAATGTTTAGGGTATAGAACGCCCAAGAAAATATTTTTCCAAGAAATGGCGTTTTTAAAATAAGGGAATCCTTGCCGCCATTACAATGAAAATGGCCTTACCTTAAGGAAATGTTGGGCTTGTCAGCCCAATCTATTTACAGCAGCCAATAATACTTAAGAGTAGTAATTGCCATTGGGATTAAGGCGTGCGCCTGGTTTTTGCTGAGTCTGCACAATGCGCGATTCCCATTAAATGGCCGGTAACTCCTATTACCGGCCATTGGTTCTGCCTGCCAAATAGCAGATAAGGGTGTCAAATGATCCTGATTCCAGGTCATCCGCAGCATCAAGGAGCGGTGTGTGTTCGGTTCTAAGTGCTAACAAGCACTGCTACAGAATGCCTATAGGTATCACATCAAATTTTCAAATTTAATAAAATTTTAAGTTTTGTTTGGTGAAATTAAGCTAATTATTACTAACTAATCTTTAGCGCGTTTTTTAGCATCATAATGCTGTTGCACGAATTGTGCTAAATTCATATTGTTTTGAATATCACTCAACAATGTACTTGGATCAGGACGAAAATTTTCTCTGTAATTGATTTCATCAGCTGCTTTGTTTTTATCGTTAAATTATTGATTTTTTCAAGCTCAAGTTTTTTTAAATCTTGCGCAGTTAAATAAACAAAAAGCTCTTGTAAATAAGCCGGATTCCATGGTGATTGCAACCCAAAATAATGGTTGTACCATTCTGTCGCTCGTGTATTTTGTGCAGCTTTAGTTAATAATGGTTTGTCGTAGTCAGCATCTGTTGGTTTTATCCACGCAGAAATAGTTTGATCGTAGTTTTGCAGTGGAAACAATGAAATCCGTTTTGGTGACTTTTTATGCCAGAAAACCCAGGTAATTAGTGCAATAACTTAGCATTAAAAAAATTAAAATTTTTATTTTTGAACGATTGACCTCAATATTTACCATAATTGCTTTGAGTTAGAATAGATTTATAATGCTCATATTATAATTTACCAAAACAAGCTATCATGAACAAAAAAATCGATATCGCCGTTGTTTGGTTCCGACAGGATTTGCGTCTGCTCGATAACCCAGCTTTGTATTATGCAGCAACTGAACACCGCCATATTATACCCCTGTATATATTAGACGATACCCTGCCCCGGGCATTGGGTGGTGCTCAGCATTGGTGGTTACATCACAGTCTAGTGGCGCTGCAAAATCAACTCCACGAACTGGGCGCACACTTGATTTTAAGACGTGGCGATCCTTTGGAAATTTTATCGGAGTTAAGTAAAGAACAGTCGATTGCTGCCCTCTATTGGAATCGATGTTACGAGCCAGCAATAATTGCGCGCGACATGGAAATTAAAAATAAATTGTCCGCACAAGGTCTGCAAGTTAAAAGCTATAATGGCAGTTTATTACATGAACCTTGGCAGATTACAAATCAACAGGGTAATTACTTTAAAATATTCACGGCCTATTGGAAATCATGTTGCCAACGAGCAATAGACACCAATCTGCTTCCCATCCCTCCCCTCAAACAAAAAATTACGCTGACGGGCGAAAGCCTTTCCAGCTGGAATTTATTACCTAGCAAACCTAATTGGGCAACAGGTTTGCAGCAAACATGGCAACCAGGTGAGTTACAAGCGCAAAAAATGTTGGATTTATTTGTTACAACTAAACTAAAAGGTTATGCCACGCAACGGGATATTCCAGCTGAAAATGCTACTTCTCTTTTATCGCCTTACTTACATTTTGGTGAAATTAGCCTTAAGCAAATTTGGCAGGCGGCCAAAACAGCAGAATTATTTGATAGCAGTCTAGTTAAGGATTGTGAACGATTTTTAGCTGAACTAGGCTGGCGCGAATTTTCTTATTATTTACTTTATCATTTTCCAAAACTTTCTGAAAAAAATTATCAGAAAAAGTTTGATCAGTTTGCATGGTCCAACAACGCCAAGCTTTTAACGTGCTGGCAAAAAGGCCAAACTGGTTTTCCCATTGTCGATGCGGGCATGCGTGAATTATGGCAAACTGGTTATATGCATAACCGCGTCAGAATGATTGTTGCTTCATTTTTAACAAAGCATTTGTTGATCGATTGGCGTTTAGGAGCAGAATGGTTTTTGGATACGTTAATTGACGCAGATCTAGCAAATAATTCAATGAACTGGCAATGGGTTGCGGGAAGTGGAGTTGATGCAGCCCCCTATTTCCGTATTTTTAATCCAATTTTACAAGGTGAAAAATTTGATCCTGAGGGATTATATGTGCGGCGTTGGGTGCCTGAATTAGTTAATTTACCGGATAAATACATACATAAACCTTGGCTGGCATCAACACAGCTATTACAAACGGTAGGGCTTACCTTAGGAGTAAACTATCCTAATCCTATCGTTGAGCATGCAAAAGCTAGGGCATTGGCACTAGCTAAGTATAAAAACTTAAAACTGATCTAAGGTTTGCTGAATTATGGATGAGATTTTAACTCTGGTGTTTCACTGGAGGTTGAATAGTCGTCAGCTAAATTTTTATTTTCCTTAGCTGCATGATCTTTAGCGCGTAATTTCTCTAAAAACTTATTACGCTGAGTTTCCCACTTACATTCATATTCACTCGGCTTGTTGCTAGTCGGCTTTTTTTGTCTTTGACCTCTAGAAAAAATAAATTTGAAGCAGTTCGTAGACATATCCCCTCAATGAGTCTATGAAATTTATCCATAATTATTATTATAGCACTAATTTTGGAGGATCTTGAAGCGTACCCGGTATTGGAGCGAGAGAATCTTCAAGCAGACGTCTAGCCTCCGCTATTTGTTCGGCAAGCATACTTTGTAACTCTTTCTTTAAAGGTTGCAAAAATTCGTTGATTAATTTTGGTTGTGCTTTTATTAAATCTAAAAATGGTTTAGAGCTTACAAATAATTCAATGGCTACTTGATCTAACTTTGTTAATTGATTTTTTTGCAAAATTTTGTGTGCATCAGCAAAAATTTCTTGGTAATTATCATTTAATAATTTAACGCGTTGTGAAGGAAGCAATTTTAGATAATTTTGAATGGTCGGATCGCTCAAGCTTTTTCTAGGAGTTAGTACGGGTCTAAAAATTACGCCCTGATTCCCTTGCGGTGCATGAGAACTTAAAACCGGAGCGACAGCTTCCTCGTCAACGTCACCTAACTGAGAAATGTCAATTCTAACTTCGTCTTGAGCTGCGCTTGGTTTTAGCTCCGTATTTCTTGATTTTAATGGTTTATGTTGCGGCATAACAGGCAAGCCAAGATGGGAAGCTTTCAACGGTTTATTGGTAGATTTAGGGTTAGTACTCTTACTAAGTTCCAGCTCAAGCCACGTCCTATTTTCTTTACTCGTAACATCCTCTTTAAAGGAGGGGCATAGTTGTTCAGCATTTTTTACACGGGTTCTTTGGTCTTTTCGAGCTTTATAAGTAACGCGAGTGGCAACAGCGCCAAACACACTAGAAGCCAATGCACCTATACCAAAGGCCTTCAACGCAGCACCTGCTTTAAGTGCGGCAAGTGGCGGCACCACAATACCCAACGCACAAATACCACCAATTATAAAATACGGTTTATGCTGCTTAAAAAATGAAGGGGGTTTTTCCGATTTAGTTTCAAGTTTAGTTTCCGGTTTAGCAATAACTTCAGGAATACGCCAATCACGTATTAAAGTTGGAATTTTATATTGTAGAAAATGTTTTTCTTCATGGAGCATTTCATTTAATGTGTCCCATCTATCAATACCTTGCGGAAGATTTTCTATAGCACTAAATTCTTCACTTTGAGAAATTGCATAAACTAACGCTTGCAAACCCTGTACAAATTCAAAGCGCGCGCGAGCAGTATAACTTAAATAATGATGTTGATATTCAACAATCCGTTTTTTTAATACATCTAGCGCAGCTAATTTTATGTCCTGCATGAAATCTTCGTAATGAATAAAATACGAGTAAAAGTGAAAAAAGGAGCTAGGATTTTTTTGCCAAATTTTCGCTAGAGCTTCATCCGACTTATTAATTTGTTTTTTTATTGCTGCCACTTGTTCTGGCATTAAAAATACAGCCCATAAAAAATCTCGTTTATTAAAAACAGTTTTTTGATCTTTGCTTTTTGCAGCGTCTTTTAAAAAGGCATCGAACATGCGATCAGAAATTTCATTGGTAGTCTCACTAACGATAAAAATTCCTAGGTTTTTAGGGATGCTTACACCTTTGGCTAAATACTTTATTAAAGCCAAATTGGGTACAAAACTAGCTTGTCTATCTGCATGCGGAGAATCGGGTGTTTTAATAGTGGTTATTTCTAATTGTGCGCCCAGATAAATTTTATTAGTACTGTTTTGTTTGGAATTAAAAAGACGTTCACGTTCATATTTATTATTTTCCTCATTCCATCTAACAAAATCGTAATTAGTAACCAAAGTACTAACAAATGTTCCGTTTGTTAAGCGTTGAATGTATATTTCTGAATAGTTATTTCTGGGTACAATTTTGAATCCCTCACAGAGGGCAAGTGCCATATCACTTTTTATCTCTGCAGTTGAGGTAGTATGTTTTTTGGTGGTAGGGCCCGTATAGCTATATAAGGATTTCTTTTGTTTGCATTCTTGAAACTCTTTTCTTGTTTGTTGTTTTTGCTCTTCTTGTTCCTTGTTAACAGGCTTCAAATAATATTTTAACTCTTCTTTTAACTCGGTTAATAAATTGGTAGCAAAATAATCTGCAACTTCTTTACCAGACCGCCCAAATCCTGCAAATACAGCACATAATTTATCTGTTTTATTTATACTGGATACTAAGACTGTTACGCTTCCTTTTGGTTTGTTACGGCAAGCTGCTTGCGCAATTCGTTGGCTAATGGACTCACAGTTTGAACCTGGTTTTTCCTCAACAATAGCAATAAGCTCATTTTCACTTAGTGTTTCTGGTAAACCACAGGCCATCACGACCATTGCTTCACAATCAGCAGTTTTCTTGGGTTGATAGATGGCAACTTCTGGGGATCTACGTGCTCCCACGCCTGCAAAAGCATAGGCAGCAAAACATCTACTTGCCGCCAGATAATTTTCTGACGAGTTTTTATCCTCATTAACAGCCAAATAAAGATTTCCGCTAATCACATCTTTAGGTTTAAGACGCAACCGCTCTACGGGTGAAAGGGGGTCATGCTGGTATTCATGCAAACTAATAATTTGTACAATTCTTCCTGCTTTGTCGCGATAGATTAAATAACTAGAGATGTTGCCGTTATTAACCGCATAAAATTTTCCATTTGCCCATACCACCATACCTCCAGATGCAGCGGAATAATTATAGCTAGGATCTGCAGATTTTGTTTCGCGTGGATTTAGTCGTTTATCAATTTTACGCAAAGTTCTGCTAACAAACTTTTCAGCTTCCTTATCGTTTTGCGGAAATTGCTTTATTTCTGCAGTACAAAATGCATTTTGCTGTTTGTTTTGTTTGCCTGCTAAACTGCAAACCGCTGTAGTTGTCGCATCATCAATGACAAGCTGATCAGTAGGTTTAACTTTATAACCGGCTTTTTTAAAGCTTGGTTTGTCTAATTCAGATTTATGTTCTGGCACAACTGCTAACCTAGAACTGAGAGTTCTCACAAAGTAAATTGGGGATTTATAGTGATATTATAATGTTCAAAGCTTAAGCTAACCTTAAAGGCATCTCTAAAAATTCGTTTCTATAGCCTCTCCCTTTGAAAAAGGGAGATTGAGAGGGATTTTCTTTTGAAAAACCAACAAAATTGTAGGAACTTTTCGAAAAATCCCCCTTGATCCCCCTTTTTCAAAGGGGGAAAAACAAAAAGGCGTGAATTAATAGAGGTGCCCTTAAAGGTATCTCATTACGATTATAAACGTTGACTCATAATTCACCTAACCGAAGCTAGAGGGTGAAATTATGAAAAAAATGGCCATAAACCTAGATGACCCTTCCTTATTACGACGCTATAGGCGTAGTAATCGCAAAGGGAAATCAAAGCTTTTGAACGAATTATGCGACTAGCATGGATTAATTAAAGTAGAAGTTGAACAACGTGAAGTAGCCAATCCAAGTAAAACCCTAAAATGTCATTTTATTTTAATCTATGCGGTAAAACGCCAGTTCAGCTCCTGCATACACCGCTTGCACTTCAAGATGCGAACTTATTACATTCTACATAAAGGGACAGCCGTCAGACCAGATAGTGTTTTTACGCATTGTAAAACAGGAACATAGTCTGGTTTTAACACTAACGCTGCATCGTAGGCGCTGTTTGCTAATTCATTTAAGCCCAGCGTAGTTAGTATTTTGCCCTTAATATAATAAAAATTAAGTTGCTCCCGCAGCATATGTTTCATGATTGCTTTCTCGGCTTGCTGAAAGTAAACCTGAGCCTGCTCAATGTTATCTACAGCTAATACTAATCCTTTACCTAAAAGTGACATAGTATGTTCATGAGTATCTGTTTTGCTCATTTTTAATAGCTGGTCAAATAATAAATCTGCTGCCGCTAGTTTAGCGTGCGATAACAAAACAACAGCTTTAACGAATAAAAGGTGCGGACTATCAGGGCTAAGTTTAATACCATCGTCTACGCAACGCATTGCTTTTTCAGTTAAATCGGCGCAAAAGAAAGTAAAGCTTTTGTTAAACCACCATTCAACGGACATGAAACGTGCTTCTGCTTCAAACGTACTTAACTTTTTCAACTGTTGAGTAGCATCCAGGTTTGATACTTTTTCCTCGAAAACCGTTGAATGGGTGCCTTTTATTACTAGAGACATATTTTCACTGAAATCATGTGGTTGATGCTCAAGGTTAAAGCATTTATCAAGATGATGAAGTGCGGCTTTGTAATTACCAAGTTCATTATATGTTCGTGCAACAAGAAATCGCATTTCATTGCCATCATTTTGAAATGCACTTGTCCAATCCCAATTATTCATGGTAGCCCAAAATATTCCATACTCACCATCAAGAATTCTGAATGCAGGCCGCGATTGTATAAGTTCAATACATTGTAATAGTGCTGAATGATGACCAAGGTATTGATGAATGCAAGCTTTATCACAGAGCATTTCATTTATTAATGTTGGTGAAAGCCAGATGTTATTTTGGCTTTTAAAAGCGTTTTCTAAAGCAATATTTAAATAATTCAGTGCTTCAATGTATTTTTCCTGAGCTACAAATATTTTGGCTTGGCCATAATGCATTGTAATTGACTGACAAAGTGATAACTCTGTTCCTTCCTCTGATTTTAATTCTGGTTTTTTATCTTCTTTGTTATCGATGCGATCTGTTTGGAGAATTTTTTTTGCTTCTTCAAATATCTCTCTCGCCCTACCTTTTTGGATTTCTAATAGCAGAACATCTGTTTGGAAGTGGCTCTGAAGCATTGTTACTGCCTTGTTGTGAAGGCCAAGTCGTATCAAAGCTCTGCTTTTTAAATAGAGTAAATCATCTAGCTTAGTAATTCGTGCACCACCTTCTAAATGTTTTTCGATAAGTTCTAATGCTTTCCCATAATATTTAAGAGCTTCTTTATAGGCAGGGTTTTGGTCATAGCCTGACACAATATCCATAGCAATATTTTCGTCTTTGATACGATAGTTAGACGTGTGACAACCAAATAGTTTTTGAATCTGATAAATCATTTTTTCTGATTCGACAGATTTCTCGCGCTGTAGCGGACATTGATTCATCACTTTTGCCATTGAAAAAATTTTAACGCTTGATATTTTTGCAAACAAATTGATTGATTTTGAAACAACTCGATTGTTGTTATTCCAATATGCTGTCCCTTCAAATATGGTGTTTTGACTTTGACAGTGCATTACAATTGTATGATCAGGTATATCTTCTGTTCGTTGTGGCGGTAGAATGACAAATGAGAATTTATTTTTGTCTGCAGCTCATTTATTTTATTTGTAACAAAAGCATTTAAAAACACCCCCATACTCTCTGGTATTGCTGAAAGTGTTTTTTTTTCATCAAAGAGGTAGGATAACCCAATAGTACCAATAAATTTTCCTGATCGTCCCCGTAAAGGCATTTTATGGCTAAAATAATGTCTTATTTTTCCTGTGCACTCTTTACCATATTCGATAAAGGCATTCTGATCGCGACCTGTAAGAATTTTTTTATCGTTGTTTTGAAAAACCTGCAATCTGTAAAAGATTAGAGTTAGCTCCTAAATATTTTCCATCTTTGTCTTTCCAATAAGCACTCGCTGGCGTAATTTCCAATAATGTTTCAAGATGTTCATGGAGTGCTTGTGTACTCATCTAGTTACCTTTATCCATAAAACATATACCCTATCGTCTAATTTCATCATAATATAGCGTCAAGAGTTAAGTCAATTTCGTCTGTTCAAGCCGGTAGTTTTCTCGTAAGGTGTGTCGTGAACGTTTACTACAACATCTTTTCTAGCGTTCATCAAAACTATTTACAATAGCTTGCACTTGTCGAAAATTATCTTGAAAATATAAAAGCAAAGCTTAATTGCTATATGCGACTTGATTTGATTCTGTTAGGTGAATAAAGTCTCTCTACATGACTATTTTTGTAGGTTGTTGGAGGTTATTTTGAGTTCTATGCAAAAAAATCCCACGCAATCCCCCTTTGGCAAAGGGGGAAATCAACCCCCTATTCCCTTATTCGATACCTTAGAATATTTGCATTCGCCTACTGATCCGATTGCTAACACCATTGCGCAACATACGAAAAACTTAACTTTCGATATAAGCTTAGATTACCGTCATGCTTGCAATTTTCTTTACAGCTATCGAGGTAGCCAAGAAACTTTTAAGGCGTATCGACGCGAAGTGGAACGATTATTGCAATGGTCTTGGTTCGTACAGCAAAAGCAGTTAAAAGATCTAGCCAGAATAGATTTTGAAGCTTTTCTTGAATTTTGCCAAAATCCACCCAAAGCTTGGATTGGTATAAAAAACGTAGCACGTTTCCTTGATAAAGACGGCGAACGACTACCGAATCCAGAGTGGCGCCCTTTCGTGGCGACCGTCAGTAAAAAAGCTCATCACAACGGCAAAATACCCAACATTAAGACATACAGTCTTTCGCAAAGCGGTTTACAGGCTATTTTTGCTATTTTAAGCAGCTTCTATAAATATCTAGAACAAGAAGAATATGCGACTATCAATCCTGTAGCGCAAATTCGCCAAAAAAGTAAATATTTACGTAAACATCAGAGCAAAAGACAAATCCGCCGCTTATCGGAACTGCAATGGGCTTATCTGATTGAAACCGCCGAGCAAATGGCCAAAGAAAATCCTTTTTTGCATGAACGTACCTTATTCATTATGAATGCGCTGTTTGCCATGTATTTACGAATTTCCGAGCTAGCGGCAAGCGATCGCTGGGTTCCGCAGATGGGGCATTTCTTTAAGGATATGGACGGTAATTGGTGGTTTAAAACTGTGAGTAAGGGCAATAAAGAGCGTGATATTAGTGTTAGTGATGCTATGTTGGCTGCGCTAAAGCGCTACCGTGCCAGCTTAGGTTACACTGCGTTACCCTCTCCTGGCGAAAATAACCCACTAGTCCCTAAAAACACCGGCGCTGGCGCAATTCAAGGAACTAGACATATTCGTAAAATTGTCCAAGCCTGCTTCGATGCCGCCATCGCGCGCTTACAACAAGATAATTTTGCCGAAGAAGCTGACATCCTAATGTCAGCCACTGTGCATTGGTTGCGCCACACGGGGATTTCGGAGGATGTTAAAGTACGACCGCGCGAGCATGTGCGCGATGATGCCGGTCATAGCTCTAGCGCTATCACTGATCGTTATATTGATATCGAGCTAAGAGCGCGTCATGCATCGGCTAAGAAAAAATTGATTAAGCCTGAAGCGTAGCTCAAGGGCGGCTCTAAAAAATGGATTAATTGTGCCAAAAGCAAAAGAAAATCTCCCCATGCCCCCCCCCTTTTTTTCAAAGGGGGATGATCTACAAATGCGAATTAATGGGGACACTCTGAAGCATTGCTAAGAAATTTAACGTCGATCTGCTCTAGGTCTAGGGTCTAACAGATTCAGCAGCGGATCAGAGAAAGGTGTAGCTCTTCTTTCCTTATTTGGACTAGACTGCAAAGGTTTGCTGTAAATCAAGTCGCTAATCAGCCCCAGAAATGCTGCTCTTCTGCTAGGATCAGGGATGCTAATTACTAGTAAGCTAGGGCTCATTCTAACTGCCGTGTAATTTTTTAATTCTTCCGCAGTAACGCCCGGCAACAAGGCTAAGCGATTGCGATAACTAGTAAATCTTTTTTCGACTTCATCTAAAGCTTCTTTAGAAACTGCCCGGTAAGTATTTTCTGGCAATTTACCTTCTTTTGCATACAATTCATCTAAAGAGTCTTCGCTAGTTAGTAATAGATCATCAGGACGTAGTTCTGGGGATTTATAGACAGCTTTACGATCGTCATCACCATTCGATTTAGCAAAATTACTATCGCCACCATCATTAGTAGCAGGAGTCGCTGCTGGGCATTTGCAAGCAATTTTGGCATAGCCACAATAGTTACACATTCCCATTTTAGGGCCTAGACCACTGTTACGCTTAAGACGATCTTGCTCAGTTTTAAGACGGTTTTGCTCAGGCTGGTTTTTTACGATGGTATTCATAAGAAGATCTCCTACTTAGGCGGGAGTGAACATGTTTAAAGTTGATTAATTGTACTTTTTTAAGCTGATATTGTCGAGTTGTTGCCAATTTTACTAGGTAGTCGTTATAATGTTGTCAAATGCGCCGATTTGAGCTTCAGCTTGCGGGCGCGGTAAAAATACAGCTAAAGCGATGGGTAAAAACCACCCAGCGTAAGCTGCCGGTGGTTTTTTTATTTTAGGACCTATTGGGAAGGGGGCGCTTTATAAGTACTCTTAACTTAATGAGTGTGAATAGTTACAATGATTGAGCTAAAAAATCTTAACAAAAGCTATGTTGTTAATACGGACGTATTACACGCCTTAAAAAATATTAATTTGCAGGTGCAAGCCGGCGAAATTTTTGGCGTGATTGGTAAAAGCGGTGCTGGCAAAAGCACGTTAATCCGCTGCGTGAATTTATTAGAACGACCCGATACTGGACAAGTCATTATTGCTGGGACTGACCTCACTCAACTGTCTGCGCAAGCTTTACGCGCTAAACGGCGCAAAATCGGCATGATTTTTCAGCAATTTAATCTTTTAGCGAACCGCACGGTTTATCAAAATATCGCCCTGCCCTTAGAATTAATTGGTTACACAAAACAAAAAATAGAACAGGCTGTTGTGCCACTCTTAGAACTTACCGGCTTAAGCGAAAAACGTAATGCTTATCCCGCGCAACTCAGTGGTGGCCAAAAACAACGAGTTGCCATTGCTCGTGCACTGGTTTGTCAGCCCGAAGTATTACTCTGTGATGAAGCAACCTCTGCGTTAGATTTGCAAACAACCAAAGCTATTTTGGCATTATTAAAAGATATCAATAAAAAATTAGGACTTACTATTTTACTGATCACGCATGAAATGGATGTCATTAAAGAAATAACGGACCGTGTTGCATTATTGGATCATGGTGCCATCATCGAACAAGCTGCTACCACTGATTTTTTTGTGAATCCGCAAACTAGTATTGCGCAACAGCTGGTTGTTTCATGCTTAAAACAAGATCCGCCTGCTACTTTGTTAACAAGATTAACCACGGAAACAGAAGGTAAAAATGCAGTACTTCGAATTTTGTATCACGGTAAAGCGGCAGATGAACCTTTGATTTCACAATTAATCCATCACTTCGATATTAATCTCAATATTCTGCAAGCGAACATCGAATTATTAAAAAATACGACTTTAGGTGTGATGATTACAGAAGTAATTGGTAACCATAGCAATTTAAAACCAGCAATTGCTTACTTAGAAAAATTAGGCGTACAGGTAGAGGTTATTGGTTATGTCAACTGAAATATTGATCGAATTATTAAATGCGACCTGGCAAACAATTTATATGGTGTTAATATCAGGTTTTATTGCTGTTATTTTTGGCTTGCCGTTAGGCGTGATTTTATTTACCACACGTAACCAAGGTATTTTACAGCATCGCTCTGTTAATAAATTATTAGCATTAATCATCAATGGCGTGCGCTCCGTGCCATTTATCATTTTATTAGTAGCAATTATTCCTTTTACGCGCCTATTAACCGGCACGTCTATTGGCACCACTGCCGCGATTGTTCCGCTTAGTATTACCGCCATCCCATTTGTTGGGCGCATGATAGAAAATGCGCTCAATGAAATAAGCCAGGGATTGATTGAGGCTGGTTTTGCCATGGGTGCCACGCCGTGGCAAATCATTTTTAAAATTTTACTCGCTGAAGCCTTACCAGGAATTATTAATGCCATCACCATTACCTTAATTACCTTAGTTGGTTATTCTGCAATGGCGGGTGCGGTTGGCGGTGGTGGTTTAGGCGATTTAGCGATTCGCTATGGCTATCAACGGTTTGAATTAAATGTTATGTTAGCCACAATTTTGATCTTAATTATTATGGTGCAAGGAATTCAGGTGTGTGGGGATCGACTCGTTAAACGATATACCTATAAATGAGATAAGGGAAAAAACAAGGGCACAATAAATGAATAAGTTATTAAAGTTTTTTTTATTAGGGATCTTAGTAATAAATAGTTTAACTGGGTGCCATTCACAACCAGCCGCGAATGAAATTAGATTAGGTGTAATTAGCGGGCCAGAATCTGATCTCGCTGCCGTTGCACAGCAAGTAGCTCTTAGTAAATACGGTGTTAAAATCGATTTGGTAGAATTTACCGATTACACCATGCCAAACACCGCGCTGAACGATGGTAGTCTAGATGCCAATATGTTTCAGCATCAACCTTATCTTGAACAGGTCATAAAAAACAAAGGCTATGCCTTAACTCCTATAGGAAAAACCTTTATTTATCCCATGGGAGTATATTCACAAAAAGTTAAAACTATTGCAAAAACTCCTGTCGGTGCAGTAGTCGCCATTCCGAATGACCCTAGCAATGAAACTCGCGCTCTGCTGTTACTCAAAAAAGCCGGGTTGATTACCTTAAAACCACAAACAAACTCGTTAGCGACTATATTAGATATCACTAACAACCCCAAAAAATTGAGCTTTAAAGAATTAGATGCAGCACAATTAGCGCGAGCATTACCTGACGTTACTTTAGCTGTTATTAATACAAATTACGCTATACCTGCTGGCTTACTTCCCAGCCGTGATGCTATTTATTTAGAAGATGTTGACTCACCCTATGCTAACTTAATTGTGGTAAAAACTGCTGACGTAAATAATCCAAAATTTAAAGCGCTGGTTGCCGCTTTTCACTCGCCACAAGTAATTCAAGCCGCCAAAAAAATATTTAACGGTGCGGTGATTCCTGCTAGCTAATGAGCTTTAATCCCTACACAATTATTTTTCATAATTGTGTAGGTTCGGGTTTTCAGCGCAACCTGCAAAAATGCTCCTACAGTAAGAACCAAGTACTAACCAATACCCGGTCTCATGGTAACTAACTTAATTTCCATGGATTTTGCTTCGATCTCATGTTCAGTCGCTAGCAATGCTTTAGCCTCCTCCTTTAGGTCAGCAAGTTCTGTTGGTTTAGGTGTAGGTAGTGAAAACATTCTGCCAGTTAATCCGTGCAGCGCATCAAATCTTTTTTGATATTTCTGAATTACAGCAAACCAATGCTCTGTATCTTCACAATTTATTGAATATATGTTTTTATTCTTAATAAAATATTTGATATGAAGAACCAGTTTTTGTTGCTCTAGCTCATTTATATCAAGTTTCATTTTTTCGCAGTAAGTCGCAACTGTATAGCCCGCATCAAATTTCAATAGTTTGATTTTTTCTTTTAAACGGAACAAACCAAGTTCTTGATCAATATAATAACTAAATCTGCCAATTAATTCTTTCATCTTTTTTGCGTATTCTGAACTCTTGTGCGTAACCAAAAAAAATTCTACGCCTTTTAAATCAAGATTTTCTGGCAAAAGATTTCCTAAATTATTTTTTCTTATTTTATCATTAATTTTGTTTAACGTGACTCGCCGTAACTTTTCTTTAAGGTCATCAATAATTTCTTGCCTTAAAGCAAGTAAAATCTTGCCTTTATAAACAGTTAGTTTATGAAAATCCTTAAAGATGTCTTTATGTACTTTATTTTCATTTTTTGCATCCGTGGTGCCAGTTTTTTTATCGGGATGCTGTGGTGGTATTTTGTCTGGCACAGGGATTAAATCTGGTTCGGCGTCTAAAACTTCTTTAACTTTTAGCCATTTTCGAGAATTTTTGTATACTTTATCTAACATAGCAGCAAAGTCGTTTTGTTTATCATCTAAACGTACAAAAAAATTATTACCTAAAGCCCGTTCATGAGCTTCACACCAAACCCTCAGTTTTCTTTTGGCTTCTTTAAAAGCTGGATAAAAATGCTCTTCAGCCTCTTTTTGCTCTGCAAGTAATTTATTTATATGGGTTTCTGTATCTTCTGTATCACCTTTAACTTGTGCTTTAAAGTTGGTTATTTCATTTTCTATATCCTTCAGCATATTTTGCTTTGCAGCTAAATCAGTGAAATATTTCCAATCAGGAACTTCAAACCAGTTTGCATAGGTAACCTTGGTACAATCCAATTCCATTTTCATGGATAACAACATGCAACCGATAAAAATTCCCGGCAAATCGTTGCGACTTAACGTTTTTATGGCGTTTAGACGCCGAGCCAAACAAACTAAGAAGTTTATTGCAACGGCTGAATTTAAATCCTCATCAATAGCTTTCATTACCTGCTCACCCTGTTTCGAGGTTCCAGCAGCGGCAGAATCTTTTGTTTCAGCGATAGTTGATGTGTTTTTTTGTTTGGATTGACTTGTTTGTGTTTCATCATCAATTATTTTTTCTTCTAAAGCGGCTACTACTTCAGTCATCATTTCAGCTATTTTTTGCTCGCCTTTTTGCTGCTCATCCGCTTCAATAGTACTAATCAACAAAGCAGCATGTTTAATTACATTATCTGCAACCGTTGTAATATCGCGAATAGTAATATTAGTTTGAGTTATTTTGTGTTCTACCTGACTACCATTCGTAGAAACTTTTTGTTCGTTAAGTTTTTCTACTGCTACTTGGAGACAATCACTAGCAATTTTAATAACTATTTTTGTTTTCATGAATAATACCTTTTAAACTTACTAACTTTTGGAATGAAACACCTCTTCCATGCGGTATTATCATGTAGGATCAACGCTTAAAAAATAATGTATAAAAATTTTCTGTTGTTTGTTTGGCAACTTCAGTAAAAGTGGTGTTACGTAAAGCAGCAATAGTTTCTGCCACATAATACACGTATGCTGGTTCATTGGGTTTACCACGGTAAGGCACTGGTGCTAAATAAGGTGAGTCGGTTTCGATTAACATGCGATCCAGCGGTACTTGCGTAGCAACTTCGCGCAAGGATTTGGCATTTTGAAAGGTTACTATGCCAGAAAAGGAAATATAAAAATTCAGCTGCATCGCTTTTTGTGCCATGGCCCAATCTTCCGTAAAACAATGCATGACGCCACCAACTTCAGCGGCGCCCTCTTCTGTTAAGATTTGAATAGTATCTTCTTGTGCTTGTCGCGTATGCACAATTAATGGCTTGTTAACTTGTTTTGCGGCACGAATATGGCTACGAAAACGTTCTTGCTGAATTTCTTTATTCGATTCTTCGCGATAATAATCTAAACCTGTTTCTCCCAAGGCAACGACTTTGGGATGATTCGCTAATGTTACTAACTCAGCTACCGTTGGTTCTTGCGCTAAAATTTCAGTGGGATGTACGCCGACTGATGCTGAAACATTGGGATAAGCTTCGGCAATTTGCAAGACTTGCGTAAAGTTGTTTAGATCGATGCATACACAAAGAAAATGTTCTACCGACTTTTCTTTGGCAGCGGCTAACGCCAAGGTTAAATCACCTTGATACTTTGTTAAATCTAGCCGATCAAGATGGCAGTGTGAATCAACAATCATAAGTATCGTCCTTGAGTAAATGTTCAATTTTTTTCTGCAGCTCATGAGCAGCAGCAGGCAGTTGTACGCCAATGCCTGGCACTTGCACGCCAGGTACTTGCTGCTGGTTAAGCCATACAATTTTACCAGCAAAGGTTATCGGCGCTCCTGACCACAATTGCAAATTAACCGTTAGCAATTGATGCAAGGTGTAATCTTCAGTAGTGGCAATAAACAAACCGCCATGCGCAATAAAATTCATATATGCTGCTTGCAGCTGCACTTTATCTTTTAACTGCAGTGTGATGGATGCCTGCATACCACGCCTCAAATAAGTTTTCGAGTAATAATTGCTGATTAGGGTTGCTGAGCCGAATTTGCTGTTGCGCCTCGTTTAATTGATCTAAATATTTAAACAAAAATTTAGGCGCGACGCTGATCGCTATTCTTTTTAAAACATCGCGAAAATCACTATTACTAATTTCGAGCGAGGCTTTTAATTTTATTATATCGGTGATTATACTGGCTAACCAAGCAATAATTTCTTTATTCGAATGCTTTAACCAATTAGCTGCCATTTGCACAGGATCATAATCTTGTTCACTTAAAGCTATAAGCTCGTGGAAAAATTTTTTTCGTTGTTTTAAGTACTGTTCATCCGCTAATACTAGCGCTTGCAGTGGCGCTCCTTCCGCTAAAGCAACCAGCAAATCAAGATCCGCTTTTTTGGGTAAATTTTCTTGCAGCCACTGCTTCGTTATGGCGGGCGCAGGCGTATGGAAAGTTACACTTTGACAGCGACTGCGAATGGTTGCGGGTAACAAGCTAGGTTGATCTGCCAGTAAAATAAAAATTGTGTTGGCGCTTGGTTCTTCAAGTGTTTTTAATAAAGCATTAGCAGCGCCCACTGGCATTGCTTCCGCCGGCGTTAATAAAACAACTTTGTGCAAACCTAATTTTGCGGTTTGATTTAACTGCAAAATCAATTCACGAATTTGATCAATGCGTAGTGCTTTGCCCTCTTCTTCTGGCTCTATTAAATAAAAATCCGGATGTGATTGCGCGGCTAGCAACTGACAAGAGCGACATTGGTTGCAGGCATGCGCAGTCGTGGTTCTTTGGGTGCAAAATAATGCTTTAATAAAAGCTAACGCAAATAGGCGCTTACCTAAACCTTTAGTACCCGTAAACAATAAGGCGTGCGGCAGATCATTATTTTGCAAGCGTCCGTGTAAATAGTTCCATTGCTGCATTTGCCATAGTAGAGGTGCTGATAACTCTTGCATATTAATCAACATGCTCCTGGCAACAGGCTAAAAATTCTACCAACACTTGTTCTAATTGAATTCGTACTTTACTTAATGGCACGCTCGCATCAATAACTTTGTACCGCTCAGGAAATTGCGCGGCACGTTCTAGGTAACCTTTACGCACGCGTTCAAAAAACGCCTTATTTTCTGCTTCTATGCGATCGGGCTTGCCACGCCCCTTAGCGCGTCGTAACGCTACATGTACCGGAGCGTCAAATACCAAAACCAAATCTGGACGTAAATTACCTTGCACCCACTGCTCTAAACCAGCAATTTCCGCTAACGGAATGCCACGCCCATAACCTTGATAGGCATATGAAGCATCGGTAAAGCGATCACAGAGCACCCATTTATTGGCTGCTAAAGCTGGCTGAATTAAATGTGCAATGTTTTGCGCGCGACTAGCAAATAGTAAAAGTAATTCTGCTTGCTGCGTAAGCGATTCTTCTTGTTGGTTTAGTAGCACTTTACGCAATGATTCGGCAATTGCAGTGCCACCAGGCTCGCGCGTAGTAATCACAGCTATTTCCCGCTGTGTTAAGTAGCTTTCGATATAAGTAAGATGAGTGCTCTTACCCACGCCTTCAATGCCTTCTAAGGTAATAAAGCGACCACTAAGTTTGGTAGATTCTGCAGACAAAATGACACTCCCTCTAGCTAATTAGTTTTCGCAGGCGAGGACTTAAATACCAGACAAAAACTTGTTTTTTATTATTTAACCGCTTACCCACTTTCGGGAAATGCATATCAACTTGATAAAATTTAACTGCCTTAGTTTGCGCTGTTAAGGTGGGTGAAAACAAGTGGGTACCATTACTTTTATAAACAAAATATAGGCTGCCATTATCGATAGGATGTAAGGCTGCATGGATCGCTTGTCGACTCGGCATGGCGATCGGAGTCGGCGGCAAACCTTTACGCTTATAGGTATTATAGGGTGTGTCAGTTTTTAGATCGGCGCGTTGTAGCTTGCCAGTATAATTTGAGCCTAGGCCATAAATAACGGAGGAATCAATTTGCAAACGCATGTTTTTTTGCAGTCGTTTTAAAATTACTCCAGCAACTAAGGGTCTTTCTGCTGCTTGCGTCGTTTCTTTTTCAATTAAGGAAGCCACCGTTAAGGCTTGATACACATTTTGGTAAGGTAAATTGGGAGCACGCTGCTGCCATTCTTGCTGCAATAAATCTGTCATGAGTTGATGCGCTTTTTGTAAAATTGCCACATCACTAGTTCCTTTTACATAACGATAAGTAGTAGGCAAAAACATGCCTTCGGGCTGATTAAGAGGAAAACCTAGTTTACTCAACGCCAGGCTATCATCACCAGCCGTCAGCTGGTGTGAGAGCGCTTTAGTATTGCTAAGCAGAGTTAGCAGCTGCTGAAAATTAGTGCCACCATACAAGACAAAGCGCTGATAAGTTGTTTTACTCGTGGTAAGTTGGCTTAATAATTGATTCGGTGTACTACCGGCATTAAATAGATACTCGCCCGGCTGCAAATGGCTGACCATACCGCGTAAATAAGCAAGACTAATGAAGTAATTTGGTTGTTTTAATAAACCTAAACATTGTAGATCTTTTGCTAACGCGCGAATTGTAGTGCGCGATTTTAATGTGTAAATAAGAGTTTTATCCGCCGGAATTAATGGTGTGATTAAAAAATTTTTATAACTATGGGCAAACACTGCAAGCGCATAAGCACTTAGCAGCAATAAACAGATGCTAAGTGCATAAAGATGTTTGCGCATGGGCAACTAGATTTTACTGAACAACAATGAACCGTTAGTGCCGCCAAAACCAAAAGAATTTGAAATAGCATTATCAATTCTCATGGGACGTGCAGTGTGAGGAACATAATCAAGATCGCAGCCTTCGCTAGGGTTATCTAGATTAATGGTTGGCGGTGCAACTTGATCACGAATGGCCAATACGGTGAAAATCGCTTCTACCGCACCAGCAGCTCCCAATAAATGACCTGTCATGGATTTAGTAGAGCTGACAGCGATACCCGCGGCTGCTGGACCAAAAGCCTTTTTGATGGCTAGCGTTTCCACTTCGTCACCTGCTAAAGTAGAAGTTGCATGCGCATTGATATATTGAACATCACTAGGATTAATCTTGGCATCTAGCAGCGCATTTTTCATCGCGCTTTCGCCACCACTACCGTCTGGTTGTGGTGAAGTCATGTGATAAGCATCTGCACTCATGCCAAAACCGGTTAGCTCAGCATAAATTTTAGCGCCGCGTTTTTTAGCATGTTCGTACTCTTCTAAAACGAGAATACCAGCGCCATCGCCTAACACGAAGCCATCGCGGTCTCTATCCCATGGACGACTAGCACGCTGAGGATCATCATTGCGTGTTGAAAGCGCACGGCAAGCGACGAAGCCAGCCACACCTAATGGACAAGTAGCCATTTCAGAACCACCAGCAATCATGACATCAGCATCGCCATAAGCAATTGTACGTGCCGCTACCCCGATATTATGAGTACCTGTAGTGCATGCAGTTACTATCGAGATATTGGGTCCTTTAAAGCCGTAGCGAATGGATAATTGGCCCGATGCCATATTAATAATAGTACCCGGCACGAAGAATGGTGAAACTTTTCGAGGACCACCTTCTAAGATAGCTTGATGGCTACGTTCAACCAAAGGCATACCACCGATACCAGAACCAATGGCCACGCCAATCCGCTCCGCATTCTCTTCCGTGGCAACTAGCTTGGCATCTTCAATTGCTTCGATGGCTGCTACCATAGCGTATTGGATAAAAATATCCATTTTGCGCGCATCTTTCGGTGTGATGTGCGGTTCTGGTGTAAAATTTTTGACTGAGGCTGCTATGCGACAGGCATAAAGGGAGACATCGAATTGTTCAATAGGACCAACACCACTTTTACCCGCTAAAATGGCCTCCCAAGTTTCTTTGGTATTCAAACCCAGTGGGGAAATTACCCCTAGGCCAGTTACCACAACGCGCCGCTTAGTCAATGTCGTACCCTCCACTAAACAATCTGTTTACGCTTCAGTTTTGTGTTTTTTAATGTAATCAATCGCCTGCTGAATCGTGCGAATCTTTTCAGCTTCTTCATCAGGAATCTCAGTGTCAAATTCTTCTTCCAATGCCATGACTAATTCTACAGTATCTAATGAGTCGGCTCCTAAATCGTCAACAAAAGAAGCTTGTGGACTTGCTTCTTCCAATTTTACTCCTAATTGATCAACAACGATTTTGGTTACGCGTTCTTCAATTGTACTCATGTTTGTTTTTCCTCTAAAAATGTAATTAAAAAGCGATCTTATTTTTGACACATCTTCTTCCTGCGTAATCTGTCTAATTAGTTTATTCAATTTTACAGCTAACGCAAGCTCTTCTTGTTTACTCCATGTGCATGCCGCCATTTACCTGCAGCGTATGTCCTGTTATATAGCTGGCTTGTTGTGAAGCCAGGAAAACACAGGCATGCGCTATATCGGCTGGCTGGCCTAATCTATCGGCCGGAATTTTTGCTAACAATTTAGCTTTTTGTTCCTCTGGTAATACCTGCGTCATATCCGTTTCAATAAAACCGGGGGCTATCACATTGACGGTGATATTACGCGCCGCTACTTCTTGCGCCAATGATTTGCTAAAACCTATTACCCCAGCTTTTGCCGCAGCGTAATTAGCTTGACCTGGATTGCCCGTCAGTGCCACAACTGAGCTGATGGTAATAATACGGCCATAACGCGCTTTGAGCATGTCTTTTAAACACAGTTTACTCAGACGAAAAATCGCCGTCAAATTGGTATCGATTACTTCAGACCATTCTTCTTCTTTCATGCGCAACATTAAATTATCACGCGTAACTGCTGCATTATTAACGAGAATAGTAGGTGCGCCAAACTGTTCTTTTACTGCTTTAAAAGTATCTTCAATGGCTTGTGGATCTGTCACGTTTAAAACAAAACCGCTGCCCGCTAACGAATGTTGCGCGAATAGTGTTGAGATTTTTTCAGCACCTGCAGTGGTCGTGGCAGTACCTATCACAGTTGCGCCTTGCTTGGCTAATTCTAATGCAATGGCCTGACCAATGCCGCGGCTAGCACCCGTCACTAAAGCAATTTGATTTGATAAAAGTTGCGTCATGGTTATTCCTATAAAATTAAATAGCTGCCAATGCTTCTGTTAAATTGCTTGGAGTATTTACCGATAAAGTAGGTATGCTTGCTTCAATCCGTTTATTTAAACCCGCTAATACTTTACCCGGACCACATTCAATGATCACTTCAACACCTTGCTTCGCAAACGTTTGAATTGTTTCCACCCAACGTACTGGATTTGCTAACTGACGAATGAGTGCATTTTTTATAGCAGAAGGATCATGGGTAATAGCCACATCGACATTGTTAAGCACAGGAATTTGCGGAGCTAACAACGTAATTTCATCAAAATATTTTGCTAACCGTTCTGCCGCAGGCTGCATTAAGCTGCAGTGCGACGGTACGCTAACCGGCAAACGCGTTGCCATTTTAGCACCCGCTTCTTTGGCTAATACAATCGCGCGTTCTACGGCTGCACTTTGTCCGGCAATTACTACTTGACCTAACGCGTTGAAGTTAGCGGCTGCTACTACTTCATTTTGCGCAGCGGTTTCACAGATGGCTTGAATTTGTATATCGGCTAAACCCACGATTGCAGCCATCGTACCGTGCCCTTCTGGCACTGCTTCTTGCATAAAGCGACCACGTTGCGCAACTAATTTTATGGCGGTAACAAAATCTAACGCTTGGGCACAAACTAAAGCAGTGTATTCCCCTAAACTATGTCCTGCTAACAAACTCGGTAGCACACCTTTTTGTTCTTGCCAAACACGCCAAACCGCAACTCCAGCAGCTAATAATGCAGGTTGTGTGTACATGGTTTGATTAAGCTTTTCGTCAGGCCCAGTTTGGGTTAACTGCCAAAGGTCATAATCTAAAGCACTCGAAGCTTCGGTAAAAGTTTGTTGCACGCTAGGAAATTGCTGGGCTAAGTCATTTAACATACCCAGTTTTTGTGATCCTTGGCCTGGAAAAACAAAAGCAATTTTCTTAGTCATGTAATTAATACCTTATTAAGGCTGAACCCCAAGAAAGGCCGCCGCCAAAACTTTCTAGTAAAATAAGTTGTCCGCGTTGCACGCGTCCATCGCGTATGGCCACATCTAGCGCTAAAGGAATAGAAGCGGATGAAGTATTAGCATGTTTATCTACAGTAATAACGGCTTGTTCAAGGGGCAAATTAAACTTTTTCGCCATTGCTTGAATAATACGTAAATTTGCTTGATGTGGGATGAGCCAATCAATCGCTGAAGCATCTAAATTATTAGCTTGTAAGGTTTCTTCGATTAATTCACCTAATTTATTAACCGCTAGTTTAAAAACTTCTTTGCCTTGCATTTTTACGATAGCAGGTTCATTAGGAGCTATACCCGTAGGTGCCTCTAAGAAATTGCCGTATTTACCTGCAGCATGCAAATGGGTCGATAAAATTCCTGGTTTATCACTAGCAGCAATAATTGCAGCGCCCGCACCATCGCCAAACAACACACAGGTGGAGCGATCAGTCCAATCTAAAATGCGCGACAAACTTTCAGCGCCAATCACTAAAGCACATTTAGCTTGATTCATCCGAATAAAATTATCAGCAACCGCTAATGCGTAACTAAAACCCGCACATGCAATCACTACATCAAAAGCAATACCGCCTTCTCTTAATCCTAATTCAGCTTGTACTAAACAGGCAGTACAGGGTAATAATTTATCAGGAGTGGTGGTTGCTACAATTACCACATCAATTTGATTTTTATCGATACCTGCGGCAGCAATTGCTCTTTGCGCTGCCATCTTTGCCATGAAAACAGTGCCTTCATCGCCACTGATAATGTGACGTTGCTTGATACCGGTTCGTTCAACAATCCATTCGTCGCTGGTATCCAAAGTTTTTACTAAATCGTCGTTGGTAACCACGCGCTCTGGCAGATAGCTACCTGTACCTAAAATTTGTGAATATTTCATATCACCTCTTGCCCTTCGGCCTGAGAATCATCTTCTAAAGGATGTTCTGAATTTGTTATGCGCAATATCGCACTAACCTGATGACGAATCCGTTGTGGAATATCTTTATTAATTTCTAATACTGCTTGATGAATTGCAGTAGCAAAAGCAGCAGTATTGGCGCCACCGTGACTTTTTATAACAATCCCTTGTAGACCGACAAAACTAGCTCCATTGTAACGCCCCGGATCCATTTGTTTGCCAAATTTTTTAAGCACAGGTAACACTAGCAAAGCAATTAAACGGGTCAACCAATTTTGATTAAATGTTTGTTTGAGCAAGTGAACTATCATCTTGGCGACGCCTTCACTTATTTTGAGTGCCACATTACCCACAAAACCATCGCAAACTACAACATCAGCTACACCTTGATAAACTGCATCACCTTCAATGTAGCCTATGTAATTGAGCTCATTCGTTTCTGCTAATAACTGCGCCGCTTGTTTAACTTGTTCATTTCCTTTAATAGCTTCGGCGCCAATATTCAGCAGCGCGACGCTAGGATTAGCAATATTATCTACTTCCGATGATAACACCGAGCCCATTACTGCAAACTGCAACAAATGCGCTGCCGTGGAATCAACGTTAGCGCCTAAATCTAGAATTCGCACTTTTTTTTGCGGATCCACAGTTGGCAACATAGTGCAGATAGCAGGACGATCAATCCCCGGCAAGGTTTTTAACACAAAACGTGCAATAGCCATTAAAGCGCCAGTATTACCAGCACTTACGCACGCTTGTGCAATTCCTTGTTTAACTAAGTTAATAGCAACGCGCATAGAAGAATCTTTCTTAACACGGAGCGCTAACGAAGGTAATTCGTCCATTTCTACTTTTTGTGTAGTGTGATGAACGACTAACAGATCACTTTCATTTACTGCTAATGCGGTTAATTGTTGTCTTATTAAATTTTCATCACCCACCAAAATAAGCTTTACATCGACACAACGGCGTTGCGTTTGGATAGCAGCGGGTACGGTTACAGCGGGACCATAGTCCCCACCCATTGTGTCAATAGCAATTGTTTTGATAGCCAAGGAAAATTATTCCGCTGAGTTTTTAGCCGCAACAACTTGGCGCCCACGATAATACCCATCTGGTGAAACATGGTGACGACGGTGAGTTTCGCCGCTAGTGGCGTCAATCGCTAAGGAAGGATTAACTAAAGCATCATGAGCACGGCGCATGCCACGTCGTGAACGCGATTTACGAGATTTTTGAACAGCCATTACTTTTCTCCAAACTAACCTAAAAATATAAACTGAATTATGAATGATGCTAACTTAAAGCAGTTCTAGGGCTTCTTCCCTAACCATTCGGACCTAATATTATCCCGCTATTAGGGGTATGTGTCAAAGCTAATGTTTGTCCGAGAAATCGGAACTATTTTGTAGAGGCGGAAAATTTTTCGCCTCTACAAAAAACACCCCTCATCCGCCTGTCGGCACCTCTTGTGATTGCAAGCCCCGGCCCACACATCCTTGTGTGGACGTTCGACGGGAAAAAGCTCCGCTTTTTCTTTTCCGTCTCACCCCACAAGGGGAGAAGGATCCATCCTGCTGGTTCTAAGTCACATGATTAATTAAATGGAACTTGCCAAAATCTGCAAACAATTTTCCAAATCGGCCTCTAGGGGAGCTTGCGCGGTTATGGTTTTTCCATAGCTGGGTAAAGTAAAGCTCACGCTGCTGGCGTGGAGGAATAAACGCTTGCAACCCTGCCCTCTGCAAAGCTTATTAAAGTCTTTATCACCATATTTTTCATCACCAACTAATGGATGCCCTACGTGCATGCCGTGCACTCGGATTTGATGTGTACGGCCTGTCAGGAGCTTCGCTTCAACTAAAGTAGTATCCGCAAAACGTTGGATCACGCGAAATTCTGTTTGCGAAGGCTTACCCGCATCATCGACCTTGACCATGCGTTCGCCTGACTGCAATTCAAATTTTTTTAAAGCGGCATCAACCACGTGCAAATGTTTGGGCCAGTAACCTTTTACCAAGGCCAAATAACGCTTATCCACCCCTCCTTTGCGCAACAATTCATGGATTTCTTTCAGTAAACTGGGCTTCTTAGCCAATAACAAGCAGCCGGAGGTATCTCGATCTAAGCGATGCGCCAATTCTAGTGCTGTTTCTTGCGGGTACATAAAACGCAAAGCTTCAATCAATCCCAGATTTATGCCGCTACCGCCATGTACCGCCATTCCTGCCGGCTTATTAATAATCAGTAATCCTTTGTCTTCATACAAGATACGACTTTTGAGTAATTCTTCTAAATGAGACGGTAGTGCTGTTACTTTACTAGCAGGCGTTGCCAAGCGCATGGGCGGCACCCGCACCACATCCCCTGCTTGCACCCGATAGTCCGGCTTTATGCGCTTTTTGTTAACCCTTACTTCGCCCTTACGCAAAATTCGGTACAAATGGCTTTTAGGTAACCCTTTACTATAACGGGCTAAAAAATTATCGATCCGTTGCCCTGCATGCAAAGCCGTGACGGTAACTAACATAGGTTTGGTTTTTTCAAGATGGCTGATAACCGGATGGTTTTTTTTCATATTATCTATTGCTAGTTGGTTTTCTCTAAGGGCAAATATTGCTATAATCACCTGGGTCACTAATTATGCGGTAATTCATGAAGCTTTAATTAGCTACGCAAAGTGATCAGGCTTTCGTTGTCGTAAATCAGACCGAAGTATGCCAAAGAATTTTAATAAGAGCGAGAATATATTTTGCTCAATTATTTTAAACAGAAAGACTCTTAGATATTTAGTCAGCAAAATTGCTGCTAGTCTTTCACGATGTGCAGGATTATGTCCTGCAGAAATTAGTTATCGATAACCAACAGATTAAGCTGTAACCCACTATGAATTGTCTAAAGCACATAACGCCTAAACACTTATTGGTAACAAGCCACTTTAGCCAAGGTTGCATAACGTTAATTTCTACCGTGGACGAGTATAGTTAAGCATTTTTGACGATCTGACGATCTAACAGTCTCCTAAATAACTACTATAGAGATTGTCAAATGAATAGAATGTTAATAAATGCCACGCAAGAAGAAGAATTGCGGGTAGCCCTGGTTTCAGGCCAAATTTTATATGATTTAGATATTGAACACGCTGGACGTGAACAGAAAAAAGCTAATATTTATAAAGGTCGTATTACCCGTATTGAACCTAGCTTAGAAGCCGTTTTTGTCGATTACGGTGTTGAACGTCATGGTTTCCTACCTTTCAAAGAAATTGCCCCCCAATACTTAAAGCCCGGCATTAATCATTATGATCGCCAAGCTATGCGCGATGCGATCAAAGTTAATCAAGAAGTCATGGTGCAAGTAGAAAAAGAAGAACGCGGCAATAAAGGTGCGGCACTTACTACTTACATTAGCTTACCAGGCTGTTATTTAGTTTTGATGCCTAATAATCCTGGCGCGGGTGGTATTTCACGTCGCATTGAAGGTGATGAGCGCACCGAAATGCAAGAAATTTTTAGTTCGCTAGAAGTACCCGCTGATATGGGACTTATCGTACGAACTGCCGGCGTAGGTCGTAGTTCAGAAGAATTGCAATGGGATTTAAGTGTTCTCTTAAAGCAATGGGAAGCCATCAAAACTGCTTTTGGTGTACGCCCCGCTCCCTTTTTAATTCATCAAGAAAGCGATGTGGTAATGCGCGCTATTCGCGATTACTTGCGCAAAGATGTTGGAGAAATTTTAATTGATAACGCTGAAGTGTTTGCCCGTGCTAAACAACAAATTGAATTAGTCAGACCTGACTTTATCAATCGCGTTAAACTGTACACGGATGACGTGCCACTATTTAGTCGTTTTCAAATTGAACATCAAATTGAATCGGCTTTCCAACGTGAAATTCGCTTGCCTTCTGGCAGCTCGATCGTTATCGATCATACGGAAGCGCTGATTTCAATTGATATTAACTCAGGACGTGCCACCAAAGGTGTGGATATCGAAGAAACCGCTTTTAATACCAACTTAGAAGCTGCTGAAGAAATTGCCCGCCAACTACGTTTACGCGACTTAGGCGGACTCATTGTCATTGATTTTATCGATATGAGCTCTTTGCGTCATCAACGCGAAGTAGAAAACCGCTTGCGCGAAGCACTAAAAATGGATCGTGCGCGGGTACAAGTTGGTCGTATTTCCCGTTTTGGTTTATTAGAAATGTCGCGCCAACGATTACGGGCGTATTTAGGTGAAGCGATTCATAAAACATGCCCACGCTGTAATGGTCAAGGCACTATTCGCAGCATTGAATCTATTGCGCTATCCATTATGCGCGTGATCGAAGAAGACGCTTTAAAAGAAAAAACAGCCATGATCCAAGCGCAGCTGCCGGTCGAAGTTGCTACTTATCTACTGAATGAAAAACGTGGCATGTTGGGTCAAATGGAACAACGTCATAAAGTACGTACGTTATTAATTCCTAACCCACACTTAGAATCACCACACTATAAAATTATTCGTTTACGGGCTGATGAAGCTGCAGCGCAAAGTGAAACAACCGCTAGTTATGAGTTAGTAGAAAGAAACATTGAAGAAGCGCTAACACAAATGGCTACTGCTTCAGCCTCTACAACCATAACCGCAGAAAAACCAGCAGTAAAAAGCTTGGCTGATACTTCGGCTGCTGTGAAACCTAAATCAAAACAAGGTTTACTGGAGCGCTTAATTGCCAGGTTATTTAACGCTGCCAAGGGTGAACCTAAAACACAAACTGCTACCGGCACGGAATCGAGAAAAGAAGGTGCTAGTTCGCATCATCATGGCCGCCCTGGCTATGCTGGTCAAAGACAGCGCCGCGGACGTCGTCGTCCGGGTGGTGCGGGATCGGGCGCTTCTGCTGCGCACACTGGTCATGCCGGTGGTACGGGTAGTACCGGTGAAAAAAACCCTCGCCGTTTTAACAAAGGAGACCGAGACAACCGTCGCCGCCCTACCCATGCTGGTGATGACATGCATGTTGGCAAAATAACTGCTGAGAAAACGGAAACTACTGCAAGTTCCCATCAACACAAGCGCCATCAAGAGCACCGCCAGCAGCAGCATGCTCCGCGTCAGCAGCAACCAGCTGTTCATGCTCAGCAAGCGCCTGTGGTAGAGGCACAGCCTAAAGAGGTAGTGAAACAGCACGTAGAACCCGTGTTCATCGAGAAACCGGTGGAGCGAGTGGATACTCCTCCTCCAAGTCTAATAGAATCAGACACTAACAGTGGTGAGGCGCTACACTTTGCGCCACGCACAGCACGTCGTACTACTCGTCGCTTTGGTGGTGCGCAATCACGTAGACGCGGCTATTTACGCACAGGTGCGGGGAAAGAAGGTGCAAGCACGGGTCCTGAGATCATTGATCTTTCATCTGGCCACGATTCTGCTGTTTCATCTGCGGAAAAATCAGAGTCGAGTGAGAAGTCGTAAAAGTGCAATACTGGATGGATTATGGCGCTAACGCGTCTAATCCATCCTAATAGCCCATATTTCAATATTTCGTTGCTTTGTCTAGAATGCCTTTCAGCTCGGCTTTATATAAAGTTATCCCTGTTTCACATCCTTTTTGCTTTTCGTTGTTACCTCGTGCTAGTGCCTTACAATCCTGGAACGTTTTATTATACATTCTATCAAGGGTAGCTTCGGTTATGGGTTCTGCACAGACAGGAATAATACTCATTAAGAAAGCTAATCCACATACAATAGAAATAACTTGGCTTTTCATAGACATCTCCTAATAATTTTTGTTGCGGTTTTTCAAGTTTGATATGTAAACATTATAGTCTCTCTAGCGTGCTCACGCTACGCTAGGCTTGACAGTACTTCCACCCCTACCCTACAATCACCGTCCCATTAGGGGCTATAGCTCAGCTGGGAGAGCGCTTGCATGGCATGCAAGAGGTCGCCGGTTCGATCCCGGCTAGCTCCACCAAATTTTAATTAATCGCACTCTGCAATCTGTGTAACACGCGATTTTTCCCTAGCAAACGTAACGTGACATCAATTGACGGCGATGGGCTTCCTCCCGTCACAATCGTACGTAATGGCTGTGCTAATTTACCCAGTTTTAAATCAAATTTTTCTGCAGTTTCGGCAATGGCTTGATGAATCTCCGCTTCTGTCCAGCTACTTAGTACTTCTAGCTTTTCAGCTAATTGCTTGAGCGCCGGCAACACTTCAGCGGTTACCTGTTCCGTTGCAGCTACTTCATCTTCATAAAACAACTTACTTTTTTCCGCCATTTCTACTAGCGTTTTGGCACGCTCGCGTTGCGCCATCACAATTTCTAATAAACTAGGACCTTTGCTTACAGCAATCCCCAAACGATCCATGTGCGGCGCCAATTGTGCAGCAATATAAGCAGGGTCGCTGGTTTTAATATAATGTTGATTTAACCAAAGTAATTTTTCGGGATTGAAGGCTGCGGGTGAATTATTCAAATTGCTCAGATCAAATAAATTAATCATTTCATCGCGTGAAAAAATTTCCTGATCACCGTGTGACCAACCTAAGCGAATTAAATAATTTAGTACTGCTTCTGGTAAATAACCTTCATCGTGATATTGCATAACACTCACAGCTCCGTGCCGTTTTGATAAGCGTTTGCCATCACTGCCTAAAATCATCGGAATATGTGCATAAATCGGCGGTGTCGCTCCTAATGCTAATAACATATTGATTTGGCGTGGCGTGTTATTCAAATGATCATCACCACGAATCACATGGGTAATTTTCATATCCAAATCATCTACTACCACTGTAAAATTATACGTAGGTGAACCATCGCTGCGTGCGATAATAAGATCATCTAGTTCGCTATTTTGAAAAGTAACTGTGCCGTGCACGCGATCATCGATGCGCACTGCGCCTGTTAGCGGATTGTGAAAACGAATTACAAAAGGTTGATCAGCTGGTGCATCTTTGCGATCACGACAGTGACCATCGTAGCGAGGTTTTATTTTATTGGCTATTTGCTCAGCACGCAGTTGTTCTAAGCGCTCTTTAGAGCAATAACAACGATAGGCGTTTCCTTCCGTGAGGAATTGTTGTAGTACGGCACGATAGCGGTCCATATGTTGGGTTTGGTAGTAAGGCCCAAGATCGTAATCCAAACCCAGCCACTGCATACCATCTAAAATCGCCTGTACTGATTCTGGGGTTGAGCGCTCTAAATCAGTATCTTCGATGCGAAGAATAAACTTACCGTGTTGCTTACGTGCGTATAACCAGGAATATAACGCCGTGCGGACACTGCCAATATGCAGGTAACCGGTAGGGCTAGGAGCAAAACGGGTAATAACAGTCATGGCAACCTCATTAAAAATTCGGAAAAAATCTTCCGCAAAGCACTAGAGAAGAGTATTCTAACAGCTAAAGTTAAATTCAAATAAAAAAAAGCATGACAAACCAAAATCTTCCGATCATTGATGAGCAGCTATTAAATCATGGTCCTAGCGAATTAGTAACAGAAATCACCAGCATGCTGGCACAGCAATTACCAGAATTGCAAACCCTCATTAATCAAGCCATAGCCGCCAGTGATTGGCAAGAGGCACGTGAGCAACTGCATAAATTACAAGGAAGCTGCGCCTATTGTGGTTTAGTCCGCTTAAGCCCCATTGTAAATGAGTTATATCTTACCATTAAAGACACCCAACGCGTTGAAACTGCTTTATTAACTAGTTTTAACCAGGAAGTTAACGCGGTTATTGATGCGCTTAGACAAAAGGGTTATGGCGGCTAAAGAAAAACCACCAGCAAACTCATCAAAGTAGCATTTTTTAATGTAGGGTGGATTAGCCGTGTTTTTTACCGCGTAATCCACCAAATCAATTCATCCATGTAAAAAATTTAAGGAAGGTTTGATTCAGTGGATTACGGCAAAAAGCATGCCTAATCCAGTACCCTACATTTTTTATCGCATAGAGTAGTTAAACGAAAATCTTATTTTAGACCTAATTCACGCAACCGCTCGTTCAAGTATTCCACAGCAGTGTAATTAGCCGACAACCGCACCTCATCGCGCGGGTGTAAAAATAAAGGCATAGATAAGCGCGGTAATTTAGCGGCTTCACCTTCAGGGTTTACTACTCTATGCGTAGTTGAACGATAAAAATTATTAGAGCACATTTGCAGCATGTCGCCTGTATTTACTACGATAGTGCCCGGATCACATTCAACATTATGCCAATTGCCCTGCATATCTTTTACTTGCAAACCAGGAGCAGTTGCCGCTACTAACAACGTTATTAAATTGATATCTTCATGTGCAGCCGCACGAATAGCACCCTGCTCTTCATCGCCTTGTAATTCTGGGTAATGCAGGATGCGCAACATAGTTTTATGCGAGTTTTCAATCATTTTACATAACGGCATGGAAAACTGAGCAGCGATTTCGCTAGGTGTATTAGCTTCGATCCATTGCAACAAAGTACCAGCAAAAGCCGATAAATCATCATATAAAGTTTTGGTATACGGTTTAACATTTAGCGGATATTGACCCCAAGGGTAATATTGAAAAAATTGTTTAATATCTTTAATTTGTGCGCCCTTAGCTGTTTCCGATACTGCCAACGGAAAATAACCGTCTTGCGTATCTTTATTAAAGACATAGTTAAACTTTTCATCTTGTGAGAAAAATTGAATCCAATCTTGGTAAGTATTGTCTACTAACGTTGTGCTAATCGGATGGTTTGCCACCACAGCAAAACCCGTATTAATAAGTGATTCCGTAAATTTTGCAGATGCATTTGCGTCATTAAAATCAACTGTTAGTACTTTCATGATCTCTTTGTCTCCCGTATTTAAGTTTAAGATATGGTATGTCGTATTATATTTCTAGCATCAGCGGCAGCAACTCTAGGTTTTAGAACATCAACGCCAAACTCACCGGCTAAAAGTCGTTTTTTTATAGCGCTAATTTTACCTCGTTCCAATATCGATGGGCTAAATAAGCGCTTATTACCTAGATCAATCTCTATCGAAGGTTTAATAGGCATTTTTTTAGCCCCTGGAATATTTAACATCGTGGCTTCGATAATGGCTTCATCAATAGCACGTATCCATAATGCCAGTGCTTGACGATGCTGCATCGGGCCTTTTTCAAAATTTACGCGACGATCATTGAGCAAATCACGAGAATCTGCTTCATCATATAATTTTTTTGCCATGTTACGAACTGAATCTTCGTACTCATCGGTTTTAGGTTTACCGCCAATGGTCGCAGAAACGGTATTTTGTTGGTGATCAACTTTGATTTGGTGACCGTATTTAGTCACCATTACCGCAACAGCCGCGTTATTGCTTTCGCTTTTAACTACAGTTGTAGTATCCATGGCTTGTAATATTCTAGCCTTTTCCACTATCACTTGTTCTTTGGACAACATTTTTAGAGGCGCAGTTGCAACATTCCTTTTAAGTGGTTTTTTAGCTGCAGGAGTTGTTTTTTCTTGTGGAATAGCAAGTACCGATTTCGATATTGGTCTGATTTTTACATCTTGCTCAGCAACCGGTTTACGTTCTAGTCTTGCTTGAACCTCTACGCGCGTTTGACTGCTGCGTTTTTGTTCTGAACTTAATACTTGCTGATATTGTTTTTGTGTAGCAACTTTTTTATCTTCACGTTTAACTTCGCGCTTATCTTCGCGCTTATCTTCGACAGACATTAAAGCAGCGAGTCTAATATTTTCAGATTGTAATGCGCTTAATTGTTGTTTAATTTTACCTTGCATCTCAACTATTGCGATAATCGTTGTATCATTAAGATTGAGTCTTTGTAAAATACTACTTAACTCTTGCGCATCCATCACCGTTGCATCCGGTAAAAACGCTAGCAGTTGCGTTAACAAATTAAGCGTATTTTGCAAATCTTGTTTTACTTCTTTGGTGGTTTTGCGCGCACTAGTAATTTTTTGCAGGTTATCTAATAAGTTAGCCGCAATTTTAACACCATAGTTAAATTGCGCCATCACATGTTTCGCCCATGACATACAGTTATTATTAATGGCAATTATGACAATATTAAGCTGATCAATTATATTTTTGTGTTGCACAAGCTTAATATTTTTATCGGCAGCAACAAGTTGATAACGTGCAAATTTAATATTTAAATCTTTTAACAGCGTACGTTTAGCAGCAAAATCTTCAGAAATCTGCCCTAATTGCTGACCAATTATTGGATAATCAACTTGTTGTCCGGCATTTTTACGTAACGCGCGCTTATCTTTGCTAGAATCAAGTTGTTTGAAATTGTTGTTTAACGCAAAAAATTCACGCGCATGTTCATTTAACTCTGCAGCATAGTTGTTAAATAGCTCCGCTAATTCTGCAGGTGTGGCTAAATCTATGCCTAGATAGTGTGCATTTTCCAGCGCACAAATATGATTATATTCAGCGACAGTTAAGTTTTTTGCTTTGCAAGCAAGTTTAAAGCTGCGGTACTTATTCGTCGGTTTATTGCCAGCATTTAAGTCTTCTAATAACAACAAATTATCTTGCAGGCGTTTTAACCCTTCTAAAGTAATGCTTAAACCAGGTGTTGCCGACAATAATTTTTTTAGCGGCTTATTATGCGCAAAGAACATGTCAACTATTTTAGTTGCCGGCTCATTCATCCTATTGGTATAGGTATCAACAACCATTTTATGTACTTCATGTATCCCATCAATAGTTTTATGCAAGGGTTTAATATCATTCAGAAGACTAGCTAATTGTTTTAAATATTTATGAATAGCCGCCTTTTGATTAGTGCATTTCGTTAGTGGATCATCAGCAACTAAAATTTCAGCAATCAACGGTAACAACGAATAATCATTAGCAACCGCATATTCAATTGCCACATGCAGCGCTGGCATGATTTTTTCAGCAAATATTTTAGATGCTGCTTGTTGCTTATTATCTGCGGCTTGCTGCTCTTTAATATTCTGTGCTATTTTCTGAAGCTTTTCCTGAATAGCAGCTTGTTTAACCTGTGCTAAAGCAAGAGTTTCTGCAAAAGCAATTTTTGCTGGATCACGACTATCCTTGCCCACTTTAGCAAACTCAGCACCCAGTATATTTACATATTGATTAACTTTAATTAAATTGTTTTTTAACGTTGCGTGCTGGCGTTGTAATGCTGTTAGCGATTTATCATCACGCTTGAACTCTACACTCATGCCGTCTAAATCATTTTTAATCTCATTTAGACGTTCTAACTGCCTGGGTAATACTGGGCTTTGGCGATCCGTTAGAAGTTTTTTAACATTAACCAGTAAATCCGCCAACGCTACTTTTTTACCATCCGCGAAACTAACTTCTTTATCCTTCGTTAACCCAACAAAACCAGCGGAAATAACTGCAAGATTTACTTCAACTATAGCCAGCATATTTTTGTGCTCATCCTCAGATATCGGATGTAAAAATGCCTGTATAGCAAGTGCTAATGATTTTTGTTCAATGGCGCTCGCCTGTAGCCGTTCTGCCACAGCTATAATTTCCTGAGCTTCTTTTGCAAGTTTTTCAATACGGTCCGTTGCTATAGTAGGTAAATTAGCACATTTAACAATCGAATCGCTAAGTTTATCTATATTTTCTGCTAACAACTCAAATTCTCGTGCAAGGCAACGCTCTGCAGAACCTGCTATGGTAGGATCATCTACCATAGTCGTAAATCTGTGGACTTTACCTAATTCCGCAACAACATCGTCTTTACGTAGTCCTAATGCTGTGATTTGCGCAGTAATTTTGGTTTTGTTTGCTGCTAATTGCAACTGTTGCTGTTCTAAGCTAGCTTTAGCGGCAACAACTTTACTATCAGCAGCGGATCCCAATGCGACAATAGAAGTATTTATTTTAGCTAGTTTTTCTGCAACTTGGGCTGCCGCCATCTCAATTTGCTGATTTAGTTTATCTAGTTCGGCAAAGCGTAGTAACTTAGCAGCCATAGTGCCAAGCTCTGCTTTAGTCTCAAATTTATGTTCAACTATTGCTTCTTTTACTTCTGTCGCCAGATCAAGATGATTTTGTTTCAATTTTATAACAGCTTGTTCAATATGAATTTTCTGCTGTAACAAGATATTGAGCGCAGGACCTCGATCCACGTTAAAATATTTAAAGTTTTGTTGTTTATCTTTGCCTATGATTAGACTTTTTAAATTTTTCCGCTGTGCCTCATTATCAATTAATGGTAAAAATTTATCGCTATAATTAAACAATGCCAGCAAATTTTCCGCCGGAACTTTTTTCAGCTGTTCCATGTCAGCGGCAAGTTCAGCTGCCATTCCTTCTAACTCGACGAGAGTTACATCGGTGGCGGCTATTCTGGTTGCCCTATTTTCAATTTTTACTTCATAGGCAAGACGCAACTCAGTTGCTTGCTCAGTTTCCTTAGTCAGCTCGGCAATAAGCTGAGCAATAAATTTTTCTAGTGCTACTTGGTTATTTTGATAAGATTTAAATAAAACTTCAGTGATTTTTTTAGTAGCAGTACGAGCCAGTTGTTCGCGTAATTGTTTGAAATCAACTTTTAATGACTTGTTTTCCAGAGCTTCAATATCGGGCAACATTCGCACAATAATTTCAAACTGATTTTTACTGCGCTCGTATAAATAGGCTTTATCGACACTGCTGTAGAGACTCATCAACGTTGGTTGTGGCACCAAAATGGTAAGACTTTGTAACAATGAACTCAATTCATCGATACGTTCAGCCGGTAATTTACTAGCAAATTCACCAGCGCAGAGTTTATTTATCACAATTATTTGTTCATCTGCTATTTTTGTATCAAAGGTGTGGCAATGTAAATTTAAATAGTCGCGTAAATCTTTATTTGTTACTGCCGAAGCGGGTGAGTAATTAGAATTAAGAAATGGGCTAGCATATGGAGTTTCTGCTAAGTCTAAATCCTGAGTTAGCTTTTTAGCTTTACCATGAGCTTCATCTAAATAACCAGCTACTGGCTTAGCGCTAAGCTCAGCCTCTAAAACGAGTGAGCTAACTCTAACAGTGGGCGCTTTTTTTACCTTAGCTTGCATTTTACCTAAAATTGCAGCGACATCAGGCAGTTCTTTTGCTGCCTTAGATTCTGCCGACATCTCTTTGATTTTGTCATATAAAGGCAAATAAGCCGTTAAAGTAGGTACTATTGGACCACCGTAACCTTCCATAAAAACTCTAAATGTGGTGTTACTGGCATAATTTCTACTATAAATTTCTTCTAAATATGATTTAGTTTTAGCAGATAAATACGGTGCGATTTTAGTTTTTATATTATCAACAGCGTTAGAGCGTAAACCATTTTCAATCGCTACCATGCTATTAAAATCACCTTTACTTGCAACCTCTATGGCAATAGCAACCCACTGTTCGATTATTAATGCCCAATAATTAGGATTGTTATTTGCTAAGATACTTTCAACCACATACTGAGGGATACGCTCCACATAATTACTAAAAGCCAGACGATTTTTATTTGCAGGATCTTGTAGCTTATTAGTTGAAACCAGCATTTCCTCGTTACCAATTTGTTGAAACAACGAACGACTCATGGCACAACAATTTTCAGCATAGGCCTTTACTAACGCTTCTCGTAAAATCTTAATTTGCGGCAATAGAGTAGGATTGTTTTTAATTACATTGATGCCCCATTGACTAGCTAATAATTTGAAAAATAATTGCTGATCGAAAAGCCCTACCGCTAAAGCGTTGCTAAGCTCAGTCAAAATCTTGTTAAAGGCAGCAACGGTAGGTTCACTAACACCCTTCTTGCCTCCTAATGAGCTTGTTGCAACTATTTCATATTTATCATCTTTCAAAATAATTTTTTGATCAGGCTGTAATTTATCAAGCAGCGCATGTAATGGCTCAAAATCGATACTTACTAGTGAGGCCACTTTAATTTCAGCTTTAACTTCTTTCGCATCTTTTAGTTCAAGAGGCGTTGTACGTGGCGACAGCTCAACTGCTGCAGAAGGCTTTGGAATAGTGAGTACTTCTATTGGTTTTTTAGCTAATGAGGCTAATTTGCCGATAAAATTCATCAGATTATCATCTTTGATGTGAAAATCTTTTTCTTTTACCTTGGCAAGCATTTGGGCAGTTAGTTCCTCACGAGGGATGGAACCCGCACTCATATCATGTAAATAATCATGTAGATAATATAATTCTGCTACTATTTGATTAAAACGGTCTACCTCGGCTAAATCTTCTTCAGTTAGATTAAATTGTAAAGCAATAAGCTTTTCTTTTAGCTGCGTCAAATTAAGTTTTTGATTAAGTATTGCGTTTAACTGTTCAACTTGTACTTTCAATTTCTCTGGATCATCACTTAACAGATCAGGATATTTATCCAACATCTGCATTAGCATTGGATGTAGCAGCATTTGCTTTAAATAAAGTTTTTTATGCTTCGCTTGCAATTGATCTAAATTGGCTAATTGCGCGATCAGCTGCTGCCGTAATGATTCAGTATTATTGATTTTTCCTAAATTTAAAATTCTTGCGCTCAGCTTAGGAATTTCTTTTTGTGCATCATTAAAGTTTTTTCTATCTGCTGGAGTTTTAAATTCAAATGAATCGTTATAAATTCTTTTTAACTCTTCTCTTCGTACATAAAGCTCACTAGAAAGCTGTTTGGTTTTACTAATGTAATGACTTGCCTTAAGAGCACAAGGAGCTAACGCTACTTTTTGCTGATATGCTTTTTGCTGCATTGCAAAATATGTCTCAGCAGTAGGATATTTGGCTTCATCTGCACTAAGCGTTTTATATTTTTCCTCCGCATCTTTTATCAATTCTGCTAATTCTTTGTCTAAAGTATCAATCAAATTATCGGATAATTCTTCATATTTAGTTTCATGTGGATGTAATTGTTTGATTAGATTTAATTCTTGATGAGGATCTAACGCGGTTAAACGTGAAAAATCTTTATCTTGTAATTGTAATGATTGTGCCGCAATGCGGATTTGCGACCACGAATCAATAGGGTCTGAATTACCACGGTTAAACTTGGCAAAAAACGCTTCGGTTTCTTTAACCGCTGTCTGTTCTGTAATACTAGGATGACCTTTTCTGACTTGTTCTAGATAAGCTAAATGTCCATTAGCATTGCTCAACTGCAACATAAATTCATATAAGTCATGCAAGTGTTTTTGATCGGCACTAGCTTTATTGATACTTTCAAATTTATCTTTTAAACCCTTCTTTAGCAATGCAAGTCTAGCGCGACTGGAAAAATTAGTAGCAAAAAGCGTTAGAAATTTAATTTCACTTAACTGTCCGGCAATTTCTGCCAAATCTTTAGTTATAGTTGGCCATTGATCAATAAGTGTTTTATGTAAAATGGAAAGTTCATTAGATATTTGCTGAAGTTTTGCAACTCTATGTGCTACTAAATCATGGGCAGATAATCTATTAGTGATTTCAGGCAGCAATGCTATATTAGCTGCCAAATGCGCTTTCAATCGTTCTTTGGTATCTTTTAATTCGGCAGCTGTACTCACCTTTATTGATGCCACTTTAGGAGTAAAAGTTGTAATTTTTTTTGATGCATCCAAAAAGTTTTGTAATAGTTGTGATCGCTCAAGCAATAAATCATACAATTCCTGCGGCGAACGATCATACCCACAAAATTTATTACCATAAGCTTCTACTGTATGTAATGCAACTTCAGTCGGTAATTTTTCCGCATTTTCACGCAGTGCTACACAAATTTGATAAATTTCAGGGTGCTTATTAGCGTCAATTTTTTCAACTATTTCTTTAAAGCGAGGTTCACAAATTCCAAATTCAGTATAAAAATCTTTTAAACATTGTAGCAACGAACCATCGCTATCAAATCTAAGAGGATCAACATCCTGCTTTTTAGGTTTCCAATCTTTGTTAAAATCCGCTTTTAATAAACAAGGAGTATCTTGCGAAACTACCGCTGCACGTACCTCTTCTGCAGCAATATCATTATAAACTTTACGTAAACGCTGGTTTTCAGCTACTACTGCTTGTAGTTCAGCATCGGTTAAATAGATATCCGCTTCATTTAATAAAGCGTTTAATTCTGCCAGTTCGGTAGCAAAAGCGGGCCTTGCTGCTAAAGAACTACGTTTTTCTTCGGGGCGGCGTTTTTCCTCTAACCCTGGTTTTTTCAACACAGGTGCCCAAATCAACTGATTAATACGAACGATAAATTCTTTATTAATATTGCGTGCGAAATAACCGGTACGTTCTGGGTTTAATAAAATGTTAACTAAACAATGGTTTTGTAAATAAAGTAATTTAGTTTTATGCTCATCTAGTTTTTTATTTTGTAGCGATATTTCGCCTGCCAACGGTTCTTGATAATTAAATGGCTTTGCTGCAACCAATTTTGGTTTGCCATCTACTATCGCTCTTTTATAAAAATGCGCTTCTAAATCAATTTTCGGTTTATTTAGTTTTGCTAAAGCTTTTTGGCATTTAAAAAATTCGGTGCCTAATTCTGCTTTGATGTCAGCAGAATACATAGAAGAGCCACCAATTTTATCTGAGACGGGATCGCCACCCTCCATGCAACCATCACTACCGTAGGCATTGTCGCCTGCTACGGCTTGTGCTTGCCCGCAAGAAAATATTTTCGCAAAAGCATCCACGTGCTCGATGCGATGGTCGATACGTCCTTTTTCTGCAGTATCATCGTATTTTGATAAATTAATTTTATCGCCACATCGATCCAGCATGGCATCATTTTGCGCCAGCAAACCACCTTCCCGATCTTTTCCACTCTTACAGCCACCTGATGATACACCACCAAAACCTGTGACAATTAAAACGTTTTGAGCAGCAAAAATTAACTCAATATTATGATGATCGTATTTTTTATATTGGTCTGAGTAACTAGTTCCATTACATTCTTGCCACAACAAATGTTGATCTGCCATAGCTTGCAAGGCAATAAGAAAGTTTTTTACCTTTGCTGCTCGATTCGGCTCGACAAAATTTTTGTGCCATTCATGATGCGTTTTAGTCCACGCAATAAAAGCTACCAATTTCTCATGATCATCTAGATTATTAAATGGATTGACCGCTGAAAAACCAGCTACATCTTTAAACATCACCAAACAAATTTTCTTAGCAAAATTTTCTAGTTTTAATTTAATTTGATAGTTGTAATTAAAGAAATTATCACGTTGTGGTAAACCCCGGCCAGGGTTAATAGGCACATTATTTGTTTCTCCCTCACCCAGAAATTTCCCTTGTTTATACTTTGCTACTGCAGCTTTCATAGCCTTAGCAGTTTCATCACGCATTATTTTATTATTTTCGCCATGCTGCATTCCATCAACCACTGGCAGTGGTGTTAACAAACTTTGATCAAGCAGAAAAAATTCTATGTTTTCATTTTTCCATTCTGCTTTTAATTTAGCTCTAAACTCAGCAGTAAAACATTCGTTAAACACATCTACTGGTTTTGCGACTGCTAATAATTGTTCTGCATTTAATTTTGCAATCCGATTTCTTTCGGTATAAGTCGGCCAATCACCGGGCAAATTTTCTTTTACGCTTTTAATATCAATGGGCGGTAATGTACTACGACGTATAGCTTCTTGTTTTATAATAACTGCGCCATTTTTGATGTGTAGGTTAGTGTGCTTAGCTAAATTAGCGCAGGAAGGCACATTGCGTACGGTTGATGGCGGACTAACGATTTGTCCACTTTTAATTTTTTCTAAATTTTCTAAAATCCAGCATTTTTCCACCTTGCGTAATTTTTTAAACCAGTACGGCGGATTGGTAGATTTAACTTGATCAAAATCTTTAATTAAATCCGGCGTTAAATGCACAAGGGGTGTGTCGATAATTACGTTAGTAGCATCACGGTTTTGTATAACCGTGGCAATCGGCAAATTCGAACGACGCTCCCAATTAGCAAACCGTTCTGCCTTAATTAAATCTTTATTAATTTTTGCTAAAAAATCATCGCTAAAATAGCCTACGCTCATCGCAGTGCGGGTAATAAAACTTGGTTCGTAACCAACGCTCACAGCGATATGTCGTCCAATATCGCGCATAAATTCCATTAATTCACTTTCGATATAATGCTGCAAAACCGATCCAGTAGTAAGATTTTTAGCAGCTAAGGTTTTTTCCACAAATTTTTCTGCTGCTTGTAAAATAGCTGCCATCGCTGCATTTATTTTATCGGTATGAGGCATACCATTAATTTGAAACTGTGGATAACCTTTAAAAACAATATGCGCTGCATGTACAAAGCTAACTGCACGCTTTATTAGAGATATTTTGATTTCGGTGGTACGACCTAAGTTTGTGTTGCGGATGCGTACATTAGACGAAACACCTTGCGCAACTAATAGTTCCATTAATTGGGCATCAGGATTTTGCTGATATTCAACTTTTTCAATTTTGCGATAAACTTTACGCAACCATTGATCAACTCCGTCAGCATTCATAGCCGCAGATAAACTTGCTAAAATGGGTTCTACTTGTACTGCGGCGGCTTTTTCTTCTTGTTTACGAACTTCCGCAATTTGCGCATCAACCAGCGCACAATAACCAGCTAGCAGTTTTTTAGGCGCTAAAATTTCACGCTTTTCTTCTAGCTCTTGTTCTAATTTTTTGCGTTGCTCAGGTGCTTTGGTTTCGGCAATTTGTTTTTGTAATGGCGCAAGCAAGGGTTGTTGAATATGTACGCGTAGCTTGGCTTTATGTAGTTGGAATAATTCAAATGCTTGTTTTAACAGGTTTGCTAACACTACCGCTGCTGCAGTTAAATACTCTTTATAAGCTTTTTCTTCAGGTGATTTATCTTTAGCATCCGCAAGCGCTGATTCTAGCTTGCGTAACTCAACTAAAGCTTCTTTATAGCGGGAAAGCACTAAAGTCAGGTTTTCTACGGGAGTGGCTTTTTCATCGTTTAAAACATTAAAACGTTCAATTAAACCGTGATAAAACTCCACCTGTTTTTTATAGTTATTAAGATTTTTTGCTGCAGTATGAAGTCTTAAATAAGATTCTGATAGGCCTGGCATCGTGTTCCTCGTAGTTTCATGCTCAGAAATAGTTGAGCTACAGTTATATTTTAACTCATACGCCTTAACAAATACTTAAGGGCACCTCTATTAATTCACGCCTTTTTGTTTCCCCCCCTTTGAAAAAGGGGGATCAAGGGGGATTTTTCGAAAAGTTCCTACAATTTTGTTGGTTTTTCAAAAGAAAATCCCTCTCAATCTCCTTTTTCAAAAGGAGAAGCTAGATCCATAGCTTTATTGAGCAATTAATTATTCCCTTTAAGTGCTTCGGTAATTACCGAAATATTTGCCCCGTGTTTATGACTATGCTCGCTCAAATAACGGCGCCACGCTCTAGCTCCTGGTTGCCCTTGAAATAAGCCTAAAATAGGACGGATAAGGGTTGCCAGATTAGTGCCAGAGCTTAATTGCTGTTCGACATAAGGTAAATAGCGATTTAATACTTCTTGCCGACATATTGGCTGCGTAGCTTTTTGATAAAGCCTATGGTCAATTTCCGCCAAAATATAGGGATTATGGTAAGCAGCACGCCCTAGCATTATGCCGTCTAATGTACTTAAATGCTCTAAAGCGTGCTCCACCACTGTAATGCCACCGTTAAGAATAATCTGCAAATTAGGAAAATCACGTTTAATTTGCTCTACCACATCGTAGCGCAAAGGTGGAATTTCGCGATTTTCTTTCGGGCTTAAACCGGACAACCAGGCTTTACGTGCGTGAATAATGAAGGTTTGGCAGCCCGCTTTGGCAATAGTGCTAATAAAATGGGCTAAAGCCGCATAACTATCTTGTTCATCGATGCCAATCCTAGATTTTACTGTAACCGGAATTTTGACCTTGGTCCGCATAGCAGCAACGCCTTCAGCCACGAGATCAGGCTCCGCCATAAGACAGGCGCCGAACCGCCCTGCTTGTACGCGATTACTCGGACAGCCAATATTTAGGTTAATTTCGTCAAAACCGGCCTCTTCACCTAACACAGCACAGCTCGCAAGTGCTTGTGGATCACTGCCTCCCAGCTGCAGAGCAACAGGATGCTCACTGGGATTGTAAGCTAGCAAAGTAGCCCTTGGCCCGTATAAAATAGCCCCTGTAGTTACCATTTCTGTGTATAAAACAGCCTTATTTGCTAGTAAACGGTGGAAATAACGGCAGTGGCGATCCGTCCAATCCAGCATAGGCGCCACCGCAAGAGTTCGATCAAACATATATTTTTTAATTTTAGTTGCCTTAGGTACTTCACAGAGCAGATTTAGTTCAGTATTATAGCGCCCGCATGCTATAACATGCACTATATCTATAGATAAATTTTAAATTGGAGATGGATTATGTCAAAGAAATTAATAACAACCGTTGTTGCAATGAGCGTAGCTGCGTTACTCAGCACTGCTGTATTGGCTGATGATGCTACTACTTCAAGCACAACTACGACTACTACTGCTACTGCTCCTGCTGCTGACCAAAGCGCAGCTGCTTCTAGCAAAGCTCCTGCTAAGAAAAAAGCTCATAAAGCTAAGAAACACAAAAAAGCTAAGAAAGATGACGCTTCAACTAGCACTAGCAGCACCGACAGCAGCACTGCTCCAAGCGCTTCTTCAAGCACTTCCAGCAGCGCCCCAGCTACTACTGATAGCAGCGCAACTAGCACTACTTCAACTAGTGCTGCAGCTCCAGCTACAACTGCCCCAGCTACTACTCCAGCTGCGCCAGCTACTAGCTCGAACTAATCGTAGTTTGTCTCCTTTAAAAGGCCAGGTTTTAAAATCTGGCCTTTTTTTTGTCCTTGGTTTTAAAAAGAAATTTATTAATTTTGGCAAAGAAATCCCAGGTGGAGGCTAGATCCAAAGCTTTTTGAGCAATTAATAGAGCCCTTCTTACGCAATCAGATCCATCTGTTCGACAATCAACTGCAAACTGCTTTTCCCTAAATATTCATTCACATCTAAACGATAGGCCGCATGCACATACACTGCATGGTGATTAGGCCACGCTTCGATATCTATATTGAAAGCAATCGCATCAAGCTGTTTAGTAGAATCTTTGGGTGTCAGCGTTAGTTTAAGATGCTTATTACCGACGATTCTTTGATCGACTATTTTAAAATGCCCATCAAACAACGGCTCTGGAAAAGCCTGGCCCCAGGGATTAGCTTGCCGTAACTGCGCGGCCAAGGTGAGACAAAAATCATTTATTCTTAACTCACCATCACTCAACAACTCATCTTGCAACAACAATGGATCAATTTGCTTTGCCACTTCTGCCGCGAAAGCCTGTGAAAACGCCGCGAAAGCTGAACGTTGCACGGTTAAGCCTGCTGCCATCGCATGGCCACCAAATTTAGTGATCAGCTCAGGATATTGACTAGCTAAGCTGTCTAGCACATCTCTTATGTGCAGTCCAGGAATAGAGCGCGCCGAACCTTTTAATTCTTCTGCCGTATTGCCAGGAGCAAACACAATAACCGGTCGATACAAGTAATCTTTAACGCGCGAAGCTAACAGACCGATAACGCCTTGATGCCAACTTTCATCAAACAAGCAAATACCGGCACCCAGGGTTTCTTTTTTTTGATTTAACAGCTGAATTTTTTTTAGCTCGGCAAAAGCTTGCTGCTTCATATCTTGCTCAATAAGCCGGCGTTCTTCATTTAACACGCTAAGTTTGGTCGCTAATTCGCGCGCAACATTCGGATCGGTCGCTAACAAGCATTCAATACCCAGTGACATATCTGCCAAGCGTCCAGCCGCGTTTAAACGCGGCGCTACCGTAAAACCTAAATCACTGGCTACTAAGCGTTGTGGTAAACGCCCAGCTACCGCTAACAACGCTTGAATTCCTGGTCGCATTTTATTTTGACGCATCCGCTGCAAGCCTTGCTGCACCAATATGCGATTGTTACGATCTAACGGTACTAAATCTGCCACAGTACCCAATGCAACTAGATCTAAAAATTGCGCCATATTAGGTTCAGGAATATTTTGCTGGGCAAACCAATTACGTTGCCGTAATTCGCCACGCAATGCCAACATGACATAAAAAATAACCCCTACACCTGCTAAATTTTTACTAGGAAAAATATCTCCGACTTGTTGCGGATTAACGATAGCTGCAGCTTGCGGTAGTTCTTTGCCTGGCAAATGATGGTCGGTAATAACTACTGCCATGCCAGCGGCATTGGCTGCAGCCACGCCAGCATTGCTGGAAATACCATTATCTACCGTAATAAGAATTTGCGGTTTTTTTTTGGCGGCTACTGCAACAATTTCAGGAGTTAAACCATAACCGTATTCAAAACGGTTTGGCACTAAATACTCTACTTTTTGCGCTCCAAAACTTTGTAAACAAGCAACTGCCAATGCGGTACTGGTTGCACCATCGGTATCAAAATCACCAATAATTAAAATTGATTTTTGCGCCATTACTGCATCAGCTAAACAACTGGCTGCAGCGCTAATTCCCAGCAATTGATCATAAGGTAATAACGAGCCTAGTTCATGCGATAATTCTGTAATACTTTGCACACCCCGCGCAGAGTACACTCTTTGTAAAATAGGATGTAAATCTGTTGCGTCTGCAAAAGCAGTAGACAGCAAAGCGCGACGAACAATCGGTTTTTTCATTTTGTTAGAACCTTGCCATGACGGCGCCAGAAATAATGGATCGTACGTTGGGTAATGCGATAAAAATTATTATCACCGACATACAAATCTAGATTAGTCAGTTGTTTGGTTTTTAACGCTGCAACCAACGGGGCAAACCAGTTTTGTTCTAGTAGCGCAGCATCCACCAACCGCAAACTTGGCTGCAGCGTAATTAAATAAGAACCGCTAACCATCTTTTTTAAGCAGTCATTTAATCGTGCTGGTAAATTTGCAGCGGGTGTTTGCGTAAACTGTGCCAAACCTTGCACCAAAACATCATCGGTCCAAATATATTGCCACAACGGTGTTATGGTAGGTCGCGCCGGCAACTGTCCTTCCCCCCATAGCCACACTGCATTAAGCATTTCACCGCTTTGACCATAGCTTTGCGGTGACTGACTTTGCAGTAGCATCAACATTTGAATTTCTGTTAGTAATTTACGCCAATAGGTTTGTTTAGCGCCAACGGGTAAATACTTACTAATATCTTTACCTATCAATTCATCGGGTGGAAATGTTTTAATTTGCGGATCATGCTGCGTTTTGAGGTACCAGCGCTTAGCACTAGGTGCAAAAAATTCGAGATCATCGGCTGCCGCCAAAGTCTGCAATTGTGTTAATAAATTTTTTAAGTACGGCGGTACAGCTAGGTGCTCATTACCTAACAAATAAACTGCGGCGAGTGAAGTACGTAATTCGATGGGATCTAACCGCAGCCAATAACCATCGTCAGTAGCTAAACCATCAGCCAAGCCTGTTAAAGCAGCAATAGGCAATTCAGCGGTATGTGGCAATGAAAAAAAGTTAAAAAATAATGTTTCTAAATTTTGGCTAGGGTTTGCATGGACCTCAGCCCGAGCTAGCAATTTTTGCAAATTAGGTAGCTTTGCATCGGTTTGGTGCGCAAGTCTAGGCAGCAAACTGGGGATAACTAGGGTAAGATTAGTGTTTAACATATTCGTGAGTGTAACCTATTCGTTGCGGTGGAACTATGCAAATTTCTTTAGATCCTAATTTTGGCAAATACTATATTCGCTCCTATGAAGCTGGACAATTTATGGTGAATGACCAAATAATTCAACAAAGTATTATTGTCACACCCGATCAGCTTATCACTAATTGGCCACCACAAATTTTTGTTGAATTACAGCAGGAACATCTGCAAACTTTAATAGCATTCCAGCCTGAAGTGGTGTTGTTAGGTACAGGAATTCAACAACACTTTTTTACCCCTGAATTTTTGACCCTATTTTATCAGCAACACATAGGCATTGAAGTGATGACCACTGCCGCAGCGAGTCGTACTTATAATGTGTTGATTTCAGAAGGTAGAAAAGTCGTAGCGGGATTGTTAGTTCGTTAAAAAAGTAACTGTTCACACACTTAAAGCTAATAGGATGGGCCCTTAGGAGAAGGACCCATCCTATTAGCTCAAGGGGCGCGGAGAAATTAATTTTTGTTTTCTAGCTTCATTTTTTCAGGAGTAATTCTTACTTTTTTAATTACATTATCTTTAACTTGTACAATTTCCAGAATCAAATTATCCATCCGTAAAGCAATAGCCGATTGGGGAATTGCTTCTAAATATTCAATGATCAGACCACTTAAAGTTTTTGGTCCTGTAGTAGGTAGTTGGCAATGCAGTAGGCGGTTTAAATCTCTAATATTAATGCTACCATCCACTAAATAACTACCATCGGGTTGTGGATGCAATAAAATATCGGTAATGGCCGATAAATCACTAGTAAACTCCCCTACTATCTCCTCCAAAATATCTTCCAAGGTTAGCAAACCTTGAATTTCGCCGTACTCATCCACAACAAAACCTAAGCGGCGTTTTTCATAGCGAAAATTTAATAGTTGAATGTTAAGAGAAGTCCCTTCCGGAATAAAATAAATGCTTTCGGTTGCTTCTAATAAAGATTCTTTATCTAATTTTTCTTGTTCTAATAAATAGATAATTTTGCGTAAATGCAAAATCCCTACTACTTGATCAATATCTCCATCATAAACGGGCAAACGCGTGTATTGGCTAGTCGTAAGCTGCGCTAAAATTGTATCCCAATCCTCGCTGATATCGATGCCCGTAATCTCATTACGTGGCACCATAATATCTTCCACTGTTACTTTTTCCAGATCTAAAATTTTTAACAGCATATGTTGATAGTCAGCAGGAATTTTGCCACCTGCCTCGCGCAGTAATGTAGCGAATTCTTCGTGACTGAGATGTTCAAGGGTAAGCTTACGTACTTTTATCCCAAATAAGCGCAACAAACCATTAGCAATACTATTTACAAACCAAACAAAGGGATAAAGAAAACGTAATAAAATAATTAATGGCCAAGCGGAAAAAAAAGCGATTTTTTGCGGATACATAGTCGCTAAAGTTTTAGGCGCAATTTCACCAAAAATTAGCACTAACACAGTCATACAAATAGTTGAGACCACCACCCCTTTGTCGCCTAAATAATGAATCGCAATGAGCGTGGCTATGGCAGAAGCTAAAATATCGGCAAACGTATCGCACAATAAAATAACGCCCAACATACGATCAGGTCGTTCTAATAATTCTTGCACGCGTTTTGCCAAATGATGTTTATGGCGAACTAAATGGCGGATACGATAACGATTTACCGATAGCAGAGCGGTCTCTGCCAAGGAAAAAAACACCGAAAGGCTTAGCAAAAAGGCTAATAATACAAACAAACTGGGGATATGATTAAACACGCACGTACCTGTTAAAAATCCTTATAAAAATTCACTGCTGAAATAGGTCAGCATAACAAAAAACACACCGCTTAACGTCCAACGAACTGCCTGTTGACCGCGCCAACCAAAAAATTTGCGACCTAATAACAATGTTGCAAATACTAACCATGCCACCAATGCCAGCAGAGTTTTTTGGCGAAACTGGGTAAACAACACAGGGTAAAATGACCAAAAACTAGTAACTAACACCGCAGTGAGAAAAATAAAACCAATAGCAATCATTTTAAATAACAGTGATTCCATTATTTCTAGCGGGGGTAAAATTTGTAGCGCCTTCGCATTAGGAGAATGGCGTAATTGTCGCTCTAAAATAGCTAACAAAATGGCTTGGAGCGCAGCAATACATAAAAGACTAAAAGCAACGGTGGACAATATAATGTGGACCAGCTCATTAGGCTTAGCAGCTGTGTTTACTATAGCAAATCTTGGAAAGAGCAACGTTAATACAATTGAAGCTGCCGCAAAAGGAAAGGCAAAAAAAGTTAAATTTGCTACTATAGGTTTGTTAATTGTGGCGATTAATACTAATAATGCAACTAACCAGGCAACTAACGATAACAGGTTAAAGAAACTTAGATTTTGGCCAATTCCCACATCAATGGTGTAATAAAGTAGTATGGTGTGTAGCAATATCGCTGCAAAACCAAAAAACCAAAGCTCAGTAATTTTATGTGTATGTATCTGCACTGCCTGCCGGTCAGCGGAAATAGCTGACCAACCTTTACTGCGCTGCAAAGTAACCTTACGAGCAAAATAAAAACTTTGCCAGGTCACTGCAATCCCGTAAAATAGTACCGCAACTAATGATAAAATCGTATTAATCATGATGGCCAATCATCGCACAGACCAAGAAGCACAGCAATCAGCAGCAATTATATAGGTACCCCATGCTAGAAACACTTACAGAACGACTTGCCCGCACTTTAAAAAACATCCGTGGCCAAGGCCGCTTAACCGAAGACAACATTAAAGATACGTTACGAGAAGTCCGCATTGCCTTGTTGGAAGCCGATGTTGCCCTACCGGTGGTTAAGCAATTCATTGACGAGATTCAAACCAAAGCCCTAGGCCACGAGGTCATGCAAAGCTTAAGTCCTGGCCAGGCGTTTATTAAAGTCGTACACGATGAATTAGTACGAATTATGGGTGAAACTTGCACAGAGCTGAACCTAACCACGCGCCCACCAGCCGTTATTTTGATGGCAGGGTTACAAGGGTCAGGAAAAACCACCTCAGTCGCTAAGCTCGCCCGTTGGCTCAAAGAGAAACAACAAAAGTCTGTCATGGTGACCAGTACCGACATTTACCGCCCCGCTGCTATCGAACAGCTAGCGGTTTTGGCACAAGAGGTTGATGCCATTTTTCATCCAAGCCAAACTACTGAAGCACCTCTAGCTATTGTCAATTCGGCTTTACAAGCGGCAAAAAACAAGATGGTAGATGTACTCATCATCGATACCGCCGGACGCCTCCATATTGATGATAGTATGATGCAAGAAATTAAGCAGTTGCATAGCGCTGTTAATCCTATCGAAACTTTGTTTGTTGTTGATAGCATGACCGGTCAAGACGCCGCTAATACGGCACAAGCGTTTAATACAGCGCTGCCGCTAACAGGTGTTGTGCTAACCAAAATGGACGGTGATGCCCGCGGCGGTGCTGCCCTCTCGGTGCGCCACATTACGGGTAAACCCATTAAATTCATTGGTGTTGGCGAAAAATCACAAGCTTTAGAACCTTTTTATCCAGAACGAATCGCTTCGCGTATTTTAGATATGGGCGATGTGTTGTCTTTAGTCGAAGAAGCCCAACAAAAAATCGACCGCAAAGAAGCTGAAAAACTAGCAAAAAAACTGCAACACGGTAAAAGTTTTGATTTAGAAGATTTTCTAGCACAATTGCAACAAATGAAAAACATGGGAGGCTTAACAGCTCTCTTAGATAAAATGCCTGGAGCTGCGTCCTTACCTATGGCCGCCAAAAGTCAGTTAGATGACAAATTAACCATCAAAATGGAAGCAATGATTCGCTCTATGACTCGAAAAGAACGCCGTTTCCCTGACATCATAAAAGGATCACGCAAGCGCCGAATTACCGAAGGATCTGGCACTACCGTGCAAGATCTCAATAAATTATTGAAGCAATTTACCCAGATGCAAAAAATGATGAAACGTTTTTCCAAGGCCGGGAATATGAAAAATTTACTGCGCGGTTTGGCAGGCCAATTGCCGGGAATGATGTAAAAACCAAATGGTAACAGCACAAAATTGCTTTGAAACCACTATTTTGGCTTCCAATCTTGGTAAATTTGCTTATAATGGCGCATCGTTTGTGGGAAAATGAGTTTAATTTCTTCCTTGCTGACACTTGCGGCTAGGAAATTTTATTTTAAGATGTTTGTTACTTATTTAGAGGAATCTTTATCCAATGGTGACTATTCGTTTAGCTAGAGGCGGGACTAAAAAACGTCCTTTTTATCATATTGTTGTAACTGACAGCCGTAGCCCACGTGATGGCCGTAATGTTGAACGTGTCGGTCTTTTTAACCCTATTGCGACTGGCAAAGAAGAACGCTTACGTGTCATGTTAGACCGAGTTCAATATTGGGTTGCTAACGGCGCTCAGCTTTCTGCTCGCGTAGCCAAATTAGTTGTTGATTACAAAGAATCCACTGCGGCACAAGCTGCTTAAGAAAATCCCTCCTAACCTCCCTTTTTCAAAGGGAGGAATCTGGAGAGCTAAACCCCCTATTTACCTTTATGACTGAAGTTACCCGAAAAACTGTCGTTGTGGGCAAAGTTGGTGCCGCTTATGGCATTAAGGGTTGGGTCAAAATTATTTCTTTTACCGAGCCCCCGGAAAGTATTTTTGCTTATCAGCCCTGGCAACTTATGTTAGGGAAACACCGCAAAGAGATAACAGTAATCGCTAGTAAAAATAATTCCAATCATTTTATTGCTCAGCTACCTAACTGCAACGATCCAGAAACCGCAAAGCAATATACGAATGTAGAGATCGCTGTCTATCGCGATCAACTGCCTAAATTGTCTAGCAAAGAATTTTACTGGACGGATTTAGAAGGCATGACCGTGCTCACCCAGGACAATCAGCCCTTAGGTAAAGTTGATCATATATTGGCTACAGGAGCCAATGACGTTTTAGTTATAGAAGGTGAAAAAAGACATTTAATTCCCTTTTTACTGGATCGTGTCATTCTGGAAGTTAATTTAGAGACCCGCACCATCCGCGTAGACTGGGATCCAGATTTTTAATGAAAATCGGTATTGTTACATTATTTCCGGCCATGTTTGCTGCCTTAGATTATGGCATCACAGGCCGCGCGCAAAAACAAAATTTGTTAACCCTACAATTTTGGAATCCGCGGGATTTTACTAATGATCCTCATCGTACTGTCGATGACCGTCCTTACGGCGGCGGACCAGGCATGGTCATGAAATTTCAACCTTTGCAGGCGGCTATTCAAGCGGCCAAAATACATCTTGAATCAACCCCTACCAAGCCATGCTCGGAAACCCTACAAAGCAACGCAAACAAATTACGTGCAGAACTTGAATTTGAAACAGCAAACAAAATACACACGGTGCCTGACCCCAAAATAAAAGTTGCCTATTTGTCGCCGCAGGGCCAGCCGTTTAATCAGCAAAGCGCAGAAGCCATTGTTCAAGACGGTGCGCTTATTTTGGTTGCAGGACGTTACGAGGGCATAGATGAACGTCTACGCCAGCAGGAAATTGATATTGAATGGTCTATCGGCGATTTTGTGGTGAGTGGCGGCGAATTGCCTGCGATGTGCCTCATTGATGCCGTGACTAGATTATTACCAGGTGCTCTAGGTGATCCTGATTCTGCAGTGCAAGATTCGTTTAGTACTGGACTTTTAGATTATCCCCATTATACTCGTCCTGAAAAAATCGCCAATCTTAGTGTGCCTAATGTTCTATTAAGTGGTGATCATCAAGCAATTAACCGCTGGCGCTTAAAACAAGCCTTAGGTCAAACCTGGCTGCGCCGTAAAGATTTGTTACAAAAATATAGGCTAAATGCTGAAGAAGAGGTATTATTAGCCGAATTTATTCGCGAGTATGAAACTGGAGTTAAGACATGAGTAAGATTATCCAAGCCCTTGAAACTGAACAAATGAGTAAAACTTTGCCGGACTTTAGTCCTGGCGACACTATTATTGTTCATGTCAAAGTAAAAGAAGGCAATCGCGAGCGTTTACAGGCTTACGAAGGTGTGGTCATTGCTCGCAGAAATCGTGGTTTAAACTCCGCTTTTACCGTACGAAAAATTTCCCACGGCGAAGGTGTAGAGCGTGTATTTTTAGCATACAGTCCACTAGTAGCTAAAGTTACTGTTAAACGCCGCGGTGATGTGCGCAAAGCAAAACTATATTACTTACGTAATCTACGTGGTAAAGCTGCTCGTATTAAAGAAAAACTTACAGCTTCTGGCATCGGTGAATTAATTAAAGAACCTATGATGACTGAAACTGTTATGGAAGGCGAAGTAGCAGGTTAACACTGAGGGATTTTCTTTTGAAAAATTCCCCTTTTCCCCCTTTTTCAAAGGGGGAAATCTAAGAAAATACCTTAATAAATAATTACTAAAAAAACTTTATCCTGGGGCAATTTTTCCGCCAATTACCTTACCATCAACTTTTGAGTTACCGCTCAGATATACTGTGCCATTATCACCTTGAAAAGTAACATCCCCTGAAATCACCGTCCCTTCTTTAAGATATAAACTCTGGGTTTTTGCTACTGATTTAATCGTTATATTAGCTGCTTTTGAATTGCTTAAAGTGAGGATATCGGTAGCTATTGTGAGTAAACCAGCGAATTTGCTATCGGTTGCCGCCAGTGGTCCAGCAATGTTTGTTTGATTATCAACAGTAGTGCCATTCATCACTACCGGCCCTCCCCTAACTGTTAAATCTGACATCACACCATTGCCACAAAGTACCGGACCAAAATAAATATTGTCATGCCTGAGACCACTACAAGGCGTCAGCGCTAATACTGGTGTAGCACAAGCAAACAAAGTGCAAGCAGAAATTAAAGATAAGATTTTTTGTTTCATAGTCGTTCTCCAAATGGTAAATAATTCATTTATTAATCTTCTAAAGTCACTGCATGTTCTCCTAAAGTTGGACTACAGGCGATTATCTGTTTGGGCATAGCAAGATTTTTATTTTTATAATAAAGCTGTAGCTGCGCAAAACTATCTTTATGATTTTTATTAATCTTACTTGCCAGTTGATTAAATAGTATTTTTTGGCTGTCATTGGGTGCAACACCCGATGCTTGTTGGCGCATAAATCCCCAGACATCCCACAACAAAGGTTCATGCTTGTTTAAAGCCGCTAAATCTTGCATTATTTTATTGCGTATGTACCACAGACCGTTTATACGATTAATCAGACCAAAACCGTATTGATCTGCTTGAGCAGCGCCAGATTGGCATGCAAGCCAGGCATTGCCAGCTGAAATGAATTGGGTACGTGGGACATTAAAAACATCAAAATCAATTTGAAAACGTTTTTTAGCGATATGAAAAGCTGAAATTCGTGGATCTATCAAATGCCACTCCTTAGCATTTGCATTCCAGTATTCTAAAACAACATGATCAGAATTAAAATTAGTATTAGGATAAATATAACGTGCAAAACCCACACGAATCCTTGCTGGTATTTGATGATAGCGCAGCATAGCACAAAGTAAAAGTGCAAAATCTCTGCACGTCCCCACTAAACGCTGCGCCGGTTCGCGTACTGTGGTTAAATCACGTTTATCTAAAGCAACAATTTGTGCCAACATTTTTTTTACATAACGTAAATTAGTTTCTATATGTCTTTGCTTAGTAATTACATAATCAAACAGCTGACCGTCATTTTCTTGAATAATTAATCCTTGCACAATTTGCACCAGACTAACAATATCGACAGGCAATACTGCAAACAGTGACAAATATTCACCTGGATCTGTTATTTTGCTTTGTGAACTATAAAAAGCGATTTCTTCCATGCAAATTAAAACTCCTAAGTTGTTTATAATCCGTTTTACCGTTTGCATTTTTCGGCAAACTCGCAAGCTCAACGATAGCGCTTGGAATTAAATAGTCTGGTAGTAGCTGGCGGCAACGCTGATAAATTTCATCTATAACGTATTGTGGTTTGCTAATATATGCCACTATTTCTAAAACTATCGTATCAAGCTGCTTGAGTGGCAAAACTGCCACTGCCTCCGTGCCGGCCGCTTCACGCAAGGCTAATTCAATTTCTTGCTTTTCTACACGACAGCCTTTTATTTGAATTTGATCATCGCAGCGACCTTTAAAAAGCAGACCAACTTCAGTATGCCATTGCACTAAATCACCCGTGCGGTACCAAATATTTTTTCCGTTATCAATCGCTGGTAGACGGATAAAATTAGTTTGCGTCAGCTGTAAGTTTTCCAAATATCCCTGAGTAAGCTGTGAACCAGACAAACAAAGCTCGCCAATAGTATGCTGGATTACTGGCTGTAAGTTTTGGTCTACAATAGCAATATTATGCTGAGGAAATGGTTTGCCTATGGGCACAAAGTCAAAAACTGAGGATGCGTTCTGACGCCAACGATGCGAGGTTATAGCTATCGTTGCTTCGGTCGGACCATAAAAATTATCAATCGTAGCATTCGGTGCCACCCTACTCCAAAATTCTGCTAACCGATTCGATAACTGCTCGCCACAAAATATACTGTGACGCAAACTAGTAAAACAAGCTAATTTATGTTGCATTCTTTGTTGAATATAAATAATCACCGATGGAACTGAAAGCCAAAAAGTAAGTTTATATTTCTGAATAAATGCCACGATATTTAATGGAATAGCTTCAGTCATAGGATATAAACAGGCGCCTGCTGCCCAACAAACAAAAATATCGTGCACCGACAGATCAAAGGTTAATTCCGTAATTTGCGAAAATCTATCGTCAGGTGTTGGGTTATATTTGTCTAGGATGGTTTGAATATAGGTTGTGACATTTTTATTTGATACTGCAATTCCTTTGGGTAACCCGCTGCTGCCAGATGTAAACATTAAATAGGCACCATGTTTACTAATTTCAGTATAATTAATTTGTGATTTTGCATTTTTCTTAAAGTTTACAACTGTTAAAAATATATGTTGTTGCAGCTCTTGGCACCAGTTTGGCAGTATCTTCGTATCAGGTAAAATAACTAATAGTGGCTTAGTAATAGCTTGCAGAACATCTTTTGCGTGTGTTAGACAGTCAGCTGCAACAATGAGGAAATCAACTGCTGCTTGCTTTACCATCAATGTTATACGCTCAGAGGGTTGTTTAATATTTAAGGGAACATAAACGCTTCCAGCCATTAAGCTAGCCAGTATAGCCACATAAGCTGTTATCGATTTACGACAAAGAATTGCACATAATGATTGTTTACCTGAGTTTTGTGGTAACTGCTGCGCAAGATTTTCCGCCATAGCACATAATGTTTTGTAAGAATAGCTTTGGCTGTCAATATACAACGCTTGCCGTTCTGGATATAAATTAACACTATTAATAAATTGAGCGATTAATGATTCGTTCATCTGATTATCTAATGCCTAAAAATAGTTGCAGCAAAAACAGCGCCTAAACCAACTGTTACCATCATGAAATAGTCACCAGGCTTTAATAAATCCTTAGCAAGGATTGACTCTAAATTAATTAGAACATCCGCACCGAAACAGTGGCCATATTTTTTTATGTTATCTAAAAAGATAAGATTTAAGGGCACATTAAGAATTTTGGCCATTTTGTACCATGATGGATAATTAACATTGTGTGGTAGGATGATTTTTATATCATTTATACAAATATTAGCCTGCGCCAGGGCAGCTGCAACAACTTTCTGCAGCATAGTCAAATAACTTGCTTCAAACTCTGCAATATATTCTGGAGTCAGCCAAACTCCCGGCGAAAAACGTCCATAGGTATGAGACACATTAGCCATTAGTTTATTACGCTGCCCATCCCGATTAACTAAAATTGCAGCTGCTGCATCGCCAACTACTGATGTATTTGGCACAATACGTAACGCAGGAGTAAATGCCACCTCCCCTGTAATAATAAGTACGCTCATATTTTTCTGATCTAACAGTTTTTCTGCGATCTCAAAGCAACTTAACGTAGAAACACATTTATTCATGGAAACACCGAAAGCAATAGCTTCTGACAAACCGAACCTGTTTTTTATTCGATCCAACATTGCATCACCAAAAGGAACCATTACTTGCGCAGTATGGCAGTAAATAAGGTATTTAATTTGCTTAGTATCAAAATGATTTGTAGCAGTTTTAGCTAATAATGTGCCAACCACATTTGTTAATAACTGACAGGTATGCATTTTATCTGCAACTGCTATAAACTCTAAGCCATAGAATTTATAATAAATATGCGCTTGTGCAGCGGTTAAGCCAGCTTTAACTGCAATTTCAGTTACTGTATACCGGTTTTCCGGTATATATGATTTTACATCAGTTAGCGACAACATAGATTTTATGCATTATATTAGTTAGTTTTTGTAATTTTATATAATCAATTTTTTGATTATTATTATGTGGTATTTTGTTTAGTGTAACGATGAATAGTGGATTGTAATAATAAGGAGCTTTACATTTTAATAATGTTTTTATTTCCGTATCTGATTGATTCTTGCATGCAATAAAAGCAATCAGCGCTGCAACAATATTTGTTTTTGGTTCATGCCATGGAATTACTGCGACTGAATCACTATCAATAATACTTTTTATAGTAGCCTCAATTTCTAAGCGCTCTAATCTAAATCCTCGAAGTTTTATTTGATGATCAACACGGCCTTTATAGATTAACCCTAAACGCTCATCCCATAAGACTAAATCTCCGGTTTTATACCATTTAAACCCCTGGCTTTTCATGGCAGGTAGGTTAATAAAAGATTTGTCTGTACTAACTTTATTGCGCCAGTAACCATTGGCAATTTGTGGTCCTGCCACACACAATTCGCCTATAATACCTGCTTTAACTAGCGCTAAGTTTTTGTCAACAATGGCAATGTCATGATTGGCAAAAGGAAGTCCAATCGGCAAACTGATCGATTTTTCTTGTTTATACTCTAGCCAGCGATGTGCGGTTACCGCAATAGTTGTTTCAGTAGCGCCATAGTGATTTTCAATGATGGAATTAGGAGCAAATCCATGCCATAGATTAGCTAAATATTGCGACAGCACTTCACCACCAAATATACTGTAGCGTAGCGTTGGAAAGTTAGGTTTGTTATTTTTATGTTTATCTGCCAAGAATCCGATCAATGATGGTGGTGATGTTATTATAGTAATTTTGTAGTCGTTAATAAATTTAGGAAGATCTATAAAATTATTGTCATCAACAATATATAAACAAGCACCAACAGCCCAGCAGACAAACATATCATGCATTGCCGGATCAAAGGTTAGATCGACAATTTGGCTGAAGCGATCATCTGTGACAAATGCGAATCTACTGACAATATTGGATATATAACTTAGTAGATTTTTATGCGTAATTATGACAGATTTTGCTAAGCCAGTACTGCCTGAGGTAAACAGCATATATACATTTTTATTACTGCTAACTAGGGCAATTTTGCTAGGTTTGATGGCTTGCTTTATTTCGGCTGTACAAATAAAACAATGCTGTTTTAGCAATTTAGTCCAGCTTGGTAAACTATCATGTTCTGGCAGTATTACCAGCATTGGTTTTTTAATATTAGGTAATAGTTGCCTAGCATACTGCTCACAATATTTATCTAACACGAGTATTCCAACACTCGCCTGCTTCAATATAAATTCATTTTTTTTGATGGGTGATTTTGGATTTAGCGGGACATAGGTTTTATTAGCTAAAATAGCAGCAACAATACCTGCATAAGCTGAAATAGATTTTTTGCAAAATATTGCGCATTGCAGCGATTTTTTTTGTTGCAAGAAGTATGCTAATAATGTTGCTTTATTAAATAATTGTGCATAGCTATAAATTGTATTATTAACAAAAATAGCCGGGCGATCTGCGTATTTTCCAAATACAATTTTAATTAGATCAAGCATTGTTTTTATATTTTTCATAACTAATCAATACTCTTAGTGTTGAAATAATGCAACAGCAAATGTGGCCCCCAGGCCAACTGCAACCATCAAATATAAATCACCTGGCAATAACAATCCTTCTTCTTTAGCAGACAAGTAGTTAATAAAGTTATCTGCGCCAAAACAATGCGCAGTTGTTTTTATATTTTGCAAGTATATTTTTTCTAGAGATATTTTTAATAGTTTTGCTACTTTTTTCCAGGATACAAGATTTATATTGTGCGGTAATATTAGCTTAATTTGATTTAACGTGAGCCCCGTATCTGCTAACAGTACATGAATAGTATCTGCCACTAGTTTTGCATATAAAGCTTCAAACATAAGATCATTAGTTACCGATTGCCAAACTCCTGCAGAATAAGCACCATAAATATTTTGCTTAACCGCAATGAGTTTATTATTAGTACCGCTTCTTCCAACCATAATTGCAGCTGAAGCTTCAGCTGTGACAGAAGTACCTGGTATATGCTTAAGAATAGGAGTAAATGTTTTATCTGCGGTTATTATGATAGCTTGAGATTTTTTATCATAGTTTTTTAATAAGTTTTCTGCCAAAATTAGCGTCACCAAGGTAGATGCACAATTATTAAGCGTGACACCAAAGACTTGAGCATTATTTAGTTTTAACTTTCTTGCCGCTAAATAAGCCGCTGACTCATTAAAACAGATTAAAACTCGTGCAGTATGAGTATGAATTAAAAATTTAACGTTTTTTTGGTCGGAATCAGATAACACTTTTGTTATTGATTTCGTCATTAGCCCAACAATATCTTCATCTTTAGCAATTGGAATTCTATTAAGACCATATATTCTTGCATAAATAGCTGCTTCTGCACTTGTGATAATATTTTCTGCAACCAGATCCTGGAGTGATTTACAAGAGTCAGGAACGTAACTAGAAACTTTATTTAAATAAAGCATGTTAAATACCAATTTTATTTGTTATTTTTTTTCTTAATTCATGTTTATTAATTTTGCCATTTGATGATCGCGGTAACTCTGGCAATATAATGATTGCTTTAGGCCACTTATAATTTTCAAGTTTCTCTTGGCACAGTTTTTTAATAAAATCAGCGGTAATACTTGCTTTATTTTCCAGCGTAACAAAAACATACAGATCAGTTATAGCTTCATTAGACACATCAATTACCGTAACCTCAGTCACATCTGCAATTGTTCTAATAAGGTTTTCAAGTTCAATTAAACTTACTTTAAAACCTCGGCATTTTACGGTGTCATCTTTGCGCCCCTGAAAATATAGATAACCATCATCGTCAAAATAGCAGTAATCGCCCGTATGTAAGATGTGTGCTAAACCATGCTTTAGTTTTTTAGCTGTTTCTGTGGGCTTATTCCAATAACCTTGCATGACAGTTGCCCCTCGTACCACCAACTCCCCGATAGTATTGGCTGGTACTTTTTGTTCATATTCATCAACTAACCAAAGTTCAGTATTTGGGATAGCTTTACCGATGCTATTAGGTTTTTTGTAAAGATCAGCTGGCGGTAAATATGTGCAGCGCTTACACTCTGTTAAACCGTACATTGAGAAAATTTTTGCTCTTGGAAACAATTTAGCTATTTTAGCAATATTATTACTGGAAAGATGTGCACCTGTATTAGTAACATAACGTATACTAGATAAATCGTAATTAAAACGCTGTGCATAATCATGCAACAATGAAAACAGTAACGGTACGCCAGGTAAAACCGTAGCTTTAGTAGCAACAATAGTTTTAAGTAGTTTTGCAGGTAATAAAAAATTATCCTCAATTACTAAACAAGCTGCAGACATAACAGCAAGAATAACTTGATACAAACCATAATCAAATGACAAAGGTAGGACACTAACAATAATATCATCAGCTGTATTCTCCAAATAACTGTTAATTGAAAATGCTGCTGAAACCATATTTCTATGCGTCAGCATAACGCCTTTAGCATCTCCTGTTGAACCGGAGGTATAAATTATCGCAGCTAAATCTACATCTAAAACTGTTCTATTAGTTAATTTATTGCTATGGTCATTAACAGCTGCAAAAGCACTGTTTGTATTAGCAAACATTACTGCCTGTAAATTTTTAAGATCATTATCACTAGCAAGATGCTCTATAGTCTCTTGACTGTTTATACATATAATTTTGGCGCCAGAATCTTGAATGATATATTTAGTTTTCTCATACGGTAATTGCTGATCAATTAAGCATACAATGGCCCCTATTTTTAAAGTCGCCCAAAATAGAAAAGTTGCTTCAGCACAATTTCCTAATTGAATTAGCACACGATCGCCACGTTGTACGCCTAACCCCAATAAATAGTTAGCAAATTTGTTAGAGATCTCCTCTATATTTTGATAACCATATTCATTATTGTTATAAATTAAGCCGATTTTATTAGGGTGCTCATTAGCTGAATGCAACAAAAATTCAGGCAAAATATTAATCATTTTATACATCGTTAATACACCCTATTTAATTAAAAATTCATTTTTTAAAGCACTGGCAAAAATGTGATTATTTTGGATTTGGGTAGTTCCTTCCATAAATTCAAAGCAAAATGAGTCTCTATACCATTTAGCCAACCAAGGATGCTCAAAAAATGCACCTTTGCCAAAATAATCAAAGGCAATTGTAGTTATGGTTTCCGCCAAATGTGTGGCATTAAGTTTTGCTAGTGATATCGCTGCGGTATCCGATGGATTAGTGTCGGCAAGTACCGCAGCTTTGTGAATTAGTTGGCGAGCAACTTCTAGCTGGGTTTTTAACCCTGCTAACTTAAATTTTTCATTGCTTAACAACTTGGTACGTTCTAGAGAAATATAATCCAAAACGGCTTGCGCCAGACCTAATGCTAATGCTCCTACACAAGGGCGCATCTTATTGAAAGTTGCAATAATGGCTGTTAAGCCGCGCTTAGTAGCTGGCAGCTGCATGCCTAGTACGTTAGTTGGTGGTACAGCTAAACTATCGAATGCTAAATAAGCCAGTTGCGCACCTTGTAAGCAAGCCATAGGCAGCTTTGAGCGTATGAGTTGATTTTCTTGCTGCAATAACTCGGGCGTTAACAGTACCACCACAATCCCGAGTGGACCTGGAGCTATACGCGCCATAACCGTACCAATAGTGCCGGAGGCGCCATTGCCTACTAACCACTTCTCCCCCGTTAAACTAAAATTTTCTGATGAATTATCTTTACGAATTAACTTCGTTTGCAAATTACTCGCATCAGAACCTTTATCTGGTTCCGTTACTGCAAAAAAAGTACGCGCCTTGTTTTTACTGACATAGGAATAAAATAGTTCTTGCTGTTCTGTGGTTCCCAACTCTCGTATTATTAGTCCAGATAACGATGGCCCTGGTGCCGCCAGCATGACGCCCGCATCGCCATAGGCCAGTGCCTCTAAAATTTTGGTTCGTTCCAAACAAGTACTGTGCCTATCTTGCGCCAAATATTTCATGATTGGATGCTCAAGATGCTGAAGAATTAGCTCTGGCTGTTCGGCAATTTCTAGCGCTATATTCCTAAAATATTCAGCTGCATCGGTAAAATATCTACCATAACGCACAAAGGCATCATTTTTATTGAAATTACTCATTGCAGTACCCATAAAAATAGACGCTATGAAATGCCTGGAAAGTATCCAGCATGGTTAGAGTACTATATTTTAAGATTGCCCTACCCCCTGCTAATTGCGTTAACATCTTTACAACTAAAATTATTTTTTGAGAAGCCAAATTTATAGCTAACCAACTGTTACCACATAACTCTGTTAATACCGCAGCTTCCACATATTGTTTAGCCAACTCATAATTTACTAATGTTTTAGCTAACAACTGCTTTATTACGGCATTTGTAATAATTTTCTCACCTGCATATTCACGACTTTGCAAATGATCAGAAATTATCTTAATAAATTTTTGCAACCAACTAAGTTCTAATTTGATAATATTAATTTTAAAAATTACATCTAGAGGTTTTCCTATATATTTTTTAAACATAGAAACCTCACCAGCTAGCTTGCCATAACATAAACCTTGGTCAGAAATTTCAATTTTTTGAATTGTTTCTGTATTTATATTTATTTGATAGATTTTGCCAAATCTATATGCAAAAACCTCATCATGTTCAGAAAATGTAATTGGCGCAATAAATCGTTCGTTATCTACCAAAATAAAATTTTTGATTCCGCATATTTTGTTACTAATTTCTTGATATGCATGGCCAAATTTAAATTCAACAAACTTACTTGAATTATATATTTTTATTTGTTTCATATTTTATATCTTTAAAGTTATACAGCTGGTATTTAGAGTCGAGGTGTCTTCATCAGTTATGATTACTATTTTTTCATGTGGGTCAGCGTCTGAATGTAACAATTGCGTGATGTAACTTGTCACAGGATAATATCCATTTTCATTAGTCAATTTCTCATAGCATATAAAATATTTAGAGTTTTGCTGATGATTATTATATTGGTAGTTTTTAAAGAAAAAATCACTACGTTTATTAACTAGCAATGTTGTAAAATTATTTTTGCCTTTTTGCTCACTGTAATTTGCGATTTTTTCATCAATTTTACTAATGGGATTAAATTTTTTATTAAAAATTTCATGCTCACTAATAATTTCCGCGTCTAATAATTCTATTGCTTTTCTTTCAATATTTTTTTGCAAGACAAATACACTCGCCGTACTTTTACTTGGAATAATGCAGTGATCTAATTTATTTCTTGGAATGGATGTTTGCTCTAGCGCTAACAATATTGCTTTTTTATAAGTTTCACTTTGCAGATACTGTTTAATGATCATAAGTCCAGTACATAAAGAAATCGTTCCTTGGTCACACACATCAAAAATCTGTCCTTTTATTTGATACTTTTCTGCAAAATAAGGTCCGCATGAAGAATGATCTGGATCAAATTCATGCGCCCAATACACGACCACCATAAGATCGATATCTGCTAATTCACCATCTTTTTCACATTCGTCTAAGACACTAGTACCAAGCTCCGTAAAAGAATAACCAGGCCCCTCATAAAATGTTTCTGGTGATAGTTGCTTCTCGTATAAATTATGCAGATCCTTGTAGTACTGTACATAGCGCTCCCTAACCGCAGGTGTCGGACGCTGCGCCAAAGTTTTACAATAACTAGCTGTAATATGAATATTAGCCATTTACTGTTACCCCGTTTAGTGAGTTAATTACATAGTTAGTAATTGATTCTACGCAGACCAAATGCTCTACCTCTAAGGTATCGGCGTTAACTACAAAACCATCAATGTTATCTTCTAACTCCATTAAAAAAGTTAAAGAAGACATCGAATCAAGTCCTAAATCATCTTTTAGACGAGATTTCATGTGTATATTTTCAACAGAAGATAACTTTAAGGTTTGTGCTAGTGCTTTTTTTACTTTTTCACTGATTTGATTTTGCATTGGTAACTCCTAGTTAAATTGTTCTAATAAAATCTGTTTATTTAAAATATCAGACACCGTGTCACACTTTCGTATCAAATAATCTTTGCCATTGTTGATTAACACTTCTGTAGGATGACCATGACTTAAAAATTTAACCGGTGAGGCGCTAGGCCCATATGCGCCTGAATTTTTTATGACAATAAGATCTCCGGTCTGCATAAGAGGCAAGTTAATATTTTTAGCAAGAATGTCACCCGGCGTGCACAGTGAACCCACTATTTCATAAGATTCTTGTTTTTGCGTTTTTTGATTAGTTATAGCCGCTATTGGAAAATTTCTTTTAACGAATGAGCCAATACCTGTGGCCGCCATATGACAGTGAGTACCCGCATCAGTTATTAGAAAATTTTTTCCGCGTGAATGTTTGAGATTACAAACACTTGCTATCAGCATTCCGGCAGTACCGACTAAATAACGGCCACTTTCTAATATAATCCGCACGTTAGGATGATTGCTTCTAAAGTTAGCAAGTAATGGTTGTAATAATTGATGTAGTTCAGATAAATCTAGCGTTGTTTCATTATTAAAATATGGAATTCCGATGCCGCCGCCAATATCAACTGTAGAAAATGTTTGTTGCCATTGTTTTGCTAACGTGGCTACCAACTCTAAAATATATGTGGTGTTGTAATAAATAGCTTTGGCATCCAGAATTCTACTGCCGTTATATACATGTATGCCAATGACTTTGATGTTTCTTTTGTTGAAATAAAATTTTGCATCCTTAACTATTTGTTCTTCATCGATACCAAATTGTGAAGCAACTCCGCCCATTTTTAGAGGCGCCTCAGAGGCACTCATGGCAGGATTAATGCGAATCATGATATTGGCAGTACTTCCTAGTTCTTGTGCCAATAAAGCGACCTCATCAACTTCCTGTTTAGATTCACATACGATGGCATGCACTTTGGCCACTAAGCATTTTTTAAGAAATGCCAAGCTTTTGTAAGGACCAACTGCCAGAATATTCCCTGCACTAAATCCTGCTTTCAGTACCAATTCTAATTCTGCCAAAGACGATACTTCTGCCCCTGCTCCACAGCTTCGTAAAAACGCTGCAATTGAAACGTTAGGGTTCGCCTTAATTGAATAAAATATATCCACATACTCTGGAAAACACTGTTTGAGCGCAGTGAAATTCTCTTTAATTTTTGCTGTGTCATAAATATACAAAGGCGTACCATATCTATCGGTAATTTTACGTATAGTTATTTCGTCTTGGGTTGATTTACTATTTATTAAATTAATGTTCATTATTTTTTCAATTTTCTTAGGAAAAAGTGTTATTATTAGATCATCATTTTATTACGATCATAATAACTAAATCAGTTAATGCATAAATCTGGTCATACAATAGCATTTTTGGCTTCAAAAATGCAATAGCGTATTAAAGAATTTATGCATTATTTCAGGAAAGCAAAATGAACTTAGTATTTTTCTTTGTAACTACTTTAATCTGGGGCACAACCTGGTTGGCAATCCATTTTCAAATTGGACATGTCGCGCCAATCTGGTCAGTAGTCTATCGTTTTGGCTTAGCCTCATGCTTGTTACTGGCCTTTTGTCTGGCAACTGGCCGCAGCTTACGCTTTACCCGAGCCCAGCATATGACAATAGCTCTGCAAGGAATTTTATTATTTTCGCTAAATTACGTTTTATTTTATGTGGCTTCCGAAGATTTAGTCAGCGGCTTGGTGGCTGTTTCGTTTGGCAGCATAACAATCATGAATAGTATGAATAGTCTTTGGTTCTTTAAAACTCGGTTAATACCACGTGTTTTATTAGGAAGTCTCATTGGACTCATTGGCTTAGCTTTTGTGTTTGATTCAGGGATTACGAACCACTTTGCTGCAAAAGCAAATAACTCTCATGTTATTTCCGCCTTATTTATTTGCTTACTTGCGACCTATTTAGCATCACTTGGCAACATGGTCTCTGTTTCCAACCAAAAACAACAAGTGCCGATCATTGAAAGTAATGCCCTAGGCATGGCATATGGAACTTTGTTCACTGCAGCACTAGCTCTAATTTTTAGAGTTAAGATGAGCTTTGATTGGTCTGCACATTATTTGTTTTCACTAGTATATCTAGCTATTTTTGGCAGCATTTTTGCTTTTGGATTTTACTTAAAATTGCTTAGTAAAATAGGAGCCGAACGTGCTGCCTACATTGGCGTGGTAACTCCAATTATTGCGATGATTATTTCTACTATTTTTGAAGGTTTTGACTGGAAAATAATTACTGTATTAGGAATTATTTTAGTTGTCTGCGGCAATACTTTAGTCTTACGCCGCAAAAAAGTGACCGCTGAAACCGGTCAATAATTTGACAAAAAAATTTATTAATTTCTCTTAAGCTTTCCTTAAGGTTTCTTTCTTACACTCGTGGCTGGATTCAACTGGCCATTGGATTAAAAATAAAACTACACCCGGCCTTTGATTGGACCTGCCTGTGGATAGGGCTTTTTGTTTTGTTGGATTAAGCCCTGTTACGTCACATAGCGTGGGTACTTTTAAAAATTAGTTTTGTTTCAAGACAAGGCGCGTCACTTGTGAGCAGCTCAGCAAGTGGCACAACGCAAGATTGAAACAAATAAGCAATTTTTAAAGGCGTCCTTTTGCTACTTGCCTAACAGATAAATTAATTACCTTAAGGACTACTCTAAAGATTAGGGTTTGTTGCTCTTTTTTTGTAAAGAATAAGGTGAAAGCTTAAATATCCTAGCAAAGTTTAATCGAGGCAATAGTTTTTTCTCACGAAAAAGCTAATAACAATATTAAAATCTTGCACCGATATCTCAGCTGCTCTACAAAAAGCAGAACTGACATAACTAATTTTTGGCAGCATGCCTTAAGTAACGTTATTTATGCGTTATTTGCGAGGTCACATGTCAAAATTTTTGGGTCTAGTTGAAACGAAGTTAGAACAAAAAACTACTTCAGCTGACGCTGATAAGAGAAAGAAAAATAAGGCCAAAGTAAAAGCTAAACTAAAAGCTAAGAAGCAAAAAAAGCTTGATTTTATAGAGCAAGCTAAAAGCGATCTAAAAATTGACCCTAGCAATAAAGATCACGAGATTTTCCTCGCGGCCCTCATTGGCGATGAAAAAGCGGTAAATGCTTATGCAGAAAATGGTCGACTAAACATTCTTACACCTACCGGTGTCAGCTTGCTTGAATGTGCCGCAATGAATAATCAAACAGGTATTATAAAAATATTACTTAATGCTAACGCTAAAAAGAACCGCCCTAAATATATTCACCTTATACAACAAGCTTTCGTAGCTGCTGCAGGCTACGGTAGCTTAGAAGCTGCACAACTGCTTTCTGCTGAAGGTGCTGATATTAATGAAACTAATAACCAAAAATATACCGCACTCAAACTAGCCGCCCAAAATGGTCATGAGCATGTAGTAAGCTGGTTAGTTACATCACCAAAAATAAAATTAAATTTGAGTGGTGGCGGCGATTCCAGTGCACATGGCAAGAGTAATGATGAACTCGAGCACAGCCAAACTAGCGCATTAATGCTAGCTGCAAGCCATAATCAAGCTGCCGTAGTAACTGCTTTGCTAGAAGCAGGTGCAGCCCGAGATCTGGTAACGGATGAAGATACGCAACGAACCCCATTTTTACAGGCCGTCTACCTTTGCAGCATTGATGCAATCAACGCTTTTATTGATTTTGGTATAGAACTTCTGGAGGCAGCGAAAGCAATAAATTTAATTTACAAAATGCATCAAGAGTTAATTCATAATGCCTCATTAACTATTGATAAGTTAAATAAAATTTCGACTCTTGTTGCTAGCGCATTTGCTGATTTGCTCAACGAAATTGTTACTAAAGATGATCTTTGCGAAGTATTACCATTATTAATCACAGCTAAACAGTTTAATTTAGTCCAACAGATCATAGCAAAATTAAGAAAAGAGTTTGCTGACAGAAAAAGCTCTAAAGGCGCGCAGTCAGATCTTGACACCGCTCTGCTACTAGCTGCTGGCTATGGCGATAATACTTTAATACAACAATTATTAAGTTTAGGTGCAAACCCTTATGCGCGCGAACGTCAAGGCTTTACTCCTTTAGCGGTTGCCGCAATCAACAATAAACCTCAGGCGGTAATTTTATTACTAGAGCATGACAAAGAAATAAATGCGGGTATTAACTCAGAATATAAAGACAATATGGATGTTTGGCTACATAAATTTGATCCGGATGAATTTGGTTATATTTATGAAAATGAGGGAAAAAATTATACTGATGGCATGACCGCTCTCATGTTAGCGGCCCAAGAAGGCAGCACTGATGCAGTGACAACGCTATTAAAAGCGGGTGCAGACAGCAAGAAAAAATCTAATCGCGGTTTAACTGCCTTAGAATACGCTGAAAAACATCAACAGAGCGCATGTATAAAAATACTAGGCGAACGTGCACTAGAAGAAAAATTATACGCTATATTGGGTTATCCAGACGAACAATCTACTGTGACACAACCGGCAATTGCCGTTTTAATAAAATATTTATTTGCTCTGCAAGCAAAAATTGGAGAACATTCATTCCAATTGCCATCTAAATATTTTTTCAAGATTATCCCTGCTGAGGCCCACTACTTAAAAGCAATAACTTTCAATTATAGCGACGTGAAAAATGTTCTTGGTGAAGGCACTAAGTTAACTTTACTAGAACTACTGAAACAAATCTGGGAACACTCTAAAGAAAATGAACAATTTAAAGCTGTTCCCGCTGAAACAAAAGTTACGCATTATGAATACGCGCCCTATGTAAAACCGCAAACTGTGATATCTGCCAACTTGGAAGCGCAAATTAAACAATTATTAATAAGAATTGACCGCGTAATTACAACTTTTGAAAAAGAAAATTCAGGGGACCATTGGTTTTTTTCACGCAGGTTATCTGCTATTAAAGATAATATTAGCTACACTGAAGCTACTAAAAACACGCTTAGCGAACTTTTGAACCTCGTAATTGAAGCTAGAGATAACTTAACCGCTTACTTACAAACTTCAAAACCTGAAAGCAAAGCAAGCCAAACAGAAATATCACAAAAACGTTATCAAGAAGCTTGTACCAAAAAAGCTGCGGAACAAGAAGCACTTTTAAAACAAAAAGCTGATAACGAAGAAAAAGAGACTAAAGATAAATCTGAAGCAAGAACTGCATATTTAGCAAAAATGGCTGCTGCCAAAGCTGAAGCCGCTGAAAAAGCTAAACATGAACGCCCAGCTTTAAAATCATTAAGTAATAGTCCTCGCTGGGAAACAAAAACTTCTGCTAGTGACAGAGACAGAGACAATAAAAGCCATCATAGATTTTTTAAACCAAAAAAACCGCGCCCATTTATCCTAGGTGAGGCTGATAAAAATCAATGGTTAAAAAATACTGCTTTTAATGATGCAAAAAATAAGCTTAAAAAATTACTGGCGCTAAAAGATGCTTTGGCTAGTAATCACTACAAAGAAATTTATCGCGATGCTTTACTTTTTGTTTGTGCACAAGTTATGGAAAGCTACAAATCTTTAAGACTTGATAATTTTGTTAGTAGTGCTACTGCCAATCATTTTAGAAATGCCATTTTTCACTGTCACGGTTTAACTCCAGCAACTTTAGAAGAAACCGTTGCTTTTGCTTCCCTCTTTAATAAAAAATTATCAGACCATGACGAGGAAAATGATGAGAAAAGCGAACATACCGCTGCTCTTTTAAAAACTATTTCTGAATACAAAATTGATGGCGACAAAAAACATGTGACTGTGCAATGGCAAAATGGCTTAAACAATTTAAGATTGTATAAAAAACTAGATGATAACATTTCTGCTGATTGGAAATTTGTACTGGAACAAGCCGAGCTTTTAACGCTCACTCGTATGCATGCATATGGTTATGCAAAAAATATTCGTGTAGTTGATATAGAAACTCTTGATTGGAATAATTTAGATCGTAAAGCCATTCTGACTAAAATCAATAAATTGGGAGCCGTAGAACGTCATCGTGGTACTGCTATGCTGACTAAGCAGGAAAAACGTGAATTGCGAGGTAAATTTCGCGACGCTCAAGCCCAAATTGCTGCATGTTTACCCATCAGCTCTGAGAAAACAGGTGGTAAAGAGGAGTTTAAACAATTAACTTATTAAAGAGGAACCCCATTTAGCCAAAATTATTTTGTAAGAGATCTCTTAAAGATATGCAAGAGATTGGCTATTTTTGTGTAGCGAATTAGTCTTGCTTTGAGAGCAACAAATCTGTAACTTGTTGATTTATATCATTAATTGAACGGCACCATAAATTAAAAATTTACTATTTACTCCAAGGAATAAATATTTTAGCTCATGTTTTGTTTGCAAATATTCTGTTATCTTACTCTCACAGGTTCAAGGAAGATGGACTTGAAAGGGTAAGGATGCCGAAGCAGCAATGATTGTCTGCTAAGTATGGATACAGAAAGGAAGCAACACAAAGGACAGTAAGAAGGGCGACTAAGGTCGCCCTTCTTTTTTTTGTTGCCTGTTTACACCTCCCCTAAGCCAATAGAATAGAGCCCCTTGCGGAAGAAGGATCCATTCTGTTAGCTCATGGGGCGTGAATAGTTACCTTTTTTCTGATCTAGTAATCCCAAAAATGTAGCTTTGCTGTAATAGGTGGCTGCACCACACCCTGCCCCGTTAATTGAAAATTAATCGCCCCATATTCAGCTGTAGAATACATAAGTGCCTGCACACTTTGATAACGCGCCACCACTTCCGGACTAGGAAATTTATAGCGGTTTAAATAACCTGTAGGAAATAATACATATTGCGGATGAATATTATTTATAAAATTAAGCGTGGAAGAAGTATTACTACCATGATGCGGTGCTACTAAAATAGTAGCTGCTAATAAAGTTGGTTCATTTTGCACTAAATAATTTTCGCTTTTCCGTTCAATATCCCCCGACAACAAAATGCTATGTTTTCCTGCTGTAATTTTTACTACACAGGAGCTGTCATTATCCAAATTATCTAATCCTAACGGTGGATATAACACTTGGAAAAACACGCCATCCCACTGCCAATTTTGACCCCGATAGCAAAGCGTGGCTGATCCAGGAGGAAAGCGTTGTGGCACGCTGCTAATAATCTGTTTCACCTTAAGCTGTTCGATAATAGCTGCTGCACCACCAATGTGATCATTGTCGCCATGACTTACTATCAACAAATCTACTGTATTTAGCCCCCATGAGCGCAAAACCGGTACTACCACCGCGCTCCCAGCATCAAAACTCGCATTAAATTTAGCGCCAGTATCATATATCAGGATATGATGCTGCGTACGAACAATGCTAGCAAGACCCTGCCCTACATCTAATACACTAAACCAAACCTCTCCCGCTTTAGGTCCAGCAGGAGTCCATAGCAACAATGGCAGTAGCCAAATAAAACCTAACCAACGCCCATAAAAGCCAACGGGTACTAACAATAGCAATACACCTATAATCGCTGATATTAACAACCATGGATTCGTTAGGTAAATCTGCCACTGACCATATTTTGCAGTAGCAATGAGCTCTAACAGAGACCAAAGCAATTGCAAAGCGCGCTCAGCCAATTGCCATAAAATTGTTGCGCCGCCAGGAGCAAATAACCAGGTCAGATCGCCTAACAAAGTTAACGGTAATACCACAAATCCCACCCACGGAATCGCAATTGCATTCGCTAAAAATCCAGCCAGTGCTATTTGCTGATAAAACAACAAACACAATGGAATTAAACCAACAGCCATCACCCACTGAACTTGCCCCCAATGCCACCAAATTCCATGCATTTGCACGCGACCAGAGCCGCCGTAAATAATCAATGCTACCGCACCAAACGACAACCAAAAACTATCCGACAAAACTGCCAAAGGATTAAAAACTAGTACTAGAAACATGGCTAAACACCAGGCAGAACCAGACGATAAATTTTTTCGCCACAAAGTTGTAAGCAAAAACACTGCAGTCATCAGCAATGCGCGTTGCGTTGGCAAGGAAAATCCCGCTAAAGCACTGTATATAATAGCGCTGACTAAACCAGCCAAGATTGCTGCTTGTGTGGCAGGCAAGTACAACGACAAACGACCTGTGGATCGCCATAAAAAATTAACGATGAAACAAACCGCTGCGATCACAAAGCCAATATGCAAACCAGCAATAGCAAATAAGTGATTGGTTCCTGTGCCACGCAATACTGCCCACTGCTCAACTGTAATCTGATCACGCACACCCACCGCTAATGCTGCAATTAAGCCTGCTAACGGATAGTTTGTTAAACTTTTCAAAACAGCAGCCGCGATATTTTCTCGAAGCTGCGCGGTAACAAACCCCTGCTTTGCTTCACTTAAAAGAACGTTGTTGCCATTAGCGACCACATAACCAGTGGCGCGAACTCCTTGTTCAAATAACCATTTTTGATAATCAAAAGCTGCTGCATCCCAAAAACCACGCGGCTGTTTTAAGCGCACAGTTAGCTGCCATCTATCACCGCTATGCAGTGGTAAAGCAGAAAACCAACTTAGTTTCAGCAATACCGGTTTAACGGTTTGTAATGGCAAAGAATTAGAAGAGAAAACAAAACTAGTTGTACCATTTTTCACTTCTGGCAAAGTGTTAATAATACCTGTAATAACAATAGATTTACTTTGCATGTCTGTAGGCAAATGCCATTGCAATAACTGTTCCGCTTGCAACAACGCCCAGCAAAATCCAATAACGCTAACTAAAATCCACTTGCAGTTAATTTTGCAGAGCCTAGGTAAAAAAATATAAAGCATGCCCGCAATTATTAAGACCGACCATAACCATAATTTTCCTGGTAAAAAAGACAGTGGCAAAATAAGAGAAACGCCCAGTAAAAAGGCCAAACTTGTAACGCGCATAGACCAAACAAATAAATGTGTTTGGTAAATAATAATATATGCGCTTATGAATTAACAGATCAATAAATGGGCGAATGATTATTCGCCCCTACGAGAATAAATTTATATCTATTTCAATTTTGTCGATGAATTTTTACATTTTTTTGCACAAAAACCAATTTTGTAGGGGCGAATAATCATTCGCCCTAAATAGCTTAAATTGCTCCCTATCCCTTAAAGGCATCTCTAAAATTCGTTTCTATAGCCTCTCCCTTTGAAAAAGGGAGATTAAGAGGGATTTTCTTTTGAAAAACCAACAAAATTGTAGGAACTTTTCGAAAAATCCTCCTTAATCACCTTTTTCAAAGGGGGAAAAACAAAAAGGCGTGAATTAATAGATTGATTTACAGCACTGCGGCTAATAATTTTTTTGTATATGCATGTTGTGGTTGCAAGAGTATGGATGTAGCTGCTCCGTACTCAACGATCTTACCTTCGTACATCACAGCAATTTCATCGGCAATTGCAGCTGCTAGCGGAATGTTATGCGTAATGAACAAATAGCTTAGTTTATATTCCTGCTGTAAGGACTTTAATAATTCCAATACTTGTTTTTGACTACTCACATCCAGTGCGCTGGTTGGTTCGTCACATACCACTAATTGTGGACTAACTGCTAATGCTCTAGCTATAACAATTCTCTGCCGTTGCCCACCTGAAAATTCATGCGGGTAGCGATCTTTGCTAGTTAAAGGTAACGCTACTTTTTCTAGCAAACTATCAATGTAGCTTTGTGCTGATTTTTTTTGTTCTAAACCTAATGCGCTCAACCCTTCCGCCAGAATTTCCTCGACCAGCATGCGTGGATCTAAAGAAGAAAATGGATCTTGAAAGATCATTTGCAGATCTTTGCGCAAAGGGCGTAACAATTTTTGCGGCAAAGTGATTAAGTTTTTATTATCAAATTGAATATTACCGCTGGTTGGCTCGATTAAACGTAACACCGCACGTGCTAGCGTACTTTTTCCTGAACCGGATTCACCGACTAAAGCCAAAGTTTGTCCTTTTTTTATTTGAAAACTTACGTTATCAACCGCTTTAACCCAATCCACTGTACGCTTAAAAATTCCTTTCTGCACAGGAAAATAAACACACAAATCTTCCACCTGTAAAATAGGCTTTTCTACAACTGGCTTACTTGCTAATTTTGGCGCAAAAGTAGATGCCTGTAGTAATTGCTGACTATAAGGATGCTGCGGATGTGCAAAAAATTCAGCTACCGAGGTTTGTTCAACGACATGGCCGTGATGCAATACCACTACTTTATCGGCAATTTTTTTCGCAACATTGACATCATGCGTAATTAATAATGTAGTTATTTTCAGTTTTTCTTGCAATTTTTGCAACAACGCTAAAATTTGTGCTTGCGTAGTAACATCTAACGCTGAGGTTGGCTCATCGGCAATTAACAACTGTGGGTGTGCAGCAATGGCAATGGCTATAACCACCCGTTGACGCATACCACCCGAAAGTTGATGCGGATAAGCAGAAAAAATCCGTTGCGGCTTCGAAAACCCTACTTCACTTAACAACTCTAAAATTCGAATATGAACAGCGTGCTTGCTAAGTTGTAAATGTTGTTTAATCGCTTCACTTATTTGCTCGCCTATTGTTAATACAGGATTGAGTGCAGTAGCTGGCTCTTGAAAAACTAAGCCAATTTTATTACCACGAACCTTCTGCATGCTCACTTCAGGTAGTTTTAATAAATCTTTTCCGCGCAGTTTTATGGAACTACTCAAAGCAAATTGTACTTGAGGCGGTAACAGACGAATAATACTGAGTGCAGTCAATGTCTTGCCAGAACCTGATTCGCCCAATAAAGCTAAAGTTTTACCCTGCGCAATAGAAAAACTTACGTCATTGACGATAGTTTTTCCTGCAATAGTGAGAGTTAAATTTTGTAAATCTAAAATAGGCTTTTGCAATTTAATTTTTCACCTTGGTTAAACTTACACTAGGTAGCATTTTAAATGCTGTGGTGACACTACGTGGATCTAAAGCATCTCGCACGGCATCTGCAAATATATTGGCACTAATTACCAAAGGAAACATAAACAAAAAAGCTGCAAAGATTGGCCACCAGATAATTGGATCGCGAGCTAATTCTTGTCTTGCCGCAAAAATCATATTACCCCAGCTTCTGGTTGCCGGATCCACACCAACCCCCACATAAGTTAACACAGCTTCTGCTAAAACTAAGATACTAAAATCAATCACCACGTTGATCAAAATAAGATGCATTAAATTTGGCAAAATATGCCGCGCTAAAATATTTGTATTCGATACGCCTAATGCTCGCGCTGCTTGGACATAGTCCATCTCCCGTAATTTTAAGGTTTCCGCGCGTAATAAACGACACAAGCCTGTCCAACTGGTTATACCGAGAATAAAACATAAAGTGAGCAAACGCACATCTGCGCGCTGCAATAAAGTGGGCAACGACAAAGGATGATTTATCATAAATATTTGCCAAGCCAGAATAGCCGCAGCAATTAATAAAATATCGGGCACCGAGCTTAAAGTTATATAAATATATTGAATCCCATCATCTAACCAACCACGAAAATATCCCGCCAGCATGCCCAAAATAATCGCAAAAGGTAGCATCACTAAGGTGGTCAAGGTACCTATAACTAAGCCGGTTCGAATACTTTTTAACGTTTCATACAATACATCATCGCCAATCTTATCTGTTCCTAACACATGATATTTATACAATAACGGCAAATAACCACGTACTAATTTACCATCTGGTTGCAAGATAAGATCCTGGGTAAACAGATGTGAAGCAAAAGGTGCCGAATAGCTTTTTTCATCGTACTTAGTAACAGGCGTCGCCAAAAGATCTAATAAGCTTTCCGTTATAGTATTTTGTTGTGGTTGCACAATTTGAAAATGGATCGAATCGATTAAACCGATCCCTATATAAATCATTAACAAAGTTAATGCTGCCATAGCTAATTTATTTTGCGATAATTTTTTCCAGGCTTCTTGCCAAGCTTTTTTACGTTTTGCCCATAACACAAAAATAATTACAGCAAACACTAACAGATAAAGTAACAAGTCAGTCCAAAGTATTAACGGATGAATGCTCATAAAATCCTTGCTCAAAGCCTAACGCGTGGATCAACCAGGGTATAAGCGATATCAGTCATAATCAAACCAATACAGTATAAAAATGTTCCTAAAAATACCATGACTCGCACAATAGCAAAATCTTGCTGGCGAATTGCATCGATCGTATAACTGCCTAAACCTGGGATACCAAAAAATGATTCCATCAACAAACTGCCTAAAAACAGTAAAGGTATAATTGCCACCACTCCTGTGATGATAGGAATTAAAGCGTTTTTTAACACATGTTTAAATAAAACGGTGCGTTCCGATAAACCTTTAGCGCGCGCGGTACGCACATAATCTTTGCCCTGCTCTTCTAAAAACAAAGTTCGATACCAACGTGTTCCTGTGCCAATCCCACTAAACACCCCTATAAAAATAGGCAAGATAACAAATTTTATAGCGCTCCAACCGCTGGCGTAACCAGAAATGGGTACTAAACGTAATAATCTGCCAATAAGATATTGACCGCCAATAATGTAAAACAATGCTGAAATTGACATGAGCGCGATGCAAATTATTACCCCTAGCAGATCCACGTAGGTACCGCGAAAAAAAGCAATTAACATCGCAAAAAAAATATTAACCAATAATCCGAGCAACAAAGTGGGGCCTGCGATTGCTAAGCTCGGCCACATTCGTTGTTTAATGTCATAACCTATACTACGGTCTGAATCAGAAACGCCAAAATTAAACATAAATAATGTTAGTGATTTCTGTACAAACAAAGTATCTATAATTTTATTTGCACCTGTTTGCTCAGAATTATAAAATAATGGTTTATTATATCCATGTTGTTCTTTCCATTCTTGGATACTTGCTTCACTAACGTATTTGCTGCCTAAACGCGCACGTGCAATATCATCAGGAGTATTCACAATAAAAAATAAAATAAAAGTAATTAAATTTACGCCAATTAAAATTGGAACCATGTATAAAATGCGGCGTGACAAATAGGAGAACATTGGTTATTTATCCTGATTTTTTGGTGATTGTCGCTGCTTACGCCAATATAAAATAAAAACAGGCGCTAAACATAACAGATAAATTAACAAAGCTAAGAATAACGGCCAAAAAACAGGTTGATTCCATTGTTGACGTAAAATATTACGTTGCCGCGGATCAATTTGCAGATATTTTAAAGTGTTATAAGCGATTTCTGAAGGTTTTAAGGGTGCCAGCCAACTTTGCGTTAAAATAAAAGTTTGCGGATAATAACCCCAAATCCAAGGCGAATCTTGTCGCACAATTGATATCATTTGATCGATCACAGCTTGACGTTCCGGGCCATCCGACAAATTTCGCATTTTAACAAACAGTGCATCAAATGCCGGATTTGCATAATTCGCCGCATTTTCGCCGCCAAATTTTACTTTGCCATTAGGCCCATACAGTAAAAATAAAAAATTCTCGGGATCGGGGTAATCAGCAGTCCAAGCCCACGTAAATAATTGCGCTTGACCGTTACGAATTTTTTCTTGAAAACGATTATATTGCGTATCTCTAACTTGCAACTCGATACCTATTTTTGCAAACTCTTCACGTAGCCAAGAAAAATAACTTTGATCATCACCACTTGCGCCACTAATCAGATCGATATTCAATAATAAAGGCTGATTAGTTTTTGGATCACGCCCATCGGAATAACCGGCTTTTACCAGCAATTGTTTAGCTTCAGCAAGTGAGCGGCGTACCCTTTGGCCATTGATAACCTTATAGACTACTGGATTTATTCCAGCTAAACCTTCGCGATAGCCAAAAATACCGGGGGGCAATGGTCCTTGTGCAGGAATGCCACGACCATTTAAAAATATAGCAATATATTCTTCTGTATTTAACATTATCGCAATAGCTTGCCGCAATGCTTTGGCTTGCTCGGAATAACCGCCTACCACCGGATCCAACATATTAAATGCCGTATAAAAAATATTAGGGGCAATAACCGTCCGCAAACGTACACCTTTTTGTTTTAACAACGGTGTTACGATTGGATTTCCTTGCGCATCTATACTAATGGCTTGGTCAAAACTATCATTACTAATCGCCGATTGATCATAATATCCCTGCAAAAATTTATTCCAGCGCGGCACGCTTTCTTTTTCTAGTGTAAAAATAAATTTATCAATAAAAGGTAGTCGCTTACCTGCCGCAGCCAGCAAGCCTTCACTTTTATCCTGGGGCATTCCTTCGCTAGGATAAAACTCTGCATGAAAATTAGGATTTCGCACTAATACCATGCGGCGATTGGGATTATTTTCTGCCAATAAATAGGGTCCCGTTCCTACTGGATACCATGCCAACGTTAGATTATTTTTTTGCATACCAGGCTGCGAATAAAACGCATCGGCTTCCCATGGCATAGGCGCAAAAAATGGTAGTGCTAACCAATAAATAAATTGAGGGTAATATCCTTTAATACGAATACTGTAAGTATAGTTATTGAGGGTTTGCACACCTGCCAAGCGTGTTTGTCTTAGATCAATATAATTCGGTTTGCTTTGCTGCCGTAATTCCGCATATTTTTTTTGTAAGTCAGCATTTAGATCTGCTAAACCGACAATGTAGTTACTTAATAAACCATACAAAGGTGATTGCACACGCGGATCAGCTAATCGTTTTATCTCGTAAACATAATCATCTGCTGTTAATTCGCGTGTTCCGGTATGGGGAAAATTTTGTAAAGTATCTTTATTACTTAATTGTTCTTCCGGTGAATTTAAATACTCGTAGGTCCCCGCTGCATTCTTCGCAAACGCTGGATGCGGTTGATAATAAATACCGGGTTTAATTTGTATGGTATAAACGGTATAAGCAATTCGTTGCGCTGGAGCGTTTTTAGCTAATACCCTCCCCTGGCTATCCAAAAATGTTACTGCTGGTAATGCTGTTGCGGTCAGCGGCACCAATTGATAAGGTCTTTTTAGGTAGTGGTATTGCAACGGTGGTTCATAAATCTGTGCGATAAAGGTGGTTTCATCTACAGAGTAGGATTTGGCTGGATCTAACGTTTTTGGCTGCTCAGCAAAGGATGAATAATGGATGTTAGCTAAGGCTTGATCAGCTGGATAGGGATCATTCCAAGGATGCTCGCGGCAGGCTGTCAACAATAAAGCTATTAGCCCTAGCAAAAACAATTTTTTGATGATTTTATCCACAATTTCCCTATTTATAAGTTTTTGCCCTGGGCTTTACTTACTACTCTTTACCACCATTTTGTACATTGGCTGTGATAAGCCCACCGTTTGCTAGCCGAAAACAGCCAAAAATATTGGACTGATAAGCCCAAGCTACAGTAAGCACTTAGCGCCGCCTCACCCCTACCCCTACTAAATAAATTGGTTTTCAGGTATAATTACGCACAATTAGATGTGGCCTGCTAATTTTAGGAGGCAAAGTTATGATAAAGAATATCAAAAAAATCACCGCAGCTACTTTTACTTTCACTCCACTTGTCTATCTGGGCTATGTAGTTACCTTAATACTATTAAGTAACTATCTACCGCCAGAAGCGGGTATTGAAGTTGAAGATGCATTCTCCTTACCAGCCCTACTCATTTTTTTCGAAATAGTAGCGTCTATTGCCTTTGCTCGCTATAGCGAGTGATTTTTTATCTCTCATTAATCCCAATGGCACTTACTCTTAAGTAGAGGTTGCTGTAATTGTTGGGCTTGTCAGCCCAACCTACATATTTGTGTGCACAGTGTTGCACTTAACATCTCACTATTAAACTGTGTATTGGGCTGACAAGCCCAACATTTCCTTAAGGTTATGCCATTTTCCCTAATAATTCTTTTAGTTACTTAACTGCCAAACACCGTCGTCGTTGCGGCAGGCGGTCATATTTGCTTGTTTATCTATGTGATGCAAAAACGATGACAACGATGCTGACACGGAGTAATGGCGGCAAGGATTGCCTTGATCATTCACATAAATATTTTGGGAACTAAATTCGTATTGATTTTTACTGTTGCTCGCACTATTCCAGCTTACTTTTTGTTTTGCTTTAGCAGAAATTACTAAGTTTTGTAATTTTGCTCGATCAGCATTATCCATCGTGCTATTAATTTCATCTGTCACAAAAATTGCTGCTGGTTTGGCGTTAGCGTCCGACTTTTCCGTAGTTGTCGTAATCACCGCAGTTTCTGTAACCTGATCCGTGGGATTCGTTGTTGCGCATCCAGCAATTCCCATCGCAACTATCACTAAAGCTAACATTTTTTTCATTATTATTTTCTCCAAAGATAAATCCCGCTTTTTCAAAGGGTGAAACTCAAGCATACCCACCTTCACCATATCGACCTGATAGGTGATTTTCAAAACGTGTATATTTTCCTAAGAAAGTTAAACGAACTTTCCCAATGGGGCCATTACGTTGCTTGGCAATAATTATTTCGGCCGTCCCTTTATCCGGGCTATTTTCGTTATAAACTTCGTCGCGATAAATAAAAATAATTAAATCGGCGTCTTGTTCGATTGCGCCTGATTCACGCAAATCAGACATAACCGGGCGTTTGTCAGTACGTTGCTCTAAGCCGCGATTTAACTGTGACAACGCTATCACTGGCACATTCAACTCTTTGGCTAAGGATTTTAGCGAACGTGAAATTTCCGAAATTTCGGTGGTGCGATTTTCTTTATGGCCTGCAACTTGCATCAACTGTAAATAGTCGATCACGATCAATCCTAACTGCCCTTGCTCGCGCGCCAAACGACGTGCACGTGAACGTAATTCACCAGGAGTTAATGCAGGCGTATCATCAATATAGAGTGAAGCTTCTGACAAAATACTTACAGCCGAAGTGATGCGTGGCCAATCTTCATCTTCTAATTTGCCAGTGCGTACTCGATGCTGATCAATGCGTCCCAACGATGACATCATCCGCATAGCCAAAGAGTCAGCAGGCATTTCCATACTAAAGACTAATACGGGTTTTTTATTTTTGATTGCCGCGTGCTCAGCTAAATTCATGGCGAAAGTGGTTTTACCCATCGAAGGTCGACCAGCAACAATAACTAAATCCGCCATTTGCAAACCAGAGGTCATTTCATCTAAATCATGATAACCCGTTGAAATGCCGGTGATAGCTTGATCAGAATGAAACAACGTATCAATCCTGTCTACTGCTTTTGCTAACAAGCTAGAAATTCGCACGGGGCCATTGCCGCGGCCACTTTGTTGTGCAATTTGAAAAACTTTGCGCTCTGCCTCATCCAATAATTCAACACTATTGCGCCCGGCAGGTAAAAATGCGGCTTCCGTTATATCATTAGAAATAGAAATTAATTGGCGTTGTATCGAACGTTCACGCACGATATCTGCGTACGCGCCAATATTTGCTGCTGTTGGTGTATTCCTAGCCAGCTCAAAAAGATACACCTCACCGCCCACAGTATTTAGCTCATTAATACTTTTCAAGGATTCGGTGAGGGTAATAACATCAAATGGATTGCCACGATTGGCAAGATCCGCAACGACACGAAAAATTACTTGATGGTCGAGTCGATAAAAATCTTTTTCTTGAACTCGCTCTGCGACTTTATCCCATGCCTGATTATCAAGCATCAATCCACCTAACACAGATTGCTCTGCTTCGATGGAATGTGGAGGTATTTTTAAGCCATCAAGCTTTGCCATAAGAAAGTGATTCTTAGTAACAATTATGCCTCTGGCACAACTTTGATTTTAACAGTTACGCTAATATCGCTGTGTAATTGCACCATTACGTCTTGTTCACCAATTTCGCGTAACGGACCATTGGGAAGACGAACTTCGCTTTTCGTTACTTTAAAACCAGCTTGAGTAATAGCATCCGCAATTTCTCTAGTCCCTAAAGAACCGTATAAACGGCCTTCATCAGCAGCACGTGCGGCTACGGTTACCATTAAATCTGCTAAAGCATCTGCGCGGGCTTGAGCTGCTTGCAACGTTTCTTGCGCTGCTTTTTCTAATTCCGCACGACGTTCTTCGAACTTAGCAACATTGGCTTTGGTGGCAGGTACCGCTTTTCCTTGCGGCATTAAATAGTTGCGCGCAAAACCGGGTTTTACGGAAACTTGATCACCTAAATTGCCTAAACGGCCTATTTTTTGTAATAAAACTACATCCATTGCACATACCTCGCTAACTAATTTGAATGATTAATTTAATATACACCTACCCACTTCAAAATGCGTTTTTTGCATTTTGAAGTGGTCCTTGCGCAATGGCTTTCCAAAGGGGAGATGCGCAGCTCTTTTGTGTTATGCATTCCTGCTTCACACAAAAGCCCCCCTTTGGTGCAAGCGCGAATTTACTTCGCGCGTAGCATGTAATCAGCTATACCAGCGCACTCCCTCGCTTTAATTCGCATCTTCAAATGCGAGCGGTATATTGACGCAAATCCAACCAGGAATCTAATAACGCGATGATTACTAAGATCCCTATAAAATAAGGAAATAACGTCACCAACAATCCATAAAAAAGAAATAAATAAAGTCCAGGGTGCTTAACTGTTTGCACAAAACCATGAACCAAACTTATTCCGGCTAAGGCGATGGGCAAAATAACCACAGGTAGACAATCGGTCATGGTACTCATACCAGCTAAACTACCCAACACCACTAAAATCAATACACTAACACCCACCGACCCAATACGAATGTCATAAAGTTCTTGTCGTAATCCACCGGGATTATACAACAAAGACTGCGCCCAACGCGCCATGACTACATTAAAAAAATCTCCTAACAACAAAAATGCTGCCTGCAAACCCGTAGCAATTTTCGCTAGGATTTGCACATTACCTGGCGATTGCTGAAAACTTTTAAGCAACACTGATTGCTCTTTTAATGTCTTTAAGTAAAGAGCAATATCTTGCGTCCAAACTTGCTCTAAGTTAGGCATCCAAAGATGCGCTAGCAAAACCGCTAAGACGCCCAGCAACATACCAATTTGTAATACTGCGGACCAGTTTCCATAATGCCGCAATGCTAACGCTAAAACAAACGTTACTAGCGATCCACCCAAAATATTGTAGATCCAAAGCTGAGGATAGCCTGCAATCGCAAAAACTACACTGGGTAACAACACCCACAGTAAAACAAAAGCTCCTTCTTTAGCCCCCTTGCGTAAGGTAACCAACGCTACTATCGCATCGGCCACCCATCCTAACAAGGGAAGAATCGTAAAGAGCAAGGCAAGTAGTACTGCCTGTTTGCGTCCTCGCAATATATATTCTGCTAGGTTACGCATAGGGTTTGCTCTTTATCCGGATTATATTCTTACAAGTGTCTGTCGGTATAAGGTAACAAAGCTAAGAAGCGTGCGCGTTTGATGGCGCAAGACAACATTCTTTGATAACGAGCTTTAGTTCCAGTAATCCGGCTAGGTACGATTTTAGCTGTTTCAGAAATATAATTTTTTAACGTAGCTAAATCTTTGTAATCAATTTCAGTAGCGTCTTCCGCAGTAAAGCGACAATATTTACGGCGACGATTGGTATAATTTGACATATAGCATTCTCCAAATAATCTATGAATTAGGGGTTAATCAGCCTGAGTTTCGAGTTCTGTTTCGTCTTCCAAACGTCCGTCTTGTCGACCTGAATCAACGTCATCAGCTCGCCCTTCTTTGCTTTTTGCTAACAAGGATGGCTCAACAATTGCCGCAGTGTGTTTTACCACCAAATGACGTAACACAGCGTCGTTAAAGCGGAAAGACTCGGTGAGTTCTTTTAGAACTTCTTGGCTGCATTCAATATTCATTAAGATGTAATGTGCTTTGTGCAGCTTGTTGATAGGATAAGCCAACTGTCTACGGCCCCAATCTTCAAGGCGATGGATAACCCCATTGCCGGTTTTGATTAAGTTGGTGTAACGCTCAACCATAGCAGGCACTTGCTCGCTTTGGTCAGGATGAACCATGAATACAATTTCATAATGTCGCATAAAAACCCCTTGTGGTTTGATAAAAGCCTCCAGATAAGCTGTGAGGCAAGGAGATAAAAACAGGGCATTTTACGCAAAACAGCCATAAGATGCAATAATATGGGGTCAGGCCTGCCATATTGACACTTTGTGACACTTCGCGAGTTGTTGGAATAAAATCAAAGTGGCAATATGGCAGGCCTGACCCCAATTTTAATTTAATCCCGCCATCAACTGCGGCAGAATCTCAAACAAATCCCCAACTAGCCCATAATCCGCCACTTGAAAAATCGGGGCGTCACCGTCTTTGTTGATCGCTACAATAACTTTGCTGTCTTTCATACCTGCCAAATGCTGAATGGCACCCGAAATTCCCACCGCGATATACAGCTCTGGAGCCACCACCTTCCCCGTCTGCCCTACCTGATAATCGTTAGGAACAAAGCCCGCATCCACCGCTGCGCGCGACGCACCAATGGCCGCACCTAAGCGATCCGCCAACTCTTCCAGCAATTTGAAATTTTCGCCGCTTTGCATGCCACGACCGCCGGAGACAATGACACGCGCTGCCGTTAATTCCGGACGTTCGGATTTACTCAATTCTTGTTTGACGAAACGAGATTTATCTGAAGAAAATACTAGCTCACTGCGTTCAATAGGTGCTGCATTAGACCCCATCGCTGCAGCGACAAAACCCGTGCTACGCACTGTAATAACTTTAACAGCATCTGCTGATTGAATCGTTGCTAACGCGTTGCCAGCATAAATAGGCCGCACAAATGTATCGGCAGAAATCACTTTGATAATATCCGAAATTTGCGCCACATCTAAATGCGCCGCAACTCTAGGCATAAAATTTTTACCAAAAGTCGTTGCGGGTGCCAAAATATGAGAAAAACCTGCAGCTAACTTTTCCACTAACAGCGCTATATTTTCTGCAGTGACATGCTGGTACGCTTGGGCATTTACTAAAATAACTTTTTTTACTCCCGCCACTTTTGCCGCAGCTTCTGCTGCCGCTTCGCAGTTATAACCTGCTACGAGAACTGTAACTTCACCACCCAATTCGTTAGCAGCGGTAATGGTATTTAAACTAGCTACTTTTAAGTTATTATTATCGTGTTCTGCAATAACTAAAATATTCATTAAATCACCTTTGCTTCGTTATGTAATTTATCTAGCAATTCCGTAACACTTTCCACCTTGATACCACCTTTACGTGTGGGCGGCGCTTCTACTTTTACAGTGGTTAAACGTGGGGCTACATCAACCTGCAATTGTTCTGGCGTCATAATAACCAGAGGTTTTTGTTTAGCTTTCATAATATTTGGTAGAGAAGCATAACGAGGTTGGTTAAGACGTAAATCCGTCGTAATAATCGCCGGTAATTGCAAAGCGAGCGTTTCCAAACCACCATCTACTTCGCGCGTAACCTCTACACTGTTTGCTTCAAGCACAACTTTAGAAGCAAAAGTTGCTTGCGGCCAATCCAACAATGCCGCAACCATTTGCCCAGTTTGATTACTGTCATCATCGATCGCCTGCTTACCTAAAATTACTAACTGCGGCTGTTCTTGTTTTACGATTTCTTTTAATAATTTGGCCACAGCCAGCGGCTGTAATTCAGTTTCTGTTTGCACCAAAATCGCGCGGTCTGCACCTAAAGCCAGTGCATTGCGCAACGTTTCTTGCACCGCAGGTGTTCCCATGGAAACAACGACCACTTCGGTCGCTTTGCCTGCCTCTTTAAGACGAATAGCTTCTTCCACTGCAATTTCGTCAAAAGGATTCATAGACATTTTTACATTGGCTGTCTCTACCCCGGAGTGATCTGCTTTCACGCGAATTTTTACGTTGAAATCAATAACCCGTTTTACCGCAACTAAAATCTTCATGGGCGCCTCATTCTCATCTTGTTTTTAGTAGGCGCAGATTGTACTTTAGAAGCCAACAAGTTGAAATAATTAAGGAGCAAGATTATGGCCCGAGAAGCTATGGAATATGACGTAGTAATTGTGGGCGCTGGACCCTCCGGGCTAGCCTGTGCTATCCGCCTTAAGCAACTAAACTCTGCTATACGCGTTTGCATTGTGGAAAAAGGCTCCGAAGTTGGCGCGCATATCCTGTCCGGCGCGGTATTTGAGCCCCGCGCGCTCAATGAACTCATTCCCGACTGGCAAGCCCGCGGTGCCCCGCTTCTCACACCCGCCACCGACGACCAATTTTTATTTCTTACCCAAAAAAGCAGCGTGCGCTTGCCTACCCCACCACTTATGCACAACCAAGGTAATTATATTATTAGCTTAGGTAATCTTTGCCGTTGGCTAGCCAAACAAGCAGAAGAGTTAGGCGTGGAAATTTACCCAGGTTTTGCCGCCGCCGAAGTGCTTTACGATGCCCAAGGCCACGTGAAAGGTATCGCTACCGGGGATATGGGCATAGGCAAAGATGGCAACGCCACGGAGCGCTATCAAGCTGGCATGGAACTGCATGCCAAACAAACTATTTTAGCAGAAGGCTGCCGTGGTTCGCTTACCAAAACAGTGATGGAGCGTTTTAAACTGCAAGAAAACTGCGACCCACAAACTTACGGCATTGGTATTAAAGAACTCTGGGAAATTGATCCGCAACGGCACAAAGCCGGCACGGTTATTCACACCATTGGTTGGCCCCTCGATTATAAAACTTACGGCGGTTCGTTTTTATATCACGCTGAAAACAATCAAGTGGCGGTGGGTTTTGTGATCGGTTTAGATTATGAAAATCCTTATTTGAATCCGTTTGAAGAATTTCAACGCTATAAAACTCACCCAGCCATTCGCGACACGTTTGCCGGTGGTAAACGCATTTGTTACGGCGCACGCGCGTTAGTGGAAGGTGGTTTCCAATCCATTCCAAAGTTAACGTTTCCGGGTGGTTTATTAATTGGCGATACCGCCGGATTTTTAAATGTTCCAAAAATTAAAGGTAGTCATACTGCTATAAAATCCGGCATGGTAGCAGCAGAAACGCTTGTTGCGGAATGGTCTGAACAAATGAACGTCGAGTTAACGCGTTACTCTGAAAACTTAAAACAAAGTTGGATCTGGGAAGAATTATATTTAGTTCGCAATATTCGCCCCGCCTTTAATTTAGGTATATGGGCCGGCTTAACTTATGCGGCACTCGACACTTATTTATTACGCGGCCGTGCGCCCTGGACTTTCAAAAATCACGCCGATTACAAACAATTACATAAAGCAAACGCAAGTCAAAAAATTATTTATCCCAAACCCGACGGCGTGTTAACTTTTGATAAATTATCTTCTGTTTATCTGTCCAACACTAATCATGAAGAAAATCAACCACCGCATTTACAATTGAAAAACCCCGCCTTAGCAATAGACGTTAATTTAAAAGAATACGATTCGCCAGAATCACGTTACTGTCCTGCTGCTGTGTACGAAATTGTTCGTACCGCCGAAGGCAATCCTTACCTACAAATCAATGCGCAAAATTGCGTACATTGCAAAACCTGCGACATCAAAGATCCTCGCCAAAATATAAACTGGGTAGTCCCAGAGGGCGCTGGCGGACCTAATTATTTGAATATGTAACCAAAACTGTTAAGGAACGGTTAAGGTTGCTCGTTTATAATTAGATTAATTTTTTAAAGTACAAATTTAGCTGCGAGCAACCCTATATGACCACATTATTAACTGCCATCAAACAGCGTGAAAATCCTGAAAAAATTAAACTGTTATTGTTATATGCCGAACAAAAAGAAATTGGCGAAGCTTTGACTGCTCTTGTCACACCTACTGAATCAGAATATAGAAAACCACTCCCAGAAAATATTAAACGTCTAGATGATTATTGCGGTAAAGTTTTACCATTGCTGTTAGCTCGTTTTGATCAATCACGAGTAGTAGAGTATTTAAATATCGCTTTAAAATATGACCTCCAACAAACCTATAAGCCTTTTATTAAACATGCCTATACTAAAAATGAGGGATTTGCAACGCTAGGAAAAAATGCCTGGAATGGGGTCAAACATGCACTTTTAACAGCTCTTGATACTCATTTTGTAGCATACGAAGCTTACTGTGCGGCAAGAGATGCCACCCCCACCGTTCCTGAACAACTACAAACTACTTTGGCTGCTTTTGAGAAAACCTGCACAGCCGAAATAACAGAAATTACCAATTATTTTTATGCTAAAGAGGTTATGCTTGTTCATTTTTGGGGTCACCGTGAACTAAAGGCTGATCCTGAAAAGTTTTTTTCTTTCTACACAGCTGCTGTAGAAGCAGGAGCACTTCCGTTTGCCTTTGCTGTTGGCACTTGTTATTTAACTGGTATAGGGGTTAAACGCGATTATGCAAAAGCAATTGATTTTTTTGCGCGGTGTGCTGCCACAAATCCAAGTGCTGTTACCATTTTAAGTCACTTACAGCAAGGTCAACTGTCACAAGCCTTGCAAGTTATCCAAAATTTTGCGCTTAAGTATCATAAATGGGCCAGCAGAGATCTTACCAAACCGGAAAAAAGCAGTGCGAGCACCGAAACTAAAAATCAACAAGTAGAAAGCACAGCTGCTGAAACCAAAGAAACAAAAAGCGATTCCGAAACTCTTTCTCCAGATGTTTGCAATGCTGCTGGACTAGCTTTGCTTCGCTTTAATCTAAATCAATTAGATAAACGAGATGAACGCGAAAAAGCTGCGGAAGATTGTTATCAAAAATTATCTAAACAAGGACAAGAACAAGCTAAAATTGAAAGGGCTGTGCTTGATGTCATCGCAGAATTCAGGAAAATAGAATATCCCATTGTACCCTTAGAACTTGCAACCGATATTTTTCAAAGGTTAAATATTCCCCCAGAAATTCAACAATCACCTGTTTTTGCCAAATATTTAAGCAAAGTGTCCGTTACTGATTTAGATGTTTTAATTTATAGCAATATAGAAACATTTGGCCCTTCTTTAGCTGAAGAGTATCGGAATCTTAGCAATCATGACTCACAATTCTTCTGGAATCTACGCTACGCTTTATTCGACAACCCTGAAGGTCAAAAAGATTTAGGAATCACTTTAGCGCAAGGTACATTTCATCATGATCCCTTGCAAGCCGTGCACTGGCTTAGACATGCTGCCTCACATACAGAAGCAAAAGCACTGAAAAATGCTGATAATCTTCGTTTTCAATTACGAGATTTGGCATTTTTACAAGAGTCTAACAATGAATTTGGGGAACAAGGTTATACAATCTCAGCTCAAAAAAATAATGATTTAGCTTTACAACAATGTTTTGCGCTACAAACACTCTATTTGTACTATACAAAATGTAGAGTGAAAGATGTTTGCCCAGGTATATTAGATGATTTAAATTCAGAAACAAAAAAAATAGCAGAAGAAAAATTTTTTACTGCCAGCACAAAACTACTTACAGAAGAAAAATTAACTCCAGCTGATATAGCTTCCATAACCATTGATTTGGAACACGCAGCTGAAAACTCTAAGTTCCTTGATGTTCGTCTCAATGCCGCCTTGGCTTTTAGCAAAACTCATCGCACAAAATATCAAGATCAAAATATTGAAAAAGCCTATAAACAATTAAATAAATTAATTGCAACGGTAAATAATTTTTATTTCTGTCATGCATTTATTCAAGAGTTACAGGCCCTTGCTAAACTTACTGTAGGTAACAAACAATTATTGGCTGAGCTAACAAAAGCTGAAACATTAATGCACTTAAAAATTGCCACATTACTAGCTAACAAACGATCTAACCTTGAAAAAACACAATACTCTCTTATTTATCACGAAATAATCTTAGCAAAACGATGTTACGAACAAACATTGGCGCTTGGCGCGAATAAAGATGCTTCCATCTATCTAGAGCTTCTATTTTGGGAAAAGAAAAGTCTTTTAATGCTTATTTTTCAAGAGAACGATCAAGAGCAAAATCATTTGAGTGCTCTTGCTGATTTAGAAAAGTTTGCTAATGAAAACCGACATCTATCGGCTTGCTTAGCTTTAGTTGAGTACTATAGCAATCAAAAAGCCATAAATGTTCATAAGTTGCTGCACTATCAATGTTTGGCTCTTGCTTTACGCATGGAGCAAAAAGAATTTTCTATTGACGAAGGGAGCAATCAACTACAAAAAATCCTAGTGCTGGCCACTCAAGGTATATTTGATTATACAGTTAAAGCAACCGTGCTTGAAACCAAAGACACTACCAAAAGCGAAGAATCTAAAGGTGACGCAAAAAGTTCTACACCTGAACAAAAACAACCTGCTCCAACAGAAAAAAGTTTTAAATCACCCGCATATTTTGAATGCTTATTACCCGTAATAACTCATCCTGAATTTAAGCAAATAGCGACTGCTTTAGTTAACAAAGAAATAAAATCAGCGGATCCCGCTGTAATTATGCGGGCTCCGCTGCATTTATTGGAACAAGCCAAGCTACTAGTAGCTGCTAAACAGTTTACAACTGCGATTAAATTCTATCAGATAGCTCTTGAACTATTATTAACAGTGCTAAAACAAGCAATCATCTTGAAAAAGGCCGATTTACAACAGGAGGTAATGAATGAGCTTATACTTATTTCACGGTTAAAACCTTTTTCCAACAAGGTTAAATCTACACCCGAAGGTGTTCCGGTAGAACTAAAAGGACCCACAACCCCTTATACAACCAAAATTGGTAACGTCGTTGTATCTGTTGTATCGACAGATAAATTTAACGCTACACCAAAATTTTCTACTCATAGTACTTTGCGCTCTCATTTTAATGAAGGATCAGAGGAATTTTCTGCTCTTACCGGCATGGCATTAAAAGCAAAAACGCTAATAGATGAAAGATCTGCCATGCAAATATATTCATCTAGCATGATTTTTAATTATAAAGACTCATGGCAACAATTTAACGCAAGCACTTTTATTTGTTACGGTTTCCAAACATGCAATGATATTATTTACAATAGAGTTGCTAATAATGACTTTAGACGCGCTTTATTAGCCATTATGTATTTGATCGCAAAATTTCCAGAAGCTAAAAAAGATTATGCTGCTAAAATTCAGGGGTATTTTGATGATATTATGATTAAAAAGCCTGCTTACGAACCATTAATAACTGCCGTAAAAAATTTCGCTCAATGGCGATGTGGCAAAACAAATACTCAATATGAAAAACCTATCGAATGGATTATGCATTTTCTTAATGTGCAACAAACCCAGCATAAACAAACCTTTAAAGATGCTTACTGCAAAGAAAGAGTTGATTGTGGCATTAAGACTCATGAGGCAAAACGTGAAATTAATGATATAGACTCGCAAATTCAAAGACAATTACATGATAAAACAAGAAGACGCGGCGCTACATCCCTATCTCTGACAGCTTCGGGTGCTGGCGCTTCAGCTGAAAATAAAGGTACTCCAGTTAGCCATGGTGTCAGTGCTCCTTCTACTGCTGGTTCAGCTGTCAGTCCCGCCAGCTCTGCTAGACTCACGCTTTCTGCTGGCTCTGCAGACAGCCCGGTTAGTTATGATGTTGCTAGTGGTGCTAGTTCTGCTGCTCTTCCTGTTACTGGTTCAGTTGCTCCAAAAGCAGCTGCTGCTAGCTCTGGCAAAGATACTGGTTCCCCTCCAACATCTCTTTTTTTTAAACCACAACCAAAAGAATTTGAGATGCAACCACTCGGTAGCTCAAGTAGAACAGCTGCTAGCTCGGCTGCTGCTCCAACAGTTATAAGCTAAGCAATGCTGGGTCTACGACTCAAACCCCTCCAGAACACACGTATTAGGTTTGCTCTGTACACGACAATTTGGTTGGGCTGACAAGCCCAACGTTTGCATGTTAAAAAAGTCATATTGTTGGGCTTGTCAGCCCAACCTACAAAAAATGTCGTGTACAGAATTAGGTTTGCTTTATAGACCAAGTGATATATACTTTTAATAGATATCATTAAAAGGTGCCTTATGGATACTGCAAAAATATTTTGGTCAGGGCGTTCGCAAGCAGTGCGACTACCTAAAGATTTTCGTTTTGAATCAACAACAGTTCACATCCGTCGGCATGGCAATACCGTTATTCTCGAACCTGTCGCAGAAGACTGGTCTTGGTTAGATGTGATCTGCGGCAAACTCGACCAGGATTTTGTTAGTGCTACTAACGAAAAACTTGAACAACAAGAACGTCCGTCACTGGAAAAGTTTTTTAAATGACACGCTATTTACTTGACACTAATGCAGTCATACAACTGCTAAAAGACGTTGATTCGCCACTCGCCCTTCGAGTCCGACTCCACACACCTGTGGATATTTGTATTTCATCCATTGTTGTGCATGAGCTCTATTATGGCGCATTCAAAAGTCAGCGCACTAAATACAATGTAGCACTAGTGGATAGTCTGCAATTTGAAGTATTAGAATTTGACAAGGAAGATGCACGGCATGCTGGTGAGATTCGAGCAATCTTAGCATTAAAAGGAAAACCAATAGGGCCTTACGATATATTGATCGCAGGCCAAGCTAAGGCTCGTAATATGATCTTAATTACGCATAACATGAAAGAATTTAACCGTGTAAAAGGGTTGATTACCGAGGACTGGGAAAACGAACATAATCCGTTAGGGCACAATCCACCAAACAAATAAAGCTTAAATTTAAAATTTCCTCCACGCCAAGGCAAACTCATCAAACTAGCATTCTTTTAATTTAGGAAAGCTAAAAAAATAGCTCAAGCTGCAGATGAATCATTTGGAAAAGGGCTTGGCGGAGGAAATGCTTCTCCTGCTAAAAAAGCTGGTAAGGCTGGCGCTGACGCTGATACTGAGCAAGAGGAAATTCAGATGCGGGATATCCCCAAAGAGCTGGATACCCTATCTCTAACAGCTTAAGGTGGTACTCCGACAGTTGTAAGCCCAGCTGGAGCTGCAACAACCACTTCTTTAGCGCAAAATGATCTCGGGTGATTTTGGATTTAACCGTGGTGGATTATGCTCTAACAAGCTAATCCACCCTACCTACAAGCCACTGATCCGTTATTTTATTAACTCCGCTACTGGCGCAAACGATTTGCGATGGATAGCGCAGGGGCCTAATGCTTGCAAAGCTGTTAAATGCATTTTTGTGCTATAACCTTTGTGTTGGGCAAAACCATAACCTGGGTAAAGAGCTTCTTGTTCTACCATGATTTTGTCCCGCGTTACTTTGGCGAGAATGGAGGCTGCGCTGATTTCTGGCACGGTGGCGTCGCCTTTGATAATGGCTTGTGTGGGACAGAGTAATTTCGGGCAGTGTTTACCGTCAATGAGTGCATGCTGCGGTGTTATTGCCAGAGCAGTAACTGCGCGTTGCATCGCTAATAACGAGGCTTGAAAAATATTAATCGTGTCAATTTCGTGCACTTCAGCAAATCCTACGGCCCAACTTAACGAACGATCTTTAATTTTTTCTGCCAAATTTTCTCTTTGTTTTGCAGTGAGAATTTTGGAGTCGGCTAGACCTTTGATGGGTTTGTTGGGATCTAAAATTACGGCGGCGGCAAAGACAGGGCCGGCTAAGGGGCCGCGCCCTACTTCGTCTACGCCTGCGGTTAGCAGTGAGGATTTTTTATTATTTTTGTTTGGCAAAATTTGCTCCTTTGGTTTTTAAAATCTCATCTTTTTGATCTTTTCACGCAAACGGCATTGTTAAATAAATAGGTTTGCACAATACTGCCACTTGGTTCCTTCCCCCGCGAAAAGGGCAAGTTCAGTCGTGTCGCAATAATTTATACACTTTTAAGTGAGTTTCTTTTTAAGTACATATACCAGAAACTCCCCCTTCCTGACCTTCCCCCGCAGTCGCGGGGGAAGGGACCAATCGGGATCATTTTGCCTAAAATATTCATGAGTAACCCGTAAAGATGAATATGACAAAAGTTAGTTTTTTACCAATTCCAACACGGCTTGGGCTGCTTGTTGGCTAGCGTTTTGCCGCATCTTTTCATGGATTAACGTAAACTCTTTTATTAGTGCTGCATTTTGATCAGATGCCGACAGATAATTTAATAATGCTGCGCCTAAGTTTTCTACTGTAGCCTGATCTTGAATTAATTCAGGTACCAGCGCTTTATTTGCTAATAAATTAGGTAGAGAAATATAAGAGGTCTTTACCATGCGTTTAGCAATTGCAAAACTTAACTTTGACATTTGGTAAGCTACCACCATCGGGCGTTTTACTAACATCGTTTGTAGCGTCGCGGTGCCAGACGCTAGTAACACTACATCGGCAGCCGCCATCACCTGCTCTGCTCTACCCATCACTAATTGCAAAGGCAACTCTGGCGCGACGGTTTTTACTAGCGCTGAAAACTGCTCGCAGATGGTTTGATTGACCATAGGCGCGACAAAGAGTAAGTCTGGATTTTTTTGGTGGCACCACTGCGCTGTTTCTAAAAATAATTTACCTAAATATTTAATTTCATTGGCACGACTACCCGGCAAAATTGCGATGACGGTTTTATCCAAAGAAATATTTAACTCGCGTCTTGCGTGTTGTTTGTTACTTTGCAATGGAATCGAATCTGCTAATGGATGTCCAACAAATTTTACCGGAATTTTATAATCTTCGTAAAATTTAGCTTCGAACGGTAATAGCACTAATATTTTATTTACTGCACGTGCAATTTTTTTTAAGCGCCATTGTTTCCATGCCCACACAGTGGGACTTACATAATGCAACGTAGGAATACCTGCTGCTTTTAATTTTTCTTCTACGCGTAAATTAAAATCCGGCGCATCGATACCGATAAAAATATCCGGTGGGTTTTGCAAAAAATACTGAATTAAACTATGACGAATTGTTAAAATTTGCGGCAGACGCCGCAGAACTTCAAACACCCCCATCACACTCAGGCATTCCATCGCAAAAAATGATTGGCAACCGGCCGCGATCATTTGCGCACCGCCAATGCCTTCAATGGTAAAATGAGGATAAACCTGACGTAGGGCGTGGATTAAATCAGCGCCTAGCAAGTCACCGGAAGGTTCACCTGCTACGACACCAATTCGTAACGTTTTCATGCTATCGCACAATACCGCGCGCTGACTGCTGCAGCATTTCCATCATAGGCTTAATTTCCGGACATTGCTCAACGAGTTGTGAAAGTTGTTCTAATGCCTGCGGCACTGTTAAACCGCTACGATAAATAATACGGTAGGCGCGACGTAGCATATTGATAGCATCCGCACTAAAGCCACGGCGTTTTAAACCAACCACGTTTAAGCCACAAGCTTTTGCTTCTTGGCCACCATCGATCAACACATAAGGCAAAACATCTTTAGTAATTTTGGTACCGCCACCGATAAAACTGTAAGCACCTACTTGGCAAAATTGGTGAACACCACACACACCACCAAAAATAACGAAATCACCTACTGTGACGTGACCGGCTAACATCGATTGATTAGCGAATACGGTGTGATTGCCAATATTACAATCGTGCGCGATGTGCACGTAAGCCATGAACAAATTATCATTGCCAATTCGTGTGACACCGCCGGCTTCTAAAACGCCGCGGTTAATCGTGCAAGATTCGCGAATAATATTGCGATCACCGATTTCTAAGAAAGTTCTTTCACCGGTATATTTTTTATCTTGTGGATCTTCACCCACCGAAGCGAATTGAAAAATTTTATTATCACGACCAATACGGGTGGGGCCTTTGATGACCACATGCGGCCCTATCCAAGTGCCAGAACCGATCTCGACTTCGGGACCAATTACCGTCCAAGGGCCAATATGAACATTTTCTGCAATACGTGCAGAAGGATCAATCGCAGCGTGTTTATCTATCACTTTTATATACCATCATTTACGAACACGAGCGCAGGTCATATTGGCAGTACACACAACTTTGCCATCGACTAACGCTACATTGTCAAATTTCCAGATACCTTGCTTGTGGCGTTCTAACTTCACTTCTAGGCGCAGTTGATCGCCGGGTTCAACAATGTGTTTAAAGCGCACATTGTCTATTCCTGCAAACAGATATAAATAACCATCTCCGGGTCGTGCTTGAATCGTCTCACTCGCTAATACAGCACTGGCTTGGGCTAGCGCTTCTAGAATGAGAACTCCAGGCATTACAGGCCGCTCAGGAAAATGACCCACAAAAAATGGTTCATTGATACTGACATTTTTGATGCCGACCAGCGACTTACCTACTTCCATTTCAATAACCCGATCAATCAATAAAAACGGGTAACGATGTGGAAGATATTTTAATATTTCTTGGATATCCTTTGCATTCATAAGGACTCTTCTTTTTTTAGACCTAGTTTAGTAAAAAATTTCTCAAGCTCGCGTAATTTCTGCATCATCATGTCAAGCTGGTTTACTCGCACAATAGTTTTTTTCCAGATACCGGAAGGCTGTGCTGCCAAACCGGAAGAATAAGGCCCAGGCTCTTTAATAGATTGTGCAACCAAAGACCCACCCGTAATAATAACGCCATCGGTAATGCTAATGTGACCGTTAATACCCACACCACCGCCAATAGCGCAATATTTACCAATGGACGTGCTACCCGCAATTCCTACGCAACCCGCAATAGCAGTATGAGCACCAATCGTTACGTTATGGGCAATTTGCACTAAGTTATCGACTTTCACGCCATCTTCTAACACAGTGTCGTCAATCGCACCGCGATCAATGGTAGTGTTAGCGCCAATTTCCACATCATTGCCGATTACCACTCGGCCTAATTGTGGAACCTTTTGCCACACACCTCGGTTTTGCGCAAAACCAAAACCATCGCTACCTAAGACGGCACCACTGTGAATCACGACTCGTTCGCCTATTTGCACATCGTGGTAAATAGTAACTCTAGGCCAGAAATGCGTGCCAGCACCGATAGAACATCGATCTTCAATAATACTACCAGCACCAATAATAACCCCTTCGGCAATGATGACGCCCGCGCCAATCACGCACTGGGGTCCAATAGAAACCGTTGGATGAATTTGACAATCAGCACCCACAACGGCTGAAGGATGGATACCCACTTGTTTAGTGGTGGTTGGTTTAAAGAGCGTCGCCACTTTGGCATAACCCAGATAAGGGTTACTCATTACCAAAGCATTGGTAGGACAATCTTCCAGATTTGCCGCAGATAAAATAATGGCGGAGGCTTTCGTCTCCGCTAAATATTTACGATAACGGATGTTATCTAAAAAAGCGATTTGCTGGGCTTGCGCATTTTGCAAAGTAGCTACGCTGGTGATCACACAATTTGGATCACCGCGCAACTCTGCTTCTAGTAGCGTCGCTAATTCAGCTAACGTGTAGTGCTGTTTCGTCATTTAATTAACTATTACCATTAAGATTTTTTGTTTAACTCATCTAGTACTTTGCTAGTAATATCTAAGTCACTTTTAACGTAAGGAACGCCTGAACGTTGTAGCACCAGGTCAAAACTATTAGCGGCTGCAACGCTGCTAACTGCAGTATTTAGCTGGGCCATAAATTTTTGCATTGCTTCGTTTTGCGCTGTAGTTACATCGCGTTGGAAAGACAACATCATGCCTTGTACGTTGGAACGATCAGCAATAATTTTGTCTTGTAATTTGTTACGATCAGATTCTGTCATCGTAGCACCGTTACGATTAGCTTGATCTGTTTCAGCTTGCAAATCTTTTTGCGCACTAATAATTTTATCTTGGCGTGGTTTAAATTCTTTAGTCAACTGATCATTTAACGCTGCAATTTGATTAGATTTTTGCATAATTTGTTGCAAATCAATCACACCAATCTTTAATGGGTCAGCAGCTACATTACCAGCAGCTAAAAATAAAGAGGCTCCGCAGATAACCGCAGCTAATGTTCTTTTCATAACTTACTCCTAGAATTAAAGAAATTTAAAAACTTGTTCCCATACTAAAATCAAATAAACGCGTATCATCCCCGTGTTGCGGATTCAAAGCTTTAGCAAATGCCACTTCCATTAACACGTTCATAACTGGAACGCGCCAATCTGCTGCCACACCGGCTGAGCAGCGCATAGGCCCCGCACTAGTACCACCAATAACGCTAGCCTTGCTACTGTAGACGTTACCACTATCAAAGAACGCCATGGTACGCAGTTTATCCTCACCCACAGGATTTGGGAAGATGATCCCTAAGGTTCCGGCCACTAATTCGTTGCCGCCTAATGGATCGCCTCTAATAATGTTGCCATTAGCATCATAGATATAGTCGCGCGGTCCCAAAGAATTGGCTTGAAAACCTCGCACTTCACCGGTAGAACCAATCCCACCGGCATAGAAGTTGGTAAAAAATGGCAAACCGTTACTTACGCCAAAACCATTACCGTACCCTACTATCCCTTTTGCCATGAAAATGAAACTCTTCGTGATGGGATGATAATAGTTCAGGTTGTAAGTTAATTTGTAATAATCCGCAGCATGGTGGTTAACCGGCAACGAAAGCTGTGCGTTAGCGGATTGATACGTCCCACAGGTTGGGAAAATAGCTTTATCCCACGTATTTCTACTCCAACCCCCGTTAACCATCAGCTGATTAAAGCGCGTGCCGTAGGAGTTCACAAAGTTTTGCAACTGTACGGAAGGCGATGAACCTACATGCAGGTCAAGATCTTGGTAACCGTAGCCAAACTGGATGCTATCGCCGTTGGCACTGACAGGAATACTGTAATTGATAGTACCGCCATAAATATCAGTGGTATAGCTAACAATGTTTACCCTACCCGGCGTGGTATGCTGACCGTAGATGGTAAAGCCACGGGAAATCCCATCATCCGTATAATAAGGATTTACGTAGCTAATACTTCCAGAAGTCATGTACAAGCCATTGCTGAAATTAACCCCTAGTGAATTACCTGTACCTAAAAAGTTAGGTTGATTAACACCCGCGTTTAACACATAACCTTGCGTACCGTAACCCGCACCCACCGTAGCAGAAGCAGAAGGTGCTTCATTTAAACGATAATTCAAATCAACTTGATCCGGAATACCAGGAATTGGCACTGTCTCGGTATGCACCGGATCCGCTAAAAACCCTGTTAAGTTTAACTGACGTTCCGATTGCTCGATGTTGCTAGTCGACGCTATACCGCCTTCCATTTGTGGCATCATACGACGCAGTACGACGTCTTCCGTTTTAGTGTTACCAATAAAATTGATGCGGCGTACGTACACGCGATTACCTGGATCTACGTAAAATGTTAAGAACACATCTTTATTTTGTTCGTCAATTTGCGGATCAACGTTAATACTCGCAAACAAATAACCCATATCCCCTAACATATGACTCATCGCATCGGTGGCACAACGAATCGCTTTACGCGAGAAAATACTGCCAGAAGTAAAGTTAATAGCGCTATTCATCTGTTCTTGCGGCAAAATTAAATTACCCGCAAATTGATAACCGCTAATGCGATAAACACAACCTTCGGTGACATGAATAACTAAATAAATATATTTACGATCCGGTGTTAAGGTAGCCTGAGTCGAATCTACTTTAAAATGTAAATAACCACGATCTAAATAGTAAGACTGAATAGCATCTAACGATTCGTTCAACTTATCTTGCGAATAGGTATCGCCGTGCGTGAAAAACGACCACAAGCGCGGCGTCGTTATTGTCATCTGCCGAATCAGGGTGGATTCTCTAAATGCGTGGTTACCAATAATCGTAATTTGCTTAACGACAACCGTTTGCCCTTCCGAGATTTGTATTTGAATGGCTACGCGATTACGAGGTTGTGGCGTTACAATCGGAGTAACCGTGGCATTGTATTTTCCGATTGAATCAAATTCACTCTTAAGACTGCGTGTCATGCGATCTAATACTGAATGATCAAAAACCTGTCCAGCACTTAAGCCAACATTTTTTAGCACTTCGGTAATTTTATCGGTAGGAATTGTTTTGTTACCCGTTACTACTACGCTACTGATGATAGCGCGGCCTACCACTTGCACGATCAAAGTATTACCTTGTTGCGCTAAACTTACATTACTAAATAACCCCGTGGCATAGAGAGCACTAATGACATTCGCTGAATCAGCAGCTGAAAAATTATCTCCCACGTGTACAGGTAAATAATTTAAAACAGTGTCTTGATTAACGCCCCCGCTTCCTTCAACACGAATGCTTTTAATGATAAATGCATTGGCTGCTTCAGAGTAAAATCCGGTTAAGGCAATTAAAGCTAGTAACAAATAAATTCTTGGTAGTAAACGCATGTTTTTTTATATCGTCATTATGCAATTTTAAAGGCCGAGTATGGCATTATCGGGTTGTTTGTTATGCTATAGCCCCAATAAAGCTTTCTGCTAACTCGCGTGCACGAGCGTCATCTTCCAAGATAACTTCTATCGATTCAGCCGCCCTGGCTGGTAATTTATCTAATACTTTCGCGATGATAGTGAAAATATCTAAGAACGCAAGTTTGTGTTCTAAAAAAAGTTTCACTGCTACTTCGTTTGCTGCATTGAGAATTGCCGTGGCCGTTCCACCTGCAGCAAGCGCCTGATACGCCAAATCGAGACAACGATAGCGTACTGGATCTAGCGACGCAAAATTCAGCTGATTTTGACGCAACAAATCTAAACTGGCAACCCCACTTTCGATCCGTTCGGGCCAGGCCAAAGCTTGCGCAATTGGTGTGCGCATATCGGGGTTCCCTAATTGCGCTAGCACCGAACCATCCACATATTCGACTAAAGAATGCACAACACTTTGCGGATGCAATAAGGTCTGGATTTGGGGCGCCGGCAAACCAAACAGCCAGTACGCTTCAATAACTTCTAAGCCTTTGTTCATCATGGTGGCACAATCCACCGTGATTTTACGCCCCATGCGCCAATTGGGATGAGCGCAGGCTTGCTCAGGGGTAACGTGGACCAGCTCTGCCAAAGGCGTATCACGAAACGCCCCGCCCGAGGCAGTTAGTATAATTCTGTTAATCCCTTTGGGTTGCTGACCGGCGGTGAAACCGGGCGGCAAGCATTGAAAAATGGCGTTGTGCTCACTGTCGATAGGTAACAAGAGCGCCTGATGTTTTACTACCTCTTGCATAAACAAGCCACCAGCCATTACTAGCGCTTCTTTATTCGCCAGCAAAACCCGCTTACCAGCTTTCACAGCAGCTAGCGTTGGTAACAAACCGGTAGCCCCCACAATAGCGGCCATGACACAGTCCACTTCCGCAGCGCTAGCCACTTCTGCTAAACCCGCTAAGCCGCTGAGGACGGTAATTTCCGGCGCTAATGATTTTAATTGAGCTTGTAATGTTTGCGCCGCTTGCGCATCGTATAAAACCGCAAAACGCGGCCGGTATTGCAAACACTGCGCTAATAAAAGATCGACGTTGCGATGCGCAGCTAGGCTAAATAAATTATACCGATCAGGATGACGCGCGATAACATCTAACGTGCTAACGCCGATTGACCCCGTGGAACCCAGTATGGTGACATTCATCATAATAATTACAGCAATTTCAGAACTAAAGCGCAGCAAATAAATATAGGTGCTGCTGCTGTCAGACTATCAATGCGATCCAATATACCACCGTGCCCCGGCAGAAGTTGACCGCTGTCTTTTAAGCCTTGTTGACGCTTCATGAGACTCTCAAATAAATCACCTACAATGGCCGCAACAGTCGTAGTAAATGTTAATCCCAACCAAGCAGTAACCTGCTCGGGTTTTAAGGGACCCAAAGCAAGCCAGTGCGCTCCAATTACCACCAGCGCCACCATTAACATCGCTGCATATACCCCTTCCCAGGTTTTATTAGGGCTTACGGTAGTAGCTAGCTTCGTTTTGCCAAACCAACGCCCACCAAAATAAGCCGAAATATCTGCTACCCACACCATAACTAACAGCAGCAGTAACCATTTGGGTTTTAAATGCAGCACAATTAGCGCTTGCCAACACGGCACTAAAACGAAAACTCCAATTAAACCAATCAGCCCTTTGGGAGTTGCTGGCAATTTTTCTGTATGTTCAACCCAAGCAATCCAGATAAGAGCGATAGTCCACCACAAAAAAGCGGTTACGAATGAAATCCAAGGCGGGAAAATTAAGCTAACCCCTAAGGCCAGCAACATAATAAACACGTAAAGCAAACGCCACAGAGGTTTAACCCAGCCTAACAAAGCTGCCCACTCCCAGGCTGCGAGCAAAATAACTAATGCTGCCACGAGGACAAAAATCGGCTGTGGTAACTTGAAAATAGCCAGCAAAACCAGCGGAATTAAAATAATTGCTGTTAACAAACGAAGTTTAAGCATTTGCTATTTGCTCACCTGTATAGCCAAAACGACGTTCGCGTTGTGCATAAAAAGCCAACGCTTCTGCTAAAGTATTTGCATCAAAATCAGGCCAGTAAGCCTCGGTAAAGTACATTTCCGTATAAGCCAACTGCCAAATCAAAAAATTGCTGATTCTTTGTTCGCCGCTGGTGCGAATAAACAGATCGGGTTCCGGCAAATCAGCCAGACACAAACCGGCAGCCAAGGTTTCTTCGGAAATATCTTCTACTGCTAGAGTACCTGCTTGTACTTTTTGAGCCAAGACTTTCGCCGCCTGCACGATATCCCAACGACCACCGTAATCGGCCGCAATAACCAATTTAAGACCGGTATTATTTTTCGTTAATTCTTCCGCAGCGCGAATGCTGGTTTGTAACTGGGTGCCAAAACGGTCAGGGTTACCAATTACCAACAACCGCACATTATTTTGGTGCAGTTTTTTTACTTCATTTTCCAGCGCCATTAAAAACAGGCTTAATAAACCATTCACCTCATCGGGCGGACGCCGCCAGTTTTCGCTACTAAAAGCGAACAAGGTCAACACTTCAATGCCCGCTTCACCACAGGCTTTTACCACTCTGCGCACCGCACTGAGCCCTTCTTTATGACCGGCGATCCGTGGTAAAAATCGTTTTTTAGCCCAACGACCATTCCCATCCATAATGATGGCGATATGACGCGGCAAATTGGTACGGTTTAAGGTCGAATGTAATTTTTGCTCTTCGTGCAACATACTTGTTTCACAATACTCTTAACCCAGAAAAGCGCATAATAACACAGCTTGGCCATTATGCACTGCCGAACATCACTGATTTCCCTTGATGAAGAAGTTGCGCGTAATCCAAACTCCTGGGCACAAAATTTATTTAGAGGTCCCCTGCCCCCGTCAAGCGAGGACAGGCCCAATGGCGCTACCTTAAGGAAATGTTGGGCTTATCAGCCCAACCTACATGTTTGTGTACACAGTGTTTCGCTTAGCATCTCACTATTAAACTGTGTAGGTTGGGCTGATAAGCCCAACAATCTACAGCAACCAATGCTTAAGGTAGCGCCATTGAGGACAGGCCCCGCGACTGCGGGGGTACTGTTGCAAAATTCAGTTTTAGCAGAGAACTTATTTAGAGGTCCCTTCCCCCGCGACTGCGGGGGAAGGACAGGAAGGGGGCTGTTTTATAAGAACTCATAACTTAGTTTTATGCGTAAGTTTGACTAGTTATTAAAACAGGCAAAAAAAACCTTAACCAACTGAAAATCTTGGCGCTGCCAACGGCTGCTCAGGAGGCAATAGTAACAGCCTGCCATTTATGCGCTCTTCCCTGCCCGGATCTACTGAGGCTGCTGCGGAAGAAACAGCCGGCGCAGGTACCGGCGGCTCAGACGGCGACGACGCCCAAAATCCGCGTTGCCATTTTTCCTTTGCCCAATTCCAGCTAGCTCCGCGGGGCGCATCATAAAGTTGCTTAGCCGCAAACACCGTGCTAGCTGTTACTGCGGTAGCCAATACCGATGCCACGATGGGCGAGGCGATCGTAGTTCCTATCCATAATCTCGCGCCCGTTTCTAATAAACTACCAACTACCTGTCCAGCAAATTGCTGCTGCGTGCTATTAGCGGATTGCATAACCACCATCAGATTGCTTCCCAGCAAAACAGGAGCTAAAAACTCGCGCACACCAGGGGTATATAAAGCAATCCTCGTTACTCCCGTCAACGCTATCCCTCGATAAATACCATCTACCGCACTACCGTTATTATCAGGATTCCCATTAACATTAACGGGATTTGTATTATCAAATATGGGCATAGACTATTTCTCCAAATTTTAATCTTAAGGAGGCCCTATCATAGAAGGATGCTAGCAACAGATAAATTCCGTAGTTTTACTTACTTTGCAAAGCTATTTTCGCGAAAAAAATCCGTTGCGAACGCTGTAACTCTTAAGGTTTTCCTAAGAAACTTGCGTTATACTAACTTTGTGACTGTGATAAATCGTTACCGCATAATAATAAAAATAAGATAACGATTTTTGGATTACTTTGGAGAGGAGAGATTATATGCCAAGAGTTCTTACTGATGATGCTATCCAGGCTATTGTTAATAGTGGCCTTACCCAACACATACAGTACCTAAGAAACAATAACCTAGATCGTGAAGATGAAATAGCATTAATGCAACGTCTACATGAAAAAGAAAAAAATCAAATGGATTATTGGGTATCGCTCCTTCCTGAACTACGGGGTAAACCTACACTTTATGCGTTAGCATTTGAAGCAGCTCCTCAGGAAGCACAACGACAAGAAATTGAGAATAAACGGCTGTACGAACAGGCCGCTGCAACAGCGCAATCTGCAGCGGTTGCAGCACCACCTTCAGCTGCCAGCCCTGCTACCGCTACTGCTCAAGCTTCTGCTGCAGCATCAACACAGACTGCGGCTTCTGCTCCAGCATCAACCCAGTCTGCAGCTGCCGCAGTAACTCAAACTACATCTAGTGGTTCTACCACTCAAACTAGAGCTCCAGCTTCTGGAATACGTCTTGAAGATCCCCACGGACTTAAAACCATCGAAAAAAAAGCAAATTACATCTCAGATGCTTTTGCTCAACTAAAAGATTTAAATACTGAATTAGCACAATTGCAAAAAGAAGCAGCTGAAGCTAAAGCTGCAGCATCTGCAGCTCCACAAACTACTGCAAGTGCTGCTGAAAGCAAAAGAAGTGGTGCTGCTAGCGTTGCTACAACCACCGTAACAGCTGGCGCTGAAACTAAAGCGGATTTACGAACTACGGCTGGCATAACAACTGTACCTGAAACTAAAGCTACCACCGCAACTAGAAGCCAAGATCAAATTAGACAAGACAGAATTGCCGTATTAAAAAACGCAATTGACCAAACCACAAAATTTATTAACGACGAAGTTTTCAGCCACTTGTCTGAAGATGAACGCGTTGAATTGTTACAAAGTAACGAGTTGACACCCGATGCACGTGGACAGTTACTTTTGAGTCAAACACCTCAAGAACAAAAACTCCTTCTAGAGAAAATGGAAGGTTGGTTTAGCGATGCTGATAGAGCAAGTTTTCTTAATAAAATGAACGGTAAAGATGTAGGAACCTTACTAGGCAATCTTGAAAAACAAGGGGTGCATGAAGACAAATTAGTAAAAATGTTTAGGGAAATTGCCACCCTTGACAAGCAGGCCCTCGCTCTATCAGAGCTAATCAATAGTGGTAACCTTGAACTTGCAGCAAAGTGTATGAAAAGCCTTAGTTATGAAAAACAAGCTGCTCTGTTGAGTAAATTGAGCTCAGATGAAATTGCTAAGTTATACGCTAATAACAATATGGACAACAATGATAATAACAGCGAGGATGTGGATAATCGCTGTAATAACATGTTGGCTCAGGCCGGTCTCTTTGCAGACATTGGAGTGATCCTTTTGGTGGCGGCTTTTGACGCAGCAATGTTCGCACCCCTTGTACCCTTCCTTGCACCGGCTGTACCCTTCCTTCTTGTTGGTGCCGCTATAGCGATAACAGTTGCGCTGATCGAAACACTATGGGCTGGCGCTGCCAAACTGTGGAGCTTGATCTTTGGCTCCGATGATGGCAGAGACAAAAACGCTGAGTTACTTGCTGATGAAAAAGTTCCTCTTGAACAGCGTACTACTGTATTCAAAAGTATGCCTGTGGAAAAACAATATGCCTATTTGAGTGAACACAGCTTGCTTCAAGACTTTACTGCAAACCATTATTTTCAAACTGTAGAAGACCCTCGCATAGCAGCAGAGCTTTTACATAACGTCATGCAAAAATACCCTCGTCGCGCGCAAGTTTTCTTTAATTGCTCTAACGAACAACGCCAAGTAAATATGTTAATTGAAATGGGCGTAAGTGAAAAAGGAAGAAAAACAGCCTTCTCTCTTTTAAACAACATGAAGGATCCTGTTCAAAAAGGCGCACTCATTCAAAAATTGATGGAAACGCCTGAAGGCAAACAAATTGCAAGCAAGTTTTTCAATGAAGGACTTGAAAGTGCATTCCATTCAAATCAACGCGCAAGAATTGAAGTGTTAAATGGCATAAAGGGTACAGGTCAAGCAGCCATGGATGCAAAAGTTGACCTGATTGAACGATTGGCAAAATCCCCAGATGGCTTGGATAAAGCTGCTGAGTTATTTAGCAAACAAATTATAGGAAAAAATTTAGATCATGAGGGTTCGCTGTTAGGTGCGATAGCACAAAAAGATGCTAAATTAGCAGCTGACATAGTGGCGCGTAATGGCTCACGTGCAAATGACCTTCTGAACAAAGTTGAGCCGCGTGAACAAGCGAGTAGGATTCTAACTAATTTAGCGATTCAAAACCCAGACGCTTATAATTCTGTACCTATGGCCACAAGGATGAGATGTCAAACTATTCCATCCACTAGAAATGTAACTGGCGGATCTACCATAGCAGTGACCAGAGTGCAAAGTGGTTCTGGTGCGGCTCAATCTTCAACTGGAGCAGATAGAGTTCAAACAGCAACACCAGCGCTAAGACGGTCTTCTTAGTTTAATCCGAGTCCGTGTGGTGGATTACGACGCTAACCGTCTAATCCACCCTAGGCAGTCATCGGAATATATATGAACCGGCAATTTAAACTTCCAACAACTCTTTCTCTTTCACTTGAATAATTTTTTCGATTTCAGCGATGTATTTGTCCGTAATTTTTTGTACCGCATCTTGCACGCGGCGTTCTTCGTCTTCGCTGATTTCTTTTTTCTTTAATAAATCTTTGATTTGATTGTTGGCATCGCGACGCGCATTACGGACTGAAACACGGGCTTCTTCGGCTTCGTTTTTCACTAAGCGCACCATTTCTTTGCGACGTTCTTCCGTTAATGCTGGCAGTGGCACGCGAATGACGTTACCGCTGGTAGCAGGATTCAAGCCTAAATCAGCTGTTAAAATAGCTTTTTCGATTGCTGGTGTTGCGCTTTTTTCCCACGGTGTTACTAGCAACGTGCGGGAGTCCCCTACTGTTACACTCGCAACTTGGTTCAATGGCACTTCATTACCGTAAGAAGAAACACGCACTTGATCCAACAAACTTGGATGCGCACGGCCTGTGCGCAACTTTGCTAACTCTGTGTGCAACGCTTCAATACTATTTTTCATACGGCTTTCGGCCGCAGTTTTAATTTGTTCGCTCATTTCTTGTCTCCCGAATCAACAAACGTTCCTTCTTCTGTGCTGGTTACGATTCGCATTAAAATGCCAGGTTTACTAATGTTAAACACGCGAATTGCTAAATCGTGATCACGGCATTGGCAAAACGCCGCTAAATCCATCACGCCTAATTGTTTATCTAAGGCTTCTTGATAAGTTACATGCTGATATAAAACTGCTTGGGGATTGCGGACTGGATCGGCGGAATAAATTCCATCTACTTGCGTCGCTTTCAGCAAGACGTCCGCACCAATTTCTATGCCGCGTAAACTTGCAGCAGAATCGGTAGTGACTAACGGATTGCCCGTACCGCCCGCAAAAATCACCACGCGCTTTTGTTCTAAGTGATACATCGCCTTACGACGATTGTAATGATCCACTAAACCATTGACTGGAATCGCTGACATAATGCGTGTGCTAACACCTGCTCTTTCCATCACATCGCGCATGGCTAGCGCGTTCATGATAGTTGCCAGCATGCCCATTTGATCGCCGGTAATCCGATCGATACCTACTTGGGTTAAGGTAGTGCCGCGGAAAAGATTTCCACCGCCTATGACGATACCTACTTGCACGCCTAGTTTTACTACCTCGGCAATTTCATGCGTCAAACGATCAAGAATTTGCGGATCAATACCCAAAGAGCCTTTACTGGCTAGCGCTTCACCGCTGAGTTTTAATAAGATTCTTTTATAAATCGGCGGTGACAAAGCTTACTCCCCTCTAACTTGTGCCATAACAGCGTCCACAAAGTTTTCGGTTTGTTTTTCTATCCCTTCACCGACCGCAAAACGCGTGAAGCTATTAACTTTTGCGCTTGATTGTTCCAATAATTTAGCAACTGTCGTATTGGGATCTTTTACAAAGGGTTGGCCCATTAAGCTAATTTCGTCGACAAATTTGCTGATGCGACCGTCAATCATTTTCTCAACGATAGCAGCCGGTTTGCCACTAGCTTGCGCTTGCGCACTAAAGATTTCTTTTTCTTTAGCGATTACATCGGCAGGCACCTGGTTGCGATTAACCACGAGTGGGCTGTTAGCTGCAATATGCATTGCTAGGTCTTTACCTAATTGTGCATCGCCGCCGACAAGATCAACTAATACACCGATACGACTACCATGTACATAAGAAGCAACTGTGCCACTGGTTTCAATGCAAGCAACGCGGCGAATTTGAATATTTTCACCAATTTTAGCTACTAAAGCTTGACGTGCTTCTTCTACAGTTTGTGTACCCAAAGACAACTTGGCTAATTGCTCAACTGATTGTGCTTTTGCTTGTAAAGCCATATTCACGACGTTGTCTGCGAAGTGTTTAAACTGTTCATCGCGTGCAACAAAGTCGGTCTCGCAATTAATTTCAACGATGGCTGCGCATTTACCATCAGCAGAACTTTTTGCAAGCACTATACCTTCAGCAGCTACACGGCCCGCTTTTTTATCTGCTTTAGCTTGTCCAGATTTACGCATTGCTTCGATGGCTGCTTCGATATCACCTGCTACCGCTTCTAAAGCTCGTTTGCAATCCATCAAACCAGCGCCGGTGCGTTCTCTTAAATCTTGTACTAATTTTGCAGTAATTGACATGATTAACCTCTCTCATCAGCAGAAACAGCGGTAGTTGCTGTTTCAGTAATAGTTACTTCTTCGGTTGCACCAGGGATATCACCGTGAGTGGCACTACCTTTGGCATCGATGATGGCTTGAGCAACTTCCGTTACATACAAAGCTACAGCGCGTAACGCATCGTCGTTACCAGGAATTACATAATCAATACCATCGGGGCTATTGTTTGTATCAACAATCCCAACGATCGGAATTTTTAATTTTTGTGCTTCACTCACTGCAATGTGTTCGTGACCAACGTCCACAACGAACAATGCATCTGGCAAACCACCCATATCTTTAATACCGCCCAAGCTGCGCTCTAGTTTGACAAGTTCGCGCGAAAGCTGTAACGCTTCTTTTTTTGCCAAGCGTTGGAAGGTGCCGTCTTGGCTCATCGTTTCTAAATCTTTTAAGCGTTTAATCGACTGACGCACCGTACGGTAGTTCGTTAACATACCACCTAACCAACGGTGATTTACGTAAGGCATGCCACAACGTTGTGCTTGCTCTTTAATAACTTCTTGTGCTGCACGTTTCGTGCCCACAAATAAAATTTTGCCGCGTTTTGCTGCTAAGCTACCAAGATAATTTAGGGCATCTTGATACAGCGGAAGGGTTTGTTCTAAGTTGATAATATGAATCTTGTCGCGTGATCCATAAATATAAGGTGCCATTTTAGGATTCCAATGGCGGGTACGGTGTCCAAAATGCACACCAGCTTCAAACATTTGACGCATTGTGACTTTAGTCATTACAAATTCTCCAAGTTGGGTTGAGCCTCCACAGCTACTTGCGTTTGAGACCACCGTGTTAAGTAGCCACCCTCAAGACGCGTTGTAATGTAGTTGTGTGTGTATTATTTGCCTTTCGGCGATAAGCTTTATACCATAAGACACCCTCTAACAACAATGATTATGCTATGTCTGAAATTATTATAAAAACACCAGAAGAAATTGCGAAAATGCGGGTGGCTGGTCGTTTAGCGGCAGAAGTGCTGGAAATGATCGAACCCTATGTAAAAGTAGGCGTTACCACCGACGAATTAAATCAGATTTGCCATGATTATATTGTCAATGTGCAGCAGGCTATCCCTGCCCCACTGAATTATCATGGTTTCCCCAAATCCATCTGTACCTCGGTGAATCACCAAGTTTGTCACGGCATTCCGGGTCCGCGCAAACTTAAAGATGGCGATATTGTTAATATCGATGTCACCGTGATTAAAGATGAATACCACGGCGATACTAGCAAAATGTTTTTTGTTGGCAAACCTACGGTAATTGGCGAGCGGGTAACGCGCATCGCTAAAGAATGCATGGATTTAGGCATCAGTATCGTAAAACCAGGCGTTTTTTTAGGGGATATCGGCGCGATCATTCAACAACATGCCGAAAGTAACGGTTGTTCAGTCGTACGCGAATATTGCGGTCATGGCATAGGCCGTATCTTTCATGAAGATTTGCAAGTGCTGCATTACGGTGAACCTGGCACGGGTGTGCAATTAGTGCCTGGCATGACCTTTACCATTGAGCCTATGATCAATGCTGGCAAACGTTTCGTAAAATTATTGCCGGATGATTGGACGGTGGTAACTAAAGATCATAGCTTATCAGCCCAGTGGGAACATACGCTGTTAGTGACTGAAACTGGTCATGAGATTTTTACCAAGAGGAAGGAAGAAAATTAAAAGAAAATCCCTCTCAAAAGAAGGAAGAAATAAAACTCGTAGGGGCGGATAATCATCCGCCCCATTTCACAATGATCTTTGTGCCCATACAAGGGCGGAAAATTTTCCGCCCCTACGGGTGGAGATCGATTTAATGAATTTTTGTAGATATTCTACAACTTCATCCCCAGCCAGATAATCCCACCCGCAATTATCGCTGCTGCCGGCAAGGTGAAAATCCACGCCCAGACAATTCTACGCACTACTGCCCATTGCACATTGCGCACCCCTACTCCGGTGATCGCGCCGGTGATAGTGTGAGTTGTGGAAACCGGGATACCTAAATCAGTCGCTAAAAATAATGTTAAAGCGGCGCCAGTTTCCGCGCAACTGCCACGCATTGGATTTAACTTCGTAATTTGATGGCCTAACGTGTGGATAATACGCCAGCCACCAGCTAACGTTCCTAAAGCGATAATTAAGTTACAAGAAATAATCACCCACAACGGCACATAAAAATGGCCGTTTAACAGATGGGCAGAAAATAATAATACTGCAATAATCCCCATAGTTTTTTGCGCATCGTTACCACCATGACCTAAACTTAACAAAGCAGCAGATATAAATTGAATATGACCAAACCAACGCTGCACCGCTATTTTTGTCCAGTTCGCCGTAACATGATTGGCGAAAGACATTAAAATAAATCCTAAAATAAAACCTAATATAGGGGATAACACTATCGATACTACCACTTTCATAACGCCCATATAATTTAAAACTGTCGTGCCACCTTTAGTAATCGCAGCACCTACTAAACCACCAATCAAAGCATGTGAAGAACTAGACGGCAAACCAAAATACCAGGTCACTAAGTTCCAAATAACTGCACCACTTAGTGCAGCAAAAATAAAATAGGGATCGATCAACGTAGGCGCAACTAAACCCACTCCAATCGTAGTTGCAACTTTTAATTTGAAAAATAAAAACGCGATGAAGTTAAAAAACGCCGCCCAAATTACCGCGGGCAAAGGCTTTAAAACGCCGGTAGCAACGATAGTAGCGATTGAATTAGCGGCATCATGAAACCCATTGATAAAGTCAAAAGCAAAAGCTAGCGCAATCACGAAAAAGATAAATGTTAAATTGGTAGCCATACTCAAACTCTCTTGTTAAAATTCTCATTCTTAATGAACTTACAGTGCCATTATTACTAATAGATGACAAGACACTCGTTAAGGAAAATTAATGTCAGACCTGCTAGCGCTTACCCAACAACTAATCTCCCGCCCTTCCCTGACACCGGATGACGCCGGCTGCCAAACCATTTTAGGGGCACGACTAGCAAAAATTGGGTTTAACCTTGAACAATTGCCATTTGGCCCAGTGCAAAACCTATGGGCAAAACGTGGTACGAACGAGCCCTTGTTAGTTTTTGTCGGTCATACCGATGTGGTTCCTACCGGTCCGCTTGATCAATGGTTATCGCCACCGTTTCAACCAGAAATACGCGATGGCTACCTATATGGCAGAGGCGCTGCCGATATGAAAGGTAGTCTAGCAGCTATGCTGATTGCCTGCGAAAACTTTATTGCAGAACACCCCACGCATCGTGGATCGATTGCCTGGTTAATAACCAGCGATGAAGAAGGTGCTAGCATCGATGGCACGGTAAAAGTGGTTGAAGTCTTGCAGCAACGCGGAGAAAAAATTGCTTGGTGTTTGGTAGGCGAGCCTAGCTGCGACCAACAAATGGGCGACACCATAAAAATAGGCAGACGCGGCACACTATCAGGCAAATTAATTATTCATGGCAAGCAAGGACACATCGCGTATCCTCATTTAGCTGATAACCCTGTCCATAAAGCCTTAGCTGCACTCGCCGCTTTCGTAAACACTTCCTGGGATAACGGCAACGATTATTTCCAACCTACCAGCCTACAAATTTCTAATATTCACGCTGGCACCGGCGCAGGCAATGTGATTCCCGGCCAGCTAGAAGTTCGGTTTAATTTTCGTTACTCGCCCGAGCTTACCGCGGAAATTTTACAAGAAAAAACCCGAGTCATTTTAGATCAGCATAAGTTGCAGTACTCCCTAACCTGGGATCATTCCGGACGCCCTTTCCTGACCAAGCAAGGTGATCTGGTTGCTGCTTGCAGTGCTGCTATTACCGAAGTGACGAGCTTGCTCCCTGAGCTATCCACCTCTGGCGGCACTTCAGATGGACGCTTCATGGCTGCCACCGGCTGCCAAATTGTCGAGTTTGGCCCCTGTAATCGCACCATTCATCAATTAAACGAATGTGTAGCTGTTAGCGATTTAACGGCTTTAGTAACGATTTATCAGAAAATATTGGAGAAGCTACTGGTTTAATTTATCCCTCCTTCCTGATCTTCCCTCCTCGCGGGGGAAGATCAGGAAGGAGGAATGCTTTCAGCAAAAAAAACCCGGGACTAGCCCGGGTTTGCAGAACTAACATCCTGTTATGTCAAAAATCTTGAGCGGGAAAGGTAGTTTTGATCGGGGTAGTAAGCGAAGATCAAGGTTCCATCTTTAATCGTGCTAATTAATGAACTAGCAATGGATGGATTCACTGCAAAACAACCCCAGCTTTTTCCTAAGCGACCGTGTGCTTGCGCGAAGGCACCGCTTACATAATTTGCTGCATGTACAACGATTTCGCGCGCAGCTGCCATGTCGTTAAAGCCTTTTTCAAGTCCGGCTAATTTTAAAGAATAACCGTGGTGACCAATGTAAGTGTTTTCAGTCAGAAAAACCCCTAAACTGGATTTCAAGCTGCTAGGTGAGTTTGAAAAAGAGGTAGGAACATTACCGCCACTATTTTTACCGTGTGCAACTAACTCTTTAAACAGCAAGTTATTACTCTTCAGGTCAAACACATACAATCTTGGGTTAGTGGATGGTTGATCATAATTTACGATGGTTAAGATTTGTTGCTTATCTAAGCCTTCGTTGTGCGCTTTGTAGTAAGCCTCTAGCCCTAACTTAATCACTTTTGGATCTAAATTTTGCGCTTCAGTGCTTAGTTTTAAAGCTTCAGCGTTAATATCAAAAGGACTATTGCTATTGCTGGCAGCAAAAATACCCGCAGATGAGTTCGCCTCACCTACAGTGTTGGTTTGAATACCAACCGCAGCAGGAACAGAAGCAGGAGTCGTAGCCGCTGGCTTTGGCACTGATGCTGATTTAGCGGTTTGCACAGGAGTCGTTGCTTTAGCAGAAGCCGGAGCTGGTGCAGAAGTGGCACTACTTGTTACATTTTTGCTACTAAAAAGGAAACTTAAAACATTTGCGCTGACCAGTGGGGCAAAAAATACGATTGAGCCTAAAAATGAACCTAGTAACGCGACCTTTGCTATCTTCTTAAACATCTGTCATAACCTCCGACAATATTTAACTAGTTGATTAATTAACGTTTTTGCAAACGATGAGCTATTTTAACACAATTTCAAAAAAGGTCAAATTTTGAACGATTTGATTGTTTATAACGCTACGCATGATTGGCCTTTAAGACAGAGAAAAGCTGGACATTAAGAAAATGGGGAAGAAATTGAGTATTTCAAGTGGATTTTAACAACGTTAAGCGGGAAAGAAGCCTTCCTGTGCCTATTTGGCACAACACACCTTCAACGCTTATACGACTGCAAGGCTGCAAAAAACTCCGGCGAATTCAACTTCAACTCTTCAAAAATTCGGTTAGCACGATCCCAAGCCTGTTCTAGCTCTATGCTATCCAGAACATATTTATAACCGCGCCCTACGTCTTTCGGCACACCCCAGCCGTGAATATAGATCATCCCCAACAAGCGCTTGGCTAGCACATAGCCCACTGCATCTGCCGCTTCCAGATAGGCAAACGCTTCGTCAAAAAGATTTGTCGCATATTTTTTGTGGATGCTAGCGCCATAAATCGGATTTTGAGCCCAATTTGCCCAGAATTTAGCTTTAGTAAGCAAATGCTCACCACAAAGATACTGAGCCCGCACTTCGCCCAAAGCGGCATTCGCGCGGTAGCACTCTAGCTCTAAAATTTCAGCATTGGGTATGTCTTTATCAAAGCGATGGGCTGCGTAAAATTTAGCAAGCTCTTCCTGCGCAGTAACTTCATTTTTGCGATTAAGATTAGTAGCATCCTGCTCACGTAAAGTATGAGTTTTTTCTACTTTTTTCCGCAAAGCTTTTAGCTTACGTTTTTGTAAAAAATTCATCCTTTTCTCCTTAGGTGTAATCGAATATTAGAAAGTACAACAGCTGGTACAATTATGCTATAAAATTACTTAATTACCAGCAACCTATCTGTACACGACATTTTTTTCATAAATGCTGTAGGTTGGGCCGATAAGCCCAACACTGCTGGCGAAAATATAGAGGAAATGTTGGGCTTGTCAGCCCAACCTACAAAACTATGCCAGAACTGCCAGAAGTAGAAACCACACGCCGGGGTATTGCCCCCGCGCTTGAACAACAAAAAATTACCGCCGTTATTGTGCGCAATAAAAAATTACGCTGGATAGTCCCCATTGAAATTTCGCGTGATTTAGCTGGGCAAACCGTGCAAAAAGTTCAAAGACGTGGGAAGTATCTGTTACTAGCCTGCGATACCGGCACCGTAATCATCCATTTAGGCATGTCAGGCAGTTTGCGGATTTTATCTGTCGCAATCGCTGCTAATAAACATGACCATGTGGATTTAATTTTTGGTAAGCAGTGTTTGCGCTTTAATGACCCACGACGTTTTGGTTGTGTACTTTGGACTCAAAAGGATGCCCTACTCCATCCACTGTTAAAAAACTTAGGGCCTGAACCGTTATCCACCGCATTTTCTGGCAGTTATCTTTTTCGCTGCGCCAACAAACGTCACGTGCCCATTAAAAATTTCTTGATGGATAGCAGCATAGTGGTAGGTGTTGGCAACATATACGCCAATGAAGCTTTATTTATTGCTGGCATTCATCCTCAACAAGCTGCTGGCAGCATTAGCTTGGCGCAGTTCCAATGTTTAGCAAAAACAATAAAAGAAGTTTTACGGGCTGCTATCAAACAAGGCGGCACTACGCTTCGCAATTTTAGCAATAGCGACGGCAAGCCTGGTTATTTCAAGCAAAAGCTAAATGTGTATGGGCGCGGTGGCTTGGCTTGCCTGACTTGCAAAACCATTTTAGAAGAAATTCGCTTGGGACAGCGCTCAACGGTGTATTGTCCACAGTGCCAAATACTGACTTTATGAAATTAAAAACTTGTAACTGTTCACACCCCTAAGCTAATCGAATGGATCCTTCTCCCCTTGTGGGAGAAGGATCCATTCTGCTAGTTTAGAAGTGTGAATAGTTACAAAAAATTTTACTTTTTTGCCAGCTGCAAATTTTGATATTTTTTTAAGAGTTCTTCTTTGGTTTCGACGTAAGCCACAGGAATACAAGCGACTGGACAAACCTGTACGCATTGCGGTTCATTATAATGCCCTACACACTCAGTGCATTTGTTAGGATTTATTTCGTAATAAAATTCGCCTTGCGAGATAGCTTGATTCGGACACTCCGGCTCACACACATCGCAATTTATACATTCATCAGTAATCATTAAGGCCATAAAATCTCTACTATTTTTTCTGCAAACGTTTTTGTAAGGCTTTTACTACGACTTCATGCACAAATTCTGTGACATTACCGCCTAAAGTCGCAATTTCACGCACCAGATTGGCGGAAATAAAAGAATATTGTTCGGCTGGTGTCAAAAACAAAGTTTCTAACTCAGGTAACAAATGGCGATTCATACTCGCTAATTGAAATTCATATTCAAAATCCGAGACCGCACGCAAACCACGTAAAATCACGGTGATTTTTTGTTGTTTAGCTAATTCAACTAGCAAACAATCAAAACTTACCACTTCAACATTTTTCAAAGGCGCTAATACTTGTTTAGCTAAATCTACGCGGTCTACTGCTGAAAATAAGGGCGCTTTTCCAGGATTTTCCGCAATCGCCACCACCACGCGTCGAAAAATACGCGCTGCACGTTCAATTAAATCCGTATGACCTTTAGTAATTGGATCAAACGTTCCTGGATAAATTACACTGTCTTGCATATCTTAAAATCTCCCATTACCCCTATAAATATCGACTATTTTTTTAGCTTCACCTCTTCTGCGGGAGAGGCGAACATCAGCCTTACCCACTCGGCAACAATTCACCATTCATAAAGCGGCGAAAATCACCTTGGACAACCAATGTTTTGATAGCTGCTATATCGGGCGCAAAAAATCGATCTTGATCGTAAAATGCAACTTTCGATCGCACTAAATCAAACGCTTGTTGCAAAATTGGCGATGTGCGTAAAGGTTGACGCAATTCAATACCCTGACACGCTGCTAATAACTCTATCGCGATAATATTTGCCGTGTTTTCCGCCATTTCTAATAAACGGCGCGCACCGTGTGTTGCCATACTGACATGATCTTCTTGATTAGCAGAGGTAGGAATCGTATCGATACTCGCCGGATGCGCTAACATTTTATTTTCACTCGCCAACGCTGCTGCGGTCACATGCGCAATCATAAAACCAGAATTAATCCCTGGCTCACGAATTAAAAAGGCTGGCAAACCACTTAAATGCGCATCAACTAACAAAGCAATACGGCGTTCAGAAATATTTCCAATTTCCGCTAAACACAGCGCTAAAGAGTCTGCTGCTAATGCCACCGGCTCGGCATGAAAATTACCACCGGATAAAATTTGATTTTCCTCCGGAAAAACTAAAGGATTATCCGAAACAGCATTGGCTTCTAGCAATAATTTTGCGGCAGTGAAATTAATATAATCAAGACACGCACCCATGACTTGTGGTTGGCAACGTAAAGAATAAGGATCTTGCACTCTTTCACAGTTTTGATGCGATCGACGGATTTCACTATCTTGTAATATCTGACGATAGATTGCAGCAATCGTTATTTGCCCGGTTTGCCTACGCACTGCATGAATGCGCGCATCAAACGGTGTATCACTCGCCGCTGCTGCATCGATTGCTAATGATCCGGCAGTAACCGCAGCAGCAAAAACATTTTCTAAACTAAACAAACCGGCTAACGCTAACGCTGCAGAAACTTGTGTGCCATTTAACAACGCTAAACCTTCTTTGGGTTGTAAACCTATAGGCGCAAGACCCGCTAATTTCAAACCAGCAAGCGCTGGCATAATTTCGCCGTTAACGCGGACCTCGCCTTCGCCTAATAATACAGTACTCAAGTGAGCTAATGGTGCTAAATCACCTGAAGCCCCAACGGATCCTTTCGCAGGGATACAAGGATAAACTCCAGCATTGTAAAGCTTACACAAAGCTTCAATGACCTCTAAACGAATGCCGGAATAGCCTTGCGCCAAGCTATTTATTTTTAGGGCCAAGATAAGACGCACTATATTATCTGCTAACAGTGGGCCTACCCCGGTAGCATGCGATAACACCAAACGACGCTGCAGTTCATCCAGCTGGTCCGCAGAGATTACCGTCGTAGCCAAGAGACCAAAGCCGGTGTTAATGCCATAAGCACCCTTCCCTTGCGCCAAGGTTTGCGTCACCGTAGCTACTGAGGCGTTAATGCTGGCATGGCTGGCACTGGCTAACTCTATGCTACCAGCTTGCTGCCATACGGCACGCAAATCTTGCAAGGTTAAAAAGCCAGGATTTAATAAAAGTCTTGCCATAAATGTTGCATCTTTTGTATATGTTAGCTAATAATCGAGGCCTTAGCCTTTTACCTAGAAGAACTACAAGGTGCTGTTATGGAGACAACTGCTAATCCGCTAGTAAGCCAATATAAACAACCCCGCGAGCTGCGCACGTTATTTTCCATCGAATTGTGGGAACGCTTCGGTTTTTATGCCGTCCAATCGTTATTGGTGCTCTTTTTAAGCAAGGTTTACCACTATTCCGACGCGCAAGCGTACGATTTATTCAGCGCTTACTCAGCCCTTATTTTTGCTACACCTATCGTTGGCGGCTTCCTGGCCGACCGCTATTTAGGCTTTCGCAAAGCTATCTTCTTTGGGGCGATATTATACATTATTGGCTTTGCTGCACTAGCTAGTTCCTTACCCGCATTGTTCCATTTTGCCCTGGCTTTTTTAATTTGCGGTAACGGCTTTTTTAAAAGTTGCGTCTCTTCGCTGTTGGGCGCCACTTACGAAAAAGATGATCCACGCCGTGACAGCGGATTTACCTTGTTTTATATGGGGATCAACATTGGCGCCATGGTCGCACCTATTGTTTGTTCCTGGTTAGCTACCACCCTAGGCTGGGGTTATGCCTTCGGTGCGGCGGGTGTAGGGATGCTGATTTGTTTAACCATTATACTCACCCAATTTAAAAAATTTGGCGCTTTAGGTTTGCCACCAAACCCACAAAAACTAACCAAACGCGATTTCCTTGGGTTTTCTCAACAAAGTTTAATTATTTTAGGCACATTGCTGGTAGTGGGATTTATCAGCTTTTTAATTCAACACGCAACATTAACCGATTATATTTTTGATGTGTTTGGCGTACTGTTGGTTGTTGTGTTAGTTAAAATTGCTTTTAATCACGACGCCGTGCAGCGCAAAAAAATCTTCGCGTTAATTTTATTAATTTTATTTTCAGTGGTTTTTTGGGCCATGTTCGCGCAGGTATTTAGCTCGATCGTGCTATTTTCCGAACGCGTGGTAGATCGCCACATCATGAATTGGGAAATGCCATCCAGCATGTTAGTTTCCTTTGAAGGGTTTTTTGTGGTGGTGTTTGCGCCCATTGCTGCTGCGCTTTGGTTGCGCTTAAAAAATAGTCGCTGGAATTTATCAACGCCTGGCAAATTTACCTTGAGTTTATTTTTGCTCAGCAGTGCTTTTCTGTATTTAATGTTTTGCATCCACTTAACTGCGCATAGCAATTCTTTAAATTTAGTTTGGTTAATTGCTTTTTACTTTTTAGTCGCGTTAAGCGAATTAAGCATTTCACCGATTGGTCTTTCCATGGTAACGGCATTGGCACCACCCAACCTCACCGGGATGTTCATGGGTGTGTGGTTTTTAGCCTTGACCATGGGTTTTGCATTAGGGGATGTCTTAGCAAAACTAACCAATATCCCTAAAACTTTAACGGATCCGATTGCGATCTCGCAGATTTATGGTCATGTGTATACCGAGTTAGGTTTAGGTACATTAGCTATTGCCGTGTTGGCATTGTGTTTAACTCCCAGTATCCGTCGCCTAGCGGGCGAGACTATTAACTAACCGGATGCAGGATGGAAAGGCGGTGCTATGGAAACACTGCTGACATACAACTTCGCTGGTCTCTTGTATCAGCGTTTTAACTGCTTTGGAATTGAGACAGTTTACCCGTGAGGTCTATACGTTGGAGGATAATGGTGAGGGGTGTCACTGCACCATGAAATCTTTGAAATCTTGCCAGGGGATGTCTTGGCTGGTTACATCGTCTACTTTAGCGGCGGAAGGTCCTTGCCAGAGCCATTCGGTTAGAATTTCTAATTGGTCGGGAGTGCCAAAAGCTTGTAGTTCGACGCGTCCGTCGCCTAGGTTGCGGACCCAGCCGGTTAGACCTAATTCAAGAGCTTTGCGGCGGGTGTTGGCGCGGTAAAAGACGCCTTGTACATGACCGCTAATAAAACAATGAACTCCGTTTTTCGGCATGATTGATTCCAGAAAAAATTAACGTTTGGCAACCACCAAACCCATCGCAGTTTCTAGGGTTTTCTGGGTCTGTTCACCTAATAAAGTTTTTTTAAGCTGGCCATCTGGCCCGATTAAAAAACTTATGGGTAAGCCCGGTAACGAAACAACTCCTAATAAACTAGCTGGATCGGTCGCTAAGGTCGGGAAAAATACGCCCATACGTTGCGCTAATGCTGGTAATTCTGCTGTGGGCACCTGATCGTAGTTAAAACCTAATACCACCGCGTCTTTATCTTTATGGGCGAAATAAAAGGCATTTAATTCAGGGATTTCAAGCTGACAAGGATGACACCACGATGCCCAATAATTGATGACCACCCATTTGCCCTTATAGTCACTGAGATGAATTGGCTTGCCATTCATATCCTGCAACGCCGGTTGCGAACAACCTACTAAAGCTAGCAGCAACAACGTTAAGCAAATTCTTCCCAGTGATTTTCTCATAATGGCTTACCCAACCATTGCTTCAACAGCAACACTGCTGCCGTCAGCAAAAATTAAGGTAACAGGAACTTTATCGCCTGATTTTAATGGCTGTTTTAAACCCATTAACATAACGTGCAAACCACCTTTTTGTAGCTCACGATCGCTGTTAGGTTTAATTGCAATTCGGTCGATTTGACGCATGCTTTCGACACCATTTTGTTCCACCATGCGGTGTAATTGGGTTTGCGTAGCCACCGGGCTATTAGCTGCTACCAGAAACTCTGGCTTAGCGCCTTTGTTATCTAACTCCATGAACACAGCCGCAGCCATGGCGCCGTTTGGCATCGTTTGGATGGATGGATTTTTTACAGAGATGTCATTCGCTGCAACCGGTGCGACTGAAGCTGGTGTAGTTATAGCTGAAGAAGATGATGAAGGAGCTGAGCTAGAAATACCTGCAGCAAAAGCACCCATACTAACTGCTAATAAACTAGCACCTAAAATTACGTTGATTTTTTTCATACCAGAAACTTCCTTTATTATTATTAAAACGCCAATCTAACGTGACTTCTACAAGGGGTCAAGTTAGCGGCCATAATTTACAGTAATTAGCTGGTTATGCAGCAAAATTACCATTTACTGACAAAGAGATGCAGCACGTCTATACTGAAATTATCAACCATAAATTCTGGGAGAATCTTATGAAAACGTCTTGGCTAGCTATATTTATAGCAGCAACAATGGCCACATCACCTATCCTGGCTGCTAATGTTTTAGGACACAAAACTCCAACAACTTTTAAAGTCAGTGCCATTGCTGTTGATTTGAATGGCGACAAACAACTTACCGCTCTTGGCGTACACACTGGCAACGATGGTCTTTTAGTAAGACCAGCCACTAAACTAGAGGTTGCGCTTGGCGGCGATAGAATATTACGTGGCGAAAATAAACAGGCTTATATCATTGAATCGGTAGCAGATTTACAAAAATCTGATAAAAACCGCGATCATAAAATTGTGGTAAATGGCAAAGGAGTGGAAACAGGCATGCTATTGATTGGCCATAATACTAAAAAAGGTTTAGTAGTAAGTCCCTTAGTTGATAACAGCATCCACTTAATTAATCTAGAAAGCGGTAAGGACCATAGCATTAGTTTACAAAACAAAGATGGTAAAACTTTGATTACTGCCAAAAAAATTGTTATCGATGAAAAGAAAAACGCTTTATAATTACGCCTATTCCACCATCCGGTAATTACTGGATGGTGATAAGCTATAGCCAAAAATCTTGCCTTAAACATTCACGCTATGAAACAAACCGCTAAAGCAGAACTTTATTTACTGTTTGTAACGGTAATTTGGGGTGTTACTTTTCCGCTGATTCGTGATGCCTTAACCAATATCGATCCAAATTTATTCGTCGCTTTACGGTTTGCGCTTGCCGTTCTGATCTTGTTGCCCTTTATCTGGCATAAATTACCTAACACCAGCCGAACTATTTTGATTTGTAGTTTAATTATGGGGGTGTTAAACAGCCTTTCTTATTTAATGCAAACGTTAGGCTTACAAACTATTTCAGCCAGTCGCTCGGCTTTCATTACCGGTTTTTCGGTAGTGATTGTTCCATTAATTGCACCGCTATTTAAACTAGGATCACTACGTTCTCTTGATATTCTTTGCTCAATAATTTCTGTGATCGGACTTTATATTTTAACGGGCGCTAATCTTGATCACATTACTATCGGTGACAAATGGACTTTATTAAGTACCTTTGCTTTCGCCTTACAAATTGTTTATCTACAACGCGTAGCTAGCAAAATTAATGATTATGAATTATTAGCGTTTTATCAGTTAATTTTTACGGTGCCATTAGTAGCAGGGCTTTCTTCACACGGTCATTTACTTAGCGTACTAAAAATAAACGTTTTAATTGCTTTACTATTTTGCGCGATTTTTGCGACTACCATCGCTTTTTTTGTGCAAGCAAAATATCAAAAATTTACTACCGCACCCAAAGCAGCGTTGATTTTTTCACTAGAACCCGTGTTTGCTAGTATTTTTGGTTATTTAATTAATGGCGATGCATTTACTAAATATACTATTTTCGGTGGTTCCTTAATTCTGTTAAGCTTAGTCATACCGAATGTTTTACAACTATTTAAAGAAAAATCGAATTTGCCATGCTAAATATTCCCGCTCAGCATTATCAACCACCCTCCCCCGATCTCTGGCGCGGCCGCGCCGATAGTTTGCCTGGCGAGCGTTATTTTCAGTTAGTGGAATGTGTTGATTTGCGGCAGCAGGAAATTGCGCCGGCGCAAAGTACCACCGTAGGTTTGATCGGTTTTTGCAGCGACACCGGCATTGTGCGTAATTTAGGCCGTCCTGGTGCGGCGCAAGGGCCTAATGCCTTGCGTTCCGCTTTAGCTAAATTAGCTGCGCCGGCCAGCTCGTTAAAAATATTAGACTACGGCAACATCCTTTGCGTCGATGATGATTTAGAAACTGCACAAAAAAATTTAGCGCTAGTGGTCGCTGAATTGGTACAGAAAAAAATTAAACCGTTAGTGTTAGGCGGCGGTCATGAAACTGCGTGGGGTCATTATCAAGGTTTAGCACAAGGAAAAGCGGATCAAGGCTTAGGCATTATCAATTTTGATGCGCATTTTGATTTACGTGCTTTACCAGCTTCTAACCAAGGCACATCTGGCACACCCTTCCGCCAAATTGCTTTAGCACGGCAAGCATTGCAGCAGCCCTTTTCGTATTTTTGTTTAGGCATTCAAACATTTGCTAATACCAAAAGTTTATTTGCAACCGCTGCTGAACTCGGCGTGGAATACATCATGGCCGATACGATTCATTTGCAACCCTTAGCAAACTACCTAGCAAAGTTAGATGCATTCCTACAAACGCAGCAAGCAATTTACGTAACGTTGTGCCTAGACGTTTTCGCCAACACCATTGCCCCTGGCGTCAGCGCACCCCAGCCTTTAGGATTACAACCTTGGCAAGTCATCGCTTTGTTGCGCCACGTATTGCAGTCGAAAAAAGTGATTAGTTTTGATGTAGTAGAATTATCGCCGCCTTTAGATCCCAACGGCTGCACGGTGCAATTAGCGGCTAATTTGGTGGCGGAGTATTTGGCTGCTTTTTAATAAGCAAACATTTCCTGCAAAACATTAATTACTCGTTTTGATTCTATTTGAGAAAGCTTACCTAAATATTTTTGTAGCCGACTTTTATCAATGGTACGAATCTGATCAAGCACGATTTGTCCTGATTTTTCATTAAACACTAAAGGTACTCTAGTTGGATATTCAAACCCTTTGGTAGTCATGGGAGCCACAATGACGGTTTTAATGTGATGATTTATTTCATCTGGTGAAATAATCACGCAAGGCCGAGCTTTTTTGATCTCAGAACCTTGCGTTGGATTTAAATTTACTAAAAACACATCAAAACGAGAAATTGTAGTCACCATTCCCACTCCTCGTTATCCCAACTGTTTTCTATATTTGCTATGTCCATAAGCTCATCATCACCATTTTTCGCCATTTTTTGCAAAGCTTTCCCCCAGCCTGCGCGAGGAGAATCGGAAGATTTGATGATCAGCTGATGATTTTTTGCAAAAACCTCTACGGGGGTTCCTTCATTAAACCCGCATTGCTCTAATAGCACCTTGGGTAAACGAATCCCCTGCGAATTACCAATTTTTACGATATTTGCTTTCATAGCACGTGCTCATTTTAAACCTATTATGTAATTACATTGTAGCTACTTACTACAATAAAAGCAACTGTTTACTAAAACAGCATATTAGATATTTAACTTGGCAAGGCCTGCGGGAACGCTTGATTGCTGGGTCTACCACCTCCCTGCTCAATATCTGGTGGAGGAAGACTTCCATAGCTAGACAACATTGTAGTTAGCATTCCTAAAGGAGCGCGAACATTAATCCATATTCTTCTTTTTACGATATTAAACGTTATGCATGCTAATGCTGCTACGCCAGCTAATTCAAGACATTTATCTCTAGTATGTGTTTGCGACTCCTGTCCTAACACTCCAAGCACATTAAAAATAAATACAGCACTAACAGCAAATTTAGCGGTTGAGAAAAAGCTTAGTGATTTAGGTACGGGCATATGCTTTCACCTTAAAAAACTTGGTTTGCATCCTGCCTAAGAAATAATTTTTGCAATTCTCTAGGTTGGGCAACAAAACCCAACCTTGTAACACAGATGAATGTAAAAACTGGACCCTACAAAAATTTAATCGAACCTATACCGTGTAGCTAGGTACTTCTGATTTGCCTGATTTGCTACCAAGTAGTGCTTGAGATTCCGCAGCCTCAGTTTCAGTTGCACTCCACTTGATTGGACACCATTTATTAAGATAATCGGCTGGAGTTTTCTTGCTTAGCGCACAACCTGCTACAAGTACGCAAGTAGCTAATAAGCTAAGAGTTACCCATACTGAATTAGAGCTATCCTGAGTTGCTTTCTGTGCACTTACCCGAACAAAACTTAACGCAAACGAAGCCGCTATTGTTACAGTTTTTGGGGAGAGAAAACCGTGCTTTGATAAATATGATCCAGACATATGCTATAACCTCAAAGTAAATAATTGGTCTTGCATCCTGCCTAAAATTCTATGGACAAGCTAACCACTAGCTTGTGGCAAAGAATATAACATTTAGTTTATATAAACAATGGTTTAGAGAACGTGGCAGACAGATTGACAAGTGTGCGAATCACCACTTTTTTGAGTTTGCGCACCCTTATTATCATTATAAAAACTACCATAGCTTAATGTTGTCGGCAGGTATACCGGACCAGGATGTGAAATAGCTAATTTTCTTGCGCATTTTATAAGGGAACCCATTATTAAAAATCCAACCAAAGCTAGCACTAGCGGAGAAACAGAATCATTGCTTTTTGTTTTACTGGTCTGTTGCGCTAATACAGTTGCTGTTTGGATAAGAAAAGCTGCGCTAACGGCAGCTTTAGTATTTGCTAAAAAACTTAAAGATCTTGGAATAGGCATCTGCATGAACTCAAATAAATAATAGTTTGCATCCTGCCTAACGAAGGTAAAAGGTAATTCTATTTGCTAAATAGTTCCTTATCTACCATGCCATAACGTAATGCTAAATGTGTTAACTCTACGTCGTTTTTTATTTTTAATTTATCAAACAAACGGTAACGATAGGTATTGATCGTTTTAGCACTGAGCATAAGTTTTTCTGCTACTTCTGTCACTGAATAACCGTGCGTAACCATCCACATCACTTGTAATTCGCGCTCTGATAATTGCGCAAAAGGTGATTTAGCAGCATCGGATACTTGGCGAATCGCCATCTTTTGCGCTATTTCAGGAGTGATGTAAGGTTGCCCGGCAAAAACTTTGCGAATTGCGGAAAGCAGTTCGTCAACGTTTGCAGTTTTGGTGATATAACCCGTTGCGCCGGCACGAACAAAACGCGCTGGAAAGGGGTCTTCGTCACACGAAGTTACGGCAATAACTTTGATAGCAGGATTAACCCGTAATAATTTATGAGTTGCCTCTAAACCGCCAATCCCTGGCATTTTCAAATCCATCAGAACAACATGGGGCTTCAGATCACGAGCCAGATGGATTGCCATCTCGCCAGTTGCAGCTTCACCTACTACTTTTATGCCTTCAGCATTGGCGAGAAGTTTGCGAATACCTATGCGCACCAGATCGTGATCGTCAACAATTAAAACACTAATGGGATCGGACGTTTTGATTTTTACCATGATAGGAGTTTTCCATTCATGCGTTTGGACTTAACGGCTATTAAGAACTTGGCGGAGAGGCAGGGATTCGAACCCTGGGAGGAGTCGCCCCCTCAACGGTTTTCAAGACCGCCGCTTTCAACCGCTCAGCCACCTCTCCAGCGATTGTGACGGGAGTATATTACTTACCTTGTCAGGGTGCAAATTCTCTTACCGACGTCGCTGAAAAAATTCTCGCAGTAAATTACCGCAGGCCTCCTGCAAGACCCCGCCTTCGGTTATTACTCTGTGATTAAGGGTAGGTGCTTGCGGGATCGTAAACGCGCTGGCAACCGCGCCGGCTCGGGGGTCGTACGCACCGAATACTAAGCGTTTGACGCGGGCGTGGATAATTGCGCCCATGCACATAATGCAAGGTTCTAGGGTGACGTAGAGTGTGCTGTTAAGTAGACGGTAATTTTTTTGTTGGACTGCTGCCGCGCGCAAGGCAATGATTTCGGCGTGAGCGGTAGGATCGGAGGTGCTAATCGGTTGATTCCAGCCTTGACCGATAACTTCCCCTTCTAAAACAAGCACTGCTCCAACTGGCACTTCTCCTTGTGCCTGTGCGTGGCTGGCAAGCTCTAGAGCTTGATTTAGCCAATGCACATCGGTTGCAGCAGTGTTCATAATAATTACTTAAATAGAACGGTCGCCTTCAACGTTGGTAGTAGTGGAGCATTTCGTTGTTGAGCATTTAGTTCCGTTGCAGCACGCACACGTGGTAGAACATTTGCACAAATACTTGATAAGAGCACCAACAGCCAACACTGGCAACATAATGTCAAAAAATTTGGAAATCATGATTACCGCATCAATATGTTCTGGCGGTAACACGCTGCCTGATATTGCTAAACCTAGCGCGATAAGAATAAATACTACCGTTAAAATTTTGCCACACATGTACATTTTCTCCTTAAAAAACAAAATAAAATAACCCTGATCATCACAACAACAAGAATACCACTTTTACTCTGTATACGACAATTTCTAATAGGCGAGATTGCGGAGGATGGATTAGAGCGTAGCTCGTAACCCACCAACTCTTACCTTCCTTATAATGTTTTTTTAAAATAATCGTTTTTGTTTGGTGGGTTACGGCAAAAAGTATGCCTAGTCCACCCTACATTTTTTGTCAGAAAGCCCAGCTACCTCTCCGGGTAACTCATAGCCACCGCATCAGATCCCAGTAATAAACCTAATTTATCTATTAGCTCATCTGACGGCTGTACACGCCATTTGCTGCCTAACGGCAAGTGGGTAACACTATCCCCGCGGTGGTATTCGATTAATATGGGGCAATTGCCTTTACAATAAGGCTTTAACACCTCTTGTAGCTGCTCAAAAAAAGTTGGGGTACTAATTGCGGGGCTCACCTTCAGCACCAGCTCTTTACCATAGCAAGCGCGTGCCTCGGTGATATCCAACAAGCGTCGCGTTAAGACTCGATAATTACCGGTAAATTCGTCTATGGTGACCTCACCTTCCACGATTAATAAGCGATCTTTGCTTAACAACTCTTTGTGATTATTAAATGCTTCGCTAAATACCGGTAGTTCTAAACGACCACTGCTATCTTCCAACAGTAAAATAGCCATGCGATCACCGCGTTTAGTAAACAGTGTTCGTAAACCAACTACCCAGCCAGCCACCACCACTGACTGTGTTTTTTGCGGGTTAAGTTCTGCCAACGGCAAACTGATAAATTGAGCCAATTCTTGTTCATAACGTTGCAAAGGATGGCCACTCAGATAAAAACCTAAGGTAGCTTTTTCTCCTTCTAAAATTTGTTCGCGGGACAACTCCTTTACTACGATATGATTTGGCTGTTGCGCATGTTGGGTAGCATCTCCAAATAAATCTTGTTGCCCACCCGCATTTGCTTGTGATTGTTGCTCAGCATTTTGCAAAGCAAGTTCCATGGTTGCTAATAAACTAGCGCGATTGGTGCCTAAGGAATCTAAGGCACCTGCACGAATCAACGCTTCTAACGTGCGACGATTAATTTTGCGCGCACCAGTACGCTGACACAAATCAAAAATATCGCGAAATAAACCCTGCTCATTACGACAGCTAATAATAGATTCGATAGCGCTCTCACCTACGCCTTTGACTGCGCCTAAGCCATAAACAATGGCGTTATCGGCATCCACCGTAAATTTATATTGGCTACGATTAATATCCGGTGGCAATACCTGCAACTTCATGTGCTTACATTCATCCAACAACAATACAACTTTGTCGGTATGATCCATATCTGAAGAGAGTCCCGCCGCCATAAAATCAGCGGGAAAATGTGCTTTTAACCAAGCCGTTTGATATGAAACTAAGGCATATGCTGCGGAATGCGATTTGTTAAAACCGTAATCGGCAAATTTTTCCATCAGATCAAAAATTGCAGTGGCTACTTGCGTAGTCACATTGCGCTCTTTCGCACCACTGAGAAAAATTTCGCGCTGCTTAGCCATTTCTTCCGGTTTTTTCTTACCCATGGCTCTACGCAATAAATCAGCAGCGCCTAAACTATAGCCCGCTAACACTTGCGCAATTTGCATAACTTGTTCTTGATACAAAATGATGCCGTATGTTGGACGCAAAATAGGTTCTAACGACGGATGTAAATATTCGACTTTCGCCTGACCGTGTTTACGATTAATAAAATCATCCACCATGCCCGATTGCAAAGGTCCCGGGCGAAATAAAGCCACAAGCGCAATAATATCTTCAAAACAATCTGGCTTCAGACGTTTAATTAAATCTTTCATACCGCGCGATTCTAATTGGAAAATCGCAGTCGTAGCACACGCTTTTAATAGCGCAAAAGTTTCAGCATCGTGGATCGGAATTTTGCTGATATCGATCGGAGTAGCATTTTGCTGTTGCCGTTTCGCATTAATTGCATTTACTGCCCAATCAATAATGGTTAAGGTGCGTAATCCTAAAAAGTCGAATTTCACTAAACCTACTGTTTGAATATCTTCCATATCAAACTGTGTAACTAAATTGGCGCCGCCGGGTTCACAATAAAGCGGGGTAAATTCTGTTAGCGAAGTTGGCGCAATTACCACACCAGCTGCATGTTTACCGACGTTTCTGGTTAGCCCTTCTAATTTACGCGCTAAATCAATTAACACGCGGATTTCATCTTCTTGTTCGTAACGCCTTTGTAATTCTTCTTCCTGTTTTAATGCTTTTTCTAAGGTGATACCGATTTCAAACGGAATAAGTTTGGCAAGTTTATCTACCATGCCATAGGGATAACCCAGCACACGACCTACATCGCGCACTACCGCACGCGCCGCCATACTACCGTAAGTGATAATCTGACAAACTGCATCACTGCCGTAACGGTTGGATACATACTCAATAACCCGATCGCGGCCATCCATACAAAAATCGATATCAAAGTCAGGCATGGAAACCCGCTCAGGATTTAAAAAACGTTCGAACAGCAAATCATACTGCAATGGATCCAGATCCGTAATTTGTAGCGCATATGCAACTAGCGAACCAGCACCCGATCCTCGTCCAGGCCCTACCGGAATATTATTTTCTTTGGCCCACCGAATAAAATCCGCCACAATTAAAAAGTAACCGGCAAAACCCATGGAATTAATGACACTTAATTCAACCTGCAAACGCGCTACGTATTTATTGTTAGCATCGTTTAAAGGTACTTCAGGAAAACGCTGAGCTAATCCTTCAGTGGCTTGTTGGGCTAAGTATTTTTCAATCGTCAAATCAGCCGGAATTGGAAAATTAGGTAAATAACTTTTACCTAAGCTCAACTCTAAATTACAACGTTTAGCAATTTCAACAGTGTTTGTTAACGCACTAGGAATATCGGCAAATAACCGTGCCATCTCTTCCGGGGTTCGTAAATATTGTTCACTATTAAAATGATGCGGACGGCGTGGATCTGCCAAGGTATAACTATTGGCAATACAGACTCGCGCTTCATGTGCTTCAAAATCTTCGGCAAAAAGAAAATGCACATCGTTGGTGGCAACTACCGGCGTTTGATATTGTTGCGCAAGCTGCACAACGGCTTGAATATAGTCCTCTTCCTGATTTCTACCGGTTCGTTGCAGCTCCACATAAAAACGATCAGGAAATAATTGTAACCATTGCTGCAGTAATTCTTCCGCTAATGGTAATTTGTTGGCTAACAGTGCTTGGCCAATATCACCTTCATGGGCACCTGATAACACAATTAAACCGTTCGAATATTCCGCCAACCAGGCTTTTTCCAACAACGGCACACCCGATTGCTGACCTTGCTGATAAGCTCGGGAAATTAAGCGCGTTAAATTTTTATAACCCGATAAATTTTGACATAAGAATGTCAGGCGAAAAGGTTGTTTAGGATTGCTTTCGTTGTTTAACCAACAATCGGCCCCTAAAATAGGCTTAATGCCCGCTGCCATAGCGGCTTGATAAAATTTTACGGCAGCAAATAAATTAACGCGATCGGTAATTGCAACCGCGGGTGATCCCTGCTTGGTAACTTCAGCTACCAAATCATCTACTTGCACCAAACCTTCGGTTAACGAAAATTCCGTATGTAAGCGCAGATGAATAAACGAAACAGCCATTGGTTATGCTTTTACTTTAACAGGCTTGGGTCGTTTAATGTCTTTTTTATGGTAACGGACCAGATCAATTAATTCTCTTATCACCACCGAGTACATAATAAACTCTGGATTGGTCGTTGCCTTTAAGTCTGTTAGCAATTGTTGCCAACGCACAATAAAGGCTTGGTGCTGACTAGCCCATTCTTTAAATTGAATTTTAATATCCGTTAACTTACCGCTGGATTTCAACACAGCAATCGCTAAAATTCGTTGTTGAAAATCTAGATCATCTCTAATGGTGGAACGCGCCATAGCATCCCACTGTTTTTGTACGGGCTGCGATGTAATTTGTTCGCGTAACCACGATAATTCTAAATATTCACCAACTGCAAAATAGGCAACCGCCACATCTTTAACACTAAAGCCATTTTCATTAGCTGCGGCAATAATATCTAATAAAGCGTATTGATTTTTGATCGCAGCAAAGCGTACCGCATCTTTTGCTGGAATCGCCGATTCTTTGTAATAATTAACACTTTTATCCCACGCTTCGTATTCGCTTCCTACCAACAAACTAGGTAAATCTTGATTCAACTCAATAATATTTTGTTTATATAATTGTATTGCACCGGCAATATCAAAAATCAAATCTTTATTATTGCGTAGAAACCAACGCGAAGAACGCCTAATTAAACGAACAATATTCGCCATTATTTGATAACGGAGCACTAAGGAGATTTGATAATCCAGCTGCTCAACCAGATCAATCATCTCACTCATAGAAAATATTTGTTCTGCAATGGTATAGGCACGCACAATAGCCGTTAACAAAGCCCCTGTTTCATTTTGCATGCGAAAAACAAATAAAACACCCATATCATTGACCATTGCATTACTAAGTTGCGTGGCAATAATTTCTTTATGTAAACTATGATGCTCCATTTGCGAGCGGTAATGCTTGCTTAACGGCTTAGGAAATTCATGTTCAATCGCTCGTGCTAAATATGGATCCGATAAAACATCGGTTGGTAACAGTTCCGTTTTAATTAAAATTTTGGTGTAGGCTAATAAAATAGCAATTTCCGGCGCAGTTAAACTTTTTTCTTGCGCTTTGCGCTCCAGCATTGTTTTTTCATCTGGTAAATATTCCAACACCGGATCGAGCTTACCTAAGTTAGTAAGTTCGGTGATGTAAACACGATATAACTCCATATCCATAGCGCTTTGTGCTGCCATTAAACTAATAGCACGAGTCTGATCATGATTATCCTGCAAAACCAGCTCTGCAATTTCTTGCGTCATGTCGGCTAGTAACTTATTACGCTGCTTTAGCGTCATATCGTTATTTGCTACCAAACCATTTAACAAAATTTTGCAATTAACTTCATGGTCAGAACAATCCACGCCGGCTGAGTTATCAATGAAATCTGTGTAAATAAGACCATTGTTTTGAGCATATTCAATTCGACCTAATTGGGTAAACCCTAAATTACCGCCTTCTGCTACGGAGCGACAAGTAAGTTCATTGCCGTTTACACGCACCGCATCGTTGGTACGATCACCCACATCGGCGTTACGCTCATGGGAAGATTTTACATAGGTACCAATACCACCATTCCATAACAGATCAACGCGTGCCGTAAGCAATATACGAATTAAGTTATTAGGCTCAATGGTATCTTGCGTGACACCCAACAGCGCTTTTACTTCTGGCGTAAGCGTGATGGCTTTTACTGAGCGTTTATACACGCCACCGCCCGTTGAAATTAATTCTGGATTGTAATCCTCCCAACTGGAGCGCGGCAGCTGAAACAAGCGTTCACGTTCAGCATAGCTAATCGCTGCATCTGGATTTGGATCTAAGAAAATATGACGATGATCAAACGCTGCTACCAATCTGATATGGCGTGATAACAACATGCCGTTGCCAAATACATCACCACTCATATCTCCGATCCCAACCACAGTAAAATCATCTTTGTCCGGATCTATGCCTAAAGCACTAAAATGGCGTTTTACGGATTCCCAAGCACCGCGTGCTGTGATTCCCATTTTTTTATGGTCGTAACCTGCGCTACCGCCAGAAGCAAACGCATCGCCTAACCAAAAACCATATTCTTCAGCAATGCCATTAGCAATATCGGAAAATGTTGCTGTGCCTTTATCTGCTGCTACTACCAAATAAGGATCATCACCATCGTAACGGATGGTATTGGCTGGTGGAATCACGATTCCACCCTGTAAATTATCGGTTAAATCCAATAAGCCACGAATAAATGTTTTATAACAGCTTACGACTTCATGAAGAACCGCTTCGCGGTTGCCTTCTTCTGGTAAATTTTTTACGACAAAACCACCTTTGGCGCCCGCTGGAACAATCACCGCATTTTTAACTTGCTGAGCTTTCATCAAACCTAAAACTTCCGTACGAAAATCTTCGCGACGATCCGACCAGCGCAAACCACCTCGCGCCACTTTTGCTGTGCGCAAGTGAATTGCTTCTACGCTCGGCGAATACACAAATATTTCATACGCAGGTTTTGGCAAGGGCAGATCTGAAATCCGCGTAGGGTTTAATTTAAACGCAAACCAACTTTTTGGATTACCTTCGGCATTTTGTTGAAAATAATTGGTGCGTGATGTGGCGCGAATCACTTCTAGCAATTTACGTAAAATACGATCTTCATCTAAATTTGCCACAGCATCTAAGGCTATTTGCACTTGTTTTTGCAATTCAGCGATGGCAGGTGCTGAATTTGCTTGCAACTCAGGATCAAATTGCAACTTAAAAATAGCAACGAGTTGTAACGCAATGGCGGTATTTTTTGCCAACGTCGCTTCGATATAGGTCTGACTGAAAGTAAAGCCAATTTGCCGCAGGTATTTGGTATAAGCACGCAATAGTGCTGCTTCTCGCCAAGATAATTTAGCGCCTAGCACTAAGCGATTGAATCCATCATTTTCCGCTTCGCCAAACCATACTTTGCGAAACGCTTCTTGAAATACTTCACGAATTGCTTCTACATCTAAGGCTTCGCCGGCTAGTGTCATACCAAAATCATCGATCCAGACGCTACTACCATCTTGAAACACAATCTCATGCGGTCTTTCATCAATGACGCGTAAACCCATATTTTCCAACATGGGCATAACATCCGAAAGTACAATTGGATCATGCGCTTGAAAAAGCTTAAAGCGAAGATTTTCAGCTGGTTCATCTAATGGCTGATAAAAATTCATTTCCAGCGTGTGTTCCGGTGTTAATTTTTCAATGTGTTCTATATCGTGCACAGCGGTGCGAGGTAAAAAATCTTCGCGATAACTCGCCGGAAACGCTTTATCATATTTTTGTGCCAAAAGGAGGCCTTTATCTTCGCCATAATATTCAATTAAATTTTCTTGTAACTCATCATGCCAGGATCGCCCTGCTTCAATTAACTTCGCTTCTATCTCTTTGACATTGTAAGTTAGCTCTCTACGCGGATCCGTGCGAATTAAAAAATGCACGCGTGCTAAGGGTGATTCGGAAAATAACGGATAGGCCGTTATTTCCAATCCATGAAATGCTTTTAATAAAATTTCTTGAATCGTTTGACTTAAATCCGTGTTGAATTGATCTTGTGGCACATACACCAAACACGATACAAAGCGTTGATAAGCATCTTGGCGCACAAATAAACGGATTTTATGGCGCTCTTGGATATGCAAAATACCCAACGCTAACGTGGTAAGTTCTTCGGAGCTAGCTTGAAATAAATCATCCCGCGGCAGAGTTGCTAAAATATCCATTAACTCTTTACCTGAGTGACCACGTGCAGGCAGTTGTGAAGATTGTAAGACTCGGGCAATTTTATGGCGTAAAAATGGAATATCTTTAGGATGACCTTTGTAAGCTGTAGACGTATAAAGCCCAATAAAACGGCGCTCACCTATCAACTTACCATTTTTATCATAACGTTTTATACCGATGTAATCGGTATAAACGGGACGATGCACGGTGGATTTAGTATTGGTTTTGGAAATAACTAAAATTTGCTTAGCAAAAGCTAATTTTCTAGCAGCTGGGGGCATAGAGGACATAAGTCGAACCGCTTGGCTTTTTTCTTCATAGCGCAACACCCCTAACCCTGAACCTTTTACTATGCAGAGTGCTTGTTGGTCGCCTTCACCAACCAACTGGTAATCACGACATCCTAAGTAAGTAAAATGATCATCGTCTACCCAGCGTAAAAAATCTTTTGATTCTTCAATGTCAGCAACATCTGAATTAACGGGGCCCCTTTCAATTTCTGCCAATATTTGGCGCATACGATCCCGCATTTTGTTCCAGTCTTCTACTACCAAGCGCACATCGCCTAAAATTCGCAATAATCCGGTATGCAGATGTTCTAATTGTACTGGATCATTGATGCGATCAATCTCGATATAAATTGGCGCTTCATAAGAAATATTTGGATGTTCTGCATCTAAGGGCAATACTTCCGTGACTTTACCTTCTTCATCGCGAACAAGTTTTACGCCCCCCAAATGAATCATAAAATGGGTTTTATAACCTTGCTTATTAATTTCGATCCGCATGGAATCGACTAAAAACGGCATGTCGTCGCTAGAGGCTTCGATAATGGTGTGGGTGGACTGCCAGCCGTGCTGTTCAAAATGGGGATTATACACTTGGACTTTAAATTCACCCGGTAAACGCTGTTTAATCACATTCCAATGTGATAACAAAGCACCACATAAATCCTGGATGGAACGTTCCTGTAGGTCCTCTAAAGCAACATTAGCAAAATATTGACTGGCAAACGTAGTAACTAAACGAGCCTGCTTGGCTGGCAATTTTTTTTGCACCATTGCCAATATTTTTTCCAGAATTTGTTCACGTGATTCATATTCAAAAACCATAATTTAAACTCTCATAGACAAACTGTAAGTCGGCATTGCGAAGATTGCGCCAATTGTAGTATGTTCGCAGCTAAAAGGGTATCTATTATTCTACGAATTTCATGGCCCGCATATGCACGAAACCAATACCGACCCACTCGAAATTGCTAAGTTCGCCAAGCTCGCTGATCATTGGTGGGACCCTCAAGGTGAGTTTAAAACCCTGCACGATATCAATCCGGTGCGCCTGCAATTTATTCAAGAACGTGCACCTTTAGCTGGGCAGCAGATCTTAGATGTAGGCTGCGGCGGCGGCATCCTTACCGAAAGCTTGGCACGCGCTGGGGCTCATGTTACCGGCATCGACGCGGGTGCTGAAGTCATCCACAGCGCGCGCCAACATCTCCATGAAAGTAATCTTACTATTGAATATCACACCCAAACCGCTGAGCAAATGGCGCAAACCCACCCGGCAAAATTTGACGTCGTTACTTGTTTAGAACTCTTAGAACATGTGCCGGATCCACAAACTGTTATTCAGGCCTGTGCCAACTTGGTGAAACCAGGCGGCCATCTGTTTTTTTCGACGATTAACCGCAATCCTAAAGCCTACACATTTGCAATTTTAGGCGCGGAATATTTATTAAAGCTGCTCCCACAAGGCACGCACGATTACGCTAAATTTATTAAGCCGTCTGAACTAGCCCACTGGGTACGCAAAACCGGTTTAACCGTACAAGAGATGCAGGGCTTAGCTTATAACCCATTAACCAAAAAATGTAATTTGACGCCGGATATTAGTGTCAATTATCTAATGCATTGCCAAAACTAACTATGCCAATAATTACCAAACCCAAAACCATACTTTTTGACTTAGACGGCACTCTGCTAGACACCGCACCTGATCTAGCCAACGCTTTAAATACCGTGCTTGCAGCAAATCAGCGCCCTATTTTACCTTTAGCGCAAATTCGTCCGGTTGCCAGTCATGGTGGCAAAGGTTTAATTAAACTCGGGTTTGGCATTGATGAAACCCATTCTGAATATAGTGAACTTCGACAAGAATTATTGCGTTGTTATCAACAGAATTTGTGCGATGAAACTAAGTTATTTCCTGGGATGGAACATGTTTTGAATCATCTTAATGACACCAACACTCCCTGGGGAGTTGTCACCAACAAACCTAGCTGGCTTACCGAACCCTTAGTCGCTAATTTTGCATTTTTTCAACAAGCCGGCTGTATTGTAAGTGGCGACACGGTAGCCAAAAGCAAACCACATCCTGAGCCCCTGTGGCACGCCTGTAGTTTGCTGAATTGCACCGCCAACCAAAGTCTTTACATCGGTGACGCCGAGCGCGACATCCAAGCCGCCAAAAGCGCTGGCATGCCGGCGATTGTAGCATTGTACGGTTACATCGCCGAGCAAGATGCGCCCCATGAATGGGGTGCTGATGCTTTTATTTATGAAGCGAAAGAGTTGTTGGCTTTTCTTCCATCCTTGTCTTCGAAAAATTGCTTTTAAATATCGTAAATAACCTTACGATGTCCGGCAGAAACCACTAAAACCAATAATTCTTCATCATAGATGCGACAAACAAGCCGTATGTCTTGGATTCGATATCGCCATAAACCATGCTTATCGTAAGACAAGGCTTTACCAAAACGTCGCGGATCTGCATCAGTCGCGATACGTTCGCGCAAATATCGCAAAATATCTTTCTGAAGTTGTTTATCCAACTTACGAAATTCTTTAGTAGCACGATCATCCCACTCAACGGCCCAAGTCAATTTCTTTCTCCATTTCTTCTAGCGTCCATCTTTTTGCGGGTTTTTCTAATCTATCTAAAGCTAAATAAACTTCTTCTAAATTATCTAAATGCTCCTCTATAGCTTCACGCACATAATAAGCTTTAGTACGCCCGGTTTTTTTAGCAAGATTTTCCAGCCGTTCTTCTAGGTCATGAGTCAATCGAATAGACAGCATGAGTGGTCTCCTGTGTATACTTGTCATGCAATTCACATACAAGTATAACAAATCTTGGGACAATTTTCCACAATATAAGTAATCCGTGCTATTTAAATCTTCAAACGCTGCAATTCTTCTTTAGTAATCTCGATGTTTAAAGGTTGACTCACTTCTCTACCATCTTCGCCGCCGTGACAAAAATGCCAGAATTCTTTTTCGTAGGAATGGAAACCGAATAATTCCATTGCTTCTAACAACACTAACCGATGCTGATAGGCTTCTGGCAGCAGCAATTCTGGATCAATCGCCAAATTCGACATTTCATCCATAAAATCAAAAACTGCACCCATATCTAACACGCGATTAGCTGCTAAATCCCATAAAAAAACGTCTACGGTGTTGCCGTAGCAATGATTAGAATCTTCCGCGATATAGCCTAAATGAAACAATTCATCCTTACCCACACGCGGAAAATGTTTGTCTTTTAAATGATGATCTTGTGACGTAATAATAGGCTGTTTCGCCCAGTTCATGAGATCCAACACAGCTTGTTTAGGGCGATACGCATCGTAAATAATCAAGCCATAATTATGTTTGTTCACCAGATAATTTTGTACTTCACACAGTTTTGCTGCAGCTTTTGGCGTTAAAAGTGCAACATCCGTCACCCGCGGATCATAACCTGCTAATGGACGCCCTACTAAATTATCCGTGGTTGCGTATTTTAACTCTGCCCGCAGCGAAACTTCACAAGCAACTTTGCTCAGGGCCACAACATCTAGTAATGACATACAGTTTTCCCCTATAAATATAGATAATTCGGTGCATCCAACAGCGAAATTTCGCGAAACAGCATTTTATCAGGTATAATGCCCTTCCTCACATAGGGAAAGATATGAAGTTTTACGCAAGGAAGGAAGTAAAGATATGGACATTGAACCTATTCGCATCCTTTTTGTAGAAGACAACCGTATAGCACAAAAAATGGGTGTGACGTTATTACAACAGCTAAATTGTGTAGTAGATCCCGTAACCACTGGCACTGACGCCATCCACTCTTTTGAACAGCAGCACTACGACTTAGTCCTGATGGATCTAGAATTACCCGACATGAGCGGACTCACGGTCACCGAAGCCATTCATAAGCGAGAACGCTATACTCCGCGCACACCTATCGTCGCCGTCACTGCGCATGGCGATAATCAACACCAAAATCAAGCCACTTGGGTTGGCATGGACAGCTTTTTAATTAAACCGCTAACCCTAGAAAAAGTACGCAAGACGTTGGCTAGGTTTGTGTTTAAGAGTAAAGCTTATAGCAGAATAAAATCTCCACACTTGCTGCATCGTAAGTATTTTGAGACGTAATTTTCTTGCATAACAATTAGACAGCTTCGGAGTTGTTGGTTATAGTTTGGCCATTGGTATCTATCTCATAGGTATACACAATGCCACATCGAACTGAAGCAACCGAAACCAAATCCCATCCTCCCACCAGCATTATTAAAATCGCAATGTCGCTGGTAGAAGATTTAAAAAGCGGCGAGGAAGATGAAAAAATCGCGGACAAAGTGCGTCAGCTTATTAAACGTGCTGATCAATTTGATCTTTTAAAACGCGATCCTTTTCGCGTCGTAAAAGGTATTATTCGCGCACTTAGTCACGAAGACTTTAACGAAATTGATCCCACGTTAGCCTTATTATTAGCACAAGCGCTACATACTTATGTTGATTTAACCGTCTTACGAATGTTTCAAGATGAAAAATACAAAGTTTTTATTAACAACAAAGAAAAATACCTTAAAAAATTAGACACGGTTTTAACTAACTTAATAAATCACAAAGGCATTGTTCAAACGATTGAACTGCAATATCCACTCAGCTGTAGTCATGCAGGAATTCTAGCATTGCGTGACAGCAAAACTTGGAAGCAAGAAACGATTGAAGTCCTTATGTTCTTAGGAAAAATTATTGGGCTTAAAGATATTGGTAGCGCTGTCACTGAAATTTTTAATCTACTAAAAAAACGGCAAAAAGAATGGTATGTACACATTTTGGAACTACGGGTTTTAACCAAATCTGCCAAAAATTCTTTGCAAGCATTAGATCAACTACGCCAATTTATGGCAGAACCCGATATTGCCACGGAGGGTGCTTGGCAAAGGAAATTTGCCGAGCAAGAAGCATTGGCAGACGTGGTTATGGCTGGCACCAGTTACTCTATTCAACGAACCGCTTTTTTTGGAAAAACTCCGGAAGAAAAATTCCCTTGCCTAGAACGCACAGCGCAACGGGCATTGAAACCACCCTACTATGAAAACCATGCCTTCGATTACTTCCGCGTCGTAACCGCCCTGATTCAGTTGGTATCTAGCCATGCCGAACCCTGGCTAAAACAAGCAGCGCAAAAAATACTGACTAACGCGAAAAGATCCGTTGATCAATCATTTATTACCCTAGCAGAAGCCAGTCGTACAGAAACTCACAGTGTACGCTGCGAAACACCGTCGTTACCGTTACCTAGCTTAGAATCCAAAGAACTAACTAATTTAAATTTGCCTGCACAGTTTTATACTTTAGTTAATCAAGGTAATCAGCAGGTTACTGCAGGAAAAACGAATGCCGCTGCACAATCTTATCTTGCTGCGATGGCGCTATTAGAACAGCTAGAAACACAAGCAGCTACTGCAAGCCGTTTCACAAAAGCGCTTAGCGGCGCAAAAGACATGGCGAAAAGCAGTTTACAGTTTGTTACTTTTGGTAAATTATTTACAACAACTATCGATCCAATTGCCTTTTTACAAAAACGATTAGCATTGCTTTGGACGCTGGAATTTTATCAGGCTCTTTACCCTATTCTTTATAACGATTTAGCTAAATCACACTCTTTAGCCGCACCGCTTTACCAGCACTTACAACAACACCAGCTACCTACCGACCATTTAGATAAACTCCTAAAAAAGCAGGCAATGAAAACACCTGCATTAACAGAAGAAAAATTAGCTTGGCCAACGGCATCGCAGCATGGCAAAAGTATTCAGCGCTGGTTAACTGAATCGCTTGCACAAATCAGCCAGTTATTAGGCGACGCTCCCTGTGGCTTTAGTTTGCTGCTATTGGATATTCCACCTTTTCTAATCGGAACGACAACTTCACCGCTCCCAGTAATTGGCATCATTGAAGATGACTTTTACCGTGATCATCCTTATTTTCAGTCGTTAACGCGCTTAGTGATGTTCAGCATCAATCATAGCCCTGATCGTTTAGTCACATTAGAACTGCAAGGATTTGAAACTACTAACAAAGTAACTACGCTATTGGCGCGCGATAATCCTGAAGATTATGTAAGGTTTTGCACTGCAAACGAGCTGTATTGCAATACACCAGGGAAAAGACTGCACGACAACTTGCAAACAACTTTCAAACAACAATTAGAAGCACCTGAGAATAAAAACTCAGAATCAACAAATAAAACTCCAGACACTGCCGCAGAACAAAAAGAATCAAAACGATCCGTAACACCTAAAGTTGCACCGGATCAATTAGCAAAAATGCTCAGCCTTGGCAGCGAATCATTCGATGAAAAAATTAAAACAGAGATCAAAAAATCGTCCACTTTTAAACTAAAGAAACATCATCACCTTGCTAAATTAGCTTACCAAAAACAATTTACTTATTTCAGCACCCTGCCAAGATCAGAAGCAAAAGATGCACCCGTGGCAGAACAACACGGAATTTTGCCTTTAGTTGCTTGGTGTAGAAACTTAGCTTTATATCTTAACTATACCGATGACAAAGGCATCGTATTGCAGGATGTATCGGCTATTTTAATGCGTGCACAAGCAGAAAAAATATTAGCTGCTCCGTTTGTAGCCGAGTTATTAACCCTCTGGGATGAAGCCAAAAACGTGCATCAGCAAGAAGTTGCGCAACGCCAAAGTAAAACTGTAACCATTATTCAGCGTGAAAAACTATTTTGGCACATCCAACACGCGTTACAACCTGCTTGGCAGGCGTTATCGCAATGGTTTGAATCCTATGAGGCATTTAAACAGCAAACAACGAAAAATAAGAAAAAACTAACGCCTCTCGATCCTGTGCTATTAAATGTAAAACAACTTACACATGCAGAGCCTCGTGTCATTACCACCCAGTTAACGTTGTTAGCTAAAACGTTATGTGCGCGTAAATATACGCTCGATCAACACCTTTGTTATTATCATGAAATTCCATCAAGTTTTAGATCGGAATATCGTGCAGTCTTAGCATTTTATTTAAAAAACACGGAATATGCGCAGGAAATATTGGCCACGCTGGCGCGTTATCCAGAAGACGGCGTTCGCCCCGCAGCTCCTTTTCTCGAAACTACCAAAGCTTGGAAAGAAACCATCCGCCAAGAACTATTACTGGCATCAAACGTAGAAGCTAAAAAATCCTCACCTGGCTTAAAACCTGCGCGTTTAGAATGGTATAACGGGGATGAAAAATTTGAATCAGCGACTCTACAAGAAACTATACAAAATCAACTATTCGATCCAACCGATGGTAGCTTGCGCGATCATCGCGTTAAAGAACAAAAACGACCTACCCACAAATTACCAGGACAACGCTTAGTTATAGCTTTAACCAAGCAACCTGTCACCAGCGCTGAACAAAAAAATGCTACGCCAGCAGCCGCAGAAGTATTTTTATATTGCAAATTTTATCCGCAATTTGCCGGTCAACAATTTCAAGCCAGTGCATTTGAAAAAAATATTACTGGTTATGATAGCTACCAAGCAGTACTTGGCAAAATTTATCCGCCACACCGCGAAGGTGAAACACCCGAAGGCATACCTGTCTTATTCACCAAACCCGCGGGTAAAGACTTACAGCAACTGGCACTTGCTGATGAAGAACAAAAAAGACAACCCTTGGCAACCCTCAAACTTGCGCCTCGAGATTTTGCCACCAAGTTTTTTGAATCCTTATTATGTGGCCACGAAGATAATCAAGCAGCCAATCTAGCTGCTGAATTTTTTTGTGGTTCCACGCGTCTTAATGGTATTGATACGGATCACGTTTTTTTACCTGCACTGCTCGAAGAAAAAAGCTTTTTAAGTTTATTCAGCACCACGAAAGTTAATCATAAAAATATTTTATATTGCATGGATTTAATGAATGACCCCATAGACGCGCAAGCAGTAAGAGAATTTTTAGCGCTAGACCCAATAGCCGTGATCCAACAAGTATTGGCAACGGCCAGCCAATATGAAAATCAAACCATCAAAGATGCCAAAGGCCAAGATGGAGGCTTGTTTAGTCGTGCTGAACTCGTAAAATTATTAAACGCGCAACAAAAAGGGCAACTTGCAGGTAAAGATAATTGTTATCTTCCTAGCGGTTTTAAACCCGGCACACTCTACAAGATTTTTTTACAATTTAATGCGCTGCAGTTAGTTTTAAAACAATACGACAACAAAGGAGCACTCCCTACCCCTTTAAAATTATTAGAATTATTTGATCGTGAAATAGCACACTGCTACGCTGCGGTACTTGCTAAACCTGAACTCTCGGTCACAGAGCGCTTTGCACGCGTGCAAGACATGGATCCAAGTAAGCGAGAAGACAAATCTGCTGCAGCGCAACAAAATAGTTCCAAAGTATTATCTGCATGGGCCAGACCTTCTAAATTTAATGCGACTAAAACTGAACTATCGACCGTTACCGATCAAAAACAAGCGCCTGAGGAAGTCTTACTAACTTATTCCAAGGAACAACGCCAAAAAGCACTGCAGCAAGAAATTGCCTTAGCCGTAAAACATTATGGCAGCAGCAAACAACATCACTATACGATTTATGCCAAAGTAAAAACCGAATTAGAGAACGGCAACAAAGAGATGTTTTTAGCTATTTGCGAGCATCCAGATGCCAGTATTCTCATAGAAAAAATTCTGCGCAAAGTTGACGCCTTAAAAATGGCAGAAAATTTAGGCACCCCAAAAGCCAAAATATTCCAAGCAGAATTATTAGCAGCCATCATTAAAGCCAAACATCGTTTTTGCGAATTACACCTGAATAATTGGACCGCTTTAACTCCCAAAGATTTAGCGCAACTAGCCAATCATTCCAACGATATGTTAACCCTCGTGCATGTCAGTAATTGTGAGCAACTTACTGATAGCAGCCTAGAAACCCTCACCCGCCAATGTGCAAATATAAGCAATCTAAACATTAGTGGTTGCCCAAAAATATCCGGCAAAACCATACGCATAATTGCAACCAACTGCAAAAAACTAGAAAAACTAGATATCAGTCGCACCAAAATAAGAAAAATCCGCGAAGTAGATTTAGCCGATCGCACCAAAGGCCCCGTAGTATTTAAGTGTTTAACGCACTTAAAACTAGACGGCTGCCGAAATCTAGAATTACTGCATGTAAGAGCGGAAAAAATAACAAAAGTTTCATTCAAACCATACCAACGCGCTGAATATACGCGTTTATTACGAACCGTTGTGCAAAAAGGAATTAGCGCACTTGAAGAACCAGACGCAAACGGCAAAAGCCCTTTGCAACAGGCGCTAAACGATGCGGAGACGATGTTCTTTTTACGGCATTTGGCTGAGGAGGCCTGGGAGAGATTTGTGGCGAAAAATCAAACTCCTTTGGTTACTTATGATGCTGTTAGCAGGTATTTTGAAAGTAAAGGCGCTACTGATAAAAACGTTAGAACTGTTAAATCTTTGCTAGCACCAAGCACACATCTGAATGATCAAGACAGCTCTGGGTGTAGCGCCTTAATGCGAGCTGCGAAATGCGGTGATGCTGAAGCAGTTGAGCTGTTATTAGGAGCGGGTGCCGATTGTAACCTCACGGATAGTTCAGGCTCCACTGCCTTAGTACTAGCCGCTGAAAACGGTCATTTGGGAGCTGTTAGATGGTTATGCTTAGCTATAAAAAATAAAATTAAAAAACATGAAAAAACTGAAAATACTGAAATTGCGGCCGATAGAGCTGATAAAGCTGACTATGGAGAAGTAGTAAGATTAATGATCTACTGCCATCTCCCTGTAAGTGATCAGTTAATATATCGCTATGACAAACATGGTTATGACCACCCCTTTCTATTAAGAAATCATTTACAGTTCTTTAACCCTTATATTTTTGATTCATTTAAAATGACCCCTTTAATGAGAGCTGCTAGATATGGCAATCAAGAAAAAGTTAGGTTTTTGTTGGCAGATGGTGCAAATGTTGATGATGAAGATGAAAATAAAAAAACTGCTTTGATGATTGCTGCTGAAAACGGCCATGAAATAATAGTTGAATTATTACTTGCAGCGGGCGCAATCGCTTATAAACAAGCAAAACCGAAACAAACGCCCCTGATCTTTGCAATTCATGGGCAACATATACCTGTAATTAAAACGTTACTCAAAGAACAAACCATTAGGGTTGCGACCATAAATCTTGCAAGGGGTTGGGGTGAATCTCCCTTAATGATAGCTGCAGAAGCTGGTTATACTGAAATAGTTAAGATTCTGCTTGAAAACGGTGCCGACCACACTCAAGAAGAAGGCTATTGGCATTGGACAGCAATTGATTACGCATTAATTAATTCGCATTTTGAAATAGTTAAATTGCTTGAAACTATAAATGGTAGAAAAGTCAGATTTGCATGCCACTACTCTCCACAAGAAAAAACTCATGATACACCTGCACAATTAGCTCTTATAAAAGGCGAAAAAGAATATAGACGCAGCTATTCAATATACCCAGCATCTTGGATTTTTATGCTAGAAACTCAACAAACAGCACCTGAACTTAAACAAGAAGCAAAGGAACAACCGAAAACTGGGCAAGAACAATTGCCTCAATCAACTACCCATTATGCTGGGGCCTTTTTTGCCCCTCCTCAACCCATTGCTTCAAATGGTACGCCGGAAACTCCAGCGGAACCAGCTCATTCAGCCCAAACAGATAATTCATTGACACATACAAGTGGTCCTCCTATTGCTCAGCAGACCCACTAAGCTCCATTTTATTGCATAATTGCATAAAACCTGTGCAATTTTGCTTCCATCCTAAAACCTTCTCAATACTGTATAAATACAGATGCATAATTATATTTTTCGGGGTATAATTATGCTAAGTTTTTTATATAACGCCATTGTTATAAACAAATAAAATTTATTATTTGTCACATTAATCGAGTCAAGCAAGATGCCAACGACATATAAACGAGAATACTTTGCTCCATTATGCGGAACCCCGCGTGTAAAGACGCCTCGTAATTTGCAAACCGTAGAAGTACACGGACTTGATGAAGAAAAAATTAGTTTTCCTACCTGTGTTTTCAAAGATGGCACAGTTGACCACGTAAAATACAATATAGAGCTTCAAAAATTTGCACGCGCAGTAATTTTAAAGCAAGCTGCAAAAAACAACAAAGTCCTTGATGAAAAAGAAATTACCGAAAAAACTGAACAGTTAAAACATTGGATTAAACTTCAAGTTCATGGTGATGATCGACCAGAATATGACACAGCCATTCTAATTTTCGGAAAAAACATAGCTAAAATAAAAGAATTTCCACCATTTGCTCCTAATCCTCGCACCCCTGATACAAAAGCAAAATTAATAATTAATTCGGAAACTGGTGGACTTGCATTTGTCTATGAGGCTGATTTTAACATTACAAATGGGGAGGACGATGATCCTAGCCCCTCACGTGATTCCACACAAATCATTCGTGTTGAGCCTAAATATGATACTGACGGAAACATCGTAGGTACTCAACTTAGCCAAGAATATACTCTATACGATACCGAACGAAATAAGCGCTTTACTGCAGAACAGGTTTTCCCAAAAACTCATGGTCCCATTTGGTATACCAGTCTAGATTCTTTATGCAATGCATCAATACCCTTATCAGAGCAAATATCCGCCCAATTACAATTTCAGCATATCGTGCCCGATTCTACTGCAGCTACTGAAGCAGAGGTGATAGCAGCCTGTCGAAGTCTTCTAACTCTAGAGATAAATGGTCTTAGCAAAGAATTTAAAAAATATGAGGAAGCTCTACCCAGTCAGCTAGCTCTGCAACATGTATTTGATGAAAATGCCGACCGCATATTTGAAAACCAACTATTTGCCTTGCAAAGCGATGAGTTAGTACCCATTGAAAACAAATATGAGGATGACTATGTTGCTTTAAGAAATAAAGTTAAGACTGTTTTAGCCACATTTACTAACAAAGAATCAAAAGAAAACGAATCAAAAGAAGACCTTGCAAAATTAGCGCAGGAAATCAAAAATTTTTGCAATGATGAACGCACAAGAGAATATAATGGCACTATCACACATAGCAAATCTCTTCTAGAGCGCGCTGAAGCTCTGGACTGCATTGTTCAAGTCATTTACTGCCTAATTGAAAAAGACAAACTAAAAAAATTAGTAGAAAATTCTAGGGAACATCTGACTCAGTTACAAACAATTCACGATCAAATTTCTAAAAATTTAGCCTCTAAAGACGTTGCCAGTTTAGCTAGCCAAGCACAAAGTTTTGAGCAACATCTTAAAAATTTAACGCAGTCATTGAGAGAAATTTCTGCTACGCGTTTAGCAATGAGCAAAGTACTTTATCACTCTAAAGATGACGGTGATTACAGAATTGCTAATTCAGCTAGAAATTTGATGACAGCAGCCACAAAACTCTTCACTGACTGCTCGTTAGGTCTTCGTCTTTGGGATACAACAAATACATTACCTGACTGGAGTAAAGCTAAAGATTTATCTGAAATACTAGAGGCTTTTGAGTTATGGAGCAAACAAAAGCGATTAACTTATGACGTACTTGCAGACTACTATCGGAACAATTATAAAAACTTATCCCCTGCTGATCAGATTAATTTAAATGATAAACTAACTTTGCTTCTTAAAAATACCCGCCTTCCTTTTGTTCATGAAAAAAGTAAATTTGGAGTACTCGAAGTTATCGCTGATGAAACAAAAGCAGAAAACTCTTCAAATAGCTTTGTAAATGATTGTGTTACTGCCTGCAAACTTTGGAGAAATTCCAGCCCTCCTATTTGGACAAACACAAACCCACAAGACTTTCCAAAAATTATGACGGCTCTCTCACTTTGGGATGCGCATGGGATTCTAACAAAAGATATACTTATAGACTATTACACTAATAATTATCTTAAATTATCACCTTCTCAACGCAATGAACTAAATTTATTTATAGAAAAAAAATGTCATGTAACGAAAGAAAGCAACCTTGAAGTTTTTGCGGTTGTAGCTAACTTTTTGTGGCAACCTACAGCCACCGCACCTGGTTGGCTTAACAATCCTCAAGAAGCATTTGTAGCCCTGCAAGTTTGGCATCAACAAAATCGACTAACTCGTCAAGTACTTTTAAGTTTCCTTTCTAAATTTTATGAGCATTTAAGAACAAATAGTGATGAACTAAGAAACTGGCTTAGCATACACGGGGCAACTTACGGAAATAATAAAAATAATTTAATAATTGACGCGCTATGCATGGTTGCTGACGAAGCACAAATTCATGATTCAATTCATGCCGATAGTTTTAAAGCCCGCTGTATCGTTGCTGCTAAAATTTGGCGAGACAATGAATTTCCAAACTGGGCACAAGCACAAAATTTTTCCGCGGCTTTAAATGCATTAAAACTTTGGGATGAAGAAAAAGTATTAACGCATGCTATCGTAAAGAACTTTTACCAAAATTACTACACTAAACTAGATCCAAAATATCGAAATGAACTGAACGCTTGGATTAATCAATGCCAGTTCTATCATTCATATCTAGATCAAAAATATGAAGTTTTAGCGATAGTAGCGGATAATGTTTGGATAAAAACCCAACAAGGAAAAAATCTTATTGCAGCAAAGAATGTTGACGAAACCGTTGTTGCTCTAGAAACAAAATCATATCAAGGAACCTTAGATGCTACAGTAATAACACCAGAATATTACGCCAATTTAAGTAGTACGAATAAAGCAAAAATTTATCCTACTTTGAAAGGCTCCATTTATATTCAGCTGAAAAAGGAAAACCAAAAGAAACCGCTAAAAAATCAAATGTCTAGCGTTGAATTAGAGAGTAAAAGTAATGCAATACGAGCTAATATTGTCTTTGGGAAGCGCCCACTATCCACAAGAATTCGTACGTATTTTAGCAAGATATGGACTGACTTTAGTAACGCACAAAAAATTGGTTATGTACTTGGAAGTTTATTTACCGCTGGTATAGCGATGCTAGTTCACGCCTGGCGAGAAGCTGCGGTTGTGGATTACCCAAACTCTGAGGAATATCAAAAACCACCAGCCCCACCAAAAAAATCGAAAGCTGATCTTAAACGTGAAGATGCATTAAAAGGCTTTAAACTCGCTTCTGAACGAGGTACTTACAGTTATCTATTATCCTCTAAATTGGACTCCTGGGATGGAAGCACACCATTTCCGGAGCCACGCATACCATTTGGCTCAAAAACGCCTGCTGCAGCTGCAACACAACCAATTATACTTATTACTGACGCTGAGATACAAAAACAAGGCCATAAATTTTTCACCAAAATTGATACAGCAAAAGATTCGACTGAAATTCAAAACATCTGCAAAGAAGCTCATGCTTACTACGAAAAAATTGGACGATTGGATTTATATGCGCTAATAGACAATGCTGCGAAAGTAATACTTCCTAGATTAAATGCATCAGAGGCAGCGCCATCTATCGCTTCACTTGCTGGTAACTCACCAGACGAAGCGCTTAAGTATTTTGTTCAAAAAATTGATGCGGCTAAAAGCGCAGGTGAACTCAAATCAATTGGTGACAAAGCAAACCAACATTTCGAAGAAAGCGATGAACACTATATGGTATCTATTAACAAGGCTATACAGGCAAGAAATGCTGTATTGGCTGAACTACCCACAAGAAGCTCATCACCTCACAGTCCATTACCAGGAATGGTGGTGAGTACTGAGAGCGATAGTGAAGATGAAAATTCTGTCACGAATACTAGTAGTCATGCTGCTCTTCCTGTTCCAGCAGCATGAGAACCCGCAACGCTAGGGCTAGCGTGATGGTTGGGGCAATAAATCTAACCCTAAATTAACGCTCGCACTTTCTAAAACCTCCTTGGCAATCGCTTCTCCCTGCGTTTTGAAACGCGCGATTGTTTCTGCATCGTATTGCAGGCCAACAACTCGCTTAATAATTTTGGATTCAAATTTTTGCCAGGAAGGCACAGCTTTGCAAATAAATACACACTTATCCATTCCTTTGCCATCTAAACAACCATTGGCAATTTGTACTGCACAGTGCTTTTCTAATACTCTAGCTGCCACTGCATAGCGTAAAGCCTCAATATAATATTTCCCTTCCCTACGTTGCTGTGGAATTAAAACTACGGGAGTAGTTGTTAAATCACTGCTTTTGGTTTCACTGTGGATTGAACGAGCACTTCCCAACAATCTAGGATCCGGCGAGATAATATCTTTATTTATAAAAAAACCAGCGGGGGCATGAGCGGGTTTAGTAAAAAGTGCGTTGAAGTACTCACCACACAACGATAGCAACGATGATAACAACAAACAAGCTGGAGCACCGTGTAAAGGAACTGCTAGCCTTGTTTGCTGTATAGCAAGCTCGATGATATTAGATTTTAGCGGTTTCTTTTGTTGGGCTGCACTAACAATTACCTCAAAAGCAAACTGCACAAATCTATGAAGAGCATTAAAATCCTGTAAATGAACCCCCTTCATTAAATAGGAATAACCAATAAATTGAGCCTCAAATCGCACTTCTTCTTTAGCACCGTTAAATTCAGAAATTAAATGTTTCTTGACTAAGTTGTTAATGCCCTGCTCTTCTATTTTATATTCAGCTCCAGCTACTTTATCTTCACGAATTACTATCAACTCAGGATTTTGTCGCCACAGTTGGTGGTGTGGGGGGAATTTTTGTAGAACTTTTACTAAGAATTCACCGGCAGCATTTTCTCCCTTGTCTTCTGCTTGCCTACGATATGTTTGATATTTTCCTACGAGCGCTGCGCAAAAAGCTTTATTATCAACCGGTGAAGTTTGGTTGTGGAATTTTCGTAATAGCTGATCAAAATATTGGTGGGCTAATACATAATTTCCAGTTTGCTTATAATGATTTGCTAACTGCAAAATGGCATATGGATAATCTGGCGCCAAGCTAGCAAGTTTTTGCGCAACCGCTTCAGCTTGTTTAACATTACCTGTTGCTAGATATGCAAAAACTAATTGTTTTAAAATATTAGAATGATCGGGGGTTTCTTTTTGCAGCTTTTCTAATGCTTCTAACGCAACCAAAAAATTACCTAATTCAATCTCGCAGTGAATTAACATTAATTTTAGCGCTAGATTATTGTGATGCGCAGCAGCCGTCTGCAATGCTATTTTCGCTGCAGAAAAATCACCTGCTTGCATACTTTTGAGACCAGCTTTCAGTTGTTCTTGATAATTAGTTTTTTTAAGACGCCCATAAAGATCTGACCACTCAAGATAACAGTAAACACCCAACAGCATATCAAAAGAACTACGCCCTAAAGGCAATTGTTGTGTTTCGCTTATATTTGAATATTGTAAAGCAACGCGTTGTGTTCTAAACGGGGTACATGTTGCACCAACGCTTTGGATAATCTCTTCATATTCTTTGGCTTGTAAAACTTCTTTAAGCTTTTTATAACGCGGTTGCAATGCCATTTCTAACAAATGCTTAAACATATTAGTCTTAGCATAGGCTGTTAAAATTTGTTTTTTTTCGGCAAAGGGAATGCCCTCTTTACACAAAAGAGAAAAAGTGACCCTCTTTAACATGTCTAATAAGTTTTGATCGTCTCTAGCTTTAAAAAGAACATATTCAAAACGGTACTCAACTGTAAGCCATGCTCTAAAAATTTCATGCTGTGCTGTTAAGGATGGCTCCGCTTCCTTAGCAAAAGTAGCTATTAGTTGTTTAAGTTGCTGGGCGCGGGACAGTTTTGTTGTCGATGGTGACACTCTCCCGGTTGTCGTCGTTTTAACTTCTAACTTAGGGGCGGGCGATACCGGAGAAATAGGTGAAAAAGGTACTTGAGGTTGTTGGCTACTAGGTGAAAGCGGTGGCGATGCCCTTCCCTCTTGCGCGCGCGGCGAAGTTGGTGGTGTAGTTGCTGATGATGGGGGAATGTTCCTTTTGTCTTTAAAAAACATATGGTCCCTTTAGTAGCTCATCTGTAACACTTCTTTTATTAGGGCACTTCTGAGAAAGTTTAAGCTAACTACGTGTTTCATTGCGTTACTTAAAGATTGTCAGACTGTAATCAAAATCAGCACTAATTATGCCATAAGCTCACGTAAAAGTACCCCGTATTTTTACTTATGTATACACATAAGACGGTGATTCATAAAAGTCACTTAAGCAATTTTGCCAGAGTTCAAATTCTATTGAAATTTAATTAAAAACGTCCCCTCTCCCGCCCACCGGAAAGTATTTTGTTGCCAAATTTTATTGCGGGAGAGGGACAGGGTGAGGGAGATATTGTTTGCAAAATTTAAAACCAACAAACCGGCCTTTTTGGTATCAGTCTGTATTTTTTTCAGACGTCTTGCATTCTGTTCTTGCATCTTCATATTTAACCCTCACCCTGTCCCTCTCCCGCAATATAGTTATGTTTTTAACAAAATCACGGGGGCGGGAGAGGGGACGTTTTTAATTAAATTTCGATAGAATTTGAACTTTGGTGAAATCATCCAAAAAATCAATATCTGAACAAGCCATATTTAAGCAACATCTCCCTGGCCTGTTCCCTCAGCAGCGGTTTGCTAAGGGTTGCGTCCACTCCAGCTATGGGGTTTAACAACCCAGTCCCGGGTAAGTGGGCTGATAAAGCAATTATTGGCGTGCGTTTGTTCGAACCGCACTCGAGACTGCGGATTTCTTTGGCGACCTCCTCGCCACTTTGGTCTGGTAGGCCGATATCTAAATAAATCAGGTCGTGTGGCTGCTTTTTAAATAAGGCTATTGCCTCTTTTCCGGTGTGCGCTATGTCTACTTCACAGCCTAATGACTGCAATATATTTTGTGCTGCTTTGGCGGCGATAGGATTATCCTCGACTAGCAAAATTAGAATTTTTTGTTCAAGTTTGTCTACGGAGGTCATCCCCTCCTTTGCTGAGCTAACCTTCTTGCTTAAGGGTGTAACAAAGGTTTTCTTAAAGGGGATGCTACAGCTGATAGTGCAACCTTGGTTTTCTTCGCTTTGAACCGTAATTTTGCCGTTTAAATATTCCGTGAATTGCTTTACCAAATATAATCCTAAACCACAGCCGCGATAGAGGCCTTGGTAGGAAGGACTCAGCCGCGTAAACTGCTCAAATATGACAGCTTGCTGATCTTTCGGAATTCCTATGCCGGTATCGCTGATGACAAATTTTATTTGAATATCAGCTGTGGTTTCGCGTTCGGTAAATACCGCAAACGTTATGCTACCCTGCTGGGTAAATTTAATCGCATTTGCTAATAAATTTAATAAAATTCGGTATAAATACCAGCGATTGCTGGTTAAATGCTGCTGAATATTTTCATCGTATTGCAAACTAAATTGTAATTTTTTATTTTCTACCGCTGGTTTAATCAGCTTTACTAAATCATCAACTAGCTGACGTAACTTAAAAACATTTTTGACATTGTTTTTATTAACCACCTCTAAACGAGTCAGTTCTAGCACTTCATTCAGCAACTCCAACAAAATCAAGCCTGACTGCATAATGTCTTCGGCACGGGATTTATAATCGCTGTTGTCCAGCACATGTGCCAAATACTCCGCGGTACTAATAACGCCGGTTAATGGCGTTTTTATATCATGGGTAATATTCGCTAAAAATCGTGCTTTAGCTGTATTGGCAGCCTCGGCAGCTTCCTTGGCTGTGCGCAACTCACTTTCCATTTTTTTGCGCTCAGTAATATCCGTAGAAGTTCCTAAAATACCGATAATATTGTTTTCATCGTCGTACAGCGGTGATTTATTGGTAAGCATCACAACCTCACTGCCATCGCTTTGCACGATTGCCTCTTCCAAGTTGGTTGCTTCGCCTGTGGCAAGCACATGGATATCTGCTTCGCGCAATTTATCGGCAATGGCTTTAGGCCATAAATCATGATCAGTTTTACCAATCAACTCTTGGCTAGAAGTTAATCCTAGTACTTGCAACACTTGCTCATTGCAGCCTAAATACACTAAATTTTTATCTTTCCACCACACATTTCCCGGTAAATTTTCAAGAATTTTTTGTAAGCGCTGTGTGGTATTTTTATTTTTTTTGACGCGAATAATTAAGCTGTGCGCCACAATCGTGCTCGTTTGTAATTCTGGGTGTTCTCTAAGCGCCGCTGCATTTGGATAGGGTTCACACACTTTTTCTAGGGTAAAACCCGCATTTACCAGCGCGTTTAGCCATTTATGCAAAGGCTTCCAAAATCGTGGCACTTGAAATTTTGGCATGCCAGGTGGCGAGTTTAAATGCTGCCATTCATGAATTTCACCGTGGGTTTCCTTGAAATAATCTTTCATGATAAAGCCGAACATTTGGCCGGTTTCATCTTGAATCCAGCGGCCTTTGTGTTCATTAAAGCAAGGATGGATAATGGAAAATTGCAAAAATCCGGTGGGTTTTAACACCCGATTAATTTCGGTAAAGGCTTTTTCTAGCTCCGCCATATCCATAAATGACATTGTCGAAACCACAAAATCAAAATGATTATTCGGAAATGGCAATGCGACAGCATTGGCTTTTTGAAAGCTGATATTCGTAGGATTAGTTTGTTGTTGATTACCGTCAATAAAGCGCTGAGAAATATCGACCGCTGTAAGAAACTTACAACGCTGCGCAATTAACCGCGAATTATGCCCTTCGCCACAGCCGATATCCAACCCTTCGGCGGTTGCAAGGTCAGGTAACATGTCTAGGAAGGCCGGGGTATTTAAATAATCGCGCCAGACATCAAAACCCTGCGCTGAAGCCTCTTGCCAAATCTTAGCATTTTTGTCCCACTGATTTTCTACGCTATCGTGCCGCATTGGTATTCATTACCTCGATTATTATCTTTTGGATAATAAATACATTATCATAAATGTAATGAATTAAAAATGCTTTTTGAGAAAATCCCCCTCAACTTGCAGCACTACGCTTCCAGCTTCGTTTGCAAGTCCAGCCCACACATCCTTGTGTGGGCGTTCGGCGGGAAAAAGCTTTGCTTTTTCTTTTTCCGCCTCACCCCTTTTTCAAAGGGGGAAGCTGGATTACCCCAAACTCTTCGCGGCTATTTCGTAAACGTCTTTCGACAAACCTTTGGTTGCCATGATTTGCTCCAGCTGCTTACGCATAAGCTGTTGACGCTCACTATCGTAACGGCGCCAAAAAGTCATAGGCGTCAATAAACGCGCAGCGATTTGTGGGTTTAATTTATCTAAAGCCAATACCTGTTCGCGCAAAAACGCGTAACCTTCGCCATTTTTGGCGTGGAATTGCACTTGGTTTTCGTTAGCAAAAACCCCTATCAGCGCTCTAACGTTATTAGGATTTTTAAAATTAAACGCCGGATGTGCCATTAATTTTTTCACCTGCGCTAAGGTGTTGGGCAATTCCGAACGCGCTTGAATGCCAAACCATTTATCGATGACTAAAAATTCTTTTTGCCATTGTTGATAAAAGGCATTGAGCACTTCTTCCCGTTCAGGGCAATTAGTGTTAGCAAATGCGGCCGTCGCAGCAAGTTGGTCCGTCATATTATTCGCTTGCTTATATTGCTGATAACACAAAGCGCGCGCGGCCGGATCATCTAATAACATTAAGTAACTTAAACAAGTATTTTTTAAGCGACGTTGCGCGATAGCGTCTTGAGTGGCTACGTAAGGACCTGGATTAAAATTAGCTTCAAAGCAACGAACTAATTCATCTTTTAAGCGCTGCGCTAATTCTTGTCTGACAAAACGTCTAGCGGCATAAATGGCATCGGGGTCAATAACCGACAGCAATTCACCCAGATAGGTTTCACTTGGCAATAACAATAATTCTGCTAAAAATGCTTTGTCGATCGTTTTGTTTTGTAATAATTGTCGGTAATTTTCGACAAAATTTATATCTATCTGCAACGGCTGTTTGTTCTGATACGCCGCAATTAATTTCAGCAACATCCGTGCCGCAATTTTTTGGCTGATTTCCCAGCGATTAAAGCCATCGCTATCATGCGCAGCTAATAAATTTAACTCAGCATCACTGTAGTCATAATTCAGTTTCACTGGCGCTGAAAATTTACGTAGTAACGATGGCACGGGTTGTTCTGGCACATTCACGAAACAAAAAGTTTCGGTAGGATTTTTTATTTCTAATACTCGCGTCGTTTTAACCTTATCAGCCCCCTCGCCTTTTAACTGTAGCGGAATATCTTGGCCTTGCTGATTTAGCAAACCCATTGCTAAGGGAATATGAAATGGCAATTTAGTTGGTTGTTGCGGCGTAGGTGCGCACGTTTGCTGAATCGTTAAGGTGTATTCTTTGCTAGCCGCATTGTACTCTGAGTTAATCGTCAATTCCGGCGTACCGGCTTGGTGATACCAACGGCGAAATTGCGTTAAATTGTGACCACTAGCATCTTCCATCGCTTTGACAAAATCTTCGATGGTAACCGCGCAGCCATCGTGTCGCGCAAAATAGAGATCCATCCCTTTACGAAATGACTCTGCGCCTAATAACGTTTTAATCATGCGAATAACTTCTGCGCCTTTGTTATAAACAGTTGCGGTGTAAAAGTTATTAATTTCAATGTAAGAATCTGGCTGCACGGGGTGCGCTAACGGACCACCATCTTCACGAAATTGTGTGTTACGTAATGTTCTTACCGTGTTAATCCGCTCTACTAAATGCGAGGTCATATCCGCCGTAAATTCTTGTTCACGAAAAACGGTTAAACCTTCTTTTAAGCTTAATTGGAACCAATCGCGACATGTTACGCGGTTGCCACTCCAGTTATGAAAATATTCGTGACCTACCACTAACAAAATGCCTTCGTAATCGATATCCGTAGCGGTATCAGGCTTGGCTAAAATATATTTTGAATTGAAAATATTAAGGCCCTTATTTTCCATTGCGCCCATATTAAAATCATCAATTGCTACCACCATAAAAATGTCGAGATCATATTCGCGACCGTAAGCAATTTCATCCCAACGCATGGCTTTTTTAATACTTTCCATCGCATGCGACGCTTTATCTTGTTGGCCTTTATCCACAAAAACTTGCAATACTACTTTACGGCCCGATTGCGTCACAAACTCGTCTTCGATGAAATCTAAATCGCCGGCTACTAAGGCAAATAAATAACAGGGTTTGTTGAACGGATCGCGCCAGGTAACGGAATGACGATTATCTGCTAACGTATCGCGCGCAATCGCATTACCGTTGGATAACAAAATCGGATAACGCGTTTTATCGGCAATAATCGTGGTTACAAAGGGAGCCAATACGTCTGGACGATCAGGAAAATAGGTGATGCGGCGGAAACCTTGTGCTTCACATTGCGTACAAAAAATCGTAGTGGCGCGATAAAGCCCGCTGAGCGCCGTATTTTCTTGCGGCTTTATCCGCGTGGTGATTTCTAAGGTAAAATTTGCAGGCACTGCCGGAATCGTAAGCTGGTGAGCGTCTACTTGATAGTCGCTGGCAGCGAGAATTTTGCCATCAATCTTCACTTCGCGTAGCTCTAACTCTTCCCCGGGCAGCACTAACGCTGTGCTAGCAGCTTGCTCGCCGCGTTGTAGCTGTAATTTGGCATGTACCAGGGTAAATTCATCCCCTAACTCGAAGGTTAAATCTACGGAATTTAAGTGATAGGGGAACGGGGTATAATCCTTTAAATAAGTAACGGCGGGAGCTGCTGCTGAGTGTAACATAATGGGTTTTTCCTAGGTTAGGCTGTGGTATTATTCTAGCTTCGTTTTTAGATACTTCAATGAGTTTAAACATAATATCTTTCCGATGACAATACTATGAAAATTACTATTTTTGGTGCGGGTTATGTAGGATTAGTTACGGCTGCTTGCTTTGCTGAGCTCGGCAATCATGTGCTCTGCGTCGATGTGAATAAAGAGCGCGTAGAACGCTTAGCGCGCGGCGAATGTCCTATCCATGAGCCTGACTTAACCGAAATGATGGTCGCCAACCAAAAAGCTGGGCGCCTTAGTTTCACGAGCGATCCCAAAGAAGGCGTGGCCCACGGTTTTTATCAGTTTATTGCCGTTGGCACTCCACAAGATGAAGATGGCTCTGCCGACCTCAAACACGTGCTAGCAGTGGCGCAAACCATTGGTGAATACATCACTGATTATCGCATTATTATCAATAAATCCACGGTGCCGGTCGGTACGGCTGATAGCGTACAAGCTACCATCCAAAAAGCAATTTTAGCGCGCAAAATTCAAGTGGAGTTTGATGTAGTTTCCAACCCCGAATTTTTACGCGAAGGTGCCGCGATTAAAGATTTTATGAACTCTGACCGCATTATTATCGGCACGGGACATCTGCAAGCTGAGCAACACATGCGCGCCTTGTACACGCCATTTAACCGCAATCAAAACCGTTTGATTGCCATGGATATTCGCTCCGCAGAATTAACCAAATACGCCGCTAACGCAATGCTGGCAACTAAAATCAGCTTTATGAATGAAATGAGCCATTTAGCTGAACGCCTAGGCGCCGATATCGAGCAAATCCGCATTGGTATAGGCTCTGACCCCCGCATTGGTTATCACTTCATTAACCCAGGTTGTGGCTATGGTGGCTCTTGTTTTCCCAAAGATTTACAAGCATTAGAATCGGTTGCCAAACAAGTTGACTATGAGCCCGCTCTGTTAACTGCAGTGCAAAAAGTCAATCATGCGCAGAAAAAAGTTTTGTTTCAAAAATTGCAAAGCCATTTTCGCGGCGCTTTAAACAATAAAGTAATTGCGATTTGGGGATTAGCGTTTAAACCTAACACCGATGATATGCGCGAAGCCTCTAGCCGCACGCTTATGGAATCCTTATGGCAAGCAGGCGCGCGTGTGCAAGCTTATGACCCGGTCGCTATTCCTGAAACCACAAAAATTTATGGTCATCGCCCTGATCTAAAATTGTGTAACAGCCCGGAAGATGCCTTAATCGATGCCGATGTTCTGGTAGTAGTCACCGAGTGGAGTATTTTTTACAGTCCTGATTTTAACTTAATAAAAGCCAGATTACGCGAGCCAGTTATTTTTGATGGCCGTAATCTCTATGATCCAACTTATTTAGAAAATTTAGGTTTTACTTATTACGCAATCGGTCGTGGCGCACGAGGATAAAACATGCAAAGCATTAAAAAAGCGATATTTCCAGTAGCCGGCATGGGCACACGATTTTTACCTGCCACCAAAGCCAGCCCCAAAGAAATGTTGCCGATTGTTGATAAACCCTTAATTCAGTATGCCGTGGAAGAAGCAGTCGCTAGCGGCATCGAAGAATTAATTTTTGTCACCAGCAGTAGTAAGCGCGCGATCGAAGATCATTTCGATACTAATTATGAATTAGAAGCCAAACTCGCCCAATCTGGCAAAGAAAATTTATTAGCTATTGTGCAGGAAATTTTACCGAAAGGTGTTAGTTGCGCGTACATTCGCCAACCCGATACCTTAGGTTTAGGCCACGCCGTATTGTGCGCCAAACATCTTATTAACCATGAACCGTTCGCCGTGTTATTAGCTGATGACTTAATCGATGGCGGCTCGCAGGCTTGTTTAAAACAAATGATCGAAGCCTATGCGCAAACCTACAGCAGCATTGTTGCAGTACAACAAATTTCTGCTAGTGAAACTCACAAGTACGGCGTTGTGGGTTTTAAACACACAAGAGAAGCGTTAACGCAAATTGATCAGATCATCGAAAAACCAGCTTCAGAAGAAGCACCATCCAACTTAGGCGTGGTAGGTCGTTATATTCTTACGCCGAGTATTTTTTCGTATCTAGAAAAAATTCCGCGCGGCAAAGGCGCAGAAATTCAACTCACCGATGCCATCGCCCAATTGTTGCAAGATGAAGCCGTCTACGCTCTACAATTTCAAGGCACCCGTTATGATTGCGGTAGCAAATTTGGTTACTTGCAAGCGACTATGGCATATGCCTTGCAACATCCAGAAATTGGCGATGAATTTAGAGAATATTTAAAAACGTTTCGGTAAGTTGAAAAAACGTAACTGTTCATACCCTTGAACTAGCAGAATGGATTCTTTTCCCTTTGTGGGGTGTGAACAGTTACGATTTAAGAAGATAACGAGGGTCGCGCTACAATATCAGAGGCATCCAATGCACTCCCCGCCGATGCTCCTGCTGATGCTGCTTGTCCGGCTTCTGCAGCAACTGCTGCTCCACTGTGAACAGGCGAAGAAGTCACAGACATGCTGAGCGCCGCTTCCGCCATTTGTGCCGGCGTTTGAGTCTTGTCACTGATAACTCCAGGTGCTGACGGCCTCGTAGCAGCTAATATTTTCCCTTGGCTGCTGCCACTTGGAACGCCATCAAACCTTGCCAACAGTTGCTCACGCAGATCGCGCAGATAATTTTTCATGCTATACAAAGTCTTGCTTGAGCTTAGCGCTAAATAAAGGCCTGCCATAAGGCCGGCAATTTTTATACCTAACGCATGAATACCAATATAACTGCTTAACGCAGCAACCCCTTTTGCAATCATTGCTATCCCCAAATGGGCACCGATAACTGTAAAGCAAAGACCTATTCCAGCGGTGATAGCAAAAATTGCCCACGCAGCTTTTTTAAAACGAGGGTTTTTGTAAAAAGGTAATTTTACTTTGACCCAACTCGCAATTTTTCCTAATTCTTTCCGCCCTTCATGAGGCCCCGCATTCGGTCCATTGAATTTACCACCAGAAACACCAGTATTTTCTTTATGATGCTGGCTAGCTACACCATCAAACACTTTTTTGCCACGTTCCGTCCACGACGCATTATAAAACTGTGATTTATTTTGATAACTGCCATCACCTGCTAATTCATGTTGAAAAGTTTGCGTCACTACCGTATTAACCAATGCGATATTACGATCATTAGTTGATTTACAACTAGAAGTAGCCACGCACCCCATATCCTGCGCTTGTTCTTTTATCAAACTCTGCAACAAAATGTTGTTTTTAGCTTGCTTCCACGTGGCGGGGTAATACAAGCTTTGAATATCAGCGAATCGGCTCATAAGATTAAATACTGCATGCAGAGATTTTTTTTGCGTTGGTTCTGTTTTGATAACTCGCGCAATATCAACTTTTAATAAAGCTAAATTATCTGCCAGACCTTTTTTAGCTATTTTCCAGGCATTTTTGCGGTTTTTTTCTAGTTGCTGATGCAGTGCAAAAAATCCAGCTTGCGTTTGCATAATAAGTTTTTCTTGTTCTGCTAACTTTTTGCTAATTGCTATTTTTTGCTTACCATCCGCATGGCTAAATTGTTTTAACAATCCATCCATTTTCTTATTAAGAGTAACTAACATAGCTGTTAAAGAAGTGATTTCTTTTGCTATGTTTATATTTTCTTGATTATTATTAATTGCTTTAAAATTGGTGACAAGTGCTGCAAAACCTGCTTGCAGTTTGGCATCTGTTATATTTTTTATGATGCCGTGTTCTCCTTTAATTTCATAATCCAAAGCTTTAATAAAATCATCATAAAAATCATTCATAGCCCTAGCATTTTGTTTGTCTTGCTCTTCAGTAGTGAGATGGCGCCAAAAATTATTAATCCCAAAACAAAAATGTGCGGATCGAGGTTTGATATGAATTTTTTCTTCTTGCTGATTGTTTAGTTGAATATTAACTTCTAAAGAATCTAATGAGGTTACAATTTCCAAAGCACGGCGCGTATCATGAAATTGCATTTCTTGATATTCACCCATAAACTCATCAAACCATTGTGCTGGACTTACGATTTGCACATAAGTTTCTTGCACTGCAAAAGGTTTTTGCTCCGTATATTTTTGTGCTAACGCTTGCGGATCTTCCTCCGTCATCGCTACTTGCTGTTCAAGTTTGATTTGTGCTAAGGCGGTAATAAATTCTTTCTGACTACGCACCGCTCTTGCTAGTATTTCCCAACGCGTTAATGGATCAGCCCTTAAAGGGTTTTGCCCTTTTAAAAATTTGCCTTTTTTTGCATAATCTTTATACGTAGGTAAAGCCCCGCGTACAGCACCTTGATAAAGAATTTTATCTACTTCACCTTTTTCATCTAAAGTGCCTGACGTCACTGCTAAACAGTTTGAAACCCCCTCCCAACTTTTCTTTTGGTGAGAGCTCGTAAAGTCAGCACGTGCAGCTATTTTCGTGGCATCCGATAGATCTGAACGTTTGCTTTCTGATGCTGCTTGTGGCTGGGGTAACTCTTCTCCCCTTTTTTGTTTTAGCTGCAACTGTTCATCGGTGTAACGCCCAATAGGTTCAAACACCATAAAACAGTCTTTTTGGGTAATGGGATCTGGCCATATGTAGCAAATGCTGTGGCGATATTTACCGCGTAAACGATATCCTTCTTCTTCAAGCTCTTTGGTTGAGGCGCCTGTCAGTGCACAAACACTATCAATAAGTTTTTGCCGAGTTTGTTTTACTTTGTCGAAAAGAATACCAGGATTTTTTTTATATACATTGATTAGCTCACGGAGTATTGCTGCATTTTTCTTTTTATCCTGCTCGGAAAGAGTTGATTTAGCGAGTAGCGAACAAGCCGTTCTAAATAAATCTTCCGCAAAAAAATGGCATTCAATAGCTAAATCAGGAAATTTTTCAGGCCGTTGATTTCCCTTAATAACAATAACATCTGTACTCCAGGCTGATTGATCGTTACGTTTATAACGATACCGATTACTATATCCTTCTGGATCTGCAGGCTGCAAATTATCATGCCTGCTAAGTTCGCGCATTTTATGTCTTATATTATTGTATATGCCTGTCATAGTAAGGTCTCATCATAAATTACATTATTAGTATCTCTGTAATTTAGTTTACCAGATAAAGCTTAAAAATAGATTAAAGACCAATGGCACCAATGGCACTTAGCATCAAATCTCTGTAGGTACAAAAATTTATTTTCGCCTCCCTCTCGACACGAAAAATGAAAAAATAAATTTTTGTACCCTACAGAGGCATCAAATTAATATAACGTCCTAAAAAGGGCGAATGATTATTCGCCCCTACAAAATTGGTTTTTGTGCAAAAAAAATGTAAATATTCATCGACAAAATTGAAAAAAATACAAAATTTATTTTGTAGGGGCGAATAATCATTCGCCCTAAATGGGTTAGATTGCTCCATATTCCTTAAGGTAGTGCCATTGGATTAAAGGCATCTAACTACCCACTAGCCAAAATCCCTTCCGGGCGCACGGTTAAACTAATCACCCGAAAACTTTCAAATTGCGCGGGATCACCGGGTACTGGCAAGGGAGAGGCTTTAAGCACCGCGGTTTGTGCGGAGCGATCGAGCACGGGATCGCCGCTGCTTTGGGCAATATCCACGCTCAATACCATGCCGCCAGGGGCAACATGGACTAATAATTTTGTCTCTTCATCTTTTTTAGAGGTATCCGGCATGATCCATTGTTGACTGATCGCTTGAATCACTAATGCCTTAAATTTATCAACTACACCTTGATCAACAGCAGCTTGTGCGGCTTGTTGTTGCGCTTTAGCATCAGCACTAATTTCTTGCTGTAATAATTGTTGCGCTGCTTGTTTAGCCGCTTGCATTTGCTTTTGTTTGTTTAGTGCTTTTTGTTTACTTTGTTCAGCAGCTAATGATTTTTGTAGTTGCTGTTCTTCTTCCTGTTTAATATCAGCTAATTGTTGTTGCTTTTGCGCTGCCGCCGCTTTAAGTGCAGCTGCTTTCGATGCCGCCACTTTCGCAGCTTGTGCTTTTTTAACTGCAGCGGCTTTGTCGGCAGCTTGTTGCTGCGCCAAACGTTGCTGATCTAATAAATGCTGCTGTGCTTGCTGTTGCTGCTCTGCGGCTTTTTGCTGCGCTAAAGCCTGTTGCTGCTTTTGCTCTTGAGCTGCTTGCAATTTTTGTTGTTGTAATTTTTGTGCGGCTTGCGCTTGCTGCTGCTGTAGTTTCTGCTGCTGCGCGACTTTTTGTTGTTGCTGCTGTTGTAATTTCTGTTGTTGCGCAATTTTCTGTTGCTGTTGCTCTATCTTTGCTTGCTCTGCTGCTTTTTGCTGCGCTAGCATCGCCTGTTGTGCTGCTTGTAAACGTGCTAACTGATTTTGCAACGTACTATCACTGATAGTGGTCGCTTGAATAACATTTACCGAAGGCGTAACTGCTGGTTGCTGTGTATTTGCTTGGAAATGAAAAAACAAAAAAGCAAAAACTAGGATATGTAGAGCAATGGCAAAAATAAGGGGTTTTTTATAATTACTGTCAGCCGTTGCGTAATACATGTCACTTACCCCACTTTAGACGCTGCAGAATTATCATCCGGTTGTTCGGTGACTAACCCTACGCTTGGAGCTCCTGCTTGTTGTAACAACACCATGGCCGCAACCACGCTGCCATAATTAACATTTTTATCGCCTTTGACAAAAACCGGACGTTGGCTACCCGCTTGTGCACACGCCTTTAGCTCTGCAGCTACTTGATTAGTAAGCGCTGTTGCATCAATAGGTTGATCCGGTGTCGCAGAAATATTTAAGTAATAATTGCCATGTGCATCTACGGAAACAATCAGCGGTTCTTTTTCTTTTGGAGGGATGGGCTGCGCACTCGCTTGCGGCAAATCTACTTTAACCCCTTGCGACAACAGCGGCGTAGTTACCATAAAAATAACTAGCAACACTAACATAACGTCAATGTAAGGGACTACGTTAATTTCTGCCATCGGGCGTTTACGTGCACCTTTAGTAGGCATCATGATTGACTCGCATGCACTTGGCGATAAAGAATGCTGGAAAACTCTTCTTGGAACGTATCGTATTGATTTAACAAGCGTTCTGCTTCGTTGGCATAACGGTTATACGCAATTACTGCTGGAATCGCAGCAAACAAGCCCATAGCAGTTGCAACTAATGCTTCAGAAATCCCCGGTGCTACCATCGCGATAGTCGCCTGCTGGCCGCCCCCTAATGCGTGGAAAGCGGTCATAATGCCCCAGACCGTGCCGAATAAACCTACGTAGGGGCTAGTAGAACCAACGGTCGCTAAGAAAGATAAATGTTGTTCTAGCTTATCCATTTCCCGAGAACGGGCAATGCGCATGGCGCGCTGGGTAGCTTCGATAATGGTTGTGGGAGTTGCGCTCGGCTGCTTGCGCAAACGCAAAAACTCACGAAAACCCGCTTGAAAAATGCTTTCTAACCCTTCTGGCTCGGGATTTTCAGCGCTCAGGTCTGTATAGAGTTTTCCCAAATCGTTGCCCGACCAAAATAATTCTTCAAATGCGCTAATCCCTTCACGCGCTTTTTTTAAGAAAAAACCCCGTTGAAAAATCATGGTCCAAGAAACAATTGAGGCGATAATAAGTAACATCATCACAGCACGCACCACCAAACTCGCGTTCATGAAGTAAAGCCATAAAGATTGATCTGCTCCCACGTGGTTTCTCCGGTTCAAAATAAAAATTATACGTTTCTTTCGCTTAAAGCCCTGTAATTAAAAAGTCTATTGCTGCAATAATTTTATCTCTATAATTTTTCAGCGAAGTAACTTTTTTTCCTAGCGATCGGTTGGGAACACCTGCCATTTCAGCCGTCGACATCAACATTCGTTTCCCTTCAATTTCAAATACAAAGTTTAAATTTTTTATAGGATTTTTTTCTTTTGCGCTATTAATTAATGGAATTACCAAGCGAGTATTAAGATCATCTAATAGATCAGTTTGAACATCAAGCAGGTAAGGAAAATCTTTTGCGCTCTTGTTATTATTTATATACACGTCAAACTGGGCCATTAGAATCGACGAACTCCCTCACTAAATACACCATTATTCTCTATACGTTTGTTATAATCTGCAATTGCTTTACTATTTTGTTGGCGCCAAAGTTTCTTTTGATTCTCTCTAACCAACTGCACTAGAGATTCTTCTAATGTTTGCGACAGATTAATATGTAAAATTTTAGCTTTAGCTAATAAATCGCTATTAATGCTTAAGTTAGCGGCTTTCTTGGGAGATTTAGTGTTATAAAGTGTTTTCATACACCACCAATTATTATGACGTCTATACGCATATTATATGCGCATATTTGACGATTAGCTAGAACAAACTCTAAAGATGTTTAAGGCTCCACAAACGTTAAACCAAAATGTAAATAGGCATGGCGAGTGGCAATGCGGCCGCGTGGGGTGCGCAAGATGAAACCTTGTTGAATGAGGTAAGGTTCTAATACATCTTCGATGGTATCGCGTTCTTCGCCAATGGCAGCAGCTAAACTATCAACACCGGCTGGGCCACCGTCAAATTTATCGATTAAGGCTAATAATAATTTGCGATCCATGACGTCGAAACCACAGGCATCCACATCTAACAAATCCAACGCCCGATCAGCAATTGCTTGCTCGATACGGCCATTGCCTTTGACTTCCGCAAAATCTCGAACACGCCGCAACAAACGATTAGCAATTCGTGGCGTGCCGCGTGAACGCTTGGCAATTTCCTCCGCGCCAGCGTGATCAATATTCAAACCTAAAATTGCCGCGGAACGTAAAACGATACGCGTTAAATCCGCAACATTATAAAACTCTAAACGCTGCACAATCCCAAAGCGATCGCGCAAAGGTGAAGTCAATAACCCAGCGCGTGTCGTTGCACCTACTAAGGTAAAAGGTGGTAAATCTAACTTAATGGAACGCGCTGCTGGCCCTTCGCCAATCATGATATCGAGCTGATAATCTTCCATCGCTGGATATAAAATTTCTTCTACCACTGGACTCAAACGATGAATTTCATCGATAAATAACACATCACGTGCTTCTAGATTAGTTAACAAAGCTGCTAAATCGCCTGCACGTTCTAACACGGGGCCGGAAGTTTGTTTTAATTTAGCACCCATTTCATTAGCAATGATATGCGCTAAGGTGGTTTTACCTAAGCCGGGCGGCCCAAATATCAAGACATGATCCAATGCTTCACCACGACCACGCGCTGCTTTAATAAAAATTTCCATTTGATCACGCGCAGCATCTTGCCCTACATAATCCGCTAATTGCGTGGGACGAATCGCCCGATCAACAGCTTCGTCATCTAAGCGTGAAGTGGCACTTACCAAACGGTCGGGTTCTAGCATAAAGTCTCCTTGGGGTCAGACCTGATTTGTTGTCATTTTGCCACTTTGGGGTCAGGCCTGATGTTGCCACTTTGTAACATTTCACAAAGTGGCAACATCAGGCCTCAGTTTTACAAAGTGGCAATATGGCAGGCCTGACCCCAGTTTTAAGATGTAATATTTTTTAGCGCTAAACGAATCAGATCTTGGCTTGATAAGCCTTCACCAGCGACCTGCAGAATAGCACGACTAGCGTCTTGCGCTTTATAACCTAATGCGACTAATGCACTAATTGCATCCAACTCTGCGGCGCGATCTTTTCCGGCGGGTGTATTACCATTTGCTAAATTAGGATTAAACGCATGTTCGTCGAAACTCCAATCGGCTAAGCGATCACGCATTTCTACGATCAAACGTTCCGCGGTTTTTTTGCCAATACCGGGCAAACGCTGTAAAGCCAACGTATTTTGTTCTTCGACACAACGTACGAACGCATCGGGTTCAATACTAGAAAGAATCGCTAACGCACTTTTAGGACCTATGCCATTCACTTTTAACAACGTGCGAAATAAGGCACGCTCGTGTTGATCAAAAAAACCAAATAATAATTGGGCATCTTCGCGCACCACAAAATGTGTGTGCAATACGACGTTCGCTCCCACTTCCGGCAAACGATAACAAGTATTCATGGATGCTTGCACTTCATAAGCCAAACCATGCACATCTAACACTAAAAAAGGTGGTTGTTTTTCTAATAAAACGCCATTAATTCGCGTAATCATCTTAATCTTCCTCGTCGATAACGACCTTTGGCCGGCTGCGGTAACGAGCCTAGCTTTAACATATTTTGCCGCGAATTAGCATGACAAAGCGCGATGGCCAATGCATCTGCCGCATCGGCTTGCGGCGTACCGGATAAATTTAATAATGTTTTTACCATGTGTTGCACTTGTTCTTTTTTGGCAGCACCATGTCCTACTACGGATTGTTTGATTTGGCGGGCTGAATATTCCGCTACCGGAATTGCAGTCATGGCAGCCGCTACAATAGCTACTCCGCGTGCCTGCCCTAATTTAAGCGCTGAACCAGGGTTACGATGCATAAAAACTTGTTCAATGCTCACCTCAATGGGTTGATACATTTGAATAACTTCTTGCAAACCAGCAAAAATCTGCTGTAACCGATGGCTAGTTCCTTCACCTTGCACTCGCACACAACCACTACCTAAATAATGGTAATTCGATCCTTCTACGCGGATTACACCAAAACCCGTCAAACGCGAACCAGGATCTATGCCGAGAATTGTTGTCATAAGTGCTTAATATTCCGCATTGGAATAAACATTTTGGACATCGTCTAAATCTTCTAACATGTCCGCCAATTTTTGCATTTTTAGCGCATGATCACCTTCTAACTCTACATAAGTAGCTGGCAATAAAGTTACTTCTGCTTGCGCTGGCTCTAATTTTTGTTGCTGCATTGCAGCATTTACTTGGTTAAAATTATCGGGTGTCGTAAATACATCAATACTGCCATCATCGTTGGTGATCACATCTTCAGCACCCGCTTCCAAAGCAATCTCCATAATGCGATCTTCATCACTGCCAGGTGCAAACGTCAACAGCCCTTTTTTACTAAACAAATAGCCCACTGAACCATCTGTTCCTAAATTGCCACCGCATTTAGTAAACGCATGACGGACTTCACCTACTGTTCGATTACGATTATCGGTCATGCATTCTACGAATACTGCGACTCCGCCAGGGCCATAACCTTCGTAAGTAATTTCTTCTACGTTAGCATCTTCTAAACCGCCAGCACCGCGTTTAATCGCCCGATCGATAGTATCGCGCGTCATGTTCGCACTGAGTGCTTTGTCAATTGCCGTACGCAAGCGTGGATTTGATCCCGGATCAGCTCCACTCATGCGTGCCGCAATGGTGATTTCACGAATTAATTTCGTGAATAATTTTCCCCGTCTTGCATCTTGGGAATTTTTTCGATGCTGAATATTCGCCCACTTACTATGTCCGGCCATGTTAACTCTCTTTTTACTTAAGGTTGTAACTCATCTTTCACTCTGGTTTTAAATTCCACGGGTTCTTCCGTCGTTTTCGCTACTTTAGGTTGACGCAAGCGAATACCTACTTCAACTAATTGCGCTTCGCTAACAGGCGAAGGTGCATTCGTTAATGGACAAGCGGCAGTCTGTGTTTTTGGAAACGCAATGACTTCGCGAATCGAGTTGGCACCCATCATCAACATAATTAAACGATCTAATCCTAAAGCGATACCACCGTGTGGCGGACACCCGTATTTTAAAGCTTCTAATAAAAAGCCAAATTTTTCTTGCGCTTGCTCATCGCTAATATTTAACAAACGAAATACGGCTAATTGAAAATCCGGACGATGAATACGAATCGAGCCACCGCCTAATTCGATCCCATTTAATACCACGTCGTAAGCGCGCGCTAAACTATTACCAGGATTAGTTTCTAATTCTTTTAGATCCGTTACTTGTGGTGAAGTAAATGGATGATGTAAGAACTGCCAACGGTGCTCTTGTTCATCCCATTCAAACATTGGGAAATCTACTACCCACAGCGGTGCCCACTGTCCTTGCAATAAATTACGATCGATACCTAATTTAATGCGCAACGCGCCCATGGACTCTGTTACAACTTTCGCGCGATCGGCACCGAAGAAAACCAAATCACCCGTTTGCGCTTTTACACGTTCTAAAATTGCCAACACAGTTGCATCAGGCAAGAATTTTAAAATCGGTGATTGTAAGCCTGCAACTCCAGCCGCCAAATCATTTACTTTAATGTATGCTAAACCTTTCGCACCATAGTTAGCTACATAGGCAGTGTAATCATCAATTTCCTTGCGCGTTAATTCACACCCTTGCGGTAAACGCAGTGCTACCACCCGACCTTTGGGATCGTTAGCAGGTCCGGAAAATACTTTAAATTCGACGTTTTGCAGCAAATCAGCAATATCGTGCAATTCTAATGGGTTGCGTAAATCAGGTTTATCACTACCAAAACGTCTGATTGCTTCGGCGTAAGTAAGACGTGGAAATGGATTGGGTAATTCCACATTGATAGTTTCTTTAAATAATTTGCGTAACAATTCTTCGATAATAACTTGAATATCTGCTTCTTCTAAAAAAGAAGTTTCAATATCCAGTTGGGTAAATTCAGGTTGGCGATCCGCCCGTAAATCTTCATCGCGGAAACAACGGACAATTTGATAATAACGATCAAACCCTGACATCATTAATAATTGTTTAAATAATTGCGGCGATTGTGGCAACGCAAAAAATGAACCTAAATGGGTACGACTAGGCACTAAATAATCACGGGCACCTTCGGGTGTAGCTTTGGTTAACATAGGCGTTTCAATATCTAAAAATCCTTGTTGATCCAAATATTGGCGAATAATGCGCGCCGCTTTAGCTCGTAATTGCAATCTATTTTGCATTTCCGCGCGACGTAGATCGAGATAGCGAAAACGTAAGCGTACTTCTTCGCTTACTTGGCCGTAATCATCGAGAGAAAAAGGTGGTGGTTCAGAACGATTTAAAATGGTAAGTTCGGTTGCCTGAATTTCAATTTGCCCCGTTGCTAAATCAGCGTTAACCGTTCCTTGTGGTCGCGGACGCACAATACCTTTTACTGCTAACACAAATTCGCTGCGCACATCTTCTGCTTTAGCAAAAATTTCCGGAGTTTCGGGATTAAATACTATTTGCACTAAACCTTCACGATCACGCAAATCAATAAAAATTACGCCGCCATGATCACGGCGTCGATGTGCCCAACCACACAACGTGATTTCTTTGCCAATATAAGATTCATTAATTTGTCCACAATAATCGGTTCGCAACATGGTTTAAGTCTCTTTTTAAAAAATTTATCTTAGTCTTTTTTACTGTCTTTCTTCACAGAATCTTTGGCTTCGGAACTCACAGCTTTTTTACCACTGTCTTTAAAGTCTGTCGCATACCAACCCGTTCCTTTGAGGTGAAAAGCAGGCGCAGAAATTTGTTTTTCTAATTTTGCTTTTTTGCATTCCGGACATTTTCGCAAGGGTTCATCATTGAAGCCTTGGATAGCCTCTAAATGATGACCGCAATTCTTACAAAGATATTCATAAATCGGCATGGTTTTACCCTATTCAAATACATAATGATATCTAGAGAGTTTAATTATTTACTAATCTGGTTACAATCACCATTTACTCTAAATTACTTATTGAGTCACTATGGTCAAAACCGTTCTCATTACTGGCGCCGCCAAAGGAATAGGCCTGTGCTGCGCGCGCGGTCTCAAAGCACGTGGCTATCGGGTCATAGCAACGGCGCGCCGCCCTGAAGATCTCCAGTTTCTGCGCCAAGAAGGCCTAGAAGCCCTCCCTCTTGATCTTAATGATTCTACCTCAATCCAGCAATTTATGACGCAATTAACAACGTTAACTGGTAATCAGCTATATGCCCTCGTGAATAATGCTGGATATGGCCAGATTGGCGCGGTAGAAGATTTAAGCCGTAGTGAACTTAGAAATCAGTTTGAAACCAATGTTTTTGGCACCCTGGAATTAACCAACCACATCATTCCTATCCTGCGTAAGCAGGGATATGGCCGCATCATCATGCTAAGCTCGGTTCTGGGCTTCGTCAGTATGCCCTATCGCGGTGCTTATAATGCTTCCAAGTACGCACTGGAAGGACTCACAGATGCTTTACGCCAAGAATTATCGACGACAGGTATTCAGGTAAGTTTAATTGAGCCGGGCCCTATTGAGAGCCAATTTCGCACCCAAGCTTATGAACTATTTCTAAAGACGATGGCGAACAAATCCAGTCCGCACCATGACGTTTATGCAAACATGTTAGCAGGCTTTCAACAGCTAAAACGCCCTCCTTTTATGCAATCGCCTGAGGCTGTGTTAAAAAAATTAATTCATGCGCTGGAGAGCAAACAAGCCAAAATCCGTTATTATGTGACAACCCCAACTTATATTCTTGCTTTTTTAAAATGGCTCTTGCCAGCGCGCGCAATGGATTGGATACTGCGTACTATTGCTGCCGGTGAGTAAAAATAAAGAGAGAACAATACTATGCGAACGACCCAACTATATTTCCCTACCCTCAAAGAAACCCCTGCTGATGCGGAATTAATCAGCCACAAACTCATGTTACGAGCTGGCATGATTCGTAAATTGGCTTCAGGGATTTATACCTGGTTGCCGCTAGGTTTACGGGTGTTACGCAAGGTCGAAGCTATCGTGCGCGAAGAGATGAATCGAATCAATGCACAAGAGATTTTAATGCCTGCAGTACAGCCCGCTGAATTATGGCAAGAAAGCGGCCGCTGGGAGATGTATGGCTCCGAACTGCTGCGCATTAGCGATCGCCATGAACGTGATTTTTGTTTTGGACCCACCCACGAAGAAGTGGTAACGGATTTAGTGCGCCATGAAGTGCGCAGCTACAAACAATTGCCGCTAACTCTCTATCAAATTCAAACAAAATTCCGTGACGAAATGCGCCCCCGTTTTGGTGTGTTACGTGGACGTGAATTCATGATGAAAGATGCTTATTCGTTTCACTTAGACAAAGAATCGCTAGAAAAAACTTATCAAGACATGCATGGTGCTTATACCAAAATTTTTACCCGCTTAGGCTTAAAATTCCGCCCTGTTTACGCGGACACTGGCAGCATCGGTGGTAATGTCTCGCAAGAATTTCAAGTTCTAGCCGACTCTGGCGAAGATGTGATCTTTTTTAGCGATGAAAGTAATTATGCCGCCAACGTAGAACAAGCAGAAGCGTTAGCGCCAACGGAAAAACGCCCTGCCCCCACTGCGGCATTACAAAAAGTTGCAACACCTGATCAAAAAACTATTAGTCAGGTAAGTGCTTTTCTAAAAACGGATCCCAAACAAAGTATCAAAGTTTTATTGGTGCAAGGTGTAGAACATCCAATGATCGCATTAATATTGCGTGGCGATCACGAATTAAATCCGATAAAAGTCGCCAAATTACCGCAAATTGCGACCCCGCTGACGTTTGTACACGAAGCAGAAATTGCCAATGTTGTCGGATGTCCTGTGGGTTTTATTGGCCCCATTAATTTGCCCGTACCGATGATTGTCGATCGCGATGCAGCACAATTAGCAGATTTTATTTGTGGCGCTAATAAAAAAGATTACCATTTGCTGAATGTTAACTGGGATCGCGATGTTCCCCTACCTCCAGTTGCTGACTTACGCAAAGTAGTGGTAGGCGATAAAAGTCCCGATGGCAAAGGCACCTTGCAAATGGCACGCGGCATTGAAGTTGGCCAAGTTTTTCAATTAGGCGACAAATATAGCAAAAGCATGAACGCCAGCGTGGTAGTAGAAAATGGTCAATCGATCACGATGTTAATGGGCTGTTATGGTATTGGTGTATCACGCACGGTAGGCGCTGCTATCGAACAAAATCATGACGAACGCGGGATTATCTGGCCGGCAGCTATGGCGCCGTTTCAAGTGGCTATTGTTCCGATCAACATGCGCAAATCACCGCGCGTACAAGAAGCTAGCGAAAAGTTATATCAGCAATTAACTGCCGCTGGTATTGAAGTTTTATTAGATGACCGCGAAGAACGACCCGGCGCTATGTTTGCCGATATGGATCTTATCGGCATCCCGCATCGTTTAGTGATTAGTGATCGTGGTCTTGAGGCAGGCACCATTGAATATAAAGCACGGCATGATACTGAAAGCCAACAAATCAGTTTCGATGAAGTGCTTAAATACTTGCGCTAGGTGAAGCTGAACGTTCTGCAGCGCTTGACGGATCAATTACCGTCAAGCTTAGCTCACTTACTGGAGCAACCGGTGCTTGGAGATTCCTAGAAAAAGCCAGTCTTACCAGGCCGCGCGGTCCACCAAGACCAATGCACAGTATACACGTTAAAATTAATCCTACCCCTACAGATACACCTCCAATGATATACCGGCTATCACTACCATTTTTAGACGATGAATCAGAAGCATCCGTCGTGTTAATGTATTGTGAGAAACGAAATGTTGTATCAACTGCAGCCTCAATGCTTTTTTTACTTACTATGCTGGCAAATACCGCTCGAAAATCAATCATGTTATCACTCGTCAAATTTAAATTATTTGGACTACAGTAACATTTAAAGCTTAATGTTTGCTTAAAGGCACTTCTAAAAATTAAAAAAAACTCTGCAGGGTACAAAAAATTTTTGCCCCCCCCCTACAGAGAATAAATCAACACCAAAACTTGCCCTTGATGAACCGTTATTTTAACCGTTGGCACACTCGTTCTATTGAAAGTGGAATTTTTACCTGGAAAAGTTAGCTGAGCTTTTTCTAATTCCCAGGTTAATCCTTGCGTTGTTACCTCAGCATGAGGAATGCCGATTAAAGATATTTTGGTATCGAGCGCTAAATTCCATTCTTGCGCTTGCTGTTCGCGCAGCACATAACCCACTAACGGGGGCGCATAAAAACAACTATTGGAGCGCATGAAAATATTAATATTATTTAAAATATGATCCAGGAAACCACCATTTACCCCTAACACAATACAAGGCAATAATGCTTGTGCTTCCAGATAATTTAATGATTTTTCATAATCACAAAAATCTTGATCGTAATGAAACAGCGTTGGTAACTGCTCACGCAAATGCGGCTCAATCCCATCTAGATCACCGATTACCAAATCAGGTTTTATCCCCATTTTTACAAGGGTATTAGCAGCACCATCCGCTGCAATAATCGGCAATGCACCTTTAAAAAAATCAGCAGCAGGAAGATCGCCATTCAAGCAAAGGATAGAACGATAATCAGCAAAATTTATCATAAGCTAGTTTGTGGAATTAATTGAGGGTTCACCACGTGACTGCGATCATATTTCCGTTTTAAGTAAATAAGAACTACGCTACTTAGCAAACCAATAACATTGCTAGCTAAAACGTAAATAGAAAATACAAAAATACTATATAGCACCCATGCTAACGAACAAACTAAATAATTTACTAACATTAGCATCGAAATATCTTGCGTAGACCTCGTTTTAATGGCTTTCGCCACTTGAGGAAACAACCCTATAACGGATGTAACAAAAGCCACTACCCCAAAAAAATTTTCAAAAAACATGTAATTTCCTCTGATCAAAAACGTTGGCTAAGTATTATATCCATTGCACTTCAAAATGCGATTTTAGCATTTTACAGTACTAACGGTCTATTAACCCGAACTAATACGGCTATCCAGTTAATTTACTATATAATTTCCCCATCCCATAAACGCTTTACAAAAACTTCCCAAGACAAAATATAAATACCGTCTTGCTTTACCGCGACAGGATCTTGGCTAACCATATAGTAATTTTTAAGCTTATTTTCTTCCATCAAATATTTTAATCCCTTCAAATGCTTTGCTGATACTTTTGTAGTTGCCTTCACTTCTATTGCAACCTCATCTCCAACGATGAAATCAACTTCTTGACCTTCCGCTGTACGCCAAAAACACAGTGACATTTTTTTTCTGCTGTAGCTTAAATAAGCCCGCAGTTCCATTGCAACAAAATGTTCAAAGGCCTGCCCAAACAAATCACTTTTTTCAGGTATCGCATGTATTTGCGCCAGCCGATTTTTTACCCCGATATCAAAATAATAAAAACGTGCTGTGGTTACAGCTTTGCGTTTAATGGAGTGTTCCCAAGGTAATACTATAAAGCCCAAAAACGTATCTTCTAAAATTTGATAATATTCACGCAAAGTTGGACTGCTTACGCCTGTATCGTTTGCAATAGATGCATAATTTAAAGTAGTGCCGCTAGTTAAAGCAGATAATTGCAAAAATCGGCTAAATGCCGGCAGCTTTTGCACCAATGCTTCTGCTTTAATTTCTTCCTCCAGATAAGTCCTCACATAAGCATCCAAATCTTCCGCAGGTTCATCACTTAAGGTCACCATAGGTAAACCACCGTACTGTAAATAATGGTAAAGATTAAAATTTGGTAATTCGTGATAAGTTAAAGGGTAAAGCTCCGCTTGGCGTGCACGGCCGGCTAATAAATTCACTCCCTGACGTTTTAATTTACGCGCACTACTACCCGTCAGCAAAAATCGCAGCTGTTTGTTTTCAATTAGCCGATGCACTTCATTTAATAGCTCAGGAACTCGTTGTATTTCATCAATGACAATAAATGGTTTGTTGTCTATATCGATTAACCCTTCAAGTTGGCTAGGATTACTCAGCAACCTCATATAAGTTTCTGAATGCAACAAATCAATAATCAACGCCTCATCACCCAAATCATGCTTAATCAGCAAAGATTTGCCTACCCCCCTGGGACCAAATAGAAAATGAGACTTTTTCCTAACCAATGATTTTAATTGCAAAATTCTATTGATATACATAAAATACCCGAAAATCTAAAGCGACTATTTAGATTTTAGCAAAAAATCTAAACCTTGTCTTTAAAATTAGGGGTTTTTATTTAAGACTTAATTAAGCTTTCGGTGCTAATCTAGCTAAAAATCAATCACAGGAACCCTTTGCCATGCCAACATTTGCTGATGAAGTAGCTCAATTAAAACCTGCCATAGAAGCTTTAATAGACAAAACAGCTAAGGAAAAGAATTTTTATTTTCGTGGCGATGCAGCCACAACTGCAAGCAGAGAAGATCTGGGAAAAAAACTAGCTGAAGCAAAAACGGATACCGCTTTTGCTGAATATGCCCATCATGTTTTAAATCTAATCGTAACAGGTTTTGGATGGAGTTTATTGGGTGACGATCCCGAAACCAAAATGGCACAACGCTGGCGCGCCTTGGTTGAGGTCTGTGCTTATTTAGAAACAGGTTATGAAAATTCCAAATTTGAACAAACTATGGCGGCTTACAAAGACATCATTGACGATCGTGAGCACAATGACCTGTTGTCAGCTTTATTGCGTCACAGCAATTCAGCGCAGCAACCATATAAAGATTGGAAGGCAATTTGGAAAAAATCCAATAATAGTTTTTACCAATTGTTGGAACGAGACGTAGCGTTACGCGGTCAGGAACTTGCAAAATCCTTTACTGCTTACAACAGCCCAGCTGACGCAAAAATGGAATTTAAAACTAGCGCAATTGACCTAGATAAAACAAAAGTAAAAACTAACGTAATGAACCTGGTCGCCTCTAATCAGAGTCACCAAGCAGCTGAACTGTTAGCAACGGCCCGCAATGCTGGTCTTGAACCAGATTTTGATTTTCTTTCCGAATATTTAGGTCATGTAGAAAAAACAAAAAAGGCTTCACTCGCAGATGTTTGGGAAATATTGGTTGCATTTTGCGAAGGGAAAACCAGAACAGATTATGCGGAAAAAGCAACGCCACAAAATAAAGATTTTATAGCACCGAATTATCACATCCTGGCTAAAGCACACACAAGAGCATCTTCAATTGGTCTTCCTGCTGTTGCGCACTATTTTGAACAGTTAAGAAGTGGAAAAAAAGTAGATTTACATATTTTCCGTACTTTTAGCAATAAATGCACGGAAGGTATAGAGCTATCTCTAATGGATTCTTCATCAAAAGCCGCAGCTGTTCAAAGTGCTGGAGCTGGGGCTGTAAGTAGTAGTAGCAACATAACTGCCGGGGCTAGCAGTGCTGGCAAACTAGATGGCTCGCGTGCTGCTGGATATGGATCAGTAACCTCAGCGTTTAGTAGGGGTTTAAGTGCTGGTGCTGGTGCTGGCACAGCAACAGCTGAACCTGTTGCACGACTCACCCATTGAACCTCTTTCGGTTAGGTCAATTGTGGCGAAAAAAATACTCTCTACGATTATTATTTTTGCAGGTTGAGCTGAAAGCCCAACCATTTGCTTTTTTAACGTGGAAACGTTGAGCTTGTTGACTCGACCTACTTTAATTTACCTCGATCTGTTATTCCCCTTTTCAAAGGGGAATAAGGGGAATTTTCTTATAGTCTACCAACCCTCTAAGGCGTAGGAGGCCGCGGCTGAAACAATTTAGTCAACTCATCAAAATCTTTATCTGGCTGTCCTGATTTTTTACTTGAATGGGTAACTAAACGAACCATTTCGGTAGCACCATCAACGAAAAATTCCGTTCTTCTTATTTTATGTCTACCTTGTTCATCTCTGTCCGAGTATTCTTCAAGGCCTCTTTTTTTTGTTACAGCTGTCTTACCATCACCGGGTGATGATTTGCTCTCGCCCGCTGATGATTTACCCTCCGCTCGTGCTGGCAACATACGCTGATCTTCTTCGTCTCCCTCTCCCTCTTCTTGCACACCAGCTCCCGCACTTACTGGGAAATATTCATCTTCAGCATCCTCATCGAAATCTTTATCTTGCTCTGCTTCTTCTGCTCCAGCTGTTTCAGCTTGCTGTGCCATGGCACGATTTATATATTCCGGATCGACTCGTTCAAAAAAATCAAAATCTAGTGTGCGCTCATCAGGCTCCTCATCTTTTAGCGGATCTAAAGATTTATTAGTATTAATAAGCGCTTGATCAAAATGCGTTTCAATTTGTTCCTTTGTTAAAGATTCTTCTTCAGTAAGATCTTTAACAATTTTTATGGCTTGATCCACAAAGAAAGACTTACAGTGTTTTAATAAACCTATAAGCTTTGAACCTTCTATGGTTACTGTTAATTCATCTGAGGGAGCTATTATGACCTCTTTGTAAGGTGATTTTTTTAAGAATTCCCTTAACTCATTTTTGAAAACAGTTTCATCTGAAACTGGCTCTATATTGATATAACAAGTTACCTCAAAATTTTCCGTTTTGGATTCGACCCGACTGGAACTACCAGATCCTGCGCCTGCACCTGCTCCACTCATAACCATGCCCCTCTTTGTTTAATTGAATACATATCAATTAGAGTAACCAATGAACCTTAAGGCAACATTAACATGGCATGAGATTTTTATTTCCCAGCAACTTCGCCCCACAGATATTTGTGGAGTTGGATTTGTAAGCGCACTTGCAAGCGATCAGATAATACCCACTCTGCTAATTCATTGGCGGGTAATTGTTGGTAGCTGGGGGAAAATAAAATCTGGCAGCGGGATGCAAGTTGATGCTGGGCTAATTGCGTTTTTGACCAATCGTAATCGGCGCGATCGCAAATGACGAATTTTACTTGATCGTGCGGCGATAAATATTGAATGTTGTCGTATAAGTTTTTTTCCGACTCACCCGATGCCGGCGTTTTTAAATCTAAGATTTTAACGACGCGCGGATCTACGTCTACCACAGATAAAGCACCACTGGTTTCTAATGAAACTTCATAGCCTTGATCACATAAACGACTAAGCAATTCTATACACGCTTTTTGCGCTAAAGGTTCGCCGCCAGTAACCGTGACATAACGCGCTTGATAGCTTGCTACTTGCGTTAAAATTTCCTCGATTGTTAGCCAGTTACCGCCATGAAACGCATATGCTGTATCGCAATAATGGCAACGCAACGGGCATCCCGTCAAACGCACAAATACCGTAGGTAAGCCTACGGTACGGGTTTCACCTTGCAATGAATAAAAGATTTCAGTAATGCGCAGACGGGACATGATGTTTCCCTTAACCTGCTCCATTGCTAGAACTAGATGAACCATTCGATTGCGCAATTTGCTGTAAACGCGTTTTAGCTAAATTGGCAGCTGGCGAATCAGGAAAGGTTTGTTGCACTTTGGTTAGTTGCGCTTTTGCTTGTGCTAAATCGCCTTTGGCGTAATAAGCTAAACCTAACTGCACCATTGCATCCGGCGCTTTAGTGCCCTTAGCATTAGCTTTTAAAATCGTTTTGAACTGACCAATGGCTTTATCAGGCTGACCTTGCAATAAATAAAGCTGGCCTAACCAATAACGCGCATTCACCAAACTTTTGCTGTTTGGATATTTAGTCAAAAATGTTTGGAAAGCTGTAGTGGCATCATCGTATTTTTTGTCTTTCAATAAATTAAAAGCAGCTTGGTAAGCGGCTTGATCTTTACTGTTAGCAATTACATGATCAGACGGTGGCGCAATAGCTGCAGTTTTTGTTTTGTCAGCACTGCCAGCATCATCTGCATTAGCGGTGGTGTCGTCGCTCGTTTTATCGGTATTGCTCGCAGTGGTATCGTCACTTGTTTTGTCAGTATTGCTAGCAGTCGTAGTATCGTCACTGTTAGCCGCTGTAGTAGTACTATCAGAACTTGCATCATTTTTACTTACGGAATCTTTCTTGCTAGCTTTGCTAGTATCTGCTGTAGAAGCATCGGAACCAGAAGATTGACCAAGACGTTTATCTAAATCTTTATATTGATTACGCACTTGATCTTGCAACACTTGCACATTATGCGTTTGCGTATCCAATTGGCCTTGTAAATCTTGGATTTGCTGACGCAAGCTATTCATTTGCGACAACATTTGCGTCATGTTGGCTGCTTGTTTTTCTAAAATGGCGACGCGCTGATCCATCGGCAAATTAGCGTTTGCATTACTTGCGGAATTATAATTGTTTGACGCTTGATTTTGATTGGAAGATTGATCGGCGTTGTTAGCCGCTGGCTGATCTAAACCAGATGCTTGCGCTGTGCTAGTGTTTGTTTGATCATCATTTGCTTGCACATTACTAGATTGGCTATTATCCGGTTGTTGGTACGCATCCACCACGGGAACATCGGCCCACACCAAACTACTTAAAGTTAAAGCAGCTAAAAAACAAGTAAATTTTAACACACGCACGATTTCACCCTCTCGTAATTAACAATTTTTGTAACTATCACCTCATTTCCTTGCAATAAGCATTATTTTTCAGCAAGAAATTTATTTAGAGGTCCCTTCCCCCCTTGCGGGGGAAGGTCAGGAAGGGGGGTGATCTTAAGCTTTTTTATTAAAAAATTGAAAAGAACTTATGATCCCCCCCCTTCCGCCCTAACGGGCACCTTCCCCCGCAAGGGGGGAAGGATCCATTCTATTAGTTAACAATTAGTTTTTATAAATCAAATCGGCACGACGGTTCTTCGCATAGGAATCTTCATCATGGCCTAATGCTGCAGGTTTTTCTGCGCCATAACTTACTGTCGTGATTTGATTTTTCGATACGCCATCCGCTTCTAATACGGCTGCCACACTGTTAGCACGACGATCACCTAAGCCAATATTGTATTCACGGCTACCGCGTTCGTCGGTATTACCGGTAATTAATACTTTAGCGCGTGGATGTGTTGCTAAATAATGCGCTTGCACTTGAATTGACGCCATATCGGAACTACGTACATCATTTTTATCAAAATCAAAATAATAACTTTGATTGCCCACTTTCATTGGATCATTATTAAAAGCATTGCCAGAGGTGTCAAAGTTAGTGCCTTCGCCTAAACCATTAGCAGAAGTACCACCATCCGTACCATAAGCACCATTGGCACCATCAGCACCAGCGCCACCGTGTGTCGTACTACAAGCAGCCAACGTTAACAAACTTGCTGCTAATAAAGTTACTTGCAAAACTTTTTTGATATACATACCTGTGTCTCCAAAATAAGCTAAAAATTATGATAAAAACGGCGACCATGATGGGTCTTGCACGCTACCATTGTCTGCTGGCACATGCAACTGAACTTTACCGTCCAATGAAATCATCCCCAACATTCCACTCTGGCTCGCATCAGTTTCGAACAATACCATGCGTCCATTGGGTGCAATACTAGGTGAGGAATCAAAACCGGAGCGACTCAAAATTTGTAAAGTGCCCGTACCTAAATCTTGCGTGGCAATATTATACATTTGCCCTGCTTCGCGGTGAATCATCACAATATGTTGACCATCCGGCGTAAACGAAGCGCGCGCATTATAATTACCGCTAAAGGTGACGCGTTCTGTTTTACCATCACTTAATGACAAGCGATAAATCTGCGGGCCGCCGCCACGATCCGAAGTAAAGATCAGCGATTTACCATCTGGCGACCAGTTTGGTTCTGTATCGATAGAAGTGCCTTGGGTCATTTGCTTAAGATTGCCATTCGCTAAATTTAAGATATAAATTTTAGGATTACCGCTTTTTGATAACACTAACGCTAATTGGTTGTTATCGGGTGACCAAGCTGGTGCGCCATTAATGCCAGGAAATTTACTAACCGCGCGTCGCGCGCCAGATCCTACATCGTGGACATATACTGCTGGGGTGATATTTTCAAAAGAAACGTATGCAATTTGTTTGCCATCATGCGACCATGCTGGTGACATAATAGGTTGCGTGGACGTCAATAAAGGGCGTGGATTGTAGCCATCTACATCTGCGACTTCTAATACATATTTTCTAGGTTGACCAGGTGTACGTTGCGCTAATACGTAAGCAACACGGGTGGAAAAAACACCGCGCACACCGGTGAGCTGCTGATAAATAGTGTCGCTAATATGATGCGCCAAACCACGCAACTCTTTGCCAGGCACTGTTATCGTTTGGCTAGCTAATACTTGATTACCCGCTTGGCCGGCGCCATGAAATACGTTCATCAATGTAAAGTTAACTTGATAGTTATCACCGCCTTGTGGTGTAACACTACCAACAACTACTGCGTTTACTTGTGCTTGGCGCCAATAATTGAGATTTACATCTTTTGCTAAGTGAGGAGTTTGCGTCATGGTTTGCGGGTCCATCACTTTGAACTGCCCGCTATTTTGTAAATCTGCTTGGATAACGCTGGAAACATTATTAGGTGCTTTAGGATCGTCTTGTCCCGAGAAAGGCACAATGGCAATTGGCACAGCGCTGGAAACGCCTTTCGTCAATACTAAATCTAACGGACCGCCTAAGGCAAAAACCGTTGGGCACACTAAACACAAAAACAAACCAAACAAAAACCACAATTTACGCACGTAAAACCTCCAAACAACGAATATACTGTAACTATTCACATCCTTGACTAGTAGAATAGATCCTTCCGATTAGCTTACGGGGCGCAAATAGTTACAAGATACTTAAGCTAATAAAGTTCGTAGAGTTTAAATTATTTATTCTATTAATGCTAACCGTTTGCCGGTTTTTTTGCTGAGCTAGCAGCAATCGCATGACTTGACTTTTTAAGTGCCGATGACTTGCCACTATGATGTTTACCATTATTGGCTAATATATTTTTTGGCGGAGAACTGTGACCTGGCGCTGCGTGACTCAACCTATTACGTGAAGAAGTATCACCTCTTCTAGAAGATGCAAACTTACGTGTTCCTAAATGGCTAGTCGTGCCGGCCGCTGGCTTTAAAATAATAAGTTTAGTGCCCACTTTTACTGACTTACCCGCTTTCAATTTGTTCCAGCGTTGCAAATCACTTACTTTTACACCATAACGTTTAGCAATACTGGTGAGGGTTTCTTTTGACTGTACCACATGCACTACTTGTTGTGGCGCAGCGGCAGGTGCAGGAGCCGCACTTTGAGTATTTTGGCTAGGGTTAATATTAGCCATATAATTTGGATTGATCGTAGGCGCAGCTGGAGCAGCATTTTGATCAGCAGGAGCCATCGTTTGTGGCGCCATGGTTTGTGGTTCTAATGCTGGCGCAGGAGCATTCGGCAGCGGTTGCTGCGCTGGTGCTGTCACTTGCGGAATTGCAGGGGCTGGACCTGGGCCTGGCGTATTATCTTCCACAATATGTGGTTTTACGTATACCGTACCGGTTGGCACCATGATGACTTTACCCACTGGCGCTGTATGCTTTTTCAATTCATTTTCTTGGCAAAGTTCCTTCACTGTTGTATGGCAGCGACTCGCAATGGATGACAATGTTTCACCGTGTTGAACTTTATAACGACCCCATGTGGTTTGGGACAAACCCGGCGCTAACGCTAAATTTTGTTTTAAGGTAGGGATACGGTCGATTGGTAGCAACAATTTGTATGGACCATTAGGACCCGTAACCGCGTGGCTATAGCCAGGATTTAATTGTTTTAAATCAGCCAAGCTCATGTTGGCCATTTGCGCAGCTTGCGCCAGATTAATCGGAGCGCCCAAATCAACCTGCTGCAAGTAGGGTTGATCGGTAATAGCCGGTAAGGCAATCGAGTAATGGTTAGGATTATTAATAATGGCCGCTAACGCTAACAAGCGTGGGACGTAAGATCGGGTTTCTGCGGGTAGTTGTAATGACCAAAAGTCAGTATTTTTACCTGCACGTGAATTGCGGCGCACTGCCATTTGCACAGCGCCCTCGCCTGCATCATACGAAGCCAATGCTAGTAACCAATCACCGCCAAAGTAACTTTGCAAATAAGTTAGATAATCCAAAGCTGCGTTGGTTGAGGCATAAATGTCGCGTCTACCGTCATACCACCAATCTTGTTTCACACCAAAACCATAGGCTGTCGTATGAATTAACTGCCATAAACCTGCGGCACCGCGGTTAGAGTTGGCAAAAGGATTGTACGCACTTTCCATAATCGGCAGTAAAACCAATTCTGCCGGTAAATTTCGTTGTTGGGTTTGCTGCAAAATGTAATACATATACGGAGCAGCGCGGGTGATAACACGGTTTAGATATTGCTGATGGTTCACATACCATCTTATTTGCTGCTGCACCTCGGGACGATTGGCCTGATCAGCAGGTATCTGGAAATTAGCACGCAGGTGATCCCAAAAACTACCGGTATTAAATACATCGGGTTTAGGAGTATTCGGCGGACATGCCTCGGGCGTCTGCGTAGCGCTGCCGAACAGCCGAATACTAGCAGATGCGTGACTGATGCCTTGTTTGCCATGCACACTGCGTCCAGACGACATTTGCGTCAGACGAGCTGGTGGATCTACTTGCGCACATGCGACCAAGCCGCAAGCAAATAGAACAAAGCAGACTAAATTTTTTAACAAACGCCAAATCATTAGACGGATGTTACGGGGCTAAAACTGCCAGGTCAAGAGCTTACTAGTCTCATTTGTATACTTTTTGCCCGATTGGCGCCTTGACAATACAGTATGTATAATTCCCTAACAGTGTTTCAACGGCATAATAACTTGGGTGCCTAATATAAAAAGTAACTACTCACGCAAATTTAAGAATGTTACTTAATTACTTGAGCTTCCGGTGTATACAACAAACTCCCCTTCCCCCGCGACAGCGGGGGAAGGATGGGAAGGGGGTTACTTTGCAAGAACTCTTAATTTGGGTTTATCAGTGAGCGTAAATAATCATACAAAAAATTTCTTAACAAACTGGTACCGCCAACCGCTGGGCCAGTATATTTATTTGCAGGAATGCAAAGAGCTAGCTCAGCATCTACCGCAATTGAGCGGCACTTTTTCGCTGCAGCTAGGCTTGGAACAACAAACTGATTGGCTGCACACAAATAATTTTAGACATCAGTTGACGCTAGCCCCTACGGTAGGTCTAACGCCCCCTCCCCTCATCTGTAGCTTGTATACGCAACTGCCGGTTGCCGATGAAAGTATTGACCTGATGTTTCTGCCACATACTTTAGAAGCGACTATGGCCGCACAAACGGTCTTGGCAGAAGCTTGGCGGGCAGTAGCAGCCGAAGGCCATTTGCTTATTTTAGGGTTTAATCCTTGGAGCTGCTGGAATTTTTTGCATACCTTGTCAGGTGAAACGATTTTGTTTCCACCGCTTAAGCGCATCTACGGCTTGCAAAAAATTCGGCGCTGGTTGTTGGAATTAGGTGCAAAAATTACTGTAGAAAAATTTTTTTGTTCGCAGCTACCTTCTATAAGTACAGATGCTGCCGACAAAAAAAATTTAGCAGAAAAAGTAATGCGCCACTTACCTGCTACTAACAACTTATATTTAATCATGGCGCAAAAACAAATAATTCCCTTTACCCCCGTCGAAGTTAATTGGCGCTGGGAAAACACCTTAAGTGATACTAAAGGGATGGCTGAGCCAACCGCAGGGAGATTACGACGTGATCAATCCAGTTGAAATTTTCACAGACGGTGCCTGCCGTGGCAACCCAGGTCCTGGTGGTTGGGGGGCTTTGTTACGTTTTCAAGGAAAAGAAAAATCCATTTATGGCGCTGAAACGAATACCACCAATAATCGCATGGAACTTACCGCGGCAATTATGGCCTTAGCCACTTTAAAACGAACCTGCAAAGTGATTCTCACTACCGACTCGGAATACGTACGCAAAGGCATAACAGAGTGGATGCCTAAATGGCAGGAACGCGGCTGGCGCACCGCCAGTAAACAGCCAGTCAAAAATGTCGACCTCTGGCAAAAACTAGCTTCCGCGGCCACCCTGCACCAGATAGAATGGCATTGGGTAAAAGGTCATAGCGGCCACCCCGAAAACGAAAAAGCGGATCAACTTGCCAATTATGCCATTGATGAAATGTTACTTTTAGCCAAGCAGAAATAATATGCGTCAAATAGTTTTAGATACTGAAACCACCGGTAGAGAACCTGCTGAAGGCCACCGTATAATTGAAATTGGCTGTTTAGAGTTAGTACATCGCCGTTTAACAGGCAAACATTTCCATCACTATTTAAACCCCGATCGCGAAAGTGAAGCAGGTGCTCTAGCGGTGCATGGTTTAACACAGGAATTTTTAGCTGATAAACCGGCATTCAATAGTATTGTAGAAAATTTTCTAGCATTTATTAGCGGCACCCAACTCATCATTCACAACGCCCCATTTGATGTTAGCTTTTTGAATAGCGAGTTGAAACGTGCGGGCAAGCAATATGGTCAAATTACTGATCATTGTACCGTGTTAGATACCCTGCCATTAGCCAGACAAATGCATCCGGGGCAGCGTAATAGTTTAGATGCTTTGTGCAAACGTTATGGCGTTGATAACTCGCAACGTGATTTGCACGGCGCCTTACTCGATGCGGAATTACTCGCCAAAGTTTATCTCATCATGACGGGTGGCCAGACTAACTTATTTGCGGAAGAAACTAAAACAGCCGCGGTGCAGCAAGTTGCACGCCAGATTAATCCAGTCAATCAAAAAATTATTTCTTTGCCCGTTATCTTGGCGAATGAACAAGAGCTAGCTGATCATCAAGAAAGGCTTGCTGCTATAAATAAAGCAAGCAAAGGTGCCTGTGTGTGGAGCAAAGTTGACTCTTAAAGAATAACCTTCCCCCCGAAAAGGGTACACACCCCGCAAGGGGGGGGAAGGATTCATTCTGCTAGTTCAAGGGATCTTCTTACATTTCCTTATCTCTAGAAGTAAACAGCAATCTGTCCTGTTACAGTATTACTACTATGACCCAAGCCTAATCCATCTGTGGTTATAGCAACTCCTTGACCAAATGCGGTTGCGGAAGCACCGTAGTTAATATCGTGTCTATATTCAATACTCTCAATGGTATCTTTCCAGATAGAAGTATTGAACGTTGCGATATAACGTCTTTGCGGCACCAAGAATGCCAACGCGTTTCTAGTTTGCTGATAACCAATTGCGATGTTGGTAGGTTTGCACCATAAATTAAAGGTGTAAACAGCTTCTATGTTACTCGCTTCTGGTCTGGCTGGACGGCCGTTGTAAGTTAAATCTTCAATAGCATAATCTTTCGTCGCTGTTAAAAATTCACCTAGCAAACCAATGGGACCAAAACCAAAATTGGCGTGAGCATCAAAACCCGGTACTCGGTGTTCTAATATTTCACTACCAATAACAGGTAACGGACCGGCAAACCCTGCAAAACCACCACCAGCACCATTTAATTGTTGACCAAAAGCATCTGCCATGTTGGCCACATAACTGACCCCTGCCGCAGCGTTCCACGCAGGCAAGTTGATTTGATAATCACCGTTAAAACCGAAGTTATTAAGGCGACTAGAGGAGAAACTAGTTCGCGTATCACCCTTAAATGCAAAGCCTTGCAACTCAAAACCATTGTAAGTGCCGGGTTGATCAAAACCTAACAAAACAGCTCGTGCTTTAATACGGCCAACTGTCATGGTTAAAGGCGAACTGATCATGTTACTGCTGTATTTCCCGAAAGGAACATACATCTGCCCTATACTGCCGTAAATAGGAGTGGTATTTAAATCACCCACGACGACAAATGCTTGATCGATAAATACGCGGGAGTTAGCCACGACTGGACCAAATGTGGGTGGAGTTAAAGCGACGGGCGGTGTGTTATCGTACGTAAAACGCATAAAACCAGCGACCCATTTATCCACGTTTGCTAAGACATCCAAGTCTGCTGTAGGTAAGTCAATGTTACTTTGTTTTGCACCCAAATAAGGTTGCCCAACAACTGCGACAGCCTGTACCGTACCACCTAAATCAACAAATGGTTGATCTGGCAGTGGTTGGTTGTTTTTCTTAAACACATCTTCAATTTTTTGACGTTGTTCCAACAAATGTAAATTTAAATTAGTGTTCGGGAAGTTGGATACTAAATCCGATGCGTCAAATGCCGAACGAACCCCTAAGTAAGGTGAAGTGACTACGGGCATACCACCAATAGTAAACGGCGCATCTACTAATAATCCTAATGGCGCTATTTGCGGTGGTGAACCAGCAACGGGTCGTTTGAGAATAGCTTCTGGCGTATTGGCAGGCAGAGGACCTGGGACAGGATTGTCATAAGCTTTATCACTGGTCATCTGGTTAAATTGCGGCACTCTTGCCCCAGATCTAACCGGTTGATTATCACCTTGCGCTTGATTATCACCTTGCGCTTGATTGCTACTGCCATTGCTAGCAGCAACAGTGGTGTTGTTATCATTGTTGCCAGCCGCATTCACAGCACCGCGCGAAGCATGATGCCTACTGCTACGTGTAGACCCTGGAGAGTCTTTCTTTAATTGTTTTAATTGAACTTGTAGTTCTTGTAATTGTTGTTCTAGCGCTTCCGTGCGTTGGGTAAGAGAGCTTATCAGTTGTGCATCATTATCCTTGCCTTTGACAGCAGCGCTGACAGAGGTTGCAGGACTGAGTAAGCCTAACAAACAAAGTGTAGTAACTACGGGTGTTAACTTTAGTTTCATTTTTGTTACCCTTTCGTGTGGAGGCTAAATCTCCTCAGATTATGAGGAAATTGGAATCGAGATATTTACCAGAATAATATCTCTATCGCAATAAGACTTTGCCTCTGGAAAGGGGTTTTTTCTCTCTACGACTATTTTCATAAATGCTGTAGGTTGGGCTTATCAGCCCAACCTACAAAAACAGTTGTAGAGAGAGGGAGGAGTTTTTTACATGCCATTTAAGAAGAACGCCGACGTCCCCCTGCTATGTTCAAAAATTCAACGAAAATTGAAAATGCGATGGCAAAATACAGATAACCACGTGGGATATGGAAACTAAAACCATCCGCGATTAAAACCACCCCTACTAACAACAAAAAGCTTAACGCTAACATCTTGACGGTTGGATATTTACTAATGAACTGACTTAAGGGAGTACTTGCTAAGATCATCATCAAAACTGCAATAATAATTGCGCATGCCATAATGATAAATTGCTGCGCCATACCCACTGCAGTAATTACGCTATCTAAAGAAAAAATAATATCTAAAAACATAATTTGTATGACGGCGGAAGTAAATTTCATCGGTCGCAAACTACGCAACGCTTGTTTTTCATCTACAACATTAAGATGGATTTCACTCGTTGATTTAGCGAGCAAAAACATTCCACCTGCTATTAAAATTAAATCACGCAAAGAAAAAATTTGAGAAAAAAGAGTAAATAAGGGCTTATTAAAATGGGTAAGCCAAGCGATGGCGGATAATAGAAGTAAACGCATAATGCAGGCTAAGACCAACCCTACTTGGCGTGCTTTTTTTTGCTGTGTAGGTGGCAGCCGGCTCGTAATAATCGTAATAAAAACGAGATTATCTATTCCTAAAACAATTTCCAACACTGTTAGCGTTAACAAACTTATCCAAGCTTCAGGCATAGCAAACACTTGCAACATCTGTAATCTCCCTTAACAACAAAATCACACAAAAAAAGCCCGCTGACATGCGGGCTTTTTGCGGCACTAATAATTAACTTTACAAGTTTTGAGCTTTTTCTGCCAAATAATTAGCAATTCCAGCGGCAGAAGGTTTAATACCAACATCTCCTTTGTGCCAACCGGCAGGACATACTTCACCGTGAGTTTCATGGAACTCTAAAGCATCAACTAAACGGATAAGTTCATCAATATTACGGCCCAATGGTAAATCATTAACGATTTGAGAACGAACCACACCTTGTTTATCCAAAAGGAATGCAGCACGTAATGCTACCCCAGCAACGGGGTGTTCAACGCCATACGATTGGCAAATACTATGGTTAATATCTGCAACTAACGTAAAACCGACCGGACCAATTCCGCCCTTTTCAACTGTGGTGTTACGCCAAGCATGGTGCGTAAATTGGGAGTCGATAGAAATACCTAGCACTTCAACGTTACGCTTTTTGAATTCCGCGAGACGGTTATTCAACGCGATAAGTTCAGAAGGGCAAACAAAAGTAAAATCTAACGGATAAAAAAACAAAAGAGTATATTTGTTTTTTGCCACTTCGGATAAACGACATTCTTTGACTAATTCACCACTGCCTAAAACTGCCGCTGCACAAAAATCAGGGGCCTTGTGGCCAACTAAAACGCCCATATTATTCATCATCTAGACCTCCAAATAACTGTAACAATTTATTTTACACTTTAGCTTCATATAATAGTTTCGCAATCCGCCCAACTAACCCTCACCCCACCCTCTCCCAATGTCTCGGGAGAGGGGGCGTTTGTTGTATACACCGGAAACTCAATTAATCCAATAATTAGCTGAATTTGGCGTGAATAGTTATTAATAACTATGGGCAGCTTGCAACATTTTTTGCAATTCGCCAGACTGATAAAGCTCCAAAATTATATCACAACCCCCAATTAACTCACCATTAATGTAGAGCTGAGGAAATGTAGGCCAATTCGCATATTGCGGTAAAACTTGGCGGATATCAGGGTTTGCCAAAATATCCACATAACCAAATTTTGCGCCGCAGGCGGCCAAGGTTTCGGAAGCACGTGCTGAAAAGCCACATTGCGGCCGTTCAGGTGAACCCTTCATGTAGAGTAAAATATTATTACTCGCAATTTGCTGTTTAATTTTTTCAATGGTATCCATAAAAAATCTCCGGAAAAGTTCGCTTAATTTTAAACCAAAATGCCTGGTAAATAAACTATAATTTGTTGCTTTATGTGCTGCTAAATCTTAAACTGCTGCTAGCATTCGATACATCTTTAAATACCCACAATCCAAGGAGATTAGTCATGGCTTTTGAATTACCGCCTTTACCCTATGAGCGTAATGCTTTAGCACCTGTGCTTTCGGAAGAAACGCTAGACTATCATTATGGCAAACATCATTTAGCTTATGTCAACAATCTGAATAATTTAGTACCCGGCACTGAATTTGAAGGCAAATCTTTAGAACAAATCATCATGACTGCGCCTGCTGGCGGTGTTTTTAATAACGCAGCGCAAGTTTGGAATCACACATTTTACTGGAACTGTTTTGCGCCAAATGGCAAAGGTAAACCTAGCGGCGCCTTAGCAGATGCCATCACCAAAACTTTTGGTTCTTTTGAAGCATTCAAAGAAGCATTCAATAAATGTGCGATTGGTACTTTTGGCTCCGGTTGGGGTTGGTTAGTAAAAAATAAAGATGGTTCATTAGCAATTCAAAGCACTAGCAATGCCGGCACGCCGATGACCGAGCATAAAAAAGCATTACTCACTTGTGACGTGTGGGAACATGCTTATTACATCGATTACCGCAACTTGCGTCCGAAATACGTTGATATGTTTTGGGAAATCGTAAACTGGGATTTTGTAGCAAAAAATTTTGCTGAATAATTTTCATTTAGTGAGGTAATTTATGACAAGCGCCGTGATGCCAACTTATTATTTCCGTTTACCCATCGCTTTTGATCATGGCGATGGAATTTGGCTATGGGATACTGAAGGCAAACAATATCTCGATGGTTTAAGTGGCATTGCGGTGACCAGCTTAGGTCACGCGCATCCAGCAGTAACTAACGCTATCTGTCAGCAAGCTAAAAAATTAATTCATACTTCCAACACTTTCCAAATTCCACTGCAAGAAGATTTAGCCCGCGAATTAACGCGTGTTGCTGGCATGGAACAAGCCTTTTTTTGTAACTCCGGCGCAGAAGCCGTAGAAACAGCAATTAAATTAAGCCGCATGTATGCGCGCAAAAAAAATATCGAACATCCACAAATTATCGTTATGGATCGCGGCTTTCACGGTCGTAGCATGGGCACCCTGACTGCAAGTAACGAACGTATTCGCTCTGGCTATGAACCCTTACTACCCGGTTTCTTGCGCGTACCTTTTAACGATATTGCTGCTATAAACGCTGCCGCAGAACAACATGGCAAAGATATTGTCGCGGTTTTAGTAGAACCAATCCAAGGTGAGTCTGGTATTGGCGTACCTGATGAAAATTATTTAGCTGCCATCCGTGCTATATGCGATAAACACGATTGGTTGATGATGTTAGACGAAGTGCAAACCGGCATGGGCCGTACGGGCAAGTGGTTTGCTTATCAACATGCGAATATCACGCCTGATGTCGTAACCATCGCCAAAGCCTTAGCCAATGGTTTGCCGATTGGCGCTTGTTTAGCGCGCGGCAAAGCTTGTAATCTTTTTCCTGCTGGTAAACACGGCTCCACTTTTGGTGGCAACCCACTCGCTTGCGCAACTGCATTAGCGGTAATCCGTACGATGGAAACAGATAAATTAATCCAAAATGCCGCAGAAACCGGCAGTTATCTGCTACACAGTTTGCGAGAAACGCTCAGCAAACAAAAAGCTGTGGTTGAAGTCCGTGGCAAAGGTTTAATGATTGGCGTTGAACTGGATCGTCCATGTCGTGACATGATGCACACGGGCGCTAAGCACGGTTTACTATTTAATATCACTGCAGACAAAGTGGTACGCTTGTTACCGCCGTTAATTATTACGCGTGCTGATGCGGATGAAATTGTAAAACGTTTAGCTGCCACCATTGCTGAATTTGTGCAAGCTGCATGAGTACAACTAAACCACCCTTTGATCGAGCTGCTTTGGAAGCTGAAATCATTAAAGCGTTGCGCACGGTTTACGATCCGGAAATTCCGGTAAATATTTACGATTTAGGATTAATTTATCTCATTAGCATCGATGATGATGCGAATGTAAAAATAGATATGACGCTCACCGCGCCGGGTTGTCCAGTAGCACAAACTTTTCCTGGCACCGTAGAAAATGCGGTACGGAGCGTGGAAGGTGTTACTGACGCCACGGTGGAATTAGTATGGGATCCACCCTGGACGCAAGATCGCATGAGCGAAGCCGCCCAATTACAATTAGGACTTATATAATGTCAGACTGGGTTAATGCAGGAAACGTATCTGATTTTTTGCCAGGCACCTGGCGCATGGTCGACGTAGATGATGTCTCCGTGCTCGTTTTTAACATTGATGGTGAGTTCTACGCCATTGAAAATCTGTGCACACACGACGGCGGCACTCTTTCCGATGGACATTTAGAAGGCGACGAAATTGTCTGCCCCCGCCACGGCGCGCATTTTTGCGTACGGACTGGCGCAGTGACTCAACCACCCGCTTATGAAGATGTTCCCACGTTTCAAACGCGCGTGGTAGGCGATATTTTGCAGGTGCAAGATACTCGATAAAGATTCTAAGAATCATCCAATGTTCAATGCCCCTTTAAGGAAATGTTGGGCTTGCCAGCCCAACCTACACCGTTTAATAGTGAGATGTTAAGTGAACATTGTGCAATTAAAACATGTAGGTTGGGCTGACAAGCCCAACAATTACAACAACCAACACTTAAGGTAGCGCCCATTAACCCTGCAATTTATCAAGAATACAATCAAACAACTGCTCACAAATATTTAGATCATATTCCGCTTCTAACTCACGCACACACGTCGGACTAGTAATGTTAATTTCTGTTAAATAGTCACCAATCACATCAATTCCTGCCATTAAAATTCCGCGTTCTCGCAACATAGGGGCGATTTGCTCACAGATCCAATAATCTCGTTCAGTTAAAGCTACACCCTGCCCTTGACCACCAGAAGCTAAATTAGCACGCGTTTCACCCACTGCTGGTATGCGTGCTAACGCATAAGGTACAGGATCACCCTCAATTAAGATAATGCGTTTATCCCCCTGCGTTATTTCTGAGATATAACGTTGTGCAATTAAATAATTACTACCATAGTTCGTCAGTGTTTCGATGATCACATTAACGTTTGGATCATTTTTTTTAATTCGAAATACCAACTGACCGCCCATGCGATCCAATGGTTTACAAATAATATCTTGTTCGTCTTGTAAAAATTGTTTGATTTTCACGGGGTCTGAAGTTACCAAGGTTGCAGGACAACACTGCGGAAACCAGCTGGCAAATAATTTTTCGTTAAAATCCCGCAAACTTTGCGGTTTATTAACCACTAAAACTCCCGCCATTTCAGCCAGCTCTAATAGTTGCGTTGCATATAAATATTCTTGATCCACCGGCGGATCCTTACGCATAAGAATTACATCTAAATCATGCAAAGGATTGATCAGCTGCTGATTGCTTAACTCATACCAGTGCGATTTATCATCATACACTTTGATATTGCGCATACTGCCAAACGCCACTCCGTCTTCTAATAGCAAATCCTTGCGTTCCATATAAAACAATGTCCAACTACGGCGTTGCGCCTCTAGTAGCATGGCAAAAGTAGTATCTTTAGCAATTTTAATATGCTGGATAGAATCCATTACCACACCTAATTTTATTGTCATTTTTAAATCCTATTGCTTTGAAAATAAGCGTAGACTACTTAGCCCATCGTATTTTCATAAAATTGAAAATTATTGCCGCCAGCTTTTTTGGCAAGATACATAGCAGCATCGGCTTGTTCAATAAAAATTTCTAGATTATTTGTGCAAGGCACATACCAACTAATCCCTATGCTAGCGGTCACATTTATTTCTTGTCCTAAACAAGAAAAAGGTTGGGCTATGGCTGCTAATATTTTGTCGGCTACTGGGATGATATCTTTTTTTCGCTGCAACGTTGTGATCAACAAAACAAATTCATCACCACCTAAGCGAATGATAACATCATTTTCACGCACACAAGCTTGTAAACGTGCAGCAACATCCTGCAGCAAAACATCACCCATGACATGGCCATAAGTATCGTTAATCCTTTTGTATTGATCTAAATCTAAGAATAAAACTGCGAACAATAAATTGGTTCGATTCGCATAACCTTCTGCTTGTTGTAAATATTCGAGGAGTAATTTGCGATTGGCCAAACCCGTTAACGGATCATGTGTTGCTTCTTGCAATAAGCGATCTCCTTGCTTTTTTTGCTCAGTTTCATCATGAAAAGTAATAATGCGCCCAATTGTTTTGCCTTTTACATGATGGGGCTTTATTACTAAATTAAATATTTTACCGTCGGCAAGTAATAATTCTTCGGTGCAGGAAAAATCAGGTTCAGCAAAAGAGCTAAGCATATGCACAAAATGTTCTGCATCAACTACTTGTTTTGCCATTTGAAAAATAATTTCGCTAGCGGAGTGATTATTAAAATCAGCCGTACCCATCTGCCACATAGTCAACAATTTTTGATTATAGTAAACAATTTTTCCGGCGCGATTAATAATCAAAATCCCTTCTGCCGTCACATCTAATGCGGCCGTGATGAGCGCTAAATTATCTTTTTTAACATTCTGCTTTTTGGCACGCATATCCCTATCCCAACATCTTCATAATCAGGTCAACAGCTATAAACAGCATCTTCCACTATTATAGCTACGATACAGCAAAAAAGACTGCCAGAACGTTGATATTACCTAAACTAATCGTTAGGCTTATAAGAACTCGTGCCAATTCATGCTCAAACCGAAGTTATTCAGCCCCGGTGGCACAGCGGATAGCGCGGCCCCCTCCTAAGGGGCAGGTCGGAGGTTCAATTCCTCTCCGGGGCGCCAGTTTTCGAAGGGGTCTATACCGGAGACATGGGTTACAGATTATACCGAAGACATGGGTAACACTTTTGGCCCAAAAGGATTCTCTCCTGGTTCCTACTTACATGTCTGCTCATCAAAATATCCTAAATCATAATTATGCTTCCTAGACACATAGGTGATTGAAGGAACATAAATTTCACCTGCGGCCAATCATGAACCGAAACTTGCTTGTAAATATCCTTTGATATGACCTAAAATGAATGTGGCGCTTATAATTGTGGGAAAAATTAAGAAACTGATCGCTTTTCTCACTGTGCTATCACAAAATAAATTTCAGGGATTATCAATCTGCCCTATTAAACATGGAGTAATCATGAAAAAAGTTCTTCTTAGCTTTGCAATCATTATTTCGAGCTTCTTCGCACTACCTATCTATGCAACCGAACCAACTTCTTTGACCGACCATCAGATCAATTTTGAAAAAATTTTGTCGGACCCAGAGGTTGTTAAGCGTTTTGAACTATTAAAAAATACAGCTGAAAACGCCGATGTTTATCAAAAAGACAATAAAACCTATTTTTCAGAAAAAGATTTAGCGCAGCTAAACAAAGAAACAACCGATTTATTGCAATACCTAACACAATACGATCACATCTTGCCAAAAGATTATAAAGCACATACGTATGTTGGAAAAAATCAAATAAATTCTTGCTATCAGTATTATAATTCTTATGCAAAAGAAGATAACAATAAAAGCTGCGCTGAATTTCCATCAACCTTTGGCAATTGTGAAGAATGCAATAAATATATTGAAGCACTTCGCAATGTGCCCAAAAATCATATTCTGCATGCGCAATGGTGGCAACATGAAAGTATCACGTCGTACGTAACGCCCATTAAATTAAAAAATGGTGATGATGCTTATGTAGGCTTTGAGTTATCGCCATATAAGACTCAGCAAGATTAATGGCATTGACGATGTTTTTTGCGCTGAGAAGATATTACAATAGCAAACTATGCTATCATTAAGGCAATTGTCATTTATAACATTCACGTGTAGGAGTTTTACCATGAAATTCATAACTCGATTAGCCGTTGGTTTTATTGTAGCTATTTTGCCTTTGCAGATGGCAGTGGCTAGCAGCGTCACTATTATTGGTGGCGATGGCAAGAGCTACCATGAACGTGACTGTATAGAGCTTGGCTACACAGGAGTTGCCACTATGCACGATTTGTTCGAAGAATTAGATGGTAAACCTTTGGAGCTTAACTGGAAAAGTCGTGTACAACGTGGCCAAATCGAATTAAAAGGGCTTATGAGTTTCGAAAGTGGTAAACGTGATATTTTAATTAAAGATAATCACGGTGTAAAACCAACTGAAAAACACATTTCTTCAGCTGGCTTAGGTCCAAACACCTACCGCATTAATGTTAACAGCACACTGGATGGTGCTCCTTTTGCCGCCTGTGTTAAATAAGCATTTTTAGATGTCATTGTCCCTTGCCAAGGCCTGACTTATTTGGGTATCTACCACCCTAAAAGTCAGGCCTGTTTCTTGGCCTATTTAGCTTGATTATCCACCTGTATAGAATAATGTCCCTTTAATCTTTGCGAAGTGTCGCCCGACATTTTGATAGTATCATTTGATGTACATTCAAAAGGAACGCCTGGGTAAACCGTAATTGTTGGCGGAGCTGGTTCATTTTTATTCCAACAGTAAATATAAAGCGGGGTAAAACCTTTTTCTATGACCACACTAAAATGCATGGTTTTATTGGTTTGATTATTAAACTGATAACTAATGAGCCCTTCCCCATTAAGATGCCATTCTGTCTGTGGAATACCGTTTGGAGGTACATTAACATTTACAGAACCATCCGCGTAAGCCGCAGAGGCAATTAAACTAAGCAATGCTATGGAAAGAAACTTTTTCATTTATAAACCCCAACTATTAAAATTTTGGTAAGATCGACACAAATATAACCGCTAGCGATTTTATGATAGTACCAACCACCCTTGCAATCACTAATATTACGCTTCGCCCACTTGCCGAAAGCCATATTGATGCACTTAGTCAAATAGCTACAAATAAAGTTATTTGGACGCATGCACCCTACCCTTTTTACGAACCGGAACTGTTTCGAAAAAAATGGTTGGACAAAGCGTTTAGCCAAATCGAACAGCAGAAAAGAATTTGCTTTACCGTTTTTTGTGCTGAAAAAATTGTGGGGTCTAGCAGTTTGTATGCTATTGATCACGACAATAAAACATTAAATATTGGCTATACCTGGTTTGATCCGGCTTGCTGGGGTACTGCGGTTAATGCCACATCTAAACTATTGTTACTCAGTTATAGTTTTGAGCAACTGTATTTTAATCGTGTGGGTTTTAGTATTGATAGTATTAATAGGCGTTCTTGTAATGCGCTGCGGAAGTTTGGCATAACAGAAGAAGGCACGTTACGTAATCATTTAATATTGCCTGATGGTCGAGTGAGAAGTTCAGTTATTTTTAGCGTTATTTTGGATGAGTGGCCTACTATAAAACATAATCTTTGTAAGAAAGTTGGTATCGCATGCACTTAATCTTACTGCATCAGTTTATAGAAATTTTATCTTATAACCAATGGGCAAATCAGCGCTTGCTAGAAAATATTCAACTGTTATCTGATGATGATTATCACAAAAATAGGCCGATACCTTTTGATAATATCCATCTGTTGTTAACACATTTATTTTATTACGATCAAAAATATTTTTACAAAATTTTTCATCCCGAACAAAAATTCACGCAAGAAAAAATGGATCGCACGTTGTTAGCACATAGTTTATTAACGAGTTCTCAACAATGGTTACTAGCGCTAGAAAAACTACAAAATATTACCCCTGAATCCTTAGAAAATGCCGCCAAAAAAATTATCACCGTAAGCATGCACAATAATTATCATCGCGGCCAAATCAACCTACTCATTTCATTGTTAGGCTATAACCCACAATCATTGGATGTGTTTGTTTATTCACCCGTAGGGGCGGAAAATTTTCCGCCCTTGTATGGGCACAAAGATCATTAACCCTAATTATTTTTGTGAATCACCATAAAAATGGGCGGATAATCATCCGCCCCTACGAAATAATTACGTGCTCTCTGCTACAACCGCAGGGTTTGCACATAACTGTTGCGGTTATTTGTCTTCGTATTGGCATTTTGTATGATGTTATAAGGGTTACGAATGCCTGGTTTGGGTTTGGTAGGCAAAGCTTTCCAAAAACCTATGCCCGTGCAGGCAATTTTGTAAGCATCGTAGGCGCCAAACAGAATTTTGCCAGCCAAAAGCAACGCTTGGGGACCACCTATCCCCGCGAGCATACCTATCTTAAATCCTAAACTCACTACATCCAACACCATGGAAAGAGTTACTTCTTTGCGAGTAGGTTTCATAAGACCACCTCTGAATTTTAGTTGTAGCTAACTTCAAAGATAGTTTAAGAATGCCGAAAATTCCTCCCCGTGGGATCAGTCCTTAATGAGCACCTCTATTAATTCACGCCTTTTTGTTTTTCCCCCTTTGAAAAAGGGGGATCAAGGGGGATTTTTCGAAAAGTTCCTACAATTTTGTTGGTTTTTCAAAAGAAAATCCCTCTCAATCTCCCTTTTTCAAAGGGAGAGGCTATAGAAACGAATTTTTAGAGACGCCCTAATGGCCATCTTAAGGAAAGGTTGGGCTGATAAGCCCAACCTTTCCTTAAAGTAGTGCCATTGAGGCCTGACCCCAGGATGGGTTTCCTAGCTGCGGCATTCCCCCTATAATAGCGCCACCTCTTACCAACGATAAGGAACCCCTAGCATGAGTACTTCTGGCGTACGTGAGCTACCTGAACATTGGGAAAACCCTCTGGGCACCGATGGTTTTGAATTTCTGGAATTTGCCACTTCCAATCCTGAGAAACTTGGCAACCAGTTCATCGCTATGGGTTTTGTGCCCGTTGCTAAACATAAAACAGCAGCTATCACACTTTACCAACAAAATGACATTCATTTTTTAGTGAACTCCCAACCTAATACTAAGGCTAGTCAATTTGCTGACATTCACGGCCCTTCTGTCTCCGCCATGGGCTTTCGCGTTAAAAATGCTGTCTCTGCTTATCAAAAAGCTTTAGCAGCTGGCGCACGCGCTTATGAACCCGCGGCCGATGCCAAAGAATTACATTTACCCGCTATTTACGGTGTGGGTGATAGTATTATTTATTTTGTGGAACGCTCCGGCGACAAAACCAATTATGATGAACAATTTGTTGCGCTTCCTGTAACATCCACTCATAAAAATTCACCTAATTTATTGTATTTAGACCATGTCACGCACAATCTCTATCGCGGTAACATGGATAAATGGGCTGAATTTTACGAACGCATTTTTAATTTTAAAGAAATTCGTTATTTTGATATTGAAGGCAAATTAACAGGTTTAAAAAGTCGCGCGATGACGGCTCCATGCCACAAAATTCGCATTCCTTTAAATGAATCATCCGATGACAAATCACAAATTGAAGAATTTTTACGTGATTACAATGGTGAAGGAATTCAACATATTGCGTTAGGCGCCAAAGATATTTATACCTGTGTTGAACAAATGCGAGCCGATGGCATTGAGTTTTTAACCACACCGGACACTTACTACGACAAAGTAGCACAACGTTTACCGCACCACGGTGAAGATTTGCCGCGTTTACAAAAAAATAAAATTTTAATTGATGGTAACACCGACAAAGAAGCAAAACTGTTGCTACAAATCTTTACCAAAAATGCCATTGGTCCAGTCTTTTTCGAGATCATTCAACGCAAAGGTGATGAAGGTTTTGGCGAAGGCAATTTCCGCGCACTATTTGTGGCAATTGAAGATGATCAAATTCGCCGTGGCGTTTTAAATCCTAATGAAGGTAAATAATCATGAAATTAGCTACATTAAAAAATAATACCCGTGACGGTCAATTAGTGATAGTAAGCCGTGATTTAACACGCGCAATTCCAGTACCGGCTGTTGCAGCAACTTTACAAGCTGCTCTAGATAATTGGGAAAAAGTAAAACCAACGCTACAAAATTATTATGATCGCTTGAACGCTGGTGAACTAGCGGATGCTATTCCTTTTGACGCCTGCAAAACAGAATCCCCCCTACCCCGTGCTTATCAATGGGCGGATGCTAGCGCTTACGTAAATCACGTAGAGCTAGTACGCAAATCACGCGGTGTAGCGATGCCAGAAAGTTTTTGGACCGATCCTCTCATGTATCAAGGTGGTTCCGATACTTTTTTAGGGCCATGCGATGATATTGTCGTACGCAATTTAGAATGGGGTGTCGATTTCGAAGGTGAGATTGCGGTAATTACTAATGATGTTGCAATGGCTGCTACACCTGCGCAAGCTGCAAATTCTATTTGCTTGTTGATGTTAGTAAATGATGTTTCACTTCGTAACTTAGCGATGCCGGAATTAACCAAAGGTTTTGGTTTTTTCCAAAGTAAACCTTCTAGTTCATTTTCACCCGTGGCAGTAACACCCGATGAATTAGGCACTGCCTGGGATGGTAAAAAAGTTAATTTGCCGATCACGATTCATTTTAATAATCAACCTTTCGGTCACCCGCATGCCGGCACTGATATGGTTTTTGATTTTCCAACTTTAGTTGCACACGCGGCAAAAACCAGACGTTTGCAAGCAGGAACCATTATTGGCTCCGGCACTATCTCCAACAAAGATCGCAGCGCGGGTTCTGCTTGTATCGTAGAAAAACGTACTCTGGAAACCCTAGCCACAGGTAATGCTACAACACCATTCATGCAATCCGATGATCGCGTGCGCATAGAAATGTTTGGACAAGACCAAAAAAGTATTTTTGGCGCTATCGATCAAAAAGTTGTTGTTATCTAATTTTGACGGGGTTTTCATGACTAAAAATTTTATAGAACTGGCTAATGCAAGTATTCGCAATTTAACGCCTTATCAACCAGGCAAACCCATTGAAGAACTACAACGCGAATTAGGCATTACCGATGTACTAAAACTTGCTAGTAATGAAAACCCCTTAGGCCCTAGCCCCAAAGGGATGGCGGCAGCACAAGAGGCACTGCGCAAAACTCATCTTTATCCTGATGGTAGTTGTTACGACTTAAAACAAGCTTTAGCCACTTATTTAAGTGTAAACACCAATCAACTTACCATTGGCAATGGTTCAGAAAATATTTTAGAAATTATCGTGAAAGCGTATTTAACTGCACAAGACGAAGCGATTATTACTCAATATGCTTTTGCTACTATACCCCTTTTAATTAAAGCTTGCGGCGCTAAGCTTACAACGATCCCAGCACATGAATGGCGCCACGATATCGACGCGACCATTCAAGCTTGCAATGCACAAACGCGCATAATTTTTGTGGTGAATCCAAATAATCCAACCGGTACCTATACCAATAAAACCGAGTTTAAAAAATTATTAAATGCCATTCCGCCACACGTATTAATTATTGCAGATGAAGCTTATCAAGAATATATTGATGTGCTTGATTATCCTGACACCTTGCAACTATTAACAGAACATCCCAATTTAATTATCTCCAGAACATTTTCGAAAATTTTTGGTTTAGCGGGATTACGCATTGGCTACGCAATTTCTTCGCCAGAAATTGCTGATATTCTCAATCGCGCGCGCTTGCCTTTTAATGTCAACTTAGTTGGTGCAGCTGCTGCCTGCGCCGCCTTACAAGATCAAAACTATATTGCGCAAAGTATTTTGGTTAATAGAGAAGGCAAACAACAATTAGAAGAAGCCTTTAAAAAAGCAGGGATAAGTTATATTCCATCCATAGGAAATTTTATTACGATCGACGTAAAAAAAGATGCTAATAGCGTGTATCAGGCGTTATTACAGCAAGGTGTGATCGTGCGACCGTTAACCGCTTATGGTTTAACCACTCATTTGCGGGTAACTATTGGGCTGCCAGAACAGAATGAACGATTTTTGCGAGCCTTAACTACCGTACTTGGGCATCTCTAAAAATTAGCGTTTTGTTTCAAGACAAGGCGCGACACTTGTGAGCAGCGCAGTGTACACGCGCGTACATGAGCAGCGGAGCAAGTGTCGCAACGCAGGATTGGAACAAATAAGCAATTTTTAGAGGTGTCCACTTAATTAACGTAAGGAAAAATTATGAGTGTATTAAGCTACTTATCCGGACTCGGAAATTATTTTGAATCTGAAGCTATCGCTGGTGCTTTAGTCAAAGGACAAAATTCACCGCAAAAAGTACCTTTGGATTTATATGCTGAACAATTAAATGGTACGGCTTTTTCCGCACCACGCCATAATAACTTACGTAGTTGGTTGTATCGAATTCGTCCCTCAGTAATGCACGGTGAATTTACTGCATTACCCAATGGTCATTTAAGCAATATTTCGCAGCAACAATCACCTTTAGCACCAACGCAATTACGCTGGGACCCACTCCCCTATCCTGCTGAAAAAACTGACTTCGTGCAAGGATTAGTTACCGTAGCACACAATGGCAATCTGACAACCTTAAATGGTGCTGCAATCCATTTGTATGCAATTAATAATTCTATGCAAGATCGCTATTTTTATAATGCGGATGGCGATTTTTTAATTGTGGCGCAAGAAGGTGCATTACGTTTTAAAACTGAGTTTGGTACGCTAGAAATTAAACCCGGCGAAATTCTGGTAATTCCACGCGGAATTAAATACCAAGTAGAATTACTCGAAAAATTTGCTCGTGGCTATATTTGTGAGAATTACGGCCAACATTTTCGTTTGCCAGAATTAGGCGTGATTGGCGCGAATGGTTTAGCGAATCCACGTGACTTTCTCAGTCCTGTTGCCGCTTATGAACAACTAGAAGGCTCTTTTAAACTGGTAACTAAATATCAAGGACATTTGTGGCACGCTGATATTAAGCATTCACCGTTAGATGTAGTTGCTTGGCATGGTAATTATGTGCCTTACAAATATGATTTAAAGCGTTTTAACACAATTAACTCTGTTAGCTTTGATCATCCAGACCCTTCTATTTTTACCGTATTAACATCTCCTTCGCATACACCCGGAGTAGCCAGTATTGATTTTGTTATTTTTCCTGATCGCTGGATGGTAGCAGAAAACACTTTCCGCCCACCCTATTATCACCGCAATATTATGAGTGAATATATGGGATTAATTTACGGCAGCTACGATGCTAAAGAAGAAGGCTTTGTGCCTGGCGGCGGTAGTTTACATAATTGTATGTCATCGCATGGACCCGATGCTGCTGCTTATGAAAAAGCAGTTACTGCCAATTTGAAACCTGAACGTTATGAAGGAACTTTAGCATTCATGTTTGAATCTTGTTTCACCTGGCAACCAACACCTTATGCGCTTAACGCCAATTTTCGCCAAAAAAACTATTTAGAATGCTGGCAAGGATTAAAAGCTAATTTTTCTGGTTAAACAGCTCTTGAACTTGCAGAATGGATCCTTTCCCCCAAAAGGGGGCACGCCCCACAAGGGGAGAAGGATCCACCCTATAAATTGAGAAGGCGTGAATAAGTCACTTCTTTTGGTCAACCTTAATACCTATTGCCAGGTTGGTTGTATTCCGGTGGATATTCAGGATGATCCTCATTCGGATAGCCCTCTTCTTGATAATAACCTGGGCGCGGATACGCTACAGGTTCCATCGGCGCTACCGGCACAACTGGTACCGGCACAAAGATAGGCTGATAAGACGTATAAGGAGCTATTCCATTGGAGTACTCAGCTCCTGCGCAATTATAGTAAGGGTAATTTGAACAAGGCACAAACGGCATATCGTTATAGTAATATGCCACGGCATTGCCACAAAACACCAACAAGCCTCCAAAACATATGGTTCGAATATAAATTTTTGTTAGCATAAATTTGACCTTCATAAATGCTCTTTACTTAAGTATAGTCAGCTCAACAAAAATAACCTTAAATAGGACAATCGCCTGTAAAACGTAAAATAAATTTTATGCTACACTTTTATTGAACATATCAATTTATGCCTTGAAGTGTAATTTCGCGGTTGTTTTAGCTGCGAGGAGTCTCGCCATGAAAAAAGTTGGATGTCTACAAAAGTTTCACTAAAAGTGACTGTACTCAATATCGCGAAATGCTAGATGAGGATGTTGAGATGCTAAATATGTACGTAAAGTCATTCAACTAAACTTACAGATCATGCAAAGTTGTTAATTTAGAAGTTCCGTATAACTACGAATAGATATCATGATTTTCGGTGCGTAGTATTTATAAAAAATTGTAATCAGCTAAAAAATTTGATTACAAACGAGCATGCTTTTTTTATTAAATACTACGGGGTTTTTATGTTAATAAAACTTTTATTAGTAACTAGTTTGACATTAACACCTATTCTTGCAAATGCCGATAATCATTATATTTTTGTGCTAGGTAAAAATCTCCAATCAACTTTAAGTGAAAATTGTACCGGCTTGAAAGATGCATCAGGTAATTTAATTCCCGGAAAAGGATGGATTGTTCATGATTCTACCGATGATTTTTATATATCTAGTGATACAGGTTGCCACGTGCATATATATAACGATGGGGGACAAGGTACGGGTGGTTTTCCTCAAGTTGTATTTGACACAACAGGATGCAGTGAAATAGATGGTATGGCTGGAAACACTGCATGGCTTGTAAATCCAAATGATCCAGACGAAAAAAATATAACAACTCAACCTCATTGTGCAAATGGAGCGTTTTAGTTTTTAATGCGATCTAAATCCAACCAAGGAAAAATTGTCGCGCTTAACCGCAGCTTGATCTGTCAATTCTAGAAGATCATGATTTCTTTTCAGTAAATTTATGTTTTGTTCGCACAATGTTCGATTATTATTTTGTAGTTCGCTATTTTTTGCAATTAGTTCATTTTGATTTTTTTCCAGAAGTGCTATCGTTTTTTCAGCTGCTACTAGTTTTTCTACGGCTCCATCATCCGGCTTATGCTCAGACATAACTACTTTTATTTCGGTTGATAAACCACCTGCAACTGCTTGCAATTGAGTTCTAAGGCCTGCATTTTCGTCCTCTAATTCTTTTATTCGTTTTTCTGCATCACTGAGTTTTTTTCTCAAGTCTGCTATTTCTTTTTCAAAACCACTTTTTTCTTGACTTAGTTCTGTATTAGATTTTAATAGTTTTTTAACCTGATCTGCCAATAATTCAGCATAAGGAAATCTAATTAGCACGTTTTTAATGCCTTTGCGTAAAGTGCTTCCTTCATAACTAAATACACGTTCTACCCATGAAATATCCATAACTTTATAACGCCGATGTACTGCATCATGCAGGTCCAATGGATTTTCAGCTTTTTCTAGCTGATCGACAAAAAAAGCCACTTCGCGACTACGATTCAGCGACATGGGATTGTTATCATTAAACTTATTGGTATATTCATTTAATGCTTGCAATAAGCTTTGCTTAAACTGCTGCTCTAGTGCTGACATGATACTTGCTCTCCAAATATGTAGTAGTGGACACCTTAAGTAAGGCTAATGGATATCGTTTTTGAAAAAATAATTGCGGCACAGCTCTCTGCTGTATTTCTTGATTAAGCTGATCTAACAATCGTTCTTTTTCTGCCAAAGACTGAGCCATTAATACTTTTTGACTTAGCAGGCGACTAGCTGCGGCTACTTCAATTGCTGCACATACAGCACCTCTAGCCCCTGAATCTTTCAAGCCTGCTAATATTTTTTCATAGTGCCGCAAAGGTATCTCTGCAAGTTTTGTGCTTTGCTGCTCAACTAATCTAGCAGGTAATTTTGTTAGCACAGCAGTCTCTGCTTTATCTCCACTTATTTTACTAACACATTCAGTTAAATAATTTTCAACGCGTGTAACTTGGCGCACTACTTGTTTATCGGTGTATACTAAAGCTAATCTTTCAGCTAGTTTTTGATAGCAATCTAAATAACTGCCCCAGTCTGCATTTTTTCTAAGCTCGCCTAATGCTGTAAACTCTTTCAGCATTTTTCCACATCCTACTGTTAAAATTATTTTTTCAAATTTTTCAGCGGTTAATTTTGCACTTGCGGTGGGTTGCGCTAGTAACGCTTTAAAATTATCTAACACCAGCTTTTCTAATACCACGTATAATTTTTGCTGTTGTTCTGCATTCGCCAGTAAATTTAAAAGTTGCGCATCAACTAAAAATCCAGGTGTTAGATAAGCTTGTTTTGCCTGCTTTTTTATTGAACGTAGTATTTTTTCAGCGATTATATTTGCATCACTTGCATTGATTACACTATCAGAGGTCATTTCACCTAGTTTTAATGCTTTTAAGATTTCAACTATTAGCTGGCGTTGCTGTATATTAACAGTGTCATCTGCTAGCACACTCTGCAGCAGATCTGCAACATATAGTGTGGGATGCTGTCGTAACTGCTGCTGTAGTTTAGCTTGTACCTGACTAACTTGTTGCGCTTGTATTGGCGACAACTTCTTTTTTTGAATATTTCTTAACAGTGGGTTTAAAATTTGCCATTGCTTTTGGCAAGCAGTTAAATCATCTGCTATTATTTGTTGACTAACCCTTTCTAAAAAAATAATTTGTTTTTGCAAACAGGCATTAAGGCGCTTAGCTGTAAAATGTTCCATTGCAATTACTAATTTATTGTAGCCACTGAGCGAAGGATCTTTTTTATTTGACCAAATTTGTAGTATTTGCTCTGCTGCTGTTTCTTGCTTTGCCAAATTATGCAAAAAATTTAATTGATTCTGGCTGTTTAATCTAACAGGAATTTCAACCAAGGGAATTTTTAATTGAGCAATTTCGTATTGATGCTCAATTAAAAGTTTAATCCTGGCACGTCGATCTGCGAATAACCAAGCAGGCCATCCTTGCCATTTTGGCAAATGTGCCATAATTTCTTGTGGAACAGTGCACCATTGCTTGTTGAGTAAAACTTGTTTACTAGGATAAAATCCTGCGCTATCACGCCGCCATAATAATTTTTTAACTTTTTCTTGTGTTTGTGCCTCGCCATGTTGGAACAAAGCTTGTTGAAAAAAGTTGAACGTGAATTTACTGAACGGTTGCCGGTACGATGACATCACAGCTCTAACAAGAGATATTCCTTCTTGCTGTAAGTGCTCTACCGAATACGAAGCTAGATCACCACTTAAGTAGCCTATTCTACCGGCCGTTTCATTTGCCACCAACAAACGTGCGTTCATTGTTTCTAGCACTAAAATACGAGTTGTATTAAAACGTTTGGTCAAATAATTAAAATAATGCTGTACTTTTTTAGCCAACGACGCAGGCAACTTGTGCAGTTTTTTGTTTAACTCTAATTGTGCTAACGATAAATATGCTAACACCGCCTGCAAAAAAACAAAAATTCGAATGAGCGCTTCATTGGAGTGAAATAATAAACTGGAATCTTGCCATAATGTTTGTAATTGTAATAAACGTTTTTTACGCGCTTCATTATGAGCATTTTTTTCTTGTCGCCAGTGTAACCAAGTTTCGGCTTTGCTGAGATGACGCTGAATATCTTCTTCCCAACGTATTCTTTGCATGAGCAATTTACTAGTAGTAGCATCACGATAGTATTGGGTTAGCTGACGGCTTTTTTCGATACTCACCTCAGACTGCAAAAGTCGGTGGAAAAGATTTTGGGCATCCACCAAATAGCGCAAATTCTCGGACTCTAAAGCTGCTAAGCCCCAGTTTTCATCTAAAGCCACGCGTTTACGTGCAGTGGTGTTGTAAGCGGAATTTTCAGCTGACAAATTAAATAAACCAGTCATACCCCACTCCAATCATTTTAACTTAATTAATTAATACATTAAATCGGATAAATTGGAGTATATTCTGGAATAATTATGCTGTAAAGAATTATTTTAATATTATTTTATTTATTCTAATTAATCCCGAGCATCCGGCTGATTTTCGGGTCTAGCCTTTTCAAAATACGGCAGTGTTAGACAAAAATCATTAATTTGATTGATTAAGGGATAATTATTCATAGGAAATTTAAAACGGTGGGCATTATAAACTTGCGGAATTAAACATACATCTGCAAAAGTAACACTGTCACCCCAGCAGTAATTTTTGCGATCTAAATTAGTTCTGAGCAGCTCTTCTAAAGCATCAAAACCTTGTTTAAGCCAATGATGATACCACTGCTGCACTTGCTCATCATTGTGACCTAACGGCTCACGCAAATACTTTAATATGCTGGTATTGTTTAATGGATGTATATCACAAGCGATAATTTGCGAAAACCAGCGGATCCATGCTCTAGCTTTTGGATCTTTAGGCAGCAAAGCAGGTGCAGGATAGCATTCTTCTAAATACTCTAGAATTGTCATGGATTGACCCAAAACAAAATCACCATCCACCAGAGTTGGAACTCGCCCCTGCGGATTTACCTGTGAAAAATTTTTTTCACGTTGTTCACCTGCTAGCAAATTAACGGGGATATATTCATAACCCAATTTTTTATACTGCATAGCGATGCGCACGCGATAAGCAGCTGTGGAACGGTAATAGGAATATAGTTTCATGTTTTTCTCCTTAAAAGCACCTCTAAAACACGCGTTTTGTTTCATGACAGGCCTCGCCATTGACGAGCAGAAAACAAACGACGCAACGCAGAATTGGAAAAAATAGCAACTTTAGAGCTATTTTTAATTTTTACGCCAAATTGTTCCTGCTGCCGTGTCTTCTAGACTTACGCCCATAGCTAGTAATTTTTGTCGTACACGATCTGCTTCTGCCCAATTCTTATCAGCGCGGGCTTGCTTGCGCGCTGCTATTAAGGCCTCAATTTGTTGCACTTCATCTTGATTAGTACCAGCCCGCAAAAATTGCTCTGGTGCTTGCTGCAATAAGCCTAAGATTTCACCTAAATGACGTAGTAATAATGCTAAACGCACAGCCTGCGAGCGATTAGTCTCTTTTACACGATTTATTTCACGTGCCAAATCAAATAATACGGCTAAAGCTTCTGGGGTATTAAAATCATCGTCCATTGCCGTATTAAATCGTTGCACAAACTCACTATTATTTTTTTCATCTACTGTTAAAGGTGATGTTGAATCTAGCTCCGTTAAATCACGCAACGCAATATAAAATCTTTCCAACGCATTGCCAGCACTCTGCAAATTTTCTTCGGAATAGTTAACGGGACTACGATAATGACTCGCCAATAAAAAATATCGCACAATTTCAGCTGGGTATTGCGCTAACACATCTTTAATCGTGAAAAAATTTCCCAACGACTTTGACATTTTTTCTTTATTAATTTGTACAAAACCAACATGCATCCAGGTTTTAACAAATTGCTCGCCAGTAGCCGCCTCAGATTGCGCAACTTCATTTTGATGATGTGGAAACACTAAATCTCCACCTCCGCCGTGAATGTCGAAGGTAGTACCTAGCGAATCCATAGCCATCGCGGAACATTCAATGTGCCAGCCAGGACGCCCATCCCCCCACGGCGATGGCCAATGCGGTTCACCAGGTTTTGCTAATTTCCACAATACAAAATCTAACGGATCATCTTTGCTATTCACCACATCGATACGCGCACCGGCACGTAATTTTGAGACATCTTGATGCGCTAATTCACCGTATTTTTCAAAAGAGCTAACGTCGTAACAAACATCGCCATTATCCGCAATGTAAGCATGTTTTTTATTTAGCAATACTTCAATAAATTTAACGATTTTTTCAATATATTGCGTAGCTCTGGGTTCGTGTGTAGGCGGTAATACGCCTAAAGCAGCAGCATCAGCGCGCATAGAAGTAATCACGCGTTCGGTTAATGCCGTATAGGATTCATTATTTTCTTGCGCACGTTTAATAATTTTGTCGTCAATATCGGTAACGTTACGCACATAAGTCACGTCATAACCGCGCGAGCGCAAATAACGCACCACCACGTCAAATACCACCATGGTGGCACGTGCATGCCCGATATGACAATCATCGTAAACCGTCATACCACAAACATAAATCCCTACTTTACCGGGAACTAGTGGTTGAAAAGGTTCTTTTTGATGAGTCAAAGTATTATAAATTTGCAACATAAAATTATCCGTTAATATAGCTCATGGCTTTTTGTAAACGCTGAGTGATTTTTTCTACGCCTAATAATTCCGTTATTCTCGCCATTTCCGGTCCATCAAGTTGGCCCATCAAAGCAATACGTAAGGGTTGAAATAATGCTTTGCCTTTAACATTCAATGTTTGCTGAATCTGCTGGGCAATCGATTTAAAATCGGTTTTGTGTTCTGCTACTGCCGCTATCGCTGTTTCTAAAAAAGCAATTCCGCTTGGTTTAAGTACTGCTAATGCTTCTTCAGAATAAATTAATTCGTCACCAAAAACTATTTCTGCCCAATGTTGTACGTCTTCCGGAAAAACCACGTTGCTTTGAATCGCTTGAATAAATTCTTCTTTTTTTAACAACGGAATCAACGTACGCGCATCTTCTCCAATCCATTGCCAAAATTCTTCGGTACTCAATTGTTGCACGCTTTGTTTTTGCCAATATAAAAGTTGCGCCGGATCAAAATGTGCTGGTGCTGTACCAATGTTCGTAAGAGAAAACGCTGCGGCTAATTGCGGTAAAGTCATTAAAGAATTGTCAGCATAATAATGGCCTAAACGTGCTAAATAGTTATTGAGTGCTTGCGGTAAATAACCTTCTTTATGCAATACTTTAATACTGCGACTACCATGACGTTTTGACAACGGTGTATTATCTGGCCCCACAATTAAAGCGATATGACCATAGTGAGGTAACGGCAATCCTAATGCTTGCAAAATCATTAATTGCCGCGGAGTATTAGTAAGATGATCTTCCCCGCGCAGTACGTGTGTCACTTTCATCAACGCGTCATCGATAGCATTGCAAAAGAAAAACGCTGCAGTGCCATCACCACGGCGGATGACAAAATCACCAATTTCATTCGTTAAAAAACGCTGCGGGCCACGCACCACATCATTAAATTCAATCGTTTGATTATCTGGAACGCGAAAACGCAAAGTAGGCACTAATCCTTGTGCACGTTTTGCTGCTACTTGTTCAGCCGTAAGTTTGCGGCAGGTTCCTAGGTAACGCGGTGGTTGGCCACTCGTTAGTTGCACTTTACGCGCAATCGCTAATTCCTGTTCGCTACAAAAACAAGGATACGCCAGATTTTGTTGTTCTAACTGTTGATAATATTTTGCATAAATTTCTTGGCGCTGGGATTGAAAATAAGGTTCTTGATCACCCCCTACTTGCGGCCCTTCTTGCCACTGCAGCCCTAACCATTGCAAGTCATATTCCAACTGGGCAGCAAATTCCGCACCCGAACGCAATTGGTCGGTGTCTTCAATTCGCAATAAAAAGGTACCCTGCTCTTTTTGCGCGAACAATGCACAAAATAAAGCAGTACGAATATTGCCTAGATGTAAATATCCAGTAGGACTAGGAGCAAAACGGGTTTTAGTCATCAGCTTCTCACAAGGTTTATACGTTTAAACATATTAGAATTTAGCACAAATCGTATTGTTAAAATTACAGCAATTAGGGTCATTTTTCTATGCTTGATAGCAGAAAATAAGCTAGTATGCTTGCTATGACTACCTTGTTTATTTCTGATTTGCACTTAGATCCAACCCACCCCGAAATGGTTCAGGTGTTTTTAAACTTCCTGCAAAATCAGGCGACCAACGCCGATGCACTCTATATTTTGGGGGATTTCTTCGAAGTTTGGATCGGTGACGATGTACGTTCCGATTTTACGGATTCGATTATTACCGCATTAAAAACTGTTACAGAAAAAGGTATTCCAGTTTATATCATGCATGGCAATCGCGATTTTTTACTCGGCAAAAAATTCATGCAACGTAGTGGTTGCCAGCTAATAGATGATCCCACCTTAATTAATCTCTATGGCCAACCTACTTTGCTAATGCATGGCGACACACTCTGCACAGATGACAAACCCTATTTACAATATCGCAGCAAAGTCCGTAACCCGGCCCGACAACGCATTTTTTTAAGCTTCCCATTATGGTTACGTAAAAATTTGGCGCGCATGCTGCGTTATTTTAGCCAGCGTCGGGCCAAGCAGAATAATTTTGTTTTCATCGATGCTAACTTTGCGGAAATTAAACGCGTGATGTTAGAACACAAGGTGGAATTACTGATTCACGGTCACACCCATCGTCCCAGCATCCATTATTTTAACTTGGCTGGTAAATGGGTAGAACGTATTGTGTTAAGCGACTGGGAAAAACAAGGGAATGTTTTAGTGTGCCAACCTGATGGTGAACAACGGTTGCTTTGTTTACTCCCCTCACCCTCTCCCGCTATAAAGTTTGGCATATAAAATACTTTTCGGTGGACGAGAGAGGGGACGTCTTTAATTAAATTTCGATAGATCTTGAACTTTTGTAAAATCACACTCAGTGAAAGCCTACAAATTCCCACTTAATTAACATTTCTATAAATCATCACTACTAGCGTTACCAACACCACGCATAAAAAAATTGGGCGCACGAAGGCAGCACCTTTTTTTATGACCAGGTGAGAACCCAGCTTGCCACCGATTATTTGTCCTACTGCCATAATTAAACCCATTTTGTAATTCACATTGTTGCCACCGATAAACCAGGCTAGTGCAACTAAATTACTTTCTAGATTAAATACTTTGGTATACGCCGTAGCTTGTGCCAAATTTAAACCTAAAAAAAATACCAGTGCCATTATCCAAAATGAACCAGTACCTGGCCCTAAAAATCCGTCGTAAAAACTTAATAAAAATCCGAACAATATAAAAAAAAGCGTGGCAGAAATTTTCGCCGCACTTTCTTGTAAACCAATTTTAGGACGCAGTACTGTATAAAGAAAAATTAATAACAGAAAAACGATAATTAATTTTTGTAATAATTGGGAACTTAATAGTTGCGCCGTCAATGCACCGAGAGAAGCTCCGATAAAACTGGCGATGAGACCCAAAATAATTTTATCCACGCGGATAAAACCGTGACGAAAATAATTGAGGGTTGCGGTTAAGGTACCAATGGAAGCTTGTAATTTATTCGTTCCCAGCGCTAGATGCGGCGGTAGCCCTACCATTAGCAACATAGGAAGACTAATAAGCCCACCACCGCCTGCAATTGCATCGACTGTTCCAGCAATAAAACCGGTACTTAACAGTAATGCATCTAACCAAAAACTCGGTAACAACAAAATTAATTACCCGTATCCTTTGCTGTATTCTTCGTCGTATCCTTGCTTGGAGTCAATTGCTCACTCATGGATTGTGGCAGATAATCTTTTAACCATGCCTCCATCGGGCTAAATTTCGGAATTAACATGGATTTTTGCCACCAAGGTTCTTCTGGCATAGGTGTTAAGCGCGCTAACATCAATAACACTGTTATCAACAAAGCACCTCGAGCGAAACCAAAAATTAAACCTAACATACGGTCTGTGCCGGACAGCCCCGTTTTATCTACTAGCTGCCCAATTAAATAATTAATCAAAGCACCTAAGATTAGCGTCGCGATAAACAAGCCGGCGAATGCAACCGCCATCCGCGTAGTGGGACTATGTATCTGCTGAGTTAACAGATCTGCCAAAATGCCGTAAAACGTAAAAGCCACCCAAAAAGCAGCTACCCAAGTTACCAACGACAATGCTTCTCGCACAAAACCACGGATTAAACTAATTAAAATCGACAAACCTAATATGGCAATAATTGCATAGTCTGCCCAAGTAAACATCATTACGTTCATAAAAGGCTTCCTTCCTTGCTGGTATTATTGGTTCTTTATCTGTGTCGATTCAAAAGGCAAAATAACGCCTTTTAATTGCAGTTCTTTATCTAATCGACTTAAAACAACTTCAGCATTACTGCGCTGTGTTTCTGGGCCAATCAAAACACGCGTTAAACTACCCTTTGCAGTTTTTGATTTTTGTAAATAAGCCGTAAAACCATGGCTTTGCAATTGTTTTTCTAAACTCTTCGCATTTGCCACATCAGCAAAACTGCCAAGTTGCACTACCCACGCGCCTGGCGTAGTTACCGCTAATTTGGCATTTTTAGTTTTGACTACCGTGTGCTCAGGAGTTGCGTCATTATTTGCAACAGTAGCTGTATCGCTATTTGCAGTGTCATCAACTTTAACTGGGTGTACTGGTTTTTCTGCTAAAACTTTTTCTTCGGCTGCACTCATGCTTTTTGCGATGGCTACTTCATCATCGCTATTATTTCTTCGCACGTGCGTGGTAGCTTTATGCGAGGTTGACGTGGCAGCGACATGCTTACTAACCGGACTAGAATCATTTACTGCAGCAACAGGAGTGTTGTTATCTGCAGAAGATGACGTAGGTGCTGGTTGTGGATTGTTTTGTGCGGTAGGTGCAGCAACATCATCATTAGCTGCTACAGGCTGTGCGTTGCTTTGCGGTGCGGCAGCCATCTCCTTATTCGCAGCCTGCACATTGCTTTGTGGAGCAGGAGCGACAGTCACTACAGCGTTTTGCGAGTTACTTTGTGGCGCAGCGGTAGCCATCGCAGCACTCGCAGGTTGCGCATTGCTTTGTGGTGCATTGGCAGCCATATCTTTACTTGCTTGCTGAGCATTATTTTGCGGAGCAGCATTTGCCATATCGCCGTTAGTAGGCGCTGACTGCTGTTGCGCAACAGCAGCTGACATATTCACATTACGATTAGGCGCAAACACACTTTCTGCAGGCGCTTGGTTTTGATTATTGTTGTTTGCACCATTTTGTGCAGTGGCAGTTGGAGCTGAATTGCTTGTAGCTGCAGTTGCTGGCCCTGAGGGAGTACTAGATTCAGGTGCAGCGGTTGCAGAGGCAGCAGCATTATTAGCTTGCGTGTCACTAGCATTATTTTGTGCTGGAGCTTGCGAATTCAATTCTGAGCTTTGCGATAATGCATTAGCACTTGGCTTTGGTGGCTCTGCTGGAATTTGTTCAGTGATTACTACTTGCTGTGGCGCATTCGGTGCCGTAGTTGAACCTTTAAAAAATAAAGGGAGAAAAATAATAGCTAACGCAGCTAAAACAATGCCGCCAATAACACGTTGCCTTAATTTAGTTTCCAAAATTATTCTCCTATTTATTTTATTCTTAAAAAACCAGGTGCCCTTGCGGGAACGGGGGCAATTATAGCCTTACCTGCATTGCTTCCGCTACCGTATGAAATGATCCAAATATAACCACGCGATCTTCTGGCCCGGCTTGTGCCACCGCTGCGCGATAAGCCGCTGCCACATCAGTATGCTCATGAACCATGGTAGCGCCTAGCTTACGCACAGCTTCAGCCAATAATTGCGAGGACCCTCCTCTGGCGCCAGCCAAGCCTGCAACGTGCCAAATTGCCACCTGCACAAATAACGCCGCTATCGTGCCTAAACTATCTTTATCATTAAGCATAGCAACCACTGCGATGGTCTTACCCATTACCGGCAAACTTTGTAATTGCGTGGCTAGCAAGGCTGCAGCGGAAGGATTATGCGCCACATCAAAAATCTGTGCTACTGGGCTAGCAATTTGTTGGAACCGGCCTGGAATAAAAACCTGTGCCAAACCTTGGTTTATGGCAGAACGACTCACTTTAAGTTTAGGGCCTAATAATTCGATGGCCTGCAAAACCGTAGCTGCATTTTGCAAAGCAATTTTTGGTAACGGTAAATCCGCTAATTGACTGGCTTTACTCCACCATGTCCAGCTAGAAGTTTGCTGACTATAACCAAAGTCTTGTCCCTGACAAAAAAGTGGTGCACTTATTTGTTCAGCATAGTGGCGTACGCTATTAGGCACAGCAAAATCGCCACACACCACCGGTTTTGTGGCGCGCATAATTCCTGCTTTTTCTCGACCAATCGTTTCGCGATCAGTACCTAGCCACTCTACGTGATCTATGGCGACGGTGCTGATAATCGCTACATCGGGATCCACTATATTTACTGCATCGCAGCGCCCTCCTAGCCCTACTTCTAAAATCACTACATCCAATTGCGCAGCTTTAAATAGCATTAATGCTGCTAGGGTACCGAACTCAAAATACGTTAAAGAAATATTACCGCGTGCTTGTTCAATTTTCGTAAACGCTTCACACAAGACCGCATCCGTAACCATAACACCGTTAATACGAGTACGCTCGTTGTAGCACAGCAAATGTGGCGAGGTGTAAGCACCCACGTGATAACCTGCTGCTAATAAAGTGGTTTCCAACAAACCAACACAAGATCCTTTGCCGTTAGTACCCGCAACTGTTATCACTGGGCAATTAAAAGGTATTAATTTTAGTGTTTGTGCTACTTGATGGATGCGCTCTAGACCCAAATCAATTGCTTGTGGGTGGAGAGTTTCGAGATAGGAGAGCCAGGATGGTAGATTAGTTAATGGCATCTTGATCCCTACTTAGAAAGGGGATTTTTGAATACCCCCCCCTTAATCCCTCTTTTTCAAAGGGGAAAATTTTTGAGGTGTGCATTAATGGAGTACTTCTCAATTCAGGCATAAAAATTAAGACTGAATATTCTGATGTAATAATTTTGCAAGAATATTAGCAATTTTTTCCCGCATTTCGCGGCGATCGATCACCATATCAATAGCGCCGTGTTCTAATAAAAATTCACTGCGCTGAAACCCTTCTGGTAAAGTTTGGCGCACCGTCTGCTCGATAACGCGTGGACCAGCAAAACCAATTAATGCTTTTGGCTCCGCAATAATGATATCTCCTAACATTGCAAAACTAGCAGAAACACCGCCCATGGTAGGATCAGTTAATACCGAAATAAAAGGTAAACCGCGTTTTTTTAACTGGCCCAAAGCGGCACTGGTTTTTGCCATTTGAAATAATGAGAAAAGTGCTTCTTGCATGCGGGCACCGCCACTGGCAGCAAAACAAACAAAAGGTAAATTATATTCCAGACACGCTTCTACTGCTTGCGCAAAGCGTTCGCCCACAGCCGCTCCCATGGAACCGCCCATAAAAGAAAATTCGAAAGCACCAACCACGAGATCGATATCGTGCAATTTACCACGTAACACAATCAGCGCTTCTTTTTCGCCCGTGGTTTTTTCGGCAGCAGTTAAACGATCTTTATATTTTTTGGAATCTTTAAAGCGTAAACGATCAACAGCTTCTACTGATTGCGCAATTTCCACTTGATCGCCAGCATCCAAAAAGCTTTGTAAGCGTTTACGAGCATTAAGGCGATGATGATACTGGCATTTAGGGCAAACTTCTAAATTGCGCTCTAAATCAGCCCGATATAATACGGCACCACAGTCGTCGCATTTACTCCATAAACCTTCCGGAACACCTTTCTTTTTTTCGGAGCTGGTACGAATGCGAGATGGCAATAATTTTTTAAACCAGTTCATTTATACCTCTAAAGTGCTTTTTGTAACTATTCAGGGACACTTATAAAAACGAATTATGAGTTCTTATAAGGTAGCCCCCTTCCCATCCCAATGACACTATCTTAAGCATTGGTTGCTGTAGATTGTTGGGCTTATCAGCCCAACATTTCCTTAAGGTAGTGCCATTGCCTTCCCATCCTTCCCCCACTGTTGTGGGGGAAGGAGATTTTGTTGTAAACATTGGAAACTCAAGCAATTAAGTAACATTCTTAAATTTGTGTGAATAGTTACCTTTTTTAAGTTCTTCATAATATCCTAGATTAGCTAGCCGTATCCATTGCAGCCCGCATCTCTTTTATCAATTGCGGCGCTTGGGCACAAATAAGCGCAGGAGTTTGAGCTAAAGCGCCAATTCGTTTTACCAATGCCGACCCTACAATTACCGCATCCGCAACTTTAGCCACGGCCTGCGCTGAAGCTGCATCTTGTATACCAAAACCAACAGCAATTGGTAAGGTAGTATGTTCACGTAAGAGAGCTAAACGCTGTGCCACACTAGCAACATCTAGCGTTGCTGAACCCGTCACCCCCTTTAACGATACGTAATAAAGATAACCACTAGCATGCTGGCAAATCATGTTAATACGTTCTGCTGTTGTAGTGGGGGCTACTAGAAAAATAGGATCAATCTGCACTTGTTTTAGTTGTTGCAACCATTCACTCGCTTCTTCTGGCGGCAAATCCACTACGATGACGCCATCCACCCCCGCTTGCTGCGCTTTTTGCGCAAATTCTTGATAGCCCATTTTTTCAAACGGATTTAAATAACCCATTAATACGATGGGTGTCTGTGAATCTTTTTGCCGGAATTCTCGCACCATATCCAGCACGGTTGTTAGATTAACGTGGTGAGCCAACGCACGCTGGTGCCCTGCTTCAATGGCCGGCCCTTCCGCCATCGGATCAGAAAATGGCACGCCTAATTCGATCATGTCTGCCCCAGCTGCCACTAAAGCATGTAACAGTGGCACGGTGATCTCAGTTGCCGGATCGCCTGCTACCACATAGGGAATTAACGCTTTGCGACCCTGGTCCGCTAATTGCTTAAGTTTAGGCTGAATACGGTTCATTACATTTAGTTCCTCTATACTCATTGCACTGCAAAATGCGAATCCGCATTTTGCAGTGCGGGCGGTTATACAGTAATGCCATCTAACTCGGCTATGGTATGAATATCTTTGTCGCCGCGTCCTGATAAATTAACAATGATTATTTTATCTTTACCTAAAATCGGTGCGAGTTTTTTCGCATAGGCGATGGCATGACTTGATTCCAAGGCTGGAATAATTCCTTCTAAACGTGTTAATTCACGAAAAGCAGCTAAAGCCTCAACATCGGTGATGGTGACATAATTAGCACGCCCAGTATCTTTTAACCAAGCATGTTCTGGACCTACACCAGGGTAATCTAATCCTGCAGAAATAGAATGCGCTTCTTGTACTTGTCCGCCTTCGTCCATTAATAAATAGGTGCGATTGCCGTGCACTACACCAGGTTGACCGGATGTGAGTGATGCCGCATGTTCGCCCGTGGCTAAACCTTTGCCTTCTGCTTCTACACCATACAAAGCCACTTGCTGATCCGCTAAAAACGGATGGAATAGCCCCATAGCGTTAGAACCGCCACCTATGCAAGCTACCAAAGCATCAGGTAAACGTCCTTCTTGCTCTAAAATTTGCGCTTTTGCTTCACGGCCAATGACCGTCTGAAAATCTCGTACCATTTGTGGATACGGATGCGGACCCGCTACGGTGCCAATAATATAAAATGTGTCATCGACATGTGCGACCCAATCGCGCATGGCTTCATTTAAAGCGTCTTTTAAGGTTTTAGAACCTGAGTGCACAGGTATAACTTCAGCGCCTAATAATTTCATGCGATAGACATTCATACTTTGCCGTTGCACATCTTTCGCACCCATATAAACTACGCATTTTAAGCCTAAACGTGCGGCAATCGTGGCAGTCGCAACACCGTGTTGACCTGCGCCAGTTTCCGCAATAATTCGCGTTTTACCTAAACGTTTTGCTAATAGCGCTTGACCAACCGTGTTATTAATTTTGTGTGCACCCGTGTGATTTAAATCTTCGCGTTTTAAATAAATTTTTGCGCCGGCAAATTGTTGCGTTAAACGTTTAGCAAAATAGAGCGGCGACGGTCGTCCGACAAAATAATGCAGGTCATGTTCAAATTCAGCGATAAAATCAGGATCATTTTTGTAATGTTGATACGCTGCGGTTAAATCAGCTAATGCCGTCATTAAGGTTTCTGCGACAAACTGGCCACCATAAGGTCCAAAATGACCGCGTTGATCGGGATATTCATTAAAATTAATGTCCGCTGGCTGCTTGGTCGGCATCACGTACCTCTTGAATAAACGCCTTAAGTTTTTCCCGGTCTTTAATACCAGGGCTTGCTTCTACTCCCGAACTCACATCGACCGCGTATGGTTTCACTACGCGAATCGCTTGCGCCACATTAGCAGGGTTTAAGCCCCCCGCCAAGATAAGAGGTTTGCTGCAATTTTTAGGGACCAAACGCCAATCAAACACTGTGCCAGTACCGCCCGCTTGCTGAGGGTGATATGCATCTAACAAAATAGCGCGAGCATCGGGATAACTGGCTATTGCTGTTGGGATATCAAGCTGAGGCTGCATGCGAATAGCTTTAATGTAAGGCCTTGGATTATTTCGGCATTTTGCTGGTGATTCATTGCCATGAAATTGCAAAAGATCTAATGGAACTTGCGCCAGTACTTGCGCAATAGTTTCAGCGCTAGCATCAACAAACAACCCTACTGTAGTTATAAACGGCGGTAATGCTGCAATAATTTTTTGTGCTTGCAAAGGTGTAACGCAGCGGGGACTTTGTGCATAAAATACTAAACCAATCGCATCTGCGCCTAATTCTGTCGCTTGTAACGCATCGTCAATATTGGTGATGCCGCAGATTTTAATTCGGGTTGGAGATTCAAATGTCATCTATCCTGCCTCTGATGTTGTCGGTATTTGATCCCTTCATAATACCTCTGAAATTTTAATATCAATCAGTTTACCACTCTACACCACAAAGCAGTTTTCCAAAGTTTAAGATTAATCTAGATAAATCTTAAACTTGGGTGAAATCGCCCTGACCATTCGGGATATTAAACTCAGCTGGATAAATCACTTCTTTAAAATACAAGCCATTCGGGAGCGCAGTTACCCCCCCTACCCCACGATTTTTCGCCTCTAGAACTTCTTGCGCCCAGATGGGTTCTTGTTTGCCGGCACCTATGGCGGTTAAGACGCCCGCGATATTTCTAATCATGTGATGTAAAAAAGCATTGGCGGTTACGTCTATAAAAATAAATTTATCTTGGCGCGTTATGGTCAATTTGTGGATGGTGCGTACCGGGGAATGCGCCTGACACTGCGCTGCGCGATAAGATGAAAAATCGTGTTCGCCTATGAGGTAACTGGCGGCTTGCGTCATGCGATTTTCGTCTAGGGGTTGGCAGTACCAACTGGTTTGATTGCGTAGCAAAGCGGAAGCCACTTGGTCATTGTAAATCACATAGCGGTAGGAACGTCTGATGGCGGAAAAACGCGCATGAAAATCATTGGCGACGGGATGTACCCAATGGACGCGAATATCCCGCGGTAAATTGGTGTTAATGCCAAATAGCCAGCCTCTGGACTCACGTATGGCCGTGGTATCAAAATGCACGACTTGCCCTAGCGCATGTACGCCGGTATCAGTACGCCCCGCACAAACGATTTGTACTGGATGATCGGCAACCTTCGCCACCGCTTGCTCTACGGTCTGCTGGACGGATTCTAAGTTATATTGGCTTTGCCAGCCGTGGTAAGCACTGCCGTCGTAACTTAATCCTAGGGCAACTCTTGTATCTGTCATTCTATTAAGCCCCCTTCCATCAGTTTTACATTAACTCGTTTATGGATCCTTCCCTCCTTGCGGGGGAAGGTGCCGACAGGCGGAAGGGGGGTGGTGATCTTAGGCATTTTTTGAAAATTGCTAAAGATCACCCCCCTTCCTGTCCTTCCCCCGCAAGGGGGGGAGGGACCCAAAAATGAATTCTGTGCCATATCAGAATTTAGCAATACCTCTTAATGCATGCAATTTTGCAATAACCGCTGCTGTGTTATCCTAACGCACTTTAAAAATAATAGAAAATCTTATGCTATTTACCAAAATTCTTATTGCCAATCGCGGAGAAATTGCTTGCCGTGTAATACGGACCGCACACAGACTGGGTATAAGCTGTGTGGCTATTTACTCGGAAGCGGATACTCATGCCTTACACGTTAAATTAGCTGACGAAGCGATATGTATCGGCCCTGCCCCTAGCCGCGAAAGTTATTTGCAAAGCTCTGCCATTATCACAGCTGCCATGCAAACTGGCGCGCAAGCGATTCATCCCGGTTACGGCTTTTTATCGGAAAATGCTGATTTTGCTGCCGCTTGTGCGCAAGCCGGCATTTGTTTTATCGGACCACCCATAACTGCGATTCAGGCTATGGGCTCGAAAAGCACTGCGAAACAAATTATGGAAAAAGCTGGGGTGCCGCTGGTTCCTGGTTATCACGGCAAAGAACAAGATCTAGCAACTTTTCAAAGCGCTGCCCAAAAAATTGGTTATCCCGTGTTATTAAAGGCTGCGGCAGGCGGCGGCGGCAAAGGCATGCGTATCGTATGGCAAGCAACAGAATTAGAAAACGCCCTAGCCTCTGCGAAACGCGAAGCGCAAGCAAGTTTTGCTGACGATCAAATTTTAGTTGAGAAATATTTAACAAAACCGCGTCACATTGAAATTCAAGTATTTGCTGATAGCCAGCACAATACAGTGCATTTATTTGAACGCGATTGCTCAATTCAGCGCCGTCATCAAAAAATTATTGAAGAAGCACCTGCCCCTAATTTAAGCGCAGCTTTACGCAAAAAAATGGGCAATGCTGCCATCGCAGCGGCACAAGCGATTGGTTATGTCGGCGCCGGCACCATTGAGTTTTTACTCGATGAAGATGGCGCGTTTTATTTCATGGAAATGAATACGCGCTTACAAGTAGAACACCCCGTGACAGAAATGATCACGCGCCAAGATTTAGTTGAATGGCAAATTCGCGTAGCACAAGGCGAACCTCTGCCCTGTCAACAAGATCAGTTAAAAATTCACGGCCATGCTATCGAAACACGGATTTATGCTGAAGATCCGAATAATGATTTTTTACCTTCCATAGGTCAGATTAAATACCTCACTACTCCTGCAGAAACCGATCACGTTCGCCTTGATACGGGTGTAGCACAAGGCGATTACATCACGCCGTATTATGATCCCATGATCGCTAAATTAATTGCTTGGGATGAAAATCGTAGTCTAGCGTTACAACGACTCGAGCATGCTTTAAACGCTTATCAAATTGTAGGCATTACCAGTAATTTAAATTTATTAACTAAGGTAATTAATCACCCTGCTTTTGCGGACGAACAATTAGAAACAGGATTTATTCCAAAATATTATAATGACTTAATCGGTCAACCCAATATTAATAATGAAGTGCTCGCTTTTGCCAGTGTTTATCTTTTACAGCAACAAAAAATCCAACAGCAGCAACTGGCGCAAGCTAGTCACGATCCGTTTTCACCTTGGTATAGCTTAACGCACTGGCGCTCGTGCTTGCCGGAAAGTCAAAGTTTTCGCTTCACCGCAGAAAAAACCTATGAAACAACTTTGTTAAAACAAGCCGATGGATATTTGTTTACAACGCAGCAAGAAAGCTGTCAGTTAACTGATATTACTATTACGCAACATACGGTGACTGCTACGATTAACCAACAAAAAATAGCCGCCAATATTTTTTTCGACCAGCAACAAATTTATGTGCTACTCAAAGGCATGCGTTATCAACTGACGCTACTCAGCAATGCCAACGAACAAACAACTGAGCAGCAAGCGCAGACAAAATTATCTGCACCCATGCCCGGTAAAGTAGTTGCTATACTAGTAGATATTGATAAAGAAGTTGAACCTGGCGCGGGGCTTATTGTGATCGAAGCTATGAAAATGGAACATACGATACATGCGCCTAGTAAAGGGACCGTAAAAGAATGGTATTTTCAAATTGGTGATTTGGTAGATGAAACTACCGAATTATTGCGCTTTGAAGTAAAGGGGTGATTTAAACAATGCATTTTCCTAAACACGTCAAAATTGTCGAAGTAGGACCGCGTGATGGCTTGCAAAATGAAGCTACTACTTTATCCGCGGCGGTGAAAATTGATTTTATTAATCGCCTTTCTGCTACAGGTTTAAGTGTCATTGAAGCGGGTAGTTTTGTGTCACCCAAATGGATCCCACAAATGGCTGACAGCGCGCAAGTCCTCGCGCAGATCACTAAAAAAGCAGGGGTCAACTATCCTGTATTAGTCCCGAATTTAATGGGTTTTGATGCTGCACTTGCAGCGGGCGCTAAAGAAATTGCTATTTTTGCCGCTGCCTCGGAAACCTTCTCGCAAAAAAATATTAACTGTTCAATCGCGGAAAGCATGAACCGTTTTCACGATGTGATGATCGCTGCCAAAAAACATAATATTGATGTACGTGGTTATGTATCCTGCGTGTTAGGCTGTCCTTATGAAGGTGAGATTAAACCGGAAGCAGTGGCATTGGTAGCAGAACAATTGTTAGCGATGGGCTGTTACGAAATTTCCTTAGGTGACACTATAGGTGTCGGCACACCTGGCAAAGCGCAACAATTAATTGATGTGGTAACACAACGCGTACCGCGCGAACAATTAGCCATTCATTTTCACGATACTTATGGGCAAGCGCTTGCTAATATTTTTGCGTGCTTAGAACGTGGCATCACCGTAGTGGATAGCTCGGTAGCAGGTTTAGGTGGCTGCCCGTATGCGAAAGGTGCTTCAGGCAATGTCGCTAGCGAGGATGTGGTTTATTTACTGCAAGGTTTGAATATCGACACTGGCGTTGATCTCGATAAATTAATTAGTGCTGGTGAATTTATTTGTACGCAATTAGCAAAACCGTCACGCTCTAAAGTTGCTATCGCTAAGGGTTCCGCATGAGTGAACAAACTGAAATAAAAATTGCTTGGACCCCTACTCCAGAATTTATTAAAACCACGCACATTGCCCAAACAATGGCGGATCTTAAACTAGAAAGCTATGAACAATTTCACCGCTGGTCTGTCGAACACTATCAAGACTATTGGCAATTAGTACTGAATAAATTAGCTATTCGCTTTGCCAAACCTTACACCCACATCGTAGATTTAACGTTAGGAATTGAAACACCCCAATGGTTAGTCGATGCAAAACTCAATATTGTTGATAGCTGCTTTAATGCGCCTGCCGACGCTGTTGCCATTATTTATCAAGCAGAAAATGGTGTCATTCAGCAAATGACTTATGGCGAATTGCATCGTTTATCTAATCGTGTTGCGAATAGCATACAAAAATATTTTCAACCTAATGATTGCCTTGGTATTTGCATGCCGATGACACCAGAATGTGTGGCAATTTATTTAGGTGTAATTAAAGCAGGTTGTACCGTCGTTTCAATTGCCGATAGTTTTTCTGCCGATGAAATAGCCACACGCTTACGCATTACCCAAGCGAAAGGAATTTTTACGCAGGATTATATTTTGCGTGGCAACAAACGTTTACCACTTTACAATCGCGTAATCGAAGCTAACGCTCCTATGGCGATCGTAGTGCCATGTGAACAGGTTATTGAAATTTTACGCACGCAAGATATTAGTTGGCCCAGTTTTTTAAGCACTAATGATCAATTTACTGCGGTGGCAAGTAGTCCGCACACAGCTATTAATATTTTATTTTCTTCCGGCACTACCGGCGATCCAAAAGCGATTCCATGGAACCACACGACTGCAATAAAATCTGCTGCCGATGCGTATTTTCATCAGGACATTCATCCCAGCGATGTTCTAGCGTGGCCCACCAATATTGGTTGGATGATGGGACCGTGGTTAATTTTTGCAGCCCTTATTAATCAAGCCACTATAGCTTTGTACGGCGGAGCACCATTAGGCAAAAGTTTTGGTGAATTTATCCAAGATGCTCATGTCACTATGCTCGGTGTAGTCCCTAGCATAGTCAAAACCTGGCGCGCTAGCGCTTGTATGGAAGATTTAAATTGGCAAGCGATAAAATGTTTTAGTTCTACTGGTGAATCTTCCAATAGCGATGACATGGCTTATTTGATGGCGTTAGCGGGCAATCGTCCTATCATTGAATATTGTGGCGGCACGGAAATTGGTGGCGCGTACATTACGGGCACTCTCGTGCAACCAGCCAGTCCTGCAACTTTTACCACGCCTGCGCTGGGTTTAGATTTAGTTTTATTAGACGACCACGGCCATATCACTACTAATGGTGAAGTCGCTTTGATCCCGCCTTCTATGGGATTATCGACGGAGTTGTTAAACAAAGATCATCATCAAGTTTATTATGCTGACATGCCTAAAGTAGACGGAAAAATTTTGCGTAGACACGGTGATCAAATTGAAAAATTAGCGGGTGGTTTTTATCGGGCATTAGGTCGCATCGATGACACCATGAATTTAGGTGGCATTAAAATCAGCTCTGCGGAAATTGAACGCGCATTAAGCGATGTTGAACACATTATTGAAACAGCTGCTATTGCAGTAAATCCACCGGGCGGCGGCCCTAGCCAATTAGTCATTTACGCAGTACCTCAACCGAGCGCTGAGCTATCAACCGCCGAATTAAAAACCAGCATGCAAGCTAAAATCAACCAACGCTTAAATCCACTGTTTAAAATTCAAGACGTAGTACTGATCGCCACCCTACCGCGCACTGCTTCCAATAAAGTAATGCGCAGAGTGCTGCGCGATCAGCATCACTAATAAATCATTAAAATTTTAATTTTCTACTCCCATCCGCTGAAATCCGCATTTTGTTCCCACAACTCTGGTGCGTACTTTTCCGCTAAATAACTAAACACAGCACGAATCGCCATCGCTTCGCCGCCCTCTGGACGTCCAGGGCGCGTGGCTAAATTCCAGGCCATAAAATCAAAATGTAGCCACGGAATTTCATCGGGGACAAATTCTTTTAAAAATAATGCTGCGGTTATCGCACCCGCGTAAGAGGAAGCGCCAGAGTTATTTATATCAGCAAAACTGCTATCAATCATTTTGCGATACGGTGCGTATAAAGGCATGCGACAGATTGGATCTTGTTGTTGCTGCGCGTGCTTTAAGATTTGTTCGGCTAATAAATCGTTGTTGCTGAACATTGCGCTAATATCGGTACCAACTGCTACACGGGCCGCGCCGGTCAAGGTAGAAAAATCCACTAATATTTCTGGTTTTTCTGCTACAGCAGCCGTTAATGCATCTGCTAACACTAACCGACCTTCGGAATCGGTATTGCCAATTTCAACGGTTAAGCCCTGGCGTGACGTGAAAATATCACCGGGTCGATAAGCATTACCTGCCACGGAATTTTCTACCGCGGGGATTAACACGCGCAAACGAATAGGCAATTTCGCTGCCATGATCATGTGCGCTAAACCTAAAGCGTGCGCAGCGCCACCCATATCTTTGCGCATGAATAACATACTAGCAGAATTTTTTATATCTAAACCACCAGTATCAAAACAAACCCCTTTACCAACTAAAGTGATTTTAGGTGCTTGCGAGTCGCCCCATTGCAAATCAATTAAACGCGGCGCTTGCGGACCGGCACGACCTACTGCGTGAATTAATGGATAATTTTCTGTTAACAGGTCATCACCAATTATTTGCGATACAGCAGCTTGAAACGGTTGCGCACAATCTAATGCTGCTTGTGCTAATTGTGGCGGTCCCATAGCTTCTGCGGGAGTGTTAATTAATTCTCGCACCGTATAAATTGCTGCAAGATTATTATTTAGCTGATCAGCAGCACATGCTGCTGGAATCACTAACTGCGCAATGGTTTTATTATTATTTTTTTTATAGCGATTAAATTGATAAGCACCTAACCCCCAGGCCATCGCAATAAGCGTTAATTGCGACACGTCGGTAATTTTATCTAACCGATAACAACCTTCTGGCAAGGAATAAGATAACAAACCAAATGACCAAAAATCATCGTAGCTTTTTACCCCAAATAAAACGGAAGCTAAGGAACCATCACTGGCTGGCAGCAAGCAAATAGATTCAGGTTTGGCAGTAAAATTTACTGCCCGTACCCAATTTTTTACAAAATCTGTTTGCTCGCTTAACCAAGATGCAAATGTTTCGTTGGTTAACGGCACGATGGTTTTAGCATCGGCCGTATTAACCGCAAAACACTTTAGCATACTAATTCCGCCGGTGAGACATAAGGCATGCCTAAGGCACTGGCTACTGCAGGATGCGTTAAATTACCTTCGTGAACGTTTAAACCAGCTGCTAAATGTTTATCTTCTCGTAATGCGCGTTGATAACCTTTGTTTGCTAAGGCTATAACAAATGGCAACGTAGCATTATTCAGCGCAAACGTTGCCGTACGAGCGACACCGCCTGGCATGTTAGTCACACAATAATGCACAATGCCATCTACGATGTAAGTAGGATGTGTGTGCGTGGTTGGACGACTTGTTTCAAAGCAACCGCCTTGATCGATTGCTACGTCTACTACGACAGAACCAGGGCGCATTTTACGTAACATATTGTGTGTTACTAATTTTGGTGCGGCTGCGCCAGGTACTAATACAGCGCCCACGACTAAATCGGCTTTTAATACATATTGCTCGATGGAATCGCGAGTTGCATAAATCGTGTTGATTTTTGAACCAAATTGAAAATCTAATTCTTTCAAACGTGGTAAGGATTTATCGATTACCGTTACGTAAGCTTCCATCCCCATTGCCATACGCACAGCATTAGTTCCTACCACACCACCACCGATAACAACGACATTTGCAGGGGCAACACCAGGAACACCGCCTAACAACACACCGCTACCACCTTGTGCTTTTTCCAAACAGTGTGCGCCGGCTTGAATGGACATACGTCCTGCTACTTCACTCATAGGTGATAGCAATGGTAAACCACCATGATTATCGGAAACAGTTTCATACGCAATTGCGATACAACCTGATTGCAAGAGTAATTCTGCTTGCACAGGATCGGGTGCTAAATGCAAATAAGTAAAAATAATTTGCCCTTTGCGTAACATTTTACATTCTTGTGGTTGTGGCTCTTTTACTTTTACGATGAGCTCCGCACGTTGGAAAAGTTCTTCGACATTTTTAATAATCGTCGCACCCACTGCTTCATAATCGGCATCCGTGATTCCAATACCAAGTCCAGCTCCTGTTTCAACAATGACTTGATGACCTTGCAGAATCAACTCATGCGCACTCGCTGGTACCATACCAACGCGATACTCATGATTTTTAATTTCTTTTGGGACACCTATTAACATAATTAACTCCGATACAATTTAAAGGAAAAAATCTCTAAGCAAAGTCGCAGCACCTCTGTAGGGGACAAAAATTTATTTTTTCTTTATTTCGCCTCCCCGAAAAGAGGACACGAAAATTAATTTTTGTATCCTACAGAGCACCAGCCCAACTTCTGTGCTCGATTATACCAATAATTTAGCCGTTTTTGTTGCTGGCAATCAGCTGTTGTAAGGTTATTTTTTCTTCGCTGGTTAGCGGGGCTAAAGTCGCCTTTTGCAACAATAATTCGATTTGCTGCTCCTGCCCCATATTAAGCAATTTATCAATGACCCCTAAAAACTCGCCTTCCACCCCTGCAGCTGGCACCCCAGTCTCCCAGCTCGCTAATTGTTCAATAAAAACCCGCTCAGGGCGTTCGCGCCAGTATTCCAGCAAAGTACCCGTATTTAAGTCGGTTACTTGCTGCAGTAATTCGAGTAATTCTTGTAATAGCCTGCTACCGGGTAAATTTAAAGCTGTAATGGGGCTTAAATCCGGTAAACTCTGCGCTAAATTTGGATTTTGCACCAACAATGCTATTGCCAGACGCATAGCTGAACGGCGCATTGGAATAGCCTGTAATTCGTCGGTTTTGGTTTCTGGGTTTTTCTTGCTAGAGCTATTGCTAGGCGTCAATTTTTTTAAGGCATTTACATCCATTCGCACTAAACTGGCTAAGCGATCAAACAACATGTGTTTAAAAATATTTTCCGGGATTTTATGCAGTAATGGCGCGGCCAATTTTACTAAATGTGCTTTACCGGCAACGGAACCCATTTCTACTTGAGAGGTTAAACTACCCAATAAAAAATCTGCTAATGAATTAGCATTCTTTACTCTCTGATTAAACGCTTCCACACCTTCTTTTCTAATTAAACTATCAGGGTCTTCACCCGGTGGTAAAAGCAAAAAGCGCACTTGCCACCCATCTTGCAGTAACGGTAAGGTTGCTTCTAAAGCACGCCAAGCAGCGGCTTGACCAGCAGCATCGCCATCAAAACAAAAAACTACTTCTTCGGTGAGACGAAACAAGCGTTGAATATGTTCGGCAGAGGTGGCGGTTCCTAATGTTGCAACAGCTTGTTTAATACCGTGCTGCGCCAACGCGACCACATCCATATAACCTTCTACGACAATTAAACGTGTTACATTTCGACTTGCTTGCGTAACTTCAAAAATTCCATACAGCTCGTTGCCTTTATGAAATACGGCAGTTTCTGGGGAATTTAAATATTTTGGTTCACCGTCATTAATAATTCGACCACCAAAAGCAATGACACGACCACGTCGATCGCGGATAGGAAACATCACCCGATCACGGAAACGATCGTAGTAACCGCCTTCGTTCTTTTTAATCACCAAACCTGCAGCTAATAATTGTTCGCAAATTTCGGCATTGGCTTTAAATTCCTTGATCAAACCATCCCAGCTCGCTGGTGCGTAACCGATACCAAATTCTTTGGCAATTCTGCCGGATAAACCGCGCTTTTTTAGATAATCAATCGCTACCGGTGCTGTTTTCAACTGTTGTTGAAAGTAATAAGCGGCTTGTTCCAAAATCGGATATAAATCTAACTGGGCGCCAGTAGCTACCCGTGCTTGGCGTGGGACTTCTATACCTAAATGTTTAGCTAGCTCTTCCACTGCTTCAACAAAAGTGAGCCGATCAAATTCCATTAAAAAACCAATAGCATTACCACTGGCATGACAACCAAAGCAGTGATAAATCTGCTTGCTAGCACTTACGGTAAAAGATGGAGTTTTTTCTTGATGGAAAGGACAACAGGCTGAGTAATTTGCCCCCTTTTTTTTCAAGGGCACACGCACATCGATTAGCTCTACTAAATCGCAACGTGACAGTAGATCATGGATAAACTCACGAGGAATTAGGTTCGACATATACTCTTCGCAATTAGGTTTTCGGCGTTGTTGCTTTCGTCGCTCGCGTCCTCAGGTATGATTTATACACTCTGGGCGCTCGCTCCTCAGCGCCTAGCCGAAAAACTGTCTGCTTTGAGTATATACTTTTAAGGACCTAGCTCTTTAGCCAAGTTGCTGTTTTACTTTAGCACTGACTGCAGCAACATCAGCACGGCCTTGCAATTTTGGCTTCAGCTCTGCCATGACTTTGCCCATATCTTTGGCACTGGTAGCACCAGAATTAGCAATAGCAGCTGTTATTAGTGTGGTTATTTCTGCATCTGTTAAAGGGGTTGGCATGTAATGCTGAATGATCTGCAATTCAAATTCTTCAACTTCCACCAAATCAGGGCGATTGCCTTGCTGATACTGCGCGATGGAGTCGCGGCGTTGCTTAACCATTTTATCCAAGATTGCTAGCAAACGAGCATCGTCCACGACAATACGCTCATCGACCTCAATCTGCTTGATAGCCGCCATAATCAAGCGGATGGTGTCCAAGCGTTTTTTGTCTTGGGCACGCATCGCGGCTTTCATATCTTCTTGGATTTGCTGTTTTAAGCTTAATGCATCAGTCATGACTTATGCTCAATTAATGACGGCCACGTGATGGATTGTCACGCATAATGCGTTTCCAATGACGTTTCACTGCTGCAGCCATGCGGCGTTTACGTTCTTCGGTTGGTTTTTCATAGAATTCACGACGGCGCATTTCCGTTAAAATTCCAGCTTTTTCACAAGCGCGCTTAAAGCGGCGTAACGCTATTTCAACTGGCTCATTTTCTTTTACACGAACATTTGGCATGCAGGTAAACTTCCTCTAAAAAAATAAAACGAATAGGGACCCTATTTCAGGTGGCGTAGATTGTAATCGGTAATTGCGTTAATTGCAAAATTCTGCTTACATCTAAGTATTTAGCAGAATCCCATGAATGTCCTAGGCATAGAAACCTCGTGCGACGATACCGGCATTGCTGTGTACCACAGTAAGCAAGGCTTGTTAGCCCATACTATTTACAGTCAAATTGAGCCGCACGCCGCTTTTGGTGGTGTAGTGCCAGAATTGGCCTCGCGTGATCATATTCGCAAAATTTTACCGCTTTTGAAAAAAACCCTAGCCGATGCCCAAATTACTAAACAGCAACTAGATGGCATTGCCTACACCAGCGGACCAGGATTGGCTGGCGCGTTAATGGTGGGCGCCGCCCTAGCCCGTACGTTGGGCTGGGCGTTAGGCATTCCAACTCTAGGGGTACATCACCTAGAAGGCCATTTGCTAGCTGTCATGCTAGAAAAAGATCCCCCAGCTTTTCCTTTCTTATCTTTATTGGTATCCGGCGGCCATACCCTGCTGGTAAAAGTCGACGGTATCGGCCGTTATCAAATTTTAGGACAATCGCTAGATGACGCTGCCGGCGAAGCGTTCGACAAAACCGCCAAATTATTGGGACTGGGCTACCCCGGTGGCGCCGCCCTCGCCGCTTTAGCGGAACAAGGCGACCCGCGCCGTTTTAAATTTCCGCGCCCGATGACCGATCGCCCCGGCTTAGATTTCAGTTTTAGTGGCCTAAAAACGTTTGCCCTCAACACACTGCAGCAAGCAGGACACAATCATCAAGATCGCGCCGACATTGCCGGCGCCTTTCAAGCGGCAGTGGTTGATACTCTAGTAATTAAATGCCGCCGAGCACTGCAGCAAACGGGTTTAACACGTTTAGTGATCGCTGGCGGTGTCGGTGCCAATCAAGCTTTGCGGGAAAAATTAGGCCAATTAGCTACTACAGTGAATGGCCAAGTTTATTTTCCGCGCCCTATTTTCTGCACCGACAACGGCGCCATGATTGCCTACGCTGGCTGCCAACGTTTAATGGCAGGAGAACAGGATGACTTAACTATTAAAACAACGGCACGTTGGTCGTTGGAAGAACTAACACCGAGCATTCCGTACTTTACTTGAGCAATATTTGTCATGTAGCATCGAAAACCTTTCTTAACTTAGTCTAGTTAAGTTTCACTGAATTTTTTAGGACGCTTTGCGAGGATCTTACGCAAACTTTCTAATAGTGAGTGCTTTATCTTTACTATAAAAAATCATTTTTCCATGAGTTTTAAGCTCACGATCACTTTACTCACCGATTGAGATTCGCTATGCCACCTAGAAATCGACCAGAACAAAAATTCACAGAACAAACCTCAACAAAAGAACTACAAACAGTAGTAGATGCTTTTGCTACAATAGAAAAAGAAAACATTAATGTAATTGCTGGGTTGTGGGGTGGTATATTCGCGATATCCTTTGCAAAGTCCCTCGAGCTGCTACGGTATATACCTTATACTGGCCCCATTTATGATGGCACTCTATATGGTTGGTTAGGTAAAATTCAATATATAGATGACAACTATCGTTACGATAATTATGAGTTTGATCTAACAAATATTCGCTTTATTGAGCCATTATTTCGTAAATTTAATAAATTTCAACAACTTCATTGTGAAAACGGATGCGATGACAATCATAGCAACGCAACATTTTTACGAAAAAATCTTATCGCATTTTTACAAGAGTTAGCTCAATATTATACTAAAGATAACGAGGTTTTAACTTTGGCCACTAGAGCCTCTCGTTCTGCTAAGAAAACTAATATTTCTAGTCTTCTTGCGTTATTACACGGAAAAATGACTGCTTATGAGGTCATTATGGCGCCAGCAAACGCTGAAGCTATACGTCAAATCTATGGCTGGAACTTAATAGTCAAATCAATTAAGCAAGCTTTGGCAGTATTCTGTAAACCAATTTTACATAAAGCTATTTTTAATAGAATTTCTTCTGACTTCAACTATACACGATCAAAAGAATTAACTTCTCTACTACAAGAAGAATACATTGACACAACATCTGCTGAACAAGCGATGGCAACGATAAACAAACAAATAAGACGTTTAAACAAAATTGCTTTTGTTAGCACCCTCCTTAATTTAGCAATATTTACTTACCTTGCTTATAATGAATATTCACAAACAAAAAGCATGGAACAATGGGAGAAATTTTTCGAGTATTTTACAGCCATGATAAATTTAGGCTTTATTGGTCATACTGCCACACAGACGTTCCGCTTTTATAGAAATCCCAAAATTAGACAGGCTAAAGCACAAATCCAACATATAGAAAAAACCACATTTTGTAGAGTTCTAACAAAAGACCTTGGCGAATTAGTCCTTGATCAAAGTAACAATACCACTGGCCACCGCTATTTTTTAAAGTTTAACAAAATCGGCGCGCAACGAGATAATATAGTTTGCCAAGTAGTTAAAGCTGCACTGCTAAATCATGGCATTACTTTTCATGCTAACCCCAATACTAATTGGCTTGAAATTCCATCTTATACGAATCTTGATTTAGCACGTGCGCAAGCGCAAACCATTAATTCCCACGTACAAAAAACTTTAGATCGACTCGATTCCTTAATCGGGCTAGCAAGTCAGCTTGGCAAATTGACCGAAGCGTTTTTTGGTGATGGCAGAAAATTTAAAGCAATTCCAACAAAAGATGCTAAAGGCTTGCCGATAAAAATCTTCACAATTCCATTACACTATGCCTGCTTATCTTTGTTCCAAAACAACAGTCGTTTAGAAAAAATATTCCCTGACTCCACAATTACCGTGACAAATAATACTATTGTTGTGGAAAGCCACGAGCCAGGAAACCCTGTTTTATTGGATACGTTAATTAAAGACATTAGAAAAACCATAGCAGCTCATGTTGCGAAACAGATTGAAGACAGTAATAAACTTACGGAATTTACTTCTGACGCCGATAATAGCTCTGATGAAAATGAGCCGGAAGAATCCACCGACAATTTAGTACCTGAAGCACTACCACAAAATGTGCAATCTGCTTTGGATGCCCAAGCAACTGAGCAAACCGAACAATCGAGCCGCCGTAAACCATTACCAACACCGAAAAAAGAAGCAAAAACCAACTCAACAGAGCATAAAGGCGACTCCAAAGGTGAAACCAAAGGCAGCACTATTAAGGTACTCAAAGAAAAAGAAATGATCGAATGGAAACATGGGACCTACGATCCCACTCAAGTTGAACAAAAGAAAACTCCAAGTTTTATTGCTTATTATCCTGGCATGTTTTTTTCTACCAAATTTTCAGACGGGACTAGTGTCGCACCCGAAGTAAGGGCAAAAATGGAAAGGGGAAAAGCTGCCGGCGCTCACGGAGATGGTGTACGAATTTTTAATACCGTTTACAAGAATATAAACGGCCGCGACATCGTCGGCGATATTAAGTTTGCAGGCCCCGGCGGCCGCGGAACACGTCGCGTTTGGCTTACTGCGGAAATCAGTAAAAAAGACAAAAAAACTTTGTTAATCCCTGTTGAAGACTTTAATAAAAAACATGTTAAAAAACCAACACCATGATCTGCGGCTCTGCGTTTACGCTAGCACTTCAAGATGCGAATAAAAGCTAAGGAGTGCGGGCGGTATATCTGATCACATGCTACGCGCGAAGTGAATTCGCGCTTGCACCAAAGGGGAGAAACGCATCTCCCCTTTGGAAACCCCAAGCGCAAAGAGCACTTCAAAATGCAAATGTGAGTTATATTCTTATATTCATGTCAAAAATAGGAAACTTGAGCATGACTACTCCACATTACACTTAGCCATCTCAAGCATCCTATTTCTTAGCAGATTTCAGTTACTGACGTCTCAATTCAGCAGCCGATGGCCTATCTACTATAACATATTCATTCTCATCAATACCTATAGCATTACTTGGAGTTTTAGATGCCTCAGTTACATCCACTTTAACTGGCGCTGAAAGTGCGGAGCTAAAACGTATTGCTGGTTTAGGCGCTATCGCAGGAACTTGAATATTTGTTTCTGCCCCTGAGTCTTTAGTTCTAGTAGATAAAAGTGAATCCAATAGAGGAAGTAGTTGCTCTACTGAAGCTTTAGTCTCAGTTAGTACGTTTAAAGGTTCTAATAATAGATTTGAACTAATTAATACTAAATTAGTATTAGCCATAAGAGTTGGAATACTATCTTCAAATTTTAAAATTATTTTTTCTAATTTATGAGCTTGCTGCTTATCTTTTTTTAATAATTTAAAGTATTCAGCTTGTGCTTCAGCAAGGATAGCGTTAAATATTATTTTTCTCTGTTTAGATGAACTTTCAGTAAGAATAAAATGTACTTTTGGCGTATCAATAGTGGGAGTTAACCAATTACGAACGGCTTGCCTTACTAGATCTCTGGCAGTAGTTTCATATTGAAGCGTTAATTGTCTTTCGACTGATTCTAGACGCCAATACTCTCGTTCTTGTGTTAATTTTTCTTCAGCAATCCGAGCCTGTGCTTCGGCTTCTAATCTTCGTTTTTGTTCAGTGATTCGTGCTTGTTCTTCCTTTTTTCTATTTTCTTCTGCAATGCGAGCGAGTTCGTCTGCATGCTGTTTTTCATCCTCAGCCTTACGTTTTTCATCCTCAGCTTTACGTATACGATCTTCGGTTTGTCCTAACGGTTCTTGCACTTTAATTTCATCTTGATTTATTACACTTGATTGAGGCTGAGGCAGTATCGGAGCTGCATTCGTTGTATTATAATTTTCAGCACGGTAGGCTCTATGTTCCTTTCTAGCACTTCCATGGAATGCTCTACTAACTAAACTTCGTTTACGCGGCATAAAATTAGTTCCTCGCCTATTAATTTAATATTGATTAATCAGTCTTTTTTCAATTTACTTTAAAATATTGCACATCTACAATATTACTAAGTTTGCAAAGTAACATTATTACCGAATAGCAAAATAAAAATTAGGGGTATAATCCCCCTAGTGAATATTTCAATAACAATTAATACCATGAAAATAATAATTGAAAATCTTACAAAACTAATGGCTTCTGATTTTACAGGAAGCTTGGATTTAGAAAATTTACAGCATTTGCCGTTTTTTCTTAGCTGGAAAGATCGAAATGGAAAGTATTTAGGATGTAATAATTATAAAGCGCAATATATAGGTTTTAAGACTTCAAAAGATGTCCTTGGACTTACTGATAATGATATCTGGCCAGATTCAGCTAATAATCTTAGGATTAATGATAAAAAGGTAATCACTAAAAATAAAGCCATAATATTTTTTGAACAGGTAGAGCTTCCTACAGTAGAAAAAATAAATGTAATAACTTATAAAATCCCTTGGCAAACAAACTCGCAAAAAATAGCAGGTAATATATGCTTGGGATTTATTTTAAATAATAATATTACTCTTAGACCCACTGATCCTTTATTGCTGTCAGGAGATTTTCCATCTTTATTATTTAAAAATGACAAACTTTCTTCTCTGACTCAACGTCAAACTGACTGTTTATTTTATTTGGTTAAAGGCATGACTATAAAGCAAACAGCACAAAAAATGGGGCTCTCCCCTAAAACTGTTGAACATTATCTTGAAAATATTAAAACAAAGCTTAATTGTCATACACGACTTGATTTAGTAACGAGCGCATTGAAACTACATTGCATTAAAACTAAATTAGCTATGGAAGATGCTTATTAGACCCTAGCGGTTCTATGCATTTGAAGCCGCCACCAAACTCAGCAATCTATCAGGAAATAAAATTAGCAACTCTTTGTCTTTTTTAGACAATTGTTTGATGAGTTTCTCCATTTTCATAGCTCTGGATTTTTCTGTGAACTGCCAGGTTTGGGCAATTTTTAAGGGTTTGAAACTCCTGGTGTATTTGCATTTTGCAGTGCCATTCAGATGTTCTTGATAACGGCGCGCGAGATTAGTAGTGTAACCCGTGTAATAACTGTTATTTTCGCAATGTAAGATATAAACCCAATAAGTATCTAGATGGTCAGACATAAAATTAGCATGATTTATTGTTTCTAAGTTTGAATTAAATTTTAACCTGACACTACACCCCAACATCCATGAAAACCATCACCCTATTTTTTTTAAGATTGTCTCTCGTATCGAAGCAATTTTACGCCGAATTTTTTGTTCAGGGCGTGCTTTAAACAGCGGATTAAATAATGAAAATGAAGAGCCATGGAAATAGTCTTCGCCTTCCGGTGATTGCTTAGAAAAAAAGTAATTGAACACGCAACAGCGCGGCCTATCGCATAACACCGGGTTAACTGAATGCCACGATCGACGATTCGTTTCCATCACTACCAAACGATTAAAATAACTTGGCACAATAATGCGATTTTCTACCGCTTCATCCCATACTTCATAATTGCCACCGTTTTCCAATTGCCAATTGGGTGATACATAATAAAGAAAGTTTACAGTACGGTAGAGCGTTTTATCGGGATTATGCGAACTATCTAAATGGGGGTTAATGTAATGGCCTTTAAGCATAGCGCTAATGCCGCCAGCAGGACGTGACAGATCAGGTATTTGATTTTTTATTTCGGTTATCTCTTCAATCGCTGCAATTACCTTAACGTCTTGAATAGCGTAATGGAGATCTTGTAAAAGAGTTGACGTGTTTTTTACGGATTTATATTTTGTTTTTAATTCGCCATAACTATGTAATAAAGTCATCTGGCGCGGTTTAGGGAATTCCGCATAAATTCGCTCGGCAAGTTCCGTTGGCAACAAATTATCTAACGCAAAATGACGCGCCACTTTAATTGGATTTTGCTGAAAAAATTGTTTTTTCAACTGTTCACGTGATTCATGTAGTCTTTGCACGATTAAATCAATAAATTGTTTTTTCATATTATTTAATCCAATGGCTCTACCTTAAGGAAATGTTGGGCTTGACAGCCCAGCCTACACAGTTTGATAGCACGATGTTAAACCAAATTTGGCGCGTTAAAATATATAGATTGGGCTGATAAGCCCAACAATCAACTAATGCTTAAGGTGGTGCTATTTATTACTTAATTTTACTTTCTGTGCCAGCCAACAAATTCCGAATGTTGGAATGATGCCGATAGATGAGCAACACGCTCATAACTATCAGCGGCAAATAATTACCGGGCGGGGCTAACCAATAAGCATAAACTGGCACTAAGGCTGCGGCGATTAACGCCGCCAAAGAGGAATACCGGAACAAAAAGGCAAACAGCAGCCAGGTGGCTATGAGTGCCAAACCTAACGGCCAGGCCAATGCTAAAATACCCCCAATCGCTGTGGCCACCCCCTTCCCCCCCTTAAATTGAAAAAAAACAGGGAATAAATGACCCAAAAAGGCTGCTAAGGCCACCCAACCCAGCAGCTGCGGCGGTAAAAATAGTTTGGCTACCAAAACAGGAATAGCGCCTTTCAAGGCATCCCCGACCAGCACGACAATGGCCAACTTTTTACCAGCCATCCGCAAAACATTAGTGGCACCGGGGTTGCCAGAACCCTGGGTACGTGGGTCTGGCAACCCCATGAGCTTACAAGCTAAAATGGCGCTAGAAATGGAACCGCACAAATACGCGGCAATTAATAAAACTACAAAAAAAAGTATCAACATAAATTTTGACTTTCCGATATAATGAGTCATTTCTTTATATCATGAGTACGCTATGAACCCCAAGTCCGACAATCTCATCTGGATCGATCTGGAAATGACTGGATTAGATACCGCACAAGATCGCATCATCGAGATTGCGACCATGGTAACCGATGCGCAATTAAACATTTTAGCCGAAGGACCCGTGTTTGCGATTCACCAAAGCGAAGAAACCCTCGCCACCATGGATAAATGGAATGTAAGACAGCACAATGGCACGGGCCTGATTGAACGGGTACGCCACAGCACGGTTACTGAACTCGAAGCAGAAATTGCCACCATCGAATTCCTAATGCCGTTTGTCCCTCCTGGAAAATCGCCCATGTGCGGCAACAGCATTTGCCAAGATCGGCGCTTTCTGTATAAATGGATGCCTAAATTGGAACAATATTTTCATTACCGCAATTTAGATGTCAGCAGCGTCAAAGAGTTAGTTGTGCGCTGGGCACCAGCCTTAATTAATGGCATGAAAAAAGATTCTAAGCACATGGCGTTAAGTGATATCTGCGACTCCATTGCTGAATTACGTTACTACCGCGAACATTTTATTAAATACTAATGAGGATCTAAACTTATGGCTGTTTTTAGCACCAACGAATTTAAACCGGGTCTTAAAGTAATGCTAGAACAAGACCCTTGTAGCATTCTTGAAAATGAATATGTTAAGCCAGGCAAAGGCCAAGCTTTCAATCGCGTAAAATTACGTAACTTAAAAACGGGGCGCGTACTTGAAAAAACCTTTAAATCCGGCGATAGCTTACCTGGCGCTGATGTAGTGGATGTTGAAGCACAATATCTCTACAACGATGGCGAACAATGGCACTTCATGGTACCAGAAACTTTTGAACAGTTTTCTGCTGATAAAAATGCGGTAGGCGAAGGTGCACAGTGGCTCAAAGAACAAGATATTTGCATTATCACCTTATGGAATGGTCAGCCTCTTATTATTAATCCGCCTAACTTTGTTACCTTAAAAGTAACCGACACGGATCCTGGCCTTAAAGGCGATACGTCTGGTGGCGGCGGTAAACCAGCCACGTTAGAAACTGGCGCGGTCGTGCGTGTACCGTTGTTTGTGCAAATTGGTGAAATGGTTAAAGTGGATACCCGCACCGGAACTTATTTGTCTCGCGTTAAAGAATAAGAGGTCTGCCATTGTACGCTTGGCAACCTACCGCCTCTTGGCAAAATTTAAAATTACGCGCGGAGATTTTAACGAAAATCCGTGCGTTTTTTGCTGAGCGCAATATTTTAGAAGTTGAAACACCCTTACTTAGTCATGCAACTGTGACAGACGTGCACTTACAAAGTTTTAGCACCCATTATCTTAGTCACTTGCATGCCACGCCGTTAACCCTTTATTTACAGACCTCCCCTGAGTTTGCCATGAAACGCTTACTGGCAGCCGGTAGCGGTCCTATTTTTCAAATCTGTAAAGCTTTTCGTAATGATGGCGAGTGTGGGCGCATGCACAACCCTGAATTTACCATGTTGGAATGGTATCGCCCCGGTTTTACACATATAGAATTAATGAACGAAACGGATGAATTGTTACAAACCATTCTGCAAACGAAACCAGCCCAACGTATCAGTTATGCCGATGCTTTTTTGCAACAAACCAACTTAAATCCGCATACAGCGACGCTTACCGAATTAAAACAATGCGTGGAAAAACTTAATCTTACCGAATTAACTGAACTTGACATGGTTGATCGCGACAGCTGGCTACATGTTATCATGAGTCACCTCATCGAACCGCAACTAGGACAACAGCAACCCACTTTTATTTACGATTTTCCTGCATCCCAAGCTGCATTAGCGAGAATTCGTCAGGATGATCCATCCGTTGCGGAACGTTTTGAAGTGTATATTGCCGGCATTGAGCTAGCGAATGGCTTTCATGAATTAAGTAATGCCCAAGAGCAACAACAACGCTTTGAACAAAATTTACAGCAACGCGTACAAATGAATTATCCCATTGTACCTATGGATCACAATTTACTGGCTGCGCTGCAGCATGGTTTACCGGATTGCGCTGGTATTGCGCTAGGCATTGATCGCTTAGTAATGCTAGCAAGCCAAGCAAAACAATTAAGTGAAATTATTAGCTTTCCATTAGAAAGCGCTTAAACTTAAGGGATGTTATCCAAAACAATTAAATCGCTATGGTTAAAATAAAAGAATCACCTTTTCTTGCTCCCGATGGCACTATCAATGTTGAAGCGTGGCTGCAACATGCGGCGGGTCACTACTCACAACGCGACATGCAGCTCATACGCCATGCCTTGGTGTTAAATCGCCTCGCCGGTGAAGAACAACCAATCGTGACAGGGATATCTTGCTTGCAGCAAGGTTTAACCATGGCAGAAATTCTGCTGGACTTACAGCTAGATGCTGAAACTATCGCCGCAGCTTTAGTTTATAACAGCGTGTTATATGCAGGTTTAAGTCTTGATGATGTACGCGAACATTTAGGTGAAGATGTTGCTAAACTAGTACGCGGTGCTAGCCAAATGGATGCGATTCGCACCCTGCCCAGCCTCGACAGCGAAAACCACGCCCAACTAGAGAATATTCGCAAAATGCTATTGGCGATGGTGGAAGATATTCGCGTAGTCGTAATCAAACTAGCTGAACGCACAGCAATTATGCGCACCGTAGAAGTATTTGACGAAGCCACGCGGAAAAAATTTGCCAAAGAAACTGCGGATATTTACGCACCTTTGGCGAATCGCTTAGGGATCGGTGAATTAAAATGGGAATTAGAAGATCGCTCACTCCATTATTTAGAACCTGCTGCTTATCATGAAATTGCTTCTTTATTACATGAAAGTCGTATTGCACGTAAACGTTATATTGAAAAATTTCAGGCAACTTTGCACGACGCCTTGAGCAAAACCGGTTTAAAAAATTTTGAGATCAGTGGCCGCGTCAAACATATCTACAGCATCTATCGCAAGATGACTCGTAAAAAACTCGCCTTTGATCAAATTTTTGATCTCAATGCTGTACGCGTGTTAGTTGATAGCATCGAAGATTGTTATGCCGTCTTAAGCACGGTACAAGATTTGTGGGACCCTACTCCCGGTGAGTTTGATGATTACATCGCCACCCCTAAACCTAATGGCTATCGTTCCATCCATGTAGCCGTCATTGGCCCCGATCAGAAAATTGTCGAAGTACAAATTCGTACATTCCAAATGCACAAAGAATCTGAGCATGGTGTCGCTGCACACTGGCGCTACAAAGAAGGCGGTGCGCAAAAACCAAGTTATGAGGCAAAAATTGCTTGGTTGCGTCAGGTTTTAGCATGGCAAAAAGATTTATCACGGAAAGGCATTACGCTAGAGACCACCCAAACTGCGGTGCTCGATGATCGTGTTTACGTCTTTACACCTACCGGTGAAATCGTCGATTTACAACAAGGCTCTACGCCACTCGATTTTGCTTATCATATTCACAGCGAAGTGGGTCACCGCTGTCGTGGCGCTAAAGTAAACGGTGCTATCGTACCCTTAACCCATGTGTTAACGACAGGTGAGCAAGTTGAAGTTTTAACCGGCAAACATCCTAACCCTAGTCGTGACTGGTTAAATAGTCATTTAGGTTATTTAAAATCGGCACGTGCGAAAGCTAAAGTTCATCATTGGTTTAAACTGCAAGATTACGACAAAAATGCCGTAGATGGTCAAGCAATGTTGGAGCGCGAATGTCAACGCTTGGCACTAACGAATATCGAGATCGAAAAAATCGTACATAAACTCCATTATAAAAGCACAAAAGATATGTTTGCTGCGTTAGGTAATGGTGATTTACGCATGACGCAAGTCGTGGGTGCCATTCAATTACAATTAGAACTCACCAAAAAAACAGAAGATGTTCCCACAACAATTGTTACGCGCGCGCCCAGCAAACCTACCGCTGCAGGTATTAATATTGCCGGCGTAGGCGATCTGTTAACCCATACCGCGCAGTGCTGCAAACCCGTACCAGGAGATGCTGTGGTAGGTTTCATCACGCAAGGACGTGGCGTTGCTATTCATCGCCAAGACTGCACCAATATAATTAATTTAACTCCCTCGAGTCAGGGACGCTTATTTGATGTTGATTGGGGCACTGCTACTACGAATGCTTATCCAGTTGACATTGCTATTGAAGCTTTTGATCGACCCGGTTTGGTGCGCGACGTCACCACACTAATTGCTAATGAAAAACTTAATGTATTAGGGTTAACCACTAGCACTAACAAATCTGAAAATATCGCACATATTCACTTAACCATAGAAATCCCTGGACTTAATTCACTAAGCAGAATCCTGGATCGGATCAAACAAATTTCGAATGTCTTTGAAGCCAAACGATTATCGGTGCGTAATTAATTATGACATTGACGGCTGAACTAACAGAAACTCGCACTATTCATACGATTAGCGAACTCAATCAGATGGTGCGCTGTTTGTTGGATGATGCTTTTCCATTGGTGTGGATCGAAGGAGAAATTTCTAATTTTTCTTGCCCTAGTTCTGGGCATTGGTATTTCACGCTAAAAGATAGCGGTGCGCAAGTGCGTTGTGCCATGTTTCAAGGGAAAAATCGTGCCTTAGGTTTTCAACCGAGCAATGGTACACACGTTATTGCCCGCGCCAAAATAAGTTTGTATGAGCCGCGTGGCGAATATCAATTAGTCATTGATTTCCTGGAAGAAGCCGGCGATGGTGCTTTGCAACGCGCATTCGCGCAATTGAAAGCTAAGCTAGCACAGGAAGGTTTATTTGCGAGCGACCATAAAAAACCATTGCCGACGATGGCGAAAACAGTGGGCGTGATAACGTCTGCTACCGGCGCTGCAATTCGCGATATTTTAACGGTGTTACGACGCCGTTTTCCCAGTATGGCCATTATTATTTATCCCACTGCGGTACAAGGTACGCAAGCCGGCCAGCAAATTGCACGTGCGCTGCAGGTTGCTAACCAACGTGCTGAGTGCGATGTACTTATCGTCGCGCGTGGTGGTGGTTCTTTGGAAGATTTATGGGCCTTCAACGAAGAAATTGTCGCACGCGCTATTTTTGCTAGCATTATTCCAGTGATCAGTGCCGTTGGACATGAAATTGATTTTACGATTGCCGATTTTGTCGCCGATGTACGCGCCCCTACTCCTTCCGCAGCTGCTGAGTTAGTCAGTCCGGATGCAACACAATGGAGTGAGCAGGCAGGTAAAATAATGCATACATTGATCAAACACATGAGAAATTTGTTAGCTCAGCAGCAACATATTTTAACGGCACTGCTAAAACAATTGCGCCATCCTGGTCAACGGATTCGTGATCAATTCCAGCGCGTCGATGAATACGAACAACGCTTAAAACGCGCCCTACAAAATTATTTAAATGATCGCAAACATCGTCTAGCCAATTTGTTTAGAGCTTTGGATGCAGTGAGTCCATTAGCCACGTTATCCCGTGGCTACGCAATTGTCAGCTTGCAAAACACCGGTGAAATTTTACGTAATGCCCAGCAAGCGAATATAGGCGACAAAATTACCGCACGCTTGAAGGAAGGAGCTTTAGAGTGTGTAGTAAGTGATATTAAATAAATTTAATGGTTAATAAAAATTCAATTATAATTAGCGCTACGAAAATTACTTACATCAAGAAGATCTCTTTTTAAAAATTATTTTTCCTACTTATATATTGTTGTATTGCTGGGAATAAGTTTCATGACATGTAAAAATTTAGCTGTCTCAGTTATAATTTTAAAAAACAACTAAATTAAAATAAGGAAAAAATATATGACTAAAAAAATATGGCTTGCTCTATTTTGTTGTAGCCTGGCTACCAGCAGCGTTAATGCGTTTCCCGATCTGATACTAGAACATAAGCAATCAGTATTTTGCATTGATATTAGCGAGAGCAGAAATAATCACTCTGATATTGACTGCACTAAACCTATGAAGGATGGCTGGCCTAGAAAAGTCTTGAATGCGGGAACAGTAAAGCTTTCTTGTGAACTAGGCACTGATCTTATCTTTGCCAAAAGAAACCCTCCTTTCTCTACCGATCCTACATATACTGTAGATTGCAGACCAAGATAACGCAGCTCAGCTCCCCTTCCTGCCCCCTCCCGCAACGGTAGGAAGGACCAATCGACAACATTCCGCTTAAACTAACATCCTGAAAAACAGATTTTAAAAATTATTTCGCCCCCACTAAATTTACAAGTCAGGAGAAGTTAACCCGCTAGTTTTTTCTGATAAATCGCCATATTCAACAAAATAGCTTTGACATAATTACGCGTTTCTTGCCACGGTAAAATTTCTACCCAAATATCAGTAGGTAGGACTTTGTAAAGCGGTAACCATTTTTTCAAGCGCGTGGGGCCTAAGTTATAGGCTGCGGTGGCCATCACTAGATTGCCGTTGTACCAACCTGCTAATTGTTTTAAATATTGCGTACCTAAATTGATGTTGGTAGCACTATCCAATAGCTCGTATTCATTCACATTAAACTTAGCAAAAATTCGCGCGGTGTTGGGCATTAGCTGCATGAGACCAATCGCACCTACACTTGATTTGGCGTCTGCCATAAAATTACTTTCTTGGCGCATAATTGCATAGGCCCACGCTGGATTTAACCCTATTTGTTTTGCGAAGTTCACGATTTCTGCTCGATACGCTAAGGGGAAACGCACGTCCAAATCATTCCAATCCCCTGCTTTGGCTGCTGTTACTAAGGCACGGTCATACCAGCGCCATTGATAAGCTAATTGTGTAGCAGCAGCAAGCTGTTTAGCTGTCATCTCATCTAAGGCCCACTGCCACTCGCGGCGCGCGTCGGGTGCGCGCTCTAGCGCATATAACTCACCTGCACGTTGGATAGCCGGCAACGCCGCTACTTCGTCTAAAGTGCTGGCGCTTACTGGCAAATAAAAGTTAGCCGGTGCGTAAGCTTGCTTCAGTTGTTGACTGGCTAGCAAGCCATAATAATCCACTTGCTTAGCTAGGTCGCTATAGATGGTTTGTGCAGCTTGAACCTGACCTTGCGCGGCCAAAGCGCGAGCACTCCAATAACGCCAAATTGGCTTAGCTTGATCTTGCGGCGAAAGTTGTTTTATCCGAGCAATTATCAAGGGCCAATTTTGTTTAGCTAAGGCGGTACGTACCCCCCATTCTTGGGTTACCTGATCCGCAGCAGCAAGATTAACCGTTGCTAACCAGCTCGCAGCATTTGGATCATTGCTTCTTGCTAACCCCACTGCAATAGCTGCTTGGATTTTCTGTTGCGTAGCAGCGTTAAAATGATAACTGTCTTTTAATTGCGACCATGCCCCACTGAGCTGTTGTGGATTCGCTTTCGCCCACCGCATAAAGCCATCTACTACAATTTCTTGCATATTAGAGCTGAGTGGTTGAAATAAATTTACTTTGCTGACTAACGCGGGATTTTTGCTGACTTTTTGCCAAAGTTTGATTTGTGCTTGCTGCGCAGGCGAGGACCAAGCCGCTAACTCATTCAGAACGGCTGAATTGCCGCTTGCAATTGCTAAGCGCACCCGCTGCCAAATTAAAGCCTGGCTGACGGCGCCTGACTTATACCATAGCACAAAGGCTGGCTCACAACCGGCTGGCTGCGTAGCGCCACTTTGCCAAAGCGTTGGTAGCAGATGAAAAGCTGCCGCGGTATTGCCCGTATTTAATAAGGCTTGCACATAATTACACTGCAAAACCGCGCTATCGCTCGTTTGATAATATTTCAAAAATAACGGCCATTGCTTTTGGGTGGCCAACACCATCAACCACTGATCACGCAAACGATCCGCTAATGGAGTATCTGCATAAGTTTGTAAAAAGCTGGCGACTTCTTTTTCCGGTAACTGTGGCAACCGTAGACTCAAACTGTCATAAATGAGATAAGGATAAAGCACATAGTTGCGTAGCAAATTGCTAAATATTAAAAATTGCGATGATTGGCCGTGACGCAACGCATTTTCTGCTTGCAAAAATGCTGCGCGCTGGAAGGTTAAATTTTTAGGTGCCGCCGCTACCGGTAGTACCCCAAGGCAAAAAATCACAATAATGCGGATGAATGTTCTCATGGCTGAATAATTAGCTGGTGTTGATTGCCTAGGTATTTTACTATAGTTACATGCTAACAATAACACTTTTATACATAATTTTAGCTTTACTAGCCATCAGCTGTTTACTGGGTCTCTTTGCCTGGTTGGCTATCGCTAAACAACGCGATAATTTCATCCGTAGCGATACCCGCTGGGATGAACTGCACAAGCAATTGGCCAATCTACAAGAAAGCCGTTTACAGGATCAGCGTTCTTTAACTGATTTAAAAATACAAATTCAGCAGGACTTGTCCGCGCACAGACAACAATTTGATCAACACCAATTGCACAGCTTAACCACCTTGCAAGATAGTTTGCAGCAGAATATTTTTGGCGTACGCCAGCAAATTACCGAAACTTTAAATAACCACACCGCCAATTTAAATCAGCGTGTAGACAAATTGACTAGTACCACCGAAGAACGCTTAAAAGATATTAGCCAACAAGTTGAGCAACGCTTAACAACTGGCTTTGCTCAAACTACCGCTACGTTTACCGATGTCATTAAACGACTAGCCCTCATTGATGAAGCACAAAAGAAAATTACTGAACTTTCCAACAATGTAGTGAGCTTGCAAGAAGTATTAGCGGATAAACGTTCTCGCGGTGCTTTCGGTGAGGTACAACTTAACGCCCTGCTTTATAATGTTTTACCGGAAGCTAATTTTGAGTTGCAACATACTTTAAGCAACGGTAAACGTGTGGATTGCATGTTGTTTTTACCTGCGCCGACTGGCAACATCGCTATCGACGCTAAATTTCCGCTGGAAAGCTATCGACGTTACACCGATCTCAATTTATCTGAAAATGAAAGGCATAGCGCTGAGCAACAATTCAAGCAAGATATTCGCCGGCATATTCAAGATGTTGCCAGCAAATATATTATCCCGGGTGAAACCAACGAAGGTGCAGTGTTGTTTATTCCTGCTGAAGCAGTGTTTGCCGAAATTCATGCGCGTCATTATGATTTAGTTGAAGAAGCACACAAGCTTAGAGTTTGGCTAACCTCACCCACTACCATGATGGCTATTCTCACTACCGCTCGCGCCGCTTTAAAAGATGCGGCGACTCGCGAACAAATTCATGTTATTCAAAAATATTTAGCCGAACTAGCCAAAGATTTTGCACGCTTCCAACAACGCATGCAAAATTTAGCCAAACATATTGCGCAAGCACACGGTGATGTACAAGAAGTAAAAACTTCAGCCGATAAAATCAGCAGCCGTTTTGAAAAGATTGAACGGGTGGAATTAGAGAGTGTTGAGAAATTAGTTTGACAATCACAAGATTATTAAATTAAAAAAGTTAGATTTATGATCGCTCGCCCTTTCAGGGCACCCTCCCTCCGAAAAGGTGGCACACCCCGCAAGGGGGAATGATTCTTGGATTACGCAACAACAGACGAAAATTTTTAATCCTCAATTCTGATCGCTAGCACATCGCATTTAGCATTATGCACAACTGCGTTAGCTGTGGAGCCTAACAACAGTGCTAAACCATGACGGCCGTGACTACCTACGATGATTAAGTCTGCTTTAATTTCGTTGGCTTTGTCTAAAATCACTATTTTAGGTGAGCCGATTTCCACGTATTGATTGGCAGGAGCAATATTAAATTTGTCAGCAAATTTATGTAGCGCTTCTTTTGCTTCTTTTGCCATCTGTTCTTCAAGATCAATCACAGTGGGATAAGCCTGGGCCATACCATAGGCGTTAATATGTTCAATTGCATGGACAATGGAAAGTTTAGAGTTCATTTCCTTGGCGATTTGCGCTGCTTTAGTTGCTGTTAATTCATCGCAAGCGGGATGCAAATCAATTGCTAACAGAATATTTTGATACGTAGGCATAAATTCCTCCTGTAAATAAAGCCACCTCCTTTAATCTTAGCAAATTGTGCCGCAAAATCCTACCCAAGACGTTGCAAATCATTCAAAACCACTTGCAACATGAAAAGCACCAGAATGATCAGCCCTAGACGAAAAGCTAATACTTGTACTGCTAACGAAACCGGTCGACCCCGAATTAATTCGATTAGCTGATAAATTAATTGCGCGCCATCTAGTCCTGGAATCGGTAAAATATTGATAATAGCAATACTGATACTTAGCAACGCTAAAAAATTTAAGGCCACGATAAACCCTTGTTGCGCCGCTAAAACCGCCGCTTGCATGATACTTAACGGCCCACCTAAACTATGCCAGGAAATAATCCCGATAAGCATTTTATAAAGCACAATGAAATTAAATTCACTGAAATAATAAGTTTCTTGCCAGGCTGAGGCAAATGCCGTCAGCAGATTCTCTTTACGTATTTGTAATAAATGCACTGGCCATTGTTGCTTAGGAGGCAACATATACGGCTTAATACCCAAACTACTTATGGGGTTAGGTTTAAGAACGTCCAAGTGCCAGCTCTGTAAGTTCAGCTTCAACTGGCGTATCTGAGGGTTTGGTCCTGGTTCCAACACTGTAACAGATAGCAGTCCTTTTTCGCCATAATGGGTAACCAATGCCATAGAAACGGCAGCCCAATGCCGCGTAAGTCTATTATCGATAGCGAGAATTTGCTCTCCAGGCTGCATCCCCGCCAGTGCTGCTGGCGATTGTGGTGTTACCCCTGCCACAATCGGCTTTACATAGGTAATGCCCACAGTGAACACAATCCAAAATGCCAACACGGCTGCAATCACATTAAACAATGGACCGGCTAATACCACTATAAAACGTTGATAAAGCGGACGCTGATCAAAAGCCTGCGTTAATTCGGCGATTGGCACTGGTACTTCGCGACTATCGAGTAACTTTACATAGCCACCTAATGGGATAGGAGCTAATGCGTATTCTGTACCTTGTTTGTCGCAAGTTTTCCATAACGGTTTGCCAAAACCAATAGAAAAACGTAGGACTTTAATGCCACACAATTTTGCTAAGCAAAAATGTCCTAGTTCATGCACTAAAACTAAGATAAAAACTAAGATTAGAAAAACTATTATGGTAAATAATATATGCATGATTAGCTGTTATTTGTTTTTTAAAAAATATAGCAACCGCAGCAGCTATAATTTGTGACCTGGGGGATGTCTGCGCTGCCACTATTCTGTGGTGATGATAAGGGAGAACCAGCGGGGCTAATCGTACCGTCACCCTTCTCTGGCATACCAACTTCAGTAATATCATTTCGTGAATCAATACTCCGCATGGTTGCAGCACCCTCAGCACTTTGTTGTCCATTAAGAAACATTAGCCGTGACACATTGCCAAGGGCAAATGGATGATCAGTGCTATCAACCGCCTGCGGATCAGCCTTTGCATTTTGTACCACATCTGTAACGTTTTTAGGCGCTTCCGCAGCAGAACCTTCCCTCACCAAAACTTTAGCTTCTTTGCTCACTTTAGCATCCGCTTTTATTTCAGGCATCTTCATTTTAGGATTTTCTACACTATCACTTCCAGGCGCAGCAGCAATAAGATTATCTGCCGGTTTTCTTGACTTTGTGAGACTATCTGATCCAGCACCACTTAACCTGACAAAGCCATGTCCAACAGCGGTCTTCACCTCACCTTCCACAGCATCCGCTGGCAGAAAAAACGAAATATTTGTAATTTCGAAACTTTTAACTTTCTCTTTTCCAGGCATGGTTGCTTTCACCACTAGATCTCCATATTTACTCGGTGGTGCTTTTAAAGAGTCGCTAGGAGAAACTTCTTGTAGCGCTTTCAAAAGATTTCTATCAGTCTTGTTAAACTTTAACGCGGCCTTAATTTTTTCAACTGCCAAAGGAATTCTTTTACGCTGTAAAAGAATCAATGCTTCCTGGATTAAAACTCTTTGCTGCATATTATTATTTTTAGTTTTTTCTGCAATCTGAAGCAACAAAGAAAAATAGGCGTTAGTTTTTTTAAAATCTTTTAAATAAGCAAAGACTGCGATTTTTAAAAAACATAACTCTTGTTCGACAAGATCAAATCCCTCTGCTTTAGCTTCAGGTAAAATATCTTTCATTTCCGCAGCAGCTTGTTCAGGATTATCACTCTCCAACCCAGCAATGATAACCAAACCAAAATTTGCCAATTCTTTTGCCAAACAACAACCATCTTCTTTGCGTGATGTGCATTTTTCCAAAACAAGATTAAAACAAGCTCGCACTTCTTTTAATTCATCACCAACAAAAATTTTAGCAAACGCTAAATAACACAAATTTAAATAATATTCCGAATAAGCTGTAAACGTTTCCTGATAATTAGCAATAACTTCCGAGTACTGCCCCATGGAAAACATCGCTATTAATTTATAATTAAGCGCCATCGCGCAATCTTCTTTAATAGCAAGCGCCGCATTAGCAAACTCAATTACACTGAAATAATCATTCTGTACCCAGTGTTGCTCCGCCACAATTAAATTCCGTTTATACAATTTACGATCGCGCTCAGAAAATAAAATTGTAAGCTCATGTTCAAATCTTTCTTCAGCGTGCGGCCACTGTCCAAATTTCACCAATATCAACCCCATTTGCTTAGCAACTAGTGCACGTTGTTCTGGCTCCAGCTGCATAGAACTTAGAGAAGCAAAGCAGGTAATGGCTAAATCCTTTTTGCCCCATTGAGCATACGTAATGCCGCCAAGTAGATATCTATGAAAAGTGTGGTGTGTTTTTTGAAAGACATAGTTTAAAACTCCTTGAGGGCTTTGCCTAAAACTAATAAACTGTATCCCCATTTGCGCCAATTCTAACGGTAATTGCCAATCAGCATCAGCGTTTTTTTCGTTACATTGATTCACGACTTCTAAAAAAATATTTTCAGCTTCAGTGATTTTATTTAAATACAAAAAAGCAAATGCTTGATAACACATAGCAACACATGCGTCCGGAGTACGCATAATGTTTCTATTATCAATCTGGCCTACGTCTAAAAAAAATTCTAAATAAAACAAACTTAAGACATGAAAATGAAATACAACAGAATGACAAGGATCAATTTGTTGTGCTTTTTTTACCAAACTAAAGACAGGTCCATAGCCACCTTTATCAAATAGTTTTTTTATCCTTTTAAAATATTCTTTTAATAAAATAGCTTTGGCATATTCATTATCTGGAAATAATCTTAAGGCTTCTCTCAACTCTTTAATTGCACGCTTTTCATCATTTGCTTTAACATATGTTAATCCAGCTTGCACTATAACTTTTGCCCTGGCCTTGTCTGACACAGTTGATTCGACCTGATTGAGATGGATCAAATCAAAACACCTTCTTGATTCTATATTTTTCTTTAGCTGGCGCAAACTGATTCCTTGCACAAAACAAATTTCAGCATCAACCTCATTAGCAATTTTCTTACCAAACAATTTCCCATAATAAGTACTTGTTGCACAGATAAATTTATCCTCACCAAAATCCTCGTCATAAAAAACTTTAATTATCTCTAAACCCGCTTCCGCCAATCGCTTAACCAACAAAAAATCTGCCGAATGAGCATTAGCAACTTTTAGTGCGATTGCAAAAAAAACTTTCGCTTTGGCTTTTTTACCTTGATACAGATTGGCAAAAGCCACGTAACATTCGGCTATTAACCAAGTCGGATCATGCAAAAATGAGTACTCTTCATCACTTAGAGGAAACCCAGCAAGTTTTGAAAATTCTTCACAATAAAACAAGACTTTATATCGGCAATATATAGCCGTCCTATTGCTTAAATTCAATACGAGAATTTGATCAGCCAATTTACCAGCAGTAAGATAATCACCGTCTTGCAAAGCCTGCTTTGCAAATTTTTCTAAATCAGGTAAAGCGGGTGTTTTTTGTTCTGGTGCGCCATCCGTTCTAGGCATTTTTAACATCCTTGCCTTTTGTTTTTAGATGAAAGCCCTACGTTAGCTATTAACGAGAACCACTAACTAAGCAATTTTATTCTAAACTAAAAAATACAAATACGTAACCTACCTACCAAATAAATTGGAAGCCTTGCACAGCCTAGATTCAACCTTTACAATGACAAGTTCGTCGGGGCGTAGCGCAGCCTGGTAGCGCATCTGCATGGGGTGCAGGAGGTCGCAAGTTCAAATCTTGTCGCCCCGACCAACTAAAAACCCAGAAACACCGATAGATGCGGATCAGCCCAGGCTTGTTGGTACTAGCAAAGTCATTATTTTAATAATTTACCTTTAGCCAATAGCCAACTTCACGCATAGCCAAGTGATTTTTAACTACCAAACGTTCTGCTCCTTTAGTATAGGCCCCTAAAGATTCATAAAATAAACGTGATTTGTGATTTTTCTTTAACACCCAAATATGGATTTTTTTTACCTTGTACTTTTTCATGATATCAACAACAAATAGCATTAGTTTTTTACCAATTCCCTCATGCCAGTGACCTGGATCAACGTACAACAAATTAATTTCACCCACTGTTTTTTGGGGCGAAAACGTAAATGCGATGAGTCCAATAACTTTATTATTGTTTTCCGCTATATAGGTTTGCACCTTATGCTTTTTGAAACGTTGCGTCCATCGCTCTACAAAACCTGCTTCGGTAATTTTTGCAAGGAATTTTTTTGCCAATAATCCTGTGTAAGCTGCAACAAATGATTTTTTGTGCATTTTGGCAATGGCCAATATATCTGCAATATGCGCTTTATGTATTACAAAATTCATAAAAAACCCTACATTGATTAACCCCTCATTTTGAATATAGTAGGTAAATTTAAAATTACAAATTAGGTAATGTTTAATTAAACACAGCAAAATCCTAATTATTAACAAAAATCAAAAACTTGGTTATCCGCAGGATGACTAAGTGCTTTAGCCCCACACATGATGCATTCCAAATTGGCTATATTTATTATATAATTGGTTATGCTGAACCATCTACGAAAATCTAGCTTACAGGGCCACAAGCACTTGAATAAATGAGGACAGACGTAATATGCAGCCTAATCAGCTCTTAAGTCTCGAAGAAGCAAAACAATACATTTATTCGATTGATTTTTCGATGATTGTAAACAAAATGATAAAGCATCAAGGTTGGCAAAAAAACGAAGCTGAGACTGTTTGCGCACTTTACCGAAATTTTTTGTTTCTAAACAAAAAGTACCAGGATCAACATGGTCAATTGCCTCCTTCAGAAGAGGTTGATGAGTTTTGGCATAATCATATTCTAGATACTGAAAAATACCGTCGCGATTGCCAAGTAATATTTGGTCGCTATATTGACCATTACCCCTATTTCGGCATCGATAGCAAGTCAACTTTAAAAGACCTTGATGAGGCTTTTAAAAGCACTCAGCAGCTACATAAACAAGAATTTGGTGATTATATTTATATGGTTAGAACCCGTAGAATTGGGGATAAAATTAATCTATTTATCAATCGAATAAAGCAATTAACTTTTGGAAGGATATTTTCAGAATAAAATAACTAGACTTGTTACTCCTGCCAAAATCTTGTCTCTATCAATGGAAAAATTTTTCTCTCAATTTTTCTCGCCTTCCAACTTCTCTAAAGCGGCTTTAATTTTTTGACTGGCATGAAACGTCACGACACGGCGGGCTTTGATGGCTGCTGGTTTACCGGTGCGCGGGTTTCGACCTGGGCGTTCTTTTTTGTGATGAATGACGAAGTTGCCAAAATTTGTGAGCTTGACATCTTCGCCTTGCGCTAGCACGGCGCTTATTTCATCGAAAAAAAGCTCGACGAATTTAATCGCTTCTTGTTTTGGCAGCTGCGATTTTTTCATTAATCTTGCCACTAATTCAGCTTTGGTTACTACCATAGTTAATCTCGTAGATTAATTGCAAACTGTTGTTTTAATGCGGCGATAACTTGATCCATGCGCTCATTAATTTCTGAATCTACTAACGTGCGATCTAAGGTTTGCCACATGAGCCCTAACGCCAAACTGCGAAAACCCGATTCTACATTTTTGCCTTGATACACATCAAACAAACAAATGTCACTGAGCAATTCTCCCGCCGTGTTTTGTACTAACTGAATAATTTGCTGGGCACTAATTTTTTGGCTAACTAAAAAGGAGATATCACGACGAACAGCTGGGAATTTCGATATCGCTTGAAACTGTGGCAAGCTCGCTTTATCTAATGCATCGAGTTGTAATTCAAATAAATAAATAGGTCCCTGTAAATCTAATTCTTGTAACAAAGCAGGATGCAAAGCGCCTAGTATACCAATTTGCTGCCCCGCCAAATGAATTGCGCTGGTTTGACCTGGATGTAGCGCAGGGTGTTGCGCAGCGGTAAATGAAAATTCTTTAGCCTGTTTAGATAACGCGAGCAAAGCTTCTATATCGCCTTTTAAGTCAAAGAAATCTACGGTACGTGTTACCTCACCCCACTGTTCTGGCAACAACGGCCCGGTGATCACACCTGCCAACATAGCTTGCTGTTCAATTAGGTCTTTGTTAGCAATAAAACGTAAACCGCTTTCAAACAATCTTAAACGATTTTGTTGGCGATTTTGATTATAGCTCACAGCATTGAGTAAACCAGCCCACAAATTAGTGCGCATGACGGATAAATCTGCTGAAATTGGATTTTTCAACACCAACGCTGAATGTTCTGGATCCAGTAACTGCTGCATTTTGGGTGCGACAAAACTATACGTGATGGCTTCGTGGTAACCGCGGTCTACTAATAATTTTCGCACGCGGGTTAATGGCAATTGTTGTTCTGATTGCGGTAAAAATTCTAATTTTGCTAGCGGAGCTTTAACAGGAATATTTTGATAACCATAAATCCGTACCACTTCTTCGATAAGATCTTCTTCTAAACTGAGATCGAAACGATAGCTAGGCGGGATTACTTGCCAACCATCTGCTTGCTTGGTTAAGTGCATGCCTAAGCGTCGCAAGATTGTTTCCACCGTTGCTACTGGAATGGTTGTATCTAACATGCGTTGCAAACGCGATTCACGTAAGGTAACCGTGGTTTGTTTTGGCAAGTGTTCGGCGACAACCGCACTAATCACTGGGCCTGGTTTACCACCAACAATTTCCAATAATAATTGCGTCGCCCGCTCTAAAGCTTGCGCTGCTAGCTGCGGATCTACGCCGCGTTCAAAACGGTAAGCTGAATCGGTGTCTAAACCAAAGCTACGTGCACGTCCGGCAATTTTAATGGGATTGAAAAATGCGCTTTCTAAAAAAATATCGTTGGTACTTTCGGTTACGGAAGAAGAGATTCCTCCCATAATTCCAGCGATGGCAAGGGCTTGCTGCTCATCGGCTATCACCAGCGTTTTTTCATTTAACTGTACCGTTTGACCATCTAACAACACGATAGCTTCATTGGCCTTAGCTAAGCGCACAACAATATTCCCTTGCAGTTTTGCTAAATCAAAAGCATGTAGTGGTTGCCCTAATTCTTGTAAAATATAATTGGTTACATCTACTACGGGATGAATACTGCGTACTCCCGCTCGACGCAAACGTTCTACCATCCACACCGGTGTTTTAGCATTAGCATTAATGCCGCGTATAATGCGACCAAAATATTGTGGGCACTCTACCGCTGCCTGGAGATTAACCGTGATCATATCGTTAATTTGTGCAGTAACCGGCGTCACGACTGGCGCTTGAAAATCACAATCATTAAGCACTGCGGTTTCGCGCGCCATTCCGGCAATACTTAAACAATCGCCGCGATTAGGTGTTACATGAATATCAATTACCTGATCATCTAACTGCAACCATTGCCGAAAATCTTGCCCCACGGGTGCTTCTTCTGGCAACTCCATAATTCCTTCGGAAGTTTCGGTTAAGCCCAATTCTGAAGTGGAGCAAATCATTCCTTGCGACAACACGCCTCTTAATTTGGTGGATTGGATTTTTAAACCATTAGGCAATACCGCGCCGATTTGCGCTACCGGAACTTTTAAACCGGCGCGCACATTGGCAGCGCCGCATACGATGGTTAAAGGCTCTGCTTGCCCGACATTGACTTGGCACACGCGTAAACGTGCGGCATCTGGATGAGCTGTCACTTCGTTAACATAACCAACTACCACGTTGGTAAAAGAACCGGCAACAGGTGTTAACGACTCTACTTCCAGTCCCGCCATGATAAATTGTTCAGTCAGCTGTTGCGCATTGACCGGTGGATTCACCCATTCCCGTAACCATTGTTCGCTAAATTTCATCGTGTTTTTCCACCATTAAAACTGTTGTAAAAATCTTAGATCATTTTCAAACATCATGCGTAAATCAGGGATGCCGTAACGCAGCATAGCTAATCTATCGATTCCCATACCAAAGGCATAACCTAAATAGCGTTCGCTATCGATACCTGCTGCTTTAAATACATTGGGATGAACCATGCCACAGCCCAAAATTTCCAACCAACCGGTTTTACTGCACAAGCGACAACCTTCGCCTTTGCAAATAACGCATTGCATATCGACTTCCGCTGACGGTTCTGTAAAAGGAAAATACGCTGGACGAAAGCGCACAGCTAAATTGGGTGTTTCGAAAAAGTGGCGTAAAAAATCGTGCAACAAACCTTTTAATTCCGAAAAACTAGTATGTTCATCGATTACTAATCCTTCTACTTGATGAAACATTGGCGTATGACGCAAATCAGAATCACAACGATAAACTCGACCGGGTGCAATAATTTTTAACGGCGGCGGGGTTTCTTTCATTACGCGAATTTGTACTGGCGAAGTGTGCGTCCGTAATAATTGATTTTCGCCAAAATAAAAAGTGTCGTGTTGTGCACGTGCAGGATGATAATCTGGAATATTTAACGCAGCAAAATTATGATAATCATCTTCAATTTCCGGGCCTTCTGCGATGTTAAAACCCACTTGAGCAAAAAACTTTTCAATGCGTTCACGCGTACGGGTTACGGGATGGATGCTACCGATATTTTGCGCACGCCCTGGCAAGGTTACATCAATTCCTTCATTGGCGAGCTTGTTACTTAATTCTGCTGTTTTTAACGCTTGTTCTTTTTGATTTAGCAAGTCTTGCAGTTTTTCTTTAACTACATTGATCAGCTGCCCTGCTTGCGGCCGTTCTTGGGGTGAAAGTTTACCTAAAGTTTTAAGGTAATCCGTAAGGCGACCTTTTTTACCTAAATATTGTAAGCGCACTTGTTCTAACGCTGTTAAATCGTTTGCTAACGAAATTTCGCGCTCGGCGGTATCACTCATTTCTTGTAACTCTTGCTGCATATCTCTCACCCTCTCCCCATTACACTGAATGGCATATTGCTCTTGCTTTGATTAAATCACTTTCGGTATCGACTTCCACCGGCACCGAAGCTATTGCTTCAGCCACATAAATTTTTCCACCGTGCCACAATACTCTTAGTTGTTCTAACGCTTCCGTCTGCTCTAATTCGCAGGCTGGTAACGCAACATAACGCTTTATAGCTGCTACGCGATAGGCGTATAAACCGATATGCCGATAATGATGTACGGCCGAGATAAGTTTGGCATTCGTATCTGCAAAATTTTCTCGATCCCAAGCTATCGGCGCCCGGCTAAAATAAAGCGCAAAATTATTTTTATCGCGCACGACTTTCACGACATTCGGATTAAACAATTCTTCGCGACTGTGAATTTTTTCACACAGCGTCGCTAGATCCGCCAAATTATTTTCAGCTAAAACCATAGCTGTTTGCTGAATTAACTGCGGCGCGATAAACGGTAAATCTCCCTGTAAATTTACCACAATCTCATCATCACGATAGCCTAATTGTGCAATTACTTCGGCAATTCTTTCCGTACCGGATTGGTGTTCTGGCCTGGTCCAACAAACTTTAGCACCAAACGCCTGGGCTGCGTCTTTAATACGTTGATCATCGGTGGCAATAATCACGCTTTTTGCTTGGGTCGCTTGCGCACGTTCATAGACGTGTTGCAACATGGGTTTGCCGGCAATATCTGCCAATGGTTTACCTGGCAACCGAGTGGAAGCATAGCGTGCTGGAATAACAATATGAAACGACATTAGATCCTCTTTATTTCAATTTATCGTATTCTTCCAAACTCAATTTACGCGCCTCCGTTTCCAGCATCACCGGAATATCATCACGAATGGGATACGCTAAACGATCAAATTTACAGATAAATTCTTGGGCTGACTTTTGATAAATTAAGGCGCCTTTGCACACTGGGCACACGAGAATGTCGAGTAAATTTTTGTTCATCACAGCCGCCTTTTTTGGTAACTATTCAATCTTTGTTTCAACATTGCTTTGAGTATAGCTATCCCTTTTTAAACACATCATCACGCAAGTACACGGGTAAAGCTTGCTCTGCACTTAGCAGCTTATTCGAGTGATAATCCTTTGCCGCCAAGACTGCGATATCGTAAGCCCTAGGATAGCGCTGCGGAAACCATTGTTGCAACTGCGCTGCTAATCTTTGCGTGAGCGGCTCGTGATATAGATCCCAGCCATTGCCCACACCCGTCCAGCAGCCATAATTCGGTGTGCTGAGCGCCTCTGGTTTACAAACTTGCTCTGCCGCAGCAGGGCTCATAATGCCATTTTTTAGGTGGTAAAACCCAGCGTAAATTTCTTGCATGGCTGCGTCTAAGGCAGCAACTACGTATTCTGCCTGCAACTCTCGATAAGCACCTTGCGCAAGCGCTTGTAAGGTGGAAATGGGCAACACAGGTAAGTCATGGGCAAAAGCTATGGCTTGCACCATGCTAGCTACCACTCTAAGTCCGGTAAAACTGCCAGGCCCACAGCCAAACGCGATGGCATCTAACTGTGACAAAGTAAGATCAGCCGCTTGCAGCAGTTCTTCCACCATAGGCAAAAGTAGCGCGGTATGTTGTCGGGGGGCAATTTGATAGCGTTCAATAAGATGATTTTGGTGCCATAAAGCGGCTGAGCAAGCATCTGTCGACGTGTCTAGAGCTAAGAGAGTAAGCGCCATTATTTTTCTAAATATTGCAGCTTACCATCCACCTCTTTCCATTCATCTGCGTCAGCAGGTGGTTCTTTATGGTGGGTAATATTAGGCCAAGTTTTTGCAAGTTCGGCATTAAGCGCTAAAAAGGGCTTATAGTTTTCCGGCAAATCATCTTCAGCATATATGGCATTGATTGGACATTCAGGCTCACACAAGCTGCAGTCAATACATTCATCCGGATTGATGACCAACATATTGGGACCTTCGTAAAAACAATCTACCGGACATACTTCAACACAGTCCATGTACTTGCAGCGAATACATTTTTCAGTGATAACAAATGCCATGATGAACTCGAAAATTATAGGTTAGAAACTCAAGCTGGCCTCATGGTATCACTAAGAGGCGATTCTAAGGAAGTCCTGACAATCATCTTTTGGAAACCATCAGATAAAAAATGGTAAAGATCTTATATGGGTGCTTCGACAATTTTCAGGAATTCCTTTAACGGTTTAAGCGCAGACAAAATTAATATAGCTTGGGAATCAGTCGTTTGGTTCGCAGGCAATAATTTCGGTAAGCATCGCCAAAAAAAGCTATTAAGGCCGTTTCTTCTTCGTGAATACGGTATAGGTAAGCGCACAAAGAAACGCTCATAATCACGAGCACACTCAACCAATTGGCTAAAGTAAGGCTAAAACCAAAAAATATTAACAGCGCACCTAGATAACTAGGATGGCGCACATGCCGATAAAGACCCGTTTCAATTATTTTGTGCTCTTTCAACACCGCAACATTTGCCGTATGAAAACGCCCGAGCTGGTTAATTGCTAGAAAACGCAAAAACAAACCCAAGCCCATAAAAATTAAACCTGTGACTTGCGAGAACAAAACAGGCACTATGCTCGCCCAACTATACCTCGCCAGATAGTTCCCTAACACCAAAGCACTTAAGTTACCTAAAGTAATCACCAGCATTGAAAAACGATCGCGATTCTCTACTTTAGTAGATCTATTACGATATAAAATTAATATATTGTCCACCAGTAACCACATAACAAGAATAATTAGCGCTAAAATTCCCGGGATACTCATAATAACTCCTTAATTTAATTACTTAGTTTCATTTTAAGTTTAGCATCTTCCTTGCAGGAACATAATCTGAATACTACACTTAAAATTAAAATAATAATAAAGTATCTTGATGTGGGTACTAAGGAAATCAAGATGTGTGGTTTTACTATAAAAATAATAAACGTCAAAAAAATTACCGGTACGCTTCTGCAAGAAATAATTACCCTTCACAAAAGCACTTTTTTTCTTCCCGATGATTTAATTATTAATAGCATTAGTGAAAAAGAAACATTGCTCCTCTACAGAGATAAACACACTAAAAAGTTAATAGGAACCGTAGCTTTACAATGGTTGGCATATGAGCGTTGCGTTGTTTATTACGCTGGCAGCGTAGTCGTTGATAATAATTACCGCCGTAGTGGAATTTTTTCTCATAGCCAACTTTATGCGGCCCTACTTACTTTTTTAAAATTTCCCTTTAAGAAGAAATTTGGTAGTGGTTTTCTTACCACGTCACAGGTATTTTCTTGGACTAGCAAAATGCCAAGTTTTTGGCCACAGGAAGGGCAAGAAACACCCACTGAAATTATGGAGCTCATGCATAAGCTAGCCAGCACTATTGCTGGCCACAATCATTATCGCATCGAAAATGGAATTATTTTAGTTAGCCGCCTTGCCGACGAGTTAGAAAAACGCGGCATAAAAAAAATCTGCGTTAACAAAAATCTTAATAAAGAAAAAAATTTTTTTTCTAAAGTAAACAAAAGTGCTGCGCGCGGCGAACAAATGTTAATAATCTGTCCTTTCACTTTTAAAAATGCAATCACACACGTAAAGACTTATTTTGAAGGCAGATTTTTGGCAATCAAGGAGCGGTGTTCGACCGTTTATTTGACTTATAAAAAATTGATTTGAAATGATAATTAACGCCATTATATTCAACAGCTGAATTGTATTGAGCAGCAGAAAAAATTTTATTGCTTATTAGTTATTTGCAAAAGAGGTTATGTTTAAGCGAGTGCCCCCTAAAGTGGGAAAGACCCAAATATTATCGTTGTGGGATTATTGATTTGATTGGTGCCCGGGGCCGGACTCGAACCGGCACGGAGTTGCCCCCGAGGGATTTTAAGTCCCTTGCGTCTACCTATTTCGCCACCCGGGCTAACGAAAACATATTGGAGGCTGAGGCCGGAATCGGACCGGCGTCCACGGCTTTGCAGGCCGCTGCATGACCACTCTGCCACCCAGCCGCGTTATCTAAAAAACTGGAGCGGGAAACGAGACTCGAACTCGCGACCCCAACCTTGGCAAGGTTGTGCTCTACCAACTGAGCTATTCCCGCATTTCAATAAGAGGTGGTAATTATGGTGTCTTCTCGGAAAATGTCAAGTCGCCCCAAGCAGCTTTTAAATACATTACCATAGACCATAAAGTTAACAGCGCTGCCACGTAGAGCAAACAATAACCAATCACGCCTAACCAAAAAAATGATCCTGGTTTGTAGGCTAGTAAAGCCACTAGAGCAATCATTTGAATTGTCGTTTTAATTTTGCCAACCCAAGATACTGCTACACTAGCACGCTTACCTACTTCTGCCATCCATTCACGTAGCGCTGAAATAACAATCTCACGCCCCACAATAACTGCCGCTGGAATCGCTAAATACGGAAAATTGTTTTCGCCTACTAGTAACACCAAAGCAACTGCTACCACTAATTTATCAGCGACCGGATCTAAAAATTCGCCTAACTTAGACGTTTGTTGCAAGCTACGAGCTAAGTAGCCATCTAACCAGTCCGTTAATGCCGCCAACATAAAAATAATGGTTGCCACAATATGGTTTTGCTGGAACGGCAAATAAAATACCAAGACAAAAATTGGTATGAGCAGAATACGAATTAAAGTAACAAAATTTGGAATGTTCATGCAAAACCTGCAACCGATATCAACCTTGATCATATCTTATCCTGCTTGCCAGCTGCAATCGAAACACAAAAAATACCGGGCAACCCGAAGCCCTCTTTAACTAGCGCTGGCTTGGTTATGCTGTAGACTGGCCTGATAAGTCCAACCTTTTCTGGCTATAAATAAATTTGTTGGGATTTCAGCCCAACCTACAAAAATAGGCAACCCAACCACCTGCTACTGACCATAACTCAGCGAAGCGATTAGCCGCTAGCCTGGCTACATCCCTTGTAAAGCAGTAAGAATGCGCTCCGCTAATTCTTTGCTAATACCAGGGACTTTCATAATATCTTCTGCACTCGCACGTTTGAGTTCTTGCAAGCCGCCAAATTGCCGCAACAGCTCGCGTCTGCGCTTGGCGCCAATGCCAGGAATAGCCTCTAAGGTGGAAGTACGTCGGCGCTTGTCTCTGCGCCCTCTATGGCCCGCGATAGCGAAGCGGTGAGCCTCATCGCGTAAATGCTGAATAAAGTGCAAAGCTATAGAGTCGGGCGCGGGTACTAACGCTTCATTGCGGCCTGCCACAAATAACGTTTCTAAGCCGGCTTTACGGGTAGTACCCTTGGCGATAGCCATAACGGTTATGCCGGAAACTTGCAATTCTTCTAATACTTCTTCTGCTTGCTTCAGTTGACCCTTACCGCCATCAATGATCAGAACATCCGACAGCCTTGCCTCATCGGTTTTTAGCGTAGTAAACCGACGCGATAAAGCTTGCCGTAAAGCAGCATAATCATCACCTGCAGTAACATTTTCAATATTAAAGCGTCGGTAATCGCTTTTACGTAACCCTTGCCCATCAAACACTACACAAGAAGCTACGGGCGATTCTCCCTGACTATGACTTACATCAAAACATTCTAAACGTTGTGGAATGCTATCTAAATTCAATAACTCTTGTACCGCTTCTAATTGCTGAAAAACTGTTGCACGCTCTGCCAAATGGCTGGTTAGTGCTTGTTCGGCATTTTGTTGTGCCATCGTTAACCAGCGGGCGCGATCTTGTTTAGGTCGATACGTCAAAACAACTTTGTGACCAGCCTGTTCGCTTAATGCGTCAGCGATCCAATCCTGGTCTTCTAATTTATCGCTAATAATAATTTGGCGCGGCAATTTTTTACCGTCGTCTTGCGCCAAATAATATTGCGTTAAAAATGCCGTTAAAATTTCTGCGCGTGCATTTATGTCTGGCACCGTAGGAAAATAAGCTTTACTTCCTAATACGCGCCCACCGCGAATTGCTAGCACTTGCACACATACCTTGCCTTGGGCGATTGCTAACGCAATGGCATCGACTTCGCCAGCAGAAGTAGCAATGGCTTGCTGTTGTTGTATTCGACGCAAATTAGCAATTTGATCGCGAAAAGCCCCTGCTTTTTCAAATTCTAAATTAGTGGCCGCAGTATCCATCGCTTTAATTAGATCATCAATTATAGCCTGGCTTTTTCCTTCCAAAAACAAAATGGCATGTTGTACATTTTTTTGATACGCCTCCGGATCTATAAATCCGACGCAAGGAGCAGTACAGCGCTTAATTTGGTATTGCAAACAAGGGCGAGTACGATTTTGAAAAAAAGTGTCGTCGCAAGAACGAATACGAAATAGTTTTTGTAATAAGCTCAGGGTTTCTCGCACTGCCGTACTACTCGGGTACGGACCAAAATAACGGCCTTTGCTCTTTTTTATGCCCCGATAGAAATCTAAACGTGGATAATCTTGATGTTCCGAAAGCACGACATAAGGGTAACTTTTATCATCACGTAACAAAATATTGTAACGTGGTTTTAATTTTTTAATTAACTCGCTTTCTAGTATTAAAGCTTCGTTTTCAGTGGGTGTAACAATGACCTTGATTTCAGCAATTTGCGTAGTTAGCGAGGTTATTCTAGGTGTTTGCTTGATCCGAAAATAACTCGTTACTCGTTTTTTTAAATTACGTGCTTTTCCCACGTATAGAATATCACCTTGCGCATTTATCATCTGATAAATGCCGGGACGATTCGTGAGGCTCTTGAGAAAATTTTTGTGATCAAACAAAGCTGCAGTATTTGTCATGGCTAGATTATAGCTGTTTACCCGTCAAACACACTCAATTTTAGTATCAAAAAGGCAATAATTTAATCTGTAATCTGCGCCACGAAACCCATGCATACCAAAAATATAAGCCAGAAATAGTCAGAGTTTCGGCAAAAACCACGCCATATAACCCATAAATAGGAATCAAAATAACATCTAATATAATGTGGATCAGCAACGCAATGGCCGCACTGATCAAGGTTAATTTTTCAAAGTTTGCGTTTTGCAACAAGATAAACGAGACACCCAACATCAAATTGATACTGTTGCCAATCATGCTTATCAGCAATGGCACATAATTAGTTTCAAAATTTTCACCAAACAATCCCAAAATTTGCTTACCCAATATAATTATTATTGCAGTGAGCACCAAGCTGAAGGAAATTAATATTTTTTGTGCATTAGTAATTATTTTTTGTAATTCTGCCATTTTTTTGCTTTCAACAAATGCTGAAATTTCTGGGGCCACATAGGTGGTAACTGCAGTTAATACTAATATATAAAAAGCCATGGTACGAGAAATTGCACTGTAATATCCCACCATATATTCGTTGTTTCCTAATAGTTCGATCAACCACAAATCCACTTGTTGCATGGCTAAAAACACTAACGTAGACAGCATCATTGGGATCGATACGGTTAACCATTTTTTTGCTTCATACTCGGGGCGGTGTTGAAATAACTTGTGCGGCAGGAATTTTTTTAAATACAGCAACTCGATTAGCAGTACGCTTAACAAAGAAATAAAAACTAATTTTATCACTAGAAAATCAGTTAAATGTTCATCTAATAGAAATATCAAATAAATCAGTGCTATCGTAATAAGGGGTTCTTGCAAAAAATTGGGAGTTTGTGCTGCCAAATAATGGTCGGTAGTTCTAATCCAAATGCTAAAAATTCGAGTGACTGCTATTAAAGGAACCAGCCAAAAGGCTATAAATAAGGGGTGCGTATGGCCATCCGCCACTAGCAACCCCATTACCAACACACCGATTACCGCAAACAATAATCCTGCGCCTGTCACCATCCAAAAGGTATAACGTAACAAGCCATGACCTTTCCCGTGCTGTTGCAGCTGTAAAAAACTAGGTAAAAAACGAGTTGCTAGTTTTTCTAGACCGAGCAGAGCTACTAAGGCTAAGAAATTAGCCGTCGAGATAGCTACCACATAGTCACCATAATCTTCTGCCCCTAAACGATTAGCCAGCAATATATTTAAGCCGTAAACCAAGCCAAAATTACTAATACTGATCGCAATGCTGATGAGCATTCTGATTGTAATAGTTTTAGCTTTT